>Ga0308163_10000024_pt1 | contig 497968 bp, 525 predicted proteins | sample PhyTR1_FD_201037 | JGI IMG/M metagenome (GOLD analysis project Ga0308163, IMG submission 201037) | Phyllosphere microbial communities from UC Gill Tract Community Farm, Albany, California, United States - DLSLT.R1 | ecosystem: Host-associated > Plants > Phyllosphere > Unclassified | place...
GATACATCTATCAATAAAGTTATAAATGCGGATCTCAATGGAGCAGCAAACCATATAAAAGTAGGATTTCCAGAGACTGATCTCAGTGTCTATAGAAATCATTTATGGAAAGTTTGCAATCCAAAGACGATAAAAAGTAGCAACGAGTTTGATTTATACATTAAATCAAATAGTAAAGCTGCATAGTGGGCTTTGATATAAGTTGTGCCACAACTTATACAAACCGCCACGAACGTTTTGTTAATGATCAGATTTGATCATAACTTTAGAAACGGCTTTTTAATTGATAGGTAATGTATGAAAAATAATGATAAAGCAAAGTATACAGAAGATGATTATATTAATCTTGTTCATTTGAATGCAATATCCTATGATAAGATTCGTGATCAAATTATTTCCATTGCCCATCATTTCAAAAGTGATTGCAAAATCTTGCTTGATGATTTATATCTACAAGGTATTAATTTTATTTATAATGATATTGCTGTTTTAAATACACCAGCATCAACAAATACACCTTTAAGAAATCCTGAATTTAGGTTGGTTACTCAACTTCACTTGGATAAATATTCTAGTCCATTTCTTTACATGTTGAGTAAATATGCTTTGAAGACTCAGTTTGTTATCTTGTTTGATTCACGTCAAAATTTGAAATTTTGTTCTATTAATTTTGATATTAAAGATAAAGCTATTAAACATTCCTTTCTTTTTGATAAAAATTTAAACTTTATTCGGTACAGTTCTTATTTAACCCATTCGCCTGTTTTTCAGGATGAATATCATATAAGACATACGCAACTGAGTTCCGTGGAAGATCATGCTTTATGGACTATTTTGACTCTTTTTTCTAATAATGAGGACATTGTTAATACACTACCTGAATTTTATATTAGTGGCGTTTATAATTTTTCATCTGATGATTTCCGAAAACGGTTAAGCCTTGTTTTAATGATGATCTATTGATTATTATACTATTTTTTGTTATACTTTTCACTTTTACTAACAGGTGATTTATGAAACCTATCATGATATTTAGAGAAAGTTTTGGCAAGAAATACCAAATTTATAAATTGAATGATGATGGCAGTTATTTTTGCTCTATTGCAGATCCCAATATGGGCTTTAGCATGCAAAAAGTCATTGATAATATAAGGGTTTTTTGTTTCTTTGATAGCTTTGCTGATGCTAATATGTTTATTCGGGAATCCGAATTAGGTATGGTTGAGGCGGTCGATGCCGATATTTTTTGTCCTCACTGTAATCGTGGGTATCTCGCCGAAGATCACTCCCATGATGAATGTGTTTGGAATTATGTGAAAGAATGTGCTTGTGGTCACAAAATGAAAGTGGAAGGCCGTCAGGTTATCTCTTACACTGTCTTGCCTTTATAGCAAGCAGATTTTACCGTAAACCTCTATATTTATCAGTAGAATCTTAGTGAAATATAGTGTATAATTCTTCCATCAACAAACAAATCTCAAAGGATAACATCATGTCAATTAACACTCCATTTGTTGCATCTTCGGTTGATTACAGCTTGATTGAAGGTGTCACTCCACGAGAAGATTTGTTGATCTGGATTGATCTTGAAACCACTGGTCTTGACGTTGCTAATGGTATGCAGGGTGTTCGTCAGCACAAAATTCTTGAGTTGGGTCTGCATCTGACCGATTCTCAGTTCAATATTATTGATGATGGTCTGGAACTGGTTATTCATCATGATTTGAATGATTTGCTGCCATTGATGAATGATTACGTCAAAGATATGCACACTGCCAATGGTCTTTTCGACCGGGTATTCGCTTCTACAACTACTCTACATGATGCAGAAATTCAAGTGATGAATTATCTGGCCAAGTTTGGCTATGTGGCAGGTAGCTCTCCACTGTGTGGCAATAATGTGGGGTTTGATGGCGGTTTTATTGCGGCTCAAATGCCTAACCTTTCTAAGATTTTCCATTATCGGAAAATTGACGTGAGTACTATTAAAGAGGTGGTTAAACGTCTGAACCCCGACCTTGCTGCACAAGTACAAAAAGCCGCAAAACATCGTGGTCTTGCAGACATTAAAGAATCTGTCGCAGAGTTCAAACTCTATCAACAGAATTTTTTCAAATAATTGCTAGGTTGAGTAGCATATTCGGAAATTTTTGTGAAAAAGTACTAGACAAACCGGCAGCTATCAGGTATTATACTCAAACAAAGCGTCCATAGCTCAGTTGGATAGAGCATCCGCCTTCTAAGCGGATGGTCGCAGGTTCGAATCCTGCTGGACGCACCATCTTATGACCTCGGATTTCCGGGGTTTTTTATTGCTGCCATTTTGACAGTATTTACATTTGCTATATTATTTGCTATATTGAGGATCTTACTTCGATAAATAGAAAATTGGTTTTATTTGTCGATACATCATTCAACATAAAAGGGTATACAGTGATGCAAGGTTCATTTGGTGATGCAAAAGAGACATTTCGTGGTGGCAAAAAGCGTAATACGGAAAAAGCAAAAGATCATCAACAAAGTAAAGAATGGCGAGACAAACGTCGCAAACGCCATGAGAGCGATCAATGACATTTCAACTTAATAAAGAATGTAACGTCGATTGTGTTATTCATCATTCTAGGATTCATTCAGAATCTGTCGAGCCAGCGGCACAATCATTAAAAACATCTTATTCAACAGCCTGCCGGTGATAAACAGTGAAATTTAATAAGCCTATTAAATTGACTGTCGAGTTAGTGCCCAAATCATGTTGGTTTTCGAATGTTCGCGACCATGTTTCATCTTCTCAATGGAATATTATCAAAAAACATACTTTTAACTTAGCTCATAACCGATGCGAAATCTGTAACGGGGTTGGGCCTAAATGGCCTGTTGAATGCCATGAGGTTTGGCATTATGATGATCAATTAAAAATACAAACACTTGTTAGAACGATAGCCCTTTGTCCTAGTTGTCACCAAGTTAAACATATAGGATTAGCTAGTATACTGGGCAAACTAGATATAGCTAAAAGACATTTTGTCAAAATAAATCAGTGTTCCAACGCTTTTGCTGATGATTATATTCGAAATTCATTCAATCTTTTTGAGATCCGGTCCAAGTCATCATGGATATTGGATATTTCTTGGATTGAAAAAGTTTTTAATATTACTATCAATACCAAACGTTAATGAACTGTCTGGTTTTTAATCAAGATAGATTTTCTAGCTATTTATTTTTCTATATGGTACAATGTTTCATCTATTAGAGATGGAGCATTCAATCATGTTGTTGAAGCCAGCCGAAATTAACATCAAAAATCACATTATCAAGAATCCGCATATTTTCCAGAGTCGCAGTGATGTATTACATTATGTATTGCTGGTTGATTCTGGTTCTTCATGGGGTAAAAATGGCACTGTCTATTCTCATGATATTTCTCGACTTAACCCAGTCAATTTCGTATTAAATACTGGTGATTTTCCAAAATTAAATGAATTATCTATACCTGATCAGATTAATGTACAGATTGAATGGGCAAAATATCAGATTATTGAACAATATATTGACACCATTGTGTCTTGCGAAATGCCTTATGAACATGGAGTAAAACGTTCTAACTTTAGTCATCTTAATCAATATTCTCTAATTTTTCATGTTCCCGACAATATTGAAGACAGTTGGAGAAAAGCCGTCCTTGAAGTGGTGGAGGCTGTGATTGTTGCAAATAAAGAGGCTTACTGCAAAGACTCAAGAGCAAATGGTGATTCAGCGTTGGATTGGGTTTATCCTTTTGCTTTCGATAACCACACAAAATTGATTGATGTTCGTAATCGACTTACTCCAAAAATAGAAGTTTCTCCCGAAGTTGCAGCCAAATTGGCGGGATTGAAAAAACTTCTAGGTTAAATCTTGAGCATTTTAGATTAACTTGTTGTATTTTTCCTCAAAAACCTTTATAATGCTTCATTATTTTAGATTAAATAGGTTTCATTATGAAAATATCAATGGAAGACAAACATAAATTCCCGAGAACTTATCATTTTGAATGGAGTCCGGGTCTGCAGTCTGACGATAAAGTCATTACTGATCTTTCTGGTTTACTGGGGGAAGAAGTTGTTGCCACTATCAAAATGGATGGCGAGAATTCTTCACTTTATTCAGACTACACCCATGCACGTTCTTTGGATAGCCGTCACAATTTCACTCGCGACTGGCTAAAAAAAATGCATGCGGTATTGAAACATCAGATTCCTGATAATTTTATCCTTGTGGGTGAAAATCTTTGGGCCGAACATGCCATTCGCTATCCCGATGGTTATTTGCAAGGTTACTTCTATCTTTTCTCTATTTGGGAAAATGGTGATACCTGTTTAAGCTATGACGATATTGTGATGTATGCTGACTTGTTTGATTTGCCTATGCCAAGAGAAGTCATTCGTGGTGTTTTTAATGAAGATTTTGAGAAAAAACTTAAAGTAGCCGCATCGATGTTGAATACTACGTTGGAAGAAGGTTTTGTAGTTAGGGTAACCCGCTCATTTAAACGTGAAGATTATTCACGTTGCGTGGCTAAATATGTGCGTAAAGGCCATGTTCAACCCAATGCCGAACACTGGTTAAAGAATGCTAGACAAAATGGATCGTTACCCATGACAGTGAAACCATTTTTCATGGGTTAACAATATAATTATTGTTTTCAAGCCTGCTATTGCAGGCTTTTTTATTGATTTCTAGAATTTTTTGAGTTATAATCAAACCATTAAAAATAGAGACTTCATCATGAAAAAGCACTGGCTGCAAAATGATAAACAAGCCATCAAAAAAAGCTTTCTGACTTTTTCAAAAGAAAAAGTTAATGGTGATGTGCCTGAAACTTATTCACTTATTGATGATAATAACAATCTTTGTTACTTTTATCAAACTTCGAATCGATTTCAATCCAGTTGGTCCAATTCTGATGTGACGACTTGTCATTCATACTATAGTCACGAACAACTCAAGTGGATTATCCGGGTCTATATTGGTTTGCTGGTTCCACGGTTAAAATCAAAATATGTCGGTGCTTTATCTGAAATTGTGCTAAACAGCATGAAAAAAGGTGATGGCAAAAACATCAACCTGTGGTATGATAGCTATTCGTATGATTCAGTGACACTTGACTACCCTTCCATTGCAAACATTGCCGAAAGTTACCTCAATCAACATGACTTGTTTCGAGAAAAAAATGAATTCAATAAGCTGTAATTGTTCATTTGGATTTAATCAAATTATTGTGAGTGGAGAAAAAAAATGGTAAAAACTGATTTGTCCAACTTTCCAGTTGTTTACATTCCCAATTTCGTTGAAAACTCGAAAGACGTATTCAATCGTCTTTATTCTAATTTGGAATGGGTAGAAACTGATCTTCCTCGAAAGGAATATTACTGCAATGATCATGATGTTGCCTATACTTATGGTCGTGGTCAATTTGCAAAAACTTACCATCGTAACGTTTATACTGATGATATTCTCGACATTCGTAAAAAATTAGAGTCTTTGCTGGACGTGACTCTGGATGTATGCTTCCTGAACCGATATGATGACCTTTCAGATCATATTGGTTGGCATGCGGATGACAGCCCCGAAATGGATGACAGCCGTCCTATTGTGACTGTTAGTTTGGGTGCTGAACGAGAGATCTGGTTTAAATCACGTCCTGAATTTGTTAAACCTGACGGCTCGCCAGTAGTGGGTGTGAAAAAACTTGAAAATGGCAGTGCTTGTATTATGCTGGCGGGCATGCAGAATACTCACCTTCATAGGATTCCTAAAAATGATCGTAAATGTGAGCCGCGTATTAGCTTGACATTTCGAGGTTATGTAAAGCCTCAATGACTGCATAAAAGGCAGGCTTCGGCCTGTCTTTGTTTAATTTTCGCCATTTTTGTTGTATAATAGCTTTGTTAAATCCCATCAGGAAAGCATTATGAAACAGACAGCTTATGCCAAGATTCCAACCAGCATTCGTGCCGAATGGATGCAATATGAGTTAGAAAGCTTTGAAAGTTTTAAAGCAGTCAATCATTATTTTGATCATGATGATCATGTATATTGTCTTATTTGTAGCAGTTTTTCAACCGATTTGGTTATTCGTGGTGAAACTTCCTTGGTAGCATTGATTATTTCAGCGAATAATGCTACTTTTCGTCAAGAAAACAGTCATCACTGGCAACAAGTATGGGACGCCTTGCAAAATGTTGTTTTTGAATTTTCTTTGTCGGAAACTGCTAAATCGGTCATCAGCCAATATATGAAAATTGAAAAAAAACAAGAAAAAATTAACTTTGTTCGTTTTCTGAACACTGTTGATTTTAATGGAACCATTTTTGAAGCAGGGACTGTGATTGAAGTGGTTGAGTCTCATTCCGACCATTTGTATGTAACAGGCACTCAGTTGTGTGAAGCCAGTTTGAAACAACTACCTGAATTATCGGTTGACCGTTTTGAGATGGCAGGTACTAAAGTAGGTTTTCAATCTCGCCATTATAATGAAGATGAAGGGTGGTCAATGTGGATCACAACGATGGATCTTCAGTTTGAAAAACATTACCGTAAAGATAATTTTGAAATAAGATCCTTGTTTCATCTTGAACAATAATAAAAACTACCTTCGGGTAGTTTTTTTTTGAATAACATTATTTTTTATGATATACTATCATGAGTTTATTAAGACGGAGTTTTGTAATGAAAACCACCAAACCAGCTAAGTCAACTTTTGATCAAAAGTCACCAGATTTTATTGCTTTCAAGAACCGGTTTAAAAATCGTTTTTCAACTAAAGGTGATAGTTTCCATTATGAGCAGGATGGTTGTAGCATTGCTGCTGATACCGTTGAATCACCTCCACACCAAGCTATTGTTTTGGAATTGTTTCCTGATATTACATTGTCTAAATTTCTGGAGATCTCCAAAGAAATTTTCGCTGCTGGTCAATCAGATCTTGTTGAAATTGCCGATTATTATGAAACTCATTTTTCCCAATATAGCTTCAACATCAAATTTACTACCTTGTATGAAATTTATTTAAAACATAGTGTGTAAATTATATTAGTAACGGATTTTTGCATAGTGGTCTTTGTTTTTAGATTGCTATCACCTGTTTTATGATGTATAATTTATCCATTGGATAAATCTCTTACCTTACGGAGTTGAATATGACCATTAAAACAGAACCAATGAGCCGTGGCAAGCTTCAAATCAACCTTTCAAAGCCAGAAGGCAACGCAAATTATCTCTTAAGCATCGCTTCTAACATTGGCAAACAGTTGCAAATGGAACCTCATGTTATTGATGCAATTATTGAGGACATGAAGTCATTGGACTATCAACATCTTGTGTCTGTTCTAGATAAACACTTTGGCGATTACATTGACATTTATCCTTCATAGTTACTTTTACCTGTTGCCTATAAAAAGCTAGTCATTTGACTGGCTTTTCTTGTTTTTGAGCATGTCATATGGTATAATCAACCATCAATTACCCCAGTAACACTATGAGGTTTTATCATGTTTCCAGAAACTATACTTGTTGAAAAAGTCATTAATGTTGATTATGACTCTGTTAAACGAGTTATGCAGGATACTGCAGGAAAAGAGATCGTTAAAGAGCTATTTTTTTGCATTATTGAAATTCGTGGGGGCATGTCATTTCGTCATACTCGCGATTTGGGCACAGAACTTGAAGCCTCAATGATGGCTGATAAGGTTTATACTCATGTCATTTCTAATCAACAACCTGTTAACATGGATTTTTGGAAGCCATATTCTCGTTTTCCTTCAAGTCCTGCTATGGATGATTTCATTCAACAACAACATGTTTTGGCCAAAACTGCTTAAACAGATTGACGAAAAATCTGTTTTTTGATAAAATAGCATCATCAACGAAAGGTGCTAATCATGCGTATACATAATCAAGCAATTTACGACGCGGTTGTTGAAAAATGCAAGGATATACCAGCAGAGCCTTTCACCAATGTTTTAAAATTGAACGGTGTTGACTACTGCTATATGTCAGAAGTTGATCCGCATCGTGATGACCCGGTTAATGATGAATCTGTTTGGAATATCAAATTCCTCGCTGCCAAACCTGACTATTTTTTTATCTATCGTTTTGAAGGTCAACAGTTTTGTATCGAACCAGAACTGAACAAACCCTATCCATTCAATTTTACTGAATTGCATGCTTTCTTACACAAAGATAACGTTGCTTATTTCGACGATGAAGAGATGTGGCAAGATACCAAGCCAGATGAAGAGTTGGCCTGCATATTCGTGCTGGTTTGAGGTTTCTTGACTCTGAAATATGCCTCTTTTTTCGACTATAATAAATTTTATTTGATTATTTCTCAGTTTTATATTATAATAATCACACATTGATGAGATAGGATTGACTGCAATGATTACTTCAGCTTCGCTTAAGCACCCAGTGATGAAAGAAAAGATCCTTAATGCCTTGATTGAAGCCGATGAGCTTGCTTATACTCGGCATGGCCATGGTAAAGCCTATATTGCAAACGCGAAAGGTCACAACATCATGCGTCTTGATGTACACCATCCTTGCAAAGATTATCCAGAAGGCACTGTTATTGTGTTTGGCGAGGGTTCCAGACAAATTACTTCATCGGTTGACAATGCCATGGGCATTAAGCTGACTCGTATTATTTAAACCTCATTTCAATAGGACATTACTATGTGTGATAAATGTGCGGTATGTAAAAAAGAACAACCTGTCTCACAAACCACTTCGGCTGTTGATACTATTGATATTTTGATGGTTGATGACAGTCCTGCATTGGCTCCAGTTCCATCGCCACCGGTTGTGGATTAGTTTTGCAAAAAGGTCTCAGTCTAGGGGCCTTTTTTATTGAATTTCAATATGTAATCTGTTATAATAGGTTTTCTTGCAGGAGTTGATTATGCAAACTAGCTTATTTTCTTTTTTTGATGCCTCAACTGGTTATCTTACCACTCAATCTGCTCCTTATATTGATGATGGCTGGTATATTCAATCCCGTCCAGATGGTCGTTTTTATTTGTTTGAAATTCAACTTCATGGCGGTGAAGATTTTGAAATTGACAATTTTGACAGCTTTCAGCTAGCCTACGAAAATGCCTTGCAATTGACTTAGACTTCTTGCCTCCATAGCTTATGAATATGGAGTCAACAATTCTTAAAATAAGCCTCTCCAGAGGCTTTTCTTTTGCTTTTAAAAATGTTATTATTGATCTATTCCATATCCCATGAGATGCGTTAATGAACTTGCTTTCAAATGCCCTCTATTCTATTTTTCGCTCAATTTTTCACAATCGCATTCAAAAAGAAATCAAATGTGCCTGTAATAATGCTTTTAATGGAGGTGCGGAGTATGCACGTTCTAGTGCAGCAGACCTTCGTAAATTCGATTTAGAGCGTCTTGTTAATGAACCTGTCATTGTGCTCAACAATGAATGGGACAATCCTATCATTGGCTTTGCAGAAGCGGTTAACTTTATTGGCGGAACTCATCTGCTTATCGTAAAAGATTATCTTACAAATAACCAATATACTGTGATGGGATTGGCATTTCGTTTTACGGATGCACGTTTTGAACTGTTCAAGAAGTTGAATCCTTTTGAAATGAATGCTTATGCTTATAGGGAACATAATGATTTTGAACACGAAAAAGCCAAACATTCAACCTTTGACGAATATGAAATCCTTGTTCAAAAACTCAGCAAAAATAGCTTTTTTGAAAGACTGACAGATCATCGTAAAAAACAACTTGATCTTTATGCCAAAGTTTGATATATTATTAACAGTCGGCCTCAGAGCCATGTTTCACGGCGTAGGCGTTCTCCTATGACTCAATGTTGACGAGCATTGTTTAGTTAGCCTTCGAGGCAGTCAGCAGACGTATCTGGCATCCATATCTTCTACGGGAATACCTTGGCAATCAGAGCCACGTTATCCGCACCAAGATGATTATTAAAAGAGATCTCAGGGTCTCTTTTTTTATTGTTCTGTTTATGCTACAATACCGATCTATTCAGCAGGAATTATTGTCATGACATCCATTGCTCATCTTGTTAATTTTGAATGCAGCACTCTTAATGCGGTTGCTGTTGATTTCTTGAGCAGGCTTGAAAAAAAATATGGTCAACCTTCCTGTGGCCGTAATAGAGCTACTTTTTTGAGCAAGCATTGTGTTATCAAATTCCCACTTAATTATGCTGGTATTCGCGACAATTCCATTGAATCCAAATCTCAAACCGATACTTATGCATCTTATGCTAAAGGTCGTAAAATCATGTTGGGTAATTTCAATTGCGTTATTCAAGAGCAATTAAGAATGCCAGCCAATCGTAAAAATTTGCCAACATGGGTTATGTCAATTGATTGCTGCCAAGTTGGTTATGATGTAAAAGGCCGACTTAAAGCCTTCGATTTTGGTGATTGATATTGTAGTTTTCTTTGTTTAATGCTATGATAGTTGTCTTTATAACCAAAGGATACTTTTTAATGCCGCGTAAAATTATGATTACCTATGATGCCGTTAATGGAACACCTGTTCGAGATGCTGATACTCATGTTATGCTTAATGACTTTGCAAAAAGTCCAGAAGCTGTTGATTTTGTTGTAGGCACTGAAAATTTCATCAGTGCTCTCCAAGTGGCCGTAAAGAAAAATATTATTCCATCCAGTGACGTTATGATCTTTTTTAATGATTATGTCATTACTGTTTCTGAGCAGGGTCGTCTATCTGCATGGCCTGAAGGTTTCTGTTCCCATAAAGATGATTGTTTGATGCATGTCTTGGATGATTAAATCATTTAAGATTGTATACAGACCGGATTGTTCAGGTTTTTTTATTGACTAAAAATGACCTTTTTGCTATAATCAAGCTATATTAATCAGGTCAATTGCCATGCGTATTAACAAAAATGTAAAATCCATCAAATCTGCATCGGATAAGTTCGCCAAACATCATTATCCAGTCATGAACAAATATTATTTTGAAAAAGCAATTGTTCAGTTTAATCCAGAAAAAGATATTTTTTCAATTACATTTTTGGCATCTACAAGCTATGATGATCCTGATGATGATGGTTCATTTTATCAGTCTTCTGAGACCACCTATGCTGAAATTCCAACAACTGATATTTTAACCATTATTAAGTTTCATGTAGGTTTGGTTTTGCCCAAAGAAAAAAGCCGGGTGGTAGGCCAAGTTGCAAAAGAAGTTTTCAAATCAATGAAAAATAAACATGCCTATACTTATACGGGCTGGTATGGCCACTCTAAAGATTATGCTCAATATGTCATAGGTATTGATGATTTTATTAAAACAGTTGCAAACCAAGTGACAGGTGTAAACCGTTAACAGACGAGGTATTATATTATGAATTTGATCAGTACTGATATACTCAATATTGTGCTGGGTGCAGCTTTTATTCTTTTCTGTATCCTTATGTTGTTTCAAATTAAATCTGAAATTGATTCTGCCCGATCTAGTATTATAAAGGGTTATGAAACAGCCAATATTGTTCATTCTGCTCAGTTTTTTAAACGCACGGGCATAGACTTTATGCGTGATATTGATTATTTTGAATTTGAAAATAATCAACACAGGTCTAAACTGGAAAACCAACAACAAAAAATGGCTCTTGTTGATGACAATAACTTGGAAATTTGAAAAAATGCCTTGTAGAAAATCTATTTTTTATGTATAATAAGTCATCTTAATCAATACGAGTAATCGTGATGGCTCAGAAAATTCAGTATTCAGACATCAACCAATTCAATGCCGACATAGCTCTCAAAAGTCGCCTTTACGTTTCAGGTTTTTGTTTGTCAGGCTTATTGAAAGATATTCGTATGGGCAAGCATCCTGATGCTCGCGTACTTGTTCATTATGAAAATAGTATTCCAGTTGCAGTTGCTGTTCACAGCCCTTCTCAACATTATCAAGTTCAAATTTTTGTCCGTAAGTCTTTTCGCAATCGTGGTATCGGTTCAAAAATTCTTGCGGAACTAGACGCTCCACAAAATTCATGTGTTGGACAGGGTTCTGCATATAGCTCTAGTTTTTGGTACAAAAACAAATTTCATAACGCTAGTCGTTGGTAGGAGTTAAAAAATGCGTAACATACAAATCATTGGTGTCTCAACTCATATTCCTGTTGTTTTGGCGTCCAAACTTCGGCGTTATGCTAATAGCATGATTGTTCTCACCTGTAATCCAGAAGTTGATTATCCGTTTTCTGTTGGTGAACCTTTGAACAATAAAAACCTTTCTTATCAAAAATTTACCAGACCATTTGGTTATAAACGTTGATTTATTTTACATGATTTAGAAAAAAAGCCTTAACTTGCAGCAAATTATTTTTGTTTTTAAAAAAAAATATAGTTCATATTACGCCAGAATTTAAGATGTCTCATTGGCCGTTTGGGTTTTGCGACCATGTAAGCAATAGACTTCGGATTATTTTTACCCAAAAAACACAAGCTTGATCTAATCAGTAATTTTTGGTATACTCTACATTCGATTTCAATCAAGTGTAGATTTTTTTATGGGTACTAAGCCTTTTACTGCTGAGCAAGTTATTGCTGGCTTTACACAAGTTCATGGCAATATTTATGACTATTCTTCTATGGAATATGTTAATGCTTTGACTCATATTAATATCATTTGTTCAAAGCATGGTATATTTCGTCAAACTCCAAAAAACCATGTAAAAGGCAATGGTTGTCGGCAATGTTTTTTTGATAAAAATAAATCTTCTTTTTCTACTGTTATTGAGAAGTTCGTCGCTGTTCATGGTGATACTTATTCTTATAACAATGTGATCTATGTCAATACAAATACAAAAGTATTGATTACTTGCCCACATCATGGAGACTTTGCTCAAAAACCATCTCAACATCTTGTAGGTTATGGATGTCCATTATGTAAATTTAATAATATTCGACTTAATCAAGTTGATGTAATTAATCGCTTTAAAAAAATTCATGCTGATACTTATGATTATTCAAAATCTATTTATATTAGTTCAAAAATAAAATTAACTATTATTTGTCATGTTCATGGAGAATTCCAACAAACCCCATCACAGCATCTGAGAGGGGCTGGTTGTTTCAAATGTGGACGTTCTACCTGTACCACTGATGAATCTGATGTTATATCTCGATTTCAAAAGATTCATGGTAATCGTTATGATTATTCTAATCTTTCATATATCAATAGTCTTCATAAGGTTAATATTATTTGTTATAAACATGGAGACTTTAAACAAAGTATCAGTTGCCATTCAAGTGGAAAGGGATGTCCTAAATGTTCCTCATCTAAAGGTGAGAACAAGATTAGATTGTTTTTAGATAGCAATGATATTTCGTATATTGAACAACATCCTATTTGCAAGAATCCTGAAACAAATTACAATCTTCGTGTTGATTTTTATTTGCCTGCTTTTAATACTGTCATTGAATATGATGGTATGCAGCATTTTAAAGCCGTTGACTGTTTTGGAGGACAGGAAGGTTTTAAAAATGTAGTAAAAAGAGATGCTATTAAAAATATGTTTTGTCAAGAAAATAAAGTAGATATGTTGCGTATTTCATACAAGAATTATAAAAATATCGATACTGTTTTAAATGATTTCTTAGCAAATCTTGTTGACTGACCAAGAATGTATTTGAAATCATTTCCAACGATTCACCTTTTGAAATCAATTGGAGACTTGGAAGCCTCGTCCTTCAGGGCGAGGTTTTTAACTGTAGTGTACCACAGGCATTTCATTGCTCCTTTGCTATGACAGCAAGATAAGTCATCAATGCCGGTATAACAGTAATCCTAAAATTAGATAACAAAAAACCCCACCGAAGTGAGGTCTTTTTATTTTTAACTGTGTAACACATCAATAACGATCAACGAAAAAATTTGTCATACACTGCTTTCAAACTAACATACACTTTTGAATACTCGTAGTAATTGAAGTAGTAATCTGGTTCTTCATTAAAGCTATGTACCTGAACCATATCCTTTACTTCTGAACTATCAACGTCATCACGACCTAGACTTCTCAACAATCCCAATACTTCTGGGATAATATCTTGTTCACATTCACTGTCTACGGGGCTGTTTAAGTGCTCATAGCAATTATTACCACAGTTACCACCAGAAACCCAAACCTTTTCAATTACAGCAGTTTCTAGTACCTTTTCATCTAGATCTTCAATACATTTATCTGTTAATGAATAATCACGGGAATTTAAAACATCCACTGATACATTTGCAAACACAATTGCTTTTTTTACAAAATCTTTGAACTCAATCATAATTTTTCTCCTTATATAATCGCACTAGATTTATAGAATATTATTATATATTGTTATTCATCAATTCATTTTAGGATAGCCTATCCTATTTAATTGGACTAATTATATCAAATTTTTTTACATAGAGCAAGGTTATGTTTTATTTTTTTCGACTTTGATTCGTTCAAAATCAACTGTAACGGCCCAAGGTTAAACCACCAGAATATTCTACCTTACGGACTAATTTTTCATTAAAAGACTCATTGTATTTTTGGTTGACAGAAAATATCTTTTTTGCTATTATGGTCCCATCAAAACGCAGCAGCTAACCTTTTTTGGGCAACATCATGATCCAAGTTACCACTCCATAACGTGCTATTATTCGCAACAGAAACAGTAGTCAACTGAGGCTACTATTTCTGTTAAAGAGATTTTAAACGTTCCAGATGCTGAAAAGGTTTATCAAGTTGCTGCAGTTCTGCTGCAATTGTAATAATCAGGGAAACAATAAAAACACTACCTGCCTATTGAATACCTTGCTATTTATAATCTATTCTCTGACAGGAAATTAAGTATGTTTAAAACGAAACGCATGTTGCTGATTTATCTTGCATTGGCTTTTACTGGTGGCGGAGATCATAGTCAGCATCATGACCGACATCCCTCTCAATCAAAAGTAAGACGTTGGAGCTTGCTACAATCCAAATGTTTCAAGCACCTATAAGATTTATTAAGCATCGCTTTATTTCATGACTTTAATAATAAAGCTTGATCGAAAACCTTAAATTTGATATAGTAGTGACAGACAAAGGACATTTCAGAAAGGATTCACTCAATCACCCGAGGATCTATCATGAATACTGCAACGGCGTCTAGTGGTCATTTGTTGTTTGTTGATGGTTCTATTGCTGATGGCACTTTCGAGTGTGATCCTGAACAACTCACTGTTTTGAATGCGGCTATCACAACCTTCTCATCTTTGGTCAACAAGCATTCTTTGATTGAGAAAAAGAAACCTTTTTCTGGTGAGGTTTCCTTGATTGAATTACTGTCACTTATCCAAGCTGATTATGACATTACTACTCCACTTTTGAAAAGTATGTCTGATTGTTTGTTGCATGTTCATCGCAATAGCGTTACTGTTCATTAATACACGTTTTAATTAAAAGAAAAGGTAGCCTAAGCTACCTTTTTTCATAATGGCCTTCTGCAAATTTGATGATATGTTGTTGTCTTAGTCGAATTCATTGCACTTGGTTGTTTTGTATATTCATAGTTGTCATAATTATAAGTTGTATTGAATGTTTTTAATGAGCCAATTTTAGTTCCTTTCCACCATACCTCAACAGTATTACTATTGCTTACTACCCAAGCAGACATTGTGGTGGGTGTTCCGTAAATATAGCTGCACTCTTTTGTGCCTAGAGATTGTCTTGTCGCCGTTGCAACAGCCAAATCCCTTGTCTCAGTCTGCACACTACCCACACTTCTATAGGCTAGCGTGCTTTTTTCTTGCTCTCTTTCTTGCTTGGTTCTACTTTGTTCTTGCATACAGTTACTGCCTTCTTGTATAAAATCCTTATTTACAGAAATCGTATCAGCCGATGGTGTCCACGTATTACATGTTGCAGCCTTATTAGTATTTGTCCATTCTGAGTAAATGGGTGTTGAAGCAGCCCATTCTTCTTTAACCACAGGTACTTCTGGCACACTTGGCGTTTCTGGTACGGGGGTCGGGGTTGGTGTCGGGGTCGGTGTCGGGGTCGGTGCGGTTTTTATAATGATACTTTCATTACTCATCAAACCACCAGTAGTTCTGGTGAGTGGTAAATTTATAGTATAATCGGCCATCACAAAATTTGTCATTAAAATACTGGTTATAATTACTAGTTTATTTTTCATTTTGGTCATATTTTTTGTTATTATAATACTAAATATATCATTCAAATATTATAATACAAGTATATATAGAGTATTAATTTGTTAATGAGACTTCATTTCATTGCTCCTTGAAATCAATTATATATAAGCAACATCTTCCATCTGATTGGTGTTTTATTGATAATAATGCTTTATCATTAATGAACCACTAGTTTATAATATTTGTCTACAAACCTTATAGTAACTATGTGTTTTGGTAGAGTCTCTTCTACTTGCTTGCTTGTCGTATATATATCCATTATATTTGTAAGTAATGCTTAGACCTTTAAATGATCCAATTTGTGAACCTTTCCACCATACCGCAACAGCATTATCAGGCCCCACTACCCAAGCAGACAATACAGTGGATGTTCCATACACATAGCTACATTCTTTTGTTCCAATTGATTCTCTCGTAGCACTGGCTATATTTATATTTTTTACTTCGATTTGTACGCTTCCGATGTTCCTATATGCCAAAGTATTTTTTTCTTGTTCTCTTTCTTGTTTGGTTCTACTTTGTTCTTGTATACACGTACTGCCTTGTTGCGTGAATTCTTTATCTCCTTCTACTGAGTTCGTTGTTGGTGTCCATGTATCACAAGTTGGCACTTTGTTTGTGTTTGTCCATTCTGAGTAAATGGGTGTTGCAGCAGCCCATTCTTCTTTAACCACAGGTAATTCTGGCACGGTTGTCGTTTTGGTTTTTATAATGATACTTTCATTACTCATCAAACCACCAGTAGTTCGGGTAAGTGGTAAATTTATGCTATAATCGGCCATAACTAAATTTGTTGCTAAAAAACTAGTTAGAATAATTAATCTATTTTTCATTTTATTAATATTTTTGTTATTGTATTACTAAATATAACATTTAAGTATTATAATACAAGAACATAAATTTTTATATTGCTTTAAATAATGCTTACTGTTATTATCCATCTTTCATCGGAGATTGTGTATGGCCTTATTATTCCAAATAACAGAAGATGATATACAACGTGTTTTTAAAAAAAATTGTACACGTCCGATAGACGACAATTTATTGATCGATATTATGAGATCTTTAGATTATGATCACATTGCCAAAGCAATTGCATGTATGGATACTTTTGAAGATCAAACTATTAGTGCCTATGCAGAAATTGAGCTTCAACTTCAAGAACTTGGTTTTATTTGAGGCGTATTATGAAAACTTATTATGATATTTTTCATAAATTGTTGACTTATTCCCTTGCCTTGAAAACGGTATTTTGATATAATAGCCTATCAATTTCAAGGGTGATTCCATGAGTAGGAACGATACTCAGTGGATTAATGTACTGGCTTGCAAGGCGTAATATACATGAACTTAAACGATCAATCTTTGATTAACCTGCACTTAGATGTCGATGAAACCTATGAAAAATGGCTTCCTGACTTTGGAATTGATAACTTTGTAAAAACTGAGTTTACATGTGGTGCTTGTTATTCTTTGGCATTGGCTTTGCATCATCATACCAATTGGCCCATCATGGCATCTTTGGATGGAGACGATATTGTTCATTGTTATGTCATTAATCCATCAGGCAAAGCAGTTGATATTTATGGTGTTCGCTCTACAGACAAAGCTCCTACTCGTTATGATCCTGATCATGATTGTTTCAAATATAAAACTTTGACAATGCCAGCCGATTCAAAGGTTGACCCAGATGATTCTTATTATCAATGGGCTGTTCAACTAATCGCTTTGTTTCCTGACCATTTCGGATTATTTGATAACTTGTCCTTAATTGATAAAACAGTATAAAAGCGAGGAAGTTTACACATTGAAACTTAAAATGTGAAAAAATTTAGCCTATTTCAAAAATCTGTGCTATAATAGCTCTACCAAAATTCAAGTTTTAAGGAGTCTTCACATGTGTAGTACACAAGATGCTGTCGGATTTCTGCCTTGCCCCTTTTGTGGTGGAACCAAAATTTACATGGAAACATGGAGTCATCAGAAAGGCGAGTGGTATGGTAAGGTAACTAATGAATGCTGTGGCTACACTTTTATTGTCTTGAATGTTGCTGGCTCGACCAAGAAAGAAATCGTAGAATTTTACAAAAGACGGTGGAATAAAAGACCAGAAAAAACAGGCTAGTTGGTTTGATGCTTAATGGAGTTTTTAAACCAACCTTTGGCGTCGATTATTGTTTTATTGATATTTTTTAAAAAATGTATTATAATAGCCTGAATTCAAGGAGACAGAACTATGTCCAATTATCAAACCCAGCTTTTTTCTGACCTCATGAACCTGTTGGTGACAAATCCGGGTTCTTTCAAATACAAAGACTTTCCAGCCGATGAAGGTGCTGTATTTCGTATTTTTAATTACGATCTTCCTAAATACACTGAATTTCAACAGCCCGGTGCCATGGATTGCCGTGGGGCCATGTTTTATATCAAAGGTGAAGTCGTCAAACTGGTAGCTCTTCCTATGAAGAAGTTTTTTTCTTTGGGTGAAACGCCAGAAACGCTAAAAATTGACCATACCAAAGCCAAATTTGCCTATATGAAGGAAGATGGTTCTTTGCTAACAAGCTATATCTCCCCTGTGGATGATAGTTTTAAATTCAAAAGCAAAAACATGCCAACTTATCTTGATTATGGTTTGGTTGAAAAATCTATCTCGCCTGAACTTTTGGCTGAATTTGAAAACCTGACTCGATCTGGTTTTTCTATTGATGTTGAATTGACCACTCCACATAACCGCGTCTTTGTGGAATATGAAAACCATTCTGTTCACGTTCTCAAAGTTCGCAGCCTTTCTTCTGGTGACTATCTGGATATTCGTTCTCCATCCTTTGCGAGTCAGTATCCAGTTATTGCTCAACATCTTGTCAAGCAAATTACCATTTCAGATATCAATCTTGATGGTAAATCTGCAGATGGTAAACTGATTGAAGGTTATGTTGTTGAAATGGACGATAACCATTCAATGTATAAGGTCAAGACGATTCCTTACCTCAAAATGTCGGCAGTGGTCAATATTCAAGATCGCAGTAAAGAACGGGAAAATATCTACAAGGCTACCCTGCATGAAATCCTTGATGAAATTCGTTCTCTCTATCATTATCGCAATCATAGTCCCAACTTCCCTATCGTCGAAATTCTGGCACGTTTGGATGAAGTTGAAGAATACGCCAAAAAAAGCTACCACTACATGGTAAAAACGGTTGACCAGTTCTATACCGAAAACAAAGATCTCAGTCAGGGTGATTATGCTCGGAAAGCAAAAGCAGAAGTGCCACTTCTTCTACCTGTCCTGATGGAACTTTACGCTGGTCGCCCAGTTGATTACAAAGAAGCTGCAATCAAGATCTATGCAAAACGCAAAGTCGATATTCCTGCTTAATAGCAGGAATTTTTATGATATATTCAATGTTAACATATGAGGTTTTTCCATGTTGAAACTTACGCCTGTAGGTAGTATTACAAATAAATTTACATTTAATTATAGTGTTTGTCATACTGGCAATAATGATCGGGATTTCTGGGTGGGATCAGATTCTTTTATTCTTCATGATATTGAAAATGAAAATGACCTCAAAGAGTACCTTGAATGTTTCGACATTGTAAAAAATGAAGTTGATCAAGCTCGTTCTGGTCTTGGCATTCCTGCTGAAAATATCGATTTTGATAAATATGTAGATTCAGGACAATATGAAAAAGTAGAGTGGACTCACGCAGAAGGTGTTTCTTTCATCAAAAATGGTAAGGAATATTTTATTAACATTGAAGACGACATTGGTATGCCGACCGAAGATGGCCATTTTTTGCAAGGAATTAGGCTTGATTATATCGGTTACTTTGATGAAAACGGCATCGAACATTATGTAACCATCGAATAAAAAGGTTTTACATTTTTGAGTTTTATGATAAGATAGTCCTACTTCTCAGGAGATACAACTTTGAAAACTATTACCCCAATGTTCATGCTTAAATCCGAACTGGCTTTCTTCAAAGCTCTGCCATTTATTTCCTATCTGGAACTCAACCGCAAAGAAGCCAAAACAAAATTTGCTGGGCAGCAAATGTTTATGTCTTCTGCTGTCACCTTTGATTTCATGGCTATTTTCAATATTCAGGGTGGTGTTCACCGCAACGAAAAAGGCCACACACGTTTTGATCGTAGCTTTTCTTTTTGCTTCAACTTCAAAGATGCCAAACCAACCATTCGTGCAGCAACCAAACCGCACAAAGATTCATCGGCGGAATATTCTCGCGAATTTTCGGTATCCGAAATCAAAGAAAAAATGCAATCTTTGATGGCTTTGGACATTCAAGATAAAGAAGATTTTTTGAAAAGTTTTGTAGAAATCTTTGAAATTGTACTCAGCACCACTCTTTCGGAAGGCGAAATCAAAGCTATCAAATCCGCTCGCATGAAAGAGTTTGAAGTGGTGCTGGCAGCATTCAAGAAAACCAATCAGACCGTAGATGCTATTCGTGAAAACATGCGAAATAACACATCTGACGAGGCTGTATTTAAAAGCCGCGAACAAATGCGAATTTTGGTGGCACAAGCACAGGACTTGATTAAGCAACGTACTTTTTTGCTGAATGATGGAGCTAAAGATATTCCAGCTTATCCGCGTGAGTTGGTTTATACTGAATTGCGTCAACGCAATATCATTTCTTAAATTCCGAAAATAGATAAAAGAGGCTACGGCCTCTTTTTCTTGTTTGTGAACTATTATTATGTTATCATTTCAAAAAATTATATTTTAGAGGTATTAATGGATAACAATATTAATTATATTCACCAACAAATTATAGAACTTTTTTCTTTGCATAATATTGTTTTTGAAAAAAACATAGGCTCTTATGGAGTTGTTTATTACTCTTTTACTTTTTCTAGAGAACTCGCTAGTATTTTTGAATCCTTAACTGGATTATCTGCCTCTCGTATGTTACAACAGCATGCTTTTCAACAATTCTGCAGTTTTATCCGAACAGAGCAAATGCCAGAATCATTTATCAAAATAACCTCTCAAACAATAACAATAGATGTTTGTTTTTGTTTATCATTGGTCTTGTGTAATTCTGGTGAATGGACAAGCTGTAGATATGATGTTCCTACATCTTTTGATGAAATATATCTAACAGAACTTGAGATGATTTCTTTACATCCTTCAATAAAATCTTTTAATGACCTAGTTACTTGTAACAATACAGATATTTATAGTTTATTTGCAGAACGTATGCGAAAAATTAATTTAAATATGTATACAGAATCGCAATTTATTGAAGACTTTAATTTGAATATTCAGTATGGAACACTTCATCCTGTACCTAGTAATTGTCTTAATAAGTTAATTTCAACTATATTTTCTGTTTCTGACCGTCATCTTATGAATCAAATTATATTGTTAACTAATTTTTCGTCTCAACTTATTATGCGACAACAAGAAGGTGTTTTTATTGGGTTCAATTTTGAACATGACAGTTTGAATAAGATTTTAATTTCGAATAATTATTTTATTCATCCTATATATACTTTTATTTTTAAAGACTTCTATACTTCAAAATATTACCATAGTCATTATCCACTGGAACTATCAATTCTAGAAGGCTCAGATATGTTTCGATTAACTTATCCTTTACCTAACGGTGATTTATATTTTAATCTTTTTAAATCTTTGGATTGTGTATATAATCATCTCTTGGAATTGTTCAGACAAGATATCCTTGATACTTTGAATATTTCAATTGAGGATTTCAAACAACAACATTTTGACCTGTATCATATGTCCATAATTTAGCTCTAAAAGCTTTACAAATATTCTATTTTTTGGTACAATCACTGTCTATTCAGTTACAGGACATTTTTTATGGCTAACTCTACTCGCAGTGTGCAAGCGGCTCTTGATATCGATATCAAAGAGATTGAAGATTTTGATGATATGTATGCTGTTATGTCCTACTACAAACAGTTTTTTGCTCAAATGGAAAATAATCTCAGAACAGCCTCCAATAAATTCAATCAAATGCACCAATACATGCTGACTGTATTGAAAGATGATCGGTCTAAATCTATCATTATTGATGAAATTGATCTTTTGAAGTCTTTCAATAAGCTGATTGAGATCTCGGGTGAGGTGGGTTCTCCTATTAACAAGGAAGCTTATAAAGAAGCTTTTGAGTTTTTTGTGTCGGATCTTTTGAAAAGTGAACAAGGTATTGCAAAAACTCAACAATTCATTGGATTTACGGTTATTGCCACTCGCCTTGACAATACTGCTGAGCAAGTAAAACGTGCAAAGCTGGCTCATATGGAAAACTTCATTGATATGCTGGTTCGTCAAAAAAATGGCAAATCTTACATTGATTTAACTGTGCATGGATTGGCTGACAAAATTCAAGATGGACAAATTTAAGAAAATTCTGTACACAAAGAGGCTTCGGCCTCTTTTTATTTTATAAATATTGTTTTTATTATTTATTGTTGATATACTTTTGTCTTATTCGATTTTGTTTTATGGCTTATTTAGTCAAAGTAGCTACTTAATATATTATTAATATTAATACCTAGGCTTATGGCTATTATTGCTAACAATCTGGATATAACTTTTGGAGGTTATAATGTTTAAACTTACCGATTTACTTGTTAATATATTTTTCTATTTTAAAATCAATTTTATTCGTGTATCTCTTTATATGGATTATAATATAAATAACTTAGCATTTGATTATGTTCGTAATGGTCGTGGAAAGATTCTTCTTGCTCATATTAAATATATTCCTTCTCAAAATATCAATTCAGTTTTATATACATTGCCTCTCAAGCGTCAATCTTTCACACTGGATGTATCACTTCGTTCTATCTCGATGCATTGTTGGGAAGGCAATACTTTAACATCAGATTACAGCAAACCTGTTTATTTACTGGCATCTTTTGCGTTCCAAGTTGAATTCTTCGAACGTATGAATGAGGCAAGAAACAAACAAATAGCTAGGTTTTCAAAAAAAATGGTAGAAACAGCTTCCATTTAAAAAGCAGTTTTGCTATAATAGAACCATCAAAGCGGCAGGGGGCGAGCATCCAACTAAGCCTTTCCCTTTGTTTATGCTCTCTTATTGCAAAGAAGGATGTCATTATGAAAACTCTCGCAGTGGCTCTTGTTTTTTCTCTTTTGACAGGTTGTGCAGGTGTAGGTTCTTATGGCAATGGTTCTTATCAACAACGCCAGATTGAACGTAAATGCCAAGTCTCGGCTCAGAAAAATGCACAAACGGCTTACATTCGAAAAGCCAGTACTGTCAAGTTTGCTTCCAGCCAGAAAGAAGCCTATAAGGCTCAGGAAACCTTTGCAAAGCGAATGGATTCCATTCAGAAAGGCTATAACAATTGTCTTGCCAGTGGTCAGCGTCAAGTTTACGAAGAGAAGCTTCGTCGGCAAATGACTTACAATGATGGCTATATCTTTAATCGCTATTAATCATATCAACTAAAGGCTTTTAATCATGACTCAAGTTAAAATCAATCTGAACAACCCACAAGATGCTCAATCGGCTATTAATGCTGTCTTGTCGGTCCAAATCAAGTTGCAAAAAATTGTAGATGCTTTGATGCATACTACTGCTGAACCTGATTATAAATATTTGATCAATTACTTGGTCAATGGTAAAGGTGTTTCGGCAATTGTCAGCAGTAGCACTCTGTATGAGGAATGCAATAAATTGACTGAGCGGTTAATTGCGGCGGGGGTTCATCAACTTGTTACTCAACATTCCTATGCCGAAATTGGTCAAGCTACTTTGACCTATATGGTCGAAGAAAGAATGAAAAATAACCATCTGGTCATCAAAGGGTCAGACATTCGTTATAAGCTGTATAAGAATGGTAAAGAAAGTGAGCAATGGAAATACCTTTCGGACAGTGTTCAAATTATCATAAATAAACAAGATCTCAGTGAAGATGATTTGGCTGATTTTCGTCAACGTCAATTGCAAGAAGCTCTGGACGCTGTTGCTAATCTAGGTTACACTGTGGATTCGGAAGGCATGTTGGTTGTCATCTGATTGTATATGTACTTGTAGGCCGATAATTCGGCCTTAATTGATCCTTATTTATGGATTTTATCATGCTGACTGTAAACGACATTCGCACTGTTTTCCCTGCAATCTTGCCCTTGACTGAGTATAATATCGCTTTAGCAGAGCAAGCCTTGGATTTTTTGTGGCATGAGCGACAAAAAGAAAGAGGCTATCTTATTACAGCAGAAAGGTCAGGTAGTTGTAAATTTGCCGCTCTTCTTGCTCGTGAACTGTTTGGTGGTCAATTGGCTGGTAATCTAGACCACGTTTTTGTTATCCTATCTGATGGTGCTGTGCTTGATCTGAATCGTCATCAACCTGATGTTGTTTATTTGGGGGAAAAAGCTCACTTCTCATTTGGTAGAGCACTGCATCACTATGAATATCGTCAGGCTCTTTCATCGTGTGTGCCAAGAGTTAATAAATGGAAAAACTGGGTTTTGAGTCAGATTGATATTCAAAAAACAGCCTAATATCCTTGATCTAAAATCTTTTTTTTGTTAAAATAGCACGACTCAAACAAACCAAGGGCACATTTCATGACACAAGACACCAAACACATGTTGACACTTGATCTTGAATCCATCAAAAATGTCAGCGATTTGAACAATGCACTGAACACTATCGAAAAATTGGTGGCAAACCTTAAAAATATTGCCAATGAAAGCAAACGTAATCCCAATGTTTGTTATGTTATCAATGTACTGCATGGTAATCAAGTTGAAACGGTTTCTTTCGACGATGCTAACATGTATGAAGAAGACGACTATATTCTTCAATGTATTCTTAAATTGAATATTCCAGAAGTTCCAGCAGAGTTGAACAATATTGAATGTGATGAAGGTGATATTGGTTATATCATTGATACACATTTGAGCGAAAATCAGCCTGTATATGAAATCTTGGGCAGTACAATTCGCTGTTCTGCCAAGGCCAAGAATGGGGCTTCTGATGTGCGGTTTTATCTGACGAATGCCACTCGCCTTATAATTACACGACTTCCTGTTTCTGATGTGCAACGTGTTCACGCTGGTTTTACGGAAATTCAGGATATTCGAAAAAAATATGCTTCATTGCGACACTTTATACACAACGATGACAGTACGTTCACTTTCCAAGTTTAATACACTATTAAACAATAAAGGTGCTTAACGGCACCTTTTTTTATACTTCATATATTATTTCTGGATACTCTTCTCTTTCACCTAAAACCACTTCATTAATTTCTGATGATTTCTTTATGTAATTGTATCTTTCGTGTATTATTTGTTTTTCTTCATGTGTAAATACCTCAGACAGCAATATATAATTCGTTGTTGTGGCTATATCAGATAGTTGCGGAAATTTTGAAGGAGCTATTCTGTTTGATTCAATAATCTTAATTAATTCTTCTTCTGTTTTTTGATTACATATATCACAAGGGATATAACCTGTACCACTCAGTTTTCTTTTAATACGATTAACTTTGTGTTGTTCTTTATTGAATGCTTCTATGCAGCATGGTGGATAACCATAATATCGACCACTAATGGAATATATCCTAATTCCCATAATTATCTCCTTGACCTATTTATTAGTCTAAGAGGATATCATTTAAAATCAATAGGCATCTACGAATAAATCTTGATTTTGTAGTCATTTTTTGATATAATAAACATCTACAATCAAAGAGCCTACTAGATGAAAACTCAACTGTTCAAATTGTTCAGTACCTTTTTCAAAAAAGAAATGCAAGCGATTTCTACTCACTCTGTTGAAATTTACAAACAAGAAGAAAAAAATCGGCGTAGAGAATTTGACTATGCAGAACTGGAAATTATGGTAGGACACCGCGTCATTGCTATTTCAAATGAATGGGAGAATCCACTGATAGGTGTAGCCACTTCAATTGTTGAAATTACTCAGGCTAAAAATCCACGTTTGGTTATTAAAGACTATTTGACGGGCCAAGAGCTTGTTCCTTTTGGTAAAGTGTATATTTTTACTGAACAGCGTTTAAATGCGATTCTGACACTTGATCCTTTTGAACTTTGTTCTTTGTTGTATACCAATTTTTATTATGATTGTACTTACGAAAAGAAAATGCGTAGTCACCGGGATAGTGCTGATATTATTCGATCAAAATTGCAAAAAAGTGGTTTTTTTGAAATAGAAAGTCTAGTTTAATGATTTGCATATTTACTCAAAATACACTTTCTTTCGGTTAGATTTTTTGTTATAATTTGATTCTCAACTATAAAGGAATTCTTCTAATGGGCAATTTTTCTTACATCTCTCAAAATGACGACGAGCCTCTGCTTAATCCTTGGCACCAAGAAACTCTGTGTGAGTTGCAGTTCTTGATAGAGGGTAATGTAATTGAAAAAATGCGGGGTGTTTACAATGGTTATGGCTCTGTAAAAACTGATAAGCCTTTTGTTCATCAAGTTTTGAAAGATGGTGAATGGGTTAATATGACTGAGCAAACCCTTGCTAGTGCATCTGCTCGGAAAAGCTCTGGTGCTCTGTGGATTTTGAAAGATTGGGATAGTATTGTTGGGTTCCACTATTCTAACGATATTAGTAGTGGTATTGCAGCATGGCACCTTCGTAATCTGGAACAAAATATCCCTGATGCTAGTACTCGCAGTGAAGATGACGAGGATCAAGGCGACCGTCCCAATCACTACTATGATGAAGAAGAAGTGGATGATGAGGAAGATTATCGTTAATTTCATTCATTTAAATAGAGAGCCACATTACTGCTAATGTGGCTTTTTTGTTGTGAAATTAAAAATACATCTACAATAATTAATACCTATGGAGGCTATTTTTGATGTTTTCTTATTTTAAATCTTCGAATAAAAAAAATTATTTGATCCGTAAAATAATTAAGGAGTCTCCTTCTTGTGTTCAAGATTTATTATTAACAAAATATTTTAAATTAGGCAGTGAATATCCACAACTGACTGATTCTGTAATTGATGATGTTTCTGTTATTTATCGTGTATTAAGGTCATCTTGTTTAAATACCACATTTATATATATCAATCCATTTACCAACAAGCATATTAAAATAAATGTTTTAGTTGAAGAATCTACATCTGATTTGAAACGATATTCATGTATGTCGATTTCGAATAAAAATTTATTCAATCGTACCTATTTTGATCTATTTGAAATATTTATATGCAGAAATGATTTTATTAATATTAACACTTGTTTAGATCCTTTTAATTTATTTAAATATATTTTTTATCATGAACTGGCTCATGCTAGTTGTATTGATTACTTTAATGACAACAAACACTATTCTGAGATAAGTGCTGATTTATCTTCAATTATATATTGTATCAAAAAAGACAACTTGTCTTTGACAGATTCAAAGAATTTGATTGCCAGATTACTTAATTTTCGAATTTCTACTATTAATATATCTACATACTTAGGCAAATATAAATCTGCTGTTCGAACTCATTCTACTGAACTTTATCTTATTGTATTTCGCTTGTTAAATGAAGTCATGTTGAAAAAGATAAAGTCACTAGAAAACACTGATATTTTGCGTTTTGTTTCATTCTTAATTCAGTCAATGAATCATTTAGTAAAAAACGCCTATTCAATTGATTTTGACAACAAAGAGTTAATTAAATTTTTATTCTACAATAACTATAATCCAGATATTATAAAAACCAATAGCTCCACAAGAGCTTATATAAGAGCTACCCATGTTAAAAAAGAAAAAGACAAGTTGGCATTATATAACAATAGACATAATCAACCGTTATTATCTTTATCAGAACATTATCAAATCAAAGATTGCTGTTTAGATCATATATTATCTGATTTAACAATATTTAATGACTTTATGACTTTCAATTTGTTAAATAGTCACTTTGATTATTGTGTTCAAGAACTGTTTAAACCGTATGAAGCACATCTTGTTTTTACAGAATCTTTTGATAAATTTAATCAGTTCAAAATTAAAAGAAGTCAGGTTAAATCAGATATTCCTTTTAATTTTAGCATTCATGATTTAAAACGTTTTTTGAAGCAATTATGAATTCATATTCAAAATCAACAAACTGCAGTTAAAAAAAAGACCCTTTTCAGGGCCTCATTTTGCGACTTCCGCATATTTCAAAAACATCCACTTAGGATAATTTTTACTGTCACCGTTTATATCATGGATAATGACATTTCCTGTTTTTGGATCAATACCTTGATAAGTGAGGTTGGTGAAAAAGGCATAACGAGCAATAGCTTGTCCAATTTCAAATTTATCCAACATTTCTTGCGTGACAGGTTGAGTATTTTTCGATGATTTAGACATGATAACTTCCTCTATTGAATGGAGTGATTATACCAGAAATATTATTTTTAAACAAGGCTTCCATTTTGGATATTTTTATCGTATAATTTACGCATTGAACCCCTTGAGGCTTTCTTCATGTTTACACAGGATTTTATCAATTCCCCCTTGGGTCAAGCCGCTATGGCTTATGCAGAATCGGTGTATGTTGAACTTTTCAATGGTGGTGAGTTCACCTTGGCTGACCATCCCGATATGCGTGAAGATTTGATTCAATATCACATGGAGCCTGTTTACGAGGCTGTTCCAGCACGGCCTTTTCGTCACTTTGATGAAGATGATGTTGATGATTCTTTTGATGATATTGATCCACCTATTATCAGTGAAGGGCTTTCTCGTGAAGAAGCTGAAAAGCTGGTTCAAACAGCCACTTATGTATGGGTTTGCAACTACAAAGGTGAGCAAGAAGGTCCCGATTTTTTATTGAAAGATTTTGCTAAAAACATGCGTATCTATCATGGAAAGTGGGATTATTCGCCTTCATAGCCATCAAATAGATTGTCAAAAAATATTTTTTCCGTTATAATAAAATTCTAATTTATGAGGTGTATTATGAATAAACAACTTCAAGCTGACATGGCCGAAGTCTCTAATATTGGTACGAATAGTGAAATGGACCGGCTTGCTATTGCTACGTTGCTTGCACGCAATGAACGTCTTGTCGCCTTGTTGGGATGCCTTGTAGAAAGTATCACTGGTGAAACGGCTGGCAAAGAAATCAGTCCTCAATTGAAAGGCGATATTGATCTTGCCAATAAAGCTCTTGATGAATTTGAAGAAAATCCACTTTATTAAAATTTAGTTTTAAAATACGGTTGTTTTTATCTTTTATTGTTGTTATAATAACAAAAGATCAAATTATACAGGTGAAATTTTATGTCTATTATTACTACTTTGCTGGAATTGCTTACCGTTATGGATAAAGATCCTTCTGTTAAGGAACACTTTTCCAAAGAAATTGACATCATTAAATTTCTTCGTTCGAAAGGCGAATATAAAGAAATTTTTCGTTATCTGAATATGATTCCTCATATTTCTAATGGAACTTCAATTCAAGATACTGTCTATGATACCGTCAATGTTCTTCATAAAGAATTTTTGGTTGAGCAGCGTGAGTTAGAAATTCTAAAAGGAACCAATGAAATCAATGCATTGCTTGCGGTAGTGCAAAATTTGGTAGGTCAGCAATACCCGATTGCTCTTCGAGAATCTTCTGGTAATATTCAGAACGTTAAAGTAGAATTTTCGCACTTCTTGAAGGATATGAAAGTGTCTGATCATCCTCATAAAAAACTGATTCTTTTCACGCTTCACCAAGCAATGGCTAAAAATGAAGAACTTTATCCAGAATTTGATGTTGTAGTTCACAACAAAAAACACTGGTGACATTAACAATTTTGATTTATAATCTGTTTTCATGGATAAAATGAGGTGTGTAATGGCATTGTCTGTCAGTGTGCTTAACAGTAGTCGATTTCCTAATTTGTTGTGTAAATCTTCTCATGGTCATTATTATATGGGTGGCCCAAGCAATTCGGCTGTCATTTTTTCTGACATGGCTGAATTTCAAGTTTTTTTTAACAAGCTCAAATCCATGAAATGGGATGATTACTCGATCAGTCAATATGATCTGGATGTTTTTACTATTGTTAATCAAGAATTAAAGTTTTCTATTGTTGATAAAATCGTTCAACTCGATTGAAAAAGATATACAACTAGCCTTTTTTTAGCTATAATAGCCTCATGAGCTAATGCCATGGGGCTTTTATGTATTATCATGTCACTCCTACTTCCAATCTCGAATCTATCATCAAAAATGGGCTGCAGCCTTCAATCGGTGAACGTTCATTGGATAGGGGAGAAAATGAGCAACGTATTTACTTATTTACCAGCAAGCAAGCCTGTGAAGATGCTTTATCCACTTGGCTTGGTGAATGTTTTGAAAATGAAGAACCTGAATTTTTAACCATATTGGAAATCGATCCTGCTGGTATTACAGGTATTTCCGAGGCTTCATTTGAAATTGCCTGTTGTCATATTATTTCAGCGTCTTTCATTATTGCTATTTATGACGAATTTTTTCTAAAAAAAATTCTTTAAAAAGCATATTTTTGTTGTGATAATGTAGTTTTTTATGTATACTAACCATCTTCTTAATCCAAAGGTATTGTAATTATGACCACTCTCAATGTTGGCAATCTCTCACAAATCGAATCCAGCAATAGTTTGCATACACAATTGAGTAAAATCCATCGAGCCATTGAGCAGGCTTTGCAAAAAATTGACAATTCCTCAGTTTTTGTTCCGCGAAACTATCTTTTGACCTTGCGTTGGAAAGAGGCTTTGCTTACGTTTTCTGTGAGTTCTCAGGATGTGTCTTTTGGTATCTTTAAGCTGAGTGATGCTCTTAAAAAACTAGGACTTCCAGATTTTCAGACAATTGCCATGTCGGCTGAAACGGATCGTACTAGCCTTTCTAATCATCTAGACGATATGTCCTCTGATGTATTGACTATCAAAGGCAGTGAAATTCGTTTTCGTGCCCAACATGTTATTAAACCGGCTCAACCGGGTCAAGAACATCTGAATAAATGGTCTAATTTGTCTGATGATGTATCCATCGTGGTTACTCGCTTGCCTGAAAATTCAGAAGATCGTAAAGCGGCTGAACAGTCTCATTTGCAGGATGTTTTGAATCGTATTAATGGCGTTTCTGTAGATCAAGATGGAAATATCACTTTCAACGTATAAATTGCTTGTCTAAATAGCAGTTTTTTGGTAGAATAGCTTCATCAAATCAACGACTCAAAGGATACTCAAAATGACTAAGACTACCGTTCTCAACCATTCGGCAATGGCTCTCAAACTGCGTAGCATCTTTAATGCCAACAAGGAAATGAAGGCTGTTTCGAAAATGCTTACCCAAGAGTTTACTCTTGCAAAGACCGAAGATCCTACTGTCATGAGCCTTGTCATGAAAAATGGCGAAACTCAAGCCGTCAACATCATTGATAATCGCTTTGCTGTTATCAGCTATGCCAAACCGAAAGGTGGCAAGAATGACACTATCTTTTTGAACAAGACTGTTGCCATGACTTCACTGTCTGCTAACAAGGTCGTTGTGGTGGACCTGTTGAATCGTACGGTTGAAAACGGCGATTTGTTCGCTGGTTTCAAATTGGCGGATGGTTCCAATGTTGCTGTTAATTACCTGTTGGGTACTGCTTTGAAACTGGTGGCTGTTCGCAACTATATCAACCACACTCAACTTTACGTGGTAGAAATGGGTGAAAAAACTGTAGTGGCTGACAACATCAAAGCTGTACGTGCCTTCATTAACGGTGAAATCAAATCACTGGAAGACACCTTCTCGGAAGCCAATGTCAAAAGCTTTGAAGTTGACATGGAAACTGCTTTGGCGGGTGTTGCTGCCTGAGTCTCTACAATTTGCTTGATTACCCGGACTTGCTTCCGGGTTTTTTTATTTAAAAATTAGTTTTTTATGGACATATCACTTGGTTTTGGGTATAATAGCCTATCTATATAAATGGTTGACTTATGTACCTTCATATTCAAGACACTTTTACTCACATTAAAAAGCGTAAAATCACTCACGCTCAACGTGAAGTTGTTGATGCCTTGGAAATGTTGTACAAGGAAACTTGTGACGTTCGACGGGAAATTAATCAAGCTCTACATACTTTTTGCCCGGTTCAGTTGGGGTTGCGTAAAAAAGTATTGGTTCGTTTGATTGCAGTTCGTAACCATATTCGCAAAGTATTGGTCGATAATTTCCAGCTTGAAATCAATACGGCTAAAGCACGTCATGTGACTGAAATTATTCAAAAGCCTTCATGGTATGGTGAATTTGACGCTTTTGTATTGTCAGAATGCGAACACCTTTGCAAGATCAGGCAATCGGCCACTGGATTTGATTGGCATGTGGACCATATGATTCCTCTCAAAGGTCGAAAAGCCAGTGGTTTGCATTGTGCATTGAATTTTCAAGTCATTCCGGCTTATGTAAATTTAGCCAAAAACAATAAAAATATTATGCAGGAACATTTTGAGTGGCTTATGTTCGCTTGAAACCTTTTTTTGTTGTATTAAAGGCTGTTTGCATAAAACTTATTTCTCGAAGTACAATAACGCTTGTTATAACCAATTAATAGGTGATACAACCAATTCTATAACTCTAAACTTTTCTTGCAAAATATGTTTTTTATAAAATAAAGCATGACAGTTAGCTGCAAATCAAGTATAATTACTTCATCCTCTCCAATGAGACCATCATCATGACCAAGCGATACATTGTTAGAAAAGAATCCCTCGAACTAATCACTGATCAGAAAACTTTGCCCGGTGGTTCTACTATTGTCATTTTGGCAGATGACGTTTTGGAAATTCGTAAAAAACTTGCTTTTTTCGAAACAATTGCAAAAGAGCACAAGGCATTGCTTCAAACCATTCGCTACTCTGATAATGACGAAGGTGATCATGATTCTTTTCGTGCCCGTGAAACTATCCGTGTTATCAACGAAAAGCTTGCTATAAAGTAGTTTTTTCTTGTACCCATGTGTTAATTTGTGTATAATTACCCCCACCAAACAACATAATAGAGGTTTACCAGCATGGCAACTCTTCAACAACTTAACAACAAAAGCTTTTCCTACAATGAAAGCAACAAAGACCAATTTCACCGTGCAGGTAAAAAGGCACTGAAGGCATTGGCGACCAAGTTGGAACTTCCAGAAGGGTCGTTTGACGTTCGTAGCAATAAAGGTGGTATTGCTGTTTCGGGTGAAGTCACCTTGCATAGTAATAATCTGTATGTTCAGATTTCCGAATCTTTCACTGGTCGTGGTCTGCAAGTTATGTTTCGGACTTGTAAAGGTCGCAATGACTACACTGGCGGTCAAAACAACTTTGCCGACATTGAGCGTTTTGAATCGGAATCCTTTGTCAAGCAACTGAAGCAAATGAACGCTGTCACTGCTTGATTGTATGGCAGTCAGTTAACCCGAACTTAGTTTTCGGGTTTTTTTTGTATAAACTTATTTTTGCTTGAATAAGCTCGTTTTTTTTGTTATAATAGCTACCTATTAAATCAATCATATTGAAAAAGAGACGTTAACATGAATCACATGGATCTTGTCAAAAAAGCAATTGAAGCTAAGGAGCATGCCTATGCACCTTACTCAAAATTTCGTGTCGGGGTTGCTTTGTTGACCAAGAAAGGTGTTTTTTTGGGGGCTAATATTGAAAATGCATCCTATTCCATGTGTACTTGTGCTGAACGCACTGCCTTTTGTGTAGCTCATATGCAAGGTTGCCGTAAAGGCGATTATATGAGTATCACTATCAACGGAGACACTGAACAACCACTTCCACCTTGTGGGGCGTGCCGTCAATCCATGAGTGAGATTTTTGAACCTGAGACTGAGGTTATTCTTTCAAACTCCAAGGGTGAATTTAAAGTTTATAAATTCAAACAACTGATGCCTCTAACTTTTACAACTCTGGATTATTGATCCTCGTTTAATTAGGTTTTCATCTAGATGAAAGCCTTTTTTATTTATCCACTTTATTAAAGAGTTATATTATGACTCTTTCAATTGATGATGTTAAAGCTCTTGTAGCTGCGTATGAGCACGAAGTGACGGCGATCCGTCAAAAGATGCTGCCTGTTCCAGATGGCTTCATGATGCCTTGGAATGAATATGAAGAATATGGATCTGATCCATTAACAGTTGATGAATTTGTTAGACTTCAAGACTTGCAACATGTGCCAGAAGAAGCTGTTGCTATGCACGCAAAGCTTGTTGAAGACTTGGCAAAATTTTCGGGTATTATTAATTCGAAAAGAAATGAAGTTGTTAAATTCAATGAAGTTTTGGACGCACAAGTAGACAAACTTTATGCTAATTTTGAACTAACACTTAAAATAATCCCGGAATCTAAACTCACCGGCTGTATCATCGTTAATAAAAGGCTTGTTCATCCAGATGATTTTGATGCATTTATCCAAATATATAAAGCAGTTGGCTTTACTCATTATATGATTAAATCCGAATCTGACTTGTTGTATTATTCTCATGCCACTGAGAACTTCAATAGTATCAAAGAAAAAATTATCGACGAAATGCCTAAGTCTTTAAGAAAGAAATATCCAACTATTTTGAACTTTATGAAAAATAGCACGGTTAATACTAATCCTATTTATGGCAATGGCTTGTATAAATCGATGGCAGCAAAACAAGCCTGATCTATTCAGTTTCTTAAAAAAGCATTCCAGCGATTGAGTGCTTTTTTTGTTTTCAATAAATATTGCTTTCTTGTCTTATTTTTCTGTATAATGGCTTACTGATTTAATACATGCCCATTTATAATTAAGGATCTAGAAATGAAAAATACATTGTTTAAAAAGAACCAAATCATTTCCCATTTTGCTCGTTCATTCCTCAAACTCGATCAAGTTCAAGGAACCTATGTCGGCATGAAAGGCAATGAAAAAACATTCAACCATTTCATTATCAGTAAAGCAGATGCTGTTTGTCTTACCATGTATGACAAAGCAACAGATGAGTTTATTTTCGTGAAACAGTTCCGCACTGGGGCAGCCATGCATCTACTGGAAACAAATCCTTGGATTTTGGAACCTGTGGCGGGTCATATTGACTTGGGTGAGGATACAATAAAGGCAGCCCAACGAGAAGGTGAGGAAGAAACTGATCTTCTGATCGATGTTAATGACATTGTATTTTTGTCTCAGGGGTATACCAGTGCGGGTTGCTTGAATGAAATGCATCATCACTACTTTGTATATGTTGATTCCAGTCATATTGATTTCGGGCGTTCTCATGGAATTGATAACGAAGATATTGAAATTGTAGCCATTAAGCGTGACGATACCTTGAAAATGATTGAAAGTTGCGAGATTCGTACTTGCAGTGCTATTTTGGGGGTTTCTATGTCTATTGTGAAAGGCTTGGTGCCCGCATAATATTGATTATCCTTGTTAATAATGACAAGCTTCTTGTACGAAGCTTGTTGCTTAAAAAATATTTTTTTATTTAAAAAGTAGATTTTTCATTTTTTTTATAGTATAATTACTTATCTTAAACAAAAGGATATATCTCATGACAAGTCTCGCACGTACCTTTGATCAAGACAATCTGGTTGTTGTTGATAAAATCACCTTTCGCCGTATTACCGATGCTATTGAAAGTAACAGCTTTCTTTCTCTGACTCGTGATTCTACTTATAGCCGTGATCAGGCTGTTGAAATCCGAAAAAATCCTGCAGGTGTTTACCTGACGGTTGTTCATTACAGTCCTAAAGCGATTGCTGGCACTGGGCTTAATGTTAATTATAAAGTGGATAAGGAAATTTATGCAGCTTTCTCCAAACGTCAAAATGTCGCCGTTTAATTAACTTTTTTCATGGCCATTTTCTGTGATGTCTAGGTATAAAGTCATAGATTTGATGTTGTTGAATATCAGTTTCTCCAATAACACTTCAATAAAATGCTTAAAAATCTACTTTATGGGTAGACTGAAAAGCATTTTTTTGTTATAATGGCTCTAACACGACTCGAACAGGTTGTTAATCATGAAATTACCACTGCTAAAAAATCAAAAAATTCCCGGTATGGGCTATGTTTTTGTTCGTGAACGAAACATCGATAAACTTCATACTTTTTCTAATCATCGTCGCCTTCAAGTCTTTTTTCATAAAGGCACTCAATGTGTCACTCCCGGTTGCTGCAATATAGGCACTCGTTTGATTTTTTCACAAGACAGCCAAGGTGGCGGACACTGGGATCTGTATACCGATGATTTGTTGCTGATGACCGTTGATCACATTACCCCTAAAAAGCTGGGTGGGGCTGATGATATTGCCAACTATCAGCCTATGTGTCGCGTTTGTAACACTCGCAAAGGTCATCAAGATATTAGTCTGGAAGAACTTGCTGTTCAGGTAAAAGAAAAGTCTTCTGAACCTACTAAATCTGAACGAGCTAGATTGAGATTTATGGCTCAGCACCAATCTACTCAGCAAAAAGATGTAATTGCCGAATCTATTGCCGCTTAATCTATTTATTGCTATCAATAAACCCGGTTCGCCGGGTTTTTGCTATTTTTTTTTTACATGGTAAACTTGCCTCATTCAACAAAAAAAAGATAATGAACAAAATACATTTCAATTATTATAGAGGCTATTTATGAGTATCAGTTTAGTTGAAGGAGATGCAGTTACACTTTTAATTAATAATACGCCTATGTTTGCTTTTGTAGAAACTGCAGGTCATATTCCAAAACTTGTTGTTTACAATCCTGAAACGGGTACTATAAAACGCTTCTCAGGCATTTCCTCAATTCATCTTGAAGAACGTCTTAAACTCTCTGTAATTGACACTAAAGATCTTCCATTACCTTTTGCACAATTATATAATCGTCACTTTTTAAGTTATTCAAAAAATGATCATGTTGTTTTTGAACAGGATGGGCAAATATTTGAAGGTATTGTTTTAAAAGTAGGCAATTATGTAAAGGTTAAATTTAAAAAAGATGGTAAAGACCTTACGTTTAAAGGAGAGTCCCATCTGTTCAAGCCCGTTCCGAAACTTTAAGCTTGAATCATTCTTGATTTTTTGATATAATCCCATTTCACTCAGAGGATTTTTTATGTTTGCTTTCATTACAAAAAAAATTGAGAACACTCATAAAAAAATAAAGCTGGCTATGTATAAGGCTGCATTTCCAAGCCATTGGTTTGCACCTGATCTTTTAGTTACTGCTTGTGGAAAGCCTTCAACATGGCTAGCATTTTCCATTGATCTTGATTATGACATTCTGCGTTATAACAGGTCTGATGTTGGTAATTTATCAGATGATAGACAATCTCTACTCATTCAATCATTTCATCACTCTAACTTTCCTGAAAAATTTGCAGTGACTTATGATGCTTTTAACTCTAAACTTGTTCAGCATATTTGTTTGGTTGCGTATATGGCTGCTTATTATATTACGCCTGCTCATGAGAAGTTGAACAAAATGTTTTTAAAGAATAATATTATTAAACTACAAAAACATGATTTTAGAAACAATGTTCACTTTAAAGCTTTCTATGATTATACTTCTACTATACTACCGCGTGATCTTGTTTCAGAAGAAGGTGCTTGTTTTGAAACAAATGCTTATATTTTAAAACAAAAAGATAAAGAATCTATTTATATCAATGAGATATCTGTTCAATCTGTAAATAGTGAACTTGTTTGTAAGTTTAGATTTTATAAGTTTAATGACAAATTCTATTATTGCCAAGATTTCAAAGACTTTTCTCCTTTTAATGTTACTCCATTAAGTAATACAACACTATTGTCATTGTTCAAAGAAGTGGGCACAGAGTCTGATTTGTTTGCAGCTTTGATTTTGGATGTACTCAATTTCACATCCACTGGTCATCACTTTGACTTTTTACCTACCTTGGCTGACACCATTGTTTATGATATGTATAATCAATAACGTTTATAAATTCTTCTACAATAAAGCAAAATTTTCTTGCATGAGGTAGCATTACCTGATATAATCATCCTGTACTTGATTGAAAAACATCATTATCTTCAAGCATCCTTTTACGATTGCCAACTGAGGATTTTAAAATGACTGATCGAGATCTTGTACAATTGCTTCAACTTGTAAAAAATGATGAATCCGCTAAGGCGGTTGTTTCAGACCTACTACGGGATATGATTGTTGAATTGCTTCAATCAAATTCAGAGATTCGATCTTCTGTGGTTGCTGTTATCAAAGAAGATCTGTCTTTTTCTCTGGATTGTAGTTCTTTTGTGGATTACTATTCAAATGGTTATTCACTTGTATTGTCAGTTGATGGCGAACATGTGACATCAACCAGTTTTGATGTAAGTAGGTAAATAAAAACCCCTTTATTGGGGTTTTTTCTTTTTCTTTGTTTGACAAAAATAACATTTTCTTGCCTTGCCAGTAGAAATTTGTTATAATAAACCCACACTTAGACAGGAAGATGTATCATGGCCCAAGCAAAACAGTTCCCAAAACTACCCGCTAAACAATTTGCAGTAGCTCTCTGCAGCAAAAATGTATGGGGTGTTATTTTTTCGGACGGTAAACAAGAAATTGAATTTGAAGATGGCAGCGTTAGTGAATGCTACACTGGCTTTGCTTGCCGTGGTACTGTAATTGCTGGTTGGGGACATAAGACTGGCGAAACCATTATTAAAAAAGAAGGCGACCTTTGGGCTTCCCGTGATCCACATGTAGTGGCTTACCTTGAAGGTATTAACCCTGATCAGCCTATCGAAGACATCCTGATGTTGGCTCGCCATCGTTTGTCAGCACTTAACCTGTAATTGGTTATCCTCACTGATGTTAATTTGAAGCTTGGTAAGCGTCATTAAAAATAAGATTTACTATTTTTTAGTTTTTTGGTATACTACACCCCTCATCGCCAATATAGGAATTTTTTCATGGGCATCGCAAAATACTCACCCACCGTTAGCCTTTCCTACATGCAAGATCAGAAATGGTTTGAAAAAAATGGCGGCCACAATAATGAAGGTATTTTGAAACATAGCTTTGCTGATGACCAAGGCTATGACTCTTATGGTTATTCCGAATATACAGGTCGTGACCGGGCTGGTTTCACTGAAAATGATTATGTAGAAAACTACATTCAGAATGACTGTGAATCCCCCGTACTGGTAAACAGTGTACAGGCTCAGTGGTCTCGTTTCCAGCAATTGACTATTTTGGATATGAGTCAATTCATTCGTGACGAAATTGAAGGGAATCCAGCATTCAAGGCTCAGCATAACAGGATGGTTAAACTGGTTGAGATTGCAGAAGATTGCAAGTCTGCTTTTTATCAACTGGAAACAACTCATCGCCAACTCGGTGACGATGCTACTTATTCCCGTCTTAAAAAAGAACTTTCTGATGTGTCAAAAGAGGTTGATAATAAGATCTCGTCTGCTTTTGACTTCCTTGAAGCCTTTTATGAGAAAAAATTGAACGAAGTCATTCAAAAATAAGATTTTTCAAAAAAAGGCTTGAGATATTGGGTTCATTCCGGCATAATGGACCCATAAACACATTTTAAACACATAGAGAAGTATATTTCATGAGTGTAGCGACTACTTTAATTGCACAACTTGCGGTCAGCAATGAGCTAATTAATATCGAAAAGAATCGAGTGGCTGCAATTTCAGAACTGATGGTTAAAACTATCATTACTTCTTATCCACTCTCTACACTGATTGGTAATAATTCAGTCTACCATCAACATAGCCGGGGTAATGACATTGCCTTCCCAATCGCTTTGAATAAATGTAATATTGATTTCTACAATTTCTCATTGAAACCTTATAGTATGAACAAAGGAAGCGAGTTGAATGATCTGTATTCAACTCATGTCTTTAATTCGCAATCATCCTATGTCCTGTACGTTTCTGATACTGCCTTCTTAGCCGTAGAACTTGACCCCCTTCAATAATTTAAGTTGTTGTTGATCGAAAACCTATTTTTTGCTATAATGAGTCATCACCAAGCAGAAGAGATTTTAATATGATTGATATCAACGTTGCTAAAAATGCTGCCAAAGCTGCTTTCGAAGCAAGCCGTAATCCAATTTCAATTGGCTCTGTCGGTGGTTGTGGTCGTGTCTATGTTGAGGTTCATGATGTTAACTACAAAGGCATTCGTAAAGGCTCAAAAGTGGCTAAAGCCTTTGAAGAGGCTGGTTTTCGTATGACTGAACGCCCACATCAAAGTGGTGTCCGTATTTATGTTGGTTACGATAATGCCACTGGTAAGGAATGGAATCGTGGTGAGATTATTGCCCGTGTTTTGAAAGAAAAAGGCGTATTGGCCTATGTTGATGGCGATGGTGATTAATCCATTGGTAAAAGCCTGTCTTAGATAGGCTTTTTTTTCTTTAATATCTTGTATAAATCTCTTTTTTACGGTACAATAAACCATCTTAAACGGAGAAGAATCCATGTCGAAAGTTCCTGTTTTGTCCGCAGAATGTATTGGTGTTTTGGTTAATGTTATTCATTTTGCTTGCGAAACGATTCAAAAACAGCAAAAAATGTTGAATTTTGTAGAAATCCTGTCGCAACCTGAGCAGGGTGCTGTTTCGGCAAACCATATTCTTGAACGTGGCCCTATTTTCCAAAAAGAATGGTCTATTCTGGATGAACTTTCCAAAAAACTCAGTACAGAAGTAGTTGATTTGAATGTTGTAAAATCCATCAGTTCTGATACCTTTTCTTTGCTGAATCGTTCGTTTGATAAATATGTTGAAGAAATGGTTTTTGCCGTTATTTCACTTGATCATAATGAAACAACCAAAGGGGTAGTTTCCGCATCTGCACTTGGCTTTAAAGTGATGGCAAGGATTGAAGAAGTTCGTCGTCATTTTTCTTACTTTCGTCATTGCTATGTTTACTAAATGAAATGGGTGTAAATGGGTGTGCTATTGGTTTCATCCTGCATTGTTAAATAATATGAAGACCGCCTCGGCGGTTTTTTATTTTAAAATTGTAATTTTTGTTTTGATTTTAACTCCAATTTGTTTTATAATGGCTTCATCAAAAAAGACAGGAAGCAAAATCATGGGTTATATTCAAATGACAGCTTTTGAATTTTTCAAAACTAAAAGAACTCTGTCGGCGGGCGTTTACGAGATTACTGAACACGATGGCGAAATCAACATTGTGGAATTGAACTCGAATGGTCTTGAATCATGGTATTCTGTTAGCGAGTTTGAAGAATTGGAAGATAGTCGTCTTCAAGATCTTCGCTGGGCTAATGATGGCTGGTCTTTGGAAGAAGAGTTTGCTTGAAGTTATTTTTGAATACAAATAAAAAGACAGCTTGTGCTGTCTTTTTTTATTATAATTTGTCTTGAACCATTGATAGCTGGCGTCTGAATTCAAGTGGATTGGCAATATACTTTATAGGAGCATTTCCGTGGCCTGTTCCTGATACAACAATTGTACCAAAGTTTAACATTCTGCCCATTAGTCCTTGATTGACTTGTATACTCTCTACTTTCTTTAAATTAATTTCAATTGTATCTCTTTGAATGAATCCCTTTTTTGCGATTAACCGTTTGTTGGTTACGGCAAGCTCAGTACATTTTTTTTGTATGTATATACCTATTAAAATAAGAATTCCTACTACCACTGGTATTAGTAAAATTCCAAATAAATACTGCCAAAAGAAACCCCAGTTACTTAAACTGGCTTCATATTCTATCTTTTCACCATCCATTAAATTATCACTGACGTAACTCATAGCCTTTCTCCATTATTTCATATACAATACCAAACTTTATCTTTTTTTCAAGAACATTTGCCTTTTTTCTATTTTTCAAAAATATTTCTTGACCATAAATGTGTTTTTTGATATTATAGACACATCAAAACGAAGCAACCAACCTTTTCGGAGATACACCATGACCCAAGTTACCGCTCTCGAACGTGCTGTTATCCGCAACATCGTTGTTGCTCAATCGGTTGAAGTTCTCATCAAATCCATCAGCTTGGGGCCAGAATCTGTAAAAGATACTCAAGTTAACGCTGTCCTTCTTAACTTGAAAAAGAAAGGCTTGGTAGTGGTTGTTGCTCATGTTGTAGCTTTGACCGACGAAGGTAAAGCTGTTCATGACCGCGAGTTCCCTGTCGCCAAAGACCTTGAGACTCTTCGCCATGAAAGCAATCTTGAACTGAACAAAGAACGTCCAATGTCGGTCGAAGAACTGGTACTGACCAATCGCCTGATTGATGTTCGCAAAGCGGCCCATAAAATCGACATCATGCTCGAAAATCTGCGTTTGTCGCTGATTGCCGAAGAAGTCGTTGATAATGCCGTTGCCGAAATTGCTGCTTGATTGCAGTCTTAACTTTACAAGGAATAATTAAATGTCTAAATCCCGTACCGTTGTTGATTCTATTGGTATCATGCATGACCGCGATGGTCTCAGTATTGAAGAACTCAGGATTTTTGTAAAAAATACAGAAGGTCTTTCGGGTGTTATTGAACGTAACGACTCCCAATCCGATCACGAATATGTTACTTTTGATTTTGTTATTTATGAAGACGAGTAACTGTCACACCACTATATAAATGGGCTACGGCCCATTTTTTTTGTCCTGAAATTTTTTTGTGGCAATATTGTAGTTGATATATTATTACACCAATAGAAAAACCGGAGCACTAGATATTGGGCAACCAAGTTCTCTTTGTCATTTAACAGGCCCTTAGTAGTTTTTTACATAAACCCGTTGGCGTTTTATCATAAAACGGATATTTGTAAAAAAACTCAGAAATGGTTGAATAAACTATTGGCATAGCGGCAAGCTCTTGGTATAATTACCACACATAAACAGAGACGGAGAGACACCCATGACCACTACATCAGTTGCGGTTGAACAAGCAATTCGCACCGTTCAAGATCTTCCTGAATCTCTTAACATGCTTCGTCAAAAAATGATTGAAGACTACAATCGTTCGGGTTTTACCTCTACTTATGATATTGTTTTTGAATTTGGCAAAAAATATGTGCGTATTGTACATCTTCGTGGCCAAGATCAGCGTAGCTGTGCAGGCTTTGTAGTCTGCGACAACAAGCACAAAGAATTTGCCTTGGGCACGTTGTTGAAAGCCGCTAGCTGGAAAGCTCCTGCCACCAATAAAGCTCGTGGGAATGTCTTTGAGTTGGAAGGCAAGCAGATTGCTTGGACCGGCATCCAGTAAGATATCTGTTAAAAGGGCTGAAGCCCTTTTTTATGACATAAACATTTACAAAAATAACATTTTCATATATAATAATTTCAACCAAACAGTCGGAGTCTTTTCATGTCACAGATCATTAATGACACTATCAAAAAGCAAAAAATTGAACAGCATATTTCCCTAGTCCAGCAAATCACCGATTGCCGTTCATTGGGTGAAGTTCAATCGTTGTTGAACTCCCTGATCAGTGATTATGGTGTTGATGCAGGTATCAACTTTGATTCTGGTTATAACAACATCTCAGAAAATATTGTTTTGCTTCGTGAAGAAACGGATGCAGAATATAACGTCCGTATTGATAAAGAACTTGATTCTTTGATCAAAAAAGAAAAGAAGCACCAGCAAGTTTCTGATGCATTGACCTCTCAAATCGAGGCTTTTAAAGCGGCTAAAATTCAATAATTCATTTTATAGTGGGTGGTTTATATGAAAACTTCTTTTTGGACCGTTTATTTCAAAAATTTGACCACTATCTTTCGAGCCGATATTATTTTTATATCTCTTATTCTTATTGTTGTCGCAACCACACCGATTGGTGTTCGTTTTCTGGTTTGGTATAATACCAAAGTTCCAGCATCGTTGGTAAGTAAAGATCCTGTTGCTTATCCGCACCAGTATAAGCAAAAAGTAGAATATCGTTATTATGCTGATTTCTATTTTGAAGAAATTAAAGGCATTAAACGAATTGAAATTGCGGATTCAACCCATGCTCATGCAAAAAATGGAGATGTTTATCTGTTTGCCCGCAGTCATAAACTTCAAACTGGTTTCTATAATGCCGTTATGATTGCCTCTGTTATTCAATTTTCCTGTGCTATTATTTTTATAGTTGCTTTGCTCTGTCATTTCGTCAGTCTATTAAATACACATTTCAGCGTTAGGAATAAACCATACGATTGCTACTAAATGGTAGACTTATTGATAATTGTGTGTTATCATTATGTCAATTAGGAGAACATCAAAATGTCCAAAAAAATTACAAATTTACTTTTTTTCAGTTCCAATGGTCTTCTGATTCATACCGTCTCAGATGTTGAACATGTATCTGCTCGGGATTCTTATAAAAAAGATGATAAACCATTGGTTTTGATCTCGGCCTATTTTGTAGTTGAAACAATAGATCCTGAAAGAGTTATTCCAGAAGACAAAGTGGCTAACCTAACTGCTTTCTTTTTTCAACATAAAGTTATTGACGATGTTGAAGGCTACTACTGGAATGGTGGTGGGCACTCTTCCGAGGCCCTTATTTTTAAAAACCCCCATGGCCCCGGAACTGTTGTCTGGACACTGCGTAAGGATATGTACAAACTGCTAACAGTCATTCAATCTTGAACTGACTGTTTTACTTTGTTGTATCATGAATAAACTGCTATCAATGGAGCCATGAATTATGCAACCAATGACCAAAAATGATGTTGGTGACAAAATCAAAAATCGTGAATTTCCTGCATTTGTTATTCAAGCCTTTAACGAATGTATCGAAGAAGCAAAAATCAATCATAGCTCAGACGTTATGCAAAATGATGTTATTGAACGTATTATGAAACTTTCTGATTCGACCCGTAATCAGATTTTTGAAAATCACTGGCTGGACATTGAAGACACTTTTCGTAAAGCTGGGTGGCAAGTGTCTTATTACAAACCCAATTACAATGAATCTGAACCAGCCTACTTCACTTTTACTTAAATAGCTGTATTCAAAAAAGCTTTACAGATTTGTACCGTTTTGCTATACTTATCCCATCAAAACGAAACACCATATTAAATCAAAATGTTAGGAGTTACAACTATGCAAGGTTCTTTCGGTGATACTCGTGAAGCTTTTCGTGGCAATAAAAAGAAAGATTCAGTGAATGCCCAATATCACAAAAAAGATCGAGCTTTTCGTGATAAACGTCGCCATCGCCATCAAGATGCAGATTGATAACATCTTACCAAAAAAAGTCCTTAACTGGGCTTTTTTTATCTCTTGAAAAAACGTTGACTAAAAATCTTTTTTTTGATAAAATAAACACACAAAATTTATACAGGACTTACCTCGATGAAAGATTTCAAAGTAAAAGTAGTCAAGCCTGCTGATGGTTTCAACAAAGCTCTGAAAGAAGGCTTTGCCGTCAACACCCATGATTGTTCACCATCTGAGTTGTGGCTTTGCATGCCACACCGTGAAACTCTCGTTAACATGGTAAATCACTTTGGCTGGACAACTGTTTCCGATATTGTTGAGTGTTAAAAATTTTCAATAAATCTTGTTTTTGATGTAGGATTGTATTATAATACAGTCATCAACCAACAAATATCGAAGGATTTAAAATGCATACTCGCCATACTCTCCATTTGACAACTAGCCAATTTTCCATGATTGGGACTCTTTTGTCTTCGGCTGGCCAAGATAAATCCGATGCCGCCTTGATTGAAGAGATGGTTGGCAAAGGCATTCGTCGTTACCCTGCAGAACAAATGGTAAAACAACGTACTCGTTTTCAAGAAAGCAAATCTGCTTCATTTTGAACATTTTTGTTGCCCGCATCGCTCAATCTTGATATAATAGTCCTACTTAAACCCATCAAGGATTTACCGCCATGAACCAGAATCATATTGCTCTTATCGTCGGTGCTGTTATCGCGGCTGTCAACAACCTCGAAAAAAATATGCACCTGTTGGATAGTGTGACTTCTGTTGAAGATCGTGCTCAGGCAATGAACTCGCATATTGCCAACGAACATAAAGGTGTTGTAGCTCGCCTTGATGTGATTGTTAGTAAACTACGCTCTGCTCAACATGGCAGTATTGAGAATCTGCAAATGGACACCTACCAAATGTTCAGCATTTTCAAGGCCGTCAACGAAAATATCGGTGAACTGGAAAAAGCTCAGTCCTATTTCTGTCAGATGGGTAATACTGAACAACTGGTTGCAAGCTTTCAAGAAAAAATTGCTGGCCTTCATTTTGCAATGTTTGAATTCAATAAAATTCAAAATAGCTAATCGATTATTCTCAGCACCAAAAGTGCTATTTTCAGAAGAGAGATCCACAAGATCTCTCTTTTTTCTGTGTGTTACTTCTGTTGATCTTTTTAGTTATATATGTTATGATCATGATTAGTTCGGAGATATCCTTTATGCCAGATTTCGATCATTCCAAATGTGTCAACCCTATTCGAGAATTTGTATTTCTAGGCTATTTTTTTCATGTCCAAAAAGCTACTACTTGGTGGAATTTTACTTATGCCGATGGGACAGAAAGAATTTCTTTTTTTAATATCTCACTAATGAAGAAGGGGCACTTGATTGCCCATCAGTGGATTATCTTCAAATACTCCATTACCTTTAAAAAGAAATAAGAATAGCAATATTCTTACAGATTTCTTTCTATTCTTAACTTCTCTCTGAGTTCTCTTAACTTAATAATATTATCTTTATTATTTTCAAATAGATTCTGCAGTTCTCTATCTTTAACAAAAACAAATATATCACTTTTATATAACCCAAATCCCAACACTAATCCCGCTATTGTTGCTAATAATATAGCCTTTATTGCATCTGATCTACTTTCTGTTAATTCTTTCCTGTAAATTGCAGTAATTGCATTTTCCATCTTCGGTTGCCTATTTTACCGCTTTATGTTATAATTCAACACTGCCTTACGGAGAACATTATGAAAACTGTCACTGTCATGACTCTTATTGCATTGTTGGCTGTTCCTCAGTTGGCCGTTGCACAGCCTGATCCTGTCAAGTTGCGTTGGACCAGTCGGGGACTTGATGTTTCTTCTCCACAATATTCCTATCAATCTCGCCAGTTGAACTCTCAAATACGTGATTACCAAAACAGGCCAGCCAAAGAAATACGTAAAGGGTTCCGTTTGGTTGATAAAAAAGTCAATACTTATCTGAAAAATTTATTCAAGTAATCTATTTTCTATAAGGATTCTTTTGATTGTTTTCAAACTTGAAATTTGGTATAATGAAACCATCATTTAGAAAAGGTTCATAATCATGTCCAATACCACTCAATCTCACTCGGTACAGTTTTGGAATGATCAAGATGTTGTTGATCTTATTGATGAGTTGGAACAGGCACTTGATATGATGGAACCTTATTATGCTCAAAATAATGGCGGCAGAAGTGGTTATGACCTTTTGCAGCGTTTGCTTGTTAAAAAGAACGCCCTGATTCCTTTCACTGCCACGGTTGAGAAACCTATCGCTTGTGCAATCTGTCAGGCCACTTTCAGAAAATCGGCAACTAAGAAAAATAAGTTACTGACGACTCAACAGCAATACAGTTCGGCTCTCGATCACCTGTTGAATGTTCATCATATCACTGACACTGCTGTCAAAAGAGCATCATTGATTCCAGCACAACAAGTTTTGCACACCTTTAAGAGCCGTAATGAATACGATGATTACATGGCTGGGGGCAGCGTTCAATTTTAAACTGCTTGATAAAAAATGCGAATTTTGGTATAATTACTTCACACAACCAAACGGTGTTTATCATGAAAAACATAGCTAGCCTTATCTCTCATTTTTTTAAAAAACCTTGTGCATTGGTTACTGATGAGACAGCACCGTCAGAAACTAGCCAGAATTTTCGTGACTTTTCCTATCATGAAGCTTTCTATATGCACAAGCCTTTTCGACTTCGCAATGGAATGCCATTTAAAATAATTTCTCTTGACTACAAAAGAGAAAATGATTCTGAGACTTATGTCTTGACTCATATTGAAGGACATGAGTTGCCCACTTGCTATTACACTGATGGCATTGCCAATGAACTTGAATTGTCTGGCTATGACTTGGTGATGGTTGATTAAATAATAAAATGGGAACTCTGGTTCCCGTTTTTGTTTTTTTATCTTGTTTACGATATAATAACATGTCATTACAGAGGCTATTATGAATACTTCATCCCAGTGTATCTCTTTTTCAGTTTTTTCTAGTTTGTATGACTTTACAACTAGCTATCTTAACTCAGAATTTCTCAAGGACAGATTAACCGCTGATGCTTTTTTGGTAGGTGTCAACCTTATTACAGTCATCTCTACCAAGCTTGCAGCCGCTGGTGTTTACAACAAAGTAACGCTTACCAAAAAAGAGTTTGATTTTCTAAAAGATCTTTTTATCATGATGAAATCGGACTGTAAACAACCTGTCACACGTATTATTCATAAAGAAAACGCAAGCGAGTATTATGATTTATTTTTTAAAGATTTGGAAAAGAACATTAATATTCATTAGTATTAAAATATAATCTATCTTTTGATATCTCGCCATAAATCCTCTTCATGAGGATTTTTTTATAGCTCATTTTATAATTTGGAGATGAAAAAAAACCCCATTAATATGAGGCTTTTAGTTAAACTTTCAATAATACAATTATTATTTATCCCAGAGTTCTCCAAAATCAGGCTCATAATCTAGTTCGAGATTATTGTTACATGAAAACAAGTCCTGACTTGAAACCTCCGAAAAATCTTGTTCAATAATAGAAATATTCATTTCAGACAGACTGCATTCAACATCAAGGATCATGAGTTAACTCTTGTCTAATGGAAGACAGCCAGAATATCATCATTAGACTTTTTTATCAACTCCAAAAATTCATGAATTTACAAAAAATGAATTGAATACGAAATTTTATTTTGATATAATTCCTTATCTTTTTATTATTATGGGAATTTTTGAGATGATCAATATTGATATTATTTATGACCAACCTAATCTAGTAGAAATAACTCCTTATCAATTTAATGCTTTTCTGTTTTACTGGGCACGCAATAAAGATCAATTTCCAGATGAACTTTCAACGTGTGATTATACATCTGATGCTTCAGGTATTATTTTGCAGACTGCTGAACGTTGTTTGTTAATTTACCCTAGTTATCCTGACCAACGCTGGTATCATCCTAAAATTGATACTGATTTGTGGTCACTTTTCAAACAGCTAGCTCCAGAAAAAGCAGCACCTGTCTTGTAAATAATGTTGTTTTTAATAGGTGGAGATGTTATAATTGCTCTATCAAAACTAAACAAACATCTTGTTCAAGACCAATCGAGATTACTATGACCGCACTTATCGCTAGCGACAAAATCAAGCTTCCAGAAGGTCAAGAAGGCAACCCCTGTGTTGGCTGTGGAGCTTGCTGTGCATTCTTTCGAGCTTCTTTCCACTGGCTTGAATGTGAGTCTGCAGGTGGCACTGTCCCTGATGATAGCGTTGTTCAAATTTCGCCTCATCTGGTGGCGATGAAAGGAACCGCTAGTGCAACGGCTCCCTACTGCACTAACTTGCGGGGTGTCATTGGCGAGACAGGCCATTGCGGTGCTTACCAAACTCGTTCTTCGACTTGCCGTGAAGGGTTTCCCGGTTCTTACGAAAATGGTGAAAAAAATGAGCGTTGTGACAAGGCTCGTGCTAAACATGGCCTTCGTCCACTGGTGGCTTCTGACTGGAAAAGGGCTTGATGAAGCCATTGTTTGCTGGTCTAATTGTAACAATCTCACCTTAATCAATAGACCGCTTCGGCGGTTTTTTGTTGTTTTTGAATACGTTTAAGGGTATAATAGCTCATATTCCAGAGGATGTGCATCATGAAAACTTTGAATGAAGCTCAAATCAAGAACCAACTGCTTGCTTGTGGTGTGGTCGTCCAAAATATCGCTAGTGAGATGGAATCCATTCTTTCGGCAGATATTAAGCCTGAACATAAACCATCATTTATTGAAGCAACAGTCAATGCCATTCGCTTGAATTTGGCTGCAGAAGAAAGTGATTTCACTGCAAAAGAAATAGAGCTTTCTTATTCACCCATGTCACGTTCTATTATCGTATGCAATCAACAGCCTTATATTGTTGACTATTCAGACAAACAAGGAATTCATCTTGTTTCAATGGACGGTGAAGAATACGTATATGCAGATATTCAACTCTATCCTGTTATCGGCAAGATTCGCATTTAAACTAAATCTAGTCTAATTGAGATCTTAAAATGAACATCGTTTACAAGACAGCTTTCGGTAAAGAACAAATTATTGAATTCTGCAAAATTGCAAAAACTCATCGTCTGTGTATACCCGGATGGAATTTGATTTGTGATCTTAATGGCGTTGTTGCTGGCCGGATAAATACTAAGGCAATTGAAATAAGCCTTGCCTATGATGGTGAAACGCCGATTGCAATCGCTTTTAAGATAAATACGACCATTCAGTGTTTTGTTCGTTTGTCATATCGTCGTAGAGGCATTGGATCTCAGGTTATCAAACCGCATCTTGTTGGGAAACTTCGTACACTCTCTGGTACACAAAATAGTTCTCTTTTCTGGTTGCACAATGGTATCTTTTGATGCCGATTTTGAAATTGTTAATACCGGACATAACCGCATATTATTTGCATAAATGTTATTTTTACGGTATAATAGCTTATCTTATACGGAGAGACACCCATGTCGAAGACCAAGCTTCTATTGAGCAGGTAAGTGGCTGATGAGTGGCAAAATTATAAGACAAGCTCTCAATTAAGCATAAAACCCTTGTTTTTGTAATTTTTATTTGTTATACTTAACACCTAAACCAAACCATAGAAGGAAACGAAAAAGATGACTCATAAATTCGGCGGCAATGACCTTGTGACTTCACGTTCGACTGGCTACACTGGTCGGGTTATGGCTACCTATCCCGGTGATAATGGTCGTGAAATTATGGTAAAGGGTGTGCCGGATGTTCGTACTGGCAAGTCACCTGAACCCCGCGTGTTCACTGAAAAAGCCTTGCGTGCTGTCTCCATCGGTTAATCATTCTTTTTACTGTCTGTACATTTCTGATTAAAAGACCACCTTCGGGTGGTTTTTTATTTACCTTTTCTATCCTGTTTGTGATATAATAGTCGCACTTATCAAGGGGATCTTGTATGCAAATCATCGAACATACTTCGACCAGTTATAAACCTCGGACTATGCATAATGCTCATACAGCCGATCTTACAGTAGCCTTCGCGGAAGATTTTAACTCAGCCGGTGAACGCCTAACCAAGAAAGAAGCGGGTGAACGGTATGTTGCAATCCCTTTGAACACCGACCCCCTTATAGCGGCTCGTATGCTCTATGCGGCCTGTCGAAAGCATAATGTTTCCACTCTTAATGTGGCGGGCAATGGCATCTATTCGTTGTCTGGTGCTTGGGCAAGGGATAATCGCCCCGACAAATTCAAAGCATTGGATCAGGATGGTCTTGTAAATGAATCACAAATGTCATTGAATCAATGGGTTTATCTTGTTATTTCAAAAGTCCATGAATTCTGGCCTTTGACCCATCTCATCTCTGGTGGTCAAACAGGTGCTGACTGGGCTGGTGGGGTTGCTGGTGAGGCTATTGGCTTGAATGTTACCATGACCTTTCCTAAACATTTCTTGCAGCGTGATGAAAAACATCAGGATGTTACTCAGGATCAAGCAACAGTCCAGAAAAAAGTCAATGCTTATTTGAAATATGTTGATAAAACACAGAAAATTTGAACGTTCATCATTTAAAATAATATTTTATGTTTAAAAAGTAGATTTTATCTGTTTGTTGATGTATAATCTGCTCTATCCAAACCAAAGAGATATTTTTATGACTTCAATTGAATTGATGTATGACAAAATTAAAGAATTGCAGAAGCAACGTACTGCCCTTTTTGATCAGATCAGTCCGCTTCAAGAAAAAGTGGCCAGTCTCCATAATGAGATTAAAATTCTGCAAGAAAGCATTACCACTGAAACCATGAAACTTGAACAAACTGAACAGGAACGCTTTGATTTCCTGATGGCCGAAAACGGTGGGTCTTCTGATATGGTTCGTTATCACGAGGCTGAGAAATTTATCCGTTCAATGGGTCTTTATATGAGTGGCTATTGCCCATTTAGCCAACAACGTACAGCCGATTTTTTTGTTTTCAAAAACGACCGTGAGCGTAACATTCAAACCATTGAATCGCTCAAAAAAGCAATTACTCTATACAAGCCTATGGATGAAAATGGCAATAAATGGTTTCGAGTGTTCTGTCAGGATTATATTGTTTGGGTGGCTGCAGATGGATCTTTGTCCTTTAAGACGAGTCGTTCTGAACAGGCGTTTGACTCTCTGGAAGCGTTGTTTGACTATTACATTTTGCGTTATCCTTGTTACGACTATGAGGATGATGATCAAGATGATTAAAAAAAGGCCGAAAGGCCTTTTTTTATTTCTTTAAAATATTGATTTTCATTGTTATTTTTGTTAATATATTGCTCTATATTTTAATAAGTTTATTTTATGTCTCTCACAAAAGATAACATTATCAAGCGATTTCATGAGAAACATGGCAACCGTTATGACTACTCCCTAGTTAATTACATTAGCTCAGTGGATAAGTTGACTATTATTTGTCGTGAGCATGGTCAATTTGAACAAGTATTCGCGTCACATGTTCGTGGTCGTGGGTGTCATGAGTGTGCGAAACAACATCATCATACACAAATTACAATGCTTGAAAATTTTAAAAAAGTTCATGGAGATACCTTCGACTACTCAAAAACAGTTTTTAAAGGTGTTAGAAAATACATTACCATCACTTGCCGAATTCATGGCGATTTTGAGCAACGTGTGTATGCTCATTTTCAGGGCAATGGATGCAAGCATTGTACTGATGTTTCCCATCGATTAAATATGGATTCTGTTCTTGATTCATTCAAATCTGTCCATTCTGACTCTTATGACTATTCCTTGGTTGATTATAAAAACGCTAGGACTAAAGTTTCTATTATTTGTCAAAAACATGGTGTATTTAAACAGCTACCCCGTGATCATGTTGCTGGTAAAGGCTGCCCAAGTTGTAAATCGTCGAAAGGTGAACGCAGGATTCGTGATATTCTTGATCGTCAAAAAGTTGAGTATGAAGAACAGTTTAAAATTTGCAAAAATCCTTCTACTGATTTCTTTTTGAGGGTTGATTTTTATATTCCTTCTATGAATAGCGTTATTGAGTTTGACGGTTATCAACATTTTAAAGCTGTTGCTCATTTTGGCGGTGATGAAGCTTTGCAAAAAAATCAAGTAAGGGATAAAATTAAAAATGATTTTTGTGCTGAAAATAACATTGATATGCTTAGAATTTCTTACTTGGAAATCAATGATGTAGAAGATATTGTTTCTTCTTTTTTGACAAAAAATCCAAAATAATGCTTTACATCAAAACGCTTTTTCACTATACTAGACACATCAAAACGAAACAGCAAAAGGATAGACAACATGCAAGGCTCCTACCGCGACACCATGGAAAAGTTTGCAGGCAAGCAAAAAGACAATTCCAAACGCCTCGATAACAAAGTCAATCGTCAAATGCGTGACAATCGTCGTCAGCGTCATCAAGACGCAGAATAACCCCAATACCCGTGCGTAGCTCAGTTGGATAGAGCATCCGCCTTCTAAGCGGATGGTCGCTGGTTCGAATCCAGCCGCATGGACCAAATTTGCCCGGTTGGTGAAATCGGTAGACACAGAAGACTTAAAATCTTCCGGCGAAGGTCGTGCCAGTTCGAGTCTGGCACCGGGCACCAGATTAAAGTTTAGTATTGTTCGTTGGAGCATTATATGAGTTCCTTGTATAAGTTTGAAAATAAAGTGGTTGATAAAACCAATAAAGATGAGCTTCGCAGCTATTTGGCGAATGCAAAAAAAGAACTGCTGAAAGTTCGTTCCGCGTGTGGTTTTGATGAATCTATTCAAATTATTGAAGACCGTTCTCTGACCAAAGTTTCTCTTGTTGGTAGCAATTTCTCGCTCTCTGTTCGCCATGGTGAGCATGCTTACAAAACCAATATCAAGCTGTTTAACAACGGTAGTCTTGTTCAAGAGGTTAGTCTCGCTAATCTCTACAATCCAAAGCTTATTGAGCAATTGAAAGCTTTGGCGTAACTTCTGCTACACAACAACATGATGAGTTACGAAAGTCAGTATGGTAAATCAAATATGTTGACATGTTTCCAATGTAAGTGCGTTTAAATCTCAATCGCATAACGTTTAATGACTGTCAACAATCTATGCCCGGTTGGTGAAATCGGTAGACACAGAAGACTTAAAATCTTCCGACGAAGGTCATGCCAGTTCGAGTCTGGCACCGGGCACCAAATTAAAAAAGATGAAAAAAAGAGTTGCAAATTTTGGTGAAAAGGCTTAATATAGAGCCTTCTTAAATAGAAACGGAAAGAGGATTAACAGAAATTTTCGTAGGTTGGCATCCTACGAATTCAAGCAAATATCCTAAGACCTTTGGTAGACCAATAAATCCAAAGCAGGGGTTTCAATAAAAAGATTGGAAACCGCTTGAAATAGATTGCTAGGTATTTAAATTTTAATTAGAGACTATATTAATTAGAGGATACCGGATGATTTAGTGCGTCCTAAATCATCCACCCAAAGGGACTTTAGCTCAGTTGGTTAGAGCAACCGACTCATAATCGGCAGGTCACAGGTTCAAGTCCTGTAAGTCCCACCATTTTTTTTGCCCAGTTATTAGGTATTTATTATGCATGAAAAAATTTCATTGGATTTTTCTTTTGAAGAAACACGCTCTCGCGGAAAAGAAAAATTTCAATGTGTTCTGAGAGCCACTGAACTTGGTGCTACTGCTGGTAACGTAGATGAAATCTTAGTCTCTAATAGTTGGGATGATTTTAAAAAACAGTATCCAACACTTAACGATATTCTGATTCGTATCTTTCCCACAGACAGTTGGAACCCTAGCTGGCGTGGCGGTCATCGGTCCCTCTGTATTGGTTCTATTTCTGGACACGAAGGTTTGTATGATTTTGATCAAGATGTAGAGGTTTCTGTTGATTGGGATACAGATATCATGCAATAAATACTTTCAATTAAAATCAAATAATACATTTTAAAAACCTCACAATTGTGGGGTTTTTCCATTGCTTGAAACTTGTGTTTTTGATATAATAAGCTGTTCACGCATGAAAACCTTTATCTATTGGAATTTTAATATGAAAAGTCTCGAAGATTATAAAAAAAGCCCAGCTTATATCCAGTCTCTTGAAGACGACAACGCCCGTTGGCTTCTGGAAATTAAACGGCTTCGTGAGGTTATTGAAGGTAAAAACAAAGAGATTCGTGATCTTTCAAAATTTCAACTTTATTGCTATAATCATACGAATTTTAAAGGATAATGCAATTATGAAAAATCTATTTTTTGGATAAATTGTGGTTGATGATATATCCTTCTTATGCTATAATCATTACCAATTAAAAAGGATACTTTTCATGAAGCTCATTGAAATTATTCAAAAAAAGATTTATAGCTACAAAAACCCTTCTGATCAAAAGCTTTTTGAAAAAGCTGAGAAACTTTATTGTCATTTTGCTCGATACCATGCCAAGCAACATACTCTCAAAGGGTATTACTCTGCTGTTCAGATGAAAAATGAAATGTATGAAACACTGTGCATTCTTGGCACTATGCCAGAAGGTGTGGACCGCCGCGAAATGTTGAAACAGACGGTCAAAACATTCAAGCTGAATAATCGTATTCCTTTCTCTTGACCGCTATTTTCTGTTGACTAAATGTGATTTTTGTTCTATAATTAGTGCTCAAAACAAGATAAATAGCCTTGTTTACTTTAATTTATAAAGGTTCTATACCATGTCCAAAGTATTGAATGATACTCAAATTAAACAATCTGTCGTTTATGCAGTTTTTGATTTGACTGACCGGAATGGTGGTAGTCGTAAACACTTTTCATTGCATATGACACCAGAAGGTGCAGAGGCTGTTGTTGCTGAACGGCGAAAATGGGTAGATGGCAGGGCAGCAAAAAGTCTTATCTTTTTTGATGAACTACCAGTTCGTGAATAAATACATATTACTAACCTTTAGTTCTTGTTTTTTAAAACCTCCATTTATTGGGGGTTTTTATTTTCTGGTTTTGACAAATCTTTATTTTATAGTATTATTACCATTTATATAATAATCTTATAGGAGAATAATATGTATATTTCAAAATTAGTTGTTGGCATTGGTTTCGCAATTTCTCTTATTTCAGCTTCTGTTATAGCTGATAATTCGGTAAAAACATCCTCTGCTGATGTGTCTAAGCCCGCTTTGTCAGGTGCTTCAACTAAACCAAAAAATCTTGAATGGGAACTTCGTAATCGCTGATGTTTGCATAAGTCTATCAGCCTCCTTTCGGTAGGTTTTTTATTTAAAGATTTGTTGAATTATAAACTCGTTTTTGGTATAATTACACCATCAAAACCAATCAGGATTATAAATATGACTGCCATTATTGACACCATCAACTTCGTTGAAAAAGCTATAGACGAACTGCGTAAGCAGCAAGAAGATAAGCTACCTACTCTTATGTTGTTTGGTGACGATTGCCAGTTTATGGACGCCTCCTACATCATTAATGCTGTCAAAGAACTGAAAGACGAATTGCCAGACGACTGCAGTGTTGTAGCTGCTCGCATTATTGCGGATCTCACACTGCTTAGTACCATGACTGCTGACCGTAATTCGTTGATTCAAGAACGTAATGATATCGTTGAGGAACAGATAGACGATCTTGTATCGTCTCTTGATGTTCAGTTGTCAACCACACCGGAAGTCAAACTGACACGAGCTATTAAAATTGGCACTAAGCATTTGAATACCATTCAACTTTCAGCACTGTCGAAAGTTTATGACGCTTTGAAACTGACTCATGTTTGTCATGAAGAACGAAAAGATATTGTTTATCATAACTATGATGAAACACCTAACCTTAGTGACGACATTATTTCTGCTTTTCATGAATTCCTTGTGAAAGAAGATGGAGCAACTTTCATTGATGGTACATTGAAATTCCGAAACTTTGTTCACTCAGAAGATGTTCAAGGATACACCAGTGATCTTATCAAGGTCATCAAATCCAAACGCGGCTAGTTATACTTTAAAGAAAAAAGCACCAAAAAAACTGCACATTTATATTTCACAATAAACATTGATGTGCTATAATAGGTCATTGTCATATAGAAAGAAAATAACATGAAATACATTAAAATTAAAGACACCGTTGTTCTTTTTGATGAACTGACCAATCATGGTTTTATGGCTAACCTGTTTGGAAAATTCGAAGATGTTCAGTCGGCGGGTTTTGTTAAAATGTTTCCTACTGCAAACAACATCATTCGTTTAACTGTTGGTGGACGAAGTTCTACCTTGAAAATCGATTCAAATCCTTCTGACAAAGCTATTATTGAAGAAAATTTCAAAATGTCGGATTCTCAGCCTGTTCACTTTATCAGCACAGGAAATACATTAATTCTATTTCCACCGAAAGCCTCATTTGATGTGATTAAAGCCATGAAAGATATTTGGCCCGGAGCTAGATTCGTAGATGGCAAGGTTTCTTTTGAAACCGTTGAGACCGATGACTTCCGTTACGACTCTGGTTACAAAGTTATTCCTCATTTTACGGATATTGTAGGTACGGTCAATAATGATTTGATGTTTACCATTGATATGAATATTAGGGCAGATTAATCTGCCTTTTTTCTTGTAATATTATTTCTTTTGATATTTAATTAAAATCAATAGATATCATTTGCAGTTTGTGATATCATAAGCTCATTCAAAACAAATAAGGATACATGACAATGATTGCTAAACGTTACACTATTTTCAATAAACACATCGGCGGTAGCAACCGTCTTCCACAAGGTTTTCATGGTCTGAACCGTTTGTGGTCAACTAAACCCACCATGTCGCCAGAGGCACAAGCTCTGCTCGATGAATGGAGCAAGACCGAAACAGAAGTTGTTCTTATGGGTGGCACTGATCTAGAACTTGAGGCTCTTGCACAAGCTCTTGGTAATATTTCAGAATTGCCATCGGCTAAGTTCAACGAAGCGGATCTGCGTGATAGCTGTACTGTTGTTACTTTTGTGGCGTCAGATCGTATTGTGTCTGGTGGTCTGGAACTTCGTGGTAATAATGTCAAACCCTTCAAGGCTGTAGATTTCCTGCAAACGAATACAGTTGGTATGCACGATGGTTCGCGAGTCCAGTTGACTGATGATGAAATCTTTGTGGTTGTTAACATTGCTTTCCTTCGACTGGCTGACTAACCTAACATCAAGTTGATAGTAAAATTTATCGTTCCAAGCTCAACCCAGTGTTGGGCTTTTTTGTGTCTTTAATTTAATGTTTTGTACCTATTGAAAATATTATGGATAATAAAAAAAATTTAACAACAATACTATTTTTTATTTTGTTTAGATATGATACCATTATACAAATTATATTGGGAATTAAAAAAATGAATAAAGCGGTAACGGAAAAAAGCAAATACATCTCCTACGTCTTGCGTCATGGTGCAAAAGAAGTTGGAATCGACATTGATAGCCAAGGATGGGTTCTAGTCGCGGATTTAATGGATGTAGCGGCACGTAATAAAAAATCTTTCACTCGTGAAGAACTTGACTTCATTGTCGAAAACAACAACAAAAAACGTTTCGTATTCTCATCGAATGGCCTTTCTATTCGTGCTAGCCAAGGTCATTCCAGTGACAACGTTTCCATCACCTTTGAACCTAAAACACCGCCAGAATCGCTGTATCATGGAACCACCGTAAGCTTCGTAGATGCGATTTTGGCAGAAGGCTTGAAGAAAATGAGCCGTCACCATGTCCACTTGTCTCAGAGCCTTGAAACTGCTATCAGCGTTGGTAGTCGTCATGGGAAGGTTGCTATGCTCAAAATCAACTCACGTCAAATGCAGCGTGATGGGTTTAGCTTTTATTGTTCAGCTAACAACGTGTGGCTGACTGATAACGTTCCTTCTCGTTACATTGAACGTGTTGATTTAAAGTAAACACGCCTTTCAGACAACAAGCATCTTCGAGGTTTTTTTCATAAATCTGCTTTTCATTGTTGCCTTAATTTTTATATTACGGTATAATTGCTTATCAAAAACGAAATGAGTGAATATCATGAGTTTTGTCCTCACAGAGTTCAGCAAAGCCCCTAAACACTATTCTATCTCTCAAAAAATCGAAGATACTGCAGGGGTCACTTGGAAAGAAGTCGCCACTGTCAATCAACGTTCGACAGCTTTCTTCCTCATCTCGCTCATTGAAAAACTGTCTCGATAGATAAAAAAGACAAATAATGTATTCTTTTTCTTGGATGTCTATGCTATAATAGGCCATCTTTATCAGTGAGCAATTTAAAATGACAACTCAACATTCAGAAACATCCGTAGTTCCAACCGGCCCACTGGATGATCTAGTAGCTGACCTTGATGCTGCACAACTCAAGTCTTTGGTTCTTCACTTGTTTTCTACCACTAAAAACCCCGCTTTTCGTGCTAACGTGAAAGCATGGCGTAAAAGTCAGAATCTTCCAAAAACTGTTTAATGATTAATTGATCATATAAAAAAGGGCTTCGGCCCTTTTTTGTTGTACTTATTTAATAGTCCCATATGTTGGATACAAATTAACATTTATGTTGATATTTTGTCGCATTTGTTATACAATCTAGACATCTTCGAGGACTAATTATGTCAATCAATATGCGAAACAAATATGATCAGTTATTGAAAACTTTTGTCAATGATAATTTTGATATACTTTTATCAAGTAAAAAATATCGACAAATGAATGAAAACACAGAAAGTAATTTAGACTTTATTCCAGAACATAATAAACCAGCAGATCCGGGTTATATTCGCTATACACCACAGTTTGATGAGCTTGTTAATACATTCGTTGAACAGTTCTTGTATATTGAAGGCATGGTATTCAACCTTAAATCTCATTTTGCTACACTTCATGGTAGATTGCTTACTGATTTGATGGATAGCACTTCTGACTTGGATCGCAGTCATCTTTATTTTTGCCGTAAACATCTAGCAGAGCGTTTTAATCTAAAAATTCTAATGGATGTTTTTAAAGCTTTTATTGACGTTCGCGATAAAGAAACTAAACCTACTTGTTACTTCGTTTTTAGTTATGATGATAATATCATTGAATTGAAAGGTGGTTCGAGTTGTTCAACTTGCGATAGTTATATGCATTTCGATATTGATTATACTAAAAATGAAGTATTTGTCGATGAAGATATTAAACCCTGTAAACTGGCTAAAAAGCCAACTAGAGTCAATGTCACTTTAAAAAGCCCTTCTGGTAAATTGGTGTTTCTAAATCATCCAGCAAATTTCTTTAAAAAAGAAAGAGATAATAGGTATGAAGTTTCAATCAACTCCACACTAGGGTGTATTGAAGAAACCAAGTTTTATGCCAAACATAATATTGGATACTTCTTTATTGGCAATACAACTGCTTATATCATGCAAAAAGATGGTGAAATCCTGTCTACATTATTTGATGAAGACGATGAAAAGCAGCAGGCTAAATACAAAGATTATATAATGCGTGGAAGTGTGTGTACTAGCGTTTGGTGGTACACCGTATTGGATTATGATCTTTATCTCACTATGTGTGCAGAACATAATGTCGATCCTGACTCAATCGAACATACTGTTGTTGAAACAAAAGCCTTCAAGTATAAAGTTAGTCATAGTTTGGCCGCTCATGCAAAAGGTCAGTATTTTGGTGTTTATTCAAAAATCACTTATTGATAAAAATAGTACTTTTATACAAGGGCTTCGGCCCTTTTTTATTGTCTTGTTTTTATTTTCGTGTTATAATCAGCTATCGAAAACGAAATGAGTAAATATCATGACTTTTGTTCTCAAAGAATTTAGCCACACCCCTAAACACTATTCGATTTCTCAAAAAGTTGAAACTCAGACGGGTATTTTCTGGAAAGAGGTTGCCTGTGTTCGTCAACGGTCCACTGCATTCTTTTTGATGAACTTGATCGAAAAAATTTCTAAATAATCTATGCCTGTGTCTTGATTTAATTAAAATTCATACAGTTTTTGCTAGCCTAACAGTTGAATGTTATGCTAGCATTCTGTCTTTTTGTTAGAGGTCTTTTTTTATGGAACTCATTCCTTCTACACTGTCCCGTCAAGGTTTTGATAAATTAATCAAAAAACTTCGGCTGCTGATCGGGCGTGTGAAACGCTATCATCCTCAGTTGACGTTCAACATCACTGAAAGAGAGGTGCTTGATCGCATTCATGCTGCCACTTTGGAAAACAATTCTTATTGTGAAGTAACAGGTTATAATTTCAATGATATGGGGAATGTTTGTCTTATCCCTATCAACCCAAATATCAAAGGAACTGTATCCATTAATCAAATTTTAATTGTTCATCAACAAACATTTAATTTCTGGGTTGAGTTGCATAAGATTATTGCAGAGACTCCAGATTTCATGGACATAAATAACAGTTATGCTCAATTGGTATTAATTCATGATACTTTGAGGGCAAAAGTCAGACCAGAAAGACTTTCATCAAAAGCTATCGATCATGCTCGCTTGATTGAACGGTCACTGGTTACACCTGAACGTATTGTTCAACTCATGCATAATCAAGAATCGACCAAAGACATTTCAGCCAAACAATTGCCAGTATTTAATGCATCTGATTTTATTCGAAAACCGCGTTTCTACTCGGCTAGAGCCATTCAACGAAAAATTGATCTTTGTAGAGAACGTTCCATCAGTAAGGGTTTTACCTGTGATCTTACTTTTGAGAACTCTAAACATCTTTTCAGTGTCACTCACTGTCAATTGACAGGTTTACCATTGGTTAAGGCTACCAAAACACAAGAAGACAATCCTTTTGGTTTCTCAATTGATCGTATCAACCGTTTTGAAGGTTATAATGTTTCAAACATGTTGATTGTCGCTCATGAAGTCAACAAGATAAAATCCAAACTAGAATGGTCAAACTACACTGAAAGTGTTGATAATCTTTATGATATATTGACTAAAACCAAAGATATTATGCTAAAACGTCATTCACATGATAATCTGCATAATCGTCAGAAACCGTTGCCCATTGAGACTATTATCAACAATTATCTTGCAAAATCTGAAAATCACAAAAAATTCATTTTCAGTTAATTTGATTGCGGTAGGTTTAGTAATTTGGTATAATCATCACATCAACCAACAATGAGGCTACACCATGTCCCGTTATACTCTCAAGATGTTGAAAGACGAACTGAAATCTATTAACGCCCAATTGGCAGGTTCAGGTTACTATCTGGTGGCTCAAAGTCGTAATGGTTACACCGTTGTTGATGAATACAAGGGAGAAATCAGCGAAGGACATAGTGGTATTTGCGTCAATAACCTGCAGTGTGGTTCTCCACGCGACTGTATCGAAGCGGCTTACCAATACGAGCCACGCGAAAGCACCAAGAGTCTGAACGGTACTCAGAAAAGTCCTTTTGGCCCGATGTAATTTGACTTCACTTAATTAAAAAAGGGGCTTCGGCCTCTTTTTTGTTTACATTAAAAATTATTTTTGCTATAATTGTTTTTTTTAATTAAACATTAAAACAGGAAATAGTTGATGAATATTGTTAAAAAGAACATTAGACATATTTTGTTTTTTGTTGCGGGTATTGCCCTTATTTCATGTGCTTTTAAGCTTTATTCTTTCGGTGTAGATTACGAAACCAAAACCATTCATTCTGTAATATTGATGGATACAGCCAGCACACTCACAAAAGTCAAACAAAACACTTTTTACAATACTATTGGTTATTTCATCGAAGTCTCTACGGATAAGAAATTTCATTCTCCTATCCAAGATAAACTTTATCGTGAATTTGAGGCTGGTGGTAATAAACCTATCTCTATGGAAAAAACATTGAGTAAATCTGAAATTAATCACAGTGGTCGTGGTTTTTTAGCTTTCATTTTTAGCTTTATTTTCCTCATTTTTGGTTCTGTCTTTATTCTGTGTGTAGCCTATAGTAAATTTAAGCAATACAAATAAAAAATTCAACATTTATTAAAATATAGTACCAACACTTGAAAGGCTTGCAGCGATCTGTCTCTTTTGCTATAATAACAACATCGAAGCGGCAAAAGGCGAGCATTCCAATAAGCCTTTCCTTTTGTTTCTGCTTATTGTTACTAAGGCCGATTATGAACGCAAAAGACTACAGCGAAAAACAGAAAATTCTGCTTTTTATGTTAACTTTGAATTTAAATACGACCATGTTTTACAAGAAGTTTCAGTCATTGCAATTGTTGGTTTTAGTCAGCAAGATAGTAAGCCTATATATTACTATATTACCAACAACGCTTTAACCACTCAGTCTACAATGAGAAAAATAGATATTGAATTTTTCAACCGTTTTTATAAACAGAGCATACTAGAATCTAACCCAAATCTCGACGCCAGTGCAATCCATTCTTTTATTGATATCGATAAATGGCCAGAATCTCTAAAATCTCTTGTCAAAATGAGTCGGTATTGATATAATCATCACCAGCGACACAACAATAGACATTATCATCACAGAGGATAAAACCAATGAATCGCATTCAAAAATTTAACCGTGCCCTGTTGAAAGCCATTGCTGCCAAAAAAATTGTGGTGGTTGACCGCAATAGTGGTGCCATCCGTGAAGCAACGGTAAAATTCAGTTTTTCTCATGAAGGTGTAACTCATTTTTATTCCCTTTCCTCCGAACGTACCGCTCCGGGTCTTGCAATGTTGGGCTATGATAACCCTCCCAAGTTGACGCTGGTTGAATACAATTCTTCTTTCACCAGTGGTTCACACATTGAATTCCCAGAAGGTGTCGATGCTTCTGCTATCAAATATATTGAAGCTTGCTCTGTTGTTTCAGAAGACGATGCTGCAAAAGCCCGTGAAACGTTGGCAGAAGCTTTTCATCGTTTTAATGTTGAAATGTGCCTGACCGACTAAAATCATCACTATAAATTACAAGGGGACTTCGGTTCCCTTTTTTATTTTCTTTGAAATAGTGGTTGTTTAAGAAGCATATTTTTGTTATACTTATACCATCGAAGCGGCAAGGGGCGAGCATTCAAATAAGCCTTTCCCCTTGCATCTGCACACTTAACTTCCAGTGAAGCTATTGAATCATGATTAATCAAAATAAAGATGCTCCAAGTCAGTTTCGCAAGCGATTCAAAGATTATCGTGGTTATTATGTTCGGGTGGTTGACATTGATTTAGACAAGGTTGAAAAACTGGTGTCTGATCACTATCTTTCTGCCGGTATTAGCTGGAATGAAGTCGATATTGCTGTCGATTTCTTCACGAAACAGCTTAAAGCATTTATTCACAAAAACCTAGGCAAAAAAGACCACCATCGGGCTTCTATCAAGTCTTTGGACTTCTGGATCTACTATGAGCCTAAAAGCTCAGATAACGCTGTGGTGACAGTGCAATTTGAACCCATTAAAGATTTCATGAAACCTGATCTTTATTATGCTGGCATATCTTATCCAGACTATGGTGACGAACAAGAAGCTGTTTTGAAACTGGCTGATGATAGCTTCTCTCGTAGCTTTGCAGACGCCGCCAAGTTTTCTGAGGCTGACCGATTGCATGATGAAAACGAAGTTCTCAAACGCCGGATTGCTTGGCTTGAAAAGCAGATTATTCTTCAATAACTTGAAAAAAAGCTAAATTGTTGTTGTCTATAAATCTGTTTTTTGTTATACTCATTCCATCAAAACAGAAACCCAAAAGGTAAAAGTCATGGAAAACGTTATCAAACTCGAAGTTGGAAAAACCTACGCTACCCCTTCGATTGGTGATTCGTCTTACATGGTTACCGCTACTGTCGTCAGTCGCACTGCAAAGCGTGTCACATTTATCATGAAAGGTGAGAGTAAAACTAGCACCAAAGGTATTTTCATTTACGATGGTAAGGAATGCTTTTACCCTCGTGGTCAATACAGCATGTGCCCAACCCTTCGTGCTGATGATGTTGTTGAACCACAGCAAACTACTTCTGCAGCAATTGAAGAAAAAGTTTTGTTCGAAAATGGCGAAACCGTTGCTGACCTGTTCCGTGAGGCTGATGGCCTTTTCACTCCAGAACAAATTGCTGCCATTAAATCTGGTCTGGCTGGTTTGATGTTTGGGGAAGCTTGCTCGCGGCCTACTGCCAAAATCTACAACATGGCTGATTATCGTCGGAATTAAGTGATAACCACTTTACATAAAATCTGTTTTTTGTTACAATACCTTTCTACACCACGTTCAGGATTATAGTTTCATGACTAACAAAATTATCAGCGAAGCCGCTAAGATTGATCTCATCAATGCCATCAAAATCCAACTGGCTAACGATAAGGATGAACAGTATAGCGTTGCTGCCCATGGTCATATTGGCGTTTACAACATGACAGAAGAACAACTCTTGGCCGAGTTTAAAAGTTATGGAATTGACCCGTTTACCCCTTAATTCTTTTACATTTTTGTAATAAAATCTTGTTTTTGTTTTAGTGGTCCGCTATAATAGCCCCATCATTACCCACTTAGGTCATCAATCATGTTTTATGAACATAATTTTGAAACTGACACCAAGCTTTTTCAGATCCGTTTTAATAATATCTATTGGGGGGAAGTGTGGGCTTCTGATTCGAAGGATGCTCTTGCAAAAGCAAATCTTCTTCATGCAAATTTTCCAAAAAAGAATTTCAAAGTGGTTTTTGTTGCAAATCTTTACCCTATAACAGTCTTGTCGATCAGTGATGTTTGCACTGTTCTTGACGAACATAATATCTCTTATTACAATCCGGTCAATGACGAACACCAGTTGATTTTGAAAGGTACTAACGACATTCTTGAAGGTGGTTACAGTCTTGAAGATGAATCGTGGGATTTCTTCATTCGCTCAACCTCCAAAACATCGGCAAGGTCTTTGACATTCAAAACGTCCGAACAACTGATTTCTATTCTTCGCACTTACTACGCTCATTGATAGTGTGTAATAATATTATGTTTAATGGTAAAGGCTTCAAAACCCAATAAATAGTCAAAAAAGAGGTTGTTTGCTTTTCTCTTCTTTGATATACTTGTCTCATCAAAACGAAACAACACAAATAACGGTTAGGAGATACAAAATGCAAGGTTCTTTCGGTGATGCAACAGAACGTTTTCGTGGTGGCAAGAAAAAAGATACTCAACAAGCCAAGTACCATGAAAAAGATAAAGCATGGCGTAAAAAACGTCGTGACCGTCACCAAGATGCAGATTAATTTCTGCCTATAGATAAGAAGGCATCCATCAGGGTGCCTTTTTTATTTAATTTAATTTATTATCTATATTTATTGACCAAAAAACTTTTTCTTGATATAATCAATCCATCAAATCAACCTGCAGAGATAATACCATGCCAGCAAACACTACTGATTTCATTTTCAAAGGTGCTGACTATTTCGTTGCTATGCTGGATCATGGTGGTGTTCGCATTGGCCTTGTAGAATCCTACGCTACCGATTTTCCTGCAGATCATGAAATGTTCAACATGGTAGTGGCTTGTGGTCAGTCGGGCGATGAAGAAGCTATTGAAGCACTCTCTGACGAGATCCATGTTATCCATCAGCAGGGCGGTGATTGCCGCGTTTTGATTCAAGCCTGATAATTTTCTTCATTGTAAACTGGGTTTACATCAATATATATAGGGTATTAATTATGAACAAAAAAGTCTTGTAGAGTGGGGATTGCTACAAGATCAAGATCAGAGTATTGATTATGATTGGGAATATGCAATCAATATTATAAAAAATTCTCGTTGAAAACTTTGAAAATATTTAATACCCCTCACTTTGCTGGGGGTTTTTTTATTATTTCTAAAATAAAGCTTTTCAAATAAACTATTTTTTGATATTATAGACACATCAAAACGAAGCAACAAGCCTTCTCGGAGAAAGACCATGACCACTAATTCGCCCATTTTTGACACCTTGAATCTTCTTCAACAAACTGCAAAACGTCATTGGGATGCACTTAAAATTGATGCTATCTTTTATGCCGAAGGGAATCCAGAGCATATTGAATTGCTTAATTCTTTTCAAAAATTGGACTCTGATATTAAATCTGTCATTTCCAAATATTGCTCGTATCTTGAATCTGATAATAAAATGCTTGAAGAACTTACTTCAGAAGAGTGGAACGCTATCGACTTAGCTTATACTATTAATTATAACTATTTGGAAAACCTTTTTAAAAATATGCGGCTTCATAGTGTCCCTAACAAAATTAGTGCCAATGTTCAGGCTGATATTAATCAAACCTATAAAAATGTAAACGCTGTAAAAATGTTTTTTATGGGTAGATGATTCAATATCTTCCATCGGGATTTAATTCTCGCTAAACCTTTGAATAGCCCCTCACTTTATTGGGGCTTTTTTATTTGATTTTTTCTTATTCTTTCCAAAATAAAGCTTGTCAAATAAACTGTTTTTTGATATTATAGACACATCAAAACGAAGCAAACAACCTTCTCGGAGATACACCATGACCCAAGTTACCGTTCTCGAACGTGCTGTTATCCGTAACATCGCTGTTTCAACTTCTGTTGCAGTGCTTGTTAAAGAAATCAGCAGTGGCCCGGAAGCTGTCAAAGACAACCAAGTCAACGCTGTTATCCTGAATCTGAAAAAGAAAGGTTTGGTGGCTCAGTCTACCCCAAACGTAGTTGAACTGACTGCAGATGGCTTGGCTGTCCATGCAGTAGAATTCCCTACTCCAAAAGATCTCGACACCCTTCGTCATGAAAGTAACCTTGAATTGAACCGCGTTCGCCCAATGTCGGTCGAAGAACTGGTGCTGACCAATCAGCTTGTTGACCTTCGTACTGCTTCGAACAAGATTGATGCCATGATTGCAGCTTTTCAATTGCGGTTGATTGCTGATAAGGTTGTAGAAGATGCCGTAGCCGATATGAATCTGGCGGCTTAATCAGTATCAGAATCACATAAATGGGCTTCGGCCCATTTTTGTTTTGTATCCAGATAAAATTTATTGTCTTGTTGTTTTTATATTGTTATAATGATCTTATTGAATACAATGGTAATCCAATCATATGCCATCCACTAACATTTACGAAAATTATTCTAAACAAGAAATGTTGGATGCTGCTTCTTTAATGCCTCTCGATCATTTGTTTACGAAAAAAATGGCTCGCTTGATTAATGCTTATAAAAATAATTATGTTCATTATCAATCCATCTACTCTGCTCAAAATGCTTTGAAATTATTTAATAAAGCTGTCTTAATGAATAGTAATATCATTAAGAAACTTGGTAATGGCGGATTTTCTTTTGTCTATGAAGGCATTGATAATCTAGTTTACAAATTAAGCCTTTCTAATGAGCACGAAGATGCTTGGTTGTTTTATGCAAGATCTTCAAAAAAAATAAATAATACTTTGTTTCCTATTATCCATCAGTTAAATGTATATAATCATGACTATTGCTGTAAAATGGAAAAATTAACAAAGCTTGATTTAAGATCAGCTGATAAACAAACTTTGAAAGCTATTTCAATTTCTATTTTGAAAAAAGATATTGATTCTTCTTTTCACTTGATTAATACAGTTGGATTAGTTGATTATGATTCTTACAGTCTTTGGTCTGCTAAACTATATACTATTATGAAAAGGCATACTCATCTTCATTTTGACTTTCATCAAGACAATTTAATGCTTCGTGGTCAACATCTGGTAATTACAGATCCCTTATCCTGATTCCTTGTCATTGTCGATACAGACGGGTTACATCAAAAAAAACCAGTATTATAGTGTTTTCAATCATGAAAAATGTTGTTTTTATCTTATGACTTTGTTATAATGGCTCCATCACAAACCACCAAGGATATTACCCCATGAGCACTAATCTGAAAGCCCTTCTCAATAAACTGCAAAACGGTGAAATCGAAGCCGTTGAATTTGGTGAGCCGGGTAAGCCCTTTGGTTTCATGAGTAGCCATCGTATCATTTTTATCCCAACTGCTGGTGGTACTCAATTCTGTATCAAAGAGGTTACCGGTCGTGGACTGGGTTCTGGTATGTATCTGGGGTTGGATGTTGATGCAGTCGTCAAATCCTCTGAACAACAAGTTGAACATTACATGCGTCCCCACCCCAATCCAAAGATTCAAGAAATGATTGCTAAAAAAGGTGATCGTACCAAACTCGAATACTTCGCTGTTCCTAAAACAGCTTGATCGGCTTGCTTCACAATAAGACCCAGCTAAATGTTGGGTCTTTTATTTTATAATTATTGTCATTTTTGTTTTTTTTCTGTATAATACCTCTAGTGAATCAATTGGAGCTTTATCATGTTCGCTTTGAAATCCCTTTCTAACTCTGTTAAAGCTCTTGTTATGAGTGACTTGCATCTCGAACATGGCAATAACATCGAGATTCCTATTATTGAGGGCGTCAAATTTCTTATTCTTGCAGGTGACATTGGCAGCTACCAGTCGCATCTTGATTTTATCAAAGATTGTGCTTCCAAATACACTGTTATCTATATTTTGGGTAATCATGAATTTTATGGATTTACCTTGAAAGAAGTTCGTGATTTTTGGTCGTCAGTCAAGATTGATAATTTCCATTTTCTGGATAATTCATCTGTTGTCATTGATGGTATTGAATTTATTGGTTCAACCTTGTGGATTGACTTCGACCGTCAAAATTTTCATACAATGTATAATGCTCCCACTGAAATTAAAGACTTTCAAAAGATCTTTAATGCCAATAATGATGAATATATCACCCCGGAAGATATCTATTCAGAGTTTGAAAAGTCATATGCTTGTTTGAAAGAGGCTTTGTACAATGATAATGGATATGTGAAGGTTCTGGTCACTCACTATGGTTTTTCTCACCAAAGTGTTCACCCAAGCTATCGTGAGCATCAATCAGATTTGAAGATGAACCACTATTTTACTAATGATTTGGATAACTTCATTGGTAATTCACTGGCCAAAATTGCTATTCATGGTCATATGCATACATCAGCCGACTATATGCTGGGTGATGTTCACGTTGTTTGTGAGCCTGTGGGTTATCCTAATGCGATTAACCCTGAGTTCCATTTCAAAGTCATAGACTTGAAGTAACTAAACAGGTTGATTGTGCATAAATCGACATTATTCAATCACTATAAACATCTATTTGGAGCATTTTATGGATATCAGTAAAGCGGCAGCAATTGAACTTTTGGATAAAATTGACAAGATCGATGCGGCAGGCAATCTTATTACGGTACTTGGTGGCTTTTCAAAAATTTTGGCGATTCGTACGTTTACTGTTGAATTGAGTGCGGCTGATGCAGATATCAATCAAGTAATTAAGGTCAGTGATCACCTTTACAATGATTTTGCTCCAAAAATCCTTAAATGGACTTTGTAGATTTTGTATTTACACTTTTTTTTGAAAGACCTATTCGTAGGTCTTTTTGCTTTTTTGTCAAGATAAAATTTATCTAAATAATTGAAAAATAAGCAAAAAAATTGCTTGACCCCAACGATGATTTTCTCTATACTTCTCACATCAAGACGAAACGGAGAAACATAATCTTGCAACAATGACTCAGCACTTCTTGCGAGTGGCTTATTTTGGAACAACAACTTCGGTTGCCAATATAGCTTGCAAGTATGGAAAACTACTCGGTGCAGACATAAATAGAGTAGGCCACTATTAACATTATGCCCATGTGGTGAAATTGGTAGACGCGGTGGATTCAAAATCCTCTGTCGAAAGACGTGCCGGTTCGAGTCCGGCCTTGGGCACCAATTTAGAGTTTCGCCCGGTTGGTGAAATCGGTAGACACAGAAGACTTAAAATCTTCCGACGAAGGTCGTGCCAGTTCGAGTCTGGCACCGGGCACCAGATTTAAAAAAGATTGAAAAACAGTTGTACAACTTAAGAGAATGCCTTAAAATGGCTCCACATTAACGAAATAGAGGATAACAGATTTTTAGTAGGTTGGCATCCTACTGATTCAATCATCACCTAAGACCTTTGGTGGACCACTAAATCCAAAGTAGGGACTTTAACAAAGTATCAAAGTCGCTTGAAATAGATTGCTAGGTATTTCTAAATTAACTAATATAAACTATTAAATGTAATGATTTAGATGAATAGTAACACATTTTTAAATTAATCACTAAGCTAATTTAATGTAAGTGCCAGAGGTGAACTACCAATGAAGCGTTAATAATCATCAAACTTTAATTAAGCTTATTTAAATTGATTTCATAGATGGTTTCGGTATCTTCCTTAACCATCAAACTATGGGACTTTAGCTCAGTTGGTTAGAGCAACCGACTCATAATCGGCAGGTCGCAGGTTCAAGTCCTGCAAGTCCCACCAAATACAAGATCCTGCAGAGATGTAGGATTTTTTTCTTCAGCTATGGTAATATTCTTATTTTCATGGTATACTCAGGTTCTGATATTCAAACATAACCCACTCACAGAGGTTTTTATGACCGCAATTTCACTTTCAGACATGGTTTTTGTTAAAGCTTCTGCTGATGAACTTGAAGCTGAATTTTCTGATATGTCCGGTCGTTTGGTAGAACATATTCCGGGTTCTTTCAAAGCGGCTTGTTTTCAGGTGTCCTATGAAATTCATGCCAAACTTGGCACTGATCAGTTTGCTGTTTACAGTTATTTGCGTAGTCGGATGTTGGAAAATTCACAATATGATGTTGTTGAAGAATTCAATAGCTTGCATAAAGTTTTTATCATGGCCATCAAGATTACTGGTGAACGTTTTCATAAAACTTTGGTTGAAGCTCGTGAAAAGCGTTCACTGGGTTGATTGGAACGTGTCTTTTGTGAGGTAGTCGCCTTCTACTTTTGGAAAGCCATCATCAAAACCTTGCCTTCATTGTAGTCTTTTGGTATACTTGTACAGTCTTAACAAATATGTTCATTCCATTAAAAATTAACTCGTAGGTCTTTGTGATATGGAAAAATTTGTCGGTATTGAGCTTCGAAATGTCCTCTTTGAGGGCGAAGAATACAAATCTATCTATGTGGATAAAGAATCCATTCAGCTTTATTATCCTGAGACTGATTTTTCTGATGAAAACCAAGTTTTCTTTCAAGCTTGTGAATATCTTGAAAATCATGGTAAAGATGTTGTGTCTTGCGAACACGCAAAAATCAACGAAATCTATTTGTCTAAATAACATTTGATTTACATCGCATACGATAAAAGCTTGCCTTAGCCGCAGGCTTTTGTTATAATTACCCCATCGAAACGAACTAGGAATACCACCATGGCTAAGCTCTACTTCCGTCACGCAGTTATGAACTCCGGCAAAAGCCTTGCTCTCTTGCAGGTAAACCATAACTATGTCACCGAAGGTCGTGGAACGGTTCTGTTTTCTCACCAAATTGATAAACGTTATGGTGAAGGTGTTATCGCTTCTCGCCTTGGCGTTTCGGCTCCAAGCCTTTCCATTAACGAAGAAATCAACCTCTTCGATATTGTCAAGGATAAAGTGGATGCAGGTGAAGATGTGGCTTGCGTTCTTTGTGATGAAGTTCAATTCTACACCCCTGCTCAAATCGACCAACTTTCAGATATTGTTGATGACCTCGACATTCCAGTTATCTGCTACGGTTTGAAGTCCACTTTCAAAGGTGAACTTTTTGCAGCTTCCAAACGCCTTGTTGAACTGGCTGATGTAATCGAAAGCCTTGATCAGGTTTGCTGGTGTGGTTGCAAGGCTCGCATGGTGCTCAAATACAACTCTGAAACAAACGAAATCATTCGTGATGGTCAAGAAGTTGAAGTAGGGGCTGAAAGCAAGTACCGCTCCGTATGCCGCAAACACTGGAAGCTGGGAATGCTCCATAAATAAGCAACTTTACACATACAATAACAAAGACCGCACCCGTTGCGGTTTTTCTTGTTTTTAGGTTGCCATAATGTTATAATTCTTGCACTAAAGAAATGTTATTCAACCACGCATTCCCAAACCACTAATTTATGAAGGTGCCTTATGGAACTCTTTAAAGTAAGTAAAGTCATACCCAATATTATTGACATTGTGTTGCTAACACTTGTTGCACTCTCAGTCTACTTCAAAAACATTCCAGTTGTCAGTTTGCCTTTGCTGATTATTGCTTGTCTTGCCATGGTCGCCTTGATTGTTCGTCAAGTGATTGATTGCTGGAAACAAAAATCTGTCTACAATTTCACTATGCTGGTTACTGCTGCCAATCTGAAAATTGCTTATTCCAATAAGCTGATGCAGGATATTATCATCTATGGCCTTCATTTCTATCTCTACTCCTTGAATCCGAACCCCATTTACTTGTTCAGTTTTGGTTTGTGCATGGTTTATGACTTGCTGATTTACAATGCGGCTTTCAACCCACTGATGCGTCAATATGTTGTAAATGCTGTCATGCGACAAGTGGAAAATGAACATAAGAAAACATCTGCTTGATTCTACAACCTAAAGGGCTTCGGCCCTTTTTTTATAAATGTCATTTTTATATTGCGAAAATAATGATTCAGTGTTATAATAAACCAACTCAAATAGATAAGGTAATAGCATCATGTCGAAGTCTAATCAAATCCAAGAAAACTCTAACATCAACATTTATCAGTATCTTCGTGAACTGCAAAACTTTATTGCAACTAAATCTCGCAGTAACCACTTCATGGCTATTGAGTTTATTAAAGATCAAAAAACACTCAAAGAAGTTCAATATAAAAATGATGCTGTTGAAAGTTCGGTTAAACGTTTGGTTATACGTTACTGCCAGTATCTGGAAGGTGTCCGTGATCAGTCTGTTCAGTTTACTGCTGATGAATTGAACGCATTGACTGCAGTTCACAATATGCTAAAACGAGATCTTCAAGAAGCCAAAGAAATATTGATTTCATTTTCTGCTGATCAAGATTCTTTGACTGCGGTTGATGACCAGATTGAAAAAAACTTAAAATCCCTTAAATCTTTTCTGGTCGTGGTCAATCTCGTTCGGTCTTTCTGATTGAATCATAAATAGTTTATATGTAGGAGCTTCGGCTCCTTTTTTATTTTCTCTTTAAAATTTATCTTTACTGTTTACTTCTTTAGTATTATAATCATATCTCGTAATCCAGACAGCATATGGAGCTTTCAATGAGTGTTCAAAAACGTCAAGCCCACCTTCTGAATGAAGCCAAAGCTCTCGCTTTCTTCTTTGGTGTTTCGAGTGAACGACTGTTGTCTTCTTTAAAAGTTTTTGATGATCTGTATGCTGACTCAAAACAGGTTGATGCTGATGAATTACATTCTGCTCTCAATGTCATTGATCTGGAAATTGAACGACTCTGTATTAACAACTCAATCACTGATGACCAATTGGAAGACTGTATGGATAATAACTTTGCTTTCAAAAGTGTTGTCCTCTGATTGTCCATATTTCATCTTACAAGGAGCTTTAGCTCCTTTTTTGTTGATAAAAAATCCTTTTTCTTGTATAATGTATCCATTGCATAAATGAACCTACTTAGTGAGATCTCGCTATGAATGTCAAAAATCAAGAATATGACGATATCAAAAAGCAGGTACTTAGCCACCTTCGCCGCAAAGGCTACTATACTCAACCTATCGTTCGTGCCTATCCTGTTACTATCCAAGTGCTCGATGACTTGGTTGCAGATGGCCTGATTATTGATAACACTGGTCGTTTTGGTAGCAATCAACGTCTCTATAACTCCACACCTTTACTGCCTAGTACCATTGTTGTTCGTAATCAGTTGGTTCAAAATCTAAAAGTGGGTAATCATTGTGGTCACTCTGGTACTTTATTTGCAAAACTCAATGAGCGATTCAATGAAGTTGATTGTAAGGATTTTGTTGAAGTTGGCGTAGTGGCGTTGGTAGAAGTTAAATATACTCCTAAAAACGTCTGGGAGCGTTTCCTAGGCCGTAATAGCGAAAAGTCTGTATTTCTTACACTCTCTGATGGTTCCGTTACCAAAGTGGCCTATGACTCCATTTATCAAGTCATCCGGCCTGAGTTCTAAGAAAAACTAATTTAAAATAATCAGTAATTATCTAAACATAGGGAGCTTCGGCTCCTTTTGTCTTTGTTTTTTATTATCAAAGTATCTTTGAAAAATAGAATACATCACCTATCTATTTAATTCAATTATTGAATAATACTTAAAAAAATTTAATAATTTAAAAATCTGTCTTCTAATTTTATTCAATATTATTATAATCCTCTTTATTGATGTTTTTTATTTTAATTCCTTAAATTTCTTAATATCTATTGATTTAATTTAATTATTTTGCTATTCTACTTCTCTATTTTGGAGATTACCATGCATACATCATTTTATCCAGTACTGAAAACTTTTGAAAAAGTCTCTTTTTTAATTACTACACTTTTACAAAAACAATTCTTTGATAATCAACTTTCAAAAGAATCGTTTGTTTCCTCCATGCTAGAGTTTTCCACTATTGTTGTTAAAATTATGTCTCTCAAACAATCACATACTATTCTTCTTTCTTCTAATGAGTTTGAAACTCTTAAATTATTCTTTAATCTTCTTATTGACCATGGGAAAACAGAACTTAAAACCGCTTCTCATGAAATCGATCACCTATATAACGAAATTTCAGAATTTACTCAAGCTTTTGAGGTACTTAAAGCACACATCTGTATATCAGATATTAAAATTTCAGCTTGAAGGATCATTTAAATTGCTCTAGAAGTTGATCTGTAAGTTTTTGTTTCAGAAACTTGTCCAAAAAAACTTTCATGTTATACTGCTCCCTATAAAAAACATCAGGAGTATTAACATGACTGAAACAACCACTATCAAATTTTCTCAAACCGATTATCTTCAAAATAATAAATGTACTCATCAGGAGTATTATGATCAGTTTGTCACAGAAGCGGGCATTCAAGAAGTAAGAATCAGTCATGCATTCAAAGAGCTTGTTGAGCAAAACACTACTGATGTGTCTGCTGTCTCAGTGGCTGTCTGGAACCTGATTCCTATTTCTAATGATACTACATCCCTCTTACATGAAGCTGGCGATCACTGGACTCAGGCCGGGGCTGTTTGTATCAATAAGGCTATTGCCCGCCATATACTCTCAAATTAGTTGTTCTTTATACTTCAAAGGGGCTTCGGCCTCTTTTTTATTTATTTTACTTTCTAGTATTATAATGCTTATAATGTTTGTTTTACGCTTGCTCTTTTCTTTTATTTATTATATAATTCTCACATCTTGGAGACTATATAAAATGACACTTTCCGCCTTAACTCAATACACTGTTCTTTTAACCGATTTTGTTCATGAACATATGGATACTTTGCTTGCAGGAAAACGTTATAAGGAACCAAAAGAAGGTCGCGAAGAATCGAGTCTTGATTATATGCCTGATCATAACCAATCTGCTGAACCCGGTTTTATCGGCGATACTGCAGCCTTTCGACAACTGGTCAATACCTTCTTTGAAAACTTTATCAATCGAGATGACATTGTTTTTGACTTAAAAGGCCATTTTGCAGATATTCATGGTAAAACTTTGTCTGCTGTTGTTCAACAAGATGGTTTCTATTCAAAAAAACACGCACTTCATGAATTTGAAATAAAAATTTTGATTGATGTACTACAAGCTTTTCTGGATATTCGTGATGGAAAGACAGAACCTTTTCATTCTTTCATGTTTTTCTGCAATAAAAATATTATAGAATTCAAATCAGGACATAGGTGTCCTGCCTGTAATCAATATGTTACCATGAACATTGATTATGAACTCAAATCTGTACGTTCATACATGAATGTTCCTGACTGTCCTTTTATTGCGAAAATTCCCAAGAACATTAAAGTCAAACTTGAAGTTCCTTCCAAAAAACTTGTGTTTCTCAATAGTCCACGTAAATTCCTTCCGCTTGAAAGGGAAGATCGTCATTCATTGTCTATTAATTCATTGCTGGGATGTATCAAAGAAACTGAAATGTATGCAGCACACAACGTCGGATTTTTCTTTGTGGGTAATTGCTCACCTTCCATTTTACAAAAAGATAATGAAATACTCTTTACTTCTTACGATGAATACGACCCAAAAGATCTTGAAAAATTTAAAGAGTATGCCTACAAGGGTTATGTTTGCACCGATCTCTGGTGGTACACTGTTCTCGATTATGATCTGTATTTGAAACTATGCTCGGATAAAAATCTAGATGTTGATGCAATTGACCATACCATCGTTGATATCAATAAAACATCTTGCACTATCACTCACAACCTAAAAGCAGCAAAAGAAGGTGATCATTATGGCTTATTCTCTAAAATTAAATAAGGTTTTATGCAAACGCTTTTTTAAATACGTCTGTGCATACCTTTTCTTGCTGTTTATGTCTTCTGTTATTTATGCTGCCTATCAAAATGAAAAGAAGTCTTATTTAACCGCTAGAAAAGCCGATTCTGAGTATTATTGGTGTATTGATGACACATCTCACCGCTATTCCGATATCAGACTCTGGCTTGATGATAGACATTTATGCGATATTGAATTTAAGAAACGTTATTATAAATGACCGTTCGTCTCCTAACTTGGAATTGACTTTCAAGTTAAAATTCTAATATTTTCCTATTATTTAAGATTTTTTTATTGTTCTTTCAATCTTATCTGTTCTTGCTACTATTTTTCACTTGCTCTATTTACCACTTCAAAGGTTGCCTTTTCTTGTTTTATCGTATTATAATGATACCTTAAACATTGGAATCTATTATGAAGTTGTTAAATGGACTTTTCTTTATTACGGCATCAGTTATTTCTTTAAATGCCTTTGCTGTAGATCGTCAGGCTATTCAAAAATGCGACACAAGTGAAAACTGTCTCAAATTATCAGAAGCCCTCTATTATGAAGCTCGTGGTGAAAGTAAAGAAGGTATTATTGCTGTAGGTCAAGTCGTTGTTAATCGTTCTATTCGATCTTCCACTGATGTTGTTGATGTCCTTGAACAGAAAAGTTTCATCAAAGATAAATTGGTTTGTCAGTTCTCTTATATATGCGACATCTTCTACAAAAAACTTCCTCCAAAAGTCGCCGATGTTCACCTTAATAAATTCAAAGTTATTGCTCAAGGTGTCCTTGATAATAAGTTTCCTGATTATGCTCAAGGTGCTGATCATTTTCTTAATGAATCTATTAAGCCGCCCGTATGGACAAAGAATATGTCTCAGGTTGCTCTTATTGGTAATCATGTTTTCTTTGATTCCACTCGCTAGTTATCTTATTAATATTATTTTGTATGCCTTTTTTGTTAATTCATTAAAGGCTTTTTTATCTCATTTTGTCATTTTTATTACTTTAATATAATAAACAGATATCTCTACCTATTATTCACTTTGTATAAACCCCGTATTTTTTGACAGCACTTTAATACTTAAAGTATTTTTTTGTTACTTTTAATGGATAATTTTAATTCTATACAAATAGATATTATTATTGCTATTTTGTTGTCTTAGTATTATAATAGAATCCTCAATCTTATTGGTGACTATTATGACTCTGATTCAATCTGCACCTGAAAAACTTCGTTTGCTTGAAAAAATTGTTCAAGACCATTGTAATCATACTGATTATACTTTGCAGTTCTATGTTTCTGGTGATGATAAGCAGTCTGTTATTGATTTTGAAAGTCTTCGTCAGTCCAACCATTCTTTTGAAGCTAGCTTTAAATCATTTGTTAAAAAATTTGGTTATCATCTTGAAGGCAATTCAGTTGCCGTTACTGATGATGAATTGAATGCTTTTACCAAAGCCTATAATATTCAGAAACTTGATGCCAAGCGATCAATTGAATCCTTAACTATGTTGGGTGCTGATCGTAAATATATTAATGTTGTTGAAAATAAAATAGTTTCCAATAAAAAATTTCTTTCTGATTTTATTCAATTTGCTTTGTCATGGGGATCATAAAATTCTTTTCGCATTTTCCTGTTTATTAGGCTTTTAGCCAGAAACTTAATAAATACGTTTTTGCTGAATCTGCTAAATATGATATCAAAGCCCCCTACAATATATCGGCTGGATCTGAACTGATTTGGTTGATTTCATATTTTAAAAAGGGGGTTAAGCTCCTTTTTTATTTACTTTTTACTCATTTTGTATTATAATAGGCCATACCTTATGGAGAGCTTTGCCATGTCGAAATCTAACGTTATTGCCTATGTTACTAATGATGCTGGTGATTTTGAAGCTATCTATGTGAATGGCTCACTCTATACAGAACAAACGAAAATCCCTCTTCATGTTCTCCAATATTTGGCCGAGCAATACCAACCATTTACTTCTGTTAATCTGGAAGTGGCTGAATCATGGATTGAAAATGAAGGCGGCACCTATCCACGCAAGCTAGTCGATATACCTGATTTTGCTTTTACACTTTAATTTGTTGCATTCAACTTAGCGAACGTGGATCATTAAAGGAACTTTGGCTCCTTTTTTGTTTCATATCTCTTTGCCTTATTGCTTTTATTTTGATATAATATACACCTACTCACTCGCGAATGGGCTTTTATATGTCTGTCATTTTTTGGAAAAAGAAAGATATCCAGTTAGGTGACCAGAACGTCTCAGAAATTACTGTGCTTGAATACAAAAAACTTTTTAGCATTAAACTTTTTCATTTTCATAAAACATCTGGCAAACAAGATCGTTTTCACACCCACTCTTTCAACGCCGTTAGTTTTCGATTCTCTGGTAATTACATTGAAGAAATTATTAAAGACGGTAAAGTTGTTGCTTTGAATCGTAACCGTAGTCGGTTTATCTATATTCCTGCAAATGAATATCATCGTATCACCAAAAGTGATGGTTGCCGCACTATCTTGATTACCGGACCATGGGCCAAGTACTGGAAAGAATTGCGTGAGATGGGTCAATCTCGTTATCAGGAAGTTACACAAGGGGCTGGCCGGGTTGACATTGAATATGGTCCGGTTGTTACATTGATTGATTGAATTAATACTCATTTAAAAAAGGGGCTTCTGCTCCTTTTTTGTTATCTAAAATTCTTGTTTTTGTTTTTTATATTTGTTATACTCGTCTCACTTAAACGGAAACCATTAGGAATATTTCCATGCAAGAATTTACCTCTTTTGAATTCTACAAAGCTCAAAAAACCCTACCTTCTGGTAACTACCGCGTTAATGAAGATGATGGTTCTACCAGTATTGCCATGATTGACAGTGATGGCTGTATCGAGTGGAAAGATATTGTAGACTTTGAGCAGTATGAACACGAACTTATGGAAGATATTCGCTGGGCCAACGATGGCATGGATATGGTTCTGGGTTATCCAGATGACGAAGATTGATCTTCGGTGAATTAAGAAAAAGGGGCTTCGGCTCCTTTTTTGTTGACTAATATTCTCATTTTTGTTATGATAGCTACATCAAACACACACATCGAGTTGAAGAAACCATGTCCAAACAGAAAGCTAAACCAAAGTTCACTTTCAAACTTAAACCAAAAGCTACAGGTCTTTCGGCTGTTGGTAATACACGTCAGTCTGCAGATATTAAGTTCGAAAAAGAGGTGTGTGGTATTATTGCTGCTCCTAACTGGCAGTCTAAAACTGACGAATACACCGCACGTATTACCGTTAAACACAACGACCCAACTATTACTCATTGTGACTGGCGTTGGGTTACTCTTAATATCAAGTCTCCTGATATTCAGGTTGTCAAAGATTGGCTGAATGAGAAAGCACCTGCTATTCTCGAAAAATATACCCTTCACTTTCTTGATCGTGATTAATAGTTTCATTTACAAAACGGCCTCTTGATTGAGGCTTTTTTATTTATATTAAAATACTTGTTGACCATAAAACTCATTTTTTATATACTTATCCCTATTCTATGGGAGTTATATATGGCTACGCATAACACAATTACACCACCTTTGCAAAAACAGTTGGTTGAACACGCAAAAAAACGTATTGCCCTGAAATGCCCAAAAGAAATACGTTCTTTCACTTCTGATCCTGTTGTGTCCATGCTGAATCCAGATGTAAAAAAAGATGATGTTTGTTATACCGTTTCTTGGTCTGATCACAATAAAACTCTTTCCGTAGAATGTATATTGGCTCGCCCTATGGGTTGTCTGGACATGGGTATTTATTTTACTGACTACACTAACCGGATTCTCCGAAAACAGTTTTAATCGATCCGTCATCTTTCATAATGCCTCTTGACTGAGGCTTTTTTGATTTGTATTAAAATAATTGTTGACCATAAACCTCATTTTTGATATACTTATCCCATCAAAACGAGACAACATAGGAATCTCGACATGGCTAAGCTCATCATCACCACTCTTGAACAGGCTGTCTTGGCTAACATTCAAAATTTTGGTGTAGGTCAATCCATTCCACAGAACCTCTTGCCCGTTGGCCCAGCTTTCATTAAATCCAATCAAGTCAGTGCCGTTGTCAATAACATGATCGGCAAAGGCTTGCTGGTTCGTAACAAAGACCTTTTCAGCACTACCGTTTCCCTTACCCGTTCTGGTAAAATTCAAACCACTAAAATTATGCGGACTTTTCATCAAGCTGCTTGATTTAACTTTCATTTGTAGTGGATGCTTGTTATAATAGTGTCCACTTACTTACACTATCTTCTCTAAGGATGCTTAGCATGACTACTCTTGTTACTGAAATCAATCACGATAACCTGCAACCGATTTCTCGTATTCAGTTTTTTGGTGTTCGTGACAGTATTGAAAAAAATCATTTCCTTAACCTGACCCGTAATACTCTCATGCACGGTGATCGTTATGGTCTCTTCTTTAAAGATGGCTCACGCTATATGCTGGTTAATCATTACGACGCTGTAAAACCAGAAGGTGGACTTCGTGTCGCCTACAAAGTGGATAAAGAACTTTGGGCCTTGTACTCCGCTAAATTCCCCAAACAATCTACCCCGATGTAAACACATCATCAGTATAGAGGGGGCTTAGGCTCCCTTTTTTTACCCCTTTTGAATTAATTGCTTGACGATAAAACTCATTTTTGTTATACTTATCCCATCAAAACGAGACAACAAAGGAAATCTCGATATGGCTAAGCTCAACATCACCGCTCTCGAACAAGCAGTAATGTCCAACATTAAAGCTTTCGGTGTAGGCCAGACCATCCCTCAAAACATTATCGCTACTGCTGGTGGCATCAAAGCTACTCAGGTTAGTGCAGTCGTTAACAACATGGTTGCCAAAGGCTTGATGGTTCGTAACAAAGACCTCTTCGGCACTAACGTTAGCCTAACTCGTTCCGGTAAAATTCAAACTACCAAACTGTTCAAGTCTTCTATCGCTGCATAGCGTCTGGATACTTACACATAGCCCAACTGACCTGTTGGGCTTTTTTATTTCTTTTTAATTTTATATTTACAGAAATTAATGACTTTATAGTATTATAATGCTAGAAATAACTCTGTCCATTTTATTATAGCTTAATTGTCCTTGCTTCAATTTTTTTATTAGAATATAATAGCTGCACTATATGGAGGTCTGTTATGACCAATCACGAAAAAGAAGTGGCGGCACTTAAAATTCTGTTTGAACGCTACTTAACTAAAACAAAAGAAAATAAAGAGGTCTTTGATCTATTCAAGCTTCCTGAAAAATGCAGTTATGATAGCCTTATCCGTTTGCTTACTGAAGCTTATGAGCATACTGGTAATTACCCCACTGATAAAATGCACCGTTGGTTGGGATTCTCACAAGGTGTTCTTTCAGTCATTGGTGTGATCGATGTTGATGAAGAACGTGATTTTACCCGTCCTCATTTACACTCTTATCACGATAAGAAACCTGCTACCTTTTGATGATACCTTCTGGTATCGTCTTTTCCATCGTTTAATATCAAACCACCGATGTTTTACTTTATTTATTGATTGTGTTATAATTGCCTCATCGAAAAAAGGCCATGCTCATGATTAATCTTATTAAAAAAGTTCCAGAAAATATGATTGATATGTATGCTTATGGCTATTGCATGTGTTTAGCTACTGCCCTTCATCGCAAGTATGGCTTTGAAATTCAAGTAGCACTTAGCCTTGATAATGGCATTGAATATATTGATCATGCTTGGGTCTTTGATAAAGCTGATGGTAACATTATTGATATTGATGGCCGTTATCCTCCAGAACGCAATGGTTTCTTGAATTCAGACAACCGCTTAGTTTCTGGTCTGGATGAACCTTCTTTACTAAACATCATTTCCGCTTATCACTCAAATACTCCATCCGAATGGGAACACCTTGTAACATCAGCCAATTTATTTATTGAAGAATACTTTGCTTAACCCATTTCTAACAACCTATCAGCTTATTAATTCCTGTTTAGTATCATAATCATAAAAGATAAATGTGATATGTATTACCCTATATACCAAGAATCATAACATTTACATCGCCTTTAATATCCAGAATAAGTTTTTCAACATTTTTAAAATAACGCATACCTTTCGACCTATAATTACTTATTGTCTTATTACTCCTATATAGGTAATACATATATATCCCACTATTCATTTCTATATTAAGTCTCATAAGAACTACTACACACTCAATAATCCTAACTATTCCCATAACCGCTTACTTATTCTTTCACTCATCGCCATATAGATGATTATACAGTTATATCTCGTTAACCATATAGTCAAATATCTCTATCTGATACAAAGAAGTCTTTAGGATGTTTATCTATAACGCCTCAATCTCCTATATAGGCATTCCTACATATTGCTCATTACACACTATATAGACTCAAAAATGAGATTTTCCTTTACTCACATCCTTTTTTTTGGTATTATTAGCTTATTCAAAAATCAACCCATAGGAATCGCCCTCATGAACGATACTCAAAAGGCAACCAATTCCGTCAAACAACAAAAAATGCTTGCCATTGCAATCCAAATTGCGGCTATGGCTCATGTGAATCAACTTGACCAAGGGAAGAACGCTTATATTCTTCACCCGCTTCGGGTCATGAATAATCTGGTATTTAAAGATCCTGAGCTTCAACAAATTGCCATTCTTCATGATGTAGTCGAAGATTGTCCTGAGTGGACTATTCAAAAACTTCGTGAATTAGGTTTTTCTGAGCGGGTGCTTACCGCCTTAAGTCTGATGACCAAAAACCAAGCTGATAGTGACGCTGGGGAAGAAGGTTACTTTAACTATATTCGTCGCATGTTCTGTTGTCTGGATGCCATGTTGGTCAAGATTTCTGATTTGAAGGACAACAGCGACCTGACTCGTATGAAGGGCACTCGACAAAAAGATTTAGAGCGTACTTTCAAATATATGCAAGCCTTTGCCATGTTGCGTGACGAAATACGAGATAAATATCCTGAAATTTCTGTTGTTTAAGTATTTTAATACTTGACTGTTAATCCCTTTTTTGTTATTATTACTTCACCAAATCTAGCTAGAACCCCCGGAAACACTAGCTAGAAAAGAAATAAGTGCTTGACTAAAAACCTAAATTTTGATAAAATAGACCCACACCAATCAAGAGGAATACCAACATGAGCAACCAATCCCAACTTCTCGGCAACATTAGTGGTTTCATCAATACCGAAGTCGTATTGAAGGCGTCAAGTGGTGGCACAAAGTATGTTTCTGTTCTGCTTGGTCGTGGTAAAGATGACCGTGGCCGTGAATTGGCTTCTCGCAGTATCGTTTTCTTTGGGGCGGATGCCGAACTCTTCTCTCTTAAATTTAAGAAGGGTGATCTTATCTGTGTGTCGAAGTATTTTCTTCAAGATGTAGTTGAAGAGGGCAAATCGTATGCCACCACATTCAAAATTGTTGGCAAAGAAGCTGTCAAAATTGAACGTTCTAACAATGCAGGCACCACCAGTCAGCGTCCTGTTCAACAAGCTTCTAATTCTGCTCCGCAACAGCAGCCACAACCTGCACCGGATTTCAATAGCTTTGATGACGATATTCCCTTCTAAGTGAGTCTTGGATACATAATATTTACAAGCCGGTTAATTCCGGCTTTTTTGTGTCTTGTAAATGTCACAATTTCAAGCATTATAGTATGATTAAAAATCTATATTTTGATCGACAATGGATTAATTTTTTGATATACTTGTTTCATCAAATCAAATCACAAAGGGTATTCAAATGAAATCAGCACTCAAACAAGCCTTTTATGTCATCGTCATTGCATTAGGTTTCTTCCTAGTGTCCCACTATCAACTGCTTGTTGCTTTGGCTGGCATTACAGGACTCTTTCTGGCCGGTCTTGGTGGATTGCTTGTACTTGGATCTAGTGTGATTCTAATCGCTTCGTTTTACACTTCTGGCAGTCTGAAAGATAAATCAATTACCTAACTGCTGGTGATTTTTAGAGAGAGACTTTCGAGTCTCTTTTTTTTTGGATAATACTTTAATACTTTTTACAGTAAGTCAAATGTATACATACCGTCTTTTGATAAGTAGATGGTTATGCATAAATTAGTTGACAGAAAGCTTCTTTTTGGTTTATAATGAGATCGGATAATGGGACACAAACAACCAAATTATTTAGTAATTTTTTTGTAAGAAATAGATTGCTATATTTTTTAATATTTGATATAATCATCCCATGAAAAAAACATAAATAAACAAATACAGTACAAGTTGAGTTGTGTAAATTATAAACGGGCTTGTTATTGAAAATATTTTTTGATTGAAACATGATACAGAATCAATCATTAAAAATGTATTTTAAATTATCAGCTATATTTATAATTTGCTTAGCGAATAAATTTGAATAATAAAAAGAGGTCTTGATGAATAATTTGGTAAGAGTTTGTATAGGAAACAGGAATGTAAATCTTTTCAGTAAAAAATCAGATATTAGAACTAAGCTTGATGTAAAAATTATGCAATTTGAAGATAAGGGTTTTTTCTATATACATAATAATAAATTTTTTGATGTTGAAGGACGTTTTGACATTCAGTTTGATCAAGGCACATGGAACGATAATTTATTAAAAGTATCTGTACCAGTATAATGATGTTTTTGCTTAATAAATAAGGTTCCCGTAGGAGCCTTTTTTGTTCTAAATGCTTTACTTTTCTTTCTCCTGTGTTATTAGTATTCCTATTAAATAAACAAGAAAGAAACCAATATGAATACAAAAATAAAATTAGTTGCACTGGCATTGGCTTCAACTCTACTATTTGGATGCTCATCTAAGACAGTAACAGTAATCAAAAAACCCAAGCAAGTTCATACAACAAGTATCAAAACAAAAAATAAAAATAATGCATGTGAAATGCTTAAAGAAAATCCAGATTGGTTAGCGGCTACTGATCGTTCTTATAAAAAGTGGGGAACACCTATTTCTATTCAACTTTCTTTTGTATATCATGAGTCAAGTTTTGTTTATGATGCTAGACCTTTAAAGAAGAGAAAAGGTTACGTATTTGGTAAAGAATATGCATCATCTGCTTTAGGATTTTCTCAGGCATTGAATGGAACATGGAAAGACTACTTAATGGAACAAAAAGTTAAAGGTGCAGATAGAAGAAATTTTGGTGACTCTGTTGACTTCATTGGCTGGTACAATAGCAAGTCATTTAAACAACTTAAAATCAAACCATCTGATGGGTATAATTTGTATCTTGCTTATCATGAAGGAAGAGGCGGATGGAAGAAAGGATATCATCACAAACAAACTTGGTTAAAAAATTATGCTAAATCTGTACAAAAGAAAGCAAATATTTATAGTAATCAAATTAATGATTGCAACTTGAGGTTTAATTAAAAATGAGTTTAGATTTAGAAGTGCAAAAAAGTGCATTAGAGTTCTCACAATTACTATTGCAAAATGATTCAAATGATATGCCTCGATTAATTATGATTTATCACCATCACTTTCTAAATTCCAGAATACATTTAAAAGATTGGTATATTCCCTTTAATTCTACAGTCATTAAAATATTAACTGATAACAAAGTTAATTCTGGATTAATGAAAGTTGTTAAGGAAGCTTTAAATTTTGAATTCAAGATACAAGAAAGCAACTTTTTTAAGATAAGGGATATCATTATAAAAAAAAGAAAAAATGTTTCTCTTTCTTTTAACACTGACTACTTTATTAATTCTTATAAATTTTTACATGATTATAAAAACTATTTCATGACTAAACACTTATATTCAATACTGAATAATTTTGATAAAATAGTTGATATTAATATTGATGATTTTAACTTTAAGGATTTATTTTTAAATATAAATTCTAAATCATTGACTGGCCAGCTATTTATCATGGGTGAAAATGAATCTAATATAATATTTAAAATACCTTTTAATATATCTACAAATTTTATGTTTTGGCATAAAAATAAATTGATTGGCATTGATACTTCTATTAGTAAGGATTTCGATTCTGAAATTGTTTTAAATCACTTTATAAATCTTCATATCCTATACAATAAAAACCCCAAAGAAATTCAAGAGTTGTTGAAAAAAATACAACCCAAAAAAAACAAATCAATAATTAGTAAACTGTCCAATGAAAAAGTAATTGATTATAATATTGTAAAAAGCTTGATAAACGACAGAGTTGAATATATAATAGACTTGGATTTAAATACTGAGTATGAGTCGTTGAATTTTTATGAAATATTAACAGCTTATTTGATACTGATAGAGAGCGATACCAATAATGGATATCAAGTACCTGATCAATTAAATAAAATTGTCTTTTATGAGATTATAAATCAACTAGGATATCAGGATGTTATCAACAAAGATTTTAGAGAGAATTGCCTTGTAAGAATCCTATCCTCTTTTAAAGATTATAATGCAATGATTTATAACCTAACTATTCTTCCAGAAAACAGAAATTTCATAAAGGATATCTTGATAAAGTTTTATAAGAAAGTTGAGTTAGAAATATCATCTAAGAAGAACAACGAAATTGTTACTAAAAATATTCTATTCTCTTCCGGTATAAATTCAAAAGAAAATAGAGATATTATTTTTGAAAATTTATCTAACAAAAGTATCGTTAATATGAAAGATTTCTTTTTCATTTTCAAGTCTGATAGTAAATGGATATCTGATATTATTTCTACGCTTAGTAGCAATCATGTAGATAACCTTATTGTCAAGTCGATTAATCATGGACTCAAAGATAAATCTATTATAGAAACCATTATCAAATTTGATGCCAAGATTAATTTAAAAATACTTCAAAGAAAAATAGACAATTATAGAGAGCATAGAGAATTTAAAAAAGTTTTAGACATGAACTTAAATGTTAAGAAATAATTCAAAAATATACTCTTTACTATTGTAATTAAAAAAAACGATGATAAACTCCTAAAAAAATAGTTGATAATTTAGGAGTTTTTTATGTCAAGAAAGTTTGGTAATGCGATTATAAAAGTTGTTGGTGTTGGCGGTAGTGGATGCAATGCTATTACACACATGGCAACAAATGAGATAGAGGGTGTACAATTCATATCAATAAACACTGATGCACAAGCACTCAGTGGAGGTGTTGAAAGTGTTAAGATTCAGATAGGTGATTCCATAACAAAAGGACTCGGTGCTGGAGCCAATCCAGAAGTTGGAAAACAAGCCGCAGAAACAGACTTAGAATTAATCATTGAAAATATAAAAAATGCAGACATGGTATTCATCACTTGTGGTATGGGTGGTGGAACAGGAACTGGTGCTGCTCCTGTTATCGCCAGAGCGGTTAAAGAGTTAGGAATATTAACAGTTGGAGTCGTAACAAAACCTTTTTCTTTCGAGGGAAATAAAAGAATGAGTTATGCTGACAACGGTATACAAGAATTAAGAGAAGAAGTTGATGCTCTTTTAGTGATACCAAATGAGAAACTTTCTCAGGTATTTGGATCTAAAACAAATCTCTTTGATGCTTTTGCAAAAGCTAATGAAGTTTTACATAATGCTGTGCAGGGAATTTCAGAGATAATTACTACAGAAGGAGTCATCAATGTTGACTTCAATGATGTTAAGACTGTTATGAAGGAATCTGGCACTGCAATGATGGGCATGGGACTCTCTAATCATGACGTAGAAAACAAGGCAGAAGATGCGGCAAAAAAAGCTATCGATTGTCCATTGCTAGAAGAAGCAGATTTAAGTGGTGCAAAAGGTCTTATAGTGAATGTCTCTTCTGATGGGAATATTGATTTAGGAGAATTCTATAAGATAGGTGACACTATCAAAGAAATAGCACATAAAGACGCAACTATAATTATGGGTACTAGTATTGATCAAAGTTTAAATGGTGCGATAAAAGTCACTATTATAGCTACTGGATTAGAGTCTTCTCAGAATACAAAACTTAAACGTCAGGAAACTCCTTTATTTGGAAAGCTTATTGATACTTTAGGCCAGAATGAAGCTAAAAGAAAAATACAGATTTGTGAAAAAGATGATGATATCAGAGTTGACAATAAGAGACTTGAAGAAGAAATAGAAAAAGAAGACAAGACCTTATCAATAAAAGCGGAAGAAAGAGTTTCACATACTCAAAAATCTCCTTCTTTAATACCTTCATTTTTAAGAAACAATCTAAATAAACAAAAAGATTAATCTTAAATCAATATACAGAATAAGAGAGCAGTGATGCTCTTTTTATTTTGCTTTTATTTTTCCATTCAAACAGGATATCTTATTAACAACTTCAAAATTACAAAAAACCACCATTCCCCCCGTTACACATTAAAAAAAAATTAATGAGTAACACATTTCATTAAATAGGATATCTTGTTAAAGATAATGTAAAAACCCTTTATTTAATGATATATTTGTTATTTATATTATTTTTATAAACTCCCTATAAAAACATTAATCTTTTTTTTTGTATTATCTAATATTTTTTTATGAATTTTTAATATACTATTTTTAAAAAAAAATTAAAAATAATAAAAAATATTTCATTATATAAATTTAATAAAAAATGATATCTAATAAAATAACAAATTAAAATATTTATTACTTCAAAAAAAAATTTATTAATAGAAAAAAATATCTATAATTTTCTTTAAATAATATTAGAATGTTGTTTTTGTTATTTATAAAAAAAATAAAACCAATTTTAGTATTATTTTTTCTTCAATATTCTATTAAAAAAATCCAATCTATATTTTGAAAAAAACCAACAGCAGATAAAAATAAAAAATTTTATTTTCTATTTTTTTAATGATTGTTTATAGTATTGATACATAATATTTTAAGAAAAATAAAGATGAATTAATGAGTTCTTATTTCGTCATTTTTAAATCATAGAACCTTCCTTTTTTTTGGCTGTTTTAAAATGATGTCATATTGAGTATTTATAATGTTTGTCAAAAAAATGTAAGTGTGTCGGACCTGATAAAATTGATAGTGTTTAAGCATTTATAACCTTCTATAACAATATATGTATATAATAAATAATGTGTACAATTTTTAAAATAAGCTATTAGATAGACTATAAAAAATACTAAAATATTATTAAAATATATAAAAAAATGATTTTTTTTTACTTTAATACTTGAAATACTCTTTTTAAGTATTATCATGTTAGTAAGAAAACAATTACAATTGAGGAACAACATGATTAACAAAGGAATGAGATTAAATGGGAAGCAAAAGGGTTTGACCCTTATTGAATCTCTTGTTGTGGTAGGTATATTGCTTGGTATTATTGCTGTTGCATTAACACTTTACGGCACAGTTAAAGATAGATTAAATGTAAAAAATGAATCAGAGAATGCTTCTTTTATATTCTCCCAAGTTGTAGATTTATATTCTGACGAATCTACTACTAATATTACGCAGGATGACGCAATTGATGCGGGTATCTTCCCTAAGAAAATGAATATTGTTGGTTCTAACGTAACCAATAGCTGGGGTGGTAAAGTAACAATTGATGGCGGTACTGATACAGGATTCTCTCTTGTATACGAAAAAGTAAGCAATGGAGATGTATGTGTAAACTTTGTTAGAAACCAGAAAAAGGTAGGTTGGGATTCAGTAGATATTTCAGCTAACGGATCTGATAATGTTGATATTACTCTGTACAAAGCTGATGCTGATGGTAAAAATACTGGTAAAGAATTTAGCTCGTATAGCAATACTGATCTTATCAAAGATTGTAAAGCTTAATAATCTGAATTATCATTAATTAAAACACTTCTAAACGAGGTGTTTTTTTTATTTAAAGTGCATGAAAAGAATTAAAATAATATTATTGGAATCTTATTTCGTGAAATGAGATTTTAATATTTGACTTTTACTAATAAAAAATATATAAAATAGGTATATTAATAAAAAAACAAAGGACTGCGAAATGGATTTTAAAAGAAAATTAATAGCTGGTGCTATTGCAATATCACTCATTTCTCTTGCAGGATGTTCTTCTAAAAAGCCAGAGCCTGAGAAGTTTTCAGAGAAGAAATATGTAATAGAAGAACCACGCGAAAAAGAAATACATGATGCTATTGTGAAGGCAGCATCTAATGCAGAAAAATCACTTCAAATACTAGCCAGCGTAAACAACGCAGAAAAAGCTGACAAGCTCGATTATGACAAAATAAGACAAGCCAGATGGAGAACAACCTATACCCCTGTTGGAATGGAAAGAACCATGACAATAAGTAACTGGGAAGGTCCTGTTGCACCTGTATTAAGCCAGATAAAGAAGTTGACAGGATATGAGTTCAAAACATTAACTCCTGAACCTATTAATGGTGTATTTGTTAGTTTAAACTTTCAGAACGAAAAGATTATTAATGTTATAAGAAGTATTGAAGCTCAGTTGCACGATCAAATTAACATAAATATATATGAAGATGACAAGATTGTAGAGGTAAGATATGTCCAGTAATGTCGATCATGAAGCACTCATCAATCAACAAATAGAAGACGATAAAAAAGCTGAAACCTTACTTCAAAAAAGAATTGAAAAAGAACTTATTGAAGAAAAGAAAAAAGATAGCTATTTTGTCCGTGAGCTTGATGATAACAAGCAAACGAATAGTAATAAGCAGTATCAGATAAACTCACGTTCAAACATAGAAGTAATTCCAGTAGGTAAGCCTTATACATTTGAAGAAATAAGAGACTTTAAGATACCTGAACTTCAAGAGAAAAGAAAGAATATCAAAGAAGAAGATGTAGCAGAATACTTAAAAGAAAAGTCCAAAGAAAATGCAGACAATATTCGTCTGGACAGTATATATATGGAAGCTTTAAAATATGGCACTCAAAGTGGACTTTATTATAGAGCAAATGAACTGAATAAATTCATAGAGACCTATCAAGGTGAATTTAGTAAGATATTTAACTTTACACCTCTTTTGCTGGCCAACGGCAAAGTAGTTCCACCTGTAATTGTCGAATCAAAAAACAACGTTCAAAATGAAAATAACTATTCATTGAGAATGACAGATAGAAGCTATAAAATAGATCAACAAGTAAGAGTAATAAACACGCCAATTTCGTGGAGAGAATATGTTACATTAGAAGGAACTTCACCAATACTTCCTGATGATATGTTATTGCCTTTGAATCCAAAAGAAGATCATTATTGGAAGATGGGAGTAGCTAAAGGCTGGGAAACAGGAGTCTCACAAGCTAACTCTATATATCTAGAAAATGTAAGAAGATTAGAACGTGATTATATTGGTATGATACGTTATCATTTAATGTTGAAAAGAGGACTTGTTAATAGCCCTATTACTTCAACTGTACGATTGGGAGTAACGGGTACAGAAGAGGATATGAACGTGAATGAAGTTGTATTTAATATTGATAAGGCGGCTTCATTTAATAAAAATTCAGAGACATGGCGTGCTCTGCCAGAACTACCAGACTTCATTACGCCAGATCCATTTGCTGAAAACAATCAATAATATAAAATAACAATTTTGAGGAAGTAATGAGTAATGACGTTAATAGTGACAATGACCTAATATTTGGAAGAAATATATCAAGATTTTCACCTGATTCATTAGAAGATATATTAGAGCATGCACACAAGGTAGGAGCATCTGATTTACACATACAAAGTAGTGAACCAATCAAGATAGAAAAGCATGGTAGATTAAGACCTATTACTGACAGAAGACTTGATATTAATGAAGTTGAAAACTTCATAAAAAAAATATATGGTGATAACGCTATTACAGAAATAAACAAGGGTGGAGCTATTGACAAGGCGATAGCTGTACTGAATAAATTTACGAATAAAAAGGTGCGTTTTCGTGTTAACGCTGTGGGTATACTTTCGCGTGGTGGTGTTGATGGATTAGAGATAACAATTCGTACGATAGAATCTGTACCTCCCAAGTTGTCTTCCATGGCATTGGAAAAAGATATTTGGGATAATTTTGTACCCAGTCAAGGTCTTATAATTGTAACAGGGCCAACAGGATCAGGTAAATCAACTTTACTATCATCTTGTATTAGAGAAATACTAGAAAACCCTGATCCAGAACAAACCAAAAAAATTGTAACTTATGAGGCCCCTGTTGAATTCGTTTATGATGAAGTTGATAAAAATAATAACATTATTACACAGACAGAAGTGGGTACACATTTAAAGACTTGGGAACAAGCAATTGAAAGTGCAATGAGACGAAAACCAAACATTATTTTAATTGGTGAATCAAGAGATCCTGAAACTATTAGAAGCAGTATATTAGCGTCACAAACAGGTCACTTAGTTTATACGACTGCCCATACAAATGGTGTAGCAGAAACAATTCGAAGAATGGTAAACGTATTTGATCCAGAAGAAAGAAGTGCTTTACAATATGACTTAATAGATTCTTTAAAAATGATTGTATCACAACGTCTATTAAAGACAGTTGATGGTAAGCGAGTTGCTGTAAGAGAGTTCTTGAATTTTACAACAGAAGTCAAAGAAAGAATCCTATCAGTTGATGACAATAAAGTAGCTCAGGAACTCCGAGATATTGTAAAAGAAAAGAAACAATCATTGCTTCATGATTCCTTTAGAAAATATAAAGATGGCAGAATATCTGACAATGAATGGCAGTGGGCTATTCGTAGTTTCGGGGGGTCAAAATAATGGCAAATTCAAAATATAATTATTGGTTTCATAGTGCAAAACCGATTAAATTTTTATTTATAGATTACAGAGCATCACTCTTTGTTATAATATTTCTATTACATATGAGATTTTACACTTTTGTCTTGCTTATTTTTATTTTTGTGGTTTTATGGATATTAGAGATGTATAAGTTAAGCGTTAAAAACGCCTTTAAAAGATTAAGAATAATGCTTGCGGGCAAAGTCAGAAAGCGTTCATAAAGGATAAAAGAATTAAAAAATTAAATGGAGATTTAGATGAAAAAAAGTTTAAGCAAATTGGCATTTGTAATTTCGCTTGCCGCAAGCGGGCATAGTTTTGCTGCTCTAGAGATCTACTCAAGTTCTCTTGATCGTGCTAATCAAAATGGGTCATATACCTTTACTCAAACAGGTGTATCTGGTGAAGATGCCGCTATTGTTCGTGGTTTCGGTAAAGATATGCCACTTGGGTTATCGCTTCAAATAATCGTTCCTAAAACATGGCAAGTAAACCTTAATGATGGTGCAGAAGACTTGCTTGTTAATTGGGAAGGTAAAAGTTCATGGCCGTATGTTCTTGAAAACCTAGCTAAGAAAAATAACCTGAAAATAAATATCGATTGGACAAGTAAAATTGTTGATGTCTATTCAGGTGAAGCTTCTAAAAGACATGAGTTAGCAACCTACGAAGAACAGATGGGAAATGCAAGAGATTCACTAGTAGAAAGACATTCAAAATATAAAGATCACATGCAAGAAGATGTATTGTCAAAATATAAAAAAGATGGAGAGGATGTCTCTATTGAAGAGATATATAATAGAGCGAATGTCAAACCAGTAGATGGTAAGATAAGAACATTTGTTAATAATGTTTATAATGGCAAAGTAACAGCAGAATCCAATGCCAAATTTATATTAAGACCCAACACCATGTTAAGTGAAAATATTAAGATGTGGGGTGAATATACTAACTGGGATGTTAAGTGGATTTCTGGTACTGATTACAATATACCAAATGAAATAGTTTTTGAAGGAAACTTGAAACAAAGTGTTGAAAAAGCATTGAAACTTTATTCAGATAGCGACCGCCCATTGAAAGCAGAATTTTATGATGGTAACACAGTTATAGAAATTAAAGATTTTATCTTTAAAGATCCAAAATTAAATACAAATATAAAACAATAAGGCGGAGCAATAAATGAAAACTAAGTTATTAGTCAAGATGATGGGTTTGAGTGCAACTCCATTGTTAATGATGGCATGTTCAACACATACGCCTAAGTGGCAAGAAGAGAATAAAGACTATCATAAATCTGTAGGCGATTATAAAGATGTTAAATCTCAAATGAATCCAAGCGAAGTTCGATATGTAGAATTTAACTCAGGATTTTATGTTGATAAAACGCCAATTCAGATTATAAAAGATAAAAAAAATCTACCGAGTGTATTCTATAAAAATATTGAACTTTTTACACCTGCTCCAGTATCTTTACAAGATCTTGCAGGAGAAATTTACAAGCAGTCCAACGTATCTTTGAAGTTCATTGACAACAGAGCACCTGCAAGTGACAAAACAGCGAAAGCGACTACGGCTCCAAATGCAAACAACTATGTATCGCCACCATTTCCAGAAGCAATTACTGGGGCTACACAAGTTGAGCAAGCTCCAACAATTGTTGAAATCAATAAGAGTAAACCAGAAACAGAAGCAGACATAAATATTGATTATAAAGGTGATCTAAGAGGTGTATTGGATTATGTGGCCGTTAAAAAGAACTTGAAATGGAGGTATGATGCAACTGCCAATAAAGTATTTTTCTATCCATTAGAAACAGAAACAATGACTGTTTTTGCTGTGACAGAAGATATTAACATGAAATCAACTGTAACCACAAATACTTCTTCAAGTAACTCATCTTCAAGCAGTGATAGTGATTCAGAAGCAAGTTCAAAAAATGCACAAGAAATTACGTTTGATCAATCTCAAAAATATTGGACAGATGTAAGTGATACGGTTAAATCTATGTTGTCTAATGAAGGACGTGTAAGCTTTAATAAAACACAAGGTAAAGTGACAGTGACAGACAATGATTACACATTATCTCAGATTAAAGGTTATATTGAAAACTTGAATTCCGATGCTTATAAACAAGTAACTATAGACTTTAAAGTTGTTAACTTAAAGCTTGATGATTCGAGAGATCTTGGAATAAACATGAATTTTATCAATGATAATTTAAGTTTAAATTTTGGTAATGGTGCTATCACAGCAGAAAACGCATTCGGAAGTCTTGCTTGGACCAATGGCAATAACAAAGCTCTCTTAAACGTACTCGATAAATTGGGAACTGTTAAAGTTGATACAAATATTTCCGTAGTAACAGCAAACAATATGCCTGTTCCAGTTCAAGTTACACAAAACCAAGCATATATCAAAGAAAGAAAAATTGAATCAGGATCAACAGACAGTGACCCAATAGAAGAAGTAACAACAGATACTGTTAGCCAAGGTGTTACTGCTACTATTACACCAAAAGCAATCGGTCAAAACATTTTGTTAAATTATTCAATGAATTTAGCAGTTATTGATTCTCTTGAAACTGCACCGGGCGATTCAAAAATTCAATTGCCAATCACAAGTACTAAAAACTTTGTACAGAGATTGACATTAAGAAATGGTGAGTCAAAAGTAGTTGCTGCCTTTGAGAAAACAGATAGTAAAACAGGTTCTAAACATCCATTGAATCCTTCATTATGGTTTATTGGTGGACAGGAAACATTCTCAAAAGAAAAAGAGATTATTCTTATAATTGCAACACCTTATGTATCAACATTAAGCCAATAATAACAGGAATTTGAAATGAAAGAGATTTACAATATTCCAATCAATGGAGTTGACTATGCAGTAGGATTAGAATGGGAAGAGATTCCCATTTCTAAAAATACCAACATTAATGCTGAGATAAAGTCTACTGCAAAAAGAAAGGGAAAAGATTATGGTTGTAAAATAAACACACCTAACAAGATACAGTTGGGTTTGGCACGTTATAATAGTAAAAACATGACAGTGGCGGCTTGTTTTATATCAAAATCTTTGAAAGATACCTTATTCATTAAAAGAATTGACAATGTAGATCACTGGGTTTGTTATGTAAACTCAGAAGGTCTTATTGTAGATGGTAAAGAAGGCGTTTTCGGTAGGGAACAATTAATTGATATAATCGATGAATTAAGTATTCTTGGTCCATTGATTATTTCTTGTTCGGAAGAAGATAAATTAGATATATTCAGAGAAGATGAAGACTCTTATGAATTTAACATTATAGATTTTAAAGATATTGTTTTTGATCATAAAAAAGTAAATGACGATATAGCTGCCTTATTGGTCAAAGAAAGTAATATTCTTAGTAAATTAATAATCGGGGTTGTTATTGCTGCTATTGCAGGCGGTACATATTATATGTTGTTTACAGACGATCAGGCTTACTTAGATATTGTGAACCAAGAACTTAGTGCCCCCTTGACAGCAAAAGAAAAAGCATTTAATAAAATGATAAAAGATAATCAAACTAAATTATCTGCTGATATTTATGCAAACTCTGGCAAACAAATGTTAAAGGAAAAAATAGAATCCAATATTTATAGCAAGCAAGAGATATACGATTATATGAAAAACATTTATGAAACGTATCCATTATATTTCTACGAATGGGAATTTGACAGTATTCAGTTTAACAAATCTGCTGACAATAGAGATATTAAGTTTTCTGTCATATATAAAAGAATTGAAAATAGTGTTGGCTTTTATAACGAAATTCAAGAAAAAGCATTAGCTCTAGCTAAGGAAAAATTCAAGACCTTTAAAGTAACGGCTGTACCGGGAGATGCCAATAATAATATAATCATTATTAATCATTATTTTAAACAGCCAATAGAAATTAAACAAAACGAATCAGAAGCTGAATTATTGGCAAAATTTGATGTAGCAAAGAAAAAGAATGAAAAAGAAATTGCTAGAATAAAAAGTCAAATAACAGAAGTAGAGACAAGAGTAGAAAACGCAAGTTTTATTTCTAAAAAATTTGGTTCAACAGTATCTGATGCGACAATCGAAATTGAAGATTCCGTTTCAAAAGGTGTAAAGATGTACGACACTTTAATGAAGAGTTTTAAGAATAAAGGTCAATCAGAAGTTGTAATCCCTGATTCATATTCAAATGCCAATAAAAATGAGTTTATGAATTTGGCACAAAGAAACTCTTTTTATCAGTGGAAGGATGAAAAAAAGCCAGCATTATTACCGCCAGCACCAACTGATAGAAAAATTGCCGAGAGTTTTAAACCTTTTGCAACTGCTTGGACTTTTGGAATGAATTCACTGGATTATTCTACACAAGGTATTGAATCAATCAAAAGGGCGGTTGATCTATTAGATAAAACTGCTATAAGTATATATACAGTCAATTATACAATTGAAAATGAATCATGGTACATAAAAGGTGAATTATATGAAAAGAACTAAAAAGGATAATAGTTTTAAGGTAAACGGAATTTCAGCGGCTCTTGCAATTGCATTGAGCTTGACTTTCAGCATAAATTCTTTTGCGGCAGAAGCAGCGAAAAATGAGATTAAGAAAGAAGATCTTTCTCAAGTAAGAATGCAGATTCAGAAAGAGAAATTAGAACAAGATCTGGAAAAAGAAAAACTTGGAAAACTAAGACTTAAAGCAGAACAAACAAAACTTACTGATCAAATTAATGGTGTTGGTGTAACGGGAACAGCAGTTGATGCAAATATGCCAATAGTTAGCCAACCATCTGAAGAAGAAAAATTGGCAAAAGATAAAGATATTCCACAAAATGTTGGCTTTATTTATAAAAGTGATAAAGCGGCAGAAGAAGCAGCAACTGTTCAGTCTAAGAAATCAAATAATATTCTTGATGCCTTAACTGGTAAAGAAGCAAATAATAATGGTAATGATGACTTATCAAAAGTTTTAGAAAAGTTTGATCAACTTAAAAAAGAATCTGATTCTACACTTAAAGCGACCACAGAATATGTTGTTACCAAAACTCTTTTAAGTACTGAACTTGGGATGTTGTCTATTTTTGATGAAAAGAAAACTGCAAGTATTAGGTTTACATATTTAATCGATGATGGAATTCAAAAGAAAAAGGTAATCAATGTTATTACTGTAAACGAAGGGAAAGTTTTTAAAGTTGAAGATGATACTTATAAAGTTAATAGGATTGATAGTGATGGTTTAGTTATTGAAAATCTTAAAACTAAAGAGGACATCATTATAACCAAAAATAATTAAAAGGATATTTATGGATAAGCATATTTCAAAAAGTTCTACACAAGTAGTGTCTAATAATAGTGAAAATAATCGAGAAACACTAAAAAAAATTAAAACAAAACTAATCACTAGTATTCAAGAGCTTCCATCCGATTGGAAGCTTTTGTCTAATACCACCGAAGAAAAAAACACTTATTATATAAAAGATGAAATAAAAAAATCTATTGCCATCTTGGATGTTACTTATCAAGAGGCAGGTGAGTCCAAAAGATATATACAATTTATTTCTACAAAAGACGCATTTTTACTTCCAGAAGTTAATCTCATAAGACAAAAAATAGCGGACACTGAGGCCAATATATATGTGTCAATTGTAGAAAAAACAGAAACTAAAATAATTGATGAACTATATAAAACAGCAAAACAAGATGGAAGGTCAGAAGATAAAGATTACAGTTTAGAAAGCGGTGTAACAAAAGAAGTTAACGATCTTTTTATAAGAGCAGTAAGACAAGGCGTTTCAGATATCCACTTGGAAGTAAGAGCAGGATTTGCACGAATAAGAGCAAGAATAAATGGTAAAATATCTAACTTTTATGCAACTTCACTAGCAGTTTCTACAGGTTATGAATGGGGTCGTGTTATTTATCAAGTTATGTCTGCAGTATCCAACGCGACATTTAATTCCAAAACTCAACAAGATGCATTAGTTGTAGGTATATTTGGAGATGAGACACGAAAAGTTAAGTTAAGAGTTCGTGTTGCAACAAACCCATCAGAACCGGAAGGTTTTGATATGACAATGCGTTTACTTATTATTCAAGATAGTAAGAAACCTTTAACACTGGATCAATTAGGTTATAATAAGAAATTAACTTTTGGAATTAAACAATCAATTGCCCAACCTGTAGGTTTGACAATTATTGCAGGTACGACAGGTTCTGGTAAATCCACCACTCTTCAGAACATATTACTTGCAAAAATAAATGAACGTAATGGTGAAATAAAAGTAATTACAGTAGAAGATCCACCTGAGTATTTCATTCCGGGTGCAACACAAGTACCTGTAATTCGAGATGAAAAAGGGGATGCTACACAAGGATTTTCAAAAGCTATAAAAGCGGCAATGAGATCCGATCCAGACATCATAATGGTGGGTGAGATTCGAGATAACCAATCCGCTAAATTAACTGTACAAGCTGTACAATCCGGGCACCAAGTTTATTCAACAATTCACGCTCAATCAGCATTAGGTATATTAAACCGAATTGAATCGTTGGAAGTAACAAGAGATATATTGGGAAGTCCAGAATTTATTGCAGGATTGATTTATCAAAAACTATTGCCTGTTCTTTGTCCTCATTGCTCAATAAAATTGGTAGAGGATAATGTACCAAATGCTTATAGTTTAGAAAAAATTATATTGGACAATAAAATTTTACCTGACAGTGATATTCATAAATATATGGCAAAAAAACCCCGCGACATTAATATTGTAAGATATCTTCAAGATTTAAGAGTACTGAATAGTGCTTCTGCTGAATATATTTTTGCTGAATACCGCGAGAAAAATTCTGAGGACGAAAAGGAAATGTTTTTGAAAAGGCTGAATGAATATTATGTTGATATTTCAGAATTGGACATTAGATTTCAAGGTTCAGGTTGTTCACACCCAAAATGCAAAGGAGGTGTAATTGGACGTACTGTTGTGGCAGAATTAGTCAGACCGGATCTGCACATGCTTGACCTAATTACAAACAAAAAAGATTCAGAACTTTTAACTTATTGGAAAAAATCTATGGGTGGAAAATTTGCAGCCGAAGATGCATATGATAAGATAAAAACAGGAACAGTGTCTCCTATTGACGTAGAGCACGAATTAGGACCCGTTGGATCAAAAATAATTTAAAGGATTTATCATGAACTATAAAGATTTATTAGCAAGGAGAGCCAAAAAGAAATTTAATAAAAAGCCCGAATTAAGATTGAGAGTGTATGATAAAATTAAATCACTTTTATCTAATTCGATGACTTCAAACCAAGTAGTCAATAAATTGCTGGCTAGGAAGAAACCATCAGAAATTTACACACAAGCTGATGCAGCTTTTTTGAATCATGTAGCAGAGTCATATAAGAGAGGGTCGTCTCTATCAGAAGCTCTAAGAGGCTGGGCGTCTCCGGGTGAAATTATGCTAATTCGCTCGGGTGAAGAAACTGGTAAATTAGATACGGCTCTTTTAAAAACTATTGAAATGCTTGAAAAAATGATAGGTATGAAAAAAGAAGTAAAAGCACAAATTACATATCCGATTATGTTATTTATTGCTCTCTTTGTTATTATTATTGGTTTTGCAAAGTTCATGTTGCCTATTTTAACACAGTTCGGTAATCCTGAAGATTGGGATATTATCGCTCAATCATTATATTATTTTTCCACATGGATAGCAGACTATTGGGTTGTTGTTATCTTGTTTATTTATATACTTATACAAGCAATAACGCTGACAATGCCAAGAACTCGTGGAAAGAAAAGAGATTTTTTAGATAAGATTCCTCCATATAGTATCTACAGAGCAATTCAATCCGGTTTACTTTTGATTGCATTAGGTAGCTTGATGAAATCAGGCGTCCAATTTAGAAGAGCACTTGAGAATATAAGAAGCGAAGCAACTCCTTACTTGGAGGAAAAAATTAAAGAAATTATCATGAATATTGATAGAGGTATGGATAACGGTAAGGCACTTAATACCGAATTCATTGGCGATATTGGTGATGATATTGAAGATTATGCAAGTGGTGCAAATATTGAAGAAGCAATGGAAAAACTTGGTGATATGGCAATTCAAGATACACTGTCAAAAATCACTGCACAAAGTGCCATTGCCCGAGCAATAAGTATTGTATTGGTAGCAGGATTCGTAATCTGGATTTATGGTGCGTTCGTATTGATAACTGTTAGCTTAAATATGTAAAAGGACAATAATGAAAGATATTACACAAGAAGCAGTTGATGAAATGTTTAATCCCACAACTGACGTAGTTTTTTATACTTTAAATATTAATACTTCATATGTTTATTTCAATAATTCAATTAAGACAAAGGATATGATTGAATACAGTAAAGATGAACAAGAGGTTTTCTTGTCTCTTTATAAAATAATTTATACACAATTTGAAAAGGATAAAAATAAAAAAGACTATCAAGCTGTATTTTATGGACATTATTTTAGATGTAATGTTATTCCAAGCGTAGGTGGTGATATAATACATTGTCGTCATATGCCATCTACTTTCATAGAATTACATGAAACAGGAATACCCACTCCCGTTATCAATGAACTCTTACATAAAAGACTTAATAAAGGAGGTTTATTATTTATTTCAGGTGCTCCCGGTAATGGTAAATCTACAACAGCAGCAGGCGTAATTAAAGAACGTTTAAAAGCTTTTGGAGGGGTTTGTATTTGTCTGGAAGATCCAGTAGAAATTCCTTTACAAGGAAAGCATGGCGAAGGACGTTGTATACAAGTTCCTATAAATACAAATTTCACTGATGCGATTAAATCATCTTTACGTTCGTATCCTGCCGGTCAAAATACCATGCTGTTTGTTGGGGAAATGAGAGATGCTGAATCTGCGGCAACTGCATTACAGGCAGCAATTGATGGTAGATTGGTTATAACCACCTTTCATACAGAAGATATTACACTGGCTTTTGAGCGTATGGCCAACTTGTTAAGCTCTACTAAATCAGAAGAAGAAGCCTATTTTCTTATTGCCCAAGCATTTAGAGTTGGAATACATCAAAGAATTGCAAAATTACCCAACAAGATTTCACTGAGAACTGCTTTATTGGTTGATACCAGTGAAGTATATAACTTTATTAAATCTAAAAAAATTGGGGGAATACAACAAGCCAAGGAAACACAATTCATAGAATTACGAAATGGCAATAGAATAAAATATAGACTGGATTGAGTAGTGTGTTGTATTTTGGTTTTAATTTGATAGAATAATTAAAAATAATAGGAGTTATTTATGAAGAATCAGTTAAGTATTTTATTTCTGGCGATGTTTATCACTGGTCCATCGTTTGCTACTGAGAAGCCTATGCTACCAGCCGATAATAAAGGTGTTACTGTTCCCGCGACTAAATCTATAGATGATAAAAAAGAATTGACAATAGAAGAACTGTATAAACAAGATAGAGTGATATTCAGAAATGAACCACTTACAACAGCATCAGCAGATATACAAAAGAAAGAAATTGAAAGTATCAAAGCTAAATACTTTGATACCAATAATTATAACCAAGAAGAACTGAATAATTACTTTGTGACATTTATTATGTATGGTCATAATGAAGCGGCTGATTATCTTCTTGCTAACAAAAATGTAAAAATAGATGTCAACCGTTATAATAATGACGGTTTTACACCATTAATGGGGGCTGCTATTGCTCCTATTAAAGGTGGTAACGTAGAATATACAAAAAGATTAATTGATTTAGGGGCAGACATCAATCTTGGAACGGTGAAAACAGATATATCTCCGGTTTCTATGGCAACAAATATGAATAATTATAAAGTAGTTGCTTATTTGATTCTGAATGGTGCATTATTTATGAAAAAAGATAAATTAGATTATATGCCAATAGACTATGCATTGAGAAATAACTCCTATGAGAGTGCTAAAATTATACAAGAAGCCTTAAGTGTAAAACTAAAAGAAGTTAATGGTAATAAATAAAGAAAATGAACCATAAAAAAAAGAGCCTTTTAAAGGCTCTTTTTAATTTAATAGGTTTGACCCCCCGATCTAACCTACCCCCATCTTTTATAGCAATTACCCACTGTACCTGTTCGTTAAAAGGCCACTACAATTAATGATTTCTTTCGAAATACATATCTTTTGCCGTTAACTCTTTAACAATAGCATATCTACTTTTTAAAACATCGAAAAATAGATTAGCTTTTTTCAATTCAGAAATTGTTTTTTCACCATACGTGACAATATCATAAATTGAGTTTTGCTCATCATATTCAAAATTAGCTATACCATTTTCAAATATAATAAATGCTGCAATTTCAAAGTAGCGATCACGAATCCAATCAAGTCTATATTCATAATCACTATAACGTTTTGCATTAAAATTTAAATGATTTTTAATACCACTCAATCTTTTAAGTGTTTTCTCGGTAGAAGAAACCCCCATCTCTTCCATAACCTTGATAACAAGATGATCCAATTTAATAGAGTTAAATTTTGCATCAACAGCAATATGACAACTAAACTCTTCAGTTGCTAAATTTTCAATAAAAGCCAAATTTTCGATATTCCATACTTTACCACTGATGTTATCAACAATATTCAAAGCACCTTGAATTTGTCTCTGAATTCGACCAAGTTTTCCTTCAATGGCTCTTGCAGTATAAGAGAACTTTTGATATACTACATTCACTTTCTCGACAGAAGCCTTTACATAAAGCTCCTGCAAGTCTTTAAATTCTTTCTCTTTGATATCTAAATATTCTTTGATATTTGTACTTCTCATTTTAAAATCCTCATGACGCTAAAAGTAAATCACTTAAAACTTAATTGTGATTATAGATTAAATCTTATCTTGATGTCAAGCATTATTTTAATATTTTAGTATTATTGTAATAACTACCGATAAACGGTATGAGAAATAATTTTATACAAAAAAAGACCTTTCGGTCTTTTCTGTCAGATAACAACTCTATTAATCATCTGTAACTTCTTCTGTTTTATAAATCTTCTGATAGGTATACGATGTATCAAATAGATATTGATCAAAGGCTATAATGGCATTTGAAACCATTGGATTGGCAATCTTACGATCTAAAGCTTTTTCAGCCAAGAAGTGTGCCCATGGCCCTGCACATTCTGAAAATGCTGATTTTCTGCCTACATTGTTTAACATATACCACATTTCTCTATCAACTGTTTTCAACCATAAAAATTCGGATGTTGCCAATACACCGTCTTCACGGGCAGCTTCAAGAAAAGCAGCAAATACAGTTTTCTTATAAAAATGTCTATCAACAATTTTTTTGATTTTTTCATTGTTCATATACTTTTTAATAGTATCTTCAATTAACTTATCCGTAATTCTGGTCTTTTTGATTCTGACGAAAGAAAAGTTTTTTCTTGTACCTGATGAATAACGCTCAGCGATACGACCATTTATTTTTTTTGATTCATCTGTATTTCTGAGTATTTTAGGAGCCATGATAGCAAACAAATGTTTTTCTACGGTAGTTAAATTAGAGAAACCACTCCATATTTTACCCATTTGATTATTGAGTATTTTAAATGTTCTTTCTTCATTTAAACGTTCATATTTATTATCATACTCATCAAGAAATTCATCAACGAGTTTGTGAACCTTGACAAACTTTTCAGGACGCAATGACATTGCCCATTTACCTTTATCCAAGTCACCTTCTCTTTCTGGATGCTCATGGATCATTAATTGAACAGAAGGCCATATGGCAGCTTCCTGTTCTAGCAATAAATCGATAGCAGAACGACTTAATGCTGGTTTCTTTTTGTTATCTATGGGGAAAAATCTTCTTTTGAATGTCTTTTTGCTAAATACTACAAAGGCAGTATAAAGAAATAAAATAGCAACATAAGGTCTAAATAGAAGATTGATAAAATAGTTTATTTTATCATAAGGAACCCTATTATTTAAGAAATAATTGTTGTCATGCTCTAAAATGACTTTAAGCATGTTTGCACTAATTTTTTCAATATTGGCAGGACCCCATATAAATAAAAGATCATTTATAAAACCCGGCGTATATTGAAGAATGAAAAACAGTGGAATTGTACATGCTTTCCAAAAGTATAAATAATAATAAAAGAAATATTTGGCCGCTACAGCAAAAAAGAGTACAAATACGACTCCTATAATTAGTAAAAAATCTCCATGATCTTGTTTCTGTCCACCTTGCATCTAAAAATCCTCTATAATTTAATTAGTCTTGTTCCAATAATTTTTAAGTGCATATGGATACCACTCTTTTGGATTTTTAAACCAATCTTTCAAACCGCCTAACTCTCGTCTTCTTATCTGAAAACATCTAAAGGAGTTGTTTGCAATCACAGATAAAAAAGCGAATGACAGACTTATGTATAGAAAAGCAGATAAATGATTTCCATAATAAAAATTTCTCGCCACTCCAAAAATTAAAAATATCAAAACAGCAGTAGTCATAATAATAAATGAAATTTTTAGTGTCTTGTAAACATTAATAGCATGTTGATCTCTTTTCTCTGGTGGAATTCCAAGTCGTTCGAGGGCTTCATCAAATGTTTCGTTAATATAGTTATTTGGGTCTTTGTGTGTTGCAGATTTGAGCATATCCTTTGTATGCTCGAATCCCATTTTTAATGTGCTCATTCCAAGTAGCTTATATACTAAGCCGTTTTTTTCTTTCTTAGCCATCTCTATTCTCCTTATCTAGCTAACTCTTTGGCATACTTATGATTACTTGGGCTTGTTGCTACTTTTGCAAGTATTGCCCCCATTAATGTTTCTATACGTTGATTTTGTTCGTATTTATTGAACTCTAATTTATTTTTCAATGTCAACATTGTAAACATAGCCAAATCAATATTTTTTTCTTTACCAGACATAATGGTTGCCAAGTTATCAGGGTTTTTCATATTATGCATTATATAATGCATAACATCAAGTTCACTCATCATAACTTCATCACCTTCTTCTGTAATTGGTTTTCTGGATGCCATTAAATTTTCAAAAGTAAAATGAGCTAAGTTCAATGCAGCTAAATTAGAATTATAAGCATACACAAATTCCGCTTTAGTTGTATCACTCTTTTCTTTTACAGATGGAGCAGGAATAGAACCGGAATAAACTGCATTATATGCATAATCTTTCGCTGCTTTTTCTTGATCTTCATCATAGGTATACTGAGTATTAAATAATTCATCAGGAATACTATTATGATCTTTCCAACCTTCTGGATTTAAAACGTTCACAACATTTTCATCGCCATTTACAAGTTTGAATTCTTCACCGTTTTTACAAACGCCTGATTCACTTCCACATAAACTAAGTTCTTGTGTATTGCAAATACCACTTTCAATCTCTTCTTTTGAGCACCAGTTATTAAAATGGTTGTCAATTTTACCTTTACCCTGTGAAGCCATTGAACCATTTTGTGTTGCCTGATTGGTTCCCTTGCTTACTTCTTTAGCAATAACCATTGATTTTTGAATATTATAGGCAGGACTACTAGCTTTCATAAACATCTTATTACGTTTACATGTATTCTTATAATAAGAATAGCTTTGTGTGTTTTTATTGATAACACCATCTTCACCATTACCATCATTAAAGAAGCCAAAATCTTCTTCGTTGACACCAGCTTCTGCAAGATGTCTCATATATTCCATCTTCTCAGTTAATAATCCTTTGTCAGTAGTTGCTCTTGCTTCAGCTAAAGATGCATAAGATTGACCGAGGGCTGCCACTATTTGCTGAGTATCATTATTATAAAGAGCAATAAAGTCTTGTGTATTTTTATTGTCTTGGTTCATAACAGGAACATGATATTCCATATTATGTACAACTTTAATATCATTAATATCAGCTAATGCTTGACCAATAAACTCTTTACTGGTTACATTCTTCCAACAAGTTCCCCAGTAGGAAACTGTTGGATAAAAATCTAGACCTAAGCCCGCAGGCATGGAAGGAACAGATGGCGATCCTATTGACCATTTAGCAAAAGCTGTTTGGCTATTGATTGCTATAATTGGAGCAAGGACTAAAAATAATAATTTTTTCTTCATGGTCGGCCTATAATTATTGTCTTCTTAAGTCTTCAAGGTACTTAATATTCTCTGGAGAGTTACTTAACTGAGCAAGCAATGCTGCTAGTAAGAATTCCATTCTTTCGCCTTGATGAAATTGTTCTAATGTTAATTCATTTGATTTAATAATTGCTTCTAATTGCCATTCTTCTGGTTTCTTGGATGACATTGATGCAAGTGATTCGGATGTGCTACCACCGTTTGCTTTACTTGCAGCATCTACAATTACTTTTTGGTAATCTTTATTGATACTATCCGCTACTTCGTCAATCCAACTTGCACCATTTATATCTTCTTTAACAATTTCACCAGCAGTACCGTTAACTTTCAAGAATGGATTCATATTTTTATTTGAATCAAGTGCTTCTCTTAATTTTTTACCCACTCTTGATTCGATACTTTTGTTCATTGAGTATTCAGCAGCAGAGAGTACAGCGGCTCTTGATAAGAATCTGGATTGATATACTGCACCAGAACCTGACTTTCTGTCATCCATATCTTGGTTTGGAATTAAATCTTTAGCTAAAACGTTATCAACAAAATCTTTTGCCGCCAAATACTGACTGGATGTTCTATATGTATAAACTATAGGTACAGTGTTGTCACTAACTGCAACAGAACTAGAACCATCAGTACTGTTTAATTCAAGATTGGCTTGACTTAATGCAGAAGATTCTGCTGAACTTAAATTAGCAGCAAAGTCACCATCAACGCTACCAACGGCGGTTGGCTTGAATAAATTATTTGAAGAGATATTACCATTAGGTATGATTTCATTAGCAACTACTTTTTGTACATATTCACCTTGATTGGCATTCATTGATTTTTGACAAAACTTCTTATTAAAATCATATGGGTTACAGTTTATTTCTGATTGCTGAATGATTTTGCTATTTAATACACTATCTTTTACTTTAGTAGTTGTAGCAGCAAATTCATTTTGTGATTTTTGAACCTGAGAGGCCATAGTTTTGGCCGTAGCTGATTTCTTTGCTGCCGAAACTATTCTTCTTTTGGAACGAGAACATTCATCGAAATATTTTGCCAGTTTTTGGGCAGGAAACGCTTTATGAGCAAAAAAACAACCAGCCGCAACGTTGTGAACCTTTGGATCATATTCAGGACAAGTTTCACCAGTCTCAGTAGTACCACCCTCACCAGCCTTGATTCTTACTGGAATTTCAACACCATTTTGGCCGTATCTTGCATTCATATCAGCAATAACATCTTGTGCATGAGCAGCAGTGGATTCATCAAGTTCATTCAACATAAATTTGACTTCCTCAGCAGTATCATCAAGATCCATAGGAGCATTTTTAGCTCTTAATTCTCTTTCTTTCAATTCAGCTTGATAATCCATTTCCATATTAAGAAAGCTTCTTTTCATTGAAAGCTCATCTTTTATCTGAGTGTTGGCAGTTTGCAATACTGTTTTTATAATAGCTTCATCACCAGTTGATATGACATCCATTTGAGCGGCAGCATTTTTTTCTAACTGATTTCTTACTTCTTCACCAGCGGCTCTAATATCATCTTTTATTTCTTTAATTAAAGAGGCAGCATCGCCCTCTAGGGTATCAACACTTTTTATACCTGTACATCCCATAATTGTATTTCTCATAGGGGGTTCAAAGCCTTGGAAATTGTTTACAGCAGGAGACTGTAATGTTGCATAAGTCATAGGCAAGCAATAACCCGCTTCTGATTTAGGCACAAATAAGACGCAACCAGCTAGTATAAAAGAAGAGATTAGCGTAGAGTATTTTAAATTTATTTTTTGCATGAATGACTCTTTATTTATTTTCATATAATTATATTACCACTTATTTATTGCTTTTCAACATTGAACTTGTTTTGATAATAAGTAATAATGAGTTATAATGTAATAAAAAAGGAAGCGATTATGCAACAGCAAGAACAGATCGAAATTGTACTGGCAACCGGTAAAACGATGTTTTTCATTTGGTTAAACAATTTATTTCTAAAAAAACAAGCTAAATTTGATAAAGATAACTCTAATATTATAGTTTTAGAACCTTATCCATCTACATGGTTTTGTATTGGAAGAGAAGAAACAACAAAAACTTCTTTTATTGGTATTCAAGAAAATATGATTCCTTGGTTTTTCGAAACTCAATGGGTTAGAGCCATTGTAGATGAAGCCGGAGGTTATTTGTACCTTACTTGTGCAAATTCAAATGAAGAAGAAGATTTAACACTGGCTATTAGAACACGGAAAGCCAGATTGAAGGTTTTTACCCATAACAAAACAGACGAAGATGAAAAGGTATTAGAATTTAGAATAATAAAAATTAGACCTAATAATGAAGTTGAAGTTTCTGATAAAGTTTACAAACGCTGTACATTAGAATTTTTTAAATCAAAGAAAGATATTGTAATGCCATCAGCAGATGATCTTATGCAACAAGCAGAAGTTCTTGATAAGGGACAGTATAAAACTGATGATGAGAGCTTTACAAAAGTTAAATTTTCTGAAGATGAGGATTGATATGACCAAGATAATAAAAACAAATACAATGATTAAATGTTCAACTGGCGGAATTGATAATAAAATTATCAAACGACAAGAACTTCAACCTCTGACAACCTCGTTAGAGCTTTTAAACAAACTGAAAAATTACAACTCTTTTCAGTTTCCAATTGAAAAGTTCAATAGTCTTTTTACTAATGAAAAAGAAAAGGAAGAGTTTTATCAAAGTTATTTCAGAGAAAATACAAATAATATTGAAACCTTATTGAAACAACCTGCTAATGGAAATGTCAGGATTAACACTTTCACTTCAAAAAAAATATTGGAATTATATAGAAAATTAAGCAGTGAGTAATCATGACTAGGGATATAGAAACTGAAAAAGAATATTTTATAAGAGCAACTAGTCTTATTAGAAAGGCATATAAAGAAGCCACCGAACAAAAACATTCTGTGGCTAAAAATATTAGTGCTTATAAAGATATAAATAAAAATCAATTTTTAGGATTGTCTTTATTCAATACTTGTATTTGGTTCAAAAATTTTTGGGCTGAAAACATTAGACCTCGTACAATGAGATTGTACAGAGCCAGTCTGCTATATTATTGTGAACTTGAATTATCAGATAATAAAATGGATTCAGCTACATTTGAAAAGATAAAAATTGTCTTATCTAATTTAAAGGCGGGCGATTCTAAAAATCTTGAATTAAGAACATCTTCAAAAAAACAAAAACATTTAAGTATCAAAGATGCACATCTTTTGGATGATGCCTTGAAAACATCAAAAAATAAATGGGCAGCGGCTACACGAATTTGGCTAAAAGCTGGAATAGTAACAGGGTTACGTCCTATTGAATGGCGACAAGCTATATATGATGAAGAAAATAATAGATTAATTATTAAGAATGCAAAAAATACAAATGGTCGATCTCATGGTGAATTTCGTACATTCAATTTCGAACATGTAACAGAACAAGAAAAAAAAATTGTGCTTCAACATTTAAAAACAGCATTCAAATTAGCTCAAACAGATATTATATGGAAAAGCTATTATGAAGGTTGTTCGAATTTGTTGAAGTATACATGTATAAAATTATGGCCCAATAGAGAAAGACATCCTACATTATATTCGGCAAGACACCAATTTTCAGCAAATATGAAAGCAAGCGGATGTAAACCAGAAGAAATAGCGGCCTTGATGGGACATGCTGTTGATGATACAGCAACAACCACTTATGGAAAAAAGGTAAACGGGACAAGAAATATCAAACCTAAAGTAGATGAAGAAGAAATTAAAAGAGTTCGAAAAAGCACCAAATCAATTACTTTTTCGATTGACGATATTATAAAAAGAAAAAGCCGTAAAAATAAATAACCTCATGCGAGGTTATTTTATCAAATGAATAAACAGCTAGAAATTTAATATTTGATAATGCCAATTGACTTCAATTCATCAGCAACATCATTTGCAACCAAACCATATCCTTCTGTGTTCAAATGTATAGTATCTGATTTGTACTGGTTATTTGATAAATACTTTGAGAAAACACCCGAGATCAATGGTATATTATAAGACTCAGCAACTTTTTCATAAACACTATCGTCACTTAATCCTGCAATCATAAAGTTTATATTAGGACGTGGTTCAGCAAGTAAAACAACTTGAATATTTTCTTTCAATAAATATTTAACAATGATGGATAGATTACTTTCTAGATTTTTATATTGACCTCTTAACATATCGTTGCCACCCAAACTCAATATCACTAAATCAGGAGCATGTTCTTCAATAACCGACTGAATTCTATTCTTTCCATTTTCAGCAGTATCTCCATTCAATCCTGCATTGATAACGGTATACCCTGTGATAGATTCTAATTGTTTAGGATAAGAATCACTTGAATATTTAGCCCCATATCCATAAGTAAGACTATCACCAAATGCTACAATTACTGATGATTTAGAAAGCGGTTGAATATTCATTTCTTTTGAGCATCCTGTAATAATTATGATAATAGCAATAGTAAAATACTTTTTAACTTTATTTATAATCATGATAATTCTCTTGATTTTATGAGTATTATAATCATGATTGTTTTTTTGTCAAAACTGTATGCTATTTTATTTATAGATATGTATAAGAAATGATACTTAATTTATATTATATTTTAAACTTATTACTATATGATGATTCATGCTTTTTATTAATGTTAAGGTGAATGTTATTTTCTATTTTTACATAAGAATCATAATTGAGTACTGGATCTTTTTTCATATCATTATTTAATTTAAAAAATAGATCATCTCTTAAAAATAAAACTTTTTTATCACTTTCTTTTTCTTGGAGCACAATAACTCCGGGTCTTTTAATCTTTTTTTCAAATTCACTTCTTAAAAAAAACAAATTATTACCTGATGACTCAAAATAATTTAAATTTTCAATAAGATGAGTTTTATATAAAGAGACAAGATGATTAATATTAGATTCTGCTATCAATCCAGATGAATTTTTACCTAAAAAAAGGTATTCATTTGTTTTATAAGCTGTCTTTCCAACAATAAGTTCCATAATAAGATAGTAAATTATATATATCTATTATAGCATAAAAAAGAAAAAGCCAAATAACAATTTGGCTTTTTATTATAACTATAATTAAAGTTTTTTATATTTACGAATTAATCTTTCTACAATTACTTTATAGGGATTGGCTTTAACATCATCATCATATTCATTATCTTTTAAAAACCTCTCCATGAATTTTTCAATACTACCTTCGGGAAACTCAGTAGCAAGTACTCTTCTTGCAGAAGAAGCTCCGATGGCTTTTGTTAACATTCTTCTTATCGTCACATCTTCAGAAGTTGTCGAGAATGCCCACATTTCAGTTGGACTAATTGTATTGTAAATATATTGAGAAAATATACCTGTTTTAGTTGTTACACTAAACACAAATGGAACCCCACCCTTACCCGGACCTGTCAATCTGCTACGTACAATTTGAGCAGTAGTTTCGTTAAGGTCAAAAGCTTTAGCAATTTCTTTATAGCTATCACCACCAGAAAGAATACAACGCCCAGTTGATATTTCACGAGTGTCTTGATCAAAATCACGATATACCTGACTGGCTAATACCATCTGTAAATTCCATTTTCGTCCTTCACGCATATCAGTAATAACTTGACGACGAATTGATTGAATAGAGCCTGTATTATGGTATTCGTCAATACAGATACGTTTTTTAGTTCTTAAAGTCTTATCAATTCTTTCTTGATGATATTGATGATATATTTCAGGAGAAACCTTTAACAAAGAATCATCTAGCTTAAAGTTTTTACCAATAATATACCTTGATAATAGATACATAATAGCGGCTCTTTTATCATCAGTTGGGCTACCTCCCTTACCTACTTCATCAAGATCAAGTGAAACTACTCGTGCTTCACCTAAATCAAACTGTGTCGGATTATTCAAAACAGGAAACATACCAATGTTTTCAGAAAGAGCACGGCCAAACAATTCTAACATACTTTCTTTGGTTTCTCCTGATATAGGCTTGGAATATATATCCTTGATTTGAGCAGTACGCTCTGCAATAGATACACATTCTTCTAAAAGAGGTACGGCATAACGTTGAGCAATAGAGGCCACATGCTTTTCGCCAGCGGCAAATAAAGTATCCACAATTTTCCACCAACTCCATCCAGTTGGATTGATATTATACTTGGCAAGTGCGGCATCTACATCAGCATTACGATTTTTTATATATTCTTTTGGATTACCACTACGACTATCAGCATAATATTTATAAATTTCTACGACAACAGCAGATGCAAGGTTATCTGATGAGTCGTAAGGGTTTTTACCTGCTGGTGTCAACAATGTTACTAAAAAGTTAACCAAGAACTGCTTTTCAGCAGGTGTTGGATATCTAGCACCTAGTTGAGTATCGAAGACATTGATTGAATATTCGGGAGTATTTTTCAATCTTTCATAGATAAATAAATGTTTCATATTATCAGGAGCAGCATCTTTTAACAGTTGAATAAGGCCGGAACTGGATGGGCCTATATCAATAATTCCAATATAAGGTATTTCAGTTGCACCCGGAACGAAAACAGAAGCTAGGTTATCAGAGTTCATCAATACTGATTTACCTGAACCCGGTAAAGCGAAAATAATATAATTCCATGTCGTTTGAACTTTGGAACCCGGCTGGTAGGGGAATATTTTACCATCTTCTGTTCTATAAATGATAGATCCTTCATCCCATACATGCGATTGACGAGTTAATGGTAATAATGGAACAATATCTCTTAACGGTGCAACAAATGGATTCGAAGGCAATACTGGCATCATAGCTGGCACAGTTGATAAGAATCCTTCAATTGGGTCGCCATTACATAATACTGTATCAGTCGTTCCCCAAGATTGCATAACTTTTACAAGCGTTTGCTTATTCAAGCTTAAAGTTTTTTTATCTTTTGCCCATGTGACAGCATTAATACTTACTTTAACAATTGTGTCACCATTCATTTCGACTTCTCTAAGTTTTTCAATAGACTCCTTGATTAATTTATTATTACCATTGGCAATAGTTAATAAAGCAGCAGCAGTAGCTTTCAATGACATTTTTTCCATACCACCACCTTCAATCATAATAGATATTTGAAGAGGAATATCTCTATCCAACTGGTCTAATAACATTTTAAAAGGTCTTGTCTGTTGTGGCGGAACTTCCATGAATACAGAAGATACTAATTTGTCTTGTCCAATCTTAACAGTGTCAGGTGATTCTATAACCATATCATTTGTAAAAATTTGGTGAGAGATTGATTGCCACAACTTATCACCAATGTCAAACTCAGAAGAATATATATTCTTTTTATCTCGCATTGGTAATTTATCACCCGGCAGTAAAGGCTCCCAATCATCAGCAGTAAAATCATTGTCTATACTTTTTCTTAATTCTCTGATACCTTCTTTAACTTCAAGTACTTTATAGTTAATTTCACTAATTCTTAAAGCATTCTCCAAAAGATCCACGAAAGCTTTGTGTTTGTTTTCAAGAGCTTCATAAATTCTAAAAGAGCTTTGAGCACCTACGGTAGGTGGAAGACCTTTTAAAAGCTCTGTATTCCTAGTAGACTCTTCTTTTATTTCTGATTTAATGACAGAGGGTCTTGACCATGCTACTAAATAACATGATTCATAGACGCAATAATTAGCAAGGTGATCAACTTTACTTTGAAAGAGGTCATCTAAGTCAAGTTTTAAATTGCGAGCAGCTTTCCAATAAGGCATCAATCTTCTTTTTAGTTCACTTTTTACACGCGATGGATCGCGAATGAAAACAAATTGTATTTGATGACCTTGTTTTTTAAAAATAGGTAATAATTCAGAACTGAATTTTTCTTGAATTGCTTCAAGTTCTTCACCGCCTACAATCTTTTTAGCTCCGTAAATAGAAAATATAGAAATAAGAGATCCATCTTTAGCTACTAAATTGGTATGACTTGAAGCTGTATCAATAAAACAATAATCACTCAAACTTTTTTTGGTTAAATTCCCTAAAGAATATAGCAACATGTCTATACCCGATACAATTTTATTAAACATTCAATCCTCTTTTGTTAATTATTTAATATATAGCTTATCAATTTTATAGGATATATCAAGCCGATATTTTCTAAGTATCCAACCTTAGATATATCTTCTAAACTAATAACAACGTTGTTACCTGAGCAGTATCCTACTTCAATACCTTCATTAATAATTTCAATTGTTTTTTTGAGGTAGAATATTTTATGAAAAGAGTCCATCCAAATATCAAGAGTATCTAAATTATTATCTTTCAGGGAGGTAAATAAGTTTTTAACAAAAACTTCATATGGAAAATTATTATATCGAGTTTTAAAACGAGTTCTCATGACCTCTTTCAACCTAAATCTTTCTGTAAACACCATGATTTGAATGGCTTCTAATTCTACCAAACCTCGTAAATTAAACAACTCAATATCTGTAAACCAGCTTTCATCAGTTTTTTCTTTAAAAAATGAATCAACAAAAATATCATTTTTAACTTTGCACTTTATCATAAAACCATGTTCTCTGGAAATAGTATCAATTATTTTAAAAGGATCTTTATGATTTGAATATTTTTCAATATCGATAATTTTTGCATCACCACAAGGTATTTGTAAATCAAATAGAGCGGTGACATAATCTGCACTAGAGAAATGAGAAATAAAAAACTTATTCCCTGATATTTTCTCAAAGAAAACTTCTTTATTAAATGATGACTTTACAGATAGCAAACTGGGTGAACGGATAATTTTTAATTTAGATTTAAAAAGAATCTCACTAAAATTATTTAAAGAAAGCAGTTCATCAATTTTAAAATTAAAATAAGAGTATTCTTCTTTGAAAATATCAATGACAGATTTATAGAGACCTAGTATTACTTTAAATTGTTCATTTGCTGGTAAATGGTTTATGTTGTAATAGTAGATTATATCTTTTATTCTAATATTAAAAAACATGTCGTTTTTTATATTTCTAAGTCTTATTTGATTAGACTTCATATTACTTAACCAAAGAATATTTTCATCCAAATATTTTAAGGTTTCTGTTCTAAAGAAACCTTTATCTGGGTGATAGCCAATATACTCGTTAGATTTAATTAAGTAAATTATACCCATCATTTTTGCGATTCAGCCACTTTTTTGATCATTTTTTTCCAAACCTCTGGTTTATACTTGGATAATTCGATTTCCCAAGATTTCATTTCTTTTGCATAGTTTTCCATATTGTGCATAAGTTTTAAACCATAAAGCCCAGTATCTCTTTTACTATAGGCATCATCATCAAGAGCAAATAAAACTTGGCTTAAAAGGGTTATATTTGATATACCTTGTGAATAATAGGTATCTGCCATATCAGACCTCTCTTTAAGTAAAACTTCGATAATTTCTATTGCGTCAGCCACTTCGGCATAATCATCTTTTTGCTGTGCGGCAAATTCTTCACGTTTAATCTTGATATATTCCATTGCACGTAAAGTGGCGTTTAATTCAATTTGACTCATTTCTGGTAGGAGTATGATTGAACCCGGAATTTTAGTTATAATCTTATCAAGATGCAACGGATAGTAACATAACGGACATAATGGAATAATTTTATTATTCTCTTCATGAAAATGATGATAATCAGAAATGTCGATAGCACAAGCTGCACATTTAGAATTGTGTTTTTTTACGATTTTCACTTTATTGGCTTCAGTAAGATCTGAAATAGCTTTACCTTCACCTTTTGTTACTGACAAAATAATTTTTTTCATATTTATCCTTTAGAAATTAATACCTATACTTTCAAGCGTTGTAATTGCCATTTCGGCTGTATGTGGAATATCCACAATTAATGCTGCCGCAATCATTGTTATAATAGGTTTACCATAACCACCATCTCTAGATGAACCATTGGCTACTTGTACAAGTCCATATACTCCGACAAGAAAATAAATAAACCCTATAACTTGAAATATACCAACAATAATATTCAAGTTATCCATAAACTTTTGGGCAGTTCCACCGCTTGATAACTTTTCAATACGACCTTTCAATTCACCTGTTAAGCCTGAACTATCAGCACTCCAGCAGTTTTCGGCAACAGATTGAGAAGAATCGAGTATGAAACAGTGTCCTGAACCAGAACCCAGCATTGTAACGATATATTTAGAAAGAGTTGCAGAAGAATTCATCATTAAAACACCAGCAAGAATACTAATATAAATGATTGCTTTATTAGACTGAGGACCGTTAGTATCGGCAGCCATTTTCATTTTATAACCTGCTGAAATCATCAACACAAGACCAATTAAAAATCCTACAATGTAAACGAGTTTGTAAACTGCGACGATAACTTGCTTACGAGATTCTTCATCTGCAAATGCAAGAGTAGGCAACATGGTTAGTGCCAATAAAAAAAGAAATTTTTTCATGTTTTCTGATTGTTGTTTTTTACTATTATATTATTTTAATTAAAAAATACAACTATAAAATAAAAAATCTGGCTAGTGCCAGATTTATTATTCTTCTTTAAATGATACGTTACCGCTTTCAGTTTCAATTGAACCATCTTTGTAGATTTTCAATATTTCACCATAGCCCGGTAATTTATCATTTACTCTATATTCAGAGATACTACCTGATGTATTTTTCAAATAAACAACGCCTTCAATAGTACCTATACGAGAATATTCATTTTTAACTTTCTTTTTAACAGTTTGTTTTTTAACTACCGGCCTTTCATCAGTCGCACTATCTTCCTCAATAGTAACTGAGAGTGGCACTTTCAAATCTTCTTCTTCTTCAACAACAACTGTATTTTTTTCAAGATCTTTCTCTTTGTTTTTTTGTTCTAGCAATTCAAGAACAGATTTCTGCTTGCTAGAATTTTTTGCTTGATTTTCTTTATTCTTATTGATTTCTTTTTCAACATCTTGAAGTTTTTTATCATTCATTGTTTTTTCTAAGTTTGCAATTTTTGACATGACTTCTGTATTAGAAACTTTAGCATTCAATACTTCTACTTGTTTCGATAATTGATTAAGTTCACTAAGTTTACCATCAAGTTCTTCTTTGCTTATCTGTGATGATTTTAATGCCATCACTTCTTCTTTCAATTTTTTAGATATAGTCAAGAATTTAATCATGGTATCTTTATTGAAAGACTTTTCAGCAACAACCTGATTTTTCAAACTAGATACATCATTTTTTAGATTACTAAAATCAAGCTGGAAACTTTCAAATTCTGCACTGGTATTATCATTTTTAACTTTATTAAGAATATCTTTCATTCTTGCATTTTCGCTTTTTAATGATTCTAACTGATCTGACATTTTACTGACTGAACCAATTACTTGTGCAAATTGACCTTGCAGCTTCTCATAATCTTGTGTAAGTTGTAAATTCTGAGCATTATTTACATTATTGAGATTTGCTGTGTTATCAACAGCAGTTTGTCTTGTAGATTTTACTGGTGTTGGTGTTTCCTGTGTTAAATCTTCAATACCTGCAAGATCAGATGAAATATCTGTTTTACTTGGCTGCACAGTATTGACTTTGGATTGAGCTTCAACCTTTTCAGTTTTAGTAACTTTTTTAGGCTTCGGAGTTTGAACAGGTTCTATTTCTTCAAAAGAAGGAGACATAAATTTATTATAACCTATATAACCTCCACCACCAACAAGAGCAATAGCTAGTGCCAAAATACTATATTTGATAATATTACTTGAAGATTTTTTTGGTTTTTCTTCATTAACAATTTCATCATCATTTTCATCATTGGAAATGTTGTTACTGGATCTATCATTTGTATCTTTGTCATTTTCGAATCCAAATTCATCTGCATCGTCTTTATTGTTTCCAAAGTCGAAGTTATCATCTTTTTCTGAATCTTCAAGATCGAATTTGGTGTCAAAATCGTCATTTTTACTGGCGTTAGTTTCTGAACCAAAATCAAAATCATCATAGGCATCATTATTATTTTTATCTGATACATTATTATCACTGAAATCGAAATCGTCAGCATCCTCAAAATCGAATTCTTTATCTTTAGGGTCTTTCATTTCTGATATTCCTTTATCTCTTTTATTATCATAAATATCATTATTTACTATATCATTCGGTTCGTCAACTGTATCATCATTCATAAAATCAAAATCATCATCTTTTGATTGCACTACAGCAACATTATCTTCTACTGCTAATACGGCTTCAACGTCTTTTTCTAAGATTTCTTCAAAGTCATCTTTGATATCATCATCAAAGCTAAAATCATCATTTTTATTAACGTCGAATGATTCTTCAAAATCAAATTCATCGTTATCTTTTGATGGCGTATTGGTATCATTGAAATCAAAGTCATCATCTTTTGTTGCATTAATTTCTGGTAATGATGTATTTACTTCTTCAAATGCATCAAAATCGAAATCATCAGATTCTTTAGAATTTGATACGTTTTTATTATCATCAAAATCTGAAAAGTCAAAATCATCAAGGGCCGTATCGTTTGATAATTGATCATTTTTTCCAGTATTATCTAGATCGTCAAAATCGAATTCATCACTGGTTGATCCTGATTTCACTGTTTCATCAATAAAATCTTCGTTATTCGAATCATCTATTACATCTGTTTGATTTTGAATAACTGTGTTTGCTGTTAAATCATTATCTATTTCTTCGAAATCAAAATCGTCTTCTTTTAAAGAGGTTGATTGACTAGGCTTAGTGTGTTCTTTATTTAGTTCAACATCCAAATCATCAAAATCAAAATCATCTTCTTTTGAAGAGGTTGATTGACTAGGCTTAGTGTGTTCTTTATTTAGTTCGACATCTAAATCATCAAAGTCAAAATCATCGCCAGCATTAGAAGATTCAACACCTTTGACAGGAGTATTATGGGCTAATTCAGAATCCAATTCGTCAAAATCAAAATCAGTGTCACCAGTTGTAATTAATGGTTCAGGTTCATCAAAAGTTGACTGATCAGATATGGATTCATATTCAGACTGAAGGTCTTCAAATTCAAAATCACTGGATTCTATTTGCAAGTCATTATTGTTAGAGACTTCATTTTCTTTATCATCAACAACGTCTTCAAAATCAAAATCTTCAAAATCATTTTTATTATCCGATGATTCAATCTTGTCTGTAAGTATAGGTATATTGTCATCCTCTATCCCAAAATCACCAGAAAAGATAGACTCATCTAATTTATCTTCAATATCTGAGTCATTCACTTTTTTATTTTTAGCCGTGTTTTCCATCTCTTCGTCAAATTCTGAAAAATCCAGATCTTTGTCTTTATCATTCCCTTTTTTCATAATATACCTTATTTAATAGTTACGTTTGGGTTTAATTTTGATTTTTCTGATATATCAATCATTTCCTTACTATTGAATATCATTGGTACTCTGTCATCGTTCAATTCTGACATGAAGAATATTGCTACCATTTCACCCTGATCTTTAGTTACAGTTGGTGGTCTGTCAAATTGCTCTCTGGCAATTGTACTAAGTTCATTACCAACTTCACCAGCAGCTACCTTTAATTGGTCGCCTGTTGCCGTAATAGGCTCATTATATATTAAACCACTACCATCATTAGAAACTGTTGTTCCTGTATTAGCTACTGCCTTACCTATACCTTTTAACACGTTAGCAGCTATGAGTCCACCCCATCTTGTAAAATAATGGTAATCGACATCGCCTGTCAAGTAGTCAGTCATAGACTGTGTGTCCAATGCCACAGCACTAATAGCAATTGTGTTTCGATTGTAGACCATTTGATTTAAAGTAATTTTTATCTTGTCTCTTGGTCTATAATTGTCTTCTAGGAATGGAACATTATATGAACCCATCATGGATGCTTGATCAAGTGGACCACCAAGTACCTTTACACGAACCATACCGGGATAATCTGAGTTCAAGTTTGCCATTATCTGGCCATACAACATAGTACCTGTAGGTATTTCAATATTTGAATCATTTAAAGGCTTAGTATCATCTTTTGCAATAGTCTCGTTGTTGCCACCATTACCATTAGATCCATTATTTTTTCCAGATTCTTTTGGATCGACATAAGTTTCAAATTCATTTTCTCTTTTTACATCAATATCAAGAGAATAATCTTTTTGGCCTTTATCAATTTCTTTCATATAGGCAAGTTTGTTAGACAGAAGATTTGCATACCATATTTTTTCTTCTGCATTCAAAGCTACTTTAGTGCTTTTACCTTTACAGGTTTTTCCTTCTCTGGTAAAACCTTCTCTGTTGCAGCCGTCTTTATTAAAGCCATCTTTATCATAACCTTCAACATCATATCCATCACGATTTAATTTAGTTGAGCAACTAAATCCAGATTTATTAAATCCATCTTTATCACAACCATTTCTATCAAACCCGTTTCTATTTAATTTAGTAGTACAGCTATAGCCTTCTTTATCGTAACCCTGACGATCACAACCTTGTTTATTGAAGCCTTGCTTATCGTAACCCTGTCTATCATAACCATCTTTATCATAACCATTTTCGTCATATAGAGAAGCTTCATCATTACATTCTTTATTCATTAGTTTTTCAAGACAGGCATTTTTTGGAGCATTCAAAAAGTTACCACATGGTTTGCCATTAATATCTAGACCCTGCCTATTACAGCCTTGCTTATTAAATCCATTCTTGTCATAACCTTCACGATCATAGCCTTGACGATCAAGTCCATTCTTGCAACCATAGCCTTGCTCATCAAATTCAGTAGTAACACATGGAACAACCTTTTCTGTCAATAGTTGGTTAATGTTAGTATCTTTATTTTCTTTAATATATTCTTTTTCTGTAGGAACAGCTTCAATTTGAGTTTCACTTTTCTTTGCAGCTTGCTCACGTTTCTTTACAATATTTAAATCTCTTTCTTCTTTAACAGATTGATCAATAGATTTAGTTTCACCGTCATAATTTTTATTTTGGTTTTCTAATACCTTGACAGTATTTGCATCACCAACCATAACTTGCTCGCTTTTTGAGCCTAATGTAAAATAAGCAATAGCAATAACAAGTGCAAGAACACCGCCACCAAGCAATAATTTTTTTGTATCAAATTTCTTTTTATCATTCCCTATAATATCTGGCATATCATCCTCTAATTCTTATTAGTATATTTTAACTTGTGTTATTTGGCCGTGTCTTGATAAGACAATTACATTCATATACGGAACTGTATATAAATAAGTATTATCAGGAGACTGCATTTTATTGTATTCAGATGGTATTAAATTAGGTGATATAATAATATCTTTAGTTCTGATATACATAACTTTGTCCTTGACCCATGCTTCAACGTCTTCTGGCAAAGATGTTCTTCTTTTAACGTATGCATTAGTAGGCGTGATACCGTCAAGCATCGAATATAAATCTTGTTTGACAAAACTGGCCATAAATGAGAAGTCCTGTTTGGCATTTGGATTGGCATATACAACTGGGCTGCTATTAGGACCATAATCATTTATGATAACCTCTGCTTTATAGTCAACTTTATCAGGACTTATCTCAACTGTCATTATAATAGGATTATCTTTTCCTTTTAGTTTAACCACTAAGTTACCACGACCAAATTTTATATCTTTTGGGGCGAAAACCAAAGATGAACTGTTTAGATCTTTATCAGTAATATTTTTACCCAAAGCCATAATATAGCTTTCAATAGGCCATTGAGAACCATTTTTATCAGTAAAAAGTAAAGTTGTTACATAATTAGGAGAAAAGTATATGGTTTTATTAGCTTCTTGCTTACTGGAATCAATTGTTATTTTTCTAAATAAAATTTCTGGATCAATAATAGGTGCTTGAATAACTCTTTCTTTCTCAAGTGCTTTTTGTCTATAATCTAAACCTTCCTCAGTGGTCATAGGAAAAGTTTGTCTATTAAGCTTTTCAGTAGTTAAATCATCAATCAAAGCTTCTCTTTCAAGAGGAATACGAAGAGGTTCTTCAACTTGCTTTTGTGTATTTTTTTGTGCAGCCATTACAGACGAAGATAAAACTGATAATACAAACATCCCTATGACTATTTTTTTTCCATTAAGTAAAAACATTTCTTCCCTCATTAATTCTTATCAATTTTTATTATGCTATTTAATAACCAATTCGTCAATAGCAATACCATTTAAGTTATCTTCTGGTTTTTCCATTTTTACTGTCACTATTAATTCATGCTTTTTTATGGCATTTTTTGTTTGTCCTTTATAAATAGTTGAAGTGACAACATAATATTTATAATATTGTACACCATTAACATTTGCTTGACTCACTAAAACAGGATCTTCGACAACAACTGAACTTGAAATGAGATATCCATTATTTACGTTTTCTTTAATTCTAAGAGCGTGATTTATTGAAAAACTATCAAAATAACGAGCCGTCATAAATTTACGACCGGATTTTATAACATCAATGTAATTGTTCACTGTATAATTTAGAAAATGATTGGCAGATATTTTGACCCACGATTTAATTGATTCTGAATTATGAACCGGATTGTTTTGTATAATTACAGGTTTTAATGTTGGAACCCCCTCAATTTGAACAGCCACGAAATTGGAAGGGGATGTGTTTTTAAGGTTTAGGTTTGTCATTGTGATAACCACAGGTAAACCAACTGCAATAAGAGTTAACATTATTGTTGTAAAATTCAAAAAACGACTAACTTTAGAAATATCCATTATTCACCCATTATCTAACATTACTACTGCTTTCAACTCTCAATGAATGTATAGCAATACCATCTCTATATAGACGTTGATCTTGTCTTACAATTGTAGCCACCATATCATAAGTTACAGGAATAACGCCTTCTGTTGTGGATACAAAAATTTGTCTTATTGTAAATTTATATTCCCAATATGCAAAAGCATTAGGGCCACTACCTGATATTTTAAAATCTTGGTGCATTTTTGAAGGTGAACCAATAACAGAAGCTAATACTTCAAGTTTTTTGTTTTTAACTCGGCTAAGATCGGGAGAAGTACTAAATTTTTCAAAATAATCTCTAAAACCTTTTGGTGTAAAATATTTTTTAATTCCTTCACCATGAGATTCAGCAGTTAAATAGCCATAAGAAAAAATATCTTTAGCAGAATCAGCAATCCATTGACTAATTTCAGCATCATTTTTAAAAGGCTGAGTTAAAGGTGTAGGTTCAATAATTGTAGAATCTGCATAAATAGGAATATATTTAACTGGTGGTTTATAATTGGTTATAAAATAAGTTTGGTAAGCCATTATACCAAAAACAAGTATATTTAATATAAAAATACATAGGGAGCGTTTATATTGTGAAGTGGCGAAAAGAAAACCTGACATCGCAGCAACACCTGCAGCCTTCATCTGTTCTATATTATAAGTTTCTCTAACAGGTCTATTTTGACCAGTAGGCTCTGGTTTTCTTGCGGGTCTTCTAGTTTGTCCTTGATCAGCCATAATGTCCTTAATTTCTGTTAATTAATTTTTTTCTTTTTGTTGTGCAGCTTTTGCTTGCCTTTCTTTTTCGGCTCTATACTCTAATATAGCATCACGTATTCTAACGGCTTTATCAGGAGTAATATTGTTTTGGTATATTTTTCCATCAACACCATTTAAGTAATAACTTGTATGTTTAGGAAGAGTGACTACTTTATAGGTAGTATAGAAAGCCATAAGCAATGATAATATAGCTAATACGTAGGAAATATTAAGAAAACTATTACCTTTATCTATATAGAAAGATCGAGGTCTGCGATTCAATCTTTCTTTTAGATATTCATTTTTATCCCAATTTTTTTCTAATTGATGTTTTTCTTGCGTATCGTTTTTATTAGTCATATTAAATCAAAAAAATCATTATTATATAAAAATATAGCATTTAAAAACAATAAATCAATTAAAAAAAGTATTATAATAAATATTATTTGGATTTGTTCAATTTTGAGTTCGGTGCTGTTCTCAATAAATCTTGATAGTTAATATTAGAAGCAATTAATTCTGTGTGGAATTGATACATATCAAGTATTTGACCATTAGGTTTAGAACTTAAAACTTCTCTCCATCTGGTTACCAAACTGGTTAAATCGACAGAATTATCAAAATTGGGAGCAAAAATATTATTGACAACTTCCATCATCAATAATGTCTGCACCGAAAATGGAGCATGTTTTTTATTATTCTCAACTATTTTTACATAGCAAAGAGAATCTTCATTTTTTTCTAAATCAAATGGAAATATGGAACCATATTGATTATTTGCTTCAAGAAATGTTTCACCTAGTGCATTTGTCAGACATACAATAACTGGTAATAATGTATCGTTTTGTAATAATATTTTAATTTTTAGAGGTAATTGCTCAATCATAATTCCTTCGCTAGGAATTTTCATTGCTCTGCATGATAAATTGGCAATATACTCTGCTCTTTCTTTAAGATCCATTTTTAATTCTCCTTGACTTCATCTATTATTATATCATCAAGAATTGAATTAATAAATGATTCAGAGTTTTCTTTATTCTTGATCTTGTAATCCCCCGGATATGCGGCAGCTAATCCAATAGATACAACTGTTTGCTCGGCAACTACTTGACTAAACTCAGGTTTGGCCATATCGGGGTCTGCTAATTCATCAACCTCTTTTAATTTGTTATTAATGGTATACTCAATATTCTCAATGGATTTTTGAACATTACGAACATCAAAACCTTCCATTTGATCATAAGGATTGTAAGAATTACTAGTTAAAGTTTCAAGCATTCTTTGTTGTTTTGAAACCATATCTTTAAATTTATCGATAAGAGAATTACCTGTTCCACGTCCACGAGCATTATCCATGGCATTCCCTTTGATGTTTTCTCTCATACTATTAGTGGCTTTAATATCTTTTTCAGTGATTACAGAAGAAGTTTGTACGGTAGCTCTCTTCTCAAGTTCTTTTTCATTAATAATGTCTTGCTTTTTAATGACCTGTTCGCCTTTTGGCTTTTCAGGTTTTTCTCCACCTTCTAAATCGTAAATTACTTTATTATCCACAAAGTCTACTTTTTCAATATAACTAGCCACAGCAAAAAAAGCTCTTGCAGTATAATCTGCCTTTTTAAAAACTCTGAAAGCAGTAAATACAGTTGATAATTCAGTAATAAACCCACTATTACCTAAAAGTTGTTTTAGATTATCTTTAAATTCTTCTGGATTCTTTAATACAACATTAAATTGCTTTTTAACTTTATTAAAACCATTCTTGTACATTTGAACTTCTTTATAGCTAGGGGCTTTAATTTTCAAGAATGTATTTAATCTCAATTCTTTAACAGATGATGGGTTTGCATAAAACATCTTGGCTCGAACAAGACCATCACCAAAAAGGATATGAGCATCACCAGAATCTTGTGCTTTTAAATCTCGAACGTTAATACGATAGGCTTTATCAAAAGATACTTGGCCTTGGTCCATATAACCGCCCATAGTAGAGTCTTTATCTAATTGATAACTAGATCCAACAGCCGTTTTACCTTCACCTGCTGCCTTTTGGAAAATATCCAGTGTTTCACTCGGGTCTTCAAGTTTCATACAAATTTTGATGGTGCAGTTTGCCACAATAGATGCAGCTTCTTCAGGAGAAGCCTTTTTAAACGCTTGATAGTCTTGTCCTGCGAATACCATCGCAAAACCAAGAGAACGTGCCTGTGCAGGCATAACTGCCGCACCTTTAACAGCATAATAACCATATTCGTCAAAAATGGTTGTATAAGGAGCACCACCATTTGTTGGTTTTCTATCGATTACGTCTTTTTTCGAACCCTCTACCTGAGAACCCAATGCGTTTGACATCATAGCTCTTACAGAAGCTACAATAATTTTACCTAAGTTGGACAAGTTTTGTTGAGATTTTTCTAGAGCGGGTAAAAGTACAACAAGAATTCTTCTGTTAACTACAACATCATAAAAGTCACATTCTGCTAATTGTGTTTTCATAATGTGTCCAAAACTGTCAGCTAATAGACCAAATACCTCAGTATATTGCATGGTGATGAAGCCGTGCTGTTGTAAAACGTCGAATTCTTGTTCCACTAATGGTTGACCCGGTGCAGCTTTTTTGTAACCCGGCAAGTTATAAACATAGTCTTTTAAACCAGCCTTAAAAACTTCATCAATATCTTCTCTTCTAACCAGCATTTCAAGTTTTGGAAGTTCAAAATAAGAACGAATTGTTTCTACGTCAAGTAGTAATTTTCTTGAGTCTCTTAAAGCAACTAACACCCTCATCAATGCAGACATAAAAATAGCAGCACGACCTTTCCACATATCGTTACCACCACCACCATCAGGAAGCAAAGATACAATAAGTTCTGTAAGAGCGTCAGCAGATCCGTTTGAGAAAGGATTCATTGTATTTGAAAGTTTTTCAGTACTTTTCCTGTTGGTATCAACAGAACCTGTCATGTAGTTAATCAGTAACAAATCATCTTCACGACCAAAACGTCTTACAAGGGAAAATATCTTTAAAAACAAGCCGTTATCGCCCTTTCCGTCTACATAAATAAATCCAGAAGATTGGATTAGTGAATTAACACATAAAGAAACGAGGGTTTCAGTTTTACCTGAACCTGTGGTTCCAAATATTAAAGTATGTGTTCTCACATCCGAGTCATTAAACCAGATTTGTTCTCCTGTTTTAATATCATTTCCATAAAAACAGATACCACCGGCCATGCTTGGTTTTTTAGTTACTGGATGTAATTGATTCGGATCAAGTTCAAATGATGACTTAGGTTTTCTGTATGGCAGTATAACTAGTCTATTTTTATGATATCTCATGATAGGTATATTAAGAAGTAATAAAACAAATATTAAATCTTGATAAAGAACCATAAGTATCACACTGAATATAGGTATTATTACAACACCAGTAGATTTAAACCATTCTGCAATCTTGACAGGCATTGGACGTATATCACGAGAAAAATCCTGCGATAACTGTTTCTCCTTTTCTGTATCTACACCATAAATTTTTGCCATAATTCCCTTTAAAAGTTTTGTTCTTTTATCATTATAGTGTATAAAATTTATTAGTAAACATTTAACCTTTTTTTTTTAAATTTATATGTTAAGCTAATAGAAGAAAAACAATATATTTAAATATGAAAAATAATCAATTAGATACAATAATGCAAAAGATGTCAGAATTTACATCAGAACTTGGTAACATTTTGGAAGAATTTTCAGATGTTGACTTTCAAAAATTTACAAAGGCTGAACGCACTGATTTTTTAAATAGTATTGAACAATTGGAATTATTAACAAGCAAGGCAGAAGCTTTAGCTAAAAAGACTTCTCGTGAAGGTATTCCAGAAATTGTAGCAAATCAAATAGACAAGAAGCTTGATAATAAGTTTGAAAACAAACCAGCACCAAAGAAAAGGATTGCAAATTTAATGAAACCTAGTATGAATAATACATATAGTTCAAATAAACCAACTAAAAAAGAAGAATAAAGTATTGTAAGGAATCCTATGTCTAGCAACGGTATAAAAAGATTAAAAGAAAAACAGGATGAGTACGAAAAGATGATTATCGAACTAGAATCCTTGCTTGATAATGAAGACATTATTATAGATGATGTCGAAAAAGTTCATTCATATTTTGATGAGTTTGAAAATGTATTACACAAGGTAAAATCAACAACAGGTAAATTAATTAAAAAGATACTACTTACTAACTTGAAAGAAAGTAAGAATACAGATAAAGAATCATTAGAATATAATAAAGCTCTTTTATATGGTGGAAAACCCCATAAAGCTATAGAAAATATAAAATCATTAGCTGAGGAAGGTGATGTTGATGCACAATTATTTTTAGGGAAAACTTATTTAAATGGCATTGTAGGACAATTCAATGAGAAATTATTTACAGACGAAGGATTAGCAGTTCACTGGCTCAGTAGGGCCTATAAAAATGGCAGTATCGATGCGGGATATTTGCTAGGAATTGCTGAGCAAAGAGTTTTTAATGTTGAAAAAGCATTGACCATTTTTTCGAAACTGGCAGAAGATGATCATCTTCGCTCACTAAATGAATTATTAATAATATATAAAAATCACCCTATCTATAAAAATGAAGATAAATACATAATGATATTAGAAAAAATAAATTCTTCTAAAATGTAATGCTTGACTTTATTTGTAATTATGGTATTTTTTTTCTATGTTTTATAGAGGATAATTATGACAACAGTATACATATGTGAAAAACCTGCTCAAGGTGCTGATTACGCGAAAGCACTTGGATTTAGAGACTTAACGACTGGCAAAGGTTACTTAGAGGATAAAGGCTCCAACACAATTATAACATGGGCAATAGGTCATTTGGTTAGACTCTATGAACCCTATGAATATGATGAGAAATACAAATACACCAAGAATCTTGATGAATTACCTATCATTCCAACTAAATTCAAATTTAAACTTTCTGATGATCCTAAAGATGCTTACAAAAAAAAGCAATTTAATATTGTAAAAGGTATTTTAAAAAATGCTACAGAAGTGGTAATTGCAACTGACCCTGATAGAGAAGGTGAAACAATTGGTAGGGAAATACTTGAGCTTTTAAATTATAACGGCAAAATGTCTCGTGTTTTAGTAAGTGCCCTTGATCAAAAAAGTATCCTCAAAGGTATTGGTGCAAAACAAGATGCTGCATTGACAGAAAATCTTTATCTATCTGGTGTGGCTCGTACTACGGCTGACTGGTTTATAGGTATCAACTTGTCTAGAGCTATTACAATGATCAATAGAAATATGGTCGAGGGCAATTTGCCTGTTGGACGTATCCTTATTCCTACTGTAAACCTTGTATATATGCGAGATATGGAAATTGAAAAATTTGTGCCTAAAGATTATTTTGAAGTATCGGCAGAATTCCAAACTCAAAACAATGAAAAACTAAAAACATCTTGGGTTATTCCACCTAAGCTATTAGATGAAATTGAAGAAAAGTTACTAAAAAAAGAGCCAGCAGATGAAGTTGCAAAAAAATGTAGAAATACAGAAGGGGTTGTTACGAAAGCTGAGAAGAAAAGAAAACAAACTTCTGCTCCTTTACCATTTTCATTGCTAGATTTACAAACAAAAGCTTATTCAGAATTTGGTTACAAAGCCGATAAGGTATTAGGGCTTGCACAAAGTTTATATGAGAAACACAAAGCCACTACCTATCCAAGAACTGACTGTTCATATCTTCCTACAAGTCAATTTGGAGATGCTAGAGATGTACTAGATGCAGTTATAAAAACTGATCCAAGCAATCCAGTCATTAAGGAACTTGTTGGTCAAGCGAATGTAAAACAAAAATCAGATGCTTGGAATGACTCAAAGTTGTCTGCTCACCATGCCATAATTCCAACGTCTACTCCTGCTGATATTAATAAAATGAGTGACGAAGAAAAAAATATATATGATTTAGTAAGAAGAACATATATTGCTCAATTTTTGCCTAAATATGAATATGACAGTACTAGTATTGAGATTGAATGTCAGGGTGAAAAGTTCAAAGTTACTGGATCGATGCCTGCCATACAAGGTTGGAAAATAGCTTTTAATACAAGAGACAAAAAAGAAGATGAATTGCCACAGTTAAAAGTTGGTGAAAAAATCAATTGTAATGATACGAAAGTTGAATCAAAAAAGACTAAACCACCTGCACGGTTTAATAACGCAACTTTATTGCAAGCAATGACTGATGCGGGCAAATATATAGAAAATGCAGAGTTGAAGAAAATATTGAAAGCCAGCAAAGGATTAGGGACAGTAGCAACTCAGGCAAACATTGTTAATAATGCCATGAGATATGAATACCTTAAAGAAGATAAAAATAATATTATCACTACTGAAAAAGCAAGGCTTCTTATTCAAGCAGCACCAGACATGATAAAAAGTATTGAAACCTCGGCTTATTGGGAATCGATATTAGAAGAAATATCTATTGGTCAAAATAACAGTGAATCTTTCTTTGAACTACAAAAGAAAAATCTAATTCAAATCATTAGTGAAATGAAAGAAGGTAAGTATAGAATTGAATCAGCAGTAGGAATGACTTATCAGTGTCCAAAATGTAATTCAGGTCTTAAGAGAGTTAAAAGTACTAAAAATGGCAAGTTTTATTGGGTATGTCTAGATAAAGAAAAATGTAGGTCCATATTTCCTGATAATCGTGGAAAACCGGGTGAGGTGATTGAGAGAGAAGTTGTTGAACAAGGTGTTGTGGAACATAAATGTTCTTCATGTTCTCATAAACTTACAAGAAAAAAGGGTCAATATGGATTTTATTGGCAGTGTAGTAATGAGGCGTGTAAAAAGAACTACAAAGATGACAATATGACGCCTATCGAGATTGTCAAAAAAGAAATTGTAAAAGATTATGCATGTCCTGTTTGTAAAAAAGGATTCTTGGTTGAACGTGGCAAGGAGGGTAAAAAGTTTTGGGGATGCTCTAATTTTCCTAAGTGTAAAACAACCAAGAAAGATGAAGGCGGAAAACCAGAAGGATTTTAATTATGGAATTAGTAAAAATGAGATATAACCCATCAGATTCTAATGAGACATTATTAGAATATGGGTTCAACCAGAAAATTAATGAGCTTCTTAAATCAAGAGTAGGAACGGCTCGTTTTAAGGGGGAGTTTAAATGTTGGGCTATCAATATTGATAGAACCGGTAAAGCATTAGAAGTATTAAAAGAAGAACGTATATTACTTAAAATAAGTGAAGATATTCAGCAAGAGTTTAACCTGAATGCTCAGGGAAAAACAAAAGACGAAGTAGCTAAGCAAATTGAAATGAAAAAAAACCACCCTTCTTATGCTATCAGTGATCCGACATTTGATCAGAGTTATCTTAACTTAAAATTACCACTTTATGAATATCAAAAAGCAGGCGTTGCTTATGGTATCAATAAAAATGGCCGGTTTTTACTAGGGGACGATATGGGACTTGGTAAAACACCACAAGCAATCGCTCTGGCTGCTCATTACAGGCAAGACTGGCCTGTACTTGTATTGGCTCCTGCTTCTTTGTTATTTAACTGGAAAAAGGAGTTTATGATGTGGCTTAACTTAACTGAAAGTGATATAACTGTCATTAAAAAAAGTAAACAAAGTCCAAAAGGCAAGATCACCATTGCTAGTTATGATTATGCTACAAAAAGAACAGAAAGCATTAGAAGTTACTTGGGTGTTCGAGGTGTATTACTTGTTGATGAAGCACATAACATGAAAAACCATGAGTCTAAAAGAACAAAAGCAATTATAGATATTGCAAACTTTTCTAAAAGAGCAATTATGATTAGTGGTACGCCATTTTTAAGTAGACCTATAGAAATATGGACACTATTAAAAGCAATTAGACCACATCATACTGAGTGGAAAGATATTAGTGCATTTGCTACAAAGTATTGTGCAGCTAAAATGGTTGAATTTCCTATACCGGGAACTAATAGAAAACGCAGTGTTTTTGACATGAGTGGAGCATCGGCAATTGAAGAGTTCCATGATTTAATTCGTGAAGAAGTTATGGTTAGACGATTAAAAACAGATGATGGTGTATTGGATCAACTTCCCGATAAAGTTCGCGTTACACAATATTTTGAAACTGATGAACGCTATATGGAGAACATAAATAGGTTAGTATCTAACTTAACAACTAATATTAGACAATTTCATCAACAAACAAACGGAAATCTCAAAGAAATTAAGTCTTTAATGTTTAGACAGTTGTCTGAATCGGTAGAAGAAGACGTTTTTGAAGCTTATCGTTTAGCTGGGATGGCTAAAGTCGAGATGATTAAAGACTGGGTTATTGATAAACTTGAATCTGGAATAGGTAAGTTGATTATTTTTGGCCACCATAAAGATTTTTTGAATGGCATTGAAGAATCTTTAATCAAAGAGAAGGTAAAATATATTAAAATTGATGGTAGTGTAACGAAAGAAAAAAGATTTAAATATACCGAGGATTTTCAAACTGATGACACAATTAAAGTTGCACTGTTGTCTATAAATGCCGCTTCTGTTGGTCTAACGTTGACAAAAGCATCTCATGTTTTAATGGGTGAGATACCTTGGACACCAGCACTTGCACAACAAGCAGAATGTAGAGCACATCGTAATGGTCAACAAGATGTAGTAACCTGCTATTATGCAATTGCAAATGGTACACTAGATGGTGCATTGTGGAATATGATATCAACTAAAAGCAGTGTTATTAGTGCCATGCTGGATGGTGGCTTCGGCGATGAGATGGATGCACAACTCAACTCAGGAGATATTATAGATGCTGTTATATCTCAAATTGATAGAGAAATAAGAGAAGAAAGAAAAGCAGCCTAAGCTGCTTTTATTTTATATTTCGAATAATGGATTCAGATAAATCATTGGGGTCGAATTTACAAATAAAATCATCTGCCCCTGCACTATCAACCAAAGCTTTATTGAAAACACCTGTTATTGAAGTATGTAACATAATTCTAAGAGCATTATAGGTTGGATCTTTTTTAATATTTTTTGTCAAAGTATATCCATCCATCTCTGGCATTTCTATATCAGAAATAATTAAGGGAACGTTACTGATAATTTCCTTGGCTGAAAACTTCTTTATATGATTTAATGCTTGTGTACCATTTTCAAATGTCTTATACGGTATATTAAGAGCATTAAGACATAATATCATCTGTTTTCTTGCGACTCGGGAATCATCCACAATCATTACATATTGATTGCTTTTTAACTTAGGAGCTAGTTCAATTAATCTTGGATCAATATTGTATTTTGGCGGACAAATTTCTATTAAAACTTTTTCGACATCCAATATTTGAATCATATCAGTATCTGTTTTAGCAATGGCAGTTAAATAATTAGATCCTAGTCCAGAAGGTGGCTCTTTTATGTGCTCCCAACCAAATTGAATTATCTTATCAACTGAATGTACAAGAAAGGCAATAATATGCTTATTAAATTCAGCTACAATTACAAATTTATTTTTAGTATCATCAATAGGATTTCCCCCAATTGCTTTATTTAAGTCAACTAAAACAATATTGCTATTTCTTACATTAATAACTCCTTTGACACAATTATGTGAATTAGGAATGGCATGAATTCTTGGACATTCTAAAATCTCTTTTACTTTAAAAACATTTATTCCAAATTTCTGACCCGCATAAAGAGCAAAAACCAGCAACTCAATACTACCATTTTTTACAGAATTATTTTTGTTATTATACATCCTCTATTAACCCCTTTTTAGTTTTGGCATTATAAGTCTATGGAGGTAAATAGTCAATATTATTATTGTATTTTTGTGGAATAATGTTATACTCTTATCATATTTATTATAATAAGGTAAACTGTATATGTTGTTGTGTTACTGGCTTTTCCCTCTTCTTCTTTTAATTACTGTTCACATTCAAAAAGTTCAAAATGATTTTTACAAACATAAATATTTTAATTCTTTTGTTTTATCCTTGATCGGAGCTATTTTTTTAATGTTATCCAATATTGCAAAAATAGATTTTCATAATTTTAAATTTTTGATGGATTATAAATTTTATTTATCACAAATTATTTCTATAACATTTATGATTCTTCAATTTAAGTCTAGAAAAAGCAATGAACATAATTTGACTATTTGTTATTTTGTCAATTTCCTAAGCTTGGCAATTGTGCCCTTTGTTTCCATTGGGTTAATGTATCTGTTTCAATTCAAAAATACCATTGAGGTTGAATATAAAAATGATTCAGATATCTATTATTTGTCTTTATCTCTATTTGTATTAGCAATATTTTTTTATATTGATAAATTAAAAAATAAAGCTATAAATAATATTCAAATATTAATAATGACGTTTATTTTTGGGGCAGTGTCGGGTGTATTTAGTAGTAAAATGATGCAAGAATATGATCCTATAAACTACATGATAGTTGCCACTTTATTTAATTTTTTAATATTTTTTATTTTATCGTTGATAAAAGAAAAAAAAGAGAACTTACTTACAATACCCATAAAAATTGACAACAAAAGAAAATATTTATTTATGATATTGGGTTATTGTGTAACACTTTATATTAATACTATAATAATAAGTAATATTCCATCAGAGCAGTATAGTATTATTCGAAATGTAGGATTAATCTTAGTTAATTATGCATACACTTATCATTATGAAAAAGTAAACCTCATTAATTATAAAGACGCTTTTGTTTTATTTTTAATGATGTTAACTTTATTGTATTTTACAGGTTAACTAAAATTCCTTATCTTTATATGCAAGCCTAAATCTTCTATCTGCTAAATAAATTGAGTTAACAAATTTACTAAATAATTCAGTAATAAACTTAGATTGCTCAGGGGTTTTTTTCTGAAATGTATTATTATCTATGTTTTTATTGAGCGTAAATGCAAAAGTTGCGATATCATTCAAAGCGTCACGAACCTCTAATTTTTCAGCAAAAAAGTTTTTTTCATTGGTTGTATCAATCTCATTTAAAACATTAAAAAATATTTTCTTTATAAGCAAATCTGTTTCTTCAATAGTTGTAATGCTCATATACTCTTCTGGACTCATATTTTTTAAGTTTTTTATATAAGGCGTTGAAAAGTGAATTGTATCTTTTGATAAATAAAGTGAAACATTTCGCATAAAGATAATTTGGTCAAGTTTATCAGTCGAGTAGCCTTTCTGCAATAATCTTATAGCTGCATATAAGTCAGAATAAACTTCATTAAAATGATAAATCAACATCATGTCTCTTTTTACAGCAGGATTTTTAATATTCTGAAAGAATTCAGACATGTTTAATCTTAACTGTTCAGGTAACGTGTGTGCATATTCATGAACTACAATAAAATTACCCAAATAGTCACTATCTAAACTAGGAACATGATTTCTCTTTATATATTTTGACAAAAAAGCTTTTGTACTATTGTCCAATTGAAAACACGTAGAGGATTGAAATAATATAAAAGATCCTGCACATTGATCATAATTTTCATAATAGATATTTGGAACAGAAATTAAAGCAAAGAAAATATTGTCCATTTTTAAATTATAGGTGACCGCTTGATTAACCATAGGGTTTTTATCCAAATACATGGATTGAACCACATCATCAAGGTTTTTTTGGACAATATCAATTTGGTCTTCTTTAAGTGTATTTGTTATCTCTTTATTATTTAGTAATTTGTCTATATTTTTAAGATTAATATTTAACTCACTTGGCTTCATATTACCAAAGTCATTGGCAGCCAAATGTAAGGTATAAATATTTTGCTTTAAACTATGATTTGTAATATTAAATAGTTCAGTACTCAAAAATTCACTGTCTAATTGAGCATGAACCGTTCCACTAATCAATATAAAAGCCAGAAGAAACCAATTTTTGAGCATAAATAATTCCTGTATCTGTTAGCATTCTACCTCGTTCTGTTTTAATGATTAAATTCTTTTGTAGTAGATAAGGCTCGATCATGCCTTCTACTGTATCGCTTTCTTCTTGTATGGAAGTAGCAAGACTTTTAATACCAGTAGGTTTGTTTTTATATAAACTATAAAGAGCAAAGATAACTTTTCTGTCAATTTGATCTAAACCAAGCTCATCAATTTTCAAAACATTCATTGCAGTTTCTGCAATATGTACTGTAATATGACAATTATTTTTCACAATAGCATAATCACCAGAGATAGATAATAAATTATTGGCAATTCTAGCAGTACCACGAGAACGTTGAGCAATTTCTTGTGCGGCAGCATCATCTATGGTTAAATTTAATATATTTGCAGTTCTTTTAACGATTTCTTTGAGTTCTTCTACATCGTAATACTGTAGTTGAAGTTGAACAGTAAACCTATCTCTCAACGGAGCAGATAATTTTCCCGGTCTTGTTGTAGCCCCTATTAATGTGAAATTTTTAAGAGGTAATCTTACCACTTTATTTTCTCTTGCACTGGGAATTGTAATATCAATAAGCCGATCTTCCATTGCTGGGTAAAGCATTTCTTCGGTTTGAGTCTTGAGACCGTGTATTTCGTCTATAAATAGAACGTCACCATCATTCAAATTAAGCAAAAGACCTGCTAGATCCGCAGTTTTTTCGATAGCTGGAGCAGAAGTATATACTATATTTTTACCAAGCTCATTAGCAATTATTGTAGCCAGTGTTGTTTTCCCTAAACCGGGTTGCCCAAACAAGAGAGTGTGAGCAAGTGATTTTTTTCTAATTTGAGAAGACTCTATAAGAACTAATAAATGTTCTTTTAAGTGCTTTTGACCAATATAATTTTCAAAATTAAGCGGTCTTATTTTTTCTTGTGCAGACACCTCTTTAATGATATCCGTTTTTTTTATTTCACTAAAACCATCCATAAGTATTCTCCATTTTTATTGCTTGATTTCTAAATAATTTCGGTATATAATATGCGAATAATTTGTGTTAGTCAAGAAAATATGGCATAATATTATAAATAAACGTAAAGTTTAGAGGATAACAGTTTGAGACTAGGAGTGAATAATGAGTGAAGATAATAAAGAGTATGGTGCAAGTAAAATCAAAGTTCTAAGAGGTCTAGAACCAGTAAAATTAAGACCCGGCATGTATACAAATACAACTAACCCCAATCATATTATTGACGAAGTGATAGATAACGCTGCAGACGAAGCGTTAGGTGGCTATTCAAATAAAATTATTGTGACTTATAATCTCGATAAATCAATCACAATCGAGGATAATGGTCGTGGAATTCCAACTGACATTCACCCGGAAGAAGGTATTTCAGCCGTTGAAGTAATCTTTACCAAATTGCATTCTGGTGGTAAGTTTGAAAAAGAATCAGGTGGTGCTTATAACTTCGCTGGTGGTTTACATGGTGTAGGTGTGTCAGTAACAAACGCTTTATCAGATTTATTAATAGTAGAAAGTATCCGTGATGGATTTGTAAAACAAATTACATTTTCTAATGGTGAAGTTATTGAGCCATTAAGAGAAGTCAAAACAGTTGCTAAGAAATTGCATGGTACAAGAGTAACCGTAAAGCCCAATCCCAAGTATTTTGATGATCCAGAATTGGATATGAATCAACTTGAGCATGCATTAAGAGCAAAAGCTGTATTGTTAAATGGTATCGAAGTTAAATTAATCATTGTCAGAGAAAATTCGGAACCAAAAATTTATGAGTGGCACTATACAAATGGTATTGAAAGTTATTTGACTGAAATACTAGACGATAATGAAACTTTAATTCCTGTCATGTATGATAAAAAATACATAGATGATGGACATGACACTTTCTATGAGGGTGAAGGTGCCGAATGGGCAATAGCTTGGGTAGAAAATGGAGGTTCAAGCCATAAACAAAGTTTCGTTAATTTAATTTCTACCAAGTCGGGTGGTACTCATGAAGCTGGTTTAAAGAATGGGTTGTTTGAAGCTATAAAAAACTTTTCAGAACAACATGCATTGCTTCCAAGAGGTGTTAAAATCAGTGCTGAAGATATTTGGGGAAAACTATGGTTTGTGTTGTCTGCTAAAATACTTGATCCTCAATTTCAAGGTCAGACGAAAGAAAAACTCAACAGTCGTGGTGCAGTAAGACTATTAACAACACTGGTCAGAGACAGATTTGAACATTGGCTCAATACTCATTTAGACAGTGGCAGAAAAATTGTTGATTTAGCTGTACAGCAGGCAATGTTAAGAAACAAAAAAGAAACCAATAATAAAGTTAGAAAATCCAATGGTATGAATGTACTACCGGGTAAGTTAACTGACTGTCAGTCAAAAGATCCTGAATTGACAGAGCTTTTTATTGTAGAAGGTGACTCCGCAGGTGGATCGGCTAAGCAAGGGCGAAATAAAGAATATCAGGCAATTCTACCTCTTAAAGGTAAACCTGCTAATACTTGGGAAATGGAAACTGAGCTTATAACCATGAATCAAGAGATAGAAGCATTAGAAATTTCAATTGGTGTGAAAGCTCATAAGTTGGGAGAAGAACCTGATCTAAGCAAACTTCGCTATCACAAAATATGTATTCTGGCAGATGCTGATAAAGACGGTTTCCATATTCAAGTATTACTAGGAGCACTATTTCTTAAGCACTTCCCGAAATTGATAGAATTGGGTTATATCTATATTGCTCAACCACCTTTATATAGATTAGATGTGAAATATGGTAGCAAAAACAAGAAAGATGAAACTTTTTATCTTCTAGATTCTATTGAATTGGATGAAACACTAAAAAAACTAGAAAAAGAAAAAGTGAAAAAAGAAAATATAAAGTTAGGTCGATTTAAAGGTTTAGGAGAAATGAATCCTATTCAGTTATGGGAAACAACTCTTGACCCTGATACTCGTAGGTTAATTCCATTGAAAATATTTGATGAAAATCCTTTTGAAACAATTCAGGCCATTGATATGCTACTTGTGCAAAGCAGATCAGGTGATAGACGTGAATGGTTAATGGAATTCGGAAACTTTACAAAAAATGATGCGGAATAATTGGAGAATAGAATGAGTAGTGATAATAAAGAAAATATAAACAATGGCGAATATTTAGATTTAAGAACATATTTGAATGCAAGGTATTTAGAATATTCCGTGGCCGTAGCAAAAGATCGTGCTATTCCTTATCTAAGTGATGGTCTAAAACCTGTCCATCGTAGAATATTATTTGCGATGAATGAAATGAGAAACTTTTCAACTGAACCCTACAAGAAATCTGCACGTCTTGTGGGAGATGTGATTGGTAAATACCATCCACACGGAGATGTATCTGTTTATGAAGCGATGAGTCGTCTTAGTCAGCCATGGAATATGCGATATCCTTTAGTAGATGGTCAAGGTAACTTTGGATCAAGAGACGGTGATGGTCCAGCAGCAATGCGTTATACAGAGGCTAGATTGACACCATTTGCGGAAAAATTATTGCTTGATGAATTGAACATGGGAACAAGTGATTTTATTCCTAATTACGACAATACCATGAAGGAACCTTCCAATTTTCCATCAAAATTAAATCTTTTGTTATTAAATGGTACTTCGGGTATTGCTGTAGGTCTGTCCACTGACATTCCTGCACACAACATTAGAGAATTAACTGATGCTACTATTGCAACTATAAGAAACAAAAATATTACAAGTGATGAAATAATGGATATTTTAAAAGGTCCTGATTTTGCCACAGGCGGACAAATTATTGCAAGCGAAGAAGAAATAAAGAAGATATACAGTATTGGACGGGGAGTTATTCGTGTAAGAGCTAGGTGGAAAATTGAAGAACTTGCAAAAAATCAATGGCAAATTGTTATTACAGAATTTTCACCCGGAACAAATGCAAAAAAAATAGTAGAAACTATTGAAAAAGTTATTAACCCTAAAACAAAACCTGAAAAAAACGGAAAACCAAAAGCTCTTTCACCAAAAGTAATTGCTGAAAAAAACTTTCTTTCAAGCATGTTAGGTGACTTTTTGGATGAATCAGACAAATCAGAAGCTGTAAGACTTGTATTGGTTCCGAAAAATTTTAAACAATCCCCTGATGATTTTATGAATGCTATCATTGGTATGATTGGTTTAGAAGAAAGCGTTAAGGTAAACTTGACAACAGTAGGTCTTAATGGTTCGCCTAAAACTAAAAATATAAAAGAGATCCTACAAGAATGGGTAGACTATCGTTTTGAGGTAATGACTAGAAGATGTAAATGGAAGCTTGAAAAAGTTCAAAACCGTATACATATCTTGGAAGGACGAGTTATAGCATTTTTAAACATTGATGAAGTTATTAGAATTATCAAAGAAGCTGACGAACCTAAAACAGAACTAATGTCTAATTTAAATGTTAGTGAAATTCAAGCCGAAGACATTCTTGAAATAAAACTTCGTCAACTTGCTAATTTAGAAAAAATGAAAATTGATAAAGAAATTGATGCTTTAAGAAAAGAAGAAAAATCTTTACAAATATTATTAGGCAGTAATGTTAAAATGTTTAACTTGATGGAAAAAGAAATTCAAGAAGTTACAGCACCTTTTGAAGATAATAGAAGAACTCTTATAAAAGAAGACAAGGTAGCATTTAAGTCTTCTAATGATATTGTCCAAGATGAGGCTATAACTGTTATATTTACTAAACAAGGTTGGATTACATCAAGAAAAAGCCATGATGTTGAGTTAGAAGGAGTTCAGTTAAAGACAGATGATTCCATTCTTTATGTTCAAGAAGGCAGAAGCATTGAACAAGTTGCTTTTCTTGGCTCTGATGGCCGTGGCTACAGTGTAAAACCAAGTGATATTCCTTCTGGTAAGGGCGGCTTTGTTCATATTAACACTTTAATTACTTTACCTAGTGATATAAAATTAATTAATATGTTATTTGCAAATGAAGACAAAAAATTATTTGTTTCAAATAACGATGGTTATGGGTACTTAACAAATAGTATTAATTTAGTGTCTAAAAATAAAGCAGGTAAAAATTTCATGACACTACCAGAAAATGATAGTGTAGTTTTCCAGCCAGTATTATTAAATCCAGAAAGTCAACTTGTTACTATACAGACAACTGATCAAAGAATATTAAGTTTTAATATTAATGAATTAAAGGAACTGGACAAAGGAAAAGGTTTCCAATTAATAAAACTTGCAGATGGACAAAAAATCAAGAAATTAGTAATAACTTCGCTTGAAGGATTTGAAGTCGGTGTTAAAAATAAAGTCTATTTAATGGGTGGAGACAAACTTACTGAGTTTATAAGTAAACGTGGTTTACGTGGTAAAAAAGTAGATAATAATATGGATTTAAAATAAAAAAGACAGTCTTAGGACTGTCTTTTTATTAATTCTACGTTAAAATTTATTTATACTTTATGAAAATAAGGAAATCTCTATGCACGAAAAAGAAAGACGTAAATTAGAAATTCTACTTGAATTAAGAAAATATTTATCAAATGACTTTATTGTTGCTCAGATAGATAAGGAAATATCAGCTACAACATCTATCATATTAAAAAATAAGGATGAGATGATAAAACTAATTATAGCTGTAAGCAAAAACAGTATATATTTAGAAACCTCTGATTTTTTTTATGCCGATATTAATAAATTAGCGATTCTTTGTCCATCTTTTAAACCTATACAACAAATTCAACTAAAAGAATTAGCAGTATTTTTAAATACATACATCAATTACTTTTCAGAACAAACGATTTTTGACATCAGTCATCATATATTAAATTTAACAACTTCCAAAGAAATAAACATTAGCAGTAACTATTTTTTCAATAAGGTTATTGTAGAGCATCAAATCGTTTTAACAGAAAGAAAAGTTTTTTATTTTATACATATTCTATTAAAAACAAAAAAAGATATAAACCAAAATATAATAATCAGTAGTAATGGAAATGGTAAAATTAATATTTCTGTAGGCGTTGAATCTCAAATTGTAAAACAAAAAATAAAAACATTAAGTGAAAAAGATTATGTGAGTTACTTTTTATATAACTATAGTTTTTTATTTGAAAATAGTGATTTGCTTATAAATAGTAATAGTACTTTTGACGAAATACGTCAGGCATTATCATTAATTGATATGCTTTCATTTTAATTTTATTTTTCTTTAAATTTGTGGTATAATAATACTAGAAGATAAATATGTTGGAATAATAATGAGCTTAAGATATATACCTAATAATACAAAACTAAATCCTCTTCAAATGTTTTTGAAGTTTGCGAAAGAACAAGAAGATGTTGCACATAGAAAAATGATAAAAAAAAGACAAAGTGTTGAATACTTCATGTTAATGAGAAAAGCACTTGGATATTTTTTTACGGACAATCTTTTTTTAGCTTCATATTTAGAGCAATTTGAACTAGAAAATAAAAAAATAAAAAAGAACCTTGAAAAAGTTCAAGCAGATACACTTAAAAAGTATTTTGAAAATAATAGTTTCAATAAGGATCGATTTGAACAAGACTTCCAAAATATATTAAGTAGTTTATCTGTTAGATTCAACGAATCTGAACCACTCTCCTTAGCAGTGAGAATCATTGAAAAAAATGAAATAGTTACAGGAGAACTTATTAAACCAGATGTGTGTGTTAATCTTGATGAATATAAAACAAGATTTAAAGAAAGACAAGAAGAAATGCAATACTTATTTATGTACTTGGCAAAAGCTAGTGACAAAGAATTGAGTCAAATTAAAACGCTTAAACCAAACAGTGAATTAGTTCAATCAGTGACAGATAGTGATTTATATATAAAGATAAGACAATCCTATCAACAACAATTGCAGCAAGCAGTTATTAAAGATAAAAAGGTTATTCAAAAAAGAAAACTCGCATAATGCGAGTTTTTTACTAAAAATATTAAGTTAAATGATAAACAAATACTGAATAATATCCTAAACATATAAATGGCCCAAACGCAAACGTTTTATCCTCATCTAACCTTTTGCTCAACATTATAGCTACATAATAGATTATACCCAAAATACATGCAATCAAAATGGCATAAACAAAATTATTAAGACCTATCAATGGAGTTAATGCTCCAATAAGTTTTATATCGCCAAACCCCATCATTAATTGACCTCTTAATTTTGAATAAAGAGAAATAAAAACATGAGCAATTGTAAAGGTTAAAATAGATTGATAAATTGCCTCAGTAGGTGTTAGTAAAGAATATGAAGTTGTAGAAAATAGAAAAGCTAATCCACCTGTAGTAAAAACTAGATTGTCTGGTAATATTTTATGATCAAAATCAATAATTGACATCGTAATCAATAAACTAAATAATACAGCAAGCATTAAAAATGTAACAGTGAAACCAAAGAAATAATACAACAGCAACCATGCTACAGTATTAATAATTTCAATAATAGCATAACGAGGTGAAAATACTGAATCACAACTAAAACATTTTCCCCTGAGTATAAAATAGCTTAATATTGGAATATTATGATACCATGGAATCATTTTACCACAACATGAGCAACGAGATCGTGGCTTTGATAAGGTTAGGCCATTACCTTTGTTATACGCTTCATCGACATTAGAATGAACGTTGTCAGAATTGGCTTTAATAATTTCAGCATATTCAAATTCAATCATTATAGGCGTTCTATAAATAACAACATTTAGAAAACTACCAATTGTTGCACCCAAAAAACCAACAATTAAATATATGAAGACTGGATAAACTTGAATGAGTTCAGAAAATCTTTCTATAAAATGTTGAAACATAATTTATCTCCTTATTAATCATGATGAATATGTACATTATTTCATTATTATACATACTTGTAGTAGCAGAGCAATAAAGCCTAGATAAAAAATAAAAATATTAACATATTTTAAGATTACAGTTATAACAAAATGACTTATTTTATAAATATTTAATAAATAAATCTAATAAAGTATAGACATTTAATAAATAATATTATAGTATTTATATTAGGAGAACTATTATGGACAAAAAATGACAATAAATAAAAACGATTTGGCAAAAACCTTATCTGATAAACATGACTTGACACAACAAAAATCACTCGAAATAATTACAGATTTATTTTCAGAAATAGAAAGTACATTGAAAGAAGGTAGAGATGTAAATATAGTGGGTTTTGGTGCTTTTAGAGCAGTGAAAAGACCAAATAGAATTGCAACTAACCCACAAACAGGTAAAACGTTTCCACTGGCTTCCAGACAAGTTGTTAAATTTGTTTTAGGTAAACATCTTAAAAACTTATTTAAAGAAGTTAAATAAAAAAAGGTGCTTTCAAGCACCTTTTTTATTACCTTTTATTTTTTATATCATGACTTTTGAGTAAATTTATCATATATTTTGATTTTTGAAATCCTTTTAATGCTGATTTTTCCCATAGTTCACCTGCCTTCTTTAAATATAAATTAGCCAAATTATATTGAGCTTCAGCATAATCTTTATCAGCAGCTAACTTCCAATATTTCACAGCTTCTTCTTCATTAATTTTTACTTTCTTGTCTGGTGTACCATTGGCATACATATATCCAAGCATATTGATTGAGGGTAAATGTTCTTTCTCGGCAGATTTTTTAAACCATCTGATTGCTTCTTCACTATCAATATGAAAACTTTCTGAGCCTTTTAGGTATATTAAACCAATTTCGTACTGTGCATTAATATTACCTTTTGTTGCTGATGCTCTTAGATATTCTTCACCTTTTGATATACTGTCCTGATCTTTTTTTGCAAGAATCATCAATAAACCCATTTTGTAAAGAGCATCGGGATGACCACCTCTAGCAGATTTTAGATACCAGCTTATTGCAGCTTCGTAATTTCGTGCAACACCTTCACCACGAGCATATTGTTCAGCTAATAAAACCTGTGCTGTAGAGTTAGAAGATTTCGCAGATTCTTCTAACCATTTACAGCCTTCTTTACTATCTTTTTGAACTTTCTTGCCTTCAATTAATGTAAGTCCAATTTTAAGCTGAGCAACTGGATCTCCTGATTTCGCTTTTTCACGAAGTTCTTCAAATTCCTGATTCATGTAAATTACCTTTAAATATTTACTGTTTATTCTTATAATGTACACATAAAAAATTAAAAGTCTAATTAATGATCCCGATCAATTAATGATCAAGATCTTCAAGAAAGGCTTTTAAAACATCACCATAATTACTATCACGAATTAAACGAAGTGCTTTGGCTTCAATTTGTCTAATTCTCTCTCTGGTTACATTAAATTCTTTACCCACTTCTTCCAAAGTTGAATCTTCTTTCAAAGAGAGTCCTTTTTCTATGTTAAAACCAAAACGCATTTGTAATATTTTTGACTCTCTTTCTGGTAACTGCATAACAGCATCTTCCAGTATCTTTTTGAGAGCAGCGTCGGAAATAATATCAAATGGTTTATTTCTTGATTCGTCTTCAATAAAATCACTAATAGTAGATTCTTCATCTTCTCCACCAATTGGACTTTCCATTGATATTGGTTCTTTTGTTACTTTTAATGCTTTATTAACTTTCTCAGGAGGAAGGTCAGCTTCTTTTGCGATTTCTAGTTCTGTAGGATTTCGTCCCAAAATTTGTTTAAGTTTTTTCTTAACTCTCTCAACCTTTTGCATATTTTCGACCATATGTACAGGAATACGTATAGTTCTAGACTGATCAGCTATTGAGCGAGTAATAGACTGTCTTATCCACCATGTAGCATATGTAGAAAATTTATAGCCTCTTCTGTATTCAAATTTATCGACAGCTTTCATTAATCCAACATTGCCTTCTTGAATAATATCAAGAAAATGTAAAGAATTACCCGGAGTTGAATATTTTTTAGCAATAGAAACAACCAAACGCAAGTTAGCCATAGTCATTTCTTTTTTAGCATTATGAGCCTTCTTTTCCCCTACAAAGATAAACCTATTCAATTTTCTAATATTTTCAACTTGAATATTTTCGCGATTTTCTATAAAAAGTAACTCATTTTGTTGGGTGTGAAACATTTTTATAGTGCGTTCATCACTTGTAAATTCAGTTATCCAATTTTTATTGGTATAATTTTTTTTGAAAGCAATAGAATAAAGTTTTTGTGGAACATCTAATGATTTTAATATTTTAACACACTCAGATTCTATTCCTTTAATATCACCCATAGTTGAATTTATTTTTGCAACTATTTGTCTTACAAAATCACTATTGAGTCCAATATCTAAGATATCGTCATTAAGTTGTTTATTTGGTTTAAACATTTTCTTGCCGTCATCAATTGTTTTATTGGAGGCGACTTCTTCTCTAATTCTATCAACTAGTATTATTGTTTTATTATTTATCTCTTCACGCTTATCTGTAATATCATCTTCTGACATTTCTTTAGCTATCATTGTTTCTTCATTAAAATCTTCATAAATGTTATCATTTATGATACCAAAGCCGACTTCTTGTTCTTCTTTTGCCATTTCTTCGTCAAATTTTAATAATATAAATTTATAAATCTGAGGCCATTGCAAAATTGCTCCCAAGACTTCATTTCGACCTTCTTCTATTTTTTTGGCTATTTCTAATTCTTCTTGTCTTTTTAACAATGGAATAGACCCCATCTCTCTCATGTAAGTCTTTAATGAATCAGAGTCATAACCTTCTTCTTCTTCTTCTGCATCAACGTCAAAACCATCAGCATCAACTTTAGTTTTAACAGCAGTGGCAACTACAATTTCAATATCATTTTCATCAAGTGTAAGACCCGGAATTTCAGCAGGCTTAAAATCAACTACATCAGTTTCAATCTCAAAATCATCATTGTCTTCAAAAATATTATTCGTCATTAATAGTAGCTCCTAGTGGAAAAGTTTTGAAAAAATACAATATAAACAGTGTCTTGTCAAGAGATTATAAAATTATTTTTTATAATAGCCAATAGATTTTATTATAGAGTTCAATGATATATCACCATCCACTAACAATTTCATTGAATTCTCAAATATACTATTCCAAGATTTACTTCTTTTTTCAGTTTTATAATTACTGATATTATAGTTCTTTATGAAAAGGTCTCTTAGTATTTCATCATTTTCCACAATTTCGCATACTTGTATTCTATTAAGGAATCCGTAATTACAGTCATCACAACCTTCTTTGTTTTCTTCCTTAATAAGATCTGTCAATTTTGGAGAATTTTCTAAAGAAACAAAATAGTGAGCATCCTTTTGTTTACTAAACGGTGTCTCATAACTACAACTCTTACAAATTTTATTCAATAAACCAACATGAATAATACTCAATAAATTTTCAATAATATATTCTTTATTTGCAGTCGATTCATAAATGAAATTCAACGTGTTAAAAATACTCGCAGATTCAATTACCGCAATAACTAACTTTCCACGCGAAGCCATATCAATTAAATCTTTAATATGATGAACACTTGTATCGTTATCGATACCAATAACAGAATAGCTGGAAACTTTTTCTGTATCAACAACTGTTTTCTCTATCTGTATAACTTCATCAATTTTATTTTTTATTTCTTTTTCAAAGGTAATTATATTGGCACCATTTCTATTTTGACGAATGTTCTTTAATAAAGAATACATAAGTTCACGTTTACCTGAGTTCGCATTTCCTGAAATTATTATTAATCCACTTGGTGATTTCAAAGAATTTAACAATATTTGGGAATCTTTATCTTTTAATGAAAGCTCATCTGTGTCTCTTATATTTTCTGAAAGATTATGAATATCCAAGTAAATAGTATTTCCGTCACTTTCATGATTATAAATAAGCTTATAAAAAGAGGAATAATACTTCCAGTCCAATGAATTATTATTAAACAAAGAAATCAAAGTCTCTTTAAAGTCATTGAAATTATTTAAATTTGTCAAAAATATCTCTTTATTTTTCAGATAGCAATTATCTACGAAAACATGAGCTTTAACTTTATTATCTTCTGCAAATATTTTTAATTTTTTTGCTCCTTGCCCAATTGCATTCTTGACAAGATCTTGGAATATTTTTTCCAATGACAATTTTTTTAAGTCAACTTTTTTACTCAATACTGAATTATTTATTTTATGTTTTACTTCACGGACTTGTTCTTCTAGAATAATACCTATCTGATCGAATAGAATTTCGGATGAATCATAATCTTTAATTGCTTTTTCAATATTTTGAGCTTCTATACTTAATGGATTTTTGAAAAATATTACTCTATTATAAATAACATAATCATTATGAAAAAATAAATCTTTTATATTTTCTATTTTGTAGTTAGTAAAGTTAACCATATTGAACTGTTTAGCAATAGCGTCGGAAACGGCATGATGATCTCTGTATAATCTTTGAAGCAAAGGGATAATTTCACTAGGATCACTTGGAGACGAAAAATAGTCTAATTTTTCTATTTCTAATGGGTTTTTGTTATTAGCTAGATAATCTACTATACCTATAAATTTGTTATAGGTATCCATAAAATCAAAATTGTTTCTGTAAAACTCAATCATTTAATCTCCTTGTATCTTTTTATCCTTGATATTTATATTTTATACAATATAAAAAAAAATCAAATTTTTTATGCTTTGGTGAAATTATTTATTACTTTTTTAAACGTTTCAGAATAATATTTCTCAATGTTGTCCAATCTTGAAAGTACAATAAATAAAGAGTTCTCTTTTTTAGTTTTTTCTTGTCTCGGAATAATAAGAGGTATATGTTCAACTTTATCATCTAGGATCATTCCAGATTTTACAAGACCATCCAAAGTCGATTTAAATGCTGATACAATTGCATCAGGATCATACTGCTGAGCGTTTTTTGTTTTATACATGAACTCAATCAGTATTGGACTTTCTTTTGTCTGATTCCATTTAGTCAAGTTGGTCGTTTTAACTAGTTCTTCAACTCTATGGTGCCAAGCCATTTTGAATTTGTATATTTCTCTATTATCAATTCTCAATAAATCATTATTAGATAAAAAAGCTATATTTCTGAATTCAAGTATGCATATAGTAAAGTTATCATTAAAGTAAATTTTATCGTTGATACCTTTCTCATTCATTGTATCGGTAGCATCTTTTAATCTATCAAATGCAGTTCTTTTCTTTTTTTCTGGTATTTCAATCGAAGTTCCCATTGCCTTTGATAGTTTTTCTAATTCTCTTGCACTCAGTTTAATCATTTCAAATCCTTGTCTTTCCAGCCTGCTTCACCTTCCAAGGCCATTCTTAACTCCAAACCAAAACTTTGTATAGCATTAAATCCAACAATTTTTGAACCTTTATCAGTATACATAGTAGGAGTACCGTTCACACCTAATAGATCAGCATAATTATGAAAAGCTAAAATATCAACAGCCTGAGAACATTTCATATCCATAGACATACTATCCAGAGCATATTTTTTAGGGTTTGCAAAAGCTTCATCAAATGCTTTTTGCTTATCATCTTCACATATGATTCTTTGAAGACCTTTTACTACTCTAGTATCGCTCATAGAGGCTTTAGGGAACGGAATATAATAGACTTCTACACCACTTGCAGTTAATTGATTTAATTCATTGTGAAATTTTTTACAATAAGGACATGTAAAATCAGAAAACACATATAATGTTGTTATTTTTTCTTTTTTTGCTGGATAATGTACCAACGTTTCTTTATATTTTGTTGCCAAATCTGCTATGATTTTAGAATTTCTAATTCTATTTTCTTGTTCTGTAATATTAAGTAATTGATTGTCTTCTACCTTTATCAAGTTACCAGAGATAACTTTAGTTACATCTTTATCTACATAAATCTTTGTACCATTTTTGAACAAGACTTGATAATATCCATCCATAAGAGAAGGCTGTACTCTAACGTTATCAAATTTTTCAGCATGAATCAATTTTAGCTTTGCAGCAATATTATCTGTTATTTCACTATTTCCGCTTGCAAAAGAAATAGAAGAAAATAAAGAAATTAAAAGTGTTATTTTTTTCATTAATACTCCATAATCATAAATAAAGATATTGTAGTATACTTTGTTGAAAAATCAAATTTTATATTGATTTCATATATTATAAATGATTTAATGTATAGGAATTAACAAGGTAATATAAAATGAAAGAAGACAGAAAAGTTAAGTACGAGTCAATATTCTCTCAGCAAACAGAGTTTGGAACAGAAGAAATTATAATTGAAGAAAATAGGTTGAGTAATGAAGAATCCTTAACAACAAAAGAAGAAATAAAAAAACTATTGAAAAAAAGCATCAGAGAAAAAATATTATTTAATATAAAAACAATCGAAGGAAAATATTTAAATAATAATAGAATTATAGCAATAAAAGGTGATATCGTCCAAATTACCAATCCTTTCATATTGTTCGCAGAAGGTGCTTTTCCAGATGAAGTATTTGCACATTTTGAAGAAGATGGAGTAGACTATTCCTTTAATTTAAAAAAATACAAATCGACTGGAACTGAAAAGGAAATATTATGTGTACTACCTGATATAGTTAAAGTACTAAGACGCCGAGGCAATTATAGAATAAAGGCCACCATTGATATTCCAGTAGGTTTTTACTGGATGGAAAATGGGCAGGAGTTTATAGGTTCAGTTAATGACATCTCTGATGTAGGTATTGGATTGAAATTTGATGATTGTTATTTTGATTTTGAACTATACAATAATTTGAAAAATAATATTAATAGTCATTATCCTATAATTCTAGAAATAGATAGTGAGTATACGCCAATGGTAATAAAAATAAAGTTTGTTAATAAAAATGAGTTAAACGAAATAATAATTGGGGCAGAATTTTCATTTACAGAAGATGAACAACAAAATAAAATAAAAAAATTCGTTGAAAGAATTAAAGAAAATGCTATATTTCAAAAGAAAAAAGATTTGACTACACAGTTAATATATACAGCAGAAATGGGGGTTTAATATGTTAAAAAAAATCTTATTTATGACAGGTCTATCATTGTCATTATTAGCTCATGGAGCAACGCCAACAAATGTAACAAATGAAATAGATGCAGATAAGCAAGCTCGTTTAAAAGCATTTGCAGATAGTGTAATTGTTCAATATACAAAAAAACAGGATAGTAAATTTCTATTCGCTGAAAAGCCTAAAGTTAATTTTGAAGTTCTTTATTTTTATTCAAATTCTTGTCCGCATTGCTATGAGTTTGATCCGTATGTTCAAAATTGGAAAAAACAGATGAGAGATGATGTAAGTTTCCATTATATTCCAGTGACATTTCAAAATAATTGGGAAGTTACTGCTAAAGGTAGCTTGATTGCAAAGGATTTGAAATTGAATAATTTTAACAATAATATATATGAATATATTCACAAAAAAGGTTATAGAATAAACAAGATGGAAGACCTTAGAGATTTCTTTTCAGATGAATATAGTATAGACACCAGTGTATTTAATAGTCTTTATAATAGTGTTGATATCAATATGAGAATAGAAAAGTACAATAAAATTACTGATGATTTTGAAGTGGATGGAACACCTTCACTGGTTTTAATAACTAAAAATAAAAAAACATACATTACGTCTCCAAGTAGTGCTCAGGGGCCAATAAATGCAATATTTTCCTTGGAGTATTTAATGTCTAATGAAAGAAAAGAATACGATAAGCAAAAAGAACAAAAGAATTGATTACAATTCTTTTATTTTCAAAAATGAGTCATTAATATCATCAAACGAAAAGCCTTTGGATACCAAATATCTGAAAGCTTTATTTTTTTCTTTAAAATCAGTTAAGTCTTTAGTACGATATTTTGTCTCTAGTATTCTTACAATGTTATCAGTTTCATCAATTTCAATACCTGATAATACATCCTCAATCATATCTTCTGAAATACCTTTTTCAAATATTAATGTTCTTTTTATTTTTGACAATCCATTTTTAGCAGCTAATTTAGAATTAATATAAGAACGAGTAAATCGCTCATCGGACTGATAATTATTGTTTATTAAATAGTTCATAACTGCTTCAATATCAGATTGTATATACTCTTTTTCTTTGAATTTCTTTATCATTTCTTTTCGGGAATAATCTCTTTTAGCTAAAAGATATATACTATAATTATACAGCTTAGGGTTTAGTTCACTCATTTAAGTCTCCTTATAATTTGTTAAGCAATCAAATTCTGGTTTGAATGCTTGGCTTTAATAGTAAATAAAATAAATTGTATATGTTTTAAAAATTTTTTCAAGAAATCAGCAGGTATCATCTTGATGAATTGTTTCTGAATTTCTCACATTTTACTATTAACTTCTATTTATAAGTAGTAAGTCTTAAAATAAATTTATTGAAAAAAATATAATTTTATAGTAAAATAGCAAAAAAGGAAATTACACATGAAAACAGAGAGCGAGATTGAAGAAAAAATTGCAATGACTTTATATACAGCGGGTGTCGATGAAGCAGGTGCTGGCTGTTTATGTGGTGATTTAGTTGTAGCGGCTGTAATTCTAGATCCAAATAACCCTATCATTGGTTTGAATGATTCCAAAAAATTGACAGAAAAAGTTCGTGAAAAACTTTATGATGAAATTATAAAAAAAGCGATAGATTATTGCATTATACATATATCTCCTTCGGAGGTTGACAAAATTAATATATTTCAAGCTAGAATGATGGGGATGAAAAGAGCAATTGAGGGTCTTAAAAAAGTTGATTATGTTATTATTGATGGCAATAAAATTCCACAAGGATTGTCCGTTGAAACGGATTATGTTATTAAAGGTGATTCAAAATTTAAATCAATAGGTGCAGCATCCATTTTAGCAAAAGTAACTCGTGATAGACAAATTGTCGAGCAATCATTAATTTATCCGGGATATGGCTTTGAAAAGCATAAAGGGTATGGAACTAAAGTACATTTGGAAGCACTAACTCTATTAGGGCCTTGTGCTATTCACAGACTCAGTTATGCACCTGTAAGAGAATCTAGAAAATAATATATTAAATATATTTTATGAAAAAATAAAAATTGTGAAATTTGAATTTTTTACATTTGAATATATTTAAAATAAGGCATTTACAAAGATAAATTTCGTGTGAAAATAGATAGAAAATAAAAATATACAGGAACTAAGGGAAATTAATGAAATTAAAAATATTGAGTGCCATAATAATCAGTTTGATAAGTCAGTATTCTGTTGCAGAAGAAAATACAGAATCAGTCAATCAAGAAGTTCCGGTAGAAGTTTTGAAAAATTTCATTGATGTATATCATGTCGTCAAAAACAACTATGTTGATCCTGTCGATAGCGAAAAACTTATTACAGATGCCATGAAAGGTATGGTTTCAAATCTTGATCCGCACTCACAATTCTTAGATAAATCAGAAAGAGATGCACTGATGAATGGTATCAGTGGTGAATTTGCTGGCATTGGTGTAGAACTTCAGGTTGTAGATGGTGGATTAAAAGTTATTGCACCTATTGAGTCTACACCTGCTCAAAGGGCAGGTATTAGATCAGGTGATATTATTATTAAAATCAATGATAAAATGTTGGCAACACTTTCATCACCATCAGAAGGGTTTAAACTGCTTAAGGGACAGCCCGGAGAGAGAGTTGAATTATTAATAGTAAGAGACAAACAACAACTAAAATTTGAAATAACAAAAGAAATAATAAAAGTTAAAACAACTAAGTCAAAAATAGTTGATGGGCGATTTGGTTATGTAAAAATAAATATTTTCCAAAAAGATACAGGTCTAGAGCTTTATGATTCAATTAACAATCTTAATAAACAAAAAGCTTTGGAAGGATTAATACTAGATTTACGTGGAAATCCGGGTGGACTTCTGGATGAAGCTGTTAATGTGAGTGATTTATTTTTAGATGAAGCTGTAGTAACTTATACAAAAGATAGAAATAATGATAAAAAATATTACAAAGCAAGAGATGGACAAATTATCAGAAACCTACCATTAGTTGTTCTTATTGATGGTGGTAGTGCATCAGCATCTGAAATAGTAGCGGGTGCTCTTCAAGACCATAAAAGAGCTATAGTTATAGGGTCTCGATCATTTGGTAAGGGTTCAGTACAGAATATTATTGAGTTTTCAAATGGAAATGCACTAAAATTGACAACTGCTCGTTATTATACACCTAAAGGCAGAAGCATTCAGGCGACGGGAATTGAACCTGATGTAACTATAAATGCGATATCAGCTAAGTCTAATAAAACAATATATAGAGTTTCAGAAAAAGATTTAAATGGTCATATATCGAATGATACAAAAATTGAAAAACAAAAAACAGTAGAAAAAAATATTGAAATAGTTGATCCTGAAAAAGATTATTTCCTATATGAAGCAATCAACACATTAAAAATTATGGGACTCAGTAAAAAATGAATACTTCAAAACTTACAAAAATAGAAGATATATCAATAGAAACACAACTTAACTTTAAAAAAGACTTTGATATAGAAATATTGATAGATTTAAAAAAAAGAGAGATAGATAAGTTTATAAAAAATATAGAAGACGAAATAAAAAAGACCAGCTAATGCTGGTCTTTTAATATAATCCGGCCAGTATATACTGGCTTTTAATTTAAATACTAGGCTTATTGTCAATATATTTTTGAATTAATTTAGAAGCATCTGCTTTTGTTAACTTATTTAATTCATCAATATTATGTTCTTTATATATTTCTGTATAAGAAACATTATTTCTTTTTAAAAGACTAGCCAGTTTACCTATTTGAGCGGTCGTTGCTAAAATTTCCTCATTTTGAGTTTTAATTACCATTTTTTCTTTTTCACCTTCAATGAAATTTAAAGAAGCATCTTCAAGAGGCAAATAGAACTCAGGATTTGTAGAGCCAATTTTTTTAACGTATAATGTAACTCCGGCACTTTCGTAAGCTCCAGTCGATGCTGATCCTTCAAAGACAATAACTTCTTTTTTCATCATTTCTTTAATCATGTCTATACCACGTTGCTCTTTACCAGCAAGGAACATTTCTTCTGCTTTGAATTTAGCAGTAATAACACCTTGACCATCATCTACTAATACTGTGATATCTGTATAGCTTTCGCCTGTATCGTTATTGGTTCTTTTAAAATCCTTTATTTCAACAACTGTACCTGCAAAAGCAGTTTGATAATATTTTCTATCACTATTACTTCCTGATTTACCAAAGGTTTCAACCTGTTGTGGCAATTCTCTAGATGAAGAACAATTTATATTTTTACTTTTTAATATATCTTTTATATTTCCAACATTAATAGGGTTAATAGATTGATACATACCTGTTAAATGGAATTCTTGATATGCGGCTTCTTTAGTACCATATTCAGGCACATCTTTATAGTTTTCAGATGTTGGCTTGATATATACGGATATTTTTCCATTATGTTCAATTTTTATTTTTTCAAGAGAAGAAGCTTCTGCAGTTTGTTCTCCCTTAGCCTTCTTGGTTGCAGGAACATAACTTTCAAGTTCAACTTGATAATCACTTATTTCTTTTAAAACTAATGGTTTATTAAATGCAGCTTCTTGTATCTTAGCAGATAACTTTCCATAAGCTTCATTTAAGAGAGATGCATCAAGATCTGATAAGTTTTCTGGTACAAAGAATGAATCAACGAATTTACTCTCAGATGACAGTAATGACTCTCTATCTAAACCAATGCTTTCTAGCAATATATTTTGAACTTCTTTTGCATTGAAATGTTGTTTTAGTCTTTTAGTAATTTCTTTATAATTACTGTTTAATTTTTTATTCATATTGTCTACAACTTCTTCAATAAAATGATAAGTTGCTTGCAAAGTAGCTCTATACTTTGGATCTTTATTCGGACAAATACTATCCAAAATACCAGCGTTCAGCAAATTATTAAGAACTGCTTTAGTTATCAGAGTTTTTTTAGACGTTTTAGATGTACCGTCAAGTTTTTCGGTTGTATCAATAATTTTATATGTACCAAACTTGTCATAGAAATCAAAAATATCTTTAACATTACCTTTTTCATTTCTTATTTCAACAATGTGTCCAACAGCTTTGTTGATTCCACGAATTTGCTCTAAACCATAAATAACATTTTTTTCCTTACCTTCTGTTGATGCTGCTTTAAAATCAACATCACTTAGATTAATATCAGGAGCAACAATGTTTAAACCCATTCTTCTTACTTCTGCTAAAGTTGTAGAAACATCATCAATGTTAGATTCATTTGTTAACATCGCTGCCATATATTGTGATGGATAGTGAGCCTTTAAATAAGCAGTTTGGAATGAAACAAGAGCATATGCAACACTGTGTGATTTGTTAAAACCATAAGCAGCAAATTTATGCATCAATGAGAATATTTTATTGAAACGCACAAACATTGATGTTGCAACAGCTACAGAAGCTATTGTGTCGGTTGCATCTTCCAAGCTTAAACCATCAGCCTGCAATTTAGGTACACCATTTTTCAATAAGCTACTATAAAATCTACCATAATATTGTTTATCATCCATACCATCAACTTCAAGTTCAAACATTTTCAATTCATCATCAGGTACATTTGCATAATTTTTTAACACTGCAAGAACTTGATCAATTGTTGAAAATTTATATTCGGTTGAGGCTAGCAATTCTTTAATGACATCAGACTTAGAATCTTCAAAATTTATATTGACCGCAATTGTTTTAGTTGGATCATAAGGAGCCTTCATTTTTGCTTCAGTATTATGAAGTGTCTCAACTCTAAATGAATTCATACATCCGTTCAAAAACATGGCTCTTTGTTTTCTCATTATTTCCATGTCTTTTTTACCCATTGCTTTACGAAGAATATCCGCTTGTCCAAGAGTGTAATCAGCCATTTCTCGTGCAATGCTCATCACTTGTTCCTGATAAATAATAGTTCCATAAGTCGGTCCAAGAGTCTCTTTCAGTCTAGCATGTGGATACACAATTTTACTAGCATTGTATTTACGCTCAATAAAGTCTCTATCCATTTTAGACTGTAATGGTCCCGGACGAAATAAAGCAACCAATGCTACTATTTCTTCAAAATTATCTGGACCTAAATCTTTCATCAGTCTTCTCATACCCGGAGAAACGAATTGGAATATTCCGTAAGTGTCTGCATTTTTAAATAAACTAATAGTCAATGGATCATCTAATGGTATTTCTTCGACTAAAAGTTGATTATTTAATGGACGACCTTTATTAATAGATTTAATAGCATGTTGAATAATGTCCAAGTTTTTTAAACCTAAAATATCGAATTTAATTAAACCTAATTTTTCACAAATATCCTTGTTAACTTGAACAACAGGAGAGCTTTCACCTTCTTCACGATAAAGAGCAACATATTGAGCCATATCACCAAGAGAAATAACAACACCACCAGCATGTTTACCATAAGAAACCAAAGCTTTCTCTAGTTTTAAAGCTTCATCAATAATTCTTCTAGCCTGTCTGGATTTTTTATAAAGCTGTTGTAGTTTTTCGTTTGTTTCCAATTCTTTAACAATAGTTGTACCTAATTCATCAGAAATAAGATTTTTAATTTTATCTCTTTCTTCTGGCTTCATACCTTTTACACGACCAATACTATCAATAACCGAACGGGCCGCCATTGTACCTTCTGTTAAGATTTGAGCCGTGTTTTCATCACCATACATATCTTTCATATGCTGTATCACAAGTTCACGCTTTCTTGGTGAGAAGTCAATATCGATATCGGGTTCAGACATACGTTCAGGGTTTAAGAATCTTTCGAATAGTAAATCATGAGGAATAGGATCGACATCAGTAATGTTCAAAGAAAAAAGAACAAGAGAACCAGCACCTGACCCACGACCGGGACCAACAGGAATATCATTTTGTTTACACCAATTAACTAATTCATGAACTATTAAGAAATAACCAGCGAATCCAGTTTTATTAATAGTATCTAGTTCAAAGACAATTCTATCTTTGTATAATTGTTTTTGTTCAGCAATATACTGTTCTGTAATAATATTCCCATCTTTTGTATTACTACCCAGTTGTTTTCTGAATGTTTCATCAATCTTTTCCCATCTTTCTTCAAATCCAACATTGGTAATATGAGTCAGATAAGCTGTGCTATCATCATTAAACTCTGGTGGTATTGGGAATTTTGGAAGATGAGATTTACCAAGTCTTGATTTAAAATCCATAATATCAGTAGAATCAACTAAATCACCCATATTATAAACTGCTTCTGGAATGTCTTTAAATAGTTCTAGCATATGTGCAATAGGTAAAAGATACTGATTTTCAGTTTCAATGACTTTTTTGGAAGGATCATAAGATAATTTTGAATTAATAATATCTTTACGAGTTAAATGATAACTATAGTCTTCTTTTTTAACAAAACGAACATCATTGTTAGCAATGATTTTAATGCCAGTTTCACTAGTAAGTTTTTTGGTGCCTTCTATAATTTTATTTTCAAGAGCTTGACCTGCAATATCATTACTAGTGCGTCTTACTTGCAAATAAAAATTACCGTTGAATATTTTGCTAAAATATTGTGCCACTCTCTTTGCATTATCATATTTATCTTGTACTAACAATTGTTCAACCAAACCATCCGGCCCACCTGAAATACAGATTAATCCATCTTTAAAAGTTTCAAGATCTTCACGAGTGATTAGTTTATAACCTTTTGTAGGAGTAATTTTATAAGACTCCGTAGTTATACGGTTAAGGTTTTGTCTACCAGTATCATTTTTTGCAACAAGAATAACTTCGTGGTCAGGACCACCTTCTTTTCCCTGTACTACTGCTTTTAAACCAAAAACAGGTTTAACTTTGTATTCCATGCAAGCTTCAAAAAAAGGAACTTGAGCCGTTACTGAAAATTTATCTGCCAAAATTAGAGTTGGTTCTGGATCACCGGATTCTTTAGCATGTTCGGCCCATGCTTGAATCATTTTTTTATTGTATTTATCTAACTTACCGAAAGCTTCTTCATTTGAATATTCGGTTGAAAAAATATGTGCAAATATACTCATTAATTACTCCATCAAATTTTTGGTCTTACTTTATTATCTTTTTTTTGATCCAACTCATTAGGTTGTTCACTGTATTTATCAGCAAACTTTTGGATCGCTTCTTTAGTTGTTTCGGGATTAGGTATTAACTTTTTTTTTACTTGTTCAAGCACGTTATCATCTAATTTAATCTCAGATTTAAATTCATAGGTATTAACTATTTTTTGATTTTTATACAAAGAGTTTTCGATAATAGTAAAAGCGTACATAAATAGCATAGAGTCAACTTTTGCTCCATGAGCTTCACGACCCATTTTTTGAATACATTCGATATTAAACCTTAAATCTTCATTTTTAGCAATGTTTTCTTGTAAATTTAATAAATTACTATAAATCTGACCATATGCTTTGACTTCTTCAATATGTTTAGCAAAAACATTCATGCTCGATTTAAACTTCTTATAATCATCAATGATAGATTTGTTATTTTTTGCAAAGTCTTTATCAGCATCTTCTAAAAGATCAACATCCATACTGGGTTTATTAAAATACTCCAACAAAGTCGGCCATATCTTAATATTGGAAGATAAAGTTGCTTGTTTGATTTTTTTAGCAAAATCATTATGTAATTGTTCATGACTTTCTAATATTTTTTTCAAATCGAAATTAGGTAGATGTCTTGCAATTTTTATTAAATTATCCAAACTTTTTGAGGTATTGGCAATAGCAAGATCTTTATCTTTCTTAATTTCTGGATCACCACCATAAAGTTCATCCCACTGAGAGAATGCTATTAGTTTTTGTACTGGATTGGGTAATAAATCCTTTATTAAAGGTAATGAATCTGATACTTGTACAATATCCCTTATTGTAAGGTTTCCCATTTCTGGAACTCTATTCATTTCTGAGTTTAAAAAAGGTACATCAAAGTTATTGCCATTATGTAAAAGCATTATAATATTATCGTAAAGTTTATCATCCTCATATTCGAAAAAATCAACAAAATGAGTAAAAACTTCAGTGGTGGATGGTGCTCTCTTATCAAGTTTAACTTTTAAAAATGGATGTTCTTCATTTCCTTCTAGAAAATCAAAGCTTGTTTTATGAATTTGATAGGGAACAAGAGGCATTGAATTAATAACTTTATTGTCTGGCAGTAATCCATCTGTATTCGGATGAATCATTTCGTGAAAATAAACTTGTTCACCTGATTTATCTAACAAAGGATAAGTTTCACCATTTCTGTTAGTATAACAAGCAACAAAAGCAAGTTCGATCATTCTATCAACTTTACCAGACAAGTTTTTAGCTTCATTTTCTAGAATTTTAAAATCAAGATTGAAATTCATTGAATCAAGTTGTAATTTTTTCTTTTCCAAAATAGGATCATAAAGTGGGCGTCCACGATTGGAAAATTCGAATCCTGTGGTTTCAGTATCTGCATATAATTTAACTATATTACCTTCTGCTGCCATTTTATGAATAAGTTCAATCCATTCTTGTAATTTATTTTCAGGTGTTAAGCAAAGGGTCTTGTTTTCAGGATAAACTTTGTATTCCATGTAGTTCCTCTTTATTTTAATATTATTATACCATAAATTTTATGAATAAGCTATCGTAACCGATTTGATATTTTGAAAAAAAAGTGTACCATATACTTAAAGAAAATTCAATAAGGAGAATATATGACAATAACAAATAAACGACATGGCGAACAACAGTTTTTGGATCTAATGAGACATGTAAGAAATACAGGCTTTATGAAAGGTGACCGTACCAATACAGGAGTACAAAGTGTTTTTGGATATCAAATGAGATTTAACCTGCAAGAAGGTTTTCCTCTTTTGACAACAAAGAAATTACATTTGAAGTCAATAATACATGAGTTGTTATGGTTTCTAAGCGGAGAAACAAATATCAAATATTTGACTGACAATGGTGTCAGCATCTGGAATGAGTGGGCAACACCAGAAGGTGATTTAGGACCTGTCTATGCTCATCAGTGGAGAAGTTTTGAAGGGGCTAATGGTGAAACTGTTGATCAAATAGCAGATCTTATTTCAGAAATAAAAAAGAATCCAAATTCAAGACGTTTAATTGTTTCAGCTTGGAATCCAACTGTATTACCAGATCCAACTATTAAACCAGAAGAAAACCCACCACTTGGTAAGCAAGCACTGCCACCATGTCATTGCTTATTTCAATTTTATGTACACGATGGTAAACTATCACTTCAACTTTATCAAAGAAGTGCAGACATATTCTTAGGTGTCCCTTTCAATATTGCATCTTATGCATTATTACTCATGATGGTAGCCCAAGTATGCGATTTAGAACCTTTCGAATTTATACATACATTAGGTGATGCTCATTTGTATTCAAATCACTTTGAACAAACTGCCACTCAATTAGCAAGAGAACCTTATCCATTCCCTATAATGAAGATCAATAAAGATGTAAAAGATATTTTTAGTTTTAAATTTGAAGATTTTGAATTATGTGACTATGTAAGTCATCCTCATATTAAAGCTCCAATAGCTAAATAAGGAAACATATATGACAATTTCAGCTATAGTAGCAACAGATGAGAATGGCCTAATAGGTAAGTTTAACACCTTACCTTGGCATCTACCTGCTGATTTAAAATATTTTAAGCAAATGACTACCGGTAAAACAATTATAATGGGTAGTAATACTTATATTAGTTTGGGAAAGCCACTTCCTAATAGGAAAAATATAGTTATCAGTAGAAACAAAGTAGATGACGAACGAATTGAGACATACAGTAATCTAGAGGATGCTATAAGCAATCATCCTGATTCATTTATTATTGGTGGTGCTCAATTATATAAATATGCAATTGAAAATAATTTAATTGATGTTTTATATTTAACTGTGATACATCACGATTTTGGAAAAGGAGATGCTTATTTTCAATATGAAAAAAGTAATTGGTCAGTCAATAGTGAAATCTTTAATAAAAGTGATGAGCTAAATAAATATGACTATACTTATCTTGAATTGAAAAAACAAAAAAGGCTATAAAGCCTTTTTTTTTAACTTACTTATTACTCATTTGATGAAAAACCTAAAAGATTTAATAGACTAACAAAAATATTGTAAAGGGATGCAAATATACCAACAGTTGCTAGTATATAATTGGTTTCTCCACCATTAATAATCGAGTTAGTTTGATAGACTAAATAGATAACAGATACAAATAATATAACCGCTGAAATAATTACTGATATAATTGACATTTGTAAAAAGTAAAAGTTAACCATACCAATTGCAACTGCAACGAGTGTCGTCCAAAACATTATAGGTAACCAGCTTTCATTTAATTTAGGTTTTGCCTTCTGTACATATAAGTTGACACCTACAAAAGTCAACGCTGTACCAATGAATGATTGCATTACCAAAGTAGAACCATTAGCCACATTTGAAATATAATGTTGAATCAGTGGGCCAATTGAAAAACCCAACAATCCTGTGATAGCAAATGCACCCAATATGCCCATTGCTGAATCTTTAAACTTGTATGTAAAATACATTAATCCAAAATAAGCAACTAATAAAACAATTGGCGTTACCTTTATCATCCACATACTATTGAAATAAGCCATTAAGGCACTAAATGCAGTTGTTAATGCAAGTAGACCATAAGTATTTTTCAATACTTTATTACTGTCTTGTGAAACATACATAGTGTTTGTATTCATTGCACTCTCCTATTAAGTTAATTAAATATTATCATAGTTTGAGCAAAATTCAACAATTGTAATATTTAGAAACTATTTTAACCTACAATATACATTATTTTCTTCATGTCTTGCATAACAAAACCTTGAATACGATTGGTTACCTCTGTCCACATGCCGCTGGATTCCTCTGTTCTCATATCAAACCACTCACTTAAAGCATTAGGAACTTTATACATGGCTTTACCTGATCTGAATAATACAATGATCAACATTACTAAATAGACAATATGCAAAATGTAGTTGCTAATTAATTCAATAACTCCACTTGGACTGCTGAAAAATACAAAAGTATTTAATACCATACCAAACATAACATTAAGTAATGAAACCATTACAGATAACATAATAAATGCTACGAAAACACCAAACACAATAAAAGATGGACGTAAAAGAATGTCAATCAATAATTTATATCCAGAAGCACCTTTACCAGCAAAACCCTCATTAGCATTTGGTAGCATATGTGTAATCATCCATAATTGAGCTATAATGACTTTTTTACAAACTAATAAAAACCATCCTAAAGCATTACCCACAAAGAAAGCAAATATAATAATAGGAGGTAAATAAGAAATTAATATTCCAAATATAGCATGAACGGTGAAAAATATTGCCAACATATCTGCCACGTTTGCAATAAATGACATAGTTGATGATTCAAAGGTTTTATTAGCATAGGCAAATCCTTTTGATGTTATAGTTGATAATATGGCAACCGCAACTGAGGCTCTTGTTAGATCTCTACCCAACTTCATTATTGAAACAAGGGGATTCAATGAAGTTCTTGCACATTGATTGAAATCCTCCAAACAACTATTGGCATCTAGGCGGCTAGATATAGGATCTCTATTTCCGTTAAAGTCTTGTACCATTGCTATTGCAGGAAATACGAACCACATTAAAGAAGTTTCATTTTCTTTATTGGAACCAATATAATTATTTGTACTTGCTAACTGAGCCGCATATTCTTTGATTGTAGAAACGGAAGTAAGAATTTCTCTAGCAATCGGGGTAGCAACAGAAGTTGAATTGTTTCCAGCTAAACTTTGTGCTCCATACAAAGTAGGTGCAGAACTTACTTTAACAGCATTAAACAAACTGTTAAATTTATTAGAGCGTTCATCATAATCACTACCCAAATCTAAAATAAATGAGGAAGATGATAACCAACCTTTGATAAGAGAAATTGCAATTTTGTCAGAAATTTCCTGTGTATCCAAATCTTGTTTCAAATAAGTACTGGCAGCCGATGCAAGACCTGTATATAAACTATTTTTTATCGAATTAATAGACGTGATTATTACATCAGCTTCAGGTGCTGATTCATAAGTAGCAATGACTTGTTTACCATAACGTGGCACGTAGCTAAATGAATTTGCATTTAAAACCATGGAACATTCTTTAGCATAGTCTACTTCATCTATATTGTTCTCAACTTTCTTTCTATCCAGACAATATCTTCCAATAATATCATAAGCAATTTTTCTAATGGCAGTTTGAGTTTGAGAGGTATAAGAAGTAACCAATGACGATGATGTAGATATTTCAGGTATGGTCATTGTTCCACAACCAACAATCAATTGTCTATCTGACTGATAACCACATTGTTTCGTTGCATTGATACTTGCTGGAATGATACTTATTAATCCTTGACCGGTAGATGCTCTAAGTTCTGTGTTTTCATTATCTTTAATACATCTTCCAAATTCAGAACCTTCAATATTTTCTTTTGTCATATCAGAGATATCTAAACCATAAAGATAAAGTCCTTTACGAGCTTGAATATCACAAATATGCATCTGTATATTAGCATCAACAATTCCAGAAGTAATAATTTTATTAGCTGTTTCATTTTTTTCTTGAATTTCGAGGCTATCATTACTGTATAAATATTCAAATACTGGCATAATAAACCATACAACGTTAGCAAGTAATATACCTAGAGTAGCAAATATCATAACAATAATTTGTATTGCCGTAAAATCATCAAAGCCTGATATTGGAACACAAAGAAATATAGTAGCCAACAACCTTGTTGTTGTCCAAAATACATTTGTAGATTTACCCATTACTGAACCATCATGGGCAGAATTTGCAAGGTAAAACATATAGAAGATCGATATAAAAACTAATGCTAGGAAAAGTCCTGTATAAGTAATGCCTTGAATAATAGCAATAACCTTTGTAAATGGGGTTATTTGAGAAACTTCGGCCTTGGCCTTATCGTAAAATTGAAAACTCTGTCCGGTTGCAACTCCACTAATACCTACAACAATATCCATTGATTTTAAAGCAAAGTCACCAAACATCATATAAAACATTTTAACAATCAAATTTTTATTCAATATGGCAGTATTGCAATTAAGTGCTGAAACATATGAAAAATTAACACTATTTAAAGATTTTGATCCTGCAACGCCTATTAAATCAGATTTTAATTGAGCACAATTCATATCCGTATATACATCATCCAAACCTGCCGCTTGAGCATTACCATTGCTTAGTAGAAATAAACCTACTGTTAAAAAAAATATTCGCAAAAATCCTTTCATATTGTTCTCATCTTTTAATTAGTGTATTTGCAGCAGTTCTAATAGAAGACTGCCAACTTGCATCTCTTTGCTTCTGAGCAAATGGCGACATTGACTGTCCACTGAATAAAATATCAATAGTAACTTTCTCAAAACTTTCAATAAGTGAGAAGATAATATTATACATACCATATAGTATAACAAAATAAATTACTAAAACTATAAGCTGATCAATAATTCCTTTTATCATTCCTGCGGTATCTAATGCTAATGCAGTTGAGATATCCGAAAACATTAACATTTCACTTAACAATATATTATTTAATAACCATGCTACAATTAAACCAGCAACCAACAATGGGGCTTTTAATAATATAGATACAACAATAATGGTTGATTTACGAGCAGCATCAGATGCGTGATCGGCTGATGGAGATATTAGTACAACACCCCATATTTGACAAAGAACTAAAGCTTCGAATAATGCAATAATCCATCCACCAATAGCTAATAACCACAATCCTACTGGTAATAGTGGCATTAAATATCCAAACATAATACCAAGGAAAATACAAAGACCTATAAAGATATTCATAATTTGTGAAACCGAAGAATTAATTAAAGTAGAATCAGTCATTCCTGCAACAAACGCAGCAGAAGCAAAACTTATTATTTCAGGGTACTGTTGCCATATCTCTTGGTCAGCATCAGAAAAACTATCAGTTGCATATATTGTATTTCCAAGAAGAAAACCAATGAATAGTTTTGGAACAGCACTGTCTACTATGTTCATACCCTTTTTAATAAATGCTGTAGTAGCTTTGGAGACTGTACCTGCACCTTTCTGATCTTTACCATAATTGTTATTCATTAGTAAAGAAATCATTTTAACCTGCACACCTAAAGCAATCAGTTTTGAACCAAAAATATGCACTTCTTCTGTTACATTACCACAAACATATCCATTATACACTTGCATAGGATGTTCTACACAGTTTTGTAATTTTGGAATACCAAACCAACCATCATTACCACCTTCTAAGAAAGAGGATACTCTACCTTTTTCAATAATAATATCATTATAACGAGTCCCCTTTCTATCAATAAAGTCTTGAAAAGCATCATATCCAAAATCTTTATTGGACGATGTTGCATTAATACTAACATTGATAGTATCTATTGCTTTACCCTCATTGGCATACAAATCAATAAATTTTTCATTATTATCATTATAGTTAACTTCAAAATATGATTTATTAATAATGGAGCGTGCAGCAGTATTATCAAAACCTGAGAATATTTTATAGGCATTTGCTCCACCTGTTATCCAACCCATTTTAGCAATTTTTTCCTTATCAGCTACAGATTTTGCAAACTGTATTGCTGATGCACACTCATAAACCTTATCGCCGGTACAAGCGGAAGCAACACATTCTTTAACAAGTTTATACTTAGAACCAAATATAAATTCATCTTCTTTAAATTTAGCGTATGTCAATGTTTTAGACGTACCATTAAATCCAGATTCATTAACACAAAGTTCAAAAGCATTTCCTTTTAAATAGTTTGTGTCACCATATAAATAAGCTGAACTCAATGTTGTTTTTGATAAATCTTCAACAAATTGTTTTGATAGACAATTTGAAGCATAATAATTATACAAAATGACTTCATCATCATCAGCATCTTCTGGTAACATTGAACCAATTGAAGGGCATGCGGCTCTCCAATTAGCTGGATCTATATTTAGTTTTGAATGTATTAAATTTGAACTATCTTCAGCAGCTATAATCGCATCAGCAATACCACTTGCAGTTGTAAACATATTAGTCAAAGCTTGCTGTATAGCTTTCTTTTGCATATTTTCATAACTTACATTGCCAATTAGTTCTTTGAGTTCATTATTATTCTTCAAATCAGTATCAGTAGCTTCATCATAACCTACTTGACCAGTCAATTCACATTTACCAGCAGCAGCACTCATTTTATACAGTGATTTATCTGATGAATCATATCTTGAAAAATTCACTGTCATGTTTTGTCCAAAAGATGACTTGGCACAGACCATAAAATCAATAACACTGTTCATGAAAACAGTTTTTGATGCAACGTTTGGCATATTGATGGATGGATAATGTCTAGGCATTGCTCTAACAAATTCACCATATACAATATTAGCTTGTTGATTAGATGCACCAGCCGCTTTAAGAATTGCAAATTGAGCCAATGAAAAAGCCCCCAAATTCCAAGAACTTTCACTACCACCTGTATTGTTGAAAGGAGGATGAGACTGTCCAAACATCGGGAAAATGAGAAAAAAACCTACTACAATTTTTAAAGGAGTGAATACTTTACTCCAGCGACCACCTAAAAATTCACCAGAATCTTGGGTTCGTAGTAGCGATTCGGCATAAATCCACACAATATAAAATAACATTGTAACCACGGAAACAAGAAAGAATGCAGCAACGATAATAAGTGTACCAGATATTATTGATGAATTAAACGGTTTCGATATTCTATAAACCTCTGCATCAGAGAGACTGCGTATTTGTTCTTCTAATGCCTCAGAAGTATTAGTTGGAAGAAAATAGATCAAGGCATCTTTACCAAAGGTTCCTAAAATAAAGCGTTTAGTTAAATCCTTTTCAATATCATCCATTGAATCTACTTGATAAAGTTCGTCTTTTTCAGTCATGATTTGTGTCACATCTGCTGCATGAACAAAATGTGAACATAATAAAAGCAGTAAACTTAAAATATATTTTTTCATATTAACCTTAATCCTTATTATCAGGTTTATCGTCAACGTAACGATCACCCAATTTATCTTTAATAATTAAATCGACCTCATCATCACGATCACTTTTCGCAACACTTTCCTTGGTCGTTTTTGTATTTTTCTCTGTCTCTCTTTGTAGATTATTATTCAAGCTCTTAACTACTTGGAAATTTAATACAGATGCCATTACAGCACTTTGCATCACTTGCTCAGCAATATTGGCTTTATCATCAATAGGCGTCACATTCATAGCTTGGAACATTTTATTAGTAATGCTATACATGAATTGGAACACATATTTAATGATCATATACACAAGTATACCATAAATAAATACAATCATAATACTATTCATAAGTCCTACAAGTGAGAATGTTCCACCATCAGTCAATAGAACGCCATACATGAATGGTATAATAGTTAAGTTTAATATCAAGAAAGCAATTATAAATATACCCCAACCAAGAACAAGAGCAACAACTAATAGCGAAGGTCTTAATAGTATTTGCATGATAATATTATAACCTGATAAATACATTTCTGAGTTGCCATTTCTCTCTTCTGTCATTCTAAGGTTGAAAATAACCCACATTGGAACTATAAATAAAGTTAATAAACAAATAGTGACCCAAGACAAGAAAGCAAAAGTAAACATCATAAAAGGAACTAAAGGAATAATATAGGCAAAGAATATACCTAAAGACATCAATAAGAATAATACGTCAATTAAAGATGACATTATAAATTCTGACATGTCTAGTCCAACACTTAATACTTTACTAACAGTTTTACCCGCTACGCTAGATCCTATCTTGTCACCTAATGCAGAAAAAACATTTTTTGAGTTGCTTAAATTACCACCTTTATCTTTTAATATTTTTGAAGCAACATACTTTTCTTTAACATATTTTGTAAAGGTAAGAGTAAGAGAAGCTGCAATAAGGTTGGCAGATGCTGAAATTAAATTGTGTCCAAAGTCTGACAATCCTTTGATAGGGTTTTCCAAAGGAATTGGACATTCTTTTAAGTCATCCATACATTTTTTTATGACATCTTCATAAATATCTTTTTCTGCACCAATACCAATCGCAGTTTTAAAATTACCTAATGGGTTGGTTACAAATATCATAATTGTTGATGCAAAATCGTCACTTTTTGAAGCTTCTGACAATGAATCATCAAATACACTAGATACCATAGGTGATATATCTGTCATTCTCAAATCTCTTCGGCTGGTGGTAAACGCTTCTGTCACTTGATTATAATAATAAGCGATTTCAGAATAGTTTGAATTATTAAGTGTCGAGCTTACATTATCTTTATTTGCAACTAGCTCCTTACCTATAAATTTACTGTCAACCATGCCATCACTGAATCCAATAGAATTTTGCAATGAACGCATAAATTTGTTATCAATATCTTTCTCTTTGATTATTTTAAGCATAAAACCACCGGCAGATGCAAAACCAACCTTACGCATTTGTGCTGTGACTGACAAGTTGGAAACACTTTTCAAAGATTTAAAAAGTGAAAGTTCAAGACCTTCTCTTTTATTTTTTATATCTTTAACTACTGTTAATAATGTCTCTTTTGCTTCATCAACTTTCTTTTCAATTTCTGTTCGCCCCGCTAAAACACCTGCCTTGCTTTGATCAAACTCTATACCATATGTACTGGTCGGCATTGATTTAGGAATTATTAAACAAGATGCTGCCATATCTTTATTTTGTTTCTCATCAAAACTACTCACAAATTTAACTAGATTTTTTGATTTTTTAATCATTTCCTGATTACCAATACAATAATTATCAATAATTGTTTTAGTGACTTCTGCTATTTTTGTTAATTTATTTTTCATAGGAGCATTACTACTGGGTGATATTAGACCACCCGCAGATATATTAGCTGCTCCTGTCATTGAATCATTCAATAACAATTGATGATAGATATAAGCTACATTTTTAATGATAGTTTCGTCGGAAGGTGTAAGTTTCTTTTCTCCATTAATTGTTGTAGCCAATTCATTAACTAACTTATCTGACAATGCATTCCAGCCTTGGGTGGCAATATCGGCAATTGAAGCAGAAGATGCACCATCAGTACCCATTATAGCACTTGATGCATTTGCATATGAACCATAAAATCCTATTTTTTCCATAACATCTAGTGTTTTAGAGTCCGATACAGTCGGTATACTTACATTGATTTCACCACAACTATACGAATATATACCCGGTATATTTTGACAGCTACTATTTTGTACATTCTTACCAAAGCGTATTCCGCTGGTAAAGTTTACATCCGAATTACCATTTTTTATATTACTCTTAATAGTTTTATAGCTAGCAAAACCGCCAGAATCTACAAATCCTGAACCGCTAATTGTATTATTTAATATTTGTGCATTTAATACAGATTCCGCACTACATTGATAATAATTATTGGCATTGGAAGACTGCATTTTCGATAAGTTTGACTCAAAAATAAATTGTTCAGTTCGAGTTTTACAAACATTACTTTTTAATATTTTTTTTGTTAATTCTGTAGCATAAAAAAAGTTATGATCGCTAGAGTTTGCTTTTATGTAGTCTTGATATTTTTCTGTTCTTTCAGCCTCTGTTTCACTAAATGTTGTTTTATCTGCATTGAGATTTGCAGTATCACTACCTGCATCAATAAAGTTTAAAAAGATACCATAAAATAAATTTCCAAGAGCTATTGAAAAAAGAATTAAAACAAAGACAAACCAATGAGCAACAATCAACCCATTACCTACCGGAAGCAAGAGAAACAATACAAATGCATATTTAACAGCAGTCTTTGTTGGGTTATAATCTTTACCTAAAAAAGATCCCTCAGTCGCTGTTCTCAATAAAGCAAGAACAGTATGCCAAGCAAAAAGATAGACTCCAAATAAAAGAGAAAGTGAATACATGATTTCTAAAATTTTTAATAAAGAATATTGATAAGCTCTATTCATTTCAAGGTTATCAGACTCTAACTCTTTTACTTTACTTAGATAATTTGAATTAACAATTGGAAGAACTTGTTCATCAATAACATCAGGAAACAGTTTATAAAAAATTCTGAAGGCAAAATCTTGTTCGCAAATATCCCATGAAAAAAACTTGACGACATTGTTTTCTACTCCACAATCACTTGCATTTACAAATTCTTTTTCATCTACTGCATATGCACTATTAAAAGCAAAAGCAAAGAATAAAAATATTGATAAAAATATATTTCTTTTAAGGGACATGTTCTAATTTATTGTTCTTAAAAATATTTTAACATAATTTTTATTGAAAACAATGATAAAAGAAGAGCATGAATCTAGATTGCTTATTATCAACATCATACCAAAACTTGAAAAAAAGAAATAATATGAAAAAATATAGAAAATAGTATTTTAATGCTTGACTTTGGCAGGTTTTTACTATAAACTACATTCACTAAATAGGAGATAGAAATATGAAAAAATTATTCGGCATTATCCTTGCTACAACCATGTTGGCTTCTGTACCTGCCTTTGCAAAACTTGATTTTAAAGTTGAGAATCTGTCACCGGATCGTACCAGTATGGAATATGGTGCCCAAATCAAAGAAGTTGCAAAAGTAGTTTCAGGTTTCAAATGGGTTGCTAGTAATGGCAATGGTACTGGATTTACATTATCGACTCTTGATAACAAAATGAAGCATAATGAAAATAGATTTCTGGCTGATGCTATGCTTTATAGTCTTGACATGTATGCTTTTGATTATAAAAGAAAAACTGTTGAAATGTATGCAAGAAGAAGTGAAAGGGTCGGATATGTAGAATTCTTTAGCCAAGAAGATCGTGGCTTTCAAATGCATATCAAAGTAATAGATAATGATACAATTGAAGTCTTTGGTGATGCAAATGAAGCAAGAGAAAGTGAACGTATCGTATTTAAGAAAGTTTCAGAATTTCCTAAAAATACAAAAGTACCAGACAGATTGAAAAGTGCTAAAGATTCAGGATTAGTTTTCTAAATACTAGTTATCATAATAAAGGCTACTACGGTAGCCTTATTTATTTCAATGTTTTTATTTTATTCTTGATACGGTTTAGAGATCCCGTAGTGGATTTCTTTGTATCAATCATTTCTGATGAATCTGTGCCTTTTATTTTATGTTCGTTAAAGTATTTTATAACATATCTCAAAGAAGGATTTGGACGCAATTTTCTGATTGCTCTTGAAACCGCGACATACAAAATATTAATTTCTTCTTCCTTCCATCCACGTAAGTTTATTTCACCTTTATTGTCGATAAAAATAGCAAAATCATTGCATAAAAATACATTTTCAAATTCTAAACCTTTAGCTTTATGAGCAGTAGTTAAAACAATATCCGCATTATTAGGGTCATCTACTGAATTCTGTTTTATCTTTTGAAACAACGCTTCTATTTTTCCATGATACTTATCAACAATTTTTCTTAAAAATAACATTTCTTTATCTTGAGTACTTTCAGCAACTTGAATGAAATTCTGATATGTTTCGTACTCTTTTATATGAATATCTCTTATTTTATTGTTTTTCGAATAATATAAATGTTCAATATCTAAAATTTTATAAAAATTATATTTATTAAAACCAGTAATAAAATGAATTTTTTTATTTTTTTCTATTGCCTGAACAGCTTTTAAAAATAAACAAGCATTTGTTCTTGCAATAATAGCAAATTTTTCATGATTATCAAAACCATCAACTAATCGATCATCAATGTCAGATCCAGTAAGTTCAATTTTTTCACCTTTTAAAGATTTCAGTATGGCGTTTGTAGCATGAGCAATATTGGCTCCAAATCTAAAAGATTTGCTTAGATGAAATTCTTTCTGATGGTTGAATTTAGAAAGTGAATTAATAGCATTTCTAAAAGCATAAATAGATTGATGATTATCACCAACAACAACTAATTTCATGTTGCTAAAACTTACCTGCTGCATTATAATATCAACGATGACGGGGTTTGCATCCTGAGCTTCATCAAATAAAATATAGTCATAGTTTAGTTTGGTTTCTGATAATTGATATAACTTTAGATATGCATCATGTGTACATGGAAAATCGCTAGTATTATTAATCATGGAAAACCAAATCTTTTCAGAATAGTCTAATAATTCGCTTCTACTATATTTTGATTCATATGGAATTGCATCTTCTAGTTTCTTATAAGCAGAGTTTGTGTAATTATTAATAATATCTAAAATTATTTTAGCTAATTCTAAGTGTTTTTTATTTGAGCGAGCAAGACCTAGTTCATCTATAATATTTATTGCTTTGAATTGTTTTTCTAATTTCTTTTCGTATATTAGACCAAAGTCCTTATAGGCAATGCCATGCAGAGTAGAAACTTTAACATTTTTTGGGAATTTATATTTACTAGATTCAACGACACCACTGTTAAATGCTAGATATAAAAACTTGCTAGATGGCCTTCTTTTTGCAAACTCAACTAGAGTTGTAGTTTTACCTGTACCAGCAAAAGCTTTTATTAAAATAACATTTTCATTACTATTAAATATATTATTTTGTTCTTGTGTAAAATCCATATATATCTCTCCTGATGAGATTATAGCAAAATATATGCAAAATGCAATAAAGAATAAAAAAGCCCTTTCGGGCCTTTTTTATATTGATTTAACACTTGTTGGTTTGAGAAACTGATGTATTGGCTTGATGTAAGTCCAATACGAAGTACCATCAGCGTGTTTTCTAGTGGCTATAATGCACTTTAGATAACCAATTTCAGGACGAGAACCTGTTTCGCCTTCTTCAGCAGACTTGATGAAAAATGATTCTTCAAGTATCTTTTTAGCATTAGGATGACCTTCAACCATATTCTCTTTAGTGGATGGACCCGGATAGATAATGGCTGCTGGAATAACATCAACGTTAACTCTGTCAGTTGACTCTTCAAGTAAATCACGAATCATCTGGCTTTCAGTAGCTGCCATGAATGCTGCTGCTGAATCAGAACCATCGACACACTGTTGACCATTTCCATCTTCTCTTTGCTTTCTTAATGGACGAACTTCAACGTATTCAACTTCACCTGATTCCGTATCTTTAATACGCACATAGCAGAAAGGATTTGAACCAATATGCTTTGGATTCAACAATGAAGAAAGTGTATTTTCAAGCTCTGTTACGGAATTAACGATTTTGGCTTTTTCTGGAAAGGCTGTTCTTGCAAAAATAATTTCATTTATATTATCGCCCTCTTTTTTTCTTATAAATACAAGACTTGCATTCATAACATGAACTGCTGCTGTAAGCGGATCAGCAGAAATTACTTTCAACCAACGGCTGCTGTAAGTATTATCTTTGTCAAGATAGCAATTTTCAGCAACAAACACAGCTTTACCCGGAGTAGCATGATGTTTACTTTTAGGGTTCGCAAAATCGTTTATTTCAATTCTTTTATATTTGGAAGTTGGATTCTGCTCAATAGCTTTCAAGCGAATTCTTATTTCTTCTTGTGTATCGAGTCTAAGCCCAACCAATATGCCATCTTCGTATGAGATACATTTAACTGGTAAGTTGAGTGGGTTGACACTGGATTCTGTCTTTGTTGATTTTGCAGCCAATTCAGGATGCTGCTCTTTATATTGTGAAAAAATGCTCATAATTAATCTCCATAAATTTATACTCAATTATTTAATAATAGAAAATTATTAAAATTCACTTAAATGATATAATAAAAAAAAACAAAAGCAAGAGTAAATGTCAAAATTATATTAATTTATTCAATTCACTTGCATTTAAGGGCTTAGAGAAATAATGACCTTGTAAAAACATTTTGTCATCTATATACTTTTCCAAAGCGTCAATTTGTTCCTTAGATTCAATACCTTCTATAGTGATATAAGCGTCCAAATTCTTTGCTAAAGATATTAAAGATCTAACAGCCGCTGCATATGAATTATTTTCGTTTATATTTTTAATAAGTTCTCTTGGTATTTTAACAGATGTAAAATCTAAGTCTAGAATATCGAGAAAAGATATTTTGCCTGTGCCGAAGTCATCAATACAAACATAGAAGCCCTTTTGCATAAAATTGGTTATTTTTTCTTTTGCTTCAACAAGATTTTTTGATATAATAGGTTCATCAATTTTTATTTGTATTAAATTAACATTATCCTCACCAATAAGATCTACCATTTTATCAACAATATCATTTTGTTTAAAATGCACACTAGATAGTTTAAATGACAGTTTTATATGTTCTTTTTTAAAAATAGGAAGTAACGATTTAACCTCTTTTAAAGCATTTGCAATTACCCAGTCGGTAATTTTCATTATCAATCCACTCTCTTCAGCTAATGGAATAAATTCATTAGGTTTAACATCTCCTAATGTAGGATGACTCCAACGTATCAATACATCAAAATAAGACAACTTGTTGTCCTTATTATAAGAAGGTAGATATTGCAAATAAAACTGATTGTTATTAATTGCTTGTAATAATTCTTTTTCTAACGATTTCTTTCTTTGTGCCTCACTATCCAAAGTTGATGAATAAAATTTGTATCTATTTCTTCCACCATTTTTAGCAGTATACATAGCTTGATCAGATGCTTTCAATAGTGAGTCAACTGTTACACCATCATTGGGATATATAGCAATACCAAGAGAGCAAGTTACTTTGATTTTGTTACCTTCTAATAAATATTCTTTTGTAATTATATTAATAATATTCTCGGCTACAAATGAAGCGTCTTCGCTTCTGGTAATTTCATGTAATATAACTGTAAATTCATCACCAGCCAATCTAGCAACAGTATCAGTTTCACGAACACATTCCTTTAATCTCTTTCCTATTTCAATTAAAAGCAAGTCACCTACATGATGTCCTAGCGTATCATTTAAAGATTTAAAGTGATCTAAGTCTAAAAACATAACAGCACCAATAGTTTTATTTCTTTTTGAAGTGACAATAGAACGTTCAAGTCTATCCAAGAATAATGCCCTATTTGGTAATCCTGTCAAAGCATCATGCTTGGCAGAGGTCATTGCTTTTACTTCATGATCTCTCATTTCTGTAATATCAGATGCAATAACAACATAGTTTTTTACTATTCCAGTTTCATCATCAAGAATCCTGTTAAACTTTACTGTTTCGATATAAGCAACACCGTCTCTATTACGACTCCATAATTCATCAGAAGAATGACCAACTAATCTTACGGTTTCATAAATTTTAGTATAAACATCTTTATCTTGGGTGCCAGCATTAAAGAAGTCGAAATTTTTACCTTTTATCTCGTTTAATTTATAACCAGTTATTTTTTCAAAAGCAGGATTTACTGATACATACTGGAATTGATCATCCAATATAGCAACCGATTCCTGAGTTGCATAAAAAATTGCACTGTTTAATTTTATTTCTTCTGAGACTTCTAATGTTTCATATTTTAGTTTCTCGATATCCTGTCTTATTTTTAATGTTTTTGTAATATAGGTTAATAAAGCTGAATTATTTTTTAATGATCTATTTTGTTTATAAATAACAAACATAAGAGCAAATGTACAAATTATAGTAGTAAATATTATTCCAGTAAGGGCCAATGAATTCATAATGAAAAATAATGTTGATATTAAAATATTAACCTCAAACTTAAAAAAATCAAATAAATAATAGTTGATTTTGTAAAAATACATATTATAATAAAAATAATAACTTAACAATAGGGATGAAAGATGAGTCAGGATAATCAAAATAATGAACAAGCCATAAGTATTTCTGATAAGGCTAAAAAAGCTATTGAACTTCAAGTAAATAAAGTATTAAGAGAATTAACACTCCTAGGAGATATTGGTATTAAGCACAGAGGTGAAGTTCAAGACGATATAGTTGAAAAGATTTTTGAACATATCAAAAAGAAAACAACAAATGCTAAGAAGCAGTTCAAAGCAAATGATGCACAAGACGAATTCAAAATTGATTCATAATTAATTATTGTTTTAAACTAAAAGCCTCACAAGAGGCTTTTTTTATTACGTACATAAAATTTAAAAATTAATAAAAATATTTCATAATCTTTATGTAATGAGGGGTGCAGTATAGGATTTGAACCTATAATAACTTCAATCTAGTTGAAGGACTTTACCATTAAGCCTAACCACACCATAAATTGGCGGAATGTATAGGACTCGAACCTATGGAGCTTTTACACTCTACGGATTAGCAATCCGCTGCCTTACCACTCGGCCAACATTCCATAACTGGGGTGAAGTGAGAGAATCGAACTCTCATCATTGGGGCCACATCCCAACGCTTTACCACTAAGCTAACTCCACATATATTTGGAGGTGCGTGTGAGATTCGAACTCACGAAGCCATTTCTGACTTACCTTCTTAGCAGGAAGGTGTATTCAACCACTCTACCAACGCACCATAATTTGGGGTGACGCATGGGACTTGAACCCACATCTTCTTCGTTCACAGCGAAGTGCTTTACCATTAAGCTAGTGCCACCATAAAATCTAAAAAATGACAGTGAAAATAAGATTGGAAACCAAAGTTATTTTTCCAATGAAAACTCAATTTCAAATTGAAAAATATAATCTATCTTAGCAGTCACACTATCTATTTGGAGGAAGAAGTGGGATTCGAACCCACGGAGCTTTTACACCCTTCAGTTTTCAAGACTGACGCAATAATCCATCTCTACCATTCTTCCGTAATTTTAAAATTTTATTTTTTATTTTCTAACTCTTCATGTTTTACATCTTACCAATTATTTTTCCACTTGTCAACAATTATTTTGTTTTTTTTAAATTATTTTACTTTAAAATCAATGCTTTACATTATTTATGGTTGAATAGAAACCTACCAATTACAGGCATAAAAAAACTCAGTGCTTTTTGGCTACTGAGTTCTTTGATACCTATACAAATTCAAGAATTCAGAAGCCTTTGAGATAATCTCTGCTCCTGAAATCTTCTAAGCAGCGACTATCCTTCCATATGACTGGAATGACTTGAACTGCTTGATACTGTATTTTTAAATTTTTTCATTTTAAATTCCTAATTTATTAGATAATACTTTAAATTTTAAAAAAAGTCAATCACTTAATTTTTATAGATAAATTTTTTGCATCTTTCAAAACATCTTGCTGATCTTTCAACTTTTGAAGTGCTGATGTTAATTCACCTGATTCTTTTAATTTGCCTGTCGTAAAATCATTATGGACAAAACCGGCTAATATATCTTTCAATTCTAATGCTCTATCAAAATGAACTTGTCCGTCATCAACAAAAAGAATATTTGCATTCTTATTTTCGTTAGAAATTATATCCAATACTAGATTTTTATTTCTACCATCCATCAAATGTGCTTGAGTAACATTTATACCATATGTTCTATGAGTTATATTAAAACGTTCAAAAGCAGATCCACCCCGAGCAGTTACTACAATAGTTTTATAAGGAACATCTTCTGGTTTTATTTTTCCATCAATTCTCAATTCTGAAAAATAATCCACTATGGCACCTAATTTTTTAACAGCATTTCCTAAAGGACCTAATTGCATTGGATTTCCTCTATTTAAGTGCTCATTCTGTCTAAATACTTCAAGAGGATTAACTCCAACTATTTGTTTTGCATTTTGATAATTAACTTCAGACATCACATCACCAATAACACCATCAAAATCAGAAACTAGAACAATCTTGTTGTCTTTTCTTCTATAGGACTCCATATTTTTTTCTGGACTTATATTGGGGATATAAATAGAAGCAATTCCATTTTTTTGATATTTCATAGCACTTTCATGTGATGTACTAAACACCAAGTCAGCACCTTGTGCTTTGTGATATGGAAGAGGATCACCACCATCTAACAAATGTGAATAATCCCACTCTTTAGCTAAGTCATCTGATGAGTGATCAGAAATCCATTTTTTCATAGACCTGAATATTGAATCAGTTTCAGAATTGGGACTGTTACGAGAAGATATACCAAAACGAATATCTATAATATCACTAGGAACTTGGTTTTTCAGGTTTTTAAAAGCCATATACAAGCCTAATGCTGGACCCGGATTAAAGCACTCATTGTTTTTGTCCATTGATTTTAGTTTATCAATGTAAGCACGTAATCCGTTTTCTTTATAGATTTTTTCCATCTCTTCAAGATCAAAAAGTGAAGCAAGAGAAAAACCTATAGTCAATACCTCTGGCTGTTTTTTATTAACCTGATTTTCGTTTTCTTTACTACTCATTTTATACCTCTGTTAATTAAATTCTTTTTTTTATTATCAATAACAACTTCATCTTTTACAGTAATTAAAGAATACAATTCAAGTAACTCTTTATCAAATTTATTATCTCTCAAAGGAGTTGATAAGATAGGTTCTGGTTTCAAGTGGTTCACGGAATTTTCAGAAGGGTGCCTTATATCCGCTCTTAAGAAACCATATTTTACAACATTTTCAGCCGTAAAGTCAAGCTCGGAAGCCTTATAATATTTCATGATATCCGCAACTTTTCCATACTCAAGACCTGTGTATGTTTTTATTTCTTCAACTATTTCTTGAGCTTTCATCTTTTTTCAATAAATATTTTTTGGATTTAGTATAGGTCTAAAAACATTAAGAAAACCATATTTTATAGCATCTTCTTTTTTCATATCTTGTGTTCTAGGTACTTGCAAGTTCCATTCTTTATTATAATCAGAAACTGTTTTTAATTTTTCTACACTATAAATGACACTATCAATAATTTTTTTTGTAGATGTTTCATTTCTTGAAACACCATATACATGTTCAAAATGTTCAATTATTTTATCATTCTGTGGTAATGTATTTGCAACACTTTTTGATAGAAATCTCAAATAATCTTTTAAATCCTCACCTTTAATTTGTGATAATTTTAACATAAATTCTAGTTCATTAGGAAATCTTATATCAGAAGCTGCAAATATAATATCATCTCTTTTATTATAATTTAATTCTTCTAAAATTTTAGATGCCACAAATGTAGTATGAATGGAATCATTTAAGTGTCTATAAAACTCAGTACCTAATTTTTGTAGAAAAACACGAGTTGTCATGTTAGCGAAAAATTTTAAATCAGGAAAATTATCTTTCAGATTATTAAGTACATCAATATCAGATTCAAAACCTACCAAATCTTTATGTTCAGGCAAAATCAGTGAACAAGCATTTAATTTAAGTGTTTCAGCCATACTGATAGCTTTAAAATCATTGGTGAAATTTTCTTCTGCAATTCTTTTTGCGGTATCTTTACCATGTCCTGCATAACCTGTTAAATATAGAAAATTAATATCTAATTTCATTTAAGATTCCTTTGTTTTGATATAAATATTATATCATATAAAAAAGAGATTTGAAATAACATTTATAGTATTTGACAAAATACAGTAAAACACGTATAATATGGCGAAAAGGAGAAACTGTAGAATGACTTTACCAACACCTGTTATACGAAGAAGAATACTCAATAAAAAGTTATATGATGAAGCAATAGATAGTGGTTACACTCATCTACAGGCACTAATAGTTGCAAACAGAGAAATACCAGAGGGGACAAATTTTCAAGGTTTTATGAATCCTGATTTTGCACATATTCCCAATATTGGATTGCTTACTGATATACATAAAGCAGGGGACAGGATAGCAGATGCTATTCAAAATAATGAGGTTATTGGTTTGGTATGTGATTTTGACGTAGATGGTATTTCATCAGCCGCTGTTATGTACAAAGCTTTAGTTGACTTGTTTAAGGCAGAACCTACCAATATCAAAGTTTTCATTTCTAACAGGATGAAAGAAGGGTATGGTTTTTCTGATAAAGTATTAGATCGTGTTTTGGATAATGATCCTATCCCCACATTATTAGTTACTGCAGATCAAGGTTCTGCTGATGGTGATAGAGTTGACCGATACCTTGCTGAAATGACTAAACGCAAAATTAAAGGAGATGTGATTATTAGTGATCATCATGAAATTCCTAAAAGTGGCGGACCTAAACAAGCTTATGCATTTGTTAACCCACAAAGACATGACAGTAAATTTCCAGATCGTACCATTTGTGGTTGCACAGTAGCTTTATTTCTAATGGCTTCAACACGCCACAAACTTATCAAGCGTGGAATTTTAAAAGATGATGGAAAAGGTATAAGAGAGTTGGTCGCATTTTCAACTGCTGCAACTATTGCCGATTGTGTATCTATGGCAAGTGAAACAAATAGGGCTATTGTAACACAAGGATTAAGAGAAATTAATGCCGGTAGCTTACCAGCTTGGAAACAAATGAGGCAATTCGTTAAAGAAGAACAAGAACAAATCAAAGCAGAATCAATTGCTTTTGGACTAGGACCAAGAGTAAATGCTTGTTCTCGAACAGGTGGGGATGGATTAAATGCTGTAAAATATTATTTATCAGATAATGACTTTGATGCTGAGCGTTATTTAGAATATCTAAATGTTGATAATAATATTAGAAAAGAAATAGAAAAAAGATTAGTTGAAGAAGCGACAGAAGTTGCAAGACAGTTAGTAAGTAAAGGATATTTAAGTCTTGTTATTTTCAATAAAAATGGACACCATGGCATTCATGGTATCGCTGCAAGTCGTCTAGTTGAACGTTTTGGGCGTCCAGTAATTATGCTGAGTCCAAAAGAAACAGTGCAAGAATCATTAACTAAAGCACAAGCCGAAAAACTCTTGAATACAAAAATTGTTAAATTTCAGGAATTCTATGATTTACCCAATAACCAGTATATAAGTGCAGAGAAAGAAAAAAGAGAAATTCATTATCATTTACATACTATTACAGTAGTATCAGGGTCGGCTCGCAGTATTGATGGTTTGGGCGATAATCAAAAAGATATGTTAAGTATTTTAGAATGCTTAATTGATGTGCAGGACAAACATAAACTTTTTCTAGGATTTGGAGGACATTGCATGGCAGCAGGAATGGCCTTGAAATATGAAAACATAGCCCTTTTAAGAGAAAGTATTGAAGAAGCAGTAAAAGAAAAAGTTAGACCGAAAGATATTTATCCAAAAATTCTGACAGATGGTGAGATTCCATCAGGATCAAGAATTTCCCTCAACCTAATTGATGAAATTGGGGAATTGGAACCCTATGGTAGACAATTTGATTATCCATCTTTTACGGTAGAAGCTAAAGTGATAGATTCAGAAGTAAAGGGTGTTAATAATGATACTGGTATTTTTAGTCTTGAAATTGGTGGATACACTTATAAAGCGGTTTGGTTTAAATACAGTTTAAGTCCGATGTTTAAAACATTTAATAACCAAGAATATTATAGAATGGTTATTGAAATCAAAGATAAATGGTATCAAGGACGCCGTTCAATACAAATAATGATTAAGCATGGAGAGCCAATTTAGTCCAATATTGGATTTATGGCTTGCTTTCAGAAAATATAATGCTATATTATATATTATAGTAACAATGTAAATACACAATGAAATGCTTTAAAAAAGGACTTTTAAAAGTTATAGCATGTTCATCTTTTGTGCTTTTTTCTAGTTATTCGTTTAGCTTTGATTTTGAATGGACAGATAATGATCCAGCATTACTAGGCTATGTTACAGATAACAAAGAATCAATCGTAAAATGGGCAACGTTAGCTTATGAGAATGGAAAACCATACAGAGAATACATTGAAACCATCGCTGAGCAGAATGGTGTCCCTAAAGAAATGTTTGTATTGGCAGCCGTAGAATCATCGTATAAAACACATGCTGTTAGTCATGCCGGTGCAAAAGGGATGTGGCAGTTTATGAAAGGTACAGCCGGTGATTTGGGATTGCGTGGTGGAGATTATGATAATAGAACAAATTGGGAAAAATCAACAGTTGCAGCAATTCAGTATATAAAATATCTAGCAGAAGAAAACTTTTATGGTGATTATGAGTTAGCTGTTTTGGCCTATAATGCTGGGGTGGGACGTGTTAAGAAAGCAATTTTGAAAAATCAATCGGCTGATGTATGGGTTTTGATTAATGATAAAGAATCTTTCAAACAAGAATCCAGAGAATATTTACCTAAGTTCATTGCTTATGCCAATTATTTTAAATACTTGGATCAGAAGGGTCAGTAAAACAATGAAATAAACAAATAAAAAGTCAAAGTTATTTGACTTTTTTTTATTCTACTATAAGATCTAAATGGAAAATAGAAGGATATATAATTATGGAGCATGTACATGAGTGAAAAAACATACGAAGACTTTTTTAATGACGATAATAAAAAAAGAATCTATGATTTAATTAATCGTTTGTCAAAATTTAAAGGACAAAGAATATCATATGAAAATTATAGAAAAGTTTTAAAAGCCAGATTGATGAAAAAAGCAATGGTTGGTGGTCATAATGCTGTTCAAGCTCAAGAGCGAGAAGCTTATAGCCATCCAGATTATGAAAAAGTAGTCGAAGCTATACAAATTGCCACAGAAGAAGAGACAAAAGCTTACTGGGAACTTGAGATGTTTAAAACTGAAATTGATGTTTGGCGTACAGAACAAGCTAATATAAGAAGGGCTATGGAATGATAAATATAAATTTGACACCTGCCGCAATTCTTCAAATAAGAAAAATATACAAACAAAATCCTGAAAAGATCATGGTCTTTTCTATGAAAACCACAGGTTGTTCAGGATTTGAATATATCGTTGAACTTGAAAATACAAATAAAGAAATACATATTGTTGAAATTGACAATATTTCAGTAGGTATAAAAAAACAATACCTAGATAATTATAATGGCACAATAGTTGATTATACTGTAGATAAGTTTCAAAGTAAATTTACATTTAGTAATCCAAACGTGAAAGGTGTTTGTGGATGTGGGATAAGCGTTAGTTTTTAACTTAGAGGATTTAATTATGAGTAAGAAATATATATATATAGATGCAGAAACAATACCTGATGGGGAAATAGACGAATTTGAATTGTACAAAGATCCTCCTAAAACCATCAAAGATCCTGAAAAAATTAAAAAATGGGAAGAAGAACAAAAAACGGAACAATTTCTGAAGCAATCTGTCGATACCAATAGAGCTAAAATTTTAACTATTGGAGCAGCAGCAGATGAAAATACTCCCGAATGTTTTGTAGATTTGGCAAACTATGATGAACGAGTCGTTTTAAAAGACTTCGAAAGTTATTTGCGTAAAGAACGTGAAACTTATATTACAGAAGGCGTGGATGAACCTCGCATTATTTTTAATGAACTTATTTTCGTTGGTCATAATATAAAAAAGTTTGACCTCCAAATATTGTTTGTAAAATCAATAAAATATAACCTTCCTTATTTAGGATCATTAGTACATCCAGCTAGAATGAGATATAATCAAAGCAAAAGTTACGATATTATGGAAATATGGGGTGGTGCTGACACCTATAATTATGTTTCGCTAGATACTGTTGCGACTACTATTGGAATACAAGGAAAAAAGGGAATGGACGGAAAAATGGTTTATCCTAAGTTTAAAGAAGGACTGATTGATGAAATTATCACTTATCAAAAAGATGATGTCATTCTTGTTAGAGATGTATTTAAAAGAATGAAAAAAATTATAGGAGCATAAATGATAGAAATAAAAGGGTATTGTCTAGATTTTTTCAATGCTGTAGATATTTATAGTTCGAATCCTGACAAAAGGAGTAGTCTGACAAATTTGGAATGGAATATATTAAAAGAAATAATATTTTTAGCAACCAATCCAAGCTATTATTATATTCCACAACATGTAGAAGATTATGAATATCCCAAAAACTCTTCAGGCAATATCATTTTTAATGAGAATTTTATCGTGGAATCAGATATTGAGTCCTACGATTTAGTCAGTAAAAATACAAGAATGAAAACTTATACACCCACTGTCTATATTTACATTAAAGAAAAAGATCATAATTTTGATAATCTTAGTCTAATAACTAACAGTAAAATTAAAAATAATCTTTTAATAATTATAAGAAAATATAATGGAATATGGCAGATACCAACACTGGGCTATAGTATCTCAGAAGAAAGATTGCATTTTATAGAGTTATTTAAAAAACGACATTTTGATTTTGTTCAAAGCCAAAAACAATTTAATATTCAAGAATGTTTAAAGATAATATTGAAGAAAACACATGATTTGCATAAAAATCATATACAAACTTTAAATAATAAGCACATCGATTTTCTTAGTTATCCTATAAAAAACATTGACTATAAAGTACCAGCCTTCCTTTTCCAGAGCATTAATAAACCGGATGTTAATCGGCAAACAATAAGACAGGATGAAGACAATAATTTTAAAGATGCATTGGATGATTTATATTATTACGGAGTTAGATTGCAATGAAATACAAAATTAACAATGATTGGGAAAAATTTTTTCTTAAAAATGAAGAACAATTAAAATCCATATTTGAAAAAATAGATTTCAATAAAATAGTTTATCCAAGTTTTGATAACATCTTTAATACATACTCTTTATGCTCTTATAAAGATATTAAAGTAGTGATTATTGGACAAGATCCTTATCATAATGAAGGACAAGCTCAAGGTTTAGCTTTTTCTGTTCCAGTAGATTTTCCACTTCCACCGTCACTAAAAAATATATACATAGAGTTAAATAATGATTTAAATATTAAAAACGAAAATGGTGATTTAACATCGTGGGCAAAACAAGGAGTCTTCTTGATAAACACTGCTTTGACGGTGGAAAAAAACAAGCCAATGTCACATTCGAAAATTGGTTGGCAAGATTTTGTTGTTGAATCAATCAAAGAAATAAACAGAAAAGAAAAAGTAATATTTTTATTATGGGGTGGAGAAGCTAAAAAATTTAAAAAATATATATCTGACTATAATTATATTATTGAATCACCTCATCCATCCCCATTGTCTAGTTATAGAGGTTTTTTTGGCAGTAAGCCCTTTTCTAAAATAAACAAATTACTAAGCGATAATAATCTAGCAGAAATAGACTGGCGTACTTGATTGACAAATTAGGAAATACGCTTATAATACGCATGAATTTAAAGGAAAAATATATGTATAATCTGATTGAAAAGAATGATCTTATAGCTATGTTTCCCATATTGAATTGTCAAGAATCAGCAATTTTAAATATGGTTTCACAAGATGGCATAGGTTTAAATCCTGTTTTTCTTGCAATGAAAAGCCTATACCCTAACATGGCGGATAGTCTTCGCAAGAACATAATGGGTAACACATTTGAAGCAGGCAATTTACTACTTCATCGTGTTCAAGAAAGTTTTGTGGTTCTGACAATGCCCATTCAAGAAAGTTGGAAAACTGAATACAGTTATGACTATGTATTCAAGGGTTTTCAAAAAATATCTCTAATTTACAAAGAGAGAAATATAACTTCCTTGGCAATACAAGAAGGAATTATTCCAAATGATGTTATCGACAAGTTAATAGATACATTAGATTTACCAAAAATAGTATATTATCAATCGTATTAAGGAGCGAAAATGAGCGACAAAATTATATCAGGAATAAAATTTGGATTTAAAGATGTATTAATCGTACCACAGCGTAGCGATCTTAACAGTCGTTCAGAAGTTGATTTAGTCAGAGAGTTTAAATTTAAACATTCACCTCATAAATGGTCAGGGGTGCCCATTGTAGCTGCTAATATGGATACAGTGGGAACATTCGAAATAGCTGTTACATTAATGAAGCATAAAATGTTAACAGCCATTCATAAACATTATAGTCTTGAAGAGTGGGAAAGCTTTATTGCTCAGTTGTCTACATCAGAACAGGAAGATTTCTTTGAGTATACTATGATCAGTACTGGTACATCTTCTGCTGATTATAATAAGACGACTCATCTTCTGAAAAAATATCCCTTTAAATTTGTATGTATTGATGTTGCAAATGGCTATAGTCAACATTTTTCAAATTTTGTAAAAACGTTTAGACAAAATCATCCCGAACCTATCATTTTTGCTGGTAATGTGGTTACAGAAGAAATGACACATCAATTAATAATAGATGGTGCAGATATTGTAAAAGTTGGTATTGGGCCGGGTTCTGTATGTACAACCAGAAAGCAGACAGGTGTTGGTTATCCTCAGTTAAGTGCTGTACTAGAATGCTCTTCTAAAGCACATCGTACAGGTGGTGGTATTTGTAGTGATGGTGGCTGTACCATACCGGGCGATGTATCCAAAGCCTTTGGTGCCAATGCTGATTTTGTAATGATTGGTGGTATGTTTGCAGGTCATTTACAATCTGGTGGTAATCGTATTACCGTCAATGACAAAGAGTTTATTGAGTTTTATGGTATGAGTTCAAGAGAGGCTATGGATAAACATTCTGGTGGAGTCGCCGAATATCGATCATCCGAAGGCAAGCATGTTTTAATTCCTTTTAAAGGTGATCTAAATAATACAGTAAAAGATATGTTGGGTGGTATTAGATCTACATGCACTTATGTGGGAGCAAGAAATATTAAAGAATTAGGTAAGAATGTTGTTTTTATACAGGTTCGAGAACAGCTAAATGAAGTATTTGGAAAATCTTGATAATAGTTGAAAAACTTAGTTATATTTAATTGACAAAAAGCAAAGAATTGATATTATATGAGAACTTAAATTTAAATGGAGGATGTATGAGTTTAGATGATAAAAAGAAAGCAGCATTGGCATCGGTAATGGCAAGTATTGAAAAAGATTTTGGTAAGGGTTCCATTATGAAAATGGGAGATAAAACTGATAATCAAATAGAAGCAATCGGAACAGGATCTATTCAGTTAGATTTAGCTCTTGGTATTGGTGGTATTCCAAAAGGACGTATTATTGAAATTTATGGACCTGAGTCTTCAGGTAAAACCACTCTAACTCTCCATGCTATTGCAGAAGCTCAGAAGAAAGGTTTAGTATGTGCATTTATTGACGCAGAACATGCACTTGATCCATCTTATGCGAAAAAATTGGGTGTAAATATTGACGAACTCTACATATCTCAGCCAGATACAGGTGAACAAGGTCTTGAAATATTGGATCGTCTTGTAGCTTCTGGTGTTATTAATTTTGTCGTACTTGACTCGGTAGCAGCACTTGTACCAAAAGCAGAAATCGAGGGTGAAATGGGCGATCACCATGTTGGTCTACAAGCAAGAATGATGTCTCAAGCTTTACGTAAAATAACAGGTAACGTAAAGAAGATGGACGCGACTGTTATTTTTATTAACCAAATACGTATGAAAATTGGTGTAATGTTTGGTAACCCTGAAACCACTACTGGCGGTAATGCATTGAAGTTCTATGCCTCTGTTAGAATGGATGTTAGAAAAAGTACTGCACTCAAAGATGGTGAAAATGTAATAGGTAACTTAACTACTGTTAAGATTGTTAAAAACAAAGTTGCTCCACCATTCCGCAAGGCAGAATTTGATATTATTTACGGGCAAGGAATTAACAAACATGGTGAAATCATCGATTTAGGTGCTAAATTAAATATCATTGAAAAATCTGGTGCGTGGTATAGCTACAATGGTAATAAGATTGGACAAGGTAAAGAAAAAACAAGAGCTTTCTTACTAGAGAATCCAAAAGTTTCTGACGAAATTGAATCTAAAATTAGAAGCCAGATCAGTGGCATTGCCTTAGATATTGATTTTAATGATACTCCAACCAATGATGAAGAGTAAAATTTAAAAGTCGCTTAGGCGGCTTTTTTATACTTTAAATATTGTAAAAAAATAGATAAATAAACTTTACAATTAAATTTTATAAGATATAATTATAGTAGATTTTTATAGTAGATTTTTATAGAGGATAATATTATGACAACATCATCAAATAAAGCAGTAAAAACAGTAAAAGAAGTTGAAGAAGTTAAAGAAGTTAAAGAATTATCAGTTATTGAAAAAATGATAAAAGAAATCAATGAAACTACTGATAAAATCAATCTAGATGGGAAACTCTATACCACTGTTGCAAAGCGAAATGAAATATTAAGAAAACATTTGGGTTTTGATGTAAAAATTCGTACAAAGCATATAAATATAGATAATGATAAAGTTATTTTCGAATGTAAAATTTATATATGGAAAAATGAATCTTGGCATTTAGTAGCTAATGGTCATGCCGAAGAAAGTCGCTCAAGTACAGAAATTAATAAAAAGGCGGCTGTTGAGAATGCTGAAACTTCCGCTTTAGGTCGTGCATTGGCAAACTTAGGACTTACTGGTGGTGAGTTTGCAAGTATGAATGAAATGGCGGTTAAAACTGGCTTGATTGCAAAAGCAGATAGTGAATTAGTTGCACATACAAAGTCCTTAATTAAGCTTTCGGGTATCAATGAAAAAGCCTTGTTGACTTCACTAAGTATTAAATCATTTGATACTTTAAAAGAAGAGGATGCACTAAAAATAATTAAAAAATGCTTGGCAGCAATAAAATCAAAAAAGGTTCCAAATAAATCAGAATCAAAAGATGAACAAGAAGAAGATATACGAATGTAATAATTGACTTAAATAAATAAAATGTTATCCTTTATTTGAAATCAAATAAGGGATTTTTTTTATGTTTAGGAAAATATTGGTGTCAGGAATATTAATGCTATCTTTTAATGCATTTGCGTCGAGTAATTTATTTAATACAACAAAGAGTTCAATTATTGAAAAAGAAACTATTTTTCAAAACGATTCATTTAATAGTGTAAAACAAGAACCATTACCTGTAGAGCAAGCATTTCAACCTGACTTTATATTAGGAAATGAATACTTTGAAGCAACTTTTAATATTCAAGATGGTTATTATATTTATAAAGATAAAATAAAACTTACTATAAACAACGATAATTATTTTATAGATAAACCAAATGCAATAAAAAAAAATGATCCGGTTTTTGGAATAGTAGATGTTTACGAAGGATATACATCATTTAAAACAATAATTAATTCGAAAGAAAATAATTTAAATATAACATTACAATATCAAGGTTGTTCAGAAAAATACAAAATATGTTATCCAGTTGAAATTAAAAAAACAATATTAACCAATACGTATATTAATAAAACACCTTCAAAAAATTATATATTGAAAGAACATATTGATACTATCGTTCCTGTACTGAAAAATGATAACATATTTGATAATATGTCAAATGCAAATTTCATATCAAATTTCATTAAGACAGAGAACTATCCATTTACACTATTTATTTTTTTATTATTTGGAATTTTGATGGCTTTTACGCCTTGTGTATTTCCAATGATACCTATTATTTCAAGTATTATAATAAAACATGACAAAAAACATCCGATTCTAATATCTTCATTATATGTATTGGGTATTGCATTATGCTATGCAACTATAGGATTAGTATTAAAAACATTTAATTTTAATATACAGATAGCTTTGCAAAATATATATTTATTAATAGCCACTGCATTTTTAATGTTTGTATTGTCTTTATCAATGTTTGGTTTTATTAACATAAGTATGCCAGCCTTTATTCAAAATAAAATAAACAAAGGAACAAATAAGCTAGATAACAGTCATAACCCTATGACCATGATAATAAGTGGTTATCTGTCTGCATTAATTTTAAGTCCTTGTGCAGTAGCTCCATTAGCGGGAACCTTGTTATTTGCTAGTCAATATGATAGTATATTTTATTCAACACTTTTATTATTTGTACTCGGATTAGGTAGTGGGATTCCTTTAATAATTTGGGCTAGCTCATTTAAAAGAATATTACCAAAAGCTGGTAATTGGATGTATGAAGTTAAAAACTTTATTGGCGTTTTATTAATATTCATTGGACTGTACTTACTATCAAAAATAATTCCTTTAAATGATGGAAGCATAATTTCTATTTTATTTAAAACTCTTAGTGTAACAGTTGTTATTGGTTATATTATTACATTTCTAAAAACTACAATCAGAAATAAAATTATTTTATTTATAGTCTCATTTATTATATTACTTTCCAATGGAAATACACCTGTTTCAACAAAAACAGAAAATGCCAAAGACTCATTCATCAAAGTCGAACGTTTATCGGATATAAAGCCAGAATCCTTATCAATGATCTATGTTGGAGCAGATTGGTGTGTGAGTTGTAAAGAAATGGAGCACACTACATTTGCTGATCCCGATGTTATAGCCATACTAAAAAATTATAAAGTCTATTTTGTAGATATAACTAATATAAATGATAATGAAAAAGAAATTCTCGAAAAATATAAGTTGCAAATTGCTCCTTTCTATGTTTTATATGATAATAAAGGAAGACAACAAGATGAAATTTATATTGGCTACATTAATAAAAATAAATTTCTTGAAATTGTCAAAAAATAATATAAAATAATATAATATCACAGTTAAGGCAATCATGGCTAGGACAAAGAAAAAAGACGTTGAAGAAGATATCAATATAGAAGAGCTAGATTTAAGAGATTTCGGTGTATCATCGGAAGAATACCTAAATATTAGTGTTATCAATCAAAAAGCAAACTTAAAAAAATTAAAGCGTAGATTGAAAAATATAACAGAATCAATGAGTATTACTCAGCAATCTCTTATACAGCTTATTTGTGTGCTTGAAAACTGCCATACGGCAAAAAAAATATCATTAGACAATCAAGAAAAAATTGTTTATTTATTAAAAAACTTTGATGATTCACTAATCGATATTGTTTGGAATATAGATAATATTATTGAAGATGTTGAGTATGGAAATCTATTTGAATCAGACTGCGAATTAGCTGAGCAAAAGATTATTGAAATCGTAGAAGTTACCAAAGAAATTGAAGAGTTGTTTGTCAAAGTTAAGGTCATAGAAGAATTTGAAGATAGTATTATGAGTATTTCTGTATCAATAATGGAAATATTGGAATCAATAAGTCAAATGCAATTTCTATTTCAGAAAATACATCATATAAATGACAGCTTGTAATTTGTAAATTTATTTAATGAAAAGAGCATGAAAATGCTCTTTTTTTATTTTACAATTTTAAATAATTGACTTTTTAGTATTAAATGTTAATGTATATTCAACAAATTAGGAGGTTCCATGAGATTAAAACTACTAGCCATTTCAATTTTTTTCAGTATATCAAGCCAAACATTTGCAATTACAAAAAATATTGATTTTTATACAGGACCATCTGATAATACTAATCGATTTACTGTTTCAGGAATGTTATCAGAAATTAATAATGCTGAATTTAATGGCTCTACTTTATTGGTTGAAGGATTGAATGCATCTTCTTATATCACATTAAATGACAAGGCTCCCTATTTTATATCGTATAATGAACAAAATCTAAATTTATATGAATTATTAAATAAGAATAAAGGTAAAACAATAACTATTGATGGAACACAATATAAAGTTGTTGGCTTTACAGGGGAGTTTATTATTCTTACTGGCACCAATAGTGATAGATATATTTTTAAAAGAATAGATGATAGCATTGAACTTCCAAAAGAATGGTTTATACAAGTTCAAAAAGGTTTAAAAGCATCATTTGATGATCAAATAAAAGAATCGGATAAACTATATTATTCCCAAAATGAAAATGGATTAACTTATACAAATGATTATCAAGGAGTTATTCAAGATGATTCTAAAATAAACCTTGTTCACTATATTAATATAAATAATGGAACAGACAAAATATTTGATAATGTAAATCTTAGTTTCTTTTTGAGTGAAACAAATGTAACTAAAAAAAGACCTGAAATTATGTATAAAGCCATGAGTGCTGTATCAAGCGATGCAATAGGCATAGAGGAAAAACCAGAATTCAAGGCAGTTGATATTTCTGGACTGAAAGTTATTACCTTGGGTAAACCAGTTACTATTCAACCAAATATGAATAAAATAAAACATACAGATAAACTTTATACATATGAAAATTATGTCAATATTTATTTAAATGATAATTTTCCCGTATATTTCACTCCTAACGATAATTCTAATGATTATGAAAAAATATATAATAATGCAGTATCTGATATTAAAAATAGTTTGATTACTAATAAAAACTTATTCACTGATAGAATTAAGATTAAACTTGATAAAGATGATATACTCGCATCAGGTAATATTGACATTTATGAAAAAAATAAAGATAATTCAAAATTAATAATTTCAACAAATTTAATTCATAATGAAAAAAGTGATCTTGATATTGAGAAAAGTCAAAATAGAGATCTAAAAATAGTTGATGTCAATACGGTTGCTTGGGATAAATATAAAAAATCAGAAATAGATATAAAAAATGGTAACTTTAAAATTGATATTGTATATATCTCTATAAAAAATGATGGAAAGCATAATTATAATGTTATGTATAAAGATAAGAAATATATTATAAAGTCAGGTGAAATTGTAAATATTTATACAAATTAAAAATTTGATAGTTAAAATAAAGATATATGCAAAATATCTTTATTTTGCTTTAAAAATAATAAAAATTGGCAAATATTATTTTTGGGTTAAAGAATTATTAAATAAAATTTTAATTTTTTCCTTTAAATATTTGATTTTTATTAAAAACTTAGTTATATTAAAAATTATGGATAATAAGAACAATATATGGAGTTGTATGAATAAGGCAACAATCGTAGTCAATAATACCCAAAAGCAAAAATCATTTAATTTAATAAAAATCATTATGGAAGATTACTCTAAAACTCTAGACACTATTAAAGATAATGATGCATCTAATGATCTTTTTATGAAAACAACAAAACACCTCATTTCAAACTTCAATCAAGAAGTTAATGAAATTTTAGTAAATAACCATGAAAAATTCGAGCTTTCAATTCACAGTATTAATATATTTAAAGAAACACTTGATTTCTATTGGAGTAATTCGAAAGATTCTTTTGTCGAATATAGTGAAACAGATTTTATTAACGCACAACGTTTACTATCAGGCACTCATGTCAATATTTTTGTAAAATAATAGATAAAAAATAACATAACCTCTTGAATTTTTGAAAAAATAGTCTATCATATGATCACTTTTTTGAAAAAGGAGAACATTATGTTATTCAAAAATATTTATGCATTTACTCTCAATGATAGTGAGATTACAGAAAGCACTCTATCTGATAAGTTGGAAAAATTCAGGATACAGCCTGTTGGTAAGTTTGAAGAAAAATCTGTTGGATGGGATGATGTTCTCGAAGATGAAGAAAACTTATTATTTAAAGTAAGTAAATCTGCTTATATTCTAAATTTGAAAACTGAGGAAAAAAGCGTACCCGCAGCAGTTATTGGTCAAGAACTTAAAAAGCGTATAAAAGAAATCATCAAAGATGGTGGTGATTATCCAAGTAAAAAAGAACAAAAAGTTTTAAAAGAAGAAATAAAACATAATTTACTAAACCAAGCATTTGTTAAGCCATCAAATATAAGTGGATATATCGACTTTGCCAATAAACTATTAGTAGTTGATGCTTCATCACCTGCAAAAGCAGATAAATTCAATTCAGCATTAAGGGATGCTCTTGGCAGTCTGTCACTTGACTTGATCAACCCTGAAAATGACGTTTCTGATAATCTTGGTAATTGGCTCAAAGAAAAGAAATGTCCACGCCCTTTCGAAATAGGTGAAAATTGTTTGTTCAAAGAACGTAGTGGTAATGCCGGTAAAATTAATGTTTCCAATCATGATTTGACAACTAAAGAAATTGTTGACCATCTTGAGAATGATAAAATCGTAGACAAAATGGACATTATTTGGCAAAAAAGAGTTTCTTTTTCTTTGAATTCTGCATTTCGAGTAACAAAAGTTAAATTTTTAGATATTGTAAATGAGCAAATCAAAGAAGAGTTGGGTGAATCAGATGATAAATATGCAATCACTAAAGCTGAAATGGAAATCATGGTAGGTGACTTTGCTGAAATAGTCCAAGACCTAGTTAAAGCATTCTCCGAATAATAAGGTTTATCCTTATTATTCAATATTTAACTACACAAACTTGATAAAAAAAATTTAAAATGTATAATACTAAATAATTATAATTAGTTCGGGGGAATGATGAAGAAATATCCAATTCAAAACGCATTAAAGTTTTTGAATGAATTGCATAATTCTTACATAGAAATGGAAGATGAACATATTTTAGAAAAATGTGACTGTTCTAAAATAAAAGCTGCAATTTCAATACCAGATGCAAAATGGAATTCAAAAATATTATATTCAGGATGGGAAATTATAGTTAAATATCAAGATATATTGATTGAAAATGACTATAAAGTAGAATGTATTGAAAAACCAGATGTAGATGATAGTGTGTCGAAAAAACAATGTTCAGATTTAATGATTTTTAATAATAATAGATTAATAATCAATAATATATCCGACTGTGTAAGAAATCAGTTTACTATACCATGCTCACAAGATTCATTGAGTCTTGAATTGAATCTTGTCAATCTTTATAAATTAGTTCCTTCTGTATTAGAAGGTGTTATAAGTTTTGATAAAGAATGTCAGAGAAAAATTAATCTTTATCTCAATGATATTAAGGAGTCTCAGATGTTTTGTGGGCTTCCTTATAAATTCAAGCAAACACTTAAACCTTTTCAAGAAATTGGTGCTTTATTCATACTATTTAATAAAAAAGTATTATTAGGCGATGAAATGGGGTTAGGAAAAAGTATTCAAAGTATAGCAAGTGTTGATATAGCAAAAGCATATCCATGTCTAATTGTTTGTCCTTCTTCATTGAAATATAACTGGCAAGATGAAATTGGCAAAGCAACTGATGCTTCAGTCCATTTCCTAGGCAGTGTAAATCCCACTGATAAAAATTATTATATTATCAATTATGAATCCTTACATAAACAGATGGGGTTCTTAAAAGAACTTGGTCTAAAATCAATAATATTTGATGAAAGCCATTATCTTAAAAATGAGGAAGCAAAAAGAACAAAAAGTTGTCTAAATGTAGTCAAAAATATTGAATATAGAATAGAATTATCAGGAACTGCTGTATTAAAGACGCCTATAGATTTAGTAAGTCAATTAATGGTTCTAAATAGAATAGAGTTTTTTGGCGGAAAAGATAAGTTTTTAGAACAATATTGCAAACCATCAAAAACAACTTTTGGAACTGATTATTCGGGGGCTAGTAATCTTGATGAACTTGCTGTGTACCTTAGAGAAAATTGTTTTATTAGAAGAACAAAAAAGGAAGTACTCAGTGAGCTTCCAGAAAAAATTCGTACAAAAATGGTAATAGATATACCCAATATAGTTGAATATAAAAAGACGTTAAAAGATTTCTTGAGTTTGGACAAGAAAAATAAAATTAAAAAAATTGAAGAATTTAGACAAGTAGTTGCTGAATACAAATTGTCGATGCTGAAAGAAATTCTTGATGACTTTTTAGCAAATAATCAAAAAGTTGTTGTTTTTGCTTATCATAAGAATATCCAAAATAAATTAATTGAAATGTATCCTGATGCATGTCGAATAATTTCAGAGGAATCATCTTTGCAAGATTTTAACAAAAAACAATTTCAAGAGGACGACTCTAAGAGAATAATAATTTGCTCTTTCAAAGTTGCGAACATGGGTATAGACTTAACATCTGCATCTAATGTCGTAATGGCAGAAATGGACTGGTGTCCTGCCATTAACAATCAAGCAGAAGATCGCTGTCATAGAATTGGGCAACATTCATCTGTTAATGCATGGTATGTTATTGCAAAAGATACAATTGAAGAGCATATATGGAATATTTGCGAAAATAAACGCGAAATTATCGAACGAATCTATTCTAGAGAGCATACAACTGATGATATTTCTAAATTATATGATTCAATTATTGAAGAAGTTATAGATTTATTAGAAAAATAAAAAAGATGCCTTAAAGCATCTTTTTTTTTACATTACTTCATAGGATTTGGAATTTTAAAAGGTGTCATTTGCAATGATTTTTTCTGTGCCAATTCATGCTTTTGTTGATTCTCTAGTTCCTCTTTTTTCTTGGGTGATGGAGAACCATCCGAAGGCGAAGGCATTGGTTTTGACTTGTTTTTAATTTTCTCTGTTTTATTAGCTAGGTGAGCAGAGTATTGAGAACCTATTAAAGCAATATTGTCTTTAAAGTCTTCTTTATTTTTAACTTTTTCAGCAAAATAAAAAGCAACTTGATCAAAACCTATATGCTCAACTTCATCTTTAAGAATGGTGTCTATAGATTTTAGCACTCTAATTTTATTAACATAATTGTAGTCGTCAAGATTCTTAAGGTCACTGTTACCCTGTATAATACCTAAAGCTAATCGAGGATCGTATGTTACATCCATTCGATTGATAGTAGACGTACAAGTAGGCACTATCCTAAAAATATTATCTTGTTTATTCTCTGCATTAGCATTCATTTTATCTTTATAATGTTTTTCTTATGATCAATTATACCACAATAATTAAGAAATACAAAAATGCTTGAAAAAAAGATAATATAAGATAAAATGGAACTATGAAACATTTTAAGTTAATATGACCGTTAAAATAACCCAAGATATAATTGATTTTGCAAAAACTGCTAAAAATTCTCAGTCTGACATTATCAAGCTACTGGAATCATGTGAAGATTGGACTGTTAAAAGTGAAGAATTAGAAGAAAAAATCGAAAATCTATTTGCCAATTGGGAAGAGATTAATGAGAAAAAAAATATAGATAAAGAAAAAATATTAAAATTATTAAGTTATTTATCAACAGGAAATATGATTAACTTCTTGGGAAGTCTTGAAAAAATAGATCCTGATTTTTATAAAAAGTTAATAGACACGATGAATGAATTAAATGCTAAGAAAATGCCTGTGTTCAGTATGCTACTCGCAAAAAGACTTCATGTAATTTATAGAATAATGGTTATTCCTAAAATATTCTCATCTGAAAGACTTAAAGCATTAGAAAACGAAATTAATAAATTATGAGGCAATTATGTTTAAAAAAACTTTAATGACTACTTTAATTGTTTTATCTTTTTCAGCCGTTGCAGTAGCAGCAACTGATAACAGTAATAAAGTAGCCAATGATTATGACTGTACTATTGATGAACTTAAATCTTATATGGGAAAAAAGACAGAAAGTTTGGTTCAGCGTAAAACAGCTATATCAAAATTTGAAGACTTTAAAAAATCACAAACAGCTAAAACATCAGCAGCCAATGCTGGATCTACTGAAATGCTTATACGAGAGGATCAAGATGAGGATTGTAATTATTTTTGGGGAGATTTGGAAGATATAAAATATGAGCCTAAAGATAAGTCTGGCATTCTTGATGCAATCCTCACAGGAGATTTAAACACTATTGTCAATACGGCAAAAGATCGTATGATTGATGTTGCAGAAGGTTTGGCTACCGAAATAGTTAAAGGTGTTTGTAAACGTTTAAGTACTGAAAATGTTACAAAACAGGCCACTAGTTATGGAAATAAAGTAATGAAAACAAGCACAGGCGGATATGGTATTGATGACGTTACAGATCCAGACTTGAATGATCTTATTAATGATGGCTTAAAAGCTGGATTTGGTAGTTCAGGCAAGTTGATAAATATTATGGACCCTTCATTGGATAAACAACGCTCAAATGCCATATTGAAAGAGACAGATAATCAAGTAAATAAAATGTTATTATATTAATAAATAATATACATAAAAAAACCGGCTTTAAAGTCGGTTTTTTATTTAATAGTTATCTAGTAATAGGTTTTAATTGAAATCTCAATTAGGGAGTTTTATTTCTAATATTTCAAGCTCTCTTTCTCCACTTGGTGTTCTAAAATAGACCACATCGCCTACTTTTTTATTCATAACAGCGGCACCCAAAGGAGAACGATAAGAAATTTTATTCTCACGTATGACAGCTTCTTCTTCACCTACAAGCTGATAATACATTTCTTTCTCAGTGTCTAAATCAACAAGTTTAACTATTGTTCCAAATCTAGCTAACCCATCATCTACAATATCTTTTAAATCAACAATTTTGGCACTTTCTATTTTCAATTGTATTTCGGCAATTTTCTTTTCAACAGTGTCTTGTCTATCTTTAGCTTCAAGATATTCAGCGTTCTCGGAAAGTTCGCCACCATATGTTCTTGATTCTTTAAGTGATTCAATTACATTCGGCCTTTCTACATTTATTAGCTTTGAAAGATCTGCACACAACCTGCTATAACCAACTTTGGTCATTAAAAACTTCTTGTCCATCGAAAAACTCCTTAAATTCATTATCTTCTTTTAGTTTTGTAGTTTAAAAACAATTTAATACATAAAGTACCTATAAATAATTAAATGTCAAATAAATTTAAAAAAAACAATCAAAATATAGCTTTTTCAAAAAAAGATGATATAGTATTCAAATCTGTAAATGGAGAAATTAATGAAACAAAAATTACTATTCTTATCAATATTATTGTCAATTACTGGTTGCCAGAATACAGGCAAAAGTTTTAATATACCACTATTTGAAAATATTATTGAATATAAGAAAGATAAAGCTCTAAATGAGCAGGCTGACAAAGATTACATGTACAATGTTATGGCGGGACAACTTGAGTTGAATGAAGGAAATACAAAAAGAGCAATTGAAAATTACGAAAAATCATTAAGTAAAAAAAATAATGATATAGCTTATACACTTCTTACACTATATTACAAAGAAAATGATTATAACAACACAAGAAGAATAGCCTTTTTCATTAAAGACAATAATCTTTATAATAATACAATAGCAGAAAACATTTTGGTTAATTTATTAAATAATGATAATCCACAAGCAATGTCTAGTATTAATCAGGTATTAGAAGGGTTGACAATTAAGAGTAAAACACTAAATGAGCTTGAATATCAGACAAAGACTTTAAAAGATTTATCTGATATATTATATTTTTCTAAAACAAATATGGAAGATATAAAACCGCAGATAAATAAAGATTTTTTTATTACTCTTAATTTTTTTTACATGTATAACGAATCCAACAGCAAAGGAGAAGATCCTGATAATGCATTAAAATATATTACAGGTAACATAGATAAAACCAACGTATTGCAAAACTTTGTATTATTCAGAATTTCATATATAGAAAACTATCACGTAAATGTCTATAAAGATGAAATGATATTTTTAACCAGTGCCATAGATAATTATAATTTGGATATCAATGCACTTGAAAAGCTTTATCCGAATGATTTTAATGCTTATGAAAATTTAAAAATAAGATTAATAGAAAAATACAAAGATAAAATTGAGTTTTGGTATTTCCTGAGTCAACTTGAAATAAAATCAGAACCTATAAATTCAATTAACTATTTAAAGAAGACATACAGCCTTATAAAGGATAAGGAGCCGACAAATGAATTAAAAGAAAAAGTACTCAATCAATTAATAACTAGATCAATTGATATGAATGATTATAAAATTTCATCATACATTAAAGGTTTTAGTGATTATGAAGATAAAAAGAGCCACTTTTCTTATCTAGTTTACAATATGCTGAAATATAATAAATTTAATGATTCGATTTTTGATGAATATAAAGGAATTATCAAACCTATTGACCAAAATTTACAAATTGCAAAAGCTTATAGTTACATGGAAAAATATGAAGAAGCTATGAATTACTTGAATATGGATAGTGAAAATAAAGAAGTGCAGATTGAAAAAATATACAACCTTTCAAAAATAAATAAAGAACTTGCTCTAAGTGAATCTGTAATTTACAACGAATCTAATAATAATCCAGAAGCAAAACTTCTATTGCTCTATACTAAGCTAATCAATAAACAAGATATTGAAGATGGTCAAAAATTGGCAAAACAAGCTTATCTTAAATATGACAAAAATAACATCACAATAAAAGACTTTGAAACCTTTCCTATTTACATATACGCTCTTTATAGTTATGAAAATGGCAAGTATGCAAAAGCAAAAGAAATGATAGAAAAATTGGATGTTGAAAATAATTATATGTACAGTGCTGATTATGGTAAAATATTATGGAAACTTGATCAAAAGACTAAAGCTAAAAAATATTTTAAAAAATCAAAATCAATATTTGATAGTCAGTATTTAAATAATATAATGACAGAACTTAACATTAAAAAATTGGAGTAGGCATGAAAATAGGAATTCCATATGAAGATAATATTTATGAAAATAGGGTTGCTATCGCTCCCTATGCCGTAAACGTTTTAAGAAAACAAAATCATCAAATATTTGTAACTGTTGATTCTGGACTTAAAAGTGGATATTCAAATGATGAATATAAAAAAAACGGTGCTACTATTGTCCAGTCAAATAAAGAACTTTATGAAAATTCAGATATTGTAGTAAAGGTAAATGCTCCAGAAGATCAAGATTTCAAGTATATAAAAGAAGGTCAAATTATAATGGCGTTCTTCAATCTTATTACTAACCCTTTATTAGTGGAAGCATTAAGCAAGAAAAAAGTAACGGCCATTTCATATGAATTAATAAAACAAAGAAATACGTATCCTATTGTCGATTCTATGAGCAGGATTGCGGGAAAGTTAAGTTTTAGTATTGGTTCTGAACTACTGTCAAAACCAAATTCAGGAAAAGGTGTTCTTCTTGGTGGATCACCCAGTGCCAGCAGAAGTAAAATTGTAGTTATTGGTGCGGGAAATGCAGGTCTTGAATTAATGAGATTGGGGCACCAAACAGGAAGTCGTGTGTCAATGTTTGATACAGATATGCATAAACTTAATGAAATCAATCATCAATTTCCTTCCATTGAAACTTTTTATCCTTATCACAATCTTTTAATAAAGCAGCTAAAAAATGCTGACTTGGTTTTGGGGGCAACTTCCGCTTTTAAGAAAAAAGTCAAGAAAATAATATCAAATGAAATGTTAAAAATGATGGAACCTCGCAGTGTTTTAATAGATTTAACAGCACCTTGTGGAGGAATATCAGAAAGTACTCGTGTAACTGATTTAGGCAAGCCTACTTATTTGCATAATGAAATCTTTCATTACTGCGTACCCAATATTGCAGCAAGTGTACCCAAAACAGCATCTAATGCGTTATCTACCAATATATTACCATTTTTACTAATGATTACTGACGGATATTTAGATCATAATCCTGATTTAATCGAATCTATAGCAATAAGAAATGGCCGCGTTGATGACTACTTACAAAATAAAAATACAGAATTTAAACAAAAACAAATTCAAGATCTTATTAAACCAGAAGATGATGATGACGATGATGGAATTAACTGGCAAAATATTTCAGATAAAAAAGATATGTAAATTAACTTAAAAAAAGCTAATTTTAAAAAATGTCTACTATATTTTAAAGTATAAAAAAGCTTCTTTTAGAAGCTTTTTATTTGTGGAGAAGGTCTAGTTTTTTTTTCACTTTGAATATCTGAAAGTAATTTTTGTTCTGCAAATGAAAATCCACCATAAAAGCGTTTCTCTTCTTCTATATATAGTTCAGGTTTTACTTTTGAGTTGATTTCAGCATATTCAAAATCGGCTTCTACATACGGTTTTAAAACTAAATTGATAGCAGCAGGTAAGGATGATTTCAACATTTCACGTCCTTCAATAACATTATAATTACCTTGAGGCATAAGTTTATCGAAAGCTCCCATTTTTATTAATGCTTCTACTTTGGATGTAAAATTCATTTTAATTTTTGGTTCTTCTATCCACTTATGTGATAAGACAGATAATCCTGAGTATTTAGGTAGTAATCTTTCGACAAAATCATATATATGTTCATAAGGACCATTTGCTAATCTTTCATTAACAATTAATTTTGAGAATTCGTCACTATCGGTAAATAATGATGACAATGAATAATCAACACCTTTAACACCCGAACGAGCAATACGAGTCTTATAATTCGCCAAACTTCTATTGACATCAATAGGCAAAATAACAATGCCTCTTTGCCCTAATTCATTAACATAGTCTATTTTTTCTTTTCTATCAGTATCTTTATCAAGAAAAAACTCAAAATATTCTGCTGGATGATTTACTTTCAACCAACATTGTTGATAAATTAAATGAGCATACGCAAGTGAGTGAGACTTTGAAAAAGTATATTTTCCTGCCATTCCTTCTATAACACCATAAACCATATCAGCTTCTTTTTCATCAATACCTTTTTTTACAGCACCTTCAATGAATTGAACCTTGAGAGAAGCAATAGCATTAAGATCCACCTTCTTATCTTTTTTACTTGGTTTTAAAGCACCACGTAGTTTATCAGCATCTTCGGGAGAAAAACCACCTACTTCTTTAGCAATCTTCATAATTTGTTCATCGAAAATAATAATACCATAAGTATCACCTAAGATAGGTTCCAGTATCTTACTTCCTTTATAGCCTTCTCTTTTAATCTGAATAAAGTTTTCACGATCCTTTTTTAGAACACCCGGTCTCAATAATGCAAGAATGTTAACAATATCATTAAAATTATGAACACCCACATCTTTACAAAGCTGCGATTGTGTATCACTTTTTAACTGGTTTATAGTTTTTGTATATCCTGCATTCAACATCTCATAAACTTCTTTTGACTCATACTTTAAATCTTGTTCAAAATTTATATTGAGTTTTTTAGAAGTGTTTAAAATTTTAGCAAGGTATAAGTTTGATAAAATATCAAGTTTAACAAGACCTATTTTTTCAATATTCTCTTTTCCAACTTCAAGAACATTAAAATCAAAATCTAATTTTCCCGATGAATCTTTGGCTTTAAAACTTGAAAATATATTTTTGTAATCATACGGTGTAATCGCATAACTGGCAGGGCTTCTTTCAGTTGACATAATTTGATCTTCAAATAGAAGCCCCATTTTCAATAATTTTCCAGCTTCAGGGTTTTTATTCATATAATTTATTAAATTACGATTAGTGGCGATTTCCTCAGACAATGTTCTTAATTGAACATTAAAACTTACTTTAATAATCTCCATGATACCTGCAAATTCTTTCTCAGGTAGTAGTCGTGGGTTTCCATTGTCATCATTAGGTTTTTCTAATATATCGTCTTTAATGGTATCATAAGCCATTTGAATTTGATTTTTGGCTTTTAATTTAGAGTTTGCAGATAAAGTAACAATACGATCTTCACCATATTTTGAAACTAAATATTTTACAACACTTTTATCAGCATTTGTTTCAAGGTCAATATCGGGTAATTCTTGTCGTAATCCACGACCCAAGTTTAAAAATCGCTCAAACAGCAAACCATTCTCTACAGGATCAATTTCACTTAATCCTAAAATATGCGTTACCAATGAGCTAATAGAAGAACCACGAAGTGCAAAATGCACATCTGGACAATTTCTGACAATATCATCAAAAATAAGAAAATAGTTTTCAAACCCTAATTTTTCAATAACAGTAAGTTCCTCAATAATACGCTTCTTGTATTCTTCAACTTTGTCAGGATTCTTTGAACGAATAAAATTAGGGTACTTGTCTCTTAAGACATCTCTCAAATTTCTATCAAAAGATGGAAGATAGTGCTCGTCTTTTAATAAAGAGTATTCTTCAACTTGATTTACAATTGTTTGTAAATTATTTCTTGCCTTTTGCTTATCTTTAAAATAAATTTCTTCATTTTGGTTAATTGATTTTATATAATCAAATTGAGTGAAATTTTCATTGGGATCAAATTTACTTTGTTTTTTCCTAGTAGACTTAGATTTTTTCATAAAAAGTTTGAAATGCCCTTTTTTAGCAAATCTATTATTATTTGTTGCAACAGTTTCAATATCATAGAAATCAGACATCTTTTGGATGACTTCATTATATTCCTCATGATTTTGATGTTCGCTACTCAACACTTCTAAATAAAAGTTTTTACCAAAAGCATTTTTTATGTTAGGAATAACATTAACTATAAAATCTTCATCCTGCTTCATAATAGAATCATAAATTAATGATCCATGAGAACCAATCAAAATAAAAGTGTCTGCATTATTCTGAATAACGTGTTCTATATCAACCAACTTATCTTCATTTTGATTTGAAGATATATTATTGACTACATTAGTCAAAGAACGAAAACCGTTCTCATTTTTAGCAAATAAAGTAACTGTTCCTAAATCTTTTCCATCATGACCTATATGTACAGTCAAACCAATAATGGGTTTTACATCTCTTTTCTTGCACTCTTCAATAAAGCTTATACTTGAATATAATGTTGAATCTTCGACTAGTGAAGCTACGTTATAAAGCTTTACAGATTCACTTTCGAAAATATCATCAAATTTTAGAAATCCGAATTCTTTTGAGTATATGGAATAATTTTTTAAATCTATCATTTTAACCTACAATTTTTATCATAATAACATTATACATCATTTTTTATCATTTGTTAATACAAACATTTCTAAACCAACAATAATATAAAATAAGAAAAAGGCATCATAGATAGCACTAATAATTCTTCCTGTATAATTTATATAATAGTCGGTAATAAATATCATCACACTTGACGGCATTACATCAGTCAAAATAACAGGAACCAGATATTTTATTATTAACATCATTAGAACTGTAAATAAGAAAACACCTAAATTATTAAAAACAGCTTTGAATGATGTTGCCAATGCTTTGAAAACACCAAAGGATCTATCTTTTATAATCAGAGGTAGTGCAAATACAAAAGCTGAATATGCACAGAATAAAACGCTGAAAAATGCTAATATGCTTCCAAGTATTTGCCATATCGAAATTGACTCAACAATTTTAATAATCTCGGCATTCTGAATTATTATATTAAATTTACCATCATCATTTAAATGTACATTTTCTGGCAATGCTAATACCTTCATTGCAGTAGATAAAATAGCTTCTACTTCGGGTACGAATCTTATTCCCACACTTAGTGCGACAGGCAACGCTATTACCAACACTGCATAAACAAGATAAACTCTATAATTTATAATTGGCTTAAAATAATTTTTAATTTTGGAGTTTGTTGTATCTTTTCTTTTAAAATACAAGGAAAGTATACAGGCAGTTGTTAGATAACTTAAAAGTGTAAAAAAGTACAGAATCCAACGACCATATACCCAAAAAGCATTTGCGTCCGTTGAAAAGCTATTTAATAGCAATGGCTGCAGAAAGCTAACAAAGTCAGCAAATAAGTAAATAAATGCTGCCAATATAAAGAAACTGATATTGTTTTTTATCTTTTCGCCAACATTTCCATGAAAAGTTAAGATATTTATAAGAAAATTCATTTTTCCCCCATTAAGTAATAGAATTTAGAATACAACATAAAAAAAATTTTTCAAATGATCTTGCTTTTTTTATTTTGTTTTGATATTATTGTATCACGAAAAAGGAGATTTAAATATGCACGATATTATGAACCACGCTATTCACCCTACAGTTGTTGAGAAAGTTGGCAACCAAGAAAGACACTATGATATTTATTCAAGACTCCTTAAAGAGCGTATCATCTTTGTTCTTGGTGAGGTCAACGATACTATGGCAAATAGCATTGTGGCACAACTTCTTTTCCTAGAATCAGAAAGTAACGAAAAACCTATCTATATGTATATCAATTCTCCGGGTGGTAGTGTAACGGCGGGTCTATCAATTTACGATACAATGCGATTTTTAGAAGCTCCAATTCATACAATCTGTATGGGTCAAGCGTGCAGCATGGGTGCTTTCCTACTCTCAGCAGGCGATGTACGATCTGCGATGGGTCGTTCAAGAATCATGATTCACCAGCCTCTTGGTGGATACCAAGGACAAGCGACAGACATGGCTATTCACATGGAAGAAATGACTAGAATCAAAAATGTTCTTAACGAAGTATTATCAGCCAACACTGGCAAAGATATTGATGACATTATTGAAGCAACTGAACGTGATAATTTTATGACGGCAGAAGAAGCGAAGGCATTCGGTTTAATTGATGATATTATTGAGAAGGAAAATAAGCCAGATAGTAAAAAACGCCGACCTCATATTCCATCATTGAGTGCAGAAGCAGCAGCAGAAAGAGCGTTATCGAAAAAGAAGACAGGTCGTAGTACATCAACAAAGACAGTTGCAGCAAAGAAAACCCCAGCTAAAAAGTAAAATAAGTTGGAAAAATTAAAAGAGGCTTCGGCCTCTTTTTTTATGAGGTTGAAAAATAATAACTTATTGTTTTGTCAAGGCCATTGTAACAATATCTTCTATTTTATAATTTTTAGTTTTGTCTAGACCGTCTATAAAAGAATCAATTTCGTTATTTGATAGTCCAATAACAATTAATGCCTGCTTTGCTTCGCTAAATACAGGATTTACTTCTTCAAATTCAATTTTTCCTTCCAATGTTTCAATAATTTTTTGGGCGGTTTTTGGGCCAACCCCTTTAACTTTTTTAAATGCAATTAAATCTCTTTTATTCACCATCTCCATCAAATCTGATGGTGTTCTATCAACCAACATAGAAAAAGCTTTCTTATCGCCTATTCCGTCAACTGTAAGCAATGATTTGAAAAATGATTTGGATATAAGATCGAAAAAACCATACAAAGTTTCTCGACCATCTTCTTTTTGAATATGAACAATATCAAGTTCTAGATCATCTCCCTTTTCATAACTTTGATAGTAACAAAGTGGAATGAAGACCTCATACCCAATTCCACCTACTAAAACAGTGGTAGAATCACCGTTTTTTCTAAACACTTTTCCTATCATGTAGTCAATCATTTTACATTTCTCCTTTTGTTAAAAAAACAATATAAATCAAATAAAAAAAAGGTCAATTTTTTTTAATATTTTATTGATTTTTAATTGATTTTTTTTTCATATAGAGTATAATTTTAGAATAATTTGAAATATTAAAAAAGAGAGGTGTTTTAATGAGTGTCCCTAGTAACTATAATTCCAGTAAAATCAAGGTTTTAAAAGGATTAGCAGCAGTTAGAAAACGTCCCGGTATGTACATCGGAGATACAGATAAAAAAGGTCTACATCATTTGATTTATGAAATTCTTGATAACTCAGTTGACGAAGCTTTGGCTGGATACTGTAATCATATCAAAATAACATTCCATAAAGAAGACAATTCTGTTGAAATTTTAGACAATGGTCGTGGTGTTCCAGTGGATATCCATGAAGAAGAAGGTATATCAGCAGCAACAGTAGTTTTCACAACTCTTCATGCTGGTGGCAAATTTGAAGGCGAAGAAGATTCTTATAAAGTTGCTGGTGGACTTCATGGTGTTGGTGCGTCTGTAACAAACGCACTATCTCGATATTTAGAACTTACTGTTTACAAAGATGGTTTTGTTTACTTTCAACGTTTTGAAAAAGGTGACCCAGTAGAAGTTCTTAAACAAATAAGACCTATGACCGCTGACGAAGTTAATGGTACACGAGTTCGTTTTTCACCTGATATTGAAATTTTTCAAGATGCTATCGAACAAGAAGGCAATATTGATCTAGATCCTTCTTACATTATGGAAAGAGTTAAAAGAACATCTTATCTAACTAAAAAACTATTACTGACTGTAACTGACTTGGATGGTATCCAACATGAATTCTATTCTGAAAATGGTATTATTGATCTGGTCGGAGATACAGTTCCTGACATAATTTCTAATGAAAAAATTGAATTTGAGGAAGGTGAACCTAATCAGCTAGGTGATATTGTATATTTTAATGGTGGAAATGATGATGCTGATATTGAAGTTGCATTTACTTTTGTCAATAAGTCATATCAAACAAATATTGCCTCATTTGCTAACAATATTTTCACTGCACAAGGTGGTTCTCACTTACAAGGCTTTGAAAGAGCCATGGTCAAAGTAGTTAATGATTATGCAGCAAAAATATTGCCAGATAAATTAGATCAAGCATTTACAAAAGAAGATATTTTTGAAGGGATTAATGCTGTAATTTCTTTACGCATAAAAGAAGCAAAATTCTCAGACCAAACAAAGCAAAAATTATCAACTAGTCCAGCATTAAAGCTTTCTTATGCGGTTGTAAAAGAACAAATGGATACTTTATTTGATACAAAACCTGAACTAGCTCAGTCTATTGTTCTAAAAACATTTAATTCTAAAAAATTAAGAGAAAAACTTGAAAAAGAAAGAAATAAAGTTCGTAAAGAGTTAAATGTTAGTCGTTTTGGCGGACTGCCCGGTAAACTGGCTGATTGCCAATCAAAAGATCCAGTTAAATCAGAATTATTCCTAGTGGAAGGTGACTCTGCTGGTGGATCTGCTAAACAAGGACGTTATCGTGTGACACAAGCCATATTGCCATTGAAAGGTAAAATTCTAAATACTTCCAAAAGCGATGATGATAAAATTGAAAGATCCGAAGAAGTTAGAGCTTTGATAACTGTCTTAAGAACTGATTGTGGAGAAAATTATAATCATGATAAATTAAGGTATCATAAAATTATCATAATGACTGACGCGGATGTTGACGGATCTCACATTTCTGTGTTATTATTGACCTTCTTTATGAACAAGATGCCTGAGCTTGTAAAACAAGGACATGTATACCTAGCCATGCCGCCTTTGTATGTATTAAAAAGAAAAAACGGTAAATACGAATATGTACTTAATGATCAAGAGCTTACTGAAAGATTTCCAAATGGTTTAAATGGTACTGGATTTGAACTGCAACGTTTTAAAGGTTTAGGAGAAATGAATCCTGATCAATTATGGGAAACTACAATGAATCCTGAAACAAGGACTTTAATGAAAGTTGATTATCAAGAAGAATACAAAGATGATATCAGTAAAGTTTTTGAAGACTTAATGGGACAAGATGTAGACAGAAGACGTGAATTTATTATTGAAAATGCTTTAAAAGCAAACATAGACATATAAGCAATAGAAAAAATTAGGAGATTTTATGATTAACGAAAACGAAAACGAAAATGTAAATGATAATGAAGAAAATCAAGAAAAAATATTGCATCAAGATATACGCGATTTAGTAAAACAAAAATACCTTGACTATGCTATGTCTGTAATTGTAGACCGTGCTTTACCTGATATTCGTGATGGTCTTAAACCAGTGCATAGAAGAATTCTTCATGCTATGGAAGGGTTGAACATAATGCCGGGTGGTGCTTATAAAAAATCTGCTCGTGTAATTGGTGAAGTAATTGGTAAATTCCACCCACATGGTGATACCTCTGTTTATGATGCAATGGTTCGTCTAGCACAACCTTTCTCAATGAGAGCAATGCTTATCGATGGGCAAGGTAACTATGGTTCTATCGATGGTGATGGAGCGGCGGCAATGCGTTATACAGAAACCCGCCTCCATAAAAATGGGGCAAGTATGTTTGAGGATATTCAACTTAACACAGTTAATTATCGACCGAACTATGATGGAGCAGAAACAGAACCAGAAGTTTTACCACTCCGCTTTCCAAACTTGGTAATTAATGGTGTACAAGGTATTGCTGTAGGTATGGCATCAAATATTCCACCACACAACCCTATTGAAGCATTAGAATGTGTCAAAAAAATGGTTGAAGACAGAGTGAATGGTAAACAGCATGATTTAGAAGAACTCATGAGAATTATGCCTGCACCTGACTTTCCTACTGGTGGTATCGTGCATGGTGTTAAAAATATGGCTCAAGCATGGATATCAGGTCGTGCTGGTATGAAATTGAGAGCACGATGGAGAGAGGAAACAATTGAAGGTAGAAGTGTCATCATTATTGATCAACTTCCATATCAGGTCAATAAAGCTAAATTATACACCCGTATAGTTGAAATTACAGAGCCTAATAATGACAAAAATAGTCTTAACTTTGGCAAATGTATTGTTGACGGTGTATACGAAGCAATCGATGAGTCTGATAAAGATGGTATTCGTTTAGCTATTTATCTTAAACATGATGCTGATGCTGAAATCGTTTTTAACCAGCTTTTAAAGTATTCGCAATTAGAAGAAAGTATTAATTATAATGCTACAGTTTTGATCGATAATAAGCCAAAAGTTGTTGGCATTATGGAAATGTTTGAACATTTTATTAACCATAGATTGGAAGTTATCACTAGAAGAACGATTACTCGTAACGAAAAAGCAAAAGCTCGTCTACACATTCTTGAAGGTTTAATGAAAGCGATTGATCCTAAAAACATTGATAAAGTTATTGATTTAATTAGAAAATCAAGCAATCCAGCCGATGCAAAAATAGTATTATGTGAGTTATTAGTAATTGATGATATACAAGCCTCAGCTATTTTGGACTTGAGACTCCAAAAATTAACTGGCATGCAATTAGATGAAATGAAAGTTGAGTTTGAAGAAATAAAGGCTGCTGTTGAAGATTATAATGACATTCTTGACAATGAATTAAGAAGGTACTCAATTATTGTTGAAGAATCAGATGAACAAATTACACGTTTTGCAGCAGTAAAAGAAAAAGATTCTTTTTATGGAACTCCACATCCTTACAGAGTAAGATTGACTGATTTTAGGCATGAAATTATCAAGAATGATTTAGCGGCTCTTACCAAAGAAGAAGCATGTACCATCATGTATAGTGCTAGTGGTTATGTGAGTCGTGTAGCACTTGACGAATTTGAATCTCAAAATCGTGGAACTCGTGGTAAGAAAAAAATGAAATTGAAAAAAGAGGATTCCATTACAGTATCAATTACTTGTCATTCACATAGTAATTTGATGTTTATTAGTGATAAAGGAAAAACATACAGTATAATGGCGTATGATATTCCAGTTGGTGAAAAAGGTCGCCATATTAATAATATTCTTGATTCTCTTGAAGATAAAGAAAAAATTATACAAATGCTTTCTCTTGATCTTGAAGATTCTGAAAAATCATTAGTAATGGTAACTCAGCAAGGTAAGGTAAAAATGACTGCTATTGAAGAATATCAAAGCTCTCGCCGTAAAGGTGGAGTAATTGGTATCAAACTACAAGAAAAGGATAAAATTGTATTTGCCGGAGCGTGTGGAGATGAAGAACAAATACTCTTATTGAACAGTAGTAGTAAATCAATTAGATTTCCCGTATCTGATTTAAGAAAACTAAGTCGTAACAGTCTGGGTGTAACAGGTATGAATATTGATGACAAAGAAACTATCATTGGTGGTTCGGTAGTAAGTGATGATGATGGCTATATGGTCTGCGTAAGTGAAAATGGTTTGATTAAAGTGACATCAATGAATCAATATCGTATTCAAAATCGTGGAGGTAAAGGTTTGAGAGCTATGAAATCAAACGAAAGAAGCGGTAAATTATTTGCAGCATTATTTGCAAAAGATTTGGATGTTGATTTGATTACTACAACTAAAAATGGTATGAATAATAGAATATCACTAGCAAAAATAAATGTTACAAGTAGAAATACAACTGGTGTCAATCTAGTCAAATTGGAAGATGACGATCAACTAGTTTCAATCTTTGTTGTCGAGCATGAAGAATTTGATGAAACATTAGTTGATGTTGAAAGTGATGAAGTGCTAGAAATAGAAGAAAATAATGTAGGCGAGTAATCGTCTACACATAATAAAGGAAAAATTATGATACAAATATTGAAATATTTAATAGCTTTTTTTCTAGGTTGTTTATTTATAGCTCATAATCCAAGCCTGAGTAATAATATAATCAATGTTTCAGAAAATATAAGATCTAAAATTGTTGAATATACTGGCAAAGCAAGCAGAGAAGTAGATAGAAAGAAAGAAATAGCAGAAAACAAAGCAAAGTCAGATGCAGAAGCAAGAGAAAAAGCCGCAGCAGAAGATGAATAATGAAAAGAGCTTAGGCTCTTTTTTTATATACAACACTTATTTTTAAAATAAAGAAAGGCTCAGTAAAGAGCCTTTCTTTTAATGTTTAATATAACTAACTCATTTTTTTACTAATATCATTGAATACTTTTATAAGTTCACCGACATCCACTACTGGTATAATGTTGACCTTGCCAAACCACCAGTCCGCTTTTTTAGGTGCATTTTGTTTTGGAACAACTATTGTTTTAATACCATGCTTTATAGCCTCCTTAATACGTTCTTCACCATTTGGAATTGGTCGAACCTCACCCGTCAATCCAATCTCGCCAAAATAACAAGCCTCTTTAGGCAAAGATAATTCGTGTTCGGAAGACAAAAGAGCCATTACAAGTGCGACATCGGAAGCAGTTTCAGCTACTTTTATACCACCAACAACGGTAACATAAACATCACTTTTATAAAATTTTGATTTTGCTGTCTTTTGAAGAATTGCCATCAATAATGTTAATCTATCCTTGTCTAGGCCAATACAGACACGACGAACATGTTCTGAATTTGATTCTGATACCAACACCTGAATCTCTATAATAAGTGGCCGACTACCTTCTTTTGTTACCATTAATGCACTACCACATACTTCTTTTTCGTATTTAGATAAAAAAATAGCAGAGGGGTTTTTTATTTCTTTAAGTCCTGTTTCTGACATTGCAAAAACTCCCATTTCGTTAACTTCTCCAAAACGATTCTTATTGGATCTAAGCATTCTGTATTTACTGCCTTGTTCACCCTCAAAATAGAATACAGCATCTACAATATGTTCCAATACTTTAGGGCCAGCAATAGTACCATCTTTTGTGATATGACCTACTAGAAAGCAAGACACACCTCTACTCTTACAATATCTAGCAATTTCTTGTGCAGAATCTTTAACCTGCGAAACTGAACCCGGAGATGATTTCACTGTGGGAATATACATTGTTTGAATAGAGTCAATAATGACTATATTAGGTTGAAATTTATTAAAATCATTTATGATAGCTTCAACATCTGTTTCACATTTTACATAAATATTAGTTAAATTTGCACCAAGTCTTTCACCTCGAAGTTTGATTTGTGAGTCAGATTCCTCTCCTGAAATATAGAGCACTTTTAATCCTTTGTCTGCTAATTTAGAAGCTATTTGTAAAAGTAAAGTTGATTTTCCTATTCCCGGATCGCCACCAATTAGATTAATAGACCCTACTACAAGACCACCACCTAAAACTCTATCCATTTCTGAAAAGCTTGTCTCAATCCTCATATTGTCTTTTGTCTGTACATCGCTTAATCGGGTAATTTCTGAATTTGATTTGCCAGCATAGCCTTGATGCAAATTAACTTTAGATTCTTCATTATCTTCAAATTCTACAATGGTTCCAAATTCTCCACATTCTGTGCATTTACCTAACGCTTTGGGATATTGTGCAGAACATTCAGTACATATAAATTTTTTACTAGGCTTAGCCATAAACATCTCCTGAAATATAACTGATATGATAACAAAAAAAAGCCATTTTTCAATGGCCCTTTCTATTTAATTACTTTATTTATGATTTTCTTCATTTAAAGTTATATTTAACCCCAAAATCTCCATTCCATTTTCATTTTCAACTCTAATATCAATATTTTCTTCATTGATTTTTATATATTTTTTAACAATTGCTAATATTTCATATTCTATCTTTTTAATAACTTCATCACTTAGGATATGACTACCACCATCTTTGGCAATTAATATTTGAAGTCTCTCTTTTGCTATCTTAGCAGACGAGTTAGATTTCACATCGTCACCCCTAAAAAAATTTATTAATTTTTTCATTTTATGCTCCTAACATTTTAAGAATTTTACTTAATATTCCATTTTTTTCTTGTTGCTCAAATTTTAATGGAACGTCTTCACCTAGTAATCTTGAGATAGCATCGCGATATGCAATAGATGCATTTGAATTTAAGTCTCTAATTGCAGGATCACCACTATTGGAAGCTTTAATAATTTCCTCAGATTCAGGAATAATTCCTAAAAGTTTTATAGAAAGCAAATCAATAATGTCTTCTTTATTTAACATATCTCCTTTTTCTACTCTAGCTGGATTATATCTTGTAATTAGAAGATGTTCTTTAATTGGCTCTTTTCCATCTTCTGATCTTTTCGATTTACTTTTCAATATACCAATCATTCTATCACTATCTCTTACAGATGAAACTTCTGGATTTGTCACAATGATTGCTTCATCAGCATAATACATAGCCATCATTGCACCATGCTCAATACCAGCAGGAGAATCACATACAATATAATCGAAACCATCTTTTTTTAACTGTTCAATAATAATACCAACACCTTCTTTTGTTAAAGCTTCTTTTTCTTTAGTTTGAGAGGCCGCTAAAATAAAAAGACTAGATTCTCTTTTATCTTGAATAAGAGCTTGTTTTAATTTGGCATCTCCATTAATAACATTTACAAAATCATAAACAACTCTTCTTTCGCATCCCATAACAAGATCTAAATTTCTCAATCCTATATCAAAATCTATCACTGCAACTTTAAAACCTCGCATTGCTAAGCCCATTGAAATATTTGAACTGGTTGTAGTTTTACCTACGCCCCCTTTACCTGATGTTACAACAATTACCTTTGCCATGTTTTTTCTCCTTACTGGTAAGTAAATACTGCTCTACGATCTTTTGCCCAACTTTCTTCATTACCACCAGCACTGAGAGGTCTTAGTTCACCATAACTAATAATTTCAACTTGGGTATCTGGAACGCCTGCTTGCAATAAAACATCTTTGATCGACTGTGCTCTTTTTTCTCCTAAAACAACATTATATGTATTGGAACCACGCTCATCTGTATGCCCCTCAAGAATAACTTTAATATCAGTATGTTTTTTTAGAAAATACATATGTTTATCAATAATATTTCTCATTTCTTGTGTTATTTCACTGCTATTATATGAAAAGTAAACAGTATCATTCTCTAGTACATCACTTTTTTCTTCAAGTGGAACATTATTGATTGAACCAGTATAGCCGTCTTCGTTTAAGATATGACTAAGTTCAGAATTTAAATTTCCATCGCTGACGCTATAAACACTTACTTCATCTTTAATAATACCTGTTTGATCAGTAACGCCCTTATCTTTCGAGCATCCTGAAAGAATTGCTAACGACAATAATGTCAAAGTTGTTGCAAATTTCATTTTATTCATTTGTTGTTTCTCCTATAATTAATTTGATAATGATGGTTCTTTAATACTTGATATATTAGACCCAATTGTAAATAACTCAGAACCTTCTAGGTCAACTGCTTTCAAAATATTAGAACCATTATTAGATTTGGTTGAATACATGATAAGCTTATTATTGCCAGAAACTGTTGGTGATTCGCCAAAGTAATCTTTTGTGACTAAAGAAACCTTACCACTATCAGTAATCTTTATTAGTCCATAATTCTTTCCATTCTTAAAAGTTGCAATTATAAAAGAACCATCTTTTGAAACCTTTGGAGTCGTAACATAACGATATTGAGACTGCAATAAAGTTGTTTTTTTACTAATGATATTGAATTTATAAAGATTTGGCGAACCTGTCTTATTTGAAGTATATATAATTTCTTCACTGTTCAACCATACAGGTTCTGTTTCATCTGATTTTTGGTCATTCGTAATCTTGAAAATTTTAGATGAAGAAAATTCATAAATATAGAGATCGGATGAACCATCCTTTGAAAGAGACATAACAATACTTTTTCCATTAGGATTCCATGAAGGAAAGCCATTAATCCCCTTATAATTGGTTAATTGAACTCTTTTTCCATTTTGTAAATTATGTAAAAAAATACCTGAGCGTACTTTTTCATAAGATACATACACAAGCTGTGTATTATCAGGTGACCAGTCAATAGACATAATAGGAGCTTTTGAAGTTAAATATACTGTTTCATTACTACCGTCTATATTACTGACAGATAAATTATAAACAGATCCACTATTTGTTCTTGCAGTTTTAACATAGGCTAATTTAGAATTAAAATAGCTTGTCTGATTAAAAATTGTTTTGTAAACAAAGTCACTTGCCTCATTACTAGCACTATAAAAAGCATCTTTTGTATTAGAAAACGATACATTTTGCTGATAATTACTTTGACCTGAAAAACCTACGCTCTCAATTGTAATATTAGTAGTATTTGTAGAGTAATCTGAGGGATTAGTTTTCAAATGTACACAATAAAGAGATAATTTTTTAGATTTTGCGTTATCTTTACAAGATTTCCCATTTGCTGAAATAATATCTGCTTTCTTTGTTTTGAAGATATTTGTTTGGATTTTATTAAACATATCATTATTATAAACAGATTGACCATTTTCATTATAAAATATAATGGGCACTTTTCTTTCTTGAACTTCAATATCAATACTTAAAACTTCTGCATAAGCATTATAACTAAATATTAAAGGAAAAATTCCTAATAAAGCTTTTTTTAACATAAATATTATTCCTCTTATTTGGATGATAAAGCGTTTTCTTTCGTTAAATAATCAAAGTACACTATTTCTTTTGAAAGATCAATACCATTAACTGTTTTGCTTGGATACATTTTTACTTTTTCCAAAGCTAATTCCACTTGTCTTTTAAAAGTATAATCATCACAAGAAGCAATAATTAGTTCACTACTGGATATTTTATACACAATGCTACACATATTATTTGCATTTGAACTAAAATGAGTTTTGATATTTTTACTTATTCCATTTATGTAATAATTAGAAATAACATTTAGTGCCGCATCAATTTTTGGATCTTTCGGTAAAGGCTCTAATTTTTCTGCCTCTTTTTCCTCTAGTATAATATTATTACTAACTTCTTCTTTTGTTTCTATAGGTTGTAAAGGCAGTGCTGTTAAGTCTGTTGGGTTTTCAACTTTTTCTTTATTATATGCAGTATAAACATAATTTGAAAGATTAAATAAACCTAACACAATAAAAACAGTCATAAATAAATAAAAAATATAAGTAAATAGAACTATAATTAGTGGTTTCTTTTTTTTGTATAACATATCATCTCCTTAATTCTCGATATCATACTCTTTTGAATAAAACTTTTTGTGTATTATGAATGCATACTCATCTATAAAATATTTAAAACTCAATAGTCGATAATCAGAATATTTATCTAACAAAATAAATAATGATGACATTATTAAAGAGCTAGCTAAAGATAAAAAGAAAAGACGCAAAGAATCTACAAGTATTTTTGGATCTATGTTAGCAAAAGATTTGTATATTTCAATATAATTTGAATAATTATATATAATACAACAAATAGCTAGACCCGGAATAATAAATGATAGATATAAAATTAAAGAATATCCGGTGTTATTTGAAATATTTTTATTAACAACAAGTTCCATTGTGCGAGTACTAAGAGCAATAGATGAACCGGATTGATAGTTTGGATTTAATTTATAAACTCTATAAAATGCTTTAAAAGCACTAATGAAAGCTTTTGCAATAATTGATTTTGTTTTAAGCATCTCTGCATAATCGAGAGCTTCTTCAAAATCATTCGAGTTTTTGAAAAAAGTAATAAATTGTGATGAGTAATAATGTTCTCTTATAACACACAGAGATTTAAAAACAGCTATCATGAGAGAGATAGCTGTTATTAATATAATTATTGAAACCATAAATACGTATGTTGAATCTTTAATTACAAAAAAATTATTCAACATTAAGAGCATTATCTTTAACTGTTCCATTTACGGCATCACCAATTCCTGATCTATTTACTTTTATATCATATTTTGCTTCTGCACCTGATGAAATTTTATACGATAGTATTTCTTTATAAGTAATATCTTTAACATGATCCGTACCATTGCTATTGCTTGAACGTACACTCAATCCCCAACCTATAACGGACAATATAAGAAATAAAGCAATTAACACTTTAAAAAATACCGAAAAATTGGAGCCTGCACGTCTTTCTTCCATTCCAACAAATAAATCATGATAACCTAAAGGACCACCATCATTAATATGTTTATCTTTTTGTTGGCCACGATTAACTATCTTTTCTACTGCACCATATATTTTGTCTTCGCTAGTATTTAGAACTGGCTCATATTTCTCATTTTCACGCTCAACAGTTGACAATGATTCAAGTAAGTCTTTACTATTACCCTTACGAGATTTTTTCGAAGCCTTTAAAGGTCTTTCTGTACTATCATTTGCAAAAATTCCAGAATCTTCTTTTCCAATAACATTAGTACCCGTAATTACACCTAGAATTATTTCTTTATAATATTCAGGAAGATAACTAAGATCTTTTATATTCTCTAATTTAAAATAGTCTTTTATCTTAGCTGTCAATTCATTTTCATATTGTGACAATTTTTTCGTATCTTTTGCTAAATATTCTTTACCTCTATAATTACCATGCCTGATCTCATATAATTCAAAAACATTTGAAATATTTACAAGATCATTTTTGATGTGGAAAAACATAATATTGTCATCTTCAACAAGAGAAATATGATCATCAACATCAACACTGGTCAATGTCTTATAGAGAGAACCATTGTCAACTCTAGCAATTAATGCTTTTACAATACTTTCTACTTTTAGATCAAATGAATTTGATTTTTTGTTTTTTAAGATTAAGCCTTTTCTTATCCTCAATATTAAATCTGTATTAATAAAACTTAATCCTAATAACATATCCAAAATTAATTCAGCATCCTTATCTTGAAAATTATCCATCCAAGCAGATGCCAATAATGAATTTATAAAAGAATATTTGTAAGATTGCTCTATTTTACCTATTCTACTATTATTATAAACAACAAAATAATAGGCCAATAAATTATGCGAAATAATACCTTGTTCAATTAGGTACAAGAATTCTGCCAGTTCAGCATCATCGAACTCAGCCATGTAATTTAATTCTTTTTCACTAATACTTCCATAATTGAAAGCATCATTAACTTTTTTAACTTTTCCAGATTTTATTTCATCAATCATAAACAGGTCCCATTTTTTTTAATATCGTATTCTATATAGTATTGAAAATAAAACAAAAATCAATAGTTTAAAGCAAAATAAAACATATTTTATTTAAGCATCAATCTCTTGATAATTGATTTCACCATCGTTTAGATTAAGTTTTACTGTCTTACCAAAATATGCATGATCTTCTCCAATAGTTAAATAATTACCATTTATTGATATAAGAGAAGGTTTAAACTTTCCAGTAATAATAATAGATTCATTACTATCTACACCAGCAAATAAACGGCCATCAGCAGAACCTATAATTATTAGATTTCTACCCGCAACTACCTCTGCATTAGTTTTTACATGTCCAAAAATAATTAAATCACGCCCTTCAGCATATAATTGTTGTCCACCACGAACAACTCCTTCATAAATCATAGGTTGTACATCATTTTTATAAATGATTTTTTCAATTACTTTTTCAATTTCAATAGTCTTTGCAGAATCTACAGATTCACTGGTATCAAAATTTTCGTGTTCATCAGATTGTGTTAAGGTTGTTGAAGAACCATGCACATCAATAAATACCAAAATACCTCTTTCTTGAAAAAGTTCTTTGTGAGATTTTTTGCAATCTTTAACACCTAAAGGAAAAATGCTATATTGTTTAAATATTTCTTCAGCTTTTCGATATACATTATATACTTCTTCAAATTCCAAATTTTTTATTTCATTAACATCAATGAAAAATGGAGCAAACTTGAAAAGATAAGGAGCTTGGATTACTGACCGTTTGACATGGGCCTCAAATTCTTTTAAATTATCATTTCTAACACTAATGGATTTAGTAGATAAGAACCCACTTTTCATTTCAAAAACTTCATTAAACATATTAACTCCTAATTTTATATTCATATCAATTGAATAATTCTTTATCAATGATAAAATAAAAGAAAAACAAGTCAATGAACAATATGAAAAAAAATATTAATATAGGTGATTTTTTAATACCTGATAACGAAAATGATCCTGTCGTATTATTTATATTTAATGAATATGAAAGCGATATAGATGATGTCGTCTATATCAACAATGGAAGTGTTTTTGAAATACATTATCCGAGTGGAAACATACTGTGCATAGATGTTCAAAATGAAAGTGTATTCAATAGAATAAAACTTGTTGAAAAGATATTAATTATAGAGGTTGAAGATACTGATGGCAATGTTTCAGCACTTTATGAAGTCATAAAAAAACCGGCCTAAGCCGGTTTTTTATTCTATATTACTTTTTGCTACAAGTTCAGGTTTTGCAATTTGATTGATAGCATCGTCACGTACAGCAGCAGAAATCTTACCACGAATAAACTCTTCAGGTGTAATTTCAACCATATTACCACGACTATCACGTTTAAAAAGCATATTTTTCTCAGCTAACTTATTAGCTTCTCTCAAAAGCTCAGAACGTTTTTCTTTAGCCTTATTTTGCAACCACTGTTTAGCGTCACCAAATTGAGCAGTCAAAAATTTGAAAATTGTTGGGTCAATGGTAATGCTACTAGGCACCTTGTCCTCAGTACTATATTGGACACGAACGCTATTACTACGGTCTTCGATTGCTTTACTATTAGTCTTGGTCATTTCAATTTCCTCCATTAGTTTTAAAGTGTGAGCGTATTATATTGCTAATGAAGGAAAAAGTCAATACTTTTATGTGTTTTTTCTAAATATTATTTTGTATACATGATAGTTTTTTTACCATGTTTTTCAAAATTTACAGTAATTAGATAATAACCACCTTCGTTAGTAAAAGAAAGAATTTTTCCCTTGCCAAATTTTTGATGATTTATTTCCTTTCCTACTTTTATATTATCGTAACCCATAGATTTGACTTGTTTAGCTTTATCTCTAGTATCTTTAAATGAATTATAGTTATTTTGACCAAAAGTACCTCTTTTATCAATAATTGTCTTATGTTCTTCCGGTATTTCATCTATAAAAAATGAGACGCCAAAATCAGCATTAGGAAACCTTGCTCTTGTTGATGAAAGATATAAATTTCTTTTAGCTCGTGTTAAAGCAACATAAGCCAATCTTCTTTCTTCTTCTATCTTATTCTCTTTAACACTTCTTGCACTTGGAAAAATATCCATTTCCATACCAAGAACAAAGACAGTATCAAATTCAAGACCTTTTGCTGTATGAACTGTCATTAATTGTACAGAGTTACTATTAGGATCTTTATCATAAGTAGTTTGAAGCATAGCAAAGTTAATAAAATCTTGAATAGAATTTTCTTGATTGTCAGATTCAAAAGCTTCACCCGCACTCATAAGCTCCATTAAGTTAGCAATTCTTTCATCGCCTTTTTCGTTACCATCTTCTTTATAAAAATCAATCAATGAAGTGTTTTCTAAAATATATTCAATATAGTCCTTTATAGAGGCGTTATTAGCTTTCATATCATGTAACTCTGAAACTAAATCTTTAAACTCAGTAATATTTGCAGAAGCTTTCTTAGGAAATAATTTTTCATCAACCATTCTTTCCATTGCATCTTTAATATTTATAGAATTTTCTTCTGCATAAGATCTAATTTTAAAAAAAGATTTTTCTCCAATGCCACGAGTAGGAACATTAATTACTCTTTCAAATGCAAGAGAATTACTAGGATTTTCAATGATTGACAAGTAGGCTAACATATCTTTAATTTCTGAACGTGCCCAGAATGCTAGTCCTCCGATAATTTTATAAGGAACCTTGAAATCGTTTAATTTCATTTCCATATTACGGGATAAAGCGTTTATTCGATAAAGTATAGCAAAATCTTTTGGATCTTTTCCATCTCTCATTTTATTTCGAATGGTAGATGCGACAAACTCAGCTTCTTCATACGGGGTATTAAACAAGTGAACTTCAATTTTATCACCCGCACCATTTGTTGACCATAAAGTTTTACCACGTCTTTTTTGATTTTGTGCTATTAAGCCATTTGCACCATTCAAAATATTTTCGGTTGATCTATAGTTTTGTTCGAGCTTCACAATATGAGCGTCTTTAAATAATTGATCATAATCTAAAATATTTTCCACATTGGCCCCACGCCATTCATAAATAGATTGATCGTCATCACCAACAACAAAAAGATATCCATCTTTTGCCATCATTTTTATTAGCTCATATTGAGTGAAGTTGGTATCCTGAAATTCATCTACTAAAATTTGTTTAAAGCTTTTTTGATAGACTCTTCTAACATCAGGGTTATCTCTGAAAATTAAATATGGATATAAAATAAGATCACCAAAATCAACCACATTCAACTCTCTCATTCTTTCTTCATATCTAAAATATATAGCAAGCAAATTGGTAGAATACATATTTTGTTCAATGTGTGTCCATGTGCAATCTTCTGGTGTTTTTCCTTTGTCTTTACAAGCTGATATATAACCAACAGCTTCTTTTACAGCTTCTTTTATCAGTGTACTTCTTTCTCTACCTTCATATTCGATAAATAGTTTTAAATCTTCATCTGCTACAAGTTTCAATATTTTTCTTTGATCTTCATCGTCGATTATTTCGTAATTACTTTCTATGCTGACTAAATGTGCATGTTTTCTTAATATTTTGTTAAATAAACTATGAAAAGTACCCATCCACATTGTAGACATATCTTGATGACTTCCCAATATTTTTTCAACTCTCTCTTTCATTTCTTTTGCAGCTTTATTTGTAAAAGTAACAGCAAAAATAGAATCAGGACTAAATCCATTTTCTAGAAGATATGCCACTCTTTTAGTTAAAACACTTGTTTTACCACTGCCAGCACCGGCAATAACGAGAACTCTTTTATTCTTAGAAGTTACTGCTTCAAGCTGCCTATCATTTAATCCTGCTAATATATTAGTACTCATTGATTCTCCTTAAAAACCATATTTATTCGTATTCAAAAACACATTTTTATATTCAATGTTTTTTGAAGGTGAAATATCTGCCCTATTATCGCTTATTTTCTGTATAAAGTCAACAGGGTTAAATTCTATCATAATACTTGATATATCAAGAAATATTTGTCTAACTAAAAAATTAAACATTTTGAATGCTTCATTTTTGAATTCATCAAAAGGATTCTTTTGTGCAAACACTCTAAATGATGTACCCTTTTTCATGTTATCTAAAGCAGTTAAATGTTCAGTCCATGCATTATCAATGACATTTAAAACTAAATCTTTTTCAAATAATACATTGTCTTCAAATAAAGATCTTTTGGTTAGATAATTAGTCATAAGATAGTCAACAATTTCTTTTTTAGTTATTTGAAGATTATTAAAATCAAATTGATTAAGAATATTCATTTCAATTTGAAAATACTCATGAACTTCATTTTTAAAAGTGGAGACTATATCCTCTGATAGTTCGTTAATGTCTGACATTATATAATCTAGAGCTTTGTTAAAAGTTCTTTCCATAAAATTTTTGAAATTAGTTTGATTTAGAATATTGTTTCTCATATCAACTATAATATCTGCCTGTTTTTCAATAATTTCGCTATATTTTACTAAAGTTTTCCTTGCGTTAAATAAAAAGTTTTCATTTCTTTTTTGAGCTTCTATAATTTGCTTGGACATGCGTTTGTCAGAAACACCCACTGTTTTTACACCCATAGTAAGTGTATTCCACAATAGCTCTAATGAACGACCATAAACACTTAATAATTCATCTTCAAGTGATAGATAGAATTTAGATGAACCTTTATCACCTTGACGCCCCGCTCGACCCTTTAATTGATTGTCGATTTTACGAGAAGTACTACGGGAAAAACCTATAATATGTAATCCACCTAATTCATTAATTCTTTTATTTTCCAATTTCCATTTATCATAGGCTTCTTTATAGGTAAGACCTTGTGATAAGAAATTTTCTATTTCTGTATCTTTATTACCACCTAACATAATGTCAGTACCACGACCAGCCATATTGGTAGAGATAGTTACATGAGATGATTTTCCAGCGTTTTCAATAATTGATGCTTCTCTTTCATGATTTTTTGCATTTAAAATTTCACATCTAATATTATTCGATTGCAAAATTGAATAAATAGTCTCTGAATCTTTTACATTCGTTGTACCTATCAGAACAGGACGACCTAAGTCATTTTTAGTTTTGACATCTTTAATAATTTCATCAATAACACAAGTCGTATTATGATATAAAACATCCTCGAAGTCATTTCTTAAAACTTTCTGATGCGTTGGTATCTCTATAACATCTAAATTATAGATTTCTTTAAATTCAATATCATCATTAATAGCTGTACCACTCATACCAACAAAAAAATTATATTTTAAGAAAAAACCTTGAAGCGACGATGAAGCCAATGTCTTAGAATCTTGATTTACGGGTACATTTTCTTTAATCTCTACGGCCTGATGTAAACCACCACTCCAAGTTTTTCCTTCTGTCAACCTGCCTGTATTTTCATCAATTATTACAATTTTATTATCTTTGACAATATAATCGATATCAATTTTTAAAGTATAATTTGCTCTCAGCGTTTGAGTAAAAGTTTGTAGATACTTAGTATTTTCATGAGTATAAAGCGAACTATTAGACTCTATAAGACTATTATTTATCAAAAGAGATTCCAATTTTTTAAAACCACTGTCTCTCAATTCAACATTTTTGGTCTTTTCATCAATATCAAATTCTTTATTCAACTCAAAATGAAAAATATTATCCTGAAATAATACTGCTGAATGTAATGTTTCATCTGTTTTTCCCGATATTGCAATAGGTGAACGTGCTTCTTCAATCAAAACGAAATCAATTTCATCAATAATTGCAACATCAAGAGTGGATTGAATTTTTTTAGACTTGTTTCTTACAAGATTATCACTTAAATAATCAAAACAAAGAGTTTTAGCATTCGTATATATCACAGAGTTTTTATATTTTTCACGACGCACATCTCTCTCATCTTGTTCTGAAATATAATTGACATTGATATTAAAAAAATCAAATATCTGTTTTGATGACTTATAATCTCTTTCTGCCAAGTAATCATTAGCCGTTACAATATGAATTGTTTTACCGAGCTTTGCATTGATTATAGAAGGAAATAAAGCAACTATTGTTTTTCCTTCGCCTGTTTTCATATCAATAATATTTTTATTATATAGTGAAATTCCACCTAATATTTGTTCATCATGTACTTTAATATTATAAGTTTTGTTAATAACTTCTTTGATAATACTAAATAGAAATATAATATCGTCTTCTGATTCTGTTAAGTTGGGTTTCTCATTTAATTTTTCTTTTAGTTGATCTAAAGATAGATGAGAAAAATCTACTTTTGTTATTTTCTTTAAAGTACTATTGTATTGACTTGTTTTTTTAGATATTTCATAACGATGAAAAATATTGTACATTGGATAAAACCTCACATTTTTAACAATATTAGAATATTACCATGTAAAAAAGAATAATCAATAAAAAAAGAAGACCACTTTAGGTAGTCTTTTCTTTTATTTTATAGCTATTATGGTTTATTTCTAAAAAGATTAGGTTTAACTTTTGATGTATTTGCAGTTGACGCTTTATGCTCTTCTAATAAATCATCTGGTATACTTAAATCGATTTCACCATGATCATAATTATCTATGCCAAAATATTTGTCATCATTAGTCAAGTTTTCAATATCTGATATTTTAGGCAATGGCACTTCTTCATGAGTAATAACAGAACTATCAGCTTTTACTGTTTCTTCTATTTCATGATCAAAAACTGGTTCAGATTCTTCTGTTGGTTCGTTAATATCAAATGGGAGTACAGCATCATCAAAATCATTAGGAATAACTGTTCTAGGATTTGAAGGTTCTGGTTCGCCTTTATCTATAACAGAGTTGTCCTTACCATCATTAATTGGTATTTCAACCGAATCTTTTTCTTTGTTTTCAGGTACATTCACAGATGTATCTACTACAGGACTATCAACAGAATTTGAAGGAGCAGATTCTTTTAACACATCTTTACCATTTTCAATAGTTGCATAATTACTTTTTAAAACATCAATGATATGTTGATATTTTCTAGGTACTGCAATATCATCGAAACTGTAGTTACCAATTTCAATCATTGCCTTAACACTTCCTTCCAAAAAGGCTTTTGCCTCTCTATCTGGACCCGGATGATTCAAGTGAACAGAATCCCATCCTTGTCTTCTTGCGTTTAAGGCTGCAATTGCAAACGTTTGTTGACACACATCTGGATTATGATAATCGACATCACGAGAAAGTCTCATTGTACCTGTAAGCGACGACACGTTCCATAAGGTTTTTACAGGATCTCCATAGGTATCCATCATAACAACGCTATCACCGAATAAACTGGATGTTTTTGGTGCAAAACCATGAGCCGCAAATCTTTTCTTGAATTTTTCACTAGAACTCATGACTTTTACATTGCCTAAGTTTATTAAATAGTCTTGATATTTGCGTTCCCACTCAATAAGTTCTACTTCCAATTCTTTATTGTTTTTCTTTGCCTTTTGCTCATTTATCACTTCTTTTACAGGCGAACTAATAGCGTGGCTTGAAATCATCCCTGCACTTTGATCGAGATTTTCATCTTCTTTCATCTTATGGATTTGTTCTTCAAAGTCTAAGTCATTAGAGTAAAAAAATTTCTTGTATTTTTTAGTTGCTTCTTCTAATTCTTTGTCCAAATCAACATTACGCTTTCTCACAGAAGAAATAGCTTCAACTATGGTATCTAAACCCTGTTGCTGATTATTGGTTAGATTGTACTCAGAAATAGTACTCAGTTCTTTAAATGCTATTGTAGCTCCTATAACATCTGTGTAACGATTACTATTTATAAAATTGTCATTATTAATATATTTGCTTAATATATCAGGATTTTCACTATCATTACTGGACAAACTTCTCTTAGCAACATCAATTAATGTTGAAACTTCAATTCTTTTAAACTTTTCATCAAAGGCATGATCCAATAACTCATTAACTTCTGAATAGATTTTTGAATCGCTCTTTTCATTAAGAAAATCTTTAAATATAGGAAACTGCGTAGTTGCATCTTCTTTTATAGTAGAAGATATACCACTATTTTTTAACATGGTAGATATTAATAAAGGTTTAACATCTTCAGGAGCGTTTCTTAATTCATCCATACATTTTGTATAAAGAGTTGGAATATTATTTTTATAAGTTTTAACGTTATCGAAATCAGCAGCAAGTTCTTCAACTATATTTTTCAGGAATAGAGTACTTGGTTCACCATTGAGTGCCACAACACCACTTTTGAAATTTTTTTCTAAAAATTCAATTTTTTATTTTAAATCTGCCATATATTTGACCATTATTTATTTGTTAATAATATTATACCATATTTTTGGATAAAAAAAAACGACCTAAGTCGTTTATTTAGAATTTCTTCTATTATAAAAAGAACAAATAAGACCAAATCCAATCATCATTGTAATTAATGATGTACCGCCATAACTAAGCAAGGGTAAAGGAACACCTACAACTGGTAGAATTCCTGTAACCATTCCAATATTAACAAATACATAACTGATAAACATCATGATGATAGAACCGCTTACTAATTTTTCAAAAATATCTGTCATACGATAGGTCATATAGGCCATTCTCATAATAATACAAGTATAACACAACATCAAAAATACAAATCCAACAAATCCAAATTCTTCTGCTAATACTGCAAAAATAAAGTCAGTTTTTTGTTCTGGAATAAAATTAAGATGAGCTTGTGTGCCATTAAGCCAGCCAGTACCTGAAAAACCACCAGATCCAATTGCAATTTTAGATTGAATAATGTGGAAACCAGCACCAGATGGGTCAATCTCAGGATTAAACAACGTCAGTATTCTTTGCTTTTGATAATCATGTAATAGCATCCAAAATACAGGAGCAGCTAATCCAAGAGATACAGCCCCAGCAGCAAGAATACTCCAATTTATCCCTGCTAAAAATATAACAGAAAATGAAGCTGCAAACACAAGAATAGAAGTACCTAAATCAGGTTGTTTCATAATAAGTAAAATAGGTACTAGTAAAAATATTAAACTTACAATAAGACGTTTGAATGTATTGGGCATTCCATATTCGGTGGCCAGCCATGCCAGCATTAAAGGTAACAAAATCTTAAATAATTCAGAAGGCTGAAATCTTATGATACCTAGATCTAACCAGCGACGAGCACCTAAACTAATTTCGCCAAAAATTGGAACAGCTACTAAAAACAAAAATGCAATTATAAACAATCTAGGCGTCCATATTTTAATCAAGATAGGGTTAATTTGAGCAACAAATACCATAACACAAAAGCCTAGGATAAGACGGAATATCTGTTTTTCGACTATAACAGCATTTTGGTTTGAGGCAGAGTACAATATGATGAATCCAAACAAGCACGTTACTGTAATTCCTAACAGCAACCAAAAATCCATATTCATTTTCGATACTTTGTCTATTAACAAAGATGCTCCTTTCTTATTTGATGTTCCCTGAATAATCATATCTTCTCCTTAACTTCAGCTTTGTTATCAACGGACTCTTTAACTTCTTTTTCTAAATACTTTTTCATCATTGCAACAGCAATCGGAGTGGAAGTTGTGCTACCATGTTCACCATTTTCTACAATTACAGCAACAACAATCTGTGGATTTTCAAATGGGGCAAATCCTATAAATAAAGCATGATCTTTTAAGTATTTAGGTTTTTCAGCCATTTCTTTAGCATCTTTTACTCCATGAGTGGAATAAACTTGTGCTGTACCAGTTTTACCGCCCATTTCAAAATCAATCTTGTTTTTGCCTGATACTGAACCACGAGCCGTACCACGTTTACCATGCATGACTTCTCTCATACCTGATTTGATGATTCGTACATTTTCAGGATCAAAATGAACTTTGTCCATTACCACAATATCTTCTTGATCAGTAAGTCGTGGTCTATATTTAGTACCACCGTTAACCAACATGGATTCCGCTACTGCCATTTGAAGTGGAGTTACAACGGTATATCCTTGTCCAATTGCAGCAATAACAGATTCACCTTTCCACCATTTTTCTTTTTTAACTTCTGTTTTCCATTTTGTAGATGGTAAAACACCAGCTTTTTCACCTTGCAACACAATTCCTGTTTTTTGACCAAAGCCAAAATGTTTTATGACATCATGTAAATAATCAATTCCCATGGCCGTACCGAGTTTATAAAAGTAAACGTCTGCAGAAACTGCAATAGCTTGAATCATATCTAAATTACCATGCCCTTGTCGTTTCCAGTCCAAAAATTTTCTTCTTGAACCCGGTAATGAATATGATGCACCGCAAAAGACTTGTTCATATGGTTTAATAAAGCTACCTTCAAGTGCTGCCATTCCTACATAAGGTTTGAATGTAGAAGCCGGTGGATATTGTCCCATTAATACTCTATTAAACAAAGGAGAATCAACCTTAAAATATTCATTATATTCTTTAGTCGTAATACCTTTTATAAAACGGTTAGCATCATAAGATGGTGTACTAACGAAAGCAAGTATATTTCCGTTATTTGGGTCCATTGCAACAACAGCCCCCTTTTCGCCTTTCAACATTTCTGATGCAATTCTTTGTAAATCTAAATCGAGGGTAGTAGTAATTTTTTGACCTTGTACGGGTGGGTATTTTACTTCTCTGTTTATGACTCGACCGCCAGCATTTATAGCAATAATTTCTTGACCGTGAGTTCCATGTATCTTTTTCTGATACACTGATTCAAGACCTGTTTTACCGATATAGTCTAAATTGGTCAAAGTTCCATCATAGGTATCGAAATCTTTTTGTGTAGCTTTACCGACATAGCCTAGCACAGACAAAAACATATCATCGTAAGGGTATTGACGAACAAAAGCAGAACTAATATTTAATCCTTTAAGGTATTTAATATTTGATGTAGTTTCAGATAACTCTTTTTCTGTCAAATCTGTTTTGACAACAACTTCTTTAAACATCGGAGAACGTAATATTTCAACATTTAGTTTTCCTTTTTGTTTTTCATCAAGTTCTATAAAATCTGATATGCGAGCAACAAAATTATCAGTAGCTTCTTTTTTATCTTTTTTAAACCCTTCAATTTCTTCTGGTATGACGACAGCATAGTACATGGGTCTATTATCAGCAATTATACGATCTTTTCTATCGACAAAAACTCCACGCTTTGGAATTAAATAGTTCTCTTTTAAAATATTTTTTCGACTTAGCTCAGCAAAATTATCATGATTTAACATTTGAATATAAATCAGTCTGCTAAATAATGTTATAGTAAAACAAACAAATAATAAAACCAGAATAAATAATCGTTTGTCTACAACCCTTGTTTCTTGTTTTTTGTTTCTTATCATTTATAAACTCCGTTTAATTCCAATAAAAATTTATATTAACACTGTTTTAATTAAAATGGAACATCTCCAATACTTTTATTATTAAAGAAATTTTCACCTATTTCAATTACATTTGCACTGATAATATCTTCATTGATTTCAAAATAGGACATTTTATCTACAATTATTTTTTGTGAAATGGTTTGATTGCCATCTTTTATTATTATTTTTGAGTCTAAATGTGCGACAATTTCCAATATAGTACCCAATCCAATATGATCCTCAAAATCGTCTAGAATTCTGTGTGGTATCAAACAAGGAATATAATTTAAACTTTCATTATATTTTTCAACAAAAATGACTTGTGCCATTTTGCTGTTACCTTCGGATATGATTTGTATATATTCAACTTTTCCAACAAATGCAATAATATTCATAAGAGTTCTCCAATTTTAAATAAAATAAAGTACATAAATTATATTGATTGAATAGTTAAAAGTCAACAAAAAGCGTTAATTTAACATAAAATAATTGACTTTATTAATTTCTGATTAATAATATGAGATAACTTTAAAGGAGGTTTTTATGTCACACGTTATTCAGTTAAAAAATGTATATACAAAAAAAATGAGATATGAAGGATTAGATACACCAAACGTATTTTATAAAGGTTTTACACTAAATCCAAATCTTGAATTGAATTTTAATATAAATGTTTTGGGACAAGATAATTACGAAATAGTAATGACATCAATTGTCAAAACAACAACACAAGATAATGAAGTTGTAAGTTATATTGAAGTAGAAAAAGGGGCTTTATTAAGTATTTCAGGTGTTCCAGAGGAAGCTCTTGATGAAGTATTAAATGTTAATTTACCAAGTATTGTATTTCCTTATCTACGCCAAGAAGTAGAAAATATTGTTCATTACTCTGGATTTCCTCCATTTCATATACAACCTATTAGCTTTTATGAAATTTACCAAAACAAAAAAAATGAAAGCAAAGATTAAATCTTTGCTTCTTTTTCTATTTTTTCGTCCAACGCTTTCGAAATCAATTCAAGTCTAGACATTATTTGAGATTTATGATCTGATGATTCTTCGATTAAAGGAAGGATTTCATCAATACTCACCCTGTTTGTTCTAAAAAGCTCTGCAATTTCTTCTAGACGTGCTTTAGATTTTTGTAAATTTACGGTTTGTTCAGTCATTATTTATCTCCTATGATTTTAACTGTTATTGTGCCATCTTTAAAAGTAAGATCTAATTCGTCATCAACTTTAAGATCATGAATTGTGCTTACAACTTTGCCTTGCCTTTTTGCCAACAAGAAACCAATTTTCAAAATATATTCGGGGTTGTATCCTGAAATAATTTTATCAAGACTTTCAACATCTTTCAAGGTCATTGATATTAAGGTTTTACCTTGATGTAGTATAGAATCAATTCTTTGTTTAATTAGAACTTCTATATTGTTAACATTGTTTTTAGCCAACATTAAGGTAGTGTCAAATGAATTTTTAATACTATGTTCAAATGTATTCAAATTATTTTTTCCATCTTTTTTGATAGAACTAGAAAGATTTTCAACAGTGTTTTTAAATATTTGAACATTCTTTTTTGAATATATTTTTATCATCTCAAAAGCTTGTTCAGTTTCCATTGTGGTTTTAGAAACTAAATTAAGACTTGTATTCTCAATGATTTTAATAGCGTTTTTTATAATAGTTGCATTGTTAACAACAACAGAAAATATATGCCCAATTACTTTGCTGGGTGTATCAAATGATGTATGTGCAACGTGATCTAAAACCCCCTTATCTCGTTCATGTCCAACCCCAACAAATACAGGGATTTTAGAATTACAAATAGAGGCAGCAATATCAAATTCGTTCAAAAAGTGTAAATCTGTTTTAGCACCACCACCACGAATAATAATAAGGGCATCATATTCTCTATAATTAATGAGAGCTTTATTTATAGCATTACTTACACTTTTATTTGTATCATTTCCTTGAAATGTAGCTTCGTAATAATCAAACTTACAAATATTGTGATTTTCTAAAATATCAGCATCTTTTTTAAAATCCCCAAGACCAGCAGCACCAGACGGAGCAATAACCGCAACTTTTGAAAAATCAAAAGGAGCTTTCAATATTTTATTCTTGTTTGTCAAACCTTCCTTATCTAATCTTTGAAGAATTTCTTTAATTTTTAATTCAATACCGCCTAGAGTAAATTCAGGATTGATATCTTCAATAGCAATAGATAACTGGTATTTTGGATGGAAGGAAATCTTACATTTTACCATAACTTTCAAGCCGGATTTTAAATCAGAACCTGTATTTTTTTTGAATTTTTCTAAAATAATGTTGGCTTTAGATGACCAAAGAGAAGCTTTATTCTTACAAACTTCACTTCCTTTAGCATCTGTTTCTATTAATTCTAGATAATAATGTCCTGTTGAATTGTGCTTAACAATAGACATGATTTCTGCCTCAATCCAGATAGGAAAGGGTATTGCATCATTTACTGACTTGGAAATAGATGCCATTACATCTGATAACTTGTACGTACTTGGTTTTTCATCAAACATATATTTAACCTCATTATTGGTTGAGATTGTATCTTAATAAGTAATGGAAGTCAATAAAAAACAACACCGAAGTGTTGTTTTTTAGTTTATTCATCGTTCTTTCCTTTTTTGCCCTTGTCACTATCACTGTTTTCATTATTACCTGAATCACGAGATGGATTGTCAGATGAACCATTACTTGGCAAGCTGCTACCAGAATGTCTTTCACCTGAATTCTGGTTTTGGTTGTCATTTCTATGACTATCATTTTCACCAGAACGACTTGATAAGAATTCATTAGTTCTTTTCGCAGCTTCATCTCTAGCAGCATGAATTTGTTGAGAATTAAGTCTCTTCTCAGGACTATAACCTGCAGCATCAAGAAGATTATCACGAACACCTTTAACTGATTGCTCAACAGCACCTTTTGCTTGCTTGATAAGTACAAGGCTTAACATTTGTTCTGCTCCAAGTTCTTGAATGCTTCTCTTGTCTCCATAACCTTTCAATTCAATTGCTTCAGCCACAGTAGATGGAAATGAAGATATTATTGAGAAGGAATGTTTCAAAGCAATAAATACAATCACAAGATAAACGCAATAAAACATAATTATATCCACAACATCCATAATATTAAATTGATTATTTGACTCAAATACTGGTCCCATAACTCCAAAGAATGTCATATTTATGAAAAATATTGAAAGTACAGAAAAGAACCATCCAAATATCATACCAATTACCATTAAAGAAGGTTTTAATAATAATAAGCCAGTATACTGCCATAACAATCCAACATTACCACGAGGTTGACCACTTGGACCGGGAATTGCCAACATCACTAACCATATAGGAACGGTAATTAGTAATTCGAAAATATAAACTACCCAACCCAAAAACATTATTAAGAAAGCAACATACGGTAACATCGGAATCATATAACCGAAAAAGATACCTAATAAGAACAACAGTCCAAAAATAGGGGCTAATACGTTAACTGTACCATTTGCCAACCAGACAGCACCTTTAACTAGCTTACCGATTGGCAACCATGATACTAGTTTATTGGCAACTTTAGATACCCAACCATTCTTTTTGGTTGTACCGCCATCGTCATCTGCAAAATTCATCATTGTGTAGATACTATTCACAGCTACTTTTATCATATAAAACTTAATTGAAGTATCCATCAAATCGATACCCATATAAGAAAGTGCATTAACTGGGTGTATATCTCCCGGATAACAATTTCCTTCTTTAAAGCATTTTTCTACACCTACTCTTAACGGAGCATTTAGATCTAATCCACCCATTTTTTTCAAATACACCATAGGACCGGTTAGACCATCTTCGATATTACGCATAATTTCAATGTACCAAGCAACATCATCATCTTCTAGTCCAGAATTACCACCTGTTGCTGCACCGGCTGCAACACGAGTAGTGCTGGAACCAGCCGCAAAGAAATCATTAAGAATCATTGGCAAGAATTTTATCTTATTTTCTTCAACACTTAAGTCAATTGTACCAAAAGCATCTTCATCAACATATAAACCCTGACCGCCTGTTTCACCAAATGATGACCAAGAAACACCACTATTGATACGCTTTATATACTTATTAACGTTTGTTTGATCACTCGATATTTGTAGAATGAATCCACCAAAAGCAGCAAAACCTTGTTTTCTCATTTTTTTAGGAAGTTCTTTGTCAGTGGCTTCCGATATAATATCTAACATCGATTTTTTTATAGCTGTTCTTGCCACATAAAAATGTGAAGCTAATGCCATTTTGTTAGTTTGAGCTTCTAATAACATTTTTGGTAAATTAGTATTTTGAGCCTGAGCAATTGCCTCACCATTTTTACCATTGAATGTAGGCACCAAACTACCAGATGTACCCATTGTAGTTAACATGCTTACACCACCTACATTTGTACCGGGTGAAGCATTTCCGCTAATCTGATAACGTGGATTAAGCTCGGAATTACTTGAAAACCATAAACATTCACCGTAAAAATTAGCATTATCTTTTTTTAGAAAGTCTTCAAAATCTGCCGGTACATCGTTTGTTAAAGCCATAATACTGGCACTGGTTGCCCCTTGAACTTTGAAGAAGTTTTTTAAACAATGAGCTTCATCTAACGAACTTGCAGCATTCACACTATATTTTTCTAATATCTGAAAAGCATCTCCTTGCTTCATTGAATAACGGTCATTCAATGTTTTTTGAAGTTCTTGTGCCCCAACAGTCAATGCTCCCAATGGAGATGTCATTGCAATTGCAGAACCAACACCTGCAACATTTTCAGAAGAAGGTGATTTACTACCCAACAAATTATTTAATAAAATAGAATTAGCAACATACAAAGCTTTTACAGCAGTATTATGGTCAGTAGATTCTTTTACTGTATTATAAAGTGCTAGTCCTCCTGCTTTTAACTGAGCCGCATAAGAATCCACATCTCCATTTAATGTATTATAATTAAATTCAGTTCCTGATTTTATACTGCTTGCACTACTATAATAATGTTCCATTTTTGAAGAAAGTGCATAATTAGAATACTGACTCGATATATAGGATGAAATAGCAGGCAAGCTATCTGAAAACCATGATGATGAATCATCTTGTCCTGAACCAGTACTAACTTCGGCAGACAATTGTGGATTTGAGAAAGATATTGAGCCACAGTTAAATGCATAACCATGATATTCTGGATTATACTCACTTAAAAAAGTACTGCCACCAACACCTTCACATGTTATTTTTTTACCAATTTTTATAGCATCAACATTACCCTGTGCAATGGGATTTGCACCATACGTAGTCGCAGGATAGGAGTAATAAACCTCGGGAGCTATACAGTTAGCAATTCTTTTGATTTGATCATTAAAATTTAAATCAGTTAACCATTTATCCTCATATTTTTTAAAATTTTTATCTCTGATTGCTTTAATAGTTCTATTCTGACAAAGAGCCGCTTGAACCATTGCATCAGATTGAGAAACCGCATTCATCACATTTTCTACAGAAGTGTCATCTGCAAGCATTGCTTCTTGTTGGACTTGACTTAAAAATAACCCATAGAAAAAGTTACCACCCATAATGGCAAATAAAGCCATCATTAAAACCCCAAGTTGTGCTAAAGAAACAGAACCTACAGGGAAAATTAGGAAAATTACTAGTAAACTTCTCAATATCAACCAAACTTTATTAACACCAGCACCTAAGAATTGACCTGATGTCATAGAGTTATACATTACTTTAACAGTGGCTGCACCTAGAACGATAGAGCCTGCAATAAAAACAACCTGAGTAATACCAAGAATGATAGCTAATATAGCTCCACCCATATTGGCAGCATAACCTTCTTGATCAAGGGAACCCGCATCTTCAAACACAAAAGCTTTTAAAATATCAAATTCGTTAAAAATTTTCGAAAATGCCATATATAAGACATTATAAGCCAAGTCTTCCTTACAAATGGAAAAGCTTTTAGCAGCGACCATATTCTCACCAGCAACCCCGCAATCAGAGCCTTCTGCTTCTATAGAATTTGAAAAATAACCATCAGCAGCTTGTACAGGAGATGCATTTATTGCGGCGAATCCTAGGAGGAACGCAAAGAATATCCATATCGCTTTTTTAAATATCATTTTTTTTAGAATTATTAGTTATTATTATTTTATCAACAAAGTGGATTGATTTCAAGCTAAAATAAAAAAGACTCTGAAATGAGTCTTTTATTATGTCTCTAAGCAAATAAATTGGTTATTTATTTTGCTCTTTGATTATTCTTTCGTAATTTTCTTCGCCTAATATTTGATAACCTTTAACATTAGCAAATGAAGGATCTTCAATAACAATGATTTCTCGACCTTCAAAATGTTCTTTCAAGGTTTTCTCAAAGATCATTGCACCGCCTCCAAGCAGAATAATATTATCCACATCACTACCATCACCAATAATATTTTTCATATAAATAATCGGACTTTCAATAACTGACTTAGTGTTTTTTATATGTTCGTCTAAGCTTTCTTCTTTACCCGATATTTTTAACTTTCTTTTTTTCAACGCTTTATCAATGGCGTTATAATTTTCATACTTTTTATTTATTTTTTTGGAAATTGACTCAGCAATTGCATTCAAAATTCTTGATACGCCACCGGGATGAGCATCGGATTTTTTTTCAATTATTTTGCTACCATTGGCCAACAAGAAGTCTACAGTTAGAAAGCCCGGATCTATAATTAAATTCATTGAAGATGAAAGATCTGCATCAGCTAATGTAGTTTTAGACAGAGACATACAGTATTTTAATCCACCCAATGGTTGATAAACAACGAGAACACTTTTAATTTCACAAGTAAAATTATCATTAATAACATGTTTACCCAGTAACGATTTTTTAAGTGCTTCATGGTGTGATGCATAATTTGAAACTGGTAATCCTACAACTAATAGATCAAGTACAGGCTTCTTCATATAAGCTAAAGCACCATAGGTCAATGCCTTATATTGGGCCGTATGAATATATTGATCATTTAATGTTCTTGTAGAGTCAGATGTTTCTAGTAGCAAACTGTCTGGACCCACTTCGTAATCTGTTCCATCAATTTTGACAATAATAGTATCTCTTTCGTTTATGAAAGATAAATCAGAATCATCTATTTTTGATGCTCGTGGGGCGATGGACGGAAAACTTTTATATCCAATTTTGTCATCATCAAATGACGTATATTTTGTGTAACCGAAACCCACATCGATTGAACCGATAATTGGTGTTCCTTCATTAAGAACCTTAGCCATAAAATAACCTCTCTAAAATATTTTACTATAAAGATATAACATTTAAAATAAAAATCAAGTGTAATAATACTAAATATACAACTTTTTTTCACTTTTTAAATGCAAAGTCTAATAAATCGTTAACCTCAGAATCATATTTCGGATTGTCCGCAAAATGATTAACTGTTTTTATTGTATTCGCAACACCTTCAATACGATTATAAATATCAAAATAAATCTTTTCCCACTCTTTAGATTTCTTGATAAATTCTTTAACATTATGAGATGTAGTTTCTTTCCTAAATGGATCGTTTAATATATTTTTAGCAATAAAATCTTCATTTTCCGTTGCACGAATAAAAAATATGTAATCATATAAAGAATCAACCTCAAATCTTTCTCTAAATTCACTGATGAAATTTTTGAATTCATTAAAATCAACACGATCATGACCATAAAATATTTCAGCAAAAGCGAAGTTATCAATAATACAACGATCATATAATACATTTGGTATCTTATTAATATGAGTTATCATGATCTTCATGATTTCGTTATCCATAACGGATTTTTGAAAAAATTCATTATTTTTGTCATTTCTTATCTCATAAAAAAGTTTTGTATAATTGACTTCTCTTGCACTTTCAGGGCATATAAAAACTTGAGGATGTAATTTTTGTGTAAGCGTGACTATACTACTTTTACCTACACCTGCAAAACCTGACAACACTAATTTCATATTAGTCTCCATTTTAATTATTTTATCATTTTTATCAAGAATTAAAAGCATGAAAGATTTTTTCTTTTAAACATGTATTTCTTTTTCTGGATATTTCATTTTGTAAGGCTCTTTCAAAGAGTGATCGGCTACCTACAATAATCACTAAATGCTTTCCACGAGTAACAGCGGTGTACAACAAGCTTCTATCTAACATTGATGAAAACTTATGTGATACTGGTATAACTACTGCTGGGTATTCTGAACCTTGTGATTTGTGAATAGTAATAGCATAAGCTAGTGTTATTTCATCCATCTCTTTTTTTGAATAAAAAACTTCTTGCTCAGCGAAAGTAGCGAGAACACCATCCTTTGAAACTCTTTCAATAATACCAACGTCTCCATTGAAAACCATCTTGTCATAGTTATTTCGGATTTGCATAATGTTATCATTTCTTTTAAATGTAAAAGCACCTTTCTGTAGTCCATCTGTCTCTTTACCATTCAGAAGTTGTTGAATTTCAATATTAAGATTCTTTGTACCTAAAGTTTCATCATGCATTGGAGTTAGCAATTGTATTCCAGATTTTGGATCAATTCCAAAAGCATTTTTTATTCTATTTGTAACTAAGTCTCTTATCTTATCAATAGTAGAGTCATCATTTTTAGTAGAGATAAAATAGAAATCAGATTTCTTATCTTTTTCAGTCTCAAGTTCAACCATTTGTCCCTGATTAATTCTGTGAGCGTTTACAATGATTTTTGATTCAGCAGCCTGACGATAAATTTGTGTGATTTTAGCCACACTTATACATCCACTATCTATTAGATCCTTTAATATACAACCGGGGCCAATACTAGATAACTGATTAGTATCTCCAATAAAGATGACATGTGAGTTTTTATTAGTTGCTGCTAATAAACTATGAATTAGATAAATATCAACCATGGAAAATTCGTCAATAACAATAAAATCATAATCTAAAGGATTACTAATGTTTTTTAAGAAACCACCATCCAATGGACTATATTCCAAAGCTCTGTGAATAGTAAAAGCAGGCATCTGCGTGGATTCCGACATCCTTTGTGCTGCTCGACCTGTCGGGGCACATAATAGAACACTATATCCATCTCTTCTTGCAATAGATATTAGCTGCTTAAGTACAGTAGTCTTACCTACTCCCGGACCACCATTGATAATATTTACTTTATTCATCAATGATTTTTTTACAGCATTTTTTTGTTGATCATTTAGTTTAAATGTCTTTTTTTCTTCTTTTTCAATTTTAGAGTCAAGATCTTCTTCATTCGAATCATTATAATAAGCTTTGGACATGCATAAATTTTTTAAAAAGAATGCAATATCATTTTCAAGTTTGCTAATTTTAAAACTCTGCCAGTATTCTATGTCATCAATAATAGTTCTATCGAAGTAATTGGCATTGAAACCCAAATCAAGAACCTTCTCAATTAAAACACTTTCAATTTTAAGAAGCTGTGTTGATTTTTTTCTTAGTGATTCGTAATCAATTGCACAGTTACCTAAGCCGTTTTCTTCTTGTTTAAAAACATGTAAAATACCCATGAGGATTCGAGAAGAATCATGTTTATCGTGACCATGCTTTAGAGCAATTCTATCAATGTCATCAAATGACAAGGTATTCAAGGCTTTCAAAAGCTCGTAAGGTTTAGATTTTAAGTATTTAACAGAATCATCACCAAACATCTTATAAATTTTTAATGAATTAGGAAAATCCAATCCATATTCATATAATTCGTTAATGATATTGGGCGAAACCCTCTTTTCATTCCAAACTTCTATAATTTTATTGAGTGTTTTTCGACCTATACCCGGTACGTCTAACAGTCGTGAAGGATTATTATCAAGGATCTCGAAAACTTTATCTTTGAAATAGGTAACAATCTTTTCGGCAGAAGAAGGACCTATACCCGGCAGGATACCCGAGGACAAATATAATTTCATTCCTTCAAGAGTGTCAGGCTTAGCTGGTTTAGCATCAGTGAATTTGAATTGATTACCATGCTTTTTATCAACAAACCAATCGCCTTTAAGTTCGATGAGTTCACCTTCATCAAAAGGATATGTATTGCCAATGGCTGTAAACGTACTATAGTCATTATTGAAAACTTTTAAAATGGAATAGCCATTGCTTTCATTATAAAATTTATTTTGCCTAATAGTTGCTTTAATTGTTATCATTTAGTCCCCGCTTAAAATATAGACGAATTATAAGGCAATTCAAAATTAAATCAAGAAAAAATTGAGATATAAGACGTTTTTTGATCAAAAAAAATAAGAGCCTAAGCTCTTATTTAATTATAACATCTTTACTTATTTAAGCAATTCTTTGATGGAAAGGTTTACAAAACGACCATTAAGCCCTGTGATTTTTGCATTAATTTCTTCACCTACCTTAAACAATGCCTTCAATGAATCACCGGGTGCAACGCCAGCATCGACATTTTTAATAAGTCCAAAAATATTGTCATTGATTTGAACAGTGATATTCTTGTTAGAAACTTCAACAATCTTACCAGATGTTACAGTACCAATTGGATTAGCCTTGTTATACTCAATAAGAGGATCTTTAGTTAACTCTCTAATACTCAATTGAATTCGTTCTTTAATTGGGTTGCATTCTTTCAAGATAGCGGTTACTTTATCTCCTACTTTGAAGTTTGGAGCACTAAATCTATCTCTTGGATTCCAAGATATGAATTCAGATGGAATAGTAGCTTCACAACCATTTTCTAATTCTACAACAACGCCAAAATCATTCAAGCTTTTTACAGTTGCAGTAATTTTGTCCCCAACATGATTTTGTTTAGCAAAATCTTCCCAAGGATTATTGTTCACTCTCTTTAGACTTAGTGATACACGACATTTATCATGATCAATTTCAATAATTTGAACTTTCACATTTTGGCCTTCTTTCAAATGATTAGATGGCAAAGCATTTTTATCATTCCAAGAAATTTCAGTATTGTGAATCAAACCATCAAGATTCTCATTAATAATAACGAATACACCATAGTCAGTTAATTTAACAACTTTAGAATCAATAAAATCACCAACTTTATGGTTTTCTACAAAGCTAGTCCATGGTTTGTTGTCAAGAGCTTTTCTTGAAAGAGAAATCTTTTTAGTTTGTGGATCAAATTTACTTACAAGTAGATTAATTTCCTGACCCATAGTAAACATCTCAAATGGATTATCAATTCTGGCCCATGAAATGTCAGTAATATGAAGTAAACCATCAACTCCACCCAAATCAACGAAAACACCATACTCAGTTATGTTTTTAACATTACCTTTTACAACAGCACCTTCTTTAATCTTGGCAAGAATTTCTTGTGGGCTTTCTTGGTTCTCAGCAAACATTGCTTTTCTTGAAACAAGAATAGTCTTTTCTTCTTCATCCATTTTAATGACTTTAACATCAAGTACCGAACCAACAAATTGTTCTAGATCTCTTACTGGCTTAACATCAACCAGTGAATTGGGAAGAAATCCTTGGACACCTTCCAATGAAACAATAATACCACCTCTAATAGCTTTTTCACATCTTGCTTTTACAGCAGTATTTTCTTTAAATGCTTTTTGGAGGTCACTCCATTTGTTCATTTCCTTGTATTTAGCATAAGAAAGAACAATTTCCCCTTCACCATTATCCAATTTATCCACAAATACATTTACAGTATCATTAACTTGGAAGTTAAATTTACCATTTATATCTATGAATTCTGATTTAGCAATAGTGCTTTCGCCCTTAAAGCCAATATCAACAATGATAAGATCCCTTTTTACTTCTGTAATAGTAGCATCAATTACTTGACCCTCTTCTATACTAAAAGCATATTCATTTAATAGTTGTGCAAAATTTTCTGTCATATCTTTGCTCCTTTAACAAAAAAAAATTTGATATTAATACCAATTAATTAAAAATGATATTACCTAAATCTTAAATGTCAAGAAAATATATTAAAAAAAAGAAAAAATAGCAAATATATTGTTTTTTACCGTTATTTTGTTGACATTGGATAAAAAGTTTATATACTCAGATTTAAGTTGTTGAAAAAAGCAACCTTTTAAACTTATATAGGAGAAAAATATGAAAGTTAAAAAGCAAGATATTATAAATACAGTCGCGGCCAAAATGGATTGTTCAAAAATAGAAGCAGAAAGTTTCGTTGATGCAGTGCTTACTACTATTTCAGATAATCTTGAAGAAGGTCATGAAGTTGGTTTGGTAGGTTTTGGTACTTTTCATGTACAGCACAGAAAAGAACGTCAAGGTCGTAACCCACAAACTGGCGAACCTATGAAAATTGCTGCTTTAAAAAGCCCTGCTTTCCGTGCTGGTAAGACCCTTAAAGAAAACGTTAACAAGTAATATCAAAAATAAAAAAAGGAGCTTGTAAGGCTCCTTTTTTTTACATCAAATTTAAGTTTTTATCTTTAATATAAAATCATTATCAACATAGTCCACAATATATTGATTCTTTTCTTTAAAAAAGTTTGATAAAATATTTTTGGCAATCAAAAAAGCCAACGTGTCCTCGATATATCTTTCAAGAGGTCTAGCTCCCATCTTTTCATTAAAACCATTTTTTATGATATTCGCTTTAACTTCCTCAGTAAATTCTATTTCGATTTTTTTTGCAATAACTTTCATTTTTAAGTTCTCTAAACTTTTATTCACTAATAATTTCATAGAATCTATCTTCAGTTTTTCAAATGTAATAATTTTAGAGATTCTATTTCTAAATTCGGCAGCAAAAATCTTATTGATTGCTTTCTCAAAGTTGTCGTTATTTTGATTATCAATAAATCCTATATTTTTACTAGAAAGCTCTTCAGCCCCCGCATTACTGGTCATAAAAATCAGCGTGTTTCTAAAATCGACTTCCTTACCTGAACCATCTGTTAATTTTCCATAATCAAGCATCTGTAAAAATAAATTAAATATACTAGAGTCAGCCTTTTCAATTTCGTCAAATAAAATAACTGTATGAGGATTATGGTAGACATATTCAGTAAGCTTTCCACCTTCTTCATAACCAATAAATCCAGCACTTGTACCAATCAATTTAGAAGCAGAGCCTTTTTCTGCAAATTCTGACATGTCAAATCTTATAAAATTCATATTCATTTGTTTAGATATTTCATTTACAACCTCTGTCTTACCCACACCAGTTGTGCCAATAAGTAAAAAAGAAGCCAGAGGTTTCAAAGGATTAGTTAAACCTGATTTTGCTACCAATATCTTTTCAGATATTTCTTTTATTGCTTTATCCTGACCAAATATTTTTTGCTTTAATATGGAATCTAAATTTAGTACAGCTTTGTCAAAACCTTCTATTTGTTCCTTTTTTATTCCTGTAATATCAGAAACAACTTCAAAAATTAATTTATCTCCAATTTTTTTTGTTTTCTCCATTTGGGCCTTTGCTAAACACATATCTAATATGTCAAATGCCTTATCAGGAAAAGTACCTTTTGAAATAAACCTATCAGCCATTTCTACAATAACATCGATAGATGGATCTGTTATTTTAATTTTATGAAACGTTTCGTATGAAGTTTTCTTATGTTTGACTATAATTTTTGTTTGTTCAACAGAAGGTTCCTTCAAATAAACAATTTTAAATCGGCGGTCTAAAGCTTTATCTTTCTCAATAGAATTTTTATACTCTTCATATGTAGTTGCACCAATACATGAAATCTCACCTGATGATAGGTAAGGCTTTATCATATTAGAGAAATCAAGTTCATTTTTAGAAGAACCAGTACTTCCCAGCCCATTAATACAATGTATTTCATCTATAAATACAATAATATTAGGATCATTTTTTAAATATTCCATAATATTTTCAAATCTTTTTTCAAAATCACCACGGAAATTAGTACCAGAAATTAAAGTTGTTAGATTAATTTCTATGATTTTTTTATTTTTAAGATTTTCTGGAACTTTGTTTTCTAGAATTGCCAGTGCTAAGCCCTCAACAATTGTGGACTTACCAACACCGGGCTTACCAACAATTAAAGGATTACTTTTTTCTTTTCTAAGTAAAATATTTATGATTTCATTGATTTTATTATCAAAATCTAATATAAGGGGCTGCTTCTTTTTAACCTTTTCTGTTATATCTGTTATAAAATTAGAAACAGCATGCTTATCAACCAATTTTTCTTCTTTATTAAAGGATAGATTCTGTTTAGGTTTTAATGAAGCCTTTAATTGAGCATTTTTATATAATTCACGAATTTTATACAAAGTTTCTTGATTAAAATTATAGCTATCAAAAAGCGTTTTATTACTTTTTTCCATTAACACCGCATCCATAAAATCAAAAGGAGTTATCTTTTTTTTGCCATCGATATTATTGATGTTAATTACACACATTTTAAGTATTTCTTTTGCTGCATCATCTAAATCAGGCTCATTTTTACCATGTGATTGATAATCAGTTGCAATTGTTTTAATTTCTTCAATAAATTTTTTAATATTGGGTATATGCTTAGATGCTATTTTATTAATTTTAGAATTACTAAAAAAACCATAACATATATGAAGAATAGAAAGCCTTTTTTGCTTATTACCTATCATGAGAGATGCCGATTCGGCAATTATATCCGAGAAGTCTTCGCTAAATTGTTCCATACCTTACTCCTATTTTGCCTAATTATAAAGTAAAAATTATAAAAAATCAATAACAAAAGAAGCCGAAGCTTCTTTATTATTACTGTGCCCTATAAATAGTCAAAGACCTAGAGCAATAGTCATGCAAGCGATATAGTTTTAGTTATAGCTTCATAACAAAACTATCAAATTTCTTTTTAGCTGTCTGACTTAGCTCTATATTGATATCATAACCTTTGTCAAGTGTATTATAAATAATCTCAGGTGCATATTTGAAAGCCCAGTTCATAATATTTCTTCTTACAATATTGACATCGCTAAGGAAATTATAATCTCTTAATCCATTATCATCAAACTTTAATGCTTTAATCATTTCCAATTTTTCAGGCTCAAAAGGTTGAACATAATTTAATGCCATAACAAAGGCTTCGCCAGCCAGTCTATTAAATGGAATATTTACATTTTTAAATGCTTTTTCATACTGATCCAAAATGCCTATGAATATAGCTTTATCTGTTTCTTCCATTCCATAAGTTGGTATTTTACTGACTTGTTCTCCAATACAAACGTCAAACATCATTGATGTAATTTTTTTCATTTCGGAGTCTTTTCTATCAAAGTAAACAGTTTCCAAGGATTCCATTATTTCTTTCTTGTACTCTAAACATTTAGGTATATTTCTTTCCAGCATCAACTTAATAGATTCAATAGCTTCAGGTGCAATCTTGGCCTTTTTCAATGAATTTAGTAATTGTTCATTTTTTAATACAAAACTTAATTTTTCAGATAATGTATCAATATCTTCTATTTTTAGTTCTTTCTTTGGAACGCCATAAACAGAAGTATCAGGCGGAAGAATATCTATTTCTAGTTTAAATTTAACTAAATCTAATGCAGTAGTGTTAACTTGGTCAACAAAATCTGATTTTACTCTTCTTTTATAAGCACGAGCTTGCTTGGCACTATAAGAATCTAGAGCAAGATCTTTCATCTTTCTCTGTATATGCTGAGAAGTTGTTTTCAACGCATTGGAAACAAATAATTTAACAGCATATTCAGAATCATGCATATAAGAGTTATAGTTAGTATCAGCTAAACGTTTCAATGTTAGCACCGCTTCAACCATAACGTCACCAAGACCTTCTTTATCATAAACAATGTTGTTGTGAACTTCATGAACTAAAGTATGGTCAAGAGAAAATTTTTCTTTATAATCAAGAGCGTCTTTTAAAACTATTTTAACTTTATCTCTTGGTAAGTCCGTTTGGTAGGCTAATATATCAATAGTATCATCAGATATTTTACCCTTTTCTGGATCAAATAATGTCAACACTTTCTTATAAACCCAAGAATCAGCAAACTTTGTCTGAATTTCTTTGTTTTTATTCAAGAAAGTCTCAGCTAAAGCAACAATATCATCTTCTGCTCTGTAAATATCTTCATTTTCAAAACCAACATATTCAATAAAATGACCAAAGTTTTCGTTTGGTGTACTATCAAAGTGATAGTTTTCCATAAAATAATTCATTTCTTTTGATAAATGACTAAGGCTATCAGGAACGTCTACTTTTTTAATTTTGAAAGCTTCTTTAGATAATAAAATATTTCGGACAGTTTCATGTAAAGATAATTGTTCAACAGAGTATTTAATACCGCTGTTTGGCAACTCACCTATGATTAATTCATCGCGAATGTCCTTGACTTTAATTTCTAATTTATATTCATTATTAGATTCTTTATCAATTAATGAAACAACACCATCAGAGATCTTTAATAAATTTTTACCTGTTCTATCAGGGAATATTCCTGAGAAATTAGCATCTTTCTCTGCTTTTTCGACAAACTTAATTAAAGATGTATCTGAAAAATTACTGCAATAGAAATGTATTGTTTTTATTTCTGGTAAACTTGCTACTTTTATTTTGTCATACGCTAACTTCATTCTTCTTGAAAATATAGCAGAGTCTGATAAAACTGAATCTTCCATCTTATTAAATAATTTAGGCATATTAGCTTCAATAACACCCAAGTCATAAGGTAAGTTATGAGCTTGGAATATGACTCTCTTACCTTCGTATTTTTTAGTAAACTCATCATCAACTACATGTGTTCTTTTACCAGCAGCATTTAACATTCTATTACTGATACCTGTTAACGCTATGATTTCTTGTGGAAGTTTAAAATCAGTATCATTGATTAAATAAGAGTATACACTACCTTTTATCTTTCTGTTAATTTGAACTTCATTGTCAATTTTTTTATAATTATTCAATATTTTTTCAAATTTGTTCTTATTCTTAGAGTTTTTAGGATTATGCATATAGAACGTATCGTCAACATCTTTTTCAAGAAGTAACTTCTTATCTTCGAACGATAACGACTCAGCTTGTTCCTGAGTTAATTCAATCAATTCACCTTGTTCTTTTTCAGTTAATAAATATCTCATTCCATGTAGTGTTTTAAAATAACTATTTTGGAAATCTTCAAGATTTATCTTTTGACCACTGTCTTTATCTACTTCAAGATTCAAAGCACCCAAGTTTAAACATTTAGGAGCTTTTCCTAATCCTGTACCTTCGGTATCGATAACAGCTAAAACATCAGCATCCATAGATTCGATAATACGAATAACAAGATTTTCAAATCTTGAAAACTCCATATCTCCAAAGCTATTATTTTTGAAATATGGAATATCTCTAATCATGTCATAAGTAAGATTTACTTCATGATTATTATTCATAAATCTGTCTTTAAAATAATTCAAAAGATCTTCACGTTCTTCATTGCCACGAGTAACTTTGACTGTATTCTTTACTTTTGCTTGTTCAATAACGTTAGTTGCCATAAAGACACCATCGTCCATATAACTTATTTTAATGTAATCTTTAAAGTTGCCATCCACAATTTTTCTAAGTAATTCAGTTGGCATAATAATGGTATCATCATCAAAATTCATTTTCACACTTACATAACCATACTGCTTTTCTTTCACTAATTGCTGCAAACTATATTGAACAGAGCTTCTGGAATCAGTTAAATATGTGTTATTATTAAACTTGACGATTGGATTAATAGAGGCCATATTAGAAAGATTACCTTTCACTTTTCTATTGATTTTATCAATAATAGCTAAACTATCTAGATCACTTACAACATAAGTTGCTTCGGAAGTTTGTTCTGCTTTCTTTAATTCGTCAATTCTTCCACTAATGTATTTGTTAACTTCTGTAATTATTTTTGGAGATATATCGGTTTCATCAGTTTTAGTAATGAAAAAACCTGCCGCATGATCGTGACCCATGAATTCAATTTTGATCTTTAATGCTTTTTCAAGTGGAGAAACATTCTCCAATATATCCTGAATTTTGTACAATGAACGGAAGGAACCAGAAACTCTTGTTTTTTCAATGTTATCCAAAATCATTAAAAATCCATTGTTTTCTTCATTATATGCTTTACCTAAAAATTTTCTGTTGAATACTTTAGTAATATCCGCATCTACTGGATACAATATAGTACTGTTTTCAAGTTTTTCAGCATGCATAACCTTACCTTTTCTGATTTCAATAAAAAGGTTTCTTTCTGCAGAACGAATTTCTTCAAAAACTTCAAGCATCGTTTCATTTAGTTGGTTTTGAAAGACGTTTTTATTATCGATAAAAGAAAAGTTATAGATTAAAGGTCTTAATTGTTCAATATAGTTAGGGTTAATACCTGCAAAATCTTGTTCAGCATATTCTAATTCAACAGCTAAAATATCATAAAAATCTTCTTTCTTCAATTTGTCTGATTCAGCATCATATTTTCTAAATACGTTTAGTAATTTAGCAGCCATAATGTTTTGACGCTTTATATTATCAACTTGTTCTTTTAATTGTTTAACATCTAGATCAGGAATGTTAGCATTTAAAGTATCAATTACAGATGTTTTTAACTCTCCTGTAATAAGCTTATTTAGTGAATTATTCACGTTCAATAAAGTACCAATTTTCCCAGCTTTTTCAATAATATAATTTCTAAGCGGTTTATCTCCAATATCCGTATCCACATAGTCAAGCATGTTGGCTATTCTTCCAATTTCATTCATGTTTTTAAATTCAACAGAATTATTATCATATTCAGGATAAAGATTTCTAACAATATTTTGAAGTAATACAATAGCTGTATTAGCACCTGAGATATTCTTTTTCTTGAAGAATGGAGTTGGTTTGTATTTTGGATTAAAAATTACAGTTTTATCATTTTCTTTAATAACTTCTTTTTTATCAGGTTGGTGATGGTCTGTAATAATAATATGAGCATTAGGATATTTATCTTGAATTTTTTTCTGTTCTTCATAAGAATTGATACCATTATCAGCAGTTACAACAAGAAATTTTTCATTTTTTGCAAGGCCTTGCTCTTTAACAAATAAATCAACAAGATCAACAGTGAAACCACGATTTTTATTTCCGCTAATTGCTTGAGCATATTCAACATGGATGTTTTCTTTTTCATCAACATTTAAAGCTTTTAAAAATTCAATGATACCTGCTTGTGACAAAGAACCATCATTATCGTTATCGGTAATAAAAACAATTTTCTGTTCTGATTTAACAAAGTCAACAAACATATTTGTTGCTTTTTCTAGGTTTTCAATCTTGAGTTTTTCTTTGTCTAATTTTGGAACATCAACATCTTCAACTTGATCAAATTCATTGAAGAGAATTCTATCAGCCAATTTAACATCGCTATTAAAGTTTTTTGAAAATATTGTTTCCCAATAACTATCAGGAATTTTATGGAATAATTCTTTTTCTGCATGATCAAGAATTAGTGATTTTTCTAAGGATTTCTTAAATTTTTCAAGATTTTTCATGCTATTGTCCTTTAGTATTCATTGTTTATAATACTATTATATCACAAAAAAGCTTAAATAAAAATAATTATATAATCTCTTCTCGCATTTTTTTGAAGGCTTTTATAATATCAGGGGATGTAGAGAGTAAATGAGTGTCTATAGCAATATCCTTGTAAAGTTCATTCATGAATGTGTAGGAAAAATAAATACTAACTTCATATGAAATATCACCTTCATCCCAACTTTTTTCATTTTTCATGGCTTGAATAGTAGAATCCAATAAAGATTCACTATTTATAATTTTTTGATATTCATCTCCTAGTATAATACAAAAAAAGAAACCTAAAGAATAAACTATTTCATTATTTTTTCTAAAAGCTTTAATCGCATTTATTAAATCACCATAGGCAAGGAACATTGGTGACTGAATATTGATTCTTTTTGATTTCTTAATTATTTCAGGAAATATAACATCAAGAGATTTTGCAAACATTTCTTTTTTCAACTCATATTCAAGCACTACATCTTTTTTTTCTCTCATAATTTACCCTTCGTGTTATACATATCCATTGCAACACGTAAACCTCTAATAACACAAAAAGTAGGTTCCGGTACGAGCGTGACTTTCAATCCTGTAAATTTTTCGATGAGTTTATCAATGCCTTCTATTTTTGAACAGCCACCACATAAACTTATACCACTCTCATACAAATCAGATGCAACTTGTGGAGGTAAACTTTCTATAACAGATATAATACCAGAAATCATTTGTTCAAAAGTCTCAGCTAATGCAAACAATACTTCTTTTTTATTAATCTCAAATTTAAGAGGTAACCCTGTTTGAATAAACTGACCTCTAACATTGATGACATTATCTTCTGATGCTTCTTCTTCTATTGTAGTTGCTAATTCTTTTTTGATTTTTTCAGCAGTTTCAACACCAATTTTAATACCATCACTGCGTTTAATATAATTAATGATTGCATCATCAAGATTATTACCACCTATATTAAGTGTTTTTGATTCTATTATTTTTTTTAACGATATGACACCTATTTCAGTAATGCCTGCACCGATATTAACAATCATAGAAGCCTTTTCTGATTCAATTGGTAATCCTGCCCCCAAAGCAGCAGCCATTGGAGATTCAATTAAAAAAACATGTCTTGCACCCGCATCATTTAACACTTCTTTAAAAATGCGTCTTTCTACTTCTGTAGAACTAGCAGGCACTGCCAAGAAAATTCTCGGATTTGGTCTAAGTATATCAGTATCAAGAACCTTATTGATAAAATTTTTCATCATGATTTCAGCAACAGAATCGTTAATTATAATTCCAGCCTTCATGGGAGAAGAAGTTGTAATATCAGAAGACGTTCTGCCTAATAGTTTTTTTGCATCTTCTCCTACCGCTACCACTGTCTTTTTTCCTTCATCGTTTTCTATTGCAACAATTGAAGGCTCGTTTAATTGAATACCTTCTTTACCTTTAATAGCAATAAGTGTGTTTGCACTTCCTATATCAATAGCAATATCGTTATTTAAAATTTTCCATACATCTAATAATTTTCTAAACATTTAATTCCCCTCAAAATTTGTCAATATAAAGTTTAATTGAATCTGTCAGGACTTTAAAGAAATCGCCTGATTTTACGCCTTCTAGTGTAATAACATCTACTTCACCAATGATTTTGTCATTACGTTTTACAATCATGGTGCCAACTACATCACCTTCTTGTATAGGTGCAATCAACATTTCATTCATATTGACTTCAACTGTTATTTCTTCTTTTTTATTTTTTTCTGTGATAAATAATATATCATTTGATGCACCCACTCTCACAATATCCTTTTCACCTTTAAGTACATTTGTGTTGAGTTGTTCGATGGCTTGATTTTTTACAATAACTCGATGAGTTTCAAAATTGTTAAACCCATATGCAAATAATATTTTTGCATCGTCAAATCTTTTTTGAGGTTTATCTGCACCTAGAACTACCGTAACCAATCGCCTACCATTTTTAACCGCCGAAGATATATAGCAATAACCAGCTTTATCTGTAAAACCTGTTTTCATACCATCAACAGTGGGATCTTTTAAAAGTAGTCTATTTCTTGAGCTTTGAAATATGTTATTATATGTAAAGTTTTTCATGCTGTAATATTTATAATACTCTGGAAAATCGGTGATCATCCTTTTTGATAAAATACTCAGATCTTCGGCGGTAGTATAATGACCATCTCGTGGAAGTCCAGTTACATTAATAAAATGACTATCATTCATACCCAATTTTTTTGCCGTTTCATTCATCATATCTGAGAAACCTTCTTCAGTTCCACCAATATGTTCAGCTAATGCAGTTGCTGCATCATTTCCAGATTGTATTATCATGCCTTGAATTAAATCTTCAACTTTGACTTTTTTACCAACTTCGATAAATGTTTTTGAACCACCTGTTTTCCAAGCTTTTTGACTAACAAGAACTTCATCATCAAGTTTAAGTTCACCTTTTTTTAATTTATCGAAAACTACATAGGCTGTCATTACTTTTGTTAGGCTGGCGGGCGGTAATCTGACGTTGCTTTGTTCGGATGCTAATACTTGACCTGTTTCTTGATCGACTAAAATATAAGATTTTGAGTTTATTTTATCAAAACTGTTGTCTGCCACAACATGCATAGATACAGTCATTGTAGCAATAAGTAAAAAATTCTTTATATTAAACATAAACTTCCTTTGTAGTATTTTTTTTATACTTTTTTATAAATGTCAAAAAATAGAATACAACAGATCTTTTAATAAGTCTATATTTAAAATAAAAAAAAATATGATATAATTAGAATAATGACAGGTGAAAATATGAAAGAAGAAAGAAAAATTAAGAGTTCCAATGAAACTATTCAATTTATGATTGAAAATACAAAATTTGTTTACAGTACTTTTTATGATAAAAGTTCTTTCTTTACATTCATACATAAAGTTGACGATAATGCCAAAATTAATGAGCATTCTCCATTGTTGGTACAATTTGAAACCCACAGTCAAGCAGATTATCTAAATCTTAAAAGAAGTTTTGGAAAACTCATAAATAATTTCTCAACAACTATTAAAAATAAAACAAAAATAGAACATCAATTGGTTGAATTAATAAAGTCTGACATGAAATGTGATACTGTTTGGTATAACCCAGCATATAATTATGTACCGCCTGCTCCACAATATAAAAATAATAATATAAGCGGCAGTAGCAATAATAAAAAAGTATCTGGTTATCAGCAATGTGGACATATTAAACCTGTTATCGTATTAGAAACACTACAGTCCATGGGCGAAATTATTGTAGATAATGTCACTCATAATACAAGTGGTGAACAATTTTGGAATTATCGCATTGCCAATGATCTAAGTAAAGCATTTAAAACATCCGTTAAAACCAAAGCTCATTTATTTTCAGATCCCGCTAATTTGTATAATAGTTTAAATGAGATATTTAATGATGTAAAACAATCATCAAAAGGTTATGGAAAAGGATCGATTGGATTAATAAGATTTCTTGGAGATAATGGTTTGTTTCCAAATCCACTATTTGGAAATGAAAACAAAGATGAAAGTGTAAAAAGAAGCGTTGACTACATATTAGCTAATATTTATCCCAAAGTAGATAGCCAATATTTAGCAAATAATCAAGACCTAGCCAATCAGTATAAAGCTGTTGATGGTATTAAAATCATGAATTATCCTAGACTTCCTTTTAAAAATAATTCCAAGATTGATGTGATAAAAAATTATTTAACAAATGAAAGAAGATTATCTAACAAGTTAGTATCAAGAATGATAAATGAAGGTTTATTATACGGAGGTAGCTTTGCTACCAATGCCATGGGAGATAGTGAACTTAAATTTTTTCGAGATCAATATTTCTTTAATCTAACAAATCAGGAAGGTAACAGTACAGGTAGTGAAAAATTATTTTTAGAAACAAAGAAAGATTATAAAACTGGTCAAAATAGTTTGAAAATAAATAAAAGAAACACCCATCCTGTAAAAGGTAATGGATTTAGATTATTATCAAAAAGTAATAATCCTTCAGGAACATTTATTGCAGAAGCCGTAATTGACGTATGTTCAGCGTATGAATTATTTTCTATTGCAGGATTAGATCCAGAAAGTTTTAATTATATTTCTATACAAGGATGTGGCAACTTGAATAATTTCTGTGCAATTAATGCAGGGTTCGGATTTGAAACAAATGAGCAATATCGTCCAAATGGTGAGTTTTTTGGTGTTAAAATAAAAGAAACAAAAGAAAAAATATCACCTGCTAAAATAGAACATTACAATAATAACTTTAATAAAAACGATTATTATTTCATAAACACAATGAATGAAAAGTGTCAGGAGATTATAAATAAAATACCTAGTGCAAGCAAAGTATTGGGAAAAGAGATAAAGATAGTCAATAAAAAAGCAAGAGATGAATATATTGATTATAATAGTTATGATAGAAAAACAACAGTATTCTTGGATGAAACTTCTTTTGATGAATTTTTTAATATAAATAAAATTAGCTTTGAATATGATTCTGAGACTAAAAAATATAAGACTATGGTAACTCAAGACAAAGAAGAATTTATTCCCATAAATCAAGAAATAAAAAATAAAATATATTCTTTAATGATGAAAAATTTTAAAACAACAACTCTTATGTTTGGATTGGATTTTGATGAAGCAGGATTAAAATATAGAAAGACACTTAATAATTTGGGAGATACATTAAATATAAAAGTCTATGACATGTATCCTGATATTATTGATAGCGATTCAAAAGATCCAAAAATAGATGTTAATGACATACTGAAAAAATATTATAAATTAAAAGACTCCAATAAAGAAGATGAAGCCTTGTTGGTAGTTGAAAATTATGTAAAAAAGCTTGTACCCAATTTAAATATTCTAAAAAAAAATCGCACTGTAAATAATAAACCTTAATCTTTAAGGTTTTTTGCTATTTCTAATACCGCTGCTGCATAGAGATTACTACGATTATACATGGTTATTGAGTAGAAAACTCTACTTCCTATATAAGATTCATCATCTAGTTTAAATATTTTAAAATTATCATTGCAATATTGCTCATCAAGTTTTAATGAAACAGAATCACAACTTTGAGTCAGTTTCAGACCTCCTATTGCATGATTATCACTAGCTTCTATTTTATCAAAATAATAAGAATTATTTTTAAAACCATTCATTTTTAAATAATTTGCAACACTAGCAACAGCATCTGGTACACTGTTTACCAAATCTATCTTTCCATCTTTATCATAATCAATTGCATAATTATTAATACTACTTGGAATAAATTGTGAATAGCCAATAGCACCTGCCCATGAGCTATAAGTATCAAAAGGAGATAAGTGATTATTTTTACTATAAATCAGAAATTCTTTTAATTCTTTTTTAAAAAAATCACTTCTTGGATAATATTCAAATGACAATGTAGAAAGAGCATCAATTGCTCTGAACTTACCTTTGCTTAATCCATAGTTGGTTTCGACACCTAGAATAGCAACAATAACTTCTTTATCAACACCAAAATCTCTTTCAACATTTTTCAGAAGATCTTTGTTGTCATACATAAATAGACGACCACCATTAATACGAAGCAATGTAACTACGCGATTTTTATAATCATTCCATGTCAATTTCTTTTCAGCTTGATTATTATGACTTTTTGAAATTTTTTTCTCTCTTAGCTTTGTATTTGAAAAAATATCAATCAATTCTTGTTTATTATAGATCCCTTCTTTAGAAAACTCTTCAATAAATTTTTTTGTATTAATATTGTTAACAGCATAGTGTATAACTTCTTTAGGTGATGCCGATGAAGTACAAGCAATACACATTAAAGAAGTTAAGAAATATTTTAGACTTCTCATTATTACTCCTATAAAAAAAGACCTTGTGTAAGGTCTTTTCATTATATATCAAATAAATTATCTTTCAATAAATTACTACTTGATTGACTCAACAGGTTTTGAGTCTAGTTGTTTTGAAGAAACATTCGGATCAATTTTAACATCAGATTTTGGAGAATCTGATACTTTAAGTGTAGCATCGTGTTCTGATTTAGCTATTCTGTCTATAACTGAAAAAAGCTTTTCAGGGGTTGCATCATCACCAATAGTAGAAAAACTTACCATATATTTACCCGCTACTACAAATACAGGAACTCCATTTACACCATAATCTTTGGTTAATTTTTGTGATTTATTTCTTTCAGAAGAGGCTACAAATGAATTCATTAATTTTTCAAGAGACTCTGGTGAATCAATTCCGTATTTTTGAAAGATAGGAAAGGCATTAGTTGCATTAAGCTCTTGTTTCTTTACAAAAACTAAATTAAAAAGATCCGCATTTATTTTTGAAAGATCTTCATCAGTAGCTTTTCCTGTTTTTTTCAACACTTTAGCATAGTTATAATAGGCTCCATCATCAAGATTGCTCTTACCCCAACCTACTGGTATACGTTCAAATGTTATATAATCAGCATTTTTCTTTTCCCACTCATCAACTAAGGGATCTAAATGAAAACAATGTATACATTTGTTCCATAAAAATTGTTGTACAACAACTTTTCCCGATTCATCCGCATAATTGGACGCTTGTGGAACAAGTGTCGAGCCAACTGGTGCAGTATCTGCATATGCGAATGATGCCATTGCGATGGCAGTTGCAACGAATAAAGATTTAAATGTTTTTCTCATAATTTTATGTCCTCATCAATAGTTTTTCTAATTTTTTCGCCTAAATCGTGAATGTAATATTTGTTACTACCCAGTCTATATTTATTATTTTTTTCATTTTCAAGGTAAACTTGATGTAATTTTAGCATGGCTTCTGGATAATTATTGTCTGATGCCTTTCTGTACCAGTCAACACCTTGTTGATGATCTGCATACATTTGCTGATTACCATAAAAATAAATGTCACCCAATAAAGTTTGAGCTTGTGAAACAATTAAGGAGTTTGTGCCTTTATCAGCAACTTCCTTCAATAATGAAATAGCTTTTGATGTATCTAGAGTATTTTTTTGTAATAATCTGGTTGCCATTTCAATTTTTGCATCAACAAATCCAGATCCAATTGCTTCTTTATAAACTAAATTAGCAGTTTCTTTATCTCCACGATACTCATAAATCTTGGCAATTCTGTAAAGTGAATCTTTAGATTTTATACGACTTAAATATTTAACAGCAGAATTATAATCCCGATCATTTAGAGCCATTTCAGCCAAAGCTTCATTTGCTTTTGTTTGATAATAATAGTCGCCTTTGATAGACGATAACATATCCTGACCCAAATACAAGTTTCTTTTACCAGCTTCACCAGAAACATATAGTTTACCTGTCATATAGGTAGCGGGAGTAAAACCTTCTTTTGATGATAATTCAAACAAGTTCAAGGCTCTTCTTTTATCCATATATGTTGTATCGGCAAAAAAGAATAAACCGGCAATATAACGTTCTTCTTTGGTTGAATATTTTTCATTATCAATAGCAACAGCCTCTTCTTTTGTCATTGTCACTACTTGATTAGCGTATTTTTCATCAATATTAGTCCAATAGTCAAGTTTTTGATCTTCAGGACTATTAGTTATCTCAGCAAAAGCTGTTGTTGTCAAAACAAGGCTTATTGATGCAGCTAAAAATAATTTTTTCATTGTATCTCCATAAATTATAATTTCATATTATCAATTTTTTTTTAAGTATCAAGAAAATCATCTTTAAATTCGATAGTTTTAAGAGCAGTACGTTCTTCTCTTTCTATTTTTTCAATAATTACTAATGGATCTCTTTTATCTTTATCTTCTTGAAAGTTCCAAGATTTTAAAAATCCAATTTTAATAAGTTCATTTAAAGCTTTTTTGACTGTTGCTCGATGATTGTTACTGGGTTTATCACCATCTTCAAGAGGATGATCGCAAATTCTCAAAATAGTACTTACTTTTATGCCAAAAGGAACCTTATTGCTTTCATAATATGAATACAATTTTGAAGCATAAGAATCTTTAATTGAAAAACTAATTAACATATCTTCTATTGAAAAAGTTTCTTTCCTACCGTGATTAAATAACTTAGGTACAATATCATTAAGTTGAATAATCAAAACATTTCGAGTATAACTAAAAATCGTTTTTTCCGAATCAAATAATGGTTTCCAAAAACCTTCTTTTTCATTATCCATTGAAAAGAAAAATTTACCGGATAAATGTCTTTCAATAGAAGCATGGAATTTTTTTCTGGAATCTGGATGATGTGGATTTAGTCCGAGAGTTTTCATTGTCTCTTTATATTTTAAGCGAACAATATGTTTATCAGCAGATAATTGATCTCTGGCCTTTAATACAATTGACATTAATTTGTAATCAATTTTGGTATCCAATTCTGGACCTTGATAGGATACAGAAGTCTTTCCCTGCGACCAGATTGGAATAGATATATTTCTTTCTTCTCTACCTGATGCAGAACGGGGAGCATAAATTGCTGTTTGCGAAAAATAATAAGGTATTGCTACGTTATTCTTAGCCAAAAATTTACCAGAAATTGAACCTGTGTTATCCTGTTCCTTAATGTGAACAATTTCTTGTTTTTTTAATTTTTCAAAAACAGAATTTTCTTTAGGAACTTTCTTTACCGATGAGAAAAGATTAGGTTTCTTCTCACTAACTTCGTTTTTAATTTTGTCAAATATACTCATCTTTCCCCCGGAAACTCTTCAAAAAATAACATATCCAAATAAAATAACAAGCTTCTGCTTGAAAATAAACATTCAATCATAGGATTCTTTTATTTTGGGAACGACAATTTCAGCATTTTCATGTGATTCTTTTTCAGCATTTCTTACAATAAAATCTTTTACTAATTCCTGAATGACAACAGATTTTTTTATTTTTAGTCTCTCACAAATGGTTTCAAAAGAAGAATGGATTTCAGGATCAATTCTTGAACTTAATACAGGATTACTATTTTTTGAATCTTTTTGATTTTCAGTTGTATCATCTATTTTTTTACTTAACTTTGACATTAAATTTCTCCTTGTTTACGTTTGTTGTCAAAAGTATACATTTGAATACATTTTTGTCAAGCTAAAACACTAATTTATATCTAAAGCCTTATTCTACAAGGGTTGCAGAGAAGTTTCACAAAAAATCAAAATCGACTGCTTACGATTCACATTCAATACCAAAAAATCAGCATTATCTACTGATTTAAGCAGGTCAAAGCTAGATAGGGTAGAAATATAGAAATGATATAAATAAAAATGTTTACAAATGTCGATTTTTGTTGACAGGCTACAAGCCGCTAAAAATAAGGAGTTTTACGATCCACACGCACTTTTGTTACGATCCACACGCACTTTTGCTACGATCCACACGCACTTTTGTTACGATCCACACGCACTTATGCCCTTCAAAGCCACGAAACACAAGGGCTGTAGAAAAGTATAACCATATCTTTAACCATCTTATAACCATATTCTTTAACCTTTGAAATCAAAAACATGTGAAATCGCATTTAAAATTAACCTGATTTGCTATAAATAAAATTTTATTATCTGGAATTAAAGATCAAAATCATTATAACTGAATATCTTTTTTCTTATATCGTATAGTGTTATAGTATGAAACCATTCACCTTCTAATTTATATTCATTAAATTGAGTGTGTAGCCATCTTTCTATCTTAGAAGCTTCTTTAATTTCTTGAAAAAAAACATATTTAACAGGGTATGGATTACCTGTTTGTATATTACAAATTCTTTTTTCCAGATCATTTGTTATACCTATTTTGTGAACAACTCTCTCAAATTCCTGTGCTTGAATAACATATAAATACATAAAAATCTCCATTGAATATAGGCAATTATACAACTTTTTTACTTTTAAATCAATAAAAAGTTTGACATTCTATAAATAGTTTAATATAATCACCTAATCATTGAGAACAGGAGATTAAGAATGGCTAAAGAAGTTAAGGTTGATACGAAAAAGGATGTAGTGGAAGCAATTGGGCGTCATCCAGATAAAAAATGGTATATCGTACAAACGGCATCTAAAAGCGAAAATGCTGCGAAGCGTAATATTCTAGAATTACTAAAAGTCAGGCAGGCAGAAGACTACGTGGGTATGATTCTTGTTCCAGAACGTAAAGTGGTAGAAATGAAAAACGGTGAGAAAAAGATATCAGTGAAAAGAAATTATCCTAGTTATATATTTGTTTTGGCTGAAATGAATGAAGATGTCATGGTTAGTATCAGAGAAGCTAGTAAAGTCCTAAGCTTTGTTGAAGGTAATGCCGATAAGTTTCCTAACCCAATGAAAACTAAGGACATCAACGATGTATTGAACCAGCTTGATTTAGATGATGAAGTAGCTCCTTCTCATAAAGTAGAATTTACAGAATCTGAGCAAGTTACCATTGTTGGTGGTCCATTTGATGGATTTAATGGTGTTGTAAAAAGAGTAAATTATGAAAAGGAAGAGGTAGAAGTTGGCGTAGTTATTTTCGGAAGGGAAACTCCTGTTATTATTGGATTTAAAGATTTAACACGAGGCGTTTAACTTTTTATATAAACCAAAAAAGCTTGCTATTGCAAGCTTTTTTTATTGAAGTATATTTATCAAAATATTATTAAATTCGTTTAAATTTTATATTAAGTATTGAAAAAAGATAAAAAATGGTATTATAGTAATATAAACTACTTTTAAAATTATGGATAATTTCAAAATATTTCTAAAAAATGGAAAACTCTCAAAAGATGTTATGGTATTTGGAGGTTTCTTTATCCTCTTTATGTTAACCCTTATTATTTCAGGCGTATTTAACGTTTTTTATGGTCAAGAGGGCTTTGGTATAGGACTACTAATTGGTGGTGCAGGAATTATGTTTTCTGTGGTTTATTTTGCTGTGAGGTGGCTTATTTATGAAAGACTTAATAAAATTGAAATGGAAGAAAAAATAGAAGAAGCATCAAAAACAGATAAATTAACGGGTTTAATGAGCAATTCGGCTTTTAGAAAAAAGATAAAACCAATCATACAAAATTTTGATGTTAATCCAGAAAAACGAGTTTTATGTACTGTGATTGGAATAGATAGATTTAAGCATATAAATCAAAGCTTTGGTTATAACGTAGGAGATCACATTATTGCTGAGTTTTCTACTCGTTTAAAGAAAATACTAAATGAAAACGATATGATTTCAAGATTAAATGGTGACGAATTTGCAATTATTTCAATAATTGATTCAGCAGATGTCGCGTTCAAATTAAATTTATTAAAAAACATTTTAAGTGATAAATATGAAATTGCGGAAAAAAATGATGAAAAGAAATCAAATGTAATACTGTCTGTTAGTATTGGAAGTTCTTATTTAGATAGTAACGATGAAACAGCCGATGAACTACTGAAAAAATCTCAAATAGCCATGATTTACTCAAAAAAACATGGTGGTGGTCAGTTTAGTATTTATACTGATAATATGGAATCAAAAAATATTTCAGATCTTCAATTAGAAAATGAATTAAGGGAAGCAATAATCAATAGTGAACTTGTTGTACATTATCAACCCAAATATGATGTTAAAAACGGCAATATAATTGGAGCAGAAGCCTTAGTAAGATGGTATGATCCACGAAAGAAAAAACTAGTTCCACCGTTACAGTTCATTAAAGTTGCCGAAGATATTGGGGTAATAGGAGATATCGGTAAATTTGTATTAAAAGATGCTTGTGAAGAAATTGAATATTGGAAAAAAATGGGTAAAGATATAAAAATATCTGTGAACTTGTCTACAAAACAGTTCAAAGAAATTGATCTAGTTGATAGTATTAAAAATACAATTGAATGCTATGATATACCACATAAAAATATTGAATTAGAAGTTACAGAAAGTCTTTTAATGGATGATGTTGATAATGGAATAAAGATACTTCAAGAATTAAGAGATTTAGGTATTAGAATTTCTATAGATGATTTTGGTACAGGTTATTCATCATTGGCCTATCTGAAATTAATTCCAACAAATACGATAAAAGTTGATAAGTCATTTGTAAATAATATTGAAGACAGTGATAAGGATGTGGCGATTGTCTCTACAATTATTCATCTAGCTCATAGTTTAGGATGTGATGTTGTTGCAGAGGGAGTTGAAAATGAAAAGCAATTTGAAATACTAAAACAAAATGCATGTGACTATGTACAGGGGTATTATTTTTCACGACCACTTAATAAAGAAGATTTTAGGAAAAAACTAGATAATTAAAAAAAGACCGTGAGGTCTTTTTTATTATATTAAGCTGTTACTTGCCTTTTTCGATTAGCCATTTTGATAATAGCTCTTCTATTATGAATAACATCATCTTTGCTTAAAAAACATGTTTTAGTTAATTGATTGCTTGCAGCTTCAAATAAGGCATCTTCAAAAAAGTAGTTGAATATACCTTTTAATCCACGAGCACCTGTTTTATTTTTTAAAGCAAGTTTTGCAATTTCTATAAAAGCTTCAGGTTCTATTTTTAAAGTAGTTTTTTCATTTTTAAATAATGTCTGATACTGTTTGAAAATAGAGTTCTCAGGTTCTGTAATCACTTTTTCAATGTCGTCAACACTTAATCCTTGTAAAGAAGACATCACTGGGAATCTGCCCACAAATTCTGGTACTAATCCATATTCAACAAAATCTTCATTTCGCAATTCAAGCATATCAAACTCTTGATCAGTAATTTGTTTTTTTGCTTCTGCATTAAAACCAATGGAAGGTTTATGAGTGCTTGTTCTTTTGTTAGCTATTTGTCCTATACCTGAAAATGCACCTGAAGCTATAAAAAGTATATTTTTAGTATTTACAGTTACAGTTGGTTTAAAATCACTTTTTTTATAAGCTACAACATCATCATCTTCGAGCAGAGTAAGTAATGCATTTTGAGTGCCCAATCCTGAAACATCTTTACCTGTTCCACCCGGTGCTTTAGAAATTTTATCAATTTCATCAATGAATACAATCCCAAGTGCAGCTAACTCAGGATTTCCCCCTGCTTTTTCAAGAAGTCCTTCAATTATACTTTCAACGTCATCACCTTGATAGCCAGCTTCTGTAATTGAAGTTGCTCTGACAATATAGCAAGGTACATTAAGAGATTTTGCTAAAGTCTTAGCCATGAGGGTTTTTCCTGAACCAGTTGGGCCAACAAGTAGAATATTATTTTTATCTAATTCTTGACCACTACTAACTCTTTTATAATGCTGGTATGCTGCAAGTGCAAGGCTACGTTTTGCTCTCTCTTGACCTACAATAACTTTGTTGAGTTCATCGACAATATCTTTTGGTTTTTTATTAAAATTAAAATCAAATGATTCATTCGATTCATTATCTAAATCATCTAATGCGTCTGCGAATGTATTTACACAATTAGAACAAATTACATCTTTATTATCAATTGATATAAATGTTGCAATAGGATTTGATTCCAATAAAGCTTCAATGTAACCACCACAGAAACTGCAGTAATCATTACATTTCTCGTGAAGTTCTCGTTCTTGTTCATTTTCCATATTTAAAACCCTCCTTGTTGACTAGGCAATTATAAGCATATCTTATAAAAACTTATTTGACAATAAGCCAAAATACGATAAATTATAAAAAACATTTTAAGGGAGATGGGCGATATATGATATTTATTAAGAATCATACCAAAAAAGTAGAATTGCTTTCAAGTATATTATTTTCAAACATTTTTTCAAACAAAAAAGAGAAAGACGATTATCTAGATGATGCTTATAATATAGTTATTGAAATAGATGGAAAAGATGACAAAAATATTGTTGCTGAATTGATTTGCAATTATTATCTAGCTACAGCAATAAATGACTATTTTTCAGATTTTGAAAGTATTTCAGCAGTTATAGCCAGTGAATATCTTTTGAAAGTGTCAAAATTATAATTAGAGCATATTTAACAATAGTTTTGTCTCGTAAGGTAGTGCATTCATATTCCATGGAGGCGAAAAAGTAATATTCAAAATAACACTATCATATTCCATGTTTCTATTTACATTTTCTAAAATTGTCATTTCAATATAGTTACCCATTGGGCATCCCATTGTTGTTAAAGTATATTCTATATAAACAATATTATTTTCTATATTGAAACTATATATCAATCCTAAATCAAAAATATTAATACCCAATTCAGGATCAATGACTCCTTTTAAAGCGGTTATGATATCAAACTCCTGTATAGCCTTATTAACTACATTATTATTATATTTATTAGGCGATTTAATTATTTTTTTAATATCTTTTTCTTTTTCAAAAATAGCCACCAATTTTTCATTGATATTATCAGTCTGTTTTATTTCTATAAATTTGTTCATTATTTTCTCCTATTTAAAAAATTTTTAATAATTTCAATTGTTTTATCAATATCATTAATATCATTATAAACACCCAACGAAAATCTTATTGAGCCTGATATTCCTAAATTTTCTTTTATAAATGGCATTGCACAATGTTCCCCTACTCTAAAACATATATTCTTTATCGATAAATAATATGAAAAATCTAGATTGTTTATATTCGGGTGATAAAAAGATACAATAGGAATTCTATTAATATTTTTTGCCACCATATTAAAAGAATTATCTTTTAGAAAGTTTTCTAATGGATCGAGTAATATCTTATTATTATCTCTATTCGTTTTTAAAAAATTAATCGCCTCGTTGAAAGCAATAACACCTACAATATTGGGTGTACCCGCTTCAAAACATTGAGGTGGCTCATGAAATAGGGTTTGTTCATAACTCACTGTTTGAACAGTATCACCGCCGACTTGATAAAGAGTCAATTTCTCTAAATGATTAAATTTACCATATAAAACTCCGAGACTATTAGGCCCGTATGCTTTATGAGCGGAAAATACAAGATAGGTACAATTTAATGATTTAACATCAATATTAAGGTGAGAAAAAGTTTGTGCAGCATCAATAATAGTTTCTATATTTTTAATATTGCATTGATTTATAATTTCTTTGATAGGGTTAATGATCCCTGTTACGTTAGACGCATGACAAATAGAAACAACCTTAACATTATCAGTTAATTTTTCTCTAAAATCATCTATATCAAGTATTCCATCAATCACATTAATAAATTCTAATTTTACACCTTTATTTTTCAGTTTTTGCCAAGGAACCAGATTGCTATGGTGTTCCATCTTGGATAAAAGAACTACATCATTTTTTTTAAGCTTTTCATAATAATGATTGACTAAAAGGTTAAGACTTTCTGTAGTTCCTTTTGTCCAAATAATTTCTTTCTCATCACAATTTATAAAGGAAGCTAAATTTGATCTAGTTTGTTCGTAAAGTATACTTGTTTGTTCAGACTGTTTATAAATTCCACGATGAATGTTACTATAATGATGAATGTACACATCATTTATTTTGGCCAATACATTTTCATGTATCTGAGAAGATGCGGCTGAGTCAAGGAATACTGTATCTGTATTGTGTTTAAAGAAGGGGAATTGGTTTTTCATTTAATTTACTCCTTTATTAATAAGATCAATTATAAGTGAGCTTGTATGATTTAGAAATGATGTTACATATATTTTGTCAGCCTCGTTTCTAGAGATACCTCTCGCATTCATATAAAATCTATCTTCATCTTTAATATAGGATGATGGCGAACCATGAGAGCATTTCACATTTTTATTATTGATTCGTAATACTGGTCTAGAATTTATTCGTATATTTTCTGATAACGCAAGTGTAGAACTGTAGTGATTAGCTTCTGTATTATCTGCGTTTTCAAAAATGTTAATTTCCCCTAAACATGAAAATGTGGAAGAGTCTGTTAAAACACATTTTATATCATGATTTAAAAAACAATTCTTACCAACAATGTTAGAGTAAACAGTTAGATCAGTATTTTCATTATTGGCTAATAATGATCTATACTTCAAGTCAAATCTTGAGTCATCAGCTTGTTCGCTTATTAGTGCGACTTTATTATTAGAAAGACCGTGAGATATATAATCAATATTAACTTCGCCTTTATTGTTAATAATAAAGTTGATTTCCTTTAGTAGATAATTATTTTTAACAGATGATATAATGTTTAAGTTTAAAATTCCATTTACAAAAAATGTCATTTTTAATATGGCTAAAAAGACTTCAATATCCTCAAAAGATTGAATACATAAATTAAAGTTAGCTATTTCATTTTCAGGAACTGTAAAAACAAACTCTTTTCTTATAATACCTTTGAGAAGACTGATCTCTAAGTAATCGTTATTATGAATAATATATTCTTCCTTATTCGTACTAGAAATTTCAAAGAAAGAAGAATACTTTAAATCTGTATAAGCGTCTATAGCCTTTCTATTTAAAGAAGTCTTTACAGAATAGCTGGCTTTATCGCTGATTTCGAGATCTAAAAAAGAAAAGTCTGTATACTTCCAAAATTCATCTTTTTTAGATGGTGGTTGTAAAAACAAATCTTTAATTAACATAATCATAACCTTTAGATTGAATTTCTTTAAGTAATGACAAATCACCTGAAATCTTGATTCTTTTATCACCTAAAACATGGATTTTTGTAGGTTTAATAAAATCGAATATTTTTTCATAATGAGATACCATCAAGATGGAATGATCGCCCGATTCCATATATTTGTTTATACTTTCTGCAATTATTTTTATACCATCTATATCAACACCACTATCAATTTCATCTATAAGCAAAAGATCTGGTTCAAGCATCAAAATTTGAAGAAGCTCGTTTCTTTTTCTTTCACCACCTGAGAACCCTTCATTCAGATTTCTCATTAAGAATGAATCATCAAATCCGACTATTTTCATTTTTTCTTTTATTAATGTCATAAAATCAGAAATTTCTATGTCATCTTTTTGATAATAATGTCTTTTGCTATTAACAGCTTGTTTTATAAATTGTATATTGTTGACACCATCTATACTTAAAGGATTTTGAAACGATAAAAAAATACCCTCATTGGCAATTTCATCTACATCTAAATTATTTAATAATTTATTTTTGAAATAAATGTCCCCCTCACGTTGAATTGCAGGATCGCCCGCAATTGAACGAAGAAGTGTAGATTTACCTGAGCCATTTTTACCCATGAGTACGTGAATTTCTCCTTTAGCTATATTAAGAGAAAATTTTTCCAAAATTGTAGCTGTATCAGGATATTTCAAGACAAGATTTTTAATATTGAGCATTTTATTCTCCTTAGCCTATTGAGCCTTCAAGTTTTATTTCAAGTAATTTTCGAGCTTCTGCTGAGAATTCTTTAGGTAACCTCTGTAATACATTTTTGCAAAAACCATTAACTATAATTCCAACAGTTTCATCTTCATTGAAGCCTCTTTGCTTACAATAGAACAATTGTTCTTCATTTATTTTTGAAGTGGTTGCCTCATGTTCAATTGTTGAAAACATGTTGTTTTTTTCAATGTATGGAAACGTATTTGATATAGCTTTATCACCCAGTATAAGTGTATCGCACTTTGATGAGACTCTGGAATGGGTTGCTGATTTATTTATTTTTATGAGTCCTCTAAAAGTATTATTACTTTCGCCAGTGGCAATACCTTTTGAAATTATAGTGCTTCGAGTATTTTTACCTACATGAATCATTTTTGAACCGGTATCAGCTTGTTGTTTATTCTTAGTAAGTGCTACTGAGAAAAATTCTCCGCTGGAATAGTTTCCTTTTAATATACAACTAGGATATTTCCAAGTAATTAGGCTGCCTGTTTCGACCTGAGTCCAAGAAACTTTAGAATAGTCACCTTCACAAAGTGCTCTTTTAGTTACAAAATTATAAATTCCACCTTTACCATTAATATCACCAGTATACCAATTTTGTACAGTTGCATATTTAACTTCAGCACCTTTTAGTGCAACTATTTCAACAACAGCAGCATGAAGTTGACTAGCAGAACGCTTCACTGAAGAGCAGCCCTCATTATATTCAACATAAGAACCTTCATCTGCAATAATTAAAGTTCTTTCAAATTGACCTGTATTTTCTTGATTTATTCGAAAATAAGTAGAAAGTTCCATAGGACATTTAACACCTTTAGGTATATAAACAAATGAACCGTCTGAGAAAATTGCTGAATTCAAGGTGGCAAAAAAATTGTCATAGGGAGAAACTATATGTCCTAAATACTTCCTGACTAAATCAGGATATTCTTTAACAGCTTCTGATATTGAACAAAATATGATACCTAGTTTTTTTAGTTCATCTTTAAAAGTTGTATAGATGGACACACTATCAAAAACTGCATCGAGTGCAATCCCACTTAATGGAATACCTTCAAGCATCTTCTGTTCCTCAATAGGGATTCCTAGCTTGGCATAAGTCTCTTTGATTTCAGGATCGAGTTCATCAAGTGAATTTATAGGATCAAGTTGAGGTGATGAATAATAAGAAATAGATTGATAATCAATTGAAGGATATTTAACAGAAGACCAACCGGGTTCTTTCATTTTTTTCCAATGATGATAAGCTTTTAATCTCCAAGCAAGAAGCCAGTCAGGTTCATTCTTTTTAGCAGAGATCATTTTGACGATACTTTCATTAAGTCCCGGTAAAAAAGTATCAGACTGAATATTTGTAATAAATCCTTTACTGTATTCGGTGTTAATTATTCTTTCAAGATCTTTCATCGTCCACCAAGATAATTAGTTCCTACTATTATACTCAACTATTAGAAAATATCAAATAATCTTTTTTAGTTCAGATGTTAAAGTAAAAAAAATATATAAATGGAAAGGATATTCATATTTATGGCAATTATATAAGATATAAATTTAGTGTTATGATATCGTTATAATATAAAAAAAAGACTTCATACAGAAGTCTTTTTTGATTAATTTTTAAGTGAAGGACGTTGTGTTTTTTGACCTTGCTTATTATGAAGTCTTTCAATTATATCAGGCACATTATCTGAAAGATTTATTTTGTTTTTTAAGAAGGACTTAACAAAACTACTTGCAGGTTTATAGTGCTTCTGAAATGTTTCGGGGGCAAGTACTCTTCCATTGCTTGTAATGTATGAACCAAATTCTAATGTAACCGATTTTCCTTCTTTGAGTTTAACTTGACTATTGGGTTTTTGTTTTATAATGTCAAGATTTTCTTTGTTTAAAATAAAAGCTCTTATCATTTTATCATTAGGATCTTGACGATCAGTTGTCGATTTGTAGGCATCTGACTCTTGAAGAAAGTCATTAATTCTTTTATCCTCAAATTTACTCATCTTTTTAATTATCCTGTTTTTTATAATTATAACATAAATTTTTTAATAGTCTATTGATAAAAATAATTTATTCATATATAATGGTATCACTTTCCCGCTACTCGTAGTGGGTTCTTTTTTATATGGAGGCAATGAATATGAGCATAAATGGTAAAGAAATCGTTTCAGTCGTAACACTGATTGCAAACGAAAAACAAATTAATAAAGAACTAGTTTTTGAGTCATTGGAAAATTCTTTGGCAGTTTCATTGCGTAAAGATTATGGCAAAGCAAACCTTAAAGTGTCTTTGGACCGAAATACAGGAGCGATGACAGTAGAACGTTATCAAGATATTGTCCATGATCTCGATTATAAAGATGAATCTCAGATAAAATTCAGTGAATACAAAAAAATAGAATCTAAATTAACAATTGGGGATGTTTATGTAACAGTACTTCCTAATAAAGACTTAAGTCGTGTTAATGCACAAGTGTTCAAACAGGTTATGAAGCAAAACTTCAAACAAGCGGAACGCAAAAGTGCGGAAGATTACTATAAAGATTACATTGGTACACTTTTTTATGTTGTTGTTAAAAAAGTTATGAAAAATGATGCATTGGTAGTTTTAAATGACGAGACAGAAGGACTATTACCTTTGTCAGAAGTTAATGGTTATCAATTGAAAGCGGGTTCTAAGGTTCGTGTAGTACTTGAATCGCTAGATAATCAAAAAGGTCATCAATTAATTTTCAGTCGTTCGTCTGAAAAATATATCCGTGCTATACTTTCACAGGAAATTCCAGCTATTGGTGAAGAGAATGTTGAAATTGTATCTGTTGCAAGAATCAAAGGAAAGCGAGTCAAAGTGGTGGTAAGAAGTCTTATTGCTCATGTTGACGAAATGAGAGAATGTATTGGACCAAAAGGTACTCGTGTAAAAGAAGTTGTTAGTGCTCTAAATGGCGAGCAAGTTGATTTTGTTTCTTACGATAGTGAAATAGGTAAATATATTTCAAATATTATGAGTCCTATAACAATTGAGCGAGTAGTTATTGATGAATCCGACAACTCATTCTATGTTATTGTAAGTGAAGATGTTTACAAGAAATATGGCAACATGGTTAAAAACAATGAAGAGTTGGCAAAGCAAATACTCTCCAAAAATGTTTTTATTGTTACTGCACATGAATATGAAAAAGATTTGATTAATAAAGATGAGCAAGCAGTAAAACTTTTTGTTGAAGAATTAAATGTTGATCAGGATTTAGCTGATGTATTGGTTGAAGAGGGGTTCGATACTATTGAGGCTGTTGCTTATGCACCATTGGAAGTTTTTCTTGATATAGAAGGATTTGATGAGGAAATTGCTATGGCATTGAGAGATGCGGCTTATCACTCAATTAAACAATATGCAGATAGTGATTTAACCGATTTGAAAACAATGCGTGTAGGTTATCTTAAAACTTTATCAGCAGCAGGAATCAAAAACAGGGAACAGCTTGCTGAATTGGCTACAGATGATTTACTAGAAATTTTAACTATATCAACAAAAGAAGCTGATTCTATAATTTTAGAAGCACGAGAAATTTGGTTTGTTTGATAATTTAGTAATATAAGAAAAGTGGCTTAGGCCACTTTTTTTTACATCCAAACTTAAATATTTTCGTAAATGCATAAAAAAAGCGGCCTAAGCCACTTTTTATTATGAAACAATCACTGTTTTTCTTTTGAACGTTTTATCCTTTCACTTTCTTCAATTTCAATTTGATTTTTAGCAATGATATATTCTTTTACCAATCCTGAACGAACAATATCATCTACACCAAATTTAATTACATTAAAGGACGGCATTCTTTCAATTATCTTTAAGAAACTAGGTAGTCCTGATTGGTCATTTTTATTGAATAGAAGGTCACTTTGTGCATAGTCACCACAAAAAATAATGCGGCTATTTTGACCAATACGTGTAATTGTAGTATCAAGTTCATGCAAATTGAGATTTTGACATTCATCTACAATTATTACAGCGTCATGCAGTGTAATACCACGAAGATTACTTGTTGATTCAAATTGAATAATGCCAGCTTTCTTCAATTTTTCATAGTTTCTCCACTGATATTTAATGAGTTCATCACAAATACCAACATAAGGAAGTTCAAAAGGAGCTTCTTTTTCTTCTTCTGTTCCCGGTAAGAATCCTCGTTGACGTGTTTCAACAACACTTCTAATTATAACAATTCTTTCCTTTTGCTTTAAAGCAATTACTTCTTCAAGAGCTTTAGAAAAAGATAAAAAAGTTTTACCTGTGCCGGGAGAACCTATACATACTAGGTTGGTGTCTCGTTTCTCACCTTCACCAGATTGATATTTTTTGTCATAGAGATCACAAAAAATTCCTTGGTTTGTTGTCTTAGGCTGGATTTTAACAAGATCCTGTGGTGTAAAAACAATTTTAGGTACGCCACCGTCTTCACTACCTTGTTTCTTGTTGAAACTATCTAATTCTTTATCTACACGATTTTTCTTTTGAGCCATATTAAATTCTCCTTATCGGCACAGCTTAAGAGCCTAATTTAATCATAACTTAAAAAAAATAAAATAAAAGTGGTTTATTGATTTTTTTTGAGAATAAAATAAAATATCGATACACAGGAGAAAAACATGAAAAAGATATTTAATTATTTTGCATTAATAAAAAACGATTTGAGAACAATACATTGGCCTAAACAAGAAGAACTATACCGTTCTTTTGGTATAGTCTTATTATTGGCAGCATTTTTAGGAACTTATATTTTTGGGGTGGACTACTTCTTTACTTCGTTATATAAACTTATTATTTTTTGAAAATAATATCCTCAATCTCTTTTTTGTATTTTTTAGAAACGAAATATAAAACATCTCTAAGATATACAAATAAAGCGGTTGTACAAAATAGGGCCAAAAATAAAGTCATAAGAATAGATGCACTATTGAAAAATAGTGCCATTTTTATAAGTATTGTGAATAGGATCAATGAAACAATAAACATAAATGATAAGAAAGCTTTATCAGATGTTTCTAGTTTATTAAAAGAAAATTTATCTTTAACTATCTTACTGACATCTTCATCTTCTGTTAAAGATGATGCTTTTTGAACATTATTTTTAGGTTTGACTACTCTAGATAAGGATATATCTTTTGAACCCGATTTGCTTTTAAAAGAGACTTGAAAATCATCTTTATTTTGTTTTTTGAAAATATAATAGAAAATAATACCATCATGGCCTATTCTCAATGCTGATTTATCGTCTAGATATTCCCATCTAACACTGGTAGTATTACCTACTGTATTAGACATCATACCAGTACCGTCTAGATAGAATTGGAAAAATTTATCATTTTCCAAATCAACCCATATATATTCTTTCTCAAAACCTGTAAGATCATTTTTTTTTAGCATTATACACCAAATTAGATTTCTTCATAAGCAGGGAATTCAAGTTTGAATGCTCCACCACTTTGGATTCTTAAGTCTTTAACAGTTAATGGCTTTTGTGGAATAGTTGATGTTCCCTTTTCACCCGAATAACAACTAATAAAATTTACATTTTTATTATCGACAAATATTTTTGAATAATATATTTTTAGATTTTCACCTGTATCAAGTGTTTTGATAAATGATTTGGTTTCATTCTTGGTTACAACGAACTTTTTGTCTTCTTTTATGACACGAGCTTTTCCTGAAGTCTTTAATTCAATATAACAAAAAGTTGTAGCCGGATTTTGATAAATAGGACTTTGAATAACTCTTTCGCCTTTATAAAAAATAACATTTTGATTTTGTGGTAATATAATAAAGTCTTTAGTAACTGTTAATCTTGTGCCTTCTGGTATGTTGCGTAAGAATACTAGATCTTGAGCCGCCTGATCATTGCTATCCACAACTTGTTTAGGCGTATCCTCTGAGGAATCAATACTTTCTATTTCGATTTTTCCAGTATTTTTAACTTTCCCAACAATTACATTTGAATTTGTTGAATCTGTTATAGAGCTTTCAAGATTGTTTAAGTCTTTCTCTAATGCTTCAAGAGAATCAGCATCTGCTGTTGGTGCCGGTTCAGCACTGTTTTCACTTGAAAGATTTTTTAAGAAAGAGTTTGCTTCTTGCATATCAGCATCCTTTGAGCTTGCAGCAAAACTAGATGATATTGCAAATGCTAGTGCAGTTACTGTAGCTATGGATAGCATTTTTATTTTCATTATTAATCCCTTTAAAATTGTCCTAATATAATTAAATTAACAATAAAATAAAATAATTCAAGCAGTTTTATAATATTAGGTATAAAAAAGGCTAAATATTATTTATAAATCATAGCAAAGATATTTACCAAAAAATAAAGTCTACTCAAAGACTTTATTTCTTGTTATGTCACCTTGAATTTTATTTCTATTGTTTCGTTGAACAGAGAAGGATGCTTAGGCAGTGGTAAAGGTGATGATTTAAAGATTGCTCTTTTGACTGATTGTTGAAATTCAGCATCTCCTTGACAATTTACTATCTGAACATTTTTTACTTCACCTGTATTTGTTTGTGTTACATGTACTTTACATTCCCATCCTCGCTTCGAATAACTAGGTCTAATCCAATTAGAATAAACTTCATTATAAACATCATCTCTATATGCTTTCAAATAAGCTAATTTTTCATCTTTGGATAAAGAATTTTTATTACTATCATAGCCACGATTAACATTAGACTTCTTGCTGTCTTCCAGAGCTTTTTTCTTAATGGAGGATTGTCTATCCGATTCTGCTTTTTTAATAGCTTCTGCTGATTTTTGTTTTCTTTCTATTTCTGCAGCTTTTGCTTTTTCAATTTTTTCTTTTGCCTCTTTTAAAGCTTGTATCTTTTGTATCTTTTCTTTCTTTTCTTCTTCAATACGATTTTTTTCATCGTCTAGTATCTTTTTCTCTAATAGTTTTTTTTCTAACGCTTCTTTTACTTTTTGAGCTTTATCATCTTCAATTTTTTTCTTCAATGCAATGGCATCAAGACGTTTTTGTTCTATTTCATTAGCTATACGTTTCTTTTCTTCTGCTATTTTTTTTGCTGCCTCTTGTCTTTCAGCTTCTTCTGCATCTTTTTCTGCTTTTATCTTTTTGTTATTTTCTTTAATGGCATTTTCAACTTCTTTAGCAGATATAGCATTGGCTTGTAAAGATTGATCATTTAGTTTTTCAACTTCTTGTTTTTTTTCCTCATTTGCCTCTTTTTGAAGGTTTTCATCTGATATTTCAGCACTACTTTGAATAGAGGATTCAGGAGGTATCTCTTGAGACGTAACATTAGGTTCCGTCTCTATACCTTTCGCAATAAATACACCTAAAAACAATACAATGTGAAATAAGGCCGCTATGATCAGATAAGTTTTTTTACTTTCGTCAGGCTCATGTGGATACATAATTACTTAAAAACCTCTTTAATATCATCTTCTATTCTATTATAGTGAACTGTTTTCATTTGTGAAGAGATCTGATTTTGCCATTCTAATGCAACTGTTACCATAATTAAAAGAGAAGTACCTCCGAAATAAAAAGGAACACTCCAATAGTAAAGCAAAAACTCAGGTAATAAACATACTAATAATAAATAAGTTGAACCAATAACAGTAATACGATTCATTATTTTTGATAAAAGTTTTTCAGTTGGTTCGCCGGGTCTGAATCCTTCAATAAAGACACCTCCATCTTTGAGTTTTTTTGCAACATCTTTAGGATTATTTTGTAGACTGTTAAAGAAAAAAGCAAAAAAGAATATAAGTGTTGCAAATATTATGAAGTAGCCTAATGTACCATGTTGTAAAAAGTTATTTAACGTTGTCAATATTTCTAAATCTGACAATGCCAACATCTGTGTTATTGTTAACGGTAATACAATAACAGATGAAGCTAATACAGATGGCATAACACCTGCCATATTTATTTTAAAAGGTAGATAATCATGTACTTTGTGCAATGACTGATTTTTATTTCTACTATTGACTATTTTAATTTTCTTTTGTCCTTTTTCAACTAATGTAACAAACAAAATTGCACCAAAAATGATACCAGCAATAATAAGCAATGTAAGATTTTGTATTTGATCTGATTCACGTAATGATAATGTACCTGTAATGGCCTGTGGCAGTCCTGATATGATACTTGAATAAATAATAATTGAATTACCATTACCAATTCCTAATTCTGTGATTTTGTCACATAACCACACTACGCACATAGTACCAGCCATCAAAGTGATAATAGCACTTAATTGAAAAAAGAAGTCAGCAACAGGAACAACAGGTAATCCGCCATTAACAGTTTCTCTCATTAGAGTTGAGGTTAGTCCCATTGCTTGAAAAAATGAGATGATTAATGTGAGATAGCGAGTATATCTATTTAAAGTAATTTGACCAGATGCACCTGACTCTTTTAAGCTTTTTAAATGAGCAATAAAAAAACCAAAAATATAGATAACAATAGAAGCGGTTATATAGGGCATAATACCTATGGCAAATATTGAAAGTCTTTTAAGAGAACCGCCAGAAAATGTATTGAAAACATCTAACATGGTTCCTTTATAGTTATTGAACAAAATTTCTAATGCATAAGGATCAACCCCCGGCACAGGGACATGTGAACCTAATCTAAATAGTGCAATACCAAACAACACTACTAATATTTTTTTTATAATTTCTTTGTTAAACATATTATTTATCCTTTAGACTTTCAATTCTTTGATCAGTAATAACGCTTTTGTGTTCCATACTTTTTTGATAAGATAAACCAAAAGAAGTAAAAATAAATAAAATAACTACAACTAACATATATTTAGTTGATTTATCTACTTTTTGAGTTGTCTTATTGTTATTTGTATTACCCATAAGACCTCCAAGACCTGTCGAGTCTTTTTTTACCTGTAATGTTACTAGTATAAGAATGGAAATTCCAAGCAACATTTGAAATATATTTAATAATGTCATATTAATCAACCTTGTGTACTGAAATAGTTAAAACAGATTGGATATGTCTGAACGGTTTGTTTGTTTCTAAAACAAGTTCATTCTCTTTTATTTCCTTTATAAAACCAATTTTCTTATTATTACTACCAATTTTCAATAAGGTCTGATTTTTAAAGACAAGATAGTTTGGTAAACTTTCTATAGGCAAAATTTCAAGAGTTTCTGTAAATTGTTGAGGGTTAACTTTAAATTTTCCAGAAAAACCTTCTTCTTTACCAATCAAACATCTAAATAAATCAAATAATGGTTCATCAGAATGTAAGCTCAATATTTCTTTTTTTCCCTTTTCTTCACCAAAAATAACTTCATTTTTTTCATTCTTCAAGCAGTATGTAATTTCTATCCTTGATCCATTTTGAACTATATTTTTAGACATAAAATCCCCTTATTCTATCAAATATTAGGAATTGTAGCAAAATATCTTGACAAGTCAATTGAAAATATGCTATTTGATTTTTCAATAATCTATGCTAATTTGTAATCAAGTCCACTTATTTCGGAGTAATTTATGAACGCAAACATAAGACTCATGGAAGAAATAGAAAAAAACATGGAAGTGGGTGAAAATTTTTACAGTTTGGCAGTTAAGTTGCCATTGAATTCAGTAATCAATCTATTGTTAGAAGGTCATTCATTTAGTGATGCCTTTCAAAAACAAGAAGATGTTCTAAACATTATATGTGCAGAACAAGATTATTTATCACTTAACAAACATTCAATTGACATGTACTTTTTGTTTAAAAAAATAGAAGTATCGCTAGTTAAGAAAATAGCTAAGATGGTCAAGAAAGATGTTGATTTCTCATTGAAGGAATTAAGTGTATCTAATAATAATGATACTGAGCTTGACCGTAAATTGATTCAAAATTTTGAAGAGCTAAAACAAGATATTAGAAATAACAAATCAAGATGGTTATTAAAATGTCTAGCCTTTAAACAATTTAGAAGCATCATCAAGAAAGAATATAATGAGATCAATCTTGAAATGGCTGATAAAATTGGAGTCCTCAACAAAGTAGTCGTCTGACTATTTGAAATAGTATAAACGTTCTGCTAATATATCTATATTAACTACATTAGGTATTTATGAAAAAAGTTATATTAGCAGCACTATTTATATTCATATCATTTTCAATACAAGCAAAAACACTAGATGATTATCAAGAAGAAGCAGAAGATGGCAACATTGATTCAGCATTCAAATCAGGTATGATCTACGAATTTGGCATTGAAGGACAAATAAATAAAAATTTAAATAAATCTATGCGGTATTACAAAATAGCTCATGATGGAGGTAATGTAAAAGCAAGTGCTCGACTTGGTGTTATTAACTATGATAGAGCAAACTATAAGGAAGCACTCAGTTATTTTAAAGTAGGTGCAGAAAAAAACGAAAGTTTGTCAGAAGCTTATCTTGGAAAAATACTGGAAAAAAATGGGAAGGAAGACACAGCATTGAAATTCTATGAGAAATCAGTAAGAAGTAATAACCCATTTGGAAAAATGTTCTTGGCTGAATATTATATCACTAATAGTCCGAAAGGAAGTGATGATTTTTTAAAAGGTTATGCATTATTGGTGTCTGCAAATAAGCAGAATCCTGATGCTAAAAGACTGTTGAATCGTTATCCTTACAAGTTTAATAAATCCGAACAGGAAACTTTAAAAAAATATATACAAATGTATCCATAATTTAAAATTTATTAAATATTAAAAAAATGACATTACCTAATGTCTTTTTTTATATACTAGTTTTTAAATACAAAAAATTAAATAATAAAATCAAATATTAAGAAAAACATATTAAAATATAAAAAAAATATTAAAATCTCTTGAAATGTATTTTTTGCGTGGTATTTTAATATTAACAGAACAATAAATACACGGAGATAATATGTTAAACAAAATGTCAAGGAAGTTAAAAACTGCTTTTTATGCAGGATTGAGCACAATGTTGTTTTTACCAAACTATGTTTTTGCAGCACAAGGTTTGACAGAGAGCTTGGACAATCTTTCAGAAGCAAGTACATCAGGTACTAAATTAGTATTCATCGTTTCAGCTTTAATTGGTATTGCATTAATGATCGCTGGCGGTTTGCAGTTGAAAAAATATGCTGACAACCCACAACAAAATGGTATTGCTAAACCAATGATTTATCTTTTAGCTGGTGTTTTGGTATTCGGTGTTGTTGCAACTAGTGATACAATGGAACAAACATTGTTCGGTGGTGAAAGCAAGAAAGCAGTTGAATTGGATACTCTATAATCTCAATAGATTTAGAATATTACCAAAATCAAAAGACAGGCACTTACAAGTGTCTGTTTTTTTTTCTTGAACAATTCAGAATTCGTGATAAATTGATATTTAAAATAAAAATGGATATTAAATTATGATAAAAATAAAAAATAGAGGAAAGCTTGCTATATTTGCTATCACTACTTTTTTCAGTATTCAAACATTTGCTGCCTACAACGAAATGCACAAAGCAGTAGATGATAATAATATAAAAGTAGTCGAAGAATTACTTAAAACTAAACCAACTTTATTACAAGAATTAGATGATAATGGAAATACCCCTCTACATAAAGCTATTAATGATAATAAAAATGCTTCACTACAATCATTTATGAAGTTTAAAAGAAGTATAAATACTCAAATTGTAAACCAAGAAGGTGATACTCCCCTTGTTTATGCAATAAAAAATAAAAAATATAATTCAATTATTTTTATGTTGGATAATGGTATAAATCCTTTTTATAAAGATAAATTTGAAAAGAACTCTTTAGATTATGTGAAAGAATCGGGTGATATAACCACTAAACAACTTTACAATGAATTTTATTCTAGAAATAGAGATAAAATAAAAAGGTTGCAAGAAAGTTATAGTCAACCTGTTGATTTATCATTGTTCTCAAATGAAGAAGAGAAGATTATTGCAAAAAAAGAAACTCCAAAGATTAGTAAAGTGCAAGATTTATTAATTGGCAATTCTCGTGCTAAAAATTTAGCAATGATAGGAAGTGCAGAACCTGAGTCATTAGAAGAAGTAAAACCAGTTGGTGTATTAGCTCCAAAACCTATTGAAGCAACAATTAAAGTAGATCCTGATAAAATACGTGAACTTGCTGCCAAATTAGATAAATTGAAAATTGACCAAAATTTATTAGCCACACTGCAGGACAAGGTAAAAATACTGCAAGAAGAAAATGCCTTTCTTAAAAAGAAGTTGGAATTTAAACAATCAACAGGTATAAATGAATTATCACCACTAGAAGAAAATGTAGTAAAAAGTCAGTATGCAGGTATATACGAACAACAATTAATTTATGGTGATACAGCATCTGATAACAATCAAATGCCTAATTTTGAAGGTAATCAGGTCATTCCTTCAAATCTAGAAGATAATTTACCAGCAGTAGGCGATGTAATAGATTATAAAAATGATGCCGTAAAAAACTTATCCAATATAGAGCAAGAGTTTCCAGTACTTAGTAGTACAATTAATAAAGCTATCAAAAAAGATATAGAATCACCAATAGTAGTATTGCCCATAGATAAATTACCAGAAAATCAAGTGGTCGTTAATTCTATTGAAAAGAATAAACAACCAATAGAAGTTAAAACTGATAGCACATTGAAAACACCAGTTTCGACACCAATAGTTAAAGTTCAATCTGAACCATCTGCAATAAAAAAAGAAAATTCACTAAAAATAGTAAAAGATAAAGAAGATTTTAAAAAAGAATTTTCTGAAAAAATGAGTTCTGATTCTTCTGTTGCCTTTATCATGATTATATTGATTTTGGGAATTATTTGCTTTGTTGCTTATGGATTTATTTCATATAAAGATTACAAAAATAGAAAAAATAAAATAGATGTAACAAAAAAAGTAGTAGATAATGAAATTGAAATTAAAGTCACAAATAAGGATAAGATATGACAGGAAAAGGACATACATGGGTAAGTTTAGTCTTTTCAATTGCAACATATAAAATGGGAACACAATTAGGTTTGATTGGTATTGATCCTTTATTGATAAGTGTAGGAACAATATTGGGCGGTACAGCCCCCGATTGGATGGAGATTAGAAAAAAGAATGGCGGGACAGTAATAAAACATCGAACTATTACACATTGGCTACCTGTATGGTTGGTTATGTTTTTATTTTTCTTTGGCGTTATTACTAAGAATCCTTCATTGTTCGATATATATAATTTTAGCATTAATAGTCATTTGCTTTCATTTATGTTTGGGTTTAGTATAGGAGGCTTATTGCACTTACTTGTAGATATTCCAAATCCAATGGGAATACCAATTTTAACGCCAAGTAGACGCTTTTCATTGAAATTATGGAAAAGTGGAAAATTTGAAATTCCAATAGTAACTGTTTTCTTTCTATTTAGTCTTTATTATATAGATGTATTAAATATAAATATTGCAAAACTTAATTTTTTATGATATAAAAATATTAACTAATCAATAATTTGGATTTGAAATGGAAGAAAAAGATCTGGAAAAACAAAAATATAATGAAAATTTAGAAGCATATTATGCTATGGAAAATTCAAAACCATTGAGTAAGAAATCTTTTGATGAAATCAGTGAACAACTATTGGAAAATGAAAAAAAAGCCTATTAATTTAGGCTTTAATTTTTATTTTAAATTCAGAATCTTCATTAATTAGTTCATATTTACCGAGAGCAATAACTAGATTGGAAAATTTTCTATATCTCGTTTTTTCCATGCTAAACACATCAATATTACTATCAATCCAATACTTTACATCACCTAGTAATGCATATCCGTTAATCGATTTTATTTCTATTGCTTTATCAATAAAGCTAATAAGTTCATCATTTGATAAATAATTAAAATCTAAATTATCTTGTACTGATAAATCTATTCTGATATCAACAAATTCATCAAATATTTTTGTTTGATCTATATTTTGAGATATTTGCCATATAATTTTTGATTCTTGTCTAAATATTTCATATAAAGGTATAAAATCAACATCATCAGATGCTAACGCGAAAATATCAATTTCCGTTTTATATAATCCCTTCATGGCTTCTATAATAATAACATGGTCTGTAATATTTTTCTTTTTGATTATAGGTACATTAATAAAAGTGACATTCTTATTGTAAGATGCAGATACAAATCGTTTCCATCTGTTTAAAAGCTTTGTAGAAAAATTTCCAAAAATTTTAATAGTCATACAAGCATTTGTATTTTCATTGTTTATAAAATCTATTATTTTTTTATAATTATAATAGGAAATATTATCAGCATCTATAAAAAGTGTAATATTCATATTGTACTCTCAATCCGAACTTTCAGTCATTAGACCAATATTTTTTAATCCTGAATTTTTTAAAGATGTCATCACGTTCATGATTACTCCATAATTAACGCCCTTATCACCACGTAAGAATAGTTGGGCATCAGGTTTGGATTTTACTTCGTTATTTAGTGCATTTTTAAGATCATCTAAAGAGTTTACTTTAATGGGGGAACCATTAAGACTGAGAAATACTTTTTCTTCTGCATTAACAGAAATAATTAGAATAGGCGTATTACTGGTAACTTCGATTTTTTCAGCAGCGGCTTTGGGTAAATCAACTTTTACACTTTCATTGATCACTGGTGTTGTTATCATAAATACAATAAGTAAAACTAACATAATATCGATGAATGGAACCACATTCATCTCAGACATTGCTTGACCTTTTTTAAAATTACTTCCCGACATTAGTCATCTCCCTCACCTTCAATATCAATTTCTGCCACCAGAATTTCTTGACTTAATAATGTAATGGTTTCATGTGTAATATTCTTATATCTGTCTGCTATCTCATTACTTACTATATTAAATTTATTATAAGCTATTTGTGCTGGAATAGCTACAAGTAGTCCCATACCTGTTGCAATTAAAGCTTCTGATATGTGAGGGGCTATAACTGCAATTGTGACATTCGCTTCTGATGCAAATCCCCAAAATGCAATTAATATTCCCCACACTGTACCAAACAAACCAATATAAGGAGCAGTAGAACTGATAGTGGCCAATATTGCAAGATCTTTTGCCATCACTTGTTCCTGCATTGATATTTCTCCGTCAAAGGTAGATTTTATTATAAAAATCATTCTCTTATTTTTGTTGGAATCAGAAGTGTTATTTAATTTTGTTTTAATTTTTAAAAACCTTTTAAATCCATTGGTAAATACGGTATCTATTCCAATTTTATCTTTCTTTTTATTCATTTTTGCGTAAATTTGTGCAATACTTGTGCCTGACCAAAAATCTTTTTCGAAGAGTTTGAGAGTATTGAGCAATCCGTTGACCAATTTTAGTTTTTTGAAAATAATTGCCCAAGAATAAAAAGAGGCAATTGTTAAAATTAATATTACAAATTGAACTCCAAACGATGCATTTGTTACTAATGTTACAACAGAAAATTCTGATCCAGTTTCCATGTATCCTCCTAAAATACTTTAAATAATGAAAATATTATCACTTTTTATGATACAATCAAGATTGAAAACTAAAAAAATACATTTATAATATAAAAACTAAAGGAGAAAGCAAATGGTTAAAAAGTCTATAGCAATAGCAGTATCGGTAGCACTTCTGGCATCTGTAGCAATCCCCGCTCTTAATTATTTTAACGAAAGCAATGGTAATGATAGTGTTGTATTTGAATATACTGATCACAAGGTTTATGAAACAGAAATAAAACCCTATATTGATTATTATTCTAAAATAAATGAGAGTTTTGATACAGATTCAAAAAATTATGCAGTTGATAACTATATAAGAAGTGTTTTGCTTTCTAAATTTTCACAAGATCTTGGATTGACAGTTACTGATAATGAGGTTTTTGAATACATTAACAAATCTTCTATCTTTCAAGATAAAGATAAATTTTCAAAAATTAAATATGATGAATTTATAAGGAAACTGGGTGTTAAAGTTAATATTTTTGAAGGCGAGGTCAGAAAAGATTTATACATTGACAAGCTAATGAAAAAAATGGATTCTCTAACAAATATAGAAAACTATTATTTTGATATTATAAATGAAACATTAGCTCAAAAAAGAGTAATTGAAAAAGTAAGATTGAAAATGGACAAATATGCTATTGTCTATGATGACTCTTTGATGAAGAAAAAATATGAAGATAATAAAATACATTATAAGAAATCTGATCAAATTATTTTTTCTAAATATACATATATAAATCCATTAAACCAAAGTGAAAGAGAAGAAGATAAGAAAACGATGTTGTCTGAAACCAGTGATTTTTATAATTCAATCTCTAAAATTACTTCAAAAGAAGTCGCAAAAAGGCTGGTTGATGACAAAATACAAAGCTCATCAATGTCCTTAGATACAAAAGACTTTGCTCAATTAGTAGGCACTAAAAATACAGACAAGCTTGAAGTAGGTTCTATATTGATTGACAAAGCAGATATAGATAATGGTGTAGTAACAGTGTATCAAATTACCAATATTTCAAAGGGTAGGCAGATGGATTATCTAGAAGCATCTGAATATGTTCGTCAAGATTATGCTAATGATATGAGATTGGCAGAAGCCCAAAAATACATTGCAGGATACTCAGAATTTAAAGAGGCAGTTGGTACTCATTTTGATAAGTACAGTACGGAAGTAATTGATCCGCTAAAAAATGATCAAACAGAAGTCATGTATAATTTGGTTTATTCTATACCAATAGGAGGTACAAGTCTTTATCAAGATCCCGATACAAAACAATATTATTTTTTAAAAGTGAAGGACGTTCAAAAAATAGAGCTTACAGATGAGCAGATTTCTTATTTTAAAACATCTCAAAATAATATGTATAAGCAATTTATGCTATTGTCTATGTATGAAAGTATAAAACAACAATATCATTTGAAAAAATATAAAAAAGAGTCCTAAGACTCTTTTTTTACGGTTGGGTTACTTTGAATTCTAATTCTGAATCAAGTCGCCATGTTGCATTTAATGTTGCTAAAATATGATGTTCCGCAATCGAAAATTCTGAACTATTTTCATTCTTTAAAATTAAAAATGGAGACTCCATCTCTTTCATGGCTTTTTTAAACTTATCTGTAAGATGCCCATTTTCATCAAGCATGGACGATACGTGATTTTTAATATCAATTAAGACATTTTTTTGTATTTTAGTAATAGGCATAGGAATTATCAGATTATTCGCAATCGAGTCCAATGTCCATGTATTTAAGTTATCATCAGAAGAAACTAAACATCTAAAAAAAGAATCTCCATTATTGTGCTCAGCCCAAAAATAACGAATTACTTCTTTTGCTGTTTTTTTATCAAAACCTTTATAAAGTCCGAAATATACGTGATTGAAACGTTTCATTGAAATAAGAAGCTTTGGAGCTTCGTCAATGATGGGTGAAAATATTAAATCCATTTTATCATTCATAAGGCACCTCCATGTCGCATTAATAACATTGTAACATTAAAAAAATAAAAATAAATATTGAAAATGTATATAAAATCAATATAATTATAGAAGAAAAGGAAAATTATATGAAAATAACGATAACCAGAAAGAAAAACAGAGACATAATAATTGGCATTACTTTGATGGCTTTATTCTTAACCAGTGGTAAAATTTTTGCAAAAGAATCTGATGCAAAACAACTGTTTAATAATATAGAGCAAATAAGCATTGCCACAAAAATGATTGAAGATAAAAAATATAAAGAAGCCACAGATATTTTAAATTCAATTCAAGATGTCAATTTTTACTACACAAAAAATCAACATCTGGGGGATATTGCTTATTTAAATAAAAATTATGATGAGGCATTGTCATTTTATAGTTTAGCTCAGTTTCATGCAAAAGATAAAGTAATGCATGATTATATGTCAAAGAAAATGGCATATATTGTCACTGTTAAAAAACAAAATGAATATAACGTTGAAAAATAATAAATGAATATTGAAAAAGGTGTCAAAAGACACCTTTTTTTATCATTCTCTTGCTTTTGAGATAAATTCTCTTAGCTTACCAGCTTCTATATAACCGGGAAAAAAATGACCGTCAGCAGTAAATAAAGCAGGGGTTCCAGACATGCCTAAACGACGACCAGCTTCCTGTGCTTTTTTTACTTCGGCTTTACATTCATCAGTTACCTTGTAGTTAGGCATTGTTTTAATGTCTGCTCCTTTGTCTGTTTTCGCAAGATCCATAGCAGTCTGTTTATCACCTGAACACCATACATCTACGAGTTCATTGTATGAGAAGGTATTCTCACCACTTCTCGAATAGGGAAGATAAACAAGCTTGATACCATTTTCGGCATAGCTTGCCCTCTCATGGTTAAGTTTACGGCAATAGCCACAAGTTGGATCAGTAAATACATATAAGGTTTCAACTGGTTTATCAGTTGCTGTAGCTGGATATTCTATGCCTTCTTTTTGTAAATCTTTAAGAATACTCGCATTGTATTCAGACAATAGAGATCTAGTTATATTCTTTTTTTGTTCTAGGTCATACATGTCACCTACTACAGCAAATTTTGTGTCTTTGAAATACATCATATTTGTTCCATCGTTTAAGGTAACAAGATAAACATTTGGGATTTCTGATTCTGATACATAGTTTACAATATCGGCTCCAAAATACGTTGTTATTTGTTTAGAAACAGCGTTGAGTGGAATCAAATCGGTAGAAGTAGGGATTGTTTTTTTACTTGTTTCTACTTTTATATCTGAACTTGATGTCACATTTTCGGCAAATGAAAAGCTATATGAACCTAATGATATTATTCCAATAGCCATAGTTAGTGCAATTTTTTTAAACATTCTATATTTCTCCTTTATTAAATATTTCTTATTTTAACATGTCAAATAAAGAAAACAAGGAATTAGGTTTATGGCTAATCACTGTAAGTAAAAAGCCCCTTGACTGGGGCTTTTTATCAAGGTCTTAATTGACCAATTTTCTTTACTCTTATACTGTGTAACTGACTTTTTATTAGTTCACCTTCAGGTTTTTTATCATTCCTTTCAACATATTTTTCTATCCAGCTTTTTAATTCGGGAGTAGAAGAATATTCTTTGAAATAAGCTCTAAATAAATCCTGTTGAGGATATTCTTTAGGAGGATTAACAATAACACCCTCTTCATTAACCATCATTCTTCCTTGGTGATCCGCGTAGCAAGCCATCATTAAATTATCTACATAGATATGTTCTTTACCTTGTCCTGTTTTCTGTCTGATATTTAAATCATTCAGCATGTTAGTAACTTTAGGTGGTGACATAACTTTTAAACCATGAATTTTCTGGTGAACAAAAGCAGTATCGATACAAAATGATTCAATATGTTTAGGCATACAAAGTCGTTCACCTACTACTTTCATTTTCTCAGTCACAAGAGCAACGCCGTCATGACCATGATGCTTGCCAACAGCTATGCCATCTTCATACAGTAAATGATCAGGCGTGTAAGCCTTTCCAATATCATGATACAATGCAGCCATTCTGACCAATATTTTATTTTCATCGGATAAATTGGCAGAGAGGTCTGTTGCTCTGTCTAGTACCATCATTACATGTATATAAACGTCACCTTCAGCATGATGTTTTTTAGGTTGTGGGATTCCTTGCATTTTTTTAATTTCAGGAAATATAACTTCTAACGCACCTAAATCATCAAGTACTTCGAAGAATCTAGAAGGTCTAGGCGTTACCATAACTTTTTCAATTTCTTTCCAGATTCTTTCTTTTGTAAGTTCATTAATTTCACCATCTGCAACCATTTTTTTCATCATGCTGGCAGTTTCATCGGCAACAGTAAATCCCGGCATTTTTGCACAGAATCTGGCAATTCTTAAAATTCTTAATGGATCATCTTTAAAAGCTTCTGAAACATGACGAAGTGTTTTGTTTTTTAAGTCTTTTTGACCATTGAACGGATCATACAAAACATCGTTTTCATCCATTGCCATAGCATTTACAGTTAAATCCCTACGCTCAAGATCTTCTTTTAAAGTAACTGATTGACTCGCATTGACTGTGAAACCGTTATAACCACTGCCTGTCTTTCTTTCAATACGAGCCAAAGCATATTCATCATGAGTTTCAGGATGGAGAAATACTGGAAAATCTGCACCTACTTTTTCGAAACCAAGTGATAACATTTCTTCTTCAGTAGAACCAACAACAACATAGTCAAGATCGTTGGGTTGTTTACCTAGAAGCATATCTCTAACTGCACCACCAACTTTGTATATTTTTAAATTTTTCATTGTTCTAATTCCTGTTATTATAATTTAAGTTTTTTTTGGCTTTTTATTTCATTCTTAATTTCTAAATCTTTTTGTAATTTTCTGATGACAAGATTACTGTCAAGATTGAAAGAATTATAAAATCCTTCAGTAGATTTTTTATCATATTTTATATAGTCTGAATTATAAAAGTCTTCTACTACTGAATCACCATTTGCAAAAAAAGTAATACTTCTAATATCTGTTTCCGCCTGATCTTGATAATGTGGCGTTATACGAAGTGCTGTATGAATAAAACCATTATCAATCTTTTTACCAATCCCTTCAATTAGATTTTGAGTATTATCAGTGTATTTTTTTGTCATTAATTCTATATATTCATGTTTCATTATACCTTTAGGCAACTGTTTTTCCATAAAGTTCAAATTATGCATGTATTTAATCACGCTAAGATCGTCAAAAAGTAATTTTCCACCTATTTGAAAATTATCTTTTTCACAAGGCTCAAGTGTATCACCTGATACAATTATCTTTTCTGCTAGTTCGGCTTTATATACTTTCATGATAATCTCGACCTATTTTTAAATATTATAACATAAAAAAAATATAAAGTCATCAAATATTATTAAGCCCTTAGTAAATTTTCAAATTTTCCTGCAAAAAAAACATCACCCGTTTGTTCATTGATTTGAAGGGGGTGTACAACGATTTGTTTTCCAGATTGTTTGTTTGTATAAACGACCATGAAATCATGCTCATCACTAGAAGCTAATATAAATTCCTTTTGATAATTTGAAAGATCAATATCATAGCCGTCTAAAAAAGATTTATCTATATCTTCAAATACTTTTTTGATAATAGATACGGGTAATTTAATATCTTGATAAATGAACTCATCTAATCTGGCTCGTATAGTACCTTCATTGTCATGGTTATCAATAAAAGAATGAACTTTATATTCATAACGTTTATGATAGATATCAAATCTATAATATTGGTATTCTTTATAAACATCTATATAAAAGTTTTCTTTGATTTTTTCTTGATAACTATCAATTAACAAAAGTAAATTAGTAGGCGTTTTTCTATGCTTGCCAAATAAGATAATTGTTTCAACATGATTTAAAATTAGATCATCAGGAAGTAGTCTACACAATTGATGTATTTTAATAATATTATCATTGTCATTATTAAATTCTAAACCTTTTTTTGTTTGCACAATCTCATAATCTTCAAAAAAATCAATGATGACTTTTTCATAATGATCGCTAATTTTTTCAAGTAACATGTTTGATTCCTTTTGTGATTTCATAGAGCAATAGTGGGGGAACAGCTTCTCCTATAACTTCACGTAATAATAAATCAGTTACATTATCTGGAACACTCCAATCTTGTGGAAGTCCTGTCAGTAATATAAGTTCCAACGGTGATAATGCTCGGGCATCTGTATAAGTACCATCTATAGACTTTCTACCCGGATGTACATTGTTTTGAGAAGATATAAAATGGCTTTTCATAGTAATAGTTGAACATGGCTTATCCCATCTTAATCGTCTATAAGTAGAACGATAGGCTTTTATTTTTCTACCTTCTTTCTGAGGATAGTAGATTTTGTTGTCCAATGCAGTTTTTCCAGTGGGTGTATGTTTCATCCAAAGAATATGTTCAGGGTTATGTTTGATTGCATAATGATATTTCAATATTGATTTTTCTCCTGATTCAAGGGATGGTAAGTGACCAATCTTGCTTTCTAACGAAATTTTTTCTTTTTTTATTATATCAAAATCCAATAAAGGCATGTCATTTCTGGAAATCAATATAAACATTCTTTTTCTAGACTGTGCTGTTCCATAGTCTGCACTATTTAATACTTTATATTTTATATTATAGCTTTTTAAGGACTTTATCAAATGGTCTATTATCAAAGTTTCTTGATCATTTTCTATGATATAAGTTTTTTCAATTTGAGGAACATTTTCTATGATTACATATTTTGGATTAAGAATATCAATAGAAGCTATAACATATTTTATAAGATTATTACGTTCATCAAAAATCTTTCTGTGTCCTGCGACACTCATTCCCTGACATGGAGGTGTAGCTAATATAAATTCACAGTTATGTAATTTCGCAGAATTCATTATTTTTTCGAAAACAGTGTTATTTCTTATATCGCCTATGATAATGTCAGTATGTGGATGATTATATTTATAGATATCAGCCCTTTTAGAGATTAGCTCATTAGCTACTTTGATTTTAATATTATTTTTATGTAGGTAGGTTTCTCCAATACCTACATTTGCAAATAGAGACAGTCCGTTCATTCTTTAAATTATAGTTTTTATATAATTTACCATTATTTACTATTTTTTCAAATAATGTTATTTATTTTTTATCTGATATATGGTAAAATATCCAGAATAAAGGAGATGAATAATGAAAAAACTTTTTATTTATGACGTAGATGATGTAATTTATGATTTAAAGTATATTATCAGAACGGCTTTGGCTGATGTGACTGGTAAGGATCTTCATCATGACTTATGGCATTCTTTTAATTTAAATGAAGTTTATGATGTAGATCTAAAGCTTATTTTCGATGCTTTCCATAAGCATGATATTTTGAGAAATGGTGTTTTAAATAAAGATGTGCATATATTAAATGATTACTTACATCAAAACAATATAGAAACAGTCGCGGTTACTGCTCGTGGATGGCATCCAGAGGCTGATGCTATAACCAAAGCTTTGTTTAGTGATAATAATATTGGTATCGATAAAGTGTATGTCGTTCAGCATCATGAAAGAAAATCAGATGTGATTGCTCAGTTTAAAGATTTTGAAATTGTGGGTTATATTGACGATAATGCACGTCATATTAAAGAAACGAGAGCCGTGTGTGGGGATAATATAAAACAGTATCTATTAAAAGATCAGCCATGGAACAAAAGTTATGAAATTGAATCTGGTGTGGCTCGTATTCATAGTTTACTTGATGTCCCAAAATTTATTGAAGAAGTATTAACCAATAAAAAACGAGTAAAGTTTAGACCTTGAAGCTGTATTTGTTTAAAAACTCGCTTAGGCGAGTTTATTTTATTTTTATTCCGCTATTCATAATATCTTTTGAAGAAAAAGTTTTTTCCTGTTCAAAAGCTTTTAAGGCTTCTGGATCAATTTCTATACCTTGTGCTTTTAGAAAAGAAATCATGTTATTGTTTTTATTTTTCTCTTCCACTAATTTTATTTTGTTTTCACATGCTTTAGCATAGGAAATCATATTTTCTGCAAACTGATTAACTTCTGAGGGAGCTTTAATTATAGTTTTATAATTTTCTTCTAATAATCTAAACATTTCACAAGAGCGTAATTTGTTAGATAAATCTTCTTTTTGATTATTGTTTAAAGTTGAAAAATGAATATTTAACAATGTATTTAAATCAGTATTTTCCATTTTATCCAATTTGTTAACATCTTCTAGAAATACAGCGATAGATTTGAATAATGTACCACGTTCTTCCTTATATACACTTCCTTCTGAAAAGAGTTGTGCTAGTTTTGAAAAATCTCCTGTGTCTTTAGCTAACATATTAAACATTGCAAATTCTGCAAAGTTATCAATTTTTGCATCTACTTTTACACTGTTAAATCTTACTTCAAGGCTATCTAAAAATATTTTTGTAGCTTCATGTCCCATCTCAAAATCCATAATATTATGAAAATTACTAAGATATGCTCTTTTGTTCAATCCCGCATGTATTTCAGGTACTTGTGCTTTATTTAATATTTCACCAAAAAAGTAATATTTTGAATGATTTTTAAAAATATTGGTCATATCTGTCATTTCTTCCGGTGTAATTTTTAACCCGTTTTCATGATAAGATTTACCAGTCTTTTCACTCATGAATTCTCTGACAAAAGACAAATGTCTTGCAAATTCCATATGATAATTTTCAATGACCTTAACAACTCCATTATCAAGTGCCCTTATTCTCAGAATGCTTTTATCTTTTAATTTATTCTGCCAGCCGAAGTCATGATTTATTTTTTTAATATCATTAGCAGAGAGTTTATATTCGTCTGGCAATCTGTTTTGCTTTTTGTATTTGGAGTAAATAGCAGCCCATGCATTAACATACATATTATGGCGGATAAATTGATTGCCTTCTATAATATTTGAACGATCTCTAGTGGCAGACATACCTATTATTTTTTGTTCTGATTCATTCCATAATTTAACATCAAGCTCAGAAGAACCAGCAGCAATAAAGCTTACTTTTCCATTTTCCATTTTAAAAGGGGGAACATTGGTTAAAGCTTTTTTATTTATGTCATTAAGAATATTTTCAAATGTTGCTTTTTTATCTATTTCATTGTTAATATCTTTGACGATAATGTCTGTGATATTGTAGTCACCACTCTCAACATAAGCCATGCACCATCCCAAAGCTTCTTTTACATCACAAAAAGCGACATCGTGTTTAAAATAATTTTTAAATTCGACAAAACTTAATAGTCCAGTTTCATGCAGTTTTTGTATTTTAAAGTCTTTTATTTTAGAAATATCACCACCCGTGAACGAATCTGATAAAGCCGTTTCGAATTCTTTTGAACTAACAATATCGGCAGTCTTTTGATAAAACGCAAATAGGTCCGTTATTTCCTTGTTAGCAATTTCTTTGGATTGAAAATGTTGTATAATATTTTTATCAATTCTAAGAGCATCAGAAGTAATTTGATCAATAGTCTCTTTTTTATATTTTGAACGTAATTCTACATAAAAATCTTTTAATCTTTCAGCTTCATCCATTGAGATTTCACTTCTGTTGCAAACAGTCTTAACAAAATTTTCTATCCAAATATTAATATCTTCTAAGTAATTCATATTTATATTAAAATGTTGATTTATTTTATTATATCATGAATTAGCATATTTTTAAATAGAATATAATTCGAAGTATAAAATAATAAGATTCTATATAATTGAAATAATTTACTTTATTCAATATATTCCCAAGCATTATGATCTGCCATTAACGCTCTGAGTAGTTTATTGTTTAAAGTATGCCCTGATTTAAATCCATAATATTCACCTATAATTTGATAGCCTAACAGATAAAGGTCTCCAATAGCATCCAATAATTTATGTCTTACAAATTCGTCATTCAGACGTAAACCATCTTTATTCAAAACGCTATCTTCATTGACCAGTATGGCATTGCTTAAAGAACCGCCTAATATACAGTTTTTTTCTTTCAAAGATATGACATCTTTTTCGAAACCAAATGTTCTTGCCCTACTAATAGCATGAACATATGAGTCAATACTAGCATCAAAAACTGCTTTTTGTGGTGTCGAATCAATAAACTTATTGTTATAGTTAATTTCAAATGTTGCTTTTGAACCTTCAAAAGGTTTTAATTTTGCTATTTTATCGCCTTCTATAACAGTTATTTCTTTTTTAATTCTTACCATTTTTCTACTACTTTCTTGAACAACTATTCCGGCTGACTGTATAGCAAAAACAAAAGGTTTGGAACTACCATCCATGATCGGAATTTCAGGACCTTCTATTTCAATTAGCAAATTGTCAATAGAAAGTCCTGCAAGAGCAGAAAACAAATGCTCAATTGTTTTTATTTCAATACCATCTTTTACCAAAGCCGTAGTTAATATTGTATTTTGTACATTATAGTAAAGACCATCTATCCTTTTTGCAGGATTTACATCTTTTCTTATAAATACAATACCAAAATTAGGAGGTGCCGGTTTTAATGTTAATCTAGAATACATTCCAGAATGTAAGCCGATACCTTTCAGGCTTATAGTATTACCAATAGTCCTTTGATACATAAAGAATCCTCTTTTAATTACTTTAAACAATAACAAATATAAAATGTAAGTCAATTTGTATTATGATTATTTGTAATAGATTAAAACTATTTGATCTATTGATATAATAAATTTTTATTTATCCTGACAGTGTGCAATAATTAAGTCTATGAAAACATTAAGGAGAAACAATGATAGAACTTAAAGATAGAACTAACGAAATGGTTCCAGATGTAGTATTTAAAGTGATGGAAAATGGTAGTTGGCATGATGTAAGTACTGATGACATATTTAAGGGTAAAACAGTAATTGTTCATAGTCTACCGGGTGCAGCAACACCAACTTGTAGCACATCTCATTTACCACGTTATGATGAATTAACAAGCATATTTGGTAAAAATGGTGTAGATGCTGTTGTGTGCATATCTGTTAATGACACATTTGTAATGAATGCTTGGAAAAAAGAATTAGGTATCAAGAACGTAACCATGTTACCAGACGGTAATGGTGAGTTCACTCAGAAAATGGGAATGCTTGTTGATAAAAGTGATTTAGGCTTTGGATTACGTTCATGGAGGTATTCCATGTTAGTAAGAGACAAGAAAATAGAAAAAATGTTTATTGAGCCTAATGAACCGGGAGATCCGTTCAAAGTTTCTGATGCTGATACAATGTTGACGTTTATTAACCCAGAATGTAGTATTCCAAAAGCAGTAACCATTGTAACTCGTGAAGGCTGTCCATTCTGTTCAAAAGCAAAGGCACTTTTATTAGAGAAAGATATTTGTTTTAATGAAATAAAGAAAGAATCAGGTGTTGATGCGATAACGCTTAGAGGATTAACAGGTAGAAAAACATATCCGCAATTGTTTATTGAAGGTGAATTAATTGGTGGATATGAAGAAACTGTAAAGTACTTCGAAAGCAATTTGATATAGTAACTATTAAATGAATATAAAAACCAGCTTGTGCTGGTTTTTTATTTATTATACTTTTTCATTTATAATTTAGGTGCAGACTTTTTTTCAATATTATTTTCATTTTTGAAATCATGGATACAATCATAATAATCTTTTAGTCTATCTTCTTTGAATGGTAATAATTTAAATCTCTCTTCAACTTTAAAAATTTCATCGTAGGTCAAATCAAAATTATTCATTATTTTGTATTTTGATATATCAGTAATAATAGGAACTGAATCTTTGTAAAGTTCTCTAACTTCAATGAAATTTTGAAAATTTCTTTCACCTATTACATTTTTAAAATTAGTATCTGTTAAAATGCAGACTAGATTTCTGGTCATACAATTTTGAAAAATATTTTCAAACAATTCTTTTACCTGATAATCATCTAATTGCTCAGAAATAAAAAAATTATCAAAGATTAATGCATTTGTTGAAGTTGCAAAATCCGAGTTTCTTGCAAAAGCAACATAGTATGGACCAACTCCATCATGTCCATAAAAACGCTCAAAGGGCTGATCATTCATAATAGTAGTTCTACCATGTGGGTAAGATAGTATTTTAGGTTGAATTGTTAGATAATGATGTTTGTCTTCATTGCCATACAATTCTAATCCATCCATTAATGAACTAAATGATACCCTACGTTTTTCACCAACATCAAAAGTCTCATCTATAATATGTAGGTGTTTAAATCTCTCATGCATTGGTGATTCAATCATAGGATACTGTTTTACCGCTTCTTGATATATTTCATCAATGATAGGATTTGATTCAAATAAATCTTCTAGTGTTTGTTCTTTAATTGCTAATTTTGTCTGAATAAGTGCTAAAGATTTTAATTCATCAAATATAAAATTTTCTATTAGCTTATTAATAATATTTTCAGTATTATTCATAACTATTCCGAAAACTGTATTATCTTTAATATCTGGCATTTTTGCAAGTGCTTGATAATAAGAAATTTTTTCATCTGCTGATCTTATATCAAAATGATAGTTGTCAGATTCAATGTTATCATAATTTGCCAACATATACATTCCATCAAAGATTGTATCTTTAGATAAATTGTCATTGTTCTCTATTATATTCAAAATAGGTTTAATAATGGTTTGATGTCTATTATTAGATAATTTATGAGTATCGTCCAACAACGATAACACCATAACTATTGACTTGTAATTACAATCATCTGCTTCAACGGTTTTGGATTTATCAATAAAAGAAGCTAAGTTCAAAAATTTTTTTATCTTGAAATCAATTGAACTGTCTAGAATTTTATCTTTCTTAAAGGTTGAAAAATTTTCACAGAAATTATCAAATGAATCGCTTGATAATAATTTTTCTCGTAACTGAATTAGTTGATCTCTTAATTTGTTACTTGAAAACTCTAATTTTTCAATCTGTTTAAATTTTTTAGAATCTATATGAAAAGAAAAGTTTTCAGCTTCTGAACCAGTATCTTTTGACCTTAATATTCCTAATCTAGCAGATATAGAGGTATACATTGATTTATCAACATTACATATCACAGGAGAACCATCAGTATTTCTATACAATTGTATATTCTTATAATAATCGCTTATAGCCGGTGATTTTAAATATTTGTATATGGCTAGTGTAGCAATGGTATCATTCCATTCAATATTATTCTTTATTTTAGTTTCTCTTATTAAATTGACATATTCATTAATTTTCATATAGACAATACCGTTTTTGATTTGTTTGTGTTAGTTGAACCAAATTGTTTTTCTAATTCTTGGTGTTGAAGATCAGTTAATTTATAATCACTTTTATGTGTATAAATAATTTTATTTACTATGTTTTTTAAAAAATCATCTACTTCATGATAGTCGTCATTTCGAGCATGTTGAGTTACCATGGCACCATTTAATTGCACAGTAAAACCTATCATGGATTGATTATCTTTTTCGTTACGACTAAAATCGTATAAAAAATACTGTTTATTATCATCTGATTTATAATCATTGAAGTAATACTCCGAACGACTGATACACCAAGATGGACTACCAAATAATTTAGATTGTTCGAATGTATCAACTTCAAATACTATTACATTGTCTTTTTGATAAACTAGTTCAATATTTTGTACTGTAAGCTTATCAATTAATATCTCTTTATTAAATCCGCTAATATGATCCACTACTTTTTCTAAATAAATTTCAAAATCTTCTGGTGTATTGATTGATGCTAGTTTTTTCCCAATTAAATTTTGAATGGATGCTTTAGAAACTCCTGATTCCATTAGAACTTTAAAAGATGCAAGTGATTGGTTATTTAATAAGTGTTTATTTTTATTACTCAAAATAATATTAGCATATTGATTCAGTTTGTGTTCGTTGATTAATTCATGCATATAGTCATCTATACCTTCAAAATCTTTTATTTCAAAAATGTTTAAATCCATTTTCATATTTTTAAGTATTTGTTCATTATTTAAATACGTATCTATGACAATGAGTACATTTTCCAAATTAATATTAGAAGAAATATAAGATGATTCTTTGTAACGTTTAGCCATATATTGAGCCATTTTAGGTTTTTTTCTTAATTGGTAATCAATAATACTATATTCCAGTTCTTCAAAAATATTTTTATAATCCTCATTATTAGCGATAACTCTATACTCACCACCTTTTTTATAACACACACTTAAATCTTCAAAGACTATAAAATCTTGTATTTTTTGAGATTGAGTTAAGGTAAGCCGATCAACAATAGTGGTTTCATGTTTTTTATCAAGCATAAAAGTAGCTAGACAGCCAGAATGATTTTTAATATCATTATTATAAAACTCACTCATACTATAAAGTAATTCTGGCTGTTCCTTTTTTAACTTATTAAGCATGTCTGTCTTGATACTATTAAATTCTATTATATGTGGATTAATGATATCAAAAGATCTTATTTCAAGATAATCGGGAGCTAGTTTTATAATTTCTGAGTGATCTTTACAAGTATCCTTTAATTCATTAATATAAATTGATAATTGTGCCTTGTCATACATAGATTTTTTTATATAAGGCTCTATTTGTATATATTCATTGATGAAGGATGCCATTTTTTCAAGAAATAAGAAGCTAGATTTAATTGAAGTAGAAAGTTTATTCAAACGCTCTTGAAATTCATCATATTCAAAATTCACTTCATCTGCCATATTAACTAATTGAGAAAAATAAGCTGAAAATGTTTTAGATAGTAATTGATCTTTTTTTTCTCTTTTAAAATCTTCGTAGACCTCTTTTATAGCATTGTAGTTGTGTGAAAAGTTTTCTTTATGAATGTTTTTATTTATCTCGATAACTACGTTTGCAAGTTTTTTTATTTGAGAATTAAATATTCTGGTTAAAGAGTTGAAATCAGAGTGGTTAATATCGAATGTAGAAGAACGGAAAGGTAGTTCTTTAAACCTTTCCATATTGTAGCCTACTTTTGAATTAATTGTTTCATCGTAATATTCTTTTAATTCTTTATATGTGTTAATCATTTGAAATAAGTTTATTTTTTAATATTATACCATATTTTTAACTAATAATAAATTAAATTTAAATATAATGAAAAAACCACCCGAAGGTGGTTTTCTGGCCGTTCTGTTGCTAAGTGGCTTAATCTCCGACAGTTAAATTCCAGTTAAGGGTTAAGCTGCCAATGCGTAACTTTCGTCATTTGCATTTAATTTTAGTTTAACTTGATTTATAAGTGTTATTTCCACTTAAACTGTCCTCGCAATCTACTCATTCCCAATCGATAACCAGAACATCCCCATAAGTTAAAAATACAACATTTACAGCATAATATGGTGGAGATGAGGGGAGTCGAACCCCTTTCTTGAAAAATTTTGATCTTGAATCAACCAGTCACATTGAACATTTATTGCTAAATATTCAATGGATACATAATAATACAAATTTATCAAAAAGTCAACATTTTTTTAAATTATTTTCTTACTGCTCAGAAGGAATGATTTCAGATTCCACAATTTTTGGTGTAATAAAGATTATCAATTCTGAGCGTTCATTGGTATTGCTTGTCTTTTTAAATAGACGACCCAGCAAAGGAATGTCTCCAAGTAATGGAGTTTTGTCTTCTTCTTGTACCAAGTTGGATTTGAATATACCACCTAGTACAATGGTTTCTCCATTGTTAGCCAAAACCTGAGTATCTATTTTAGTAGAATCGATAGCAGGGCCAGAATCAGTTAACTCAGCTACAGAATCTTGTGTTATTTTTAAATCAAGCATAATCTTGTCACTTGGCGTAATTTGTGGAGTAACACCAAGAGAAAGAAGAATTTGCTTGAAGCTGACACCCGAATTGCCATTATCAGATAATTCAAGATATGGATATTCTTTACCAGACTCAATCTTAGCGGTTTTCTGATCGGCTGTGATTACTTTTGGACGAGCAACAATTTCTACATCTCCTGATTTTTCAAGTGCGGACAGAGCAACGTCTAATGAAAATGTATTGCTTAAATAGCCAAGAGCAATACCGGATGTTGCATTGGCTACTGGTAAGCCTACTAAAGCTGATGAAGGAACCGTTGTGGCCGTTCCGCTATTGATACTTTCACCAATGCTACGAATACCATCAGATGTACCACCACCAACAAGATTGCCTTTACCACTATTAACTGCTTTATTAAGACCACCACCCCATGAAACACCTAATTCTTTTTGTGCATTATTTCTAGCGAAAACAATTCTTGATTCTATCACAACCTGACGAACGGGAATATCCAATGATTCAATTTTCTTTTTAAGATCTTCTATTCGTGAACGAGTATCAGAAATAATTATTTTGTTCGTTCTTTCATCAAAAACAATTGATCCTCTTGGTGTAGAAAACTTTTGAATAACTTCTGTTAGATTTTTTGCTTTAGCATATTTAATTTGAACAGTTGATTGTTCAATGGCCGCAAGTGTTTTTAAGTCTTCTTTTGATTTTAGTTCTTTTGTTTCTCTATCTAACAAATCCTGAAAGGTAGACACTAACATTACATTTCCACTAATACGTTTATCAAGGTCTTTTGTTTTTAATATGATATCTAGGGCTTGGTCATAAGGTACATCTTCAAGCTGAAGAGTTATATTGCCTTGTACATTATCGCCAATAACTAAATTTATTGCCATTTTCTTTGCTATCATTTGAAGGACGTTGCGTACAGGAATATCTTGAAAATTAAAACTGATATTTTCACCTTCAAATTTTACTGCATCATTTTTTTTCGAAAATTCTTCATCTTGAACAACAACTTCAATTTTTCTTTGTCCTTGTTGTATTTTTGTTTTAACTTTAAGTTTATCTTTAAAATAGATCTTTACAACAACAATATTTCGTTCAGGATCAATTCTTGAGATTATATAATCAATGGGAGAACCAAGTTCTTTTACATCCAGTTTTCTAAATAAATCCGATACTAACTTAGCCTTGGGAAAAGAAATTTCTAAATAATTATCATTTTCAATACTTTCAAATAAAGCATTTTTGGAAGTATAAGCTATATTTACCTTCCCTTGATGTTCATCGATTCTCTCAAAATCAATAGCATTAATAATGGTATCAGAAGCCGATTCAGTTAAAATAGTTTCAACTGATTTGCCATTTCTTATCTTGTTTTCCGGTGTTATCAATAACTCAATTCTATTACCATCTTGTTTTATGTTATAAGGCTGCATTTCATTCATGGAAACAATCAATTGTAAATTATCATTTTTTTCTGATAGTTTTATATTTTTTACAATATTTGAGTCGGTGGCGAAACTATTATTGAGCATGTTATAAGAAACATTATCAATATTGATTAATAGGTCTTTTCCTTGAGGATTTAGATGAAAGTTTTTATGAGCTTGAGGATTTGCAAAATCCAAGACTAATCTGAACTGGCCATCTTTTTCTTTAAAAGATACATTTTGGAGTGTATTTAAATCGTCAGCGAAAATGTTTGTTGAACTTGATATAAGTGTTCCCAGTAGAGCAAATTTAAATATTTTACTTATTTTTTTCATTAAAAGACCTATTTTTTTTATATGTATTATATAGAATATAGTTAAATTTAAAATAAAATCAAATTTCTATTCTATGGTTATTCTATTTACTTCATCGAGAGAAGTAATACCAGCTTTTACTTTTAACAAAGCAGACCTTCTGAGATCATTGAATCCTTCTGCACGACAAGCCTTTGAAATGTCTAAAGCATTTGCATCTTCCATAATTAAACTTGCTAATTGAGGTGTTATTTTAACAACTTCATAAACACCAACACGTCCTCTGTAACCACGGGTGCATTCTTCACATCCATTTTCGTTAGGGCGATACAAATTAAAGCCTAAGTCATCCTTCTCAAAACCCATTCCCAAAAGTGCCAGTTCTGGTATGTCGTATTTAACTTTACAATAAGGACATAATTTTCTGGCAAGTCTTTGGGCAATAATTAGATTGATTGAAGTAGCAATATTAAATGATGGAACTCCCATGTTTCTTAAACGAGTCAATGTTTCAGAAGCACTATTTGTGTGTAATGTTGACATAACCATATGACCTGTTTGTGCTGCCTTTATAGCAATTTCTGCTGTCTCTAAATCTCGAATTTCACCCACCATGATAACATCGGGGTCTTGTCTAAGAAATGCTCTTAATGCATTGGTAAAATCCATGCCTGATTTTAAGTTTATATTGACTTGATTGATACCGGGTAAATTGATTTCCACAGGATCTTCGGCAGTAGATATATTAATTTCAGATGTATTTAATATATTAAGTCCAGTATAAAGTGAAACTGTTTTACCTGATCCTGTTGGCCCAGTGACCAGAATCATACCTTGAGGCTTGTAAAGAGCTTCAAGATAAAGGTTCTTTTGTAATTCCTCATAGCCAAGAGCATCGATACCCATTTGAGCACTGGTAGGATCTAGAATACGTAATACAATTTTTTCACCATATAAGGTAGGTAAGGTATTGACACGAAAATCAATGGTTTGGTTGCGTGAAACTTTAATTTTTATTCGTCCATCTTGAGGTTTTCTTTTTTCAGCTATATCCATATTTGACATTACTTTAATACGAGCAGATATACGACCTGATAATCCGACATTGGGTTGTGAGGGAATTTCTCTCAGTATACCATCAATGCGAAGTCTTATTCTATAAAACTTCTCATAAGGTTCAAAATGAATATCTGATGCTTTCAATTTAATTGCATCGAGTAGTACTTTATGAACGAACTTGACAATAGGAGCATCATCGGCTCCATTATCTTTATCATCTTTTTCACTATTTGTTTCAACAATCATATGATCTAAATCAGAATCATTGAAATCACCTACTTCCATTCCATATTCTGACGCATAGTATTTTTCAACTGCATTCACAATTTTTTTATAATCGCCAACTAGTACTTTAACTTTTTTATTAGAGTTAAATTTTATAGATTCCAACATCTTATCATTATAAGGATTAGCTGCTACAATAGTAATTTCTTTTGAGTTTTCATCAATAGGTAGAAAATGATAATTTCTGAGCAGTGCTTCTGGTAAATTGGTTTTCGGTAAATTAGCAATCTCTTTAGGTTGTATTTCGTATTCTTCTAAATCAAAAATAGATACCATGTATTTAACAAAATCAGAACTCTCAATATGATTACGTTCAATGAAAAATTGAATAAGCTCTTGTTTGCTTGATTCAGCATCATTTAAAAGTGTAATAACTTGTTGTTCAGATATATTTTTTTCTGTTAATATTTTTCTTATAATTCCACGAAATGGGGAAAATTGGTTTTCCATAAAAAGCCTCGTATAGTCTTTAAAATCTATCAAAAAATAACTAAAAGTCAATTATTTGATTTTACGAGAAGATATAAGTGCTTCTATATTAACTAATTTGTACATTGTTAATATTGCCTTGTATTTATTAAAAAAATTTGTATACTGTTTTTTAATAATATTATGTATAAAGGAGTATTTCATGTTTAAAAAAACAATTATTTCTGCATTAGTGTGTAGCTTTATGCTTACAACTATTAGTCAGGCCGATGATATCGTTATTAAAAACCGTCACCAATATGTAGTTAAAGAAGGTGATACATTATGGGATTTATCAAGTCGATTTTTAGCAAAGCCTTGGTATTGGAAGGACATATGGAAAGAAAATCCAAATATTCAAAATCCAGACCTTATCTATCCAAAAGATGTTATTTCAGTCGAAAGAATAGAAGGAAAAGACTATATTACACTAAATAGAAATAGTTCAATCAATGAATATCAGTTGGATTCAGAGATGAAGACAGTGAAACTCGAAGCTAATGAAAGACAAGAAGAATTACCTGATTCAATACCTTTAGTTAATAGAAATAAAATAAAAAATTATTTTTCAAACAACATAGTTACTGATTTAAGTGATAAAGGTCGAAGTGGTTACGTTTTACAAACATCTAATGAAGCCTTAATTGCTGGGCCGGGAGACGAAGTATATGTTACGTATGAGGATATTAAACCGGGGCAGATCTTTGATATATACAGTCAAGTAATTGAACATAAGGATGGTGATTTGACACTGGGCTATGAAATTATTAAAATAGGAGAAGGTATGATAACTGCTATTTCTGATAAAAATGTAGGCTTGATGCGAATACTGTCCACAAAGTCAGGAATAAGAAGTAAATATAAAATCATTGCAAAAGAAAAAGAAGAAACCTCCAACCTTTTTCCAAGTAAGCCTATTGATACAGTAGATGCAAAAATTATTTCATTAGGTGAAAATATCAGTAATTCAGGTTTATATGATGTTATACTCATTAATAGAGGGTACAATTCCAATCTTGAAGTAGGAAATGTTTTAGCTGTTAAAGAACCTGATGGTAAAGTAAATAATCCTTTAAAAGAAGATGAAGAATTAACACTGCCTAGCCAGAGCATTGGATTGGTAATGTTATATAAAGTATATGATAATTTAAGTTATGGGCTGATTGTGCGAGCAAAGGCTCCTATAAAGAAAGGTTATCTATTAGTTAATCCAGAGTAAAAATTATGAAAAGTATAATGGAGTTATTTTTTAAAAAACAAAAGAATAGTCTGCTAGGAATAGATTTAACTACACATGATATAAAAATTGTTGAACTCAGTCGATTGATGGATGGTAGATATCGTATTGAAGGCTATGCTTATAAAGAATTGCCGGGGGGATTGGTAGGCGACGATATTGTTCTAGATACCACACAAGTTGGACAGATTATCAGAGAATTGGTTGAAAGCAATAAGTTTTTAACAAAAGACGTTGCAATATCTGTTCCTAAAAATACTGTTATTACACAAAACATTGTAGTAACAGGCGATAATGAACGTGAGATAGAATCAGAAATAGAAAATAGTGGTAAAAAATATGTTCACACTGATATTAGTGAGGTTGAATTTGATTTCAAGATATTATCCAATAATTCAGATACAAGCAAAAATGTATTATTGGTAGCCTGTAAAAAGAAGAATATTACAACAAGAGATGACTCCATTGTTATTGCTGGCTTGGAGCCAAAAATCGTAGATAGTGAATCCTATGTCTATGAACGCATATTTCCAATTGTTGTTAATCAGGTCAAATATGAACTAGCGGCTCAGGACAAAAATATTAATGTTATTTTAATGGTTGAATTATTTGAAAAAAAGATTAAAACTGTTTTGCTAAATAATGGTTTAACTGTTTACAATGAAGAACAATCAATTGAAATAGATCGCAGATCATTAAAAACAATATCACTAGAAGATGAATCAAATGTTCATGATGTGTCGGCTTATCAGAAAGGTGTGTGTGCGGCGATTAATAAAGTCATCAATTTGGTATCAGCAAGCAGTAGTGACAGTAATCAAATATCTTGTATTACTTTTATGGGTCAAGAAAAGTATATAGAAGAAACAAGAGAGTATGTAGAAAATAAATTAAAAATTAACTGCAGGGTTGCCAATCCTACAGGCGGGATGGAAATTTCTGATAAAATCAATATATTGGACCTAGCGGAAAAGGCTTCGTTGCTTGTAGTCGCATGTGGTTTGGCAATGAGAGAGAATAAATATGACTGATTTGAATTTACGTCCATGGCGAAAATATAAAAGAGAGAAAATAAAGAAAGAATATACACAAAAACTTATTGTTTTGGGTTTAATTTCAATATTTTTCATGTTTGCAGTTTTTCAATATTACAAGAGTGAAATAAGAACTCAACAATCAAGAAATGCCTATTTGACAACAATTAATAAAGAATTGGATCAAAAAATTTCAGAAATCGAAATACTCAAAAAACAAAAAGCTGATATTTTAAATAGGATGACTATCATTAATGCTTTGCAAGGAGATCGAAAACTAACAGTTAAAGTGCTTGATTCCTTAAATATTTTAACACCAAAAGGTATTAATTTAACCTTACTAAGTAGGACAGAAAATAAGTATAAATTTGAAGGTATTACAGGCATAAACGACGATATCTCTGAATTTTTAGCAAGTTTGCAAAGTTCTGATTTTTTCTATGAGCCTAAATTGGGAAAAATTAACCTGATGGTAGACGAAAAGTCTAAATCTTCACTTAATAATATAAATGCAGATAGAAATAAATTTTTTATTACTGCAACTCAAAAAGAACAATAATGAGACGACTATGAGAAAAAATTTATTGAAGGAAATGAAGGATGGTTACGAAGAGTTGGCTCAATTTGACTTTAAACAATTAGATTTCAAAGAAGTTGGAGAATGGCCTAAAAGTATTCGTATTATTTTTGCATTACTCTTTGTTGTATTGATATTGGGTGGTGGTTATTTTATTCAGTTCAAGCAAATGGATAATCAATTGAAAACCGAATCAAAGAAAGAAATTGCTCTTTACTCACAAGTGGAAAAGAAGATATACGAAGCTTCTCATTTAGATGCGTACAAAAATCAAATATCACAAATGAATGATAAATTCGTAGATGATGCTGCGAAATTACCACTTGAAATTGAAATGAGTGGATTAATCAAGGATATCAGTAATAGTGGTTTAAAGTATGGAATTGAGTTTGATAAAGTAGTGCTGGTAGATGAAAAAGAAAGTTCATTTTATATAGAGCTACCTATCGAAATAACAGTTAGAGGTACATATCATGCGTTTGGGCAATTTTTGAATGATTTGACCCAGTTAAGTAGGATAATTACTATTCATGATTTTTCTATTGCACCATCACAAAAATCAGATGATTTATTAGAAATGACCGTGTTAGTTAAAACCTACAAATATAATCCTAATGCTAAGAAAAACTTAGAAGAAGAAGAAAAGATAAAAGAAAAAAAATCTAATAAAACAACTAAATCTAAAAAGGATTAAAAAATGAAAAACTATAATTTATTAATACTTCTTTCTTTTTGTATGATAGGACTGATAGGATGTTCTAAAGAAAATTCAATCTCAGATTTAAGAGAGAAAGTTGAAAAAAGAAAGGGCATGGTTATTGGACAAGTCGATCAACTTCCACAATTTAAAGAAAGTGATAATTATTATTACCAAAATATTAATATGAGAAGTCCATTTGATTTGACAATGATAGAAAAAAAGAAAGCCGTTGAAAAAACATTTACAGATGTAAAACCCGAAGAAGGTCGTATCAAAGATTTACTGGAAGATTATGATATAGATAGATTCAAAATGGTTGGTACAATAAAAAAGGGCAATGGAAATCTTGAGGCTATTGTAGATCATGGAACAGGTGATTTCAAGATTATACAGGTTGGCAGTTATATTGGAAAAAATAATGGTAAAATTAAATCCATTACCGAGGACAGTATTGAACTAACAGAAATTATTCCAAATGGTAGCTATCGTTGGCTAGAAAGACCCATGACTATAAAATTGACAAAAAAAGAATAAGCAGTAATATGTTTTAAAAAAAAGAGGTGGGAATGAAAAAAATAATTATAGTATTGTTGTCTATTTGCTCATTAAATGTATTTGCAGAGGACACAGACGTTAAAAATTTCAAGACAAGGGTGAGTATTGAAGAATATGATAAGTCTGTCAGAAAAGACATGATTCTAAAAGATTCTAAAAAAATGTCAATGTCAGAATTAAGAGAGAAATATACAGAAGATGAAATAACCTACTTATTAAGAGTGAGTGAAAGCTATGGAGATAAATCAGTAAATGTACCGAACAATTTAAAAGTTGAAGTAGCAGAGGATAAATAATGAAAAAAATTATAATTGCAGTAGCCATATCAACAATAATGTCACAGGCTTATTCAGAAGAAATGCAAAAGACACCTAATATGTTGCCTGTTCAAAAAATAGAATCCATTGAACCGTCTAATCAAGAATTACCAAATAATACAGATAACCAACAAAAGAAAGATAGTATAGAAACTACATTAAGTGATATTGAGCGAGCAAATATTTCTGACATTTACAACAAGAAAATTGATTATCCTCAGTTTGAAATGGGTATGAGATACTATATGGGTACTTATGGTTTGACATCTGATTTTGATAAAGCTATTTATTGGTTTTCAAATTCTTCAAAAGACGAAGCAAATGCTAAAGCTGATATGATGCTTGCGGCGATGTATTATCAAGGGCAAGGATTTTCTAAAGATAAACAAAAAGCTCTTAACTTTTATAGCAGGGCAGGTAATAGAGGATTATTAGATGCTCAATTAATTTTGACTGGTTTGTATTTTTTTAATGAAGAATTAATGAATCAGGAATATGCAAATTATTGGATCTATAAGGCTATTGATAATTCAAGTGAAATTGCTGAAATATTGAAAACTATGATTATGGTGAATGGAGATGATTTCAAAACAGTTGAAAAACTTGTTCCCATGTATACAGTGTTAGCAAGCAAAAAAGATCCAAATGCTAACTTTATACTAGGTTATCTGTATTTTACGGGAAAAGGCGTTCAACAAGATTTTGAGAGAGCAAAATCTTATTTGACAGTGGCTGCACAAAGTAATAATCCAATTGCAATAGTTATGATTGAAGAGATTGTCAAATTTGAACAACCCCAAGAGAATCAAAATCAAAAAATTGAAGAAACATCAAGCTTCAATAAATCCAATACGCAACTTATAAACAAAGATGCCAGTGTTAAATAAAAATAATAAAGTTAATGTTTTATTACAAAATATTAGAAATATAAATATAATATGTTAAAATGATTTTAGCTTTATAATATTGATATAATATTTATATACAAACTAACTAAATTTTTCATATGCTATTGATAAGAGTTGAAACGTATGATTAAAATATTAAAAATAAAGAAGAACTTATGAAAAAACCTATACTGTGTTTAACCGTTGTTTCAGTGATATTATTTTCAACATTTTCGTTTGCTAAAGTAAATAAAGGTTTTACGAAAATTGTGAGAGATGTACCAGCTTATTCATCGGAAAGACAAAAACAATTCTTTCAGAAGTATTTAGAAGCTACTTCAAAAAATGAAACACTATTGCCTAATTTGGGTTACCTATATTACTATGGATATGGAACAGCAGAAGATAGGACTACAGCCGTTAATATTTATAAAAGAGCAGCTTCCCAAGATGATGATATGGGTATGTACTTATTAGGTAAATATTATATAGAAGATATGAATGATACCCAGCAAGGTCTATCATACTTAATTAGATCAGCTGATAAAGGAAATTATTTGGCGGCTGAGTTTATAGCTAAAATGTATGAAGAAGGAAAATATGTAAAAGCAGATAATTATTATTCTTTAGAATATTATCACATGGCTTCAAAATTAGGATCATCATCTGCACGTTTTGTAATTGCACAACAGTTACTGCAATCTGGTGATGAATCAAATTATCCTAAAGGCATGGAATATTTGAGAGCAGCAGCAGATCTGTCCAACATAGATGCTTGTAAAACACTGGCTAAATTATATATTACTGAAAACAAAGTTGTTGCCATGGATTCTAAAAAACATGTAGTCTATACAATGTGTGCAGCAGACGAAGGCGATATTGAGTCAATAAAAACATTAGCTGATTATTATTCTCGTGGTGTGATTGTTATGATAGATAATTCAAAAGCCACAAAATATTACAACGATTACATTGATATTGTGCAAAAACCAAAAACCGCAGAAGAAGCCGATATGTTTTACAAAGCTGGAGTAGTTCAAAGCAGCATAAATAATTTCAGAAAAGCAGGGGATTATTTTAAAATATCAGCTAGAGCAGGAAATGCAGATTCAGCTATTGCTTTAGCCAGAATGTTTGAAATGGGCTATGGTGTCAAACAAGATTTTCCAATGGCTTTAACTTATTATAAAATGGCTCAAAAAAATGGTAAAAGTACATCAGAAGATATTATGCGTATACAAAGAATGTCTGGTGGAGCAAAATGATTCTTATTTTAATGAATGCAAAAATATGACGTAATTTTGCATTTATTGTCCGTTATAACAAAAAAATATACTTCAAAGGTTGCAAATGCGATTTAAAGAAGTTATATTGTCTAAATATTTTGAAAAAATGATTTGAGAAATATTTTTAAAACTAGACGGAAGGAAGTAATGATAAAAAAGGGAATTATATTTGTAGGTGCATTTTCATTTACCATGTTCTTAACCACTATATTAGAAAATCAGACATACGCTAGCACTCTTAATACAATAAAAACAGTTAACTGGTCCGGTGATAATAACCAAAATCAACTAGACAAAGAATTAATCAATTCTAAGACCAGTTTTACGGAACGCAAATATTCTGATACTTATTCTATAAATCAAGGCGATACAATAAAAAGCATTCTTCGTAAATCACAAATCGATCCAATCGACATTAATAATTTTATGTATAAAACCAAAGATGCAGATAAATTTTTTAATTTAAAAACAGGTCAAGAAGTTACTGTTGAACGCGATCAGAATAATGCATTATCAAAGTTATTAGTAAATAATGGAACGGCTTACATATTACAAGCTAAAAAGAAACAAACAGGTGAGTTTGAAATAAGCGAGAAAGAAAGAGATTATAAAATAGTAAGGCGTTATGTAGCAGGTAAAATAGACACTTCATTAATCGAATCGGCTAAAAAGGTAGGATTAAGTACTGCACAGGTTAATCAATTAACTAATATTTTTACATGGGATATTGACTTTAAATATGATATTAAACAGGGTGACACATTTTCAGCAGTTTTTGAACAAAAAGTATTAGATAATAAAATTATAGGTACGGGTGATATTATTGGTGCTGAATTTGTGGTCTCAGGTAAAAAGTTCACAGCCTATCTTAATGAAGAAAAAGGTGTAAAAAAATATTATGCAGAAGACGGCTCAAGTCTTCAAAAGGCGTTTTTAAGAAATCCAATTGAAGTTGCAAAAGTAAGTTCACAGTTTAATAATGGAAGGTTACATCCAATTTTTAAGAAAATTAAAGCCCATATGGGTACTGATTATGCAGCCGCACCGGGTACTCCAATTAATACAACAGGTGATGGCGTAGTTGAATTTGTTGGAAAACAGAGTGGTTATGGTAATGTAGTTATTATCGATCATGGAAGAGGATACAGTACATTATATGCACACATGAAGGGATTTAAAAAAGGTCTTTCACAAGGCATGAAAGTATCACAAGGAGATATTTTAGGTTTTGTAGGATCTACTGGTTATGCCACTGGACCACATCTGCATTATGAGTTTAAAATTAATGGAATTGCTCAAAATTCATTAACAGTTGATTTACCAACATCACAATCATTGCCAAAAGTAGCAATGGTTAAATTTAATAAAGAAGTGGCCACCATAGCAATGAATATGAAGTTGATAAAAGGTGATATAATCCAAACAGATGGTCATGTTGTTGCCTTAGTTAACAATACTGGTAAATTTGAATAATACCTACTCTGTGCTATAATATAACAAAGTGACCATATTATAGCATCATGAGAAACGTAGAAGAAGTTTTTTCGATAATAAAGACCATTGCAGAGCGTGAAGGTTATCCTATTTCGCACATCCTAAAGAATATAAAATATTTTTCTGATAAGTATGCTGTTAGCATAAAAAGCAAAGAAGTAAGTAATCTGACTAATGCCTACAAGACTAAAATAAAAATAGATGACTTTACTAATTTAAAACTAGACATGTTTAATTGATATGTTTTGTAATATGTTCTTGATATTATAGTATGTATTGGTATTATAATTATAACAATTACGCATTATAATAATGAAAGATATTCAAAAAAAGCGTCTCGCTCTTGTCAAAGATTTAACATTGGGTTATTTGGTATATACCATTTTTGTTGTATTTGCTTACTTTATTGATTTGCTACATATGGAATTATTAGATTTCATAACATTATTGACTTTTGTTTGGTGTGGAAACCTTCTTTATTATGTAATGGTCAAATGTAATATAAATCTTAAACTAGCAGAACCTGATTTATTTATGCCCATGATGATATGGTCTATATTTTGTATTATTGCTCCCACTTATTTTATGACAAGTACATTAAGAGCTATATTTTTAATGAACTATTTTTTAGTAGTAATATTTGGTGTATTTAAACTTAATTTTAAGCAATTTATTACTTTAACATCTTTTGCTATTTGTACATTAGGATTTGTCATAGTCTTTTGTATGAAATATAAGCCTACAAGTATCAACATCTATAATGAAGCTTTATTATTTTTAATGTTTTCAATAACTGCATTCTCTTTTGCATTTATTTGTAACAGTATCAGTATGCTAAGGCAAAAATTAAAAGCTCAAAAACTAGAATTATTATCTGCATTTTCTGATATCCATAAACTTTCCATTACAGATGAATTAACAGGAATCTATAATAGGCGTTATGCAATAGATTTTATGGCTACTAAAAAATTGAAAGCCGATAAGGGGCTGGGAAAATTTATTGCATGTATATTGGATATAGATCACTTTAAAAAGATTAATGATACATATGGGCATGATGTTGGGGATATAGTATTAAAAGATTTTTCAAAAGAAGTCAACAGTTTAATACGACATGATGATTGTTTTGCAAGAATTGGAGGGGAAGAATTTTTATTGATACTTTCTCATATAGATATAACTATTGCAAAAGATGTTGTTACAAGAATTATGGACAATATTAGAAATTTGAATTTTGAAAGTTACCCAGAATTAGGAATAACAGTGTCTGTTGGTATGGCAGAATATGAGAAAGGACAAACATCAGAGATACTTCTCAAACAAATAGATAATTTATTGTATGAAGCAAAAAGAACAGGAAGAGATAGATATGTATGTTAAAAAAGCAACCTAGGTTGCTTTTAATTATTACTCATTTTCTTTAGAATCTTTTGGAAGTGCTTTACCATAAACTTTCTTTTGGTTCGACTTCTTTTTCATCATTTTATTTCTGTTTGACACAATAACACCAAGAAATACTTCATAACTGCATTTCATTTTTACATGACTTGGCATTTTTTCATAAAGATTCTCAGCAAAAATCTTCATGTTATCTTCTGTTGATAATGCCTCTTTGAGTTTTTCATCACCCATAGATTTTATCATTGTTTTCAAATGTGGAACTACTTCGTTTGCTACTTTTACAAAGTCACTTACATTACTAAATGTTTGTTTCATACTCATGTTTAACTCCTTAAATAAAACAGATTATAATCATTTTAACCAATAAAAAAAAATATTCAACTTACCAATCTTCTGTATAAGAATTATTATTATCGATATCCCATTTTCTTACATATTTTTTTCCATCAAAAGATAGAATTAGGTTTCCATAATCAAGTCCTTGACGCTCAGTTGGCTTTGCAATTATTTCATATTTGCTATCTTCTGCTTTAATACTAAAAGTATATCTAATTTCTCCTTTGTAGGGAGTGTATCCTACATGAATTAAACTTTTAATATTACCATTACCATCAACTGCAGCTTTATAGGAAAAATTTTTAATTTTCATTTTTTCTAATTTATACGAAATATCTATCATTTCATTTTCTGCAGTAGATTTATATGTACTTTTAATAAAATTTCTATAATTAGGGTAAGCTATTGCTGATAACACTGCTATCAATGTAACCGTCAGCATTAATTCAATAAGTGTAAACCCATGAGACTTATTCATCAGCCGTCTCCTTATACCATTTTATTCTTTTGATTCCCAAATCGCCTCCTTTTCCCAATTCTTTTGCTTTTGTATTGACTAATTCAATGACTTTATCATCGGTGTAAATAACTTTTGCACCTGCTGCAATTCCCGGTAAGACATCTTTAGAATAGCGATCTGTTTGGCTTGGATTGTTAGGATTTTCAATATTGTCACTATCAGTTGGGGACCCATCGAATAAGCTAATTTGATAAGATCTTGAAAATCCTTCTATTGGATAACAGCGTGTAGAATATCCATCGGGTATATAGGTACTAAATATTATTTTGTTGTCGTAAACAATTTGTTCACTTAATAATTTTTCGCCTACAAAAGAATTGGATTTTTCTTTCATAACAATCTTAAATCCAGAACTTGATGATGTTTGTTTTAACAAAGTATCCGGGTTAAATACTGTAGTTACATCATATAAGTCATTTATTTTAAATGGAGTATTGATAGGTGTTGATGTAGATGAGTAATAATCTTCTTTATCCTTCATTACAACGATGACATCATTTATTTGTTTATTGAGAGGACGACTTCTATATCCCGTGCCTACAACAACAGCCATATATTTTTCATTATTTCTTTTGACACGAGTCACAGTAACAGGCTCATATATCTTTCTTCTATTTTCTACACCAGAAAGTGTAGTATCTGATACACCTAGTTTAGCAATTATTTTGCCGGTAGCTAATGTTGAAACTCCTGTATTCTTATTATTGATGTTGAATTTTAATACTTGTCCGCCTAAATCACCTACATAAATTGCATCAATATAATTATCATTATCAAGATCAATGAGGGTTGGTTTTGAAGGAATACTATAATTCATACCCGATACTTTTGTATTAGCGGCAGAAGATGTATTAGAAGCCCACCATATAAGTTCACCAGTTGCAGCATCAACCATATAAAGTTGTTTTCCCAAACTATCAGTAGCTGCATTATAAGATGAATCTTCATAAGCCATATCGTAACCACCAGCAAAAACAAGTACTAGTTTTTCTACTCCATTGAGCTTTATTTTAGCCACCACAGGCTCAGACCAGCTTTGCCCCATGTCTGTGAAAGCTGCATTTGAGTTCGGTGTTAATACCCATTTCAATTTAGGACTGGCTGAACCTGCCTGAATATTGGTTACATCTAATGCATAGTAATTATTACCGCCCATTCGCATTCCACCATACAAGGTAACATAATCACCAGCAGACTTGATTTCGCCATCACCATCATGATCGTGTCTAAGTGCAACCCAAGAACCGTCCATTCCATAGACTTTTCTTCCCGGCTCATCTAAATAATGAGTATAAAGGTTGGGCAACATTTCTTTTGGAAGAAACGAAAATCTTTCAGAACCTGTTTCAGCATCAATTGCATGTAGGTAGCCTGTATTTGTACTATAAAATATAACATCATCGTCTTTTTTATAATTAATAAGAATTGGACGGCTATGCAGTGGATCTCCCATTAAAGGTTTAATATCGGTTGTTGTATTGTCTTGGTCTTCATCATTAATATCAACACCACGTCCCCATTTTAAAAAATCTGTAAATTCGGTATCTGATGTATTGTTATCCAAACCAAATAAGCTTCTTGTGAGTTTGGTGTTTCCTTCAACAAAAATATTATCAGTGGAATTCAAGCTTACATTTTTTGGACTAGATGTACCTGTATAGGTAAAAACTTGTCGTGGAAACTTCAATTTACTAGCTGCACCACCAGCAGAAGCATCTGCACCATCAAGCTCTGATGACCAAAAACTTTTTGAATCTGTTTTAAAGAAACCCGTATTAGCATCAATCGCTGGATTATTATTAGCATCCACAATTTGTGTTGTTTTAGCATCGATCCTATATTTTTTCAGGTTCCCATACCAACTTTTTCTTAATGTTGGTTTAAAAACAGAATAATAAATATCACTTAAATGTTCCATTCTATTATTTTGGTTCACTGCAATTCCCGGTGAAGCTAATGTTGTGTTAACATCTAAAATATTATTGAATATTCGAGTTAAAGCATAAACCAGTTCAGTATTATTGTTGGCGGGCAAGAACATACCTCCGCCTTGTCTAGCCAAGGCAGTTAATTTACCTTCTGAGTCCAATTCAGAGAATCCAATCATATGCGTGAAAACGTTCTGTTTTCCTCCACGTTCTGAATTAAAATCTGTATCATATAAATATTTGGAAACAGCAGTTGCACACGTCCACGGATCTTTACAAGAGGTTCCTGTTAATTTTCTAATTTGTGTTGCTAATGGAACTCCATCTGTATTAGTTAAGTTAGAGGTATAATTATTGTAACTATTAGGATAACCATCAGTAATCATAATCAATGAGTTTACTTCACAAGTAGATTGAGTCATTGGTGAATTGTATATTGGGTTTCCTGTTATTTTTTCACCTGTACAAGCAGAACTACTCAAATTAGAAAGAGTACAGCCTTTAGGTAAGACACGAGTACCACCTGTGTAAGTATTATCTTCACTTATACGCTTTGTGGCCGCATAAGAAGTGCCATTTCTTGAACGACCATAATCAACAGATTTTCCCAAGAAATACTGGGCTGATTCATATAATGCTCCTTCAAGTGGAGTGGAACCTTCGGCAGGTAATGAATCAATAAGGTTTGAAAGAAGCTCTCTAACAGTAACACCATTATAAGCCCCATTACCTTTATATTTAATAATTAATTTAGGTGACTTAGATACACTATAATCATTAGCAATAAAATTTCGATTTCCAGAATTTCTCTGTAGAATAAAATTAATGGAATTACCTGATTTCCATGAAGGTTGATTCATGATTTCTTGTATAATTGCACTTAAATTTGGAGTTCTATATACAGTGTCTGATGAATAGGCACTGCTTGTACTCCATGTGACAGATGCACTGGTCTTTGCTTTACTAGATAAATAATTTGATGTGTTAGCCAGTATAGGTGCGTTACCTATTTTTTCTGCTGTTATGCTAAATGAAGTACTACCTGATGTATATTCACTTGATGTAAATTCAAGATATGCATCTTCAATAGCCAAGTTGGTAATTGATTTTGTATCCATTTTAATATCTCTAAAATGTAAACCCATGTAAGGGTATGTACTGGATTGCTGTATCGTTTGATAATTTAAGTACATATTACCATTACTACGTTGGTTGCCATCATCCGAGGCTTGAACTATTTGATTAACTAAAGTCGAACGTGAACATGCATTTTGAGGGACATTTTCAAATTCTATTTCAAGAGTTGGAGCGTTGGTGCTACCAGAATCGAATGAATAGGCTTGGAATGCATCAAAAGTATCAAGTACAAATCCAATAGAGTCTCCACCACACCAATTTCCATTGACTTTAGATTGTACAAGCGATGTAACGTTGAAGTCAGAATAAGAATCGGCTGACCAATCTGTATACATCTCTGATACTGACGAACCAGACATTGTTCGTGATGTGATATTATTGGTTGCAGTTGTATAACTATTGACATTGTTTGAGGATTCTGTTCTGATTCGAATTGATCCGTCACCATTGTTGGCGGAAGCTTTCATCTTTATCACTGCACTTTTGATTGTGGCTCCACTGGGTACTTGAATGTCTTCAAATTTTAGACCTACATTATTTTTTGCTGTGGTGGAGTCATAATATGATACTGAAAGTAAAGGTGCCCATGCGGCTAAATAGTTGTGACTTATAAATGATAATCTTGAACCTGAACGACCGCCAGTAGGAATTTTGAACATTAGGTTTATAAAACTATTAGTAGTCCAATCTGTCCTATTCACCAATGCTTGTACAAGAGGTGAAAGATCAGGTGTTGTTAATGAACTTAATAAACCAATACCAGAACTGATAGGAGACCAAATGACCGTAGGAGAGGTTAAATAAGTACGATCAATAACCTTTTTGCCAGTGGCAGAAGAAAAAGTGTCAGGCGTCGATTTATTTTCAACAAAAAATTCAGTGTCAGCATCTCCAAAAGATGAAGAAGCCAACCGCATAGTAACATTAGCACCTGTAATTTTTGAATTTTTAGGAATTGCTAAATTTCGAAACATCAGAGCGTTCACAATTGAACTGCAGTTATTATCACTATTTAAATCAATATAGGATGATGACGTACTAAAATATGTACCCGAAAAACATTGTTCAGCATCATCATCATTAGTCGCTATACGAGAACTAATGGTTTTTAAACCTGACAAGAAATTGAGATAGCTACTATTTATGTTCATAGTCCCATTGTATTCTTGATAAGCATCATTCTCGCTGCTTGTTATCGTTTTGATAATTTTAGTGTTGGTATCTTTGCTCAAGCGACTTACAGGATATAATATTGAACCTCCCGGATCATTATATCTTCCAAGACCCACGTTTGTATTGTCAGGGAGTTGTGTTAAAATTTCTTTTAAGGCTCTTTTGGTTTGCTGCATTCTTGTTTCAGATGTGCCAGATACTTGTGTATCCATACTGCCCGATGTATCAACCATTAATAAAACATTTGCTTGATTTGCATTTTGTTCATTGGTTCCAACATAAATTTCTATATCATCAGCAACCACATTGCCTATACACAGTGTATATATGAATGATGATAAAAATAATATTTTCTTCATTTAAGCCCCTTAATATTCATAAATACCGTTATTATTTAGATTAATAGTATTTATTTTAATTTCTTGTTTATTAACTATTTTTAGATTAACACCCGGAATTTCCCCTGTCCCTTGTATAACAAAACAATCAGACGTTTGATCTGAATTTCCAAATGATACACACTCACCACTTCGTCTTGTAATTATATTACTCGATTTTATTGTTTTTTCATCATTCAAATATATTGTGCTACAACCAGATGATTGCAACTCTCCCTCTTTACTTATACAAGCTTGTTTTATATTACTGCCATCAATTTTTAAAACTTTTATCAATTCAGATCGCGAAGTTTGAAGATTGCTAATACTTTTTTCAATACCATTTTCAGCGGCTTGGAAGGCCAAGTTGTTGGCAACGTTATTGTTGCTGGTACGGTATTCTAATATCCCTGTGAAAAATATAGTAGAAATCGCAAGCGATATTATAAAAACTAACATTAAAGTGGTAATAAGGATATAACCTTTTTGTTTTTTTATCATAAATCCCTCATAACATGTTTTTTAATATAACATTTTTTGAAAATAATCTATAATATCTTCCATCTTTATAAGTAAGAGTTTCTTTGTTTAGCAGAGTAAATTTTTTTTCTGATACTAATTCATATTCCTTGTCAGAGCTTACCAGTAAAGCAAACCTTACAGCGATTATTTTATATTTGTTTGTATTTGTTATTTCTAAAGCTGTATCACGATTAACATATCTATCTACAAAATTATCACCGTCTAGATCGATCCCAAAGCTGATTTTAAATCTTTTTACGTCTCTCATCAATTCAATATTATTACAATATAAAATTTCGTCTTTTATAAAATAAGTATTAGTGATGGTTGGTAAGTTTGACAATCCTGAACAATCGTATTCCTTTCTACTGTTAAGATAGGTAATGCTGAGTTGATCATTACCATTATAGGATTCAGATGTTTTATCAAAATTGAAAGGATATACATCATATTTAGAAATACTTTCATCCGATAAACCAGCTTTTTGTAAATCATTTGCAATCATGGAAGATACAAAAAATCCTGTATTTTGAACGTCTATCATTGATTTTTGCAACATAGATGTATTTTGATTCAAATTAAATACTTGTAGTACACCTAATAAAACAATACTGCCTAGAGCTACAACCATCAGCATTTCAATTAAAGTAAAACCTTGTACACTTTTCATGGCAACACCTCAAATATTAAACAATTGCTGTCAAGTTCCTTACAGCGTTTATAGTTGTTGTTGTCTTTATTCCAAGAAATAAGTAAGCAGTGTAGATCCGATGAGTCATTACATTTATCAAACTTGATTTTGGCTGATGGTATGTTTTGTAATACATCACATTGTAAATTATGAGCAACCATTTTGATCCTTTCTTCTTTTGTACAAATATCTTTATCGGTTAAATCATTATTGGTCAAGCAGTTAGTTAAATAATTACCTTTAACTGGACAATCGGATAATTCTAAATTCCAGTCTTCATTAATATAGTAGTTTAAAACAGTTTTTTTATTCTCTGTATTTTTTTGAGACGTGAGATCTGTATTTAACTGTGTGATAAAATCGTTACCATTATCTGTTATCATTTTCTTCACAAATCCATCCCTTACGGTGTCAAGTGAACCTATCTGAATAGATACAAATGATAGGAAAGCTACTGAAAATATCGTTGTAGCTATTAAAACTTCAATAAGAGAAACACCTTTATTTCTTTGTTGTTGTAATACAGTCATCTTGTTCCTCAAAATTGGTTCTTCCTAAATAGTTTATATGAAGAATATATTTACTGTTTTCTTTAACATTGTTGTCAATACAAAAAGTTTTATTTGTAATGGGTTGATTGTCTAGTGTAAAGGTTTGTCCATTCATATTAAATTTTAAACCATTATTAGTATTTATTGTATATCCATTAAAATCGTTATAAGTAAAAATAGTTTCATTGGCAGTGTATATTTTTAAACTTTCCCAGCTTTCCTTTGTACCATTTGCATCTACAGTTAAAAAAACTGTTTTTCGATTGCTTATGGCATAATTCTTTGCCATATATATAGAAGAATTTAAAATATCCAAGGCTTTTTCTTTTCTTATTTCTGATATTATTTTTGTTAGATTTGGTATGGCAATACTCATCAATACAGATAATATCAATAAAGTAATTAAAACTTCATACAGTGAAAAACCATTACTTGATATTTTTTTACTAAACTTCATATTTCCTAATATATTTAATAATTTATAATATTCTATATATTAGATAACAAAAGTCAATTATTACAATTAAATCAATAAAAAATGCTAAGCAGTTAAAAAATATAGTTATTATTGAAGTTTTTTTATATAAATTGACTTGAAATGTATTTTTTTTTATGACTATAATGTTATAGTCGAACTAAACTAATGAAGTTCATCAAAAACAAATAAAGGAGATTACATGAATATTTTGAAAAATTTGAGAAAGTCTAAAGGATTTACACTCATCGAATTAATGATCGTAGTAGCAATTATTGGTATATTGGCCGCTGTTGCAATTCCAGCTTATAACGATTATACACAAACCACTAAAGCAAGTGCAGGTATTGCCGGTCTATCATCTTATAAAACAGTTGTTGCAATGTGTTATCAAAAAGAAGGTGCTTTAGCTGACTGTGATTCAGGTGAAAAAGGTATTCCTAAAGCAATTACCGCCGCAGGGAGCATTAACTATCTTACTGCTGTAGCAGTAACTAATGGTGTTATTACTGCAACATTGGAAGCAAAAGATAGAAACAGTAATCCAATAGACATCTCTATTACACCAGAAGTCGGTACTGGAACAGGTACTATCAATTGGGTCGTAGGTTGTTCTGACTTTGCTGCTGACGCTGATGCTGATCCTTCATATGTTGAATCATGCTCACAGACAGTTGCTACAACAACTACTGGTGCATAATCATCATTTTATGATTAAAAAAACTTTGCTTTGGCAAGGTTTTTTTTTGTTTGATTTAAAATAAATGGATGATAATATGATATGAATAAAACATTAAAATAATATAATAATGGCTAAAAAATTAAAAAATAAAATGGAAACTAATAAAGTTTTCATATGGGAAGCAAGAAAAAGAAATGGTTTAAAGTCATCAGGTATTACACGAGCGGCCAGTCTTAATATTGCTAAAACTGTTTTAAAAGATCAAGGTCTTATTGTATTGAAAATAAAAGAAAAAAAAGAGGGTTTTTTTTCTAATACAAAAGGCCGTATAAAAAATAAAGATGTGAGCTTATTCACAAGACAACTTGCCACATTGATAAAGTCGGGTGTTCCATTAGTTAAAGCATTAACTATTCTAATTGATAGTACTGAAAAACAATCATTGAAGGAATTGATTGTTGATATAAAAAATGAAATATCCAGTGGTACTCCACTTACATTGGCTCTGAGAAAGCATGAAAGATATTTTGATGACTTGTTCTGTAGTCTTGTTGAAGCGGGTGAACAATCAGGATCACTAGAAGAAATATTTGAGTCTTTAGCTGTTTATAAGGAAAAAACTGAGCAAGTAAAAGCCAAGATAAAAAAAGCAATGGCTTATCCAATGACAGTATTGGTAATATCATTTTTTGTGACTATTTTATTACTTGTGAAGGTGGTGCCTCAATTTCAAATGATGTTTGAGAGTTTTGGAGGCAAGCTACCCTATTTTACGCAATTGGTTGTTAATATGTCAAATGCTGTTAAAACGACTTGGCCTTTTATTATTGGTGGTTTAGCTGGTACAGTATTTGGATTGAGAGCCTATTTCTATAAGTCTGAACAATTTAGGTATAGACTTCAAAGATGGTCTTTAAAAATTCCTTTATTTAAACATGTAGTAACCAAGTCTGCCATTGCCAGATATTCTAGAACTTTGGCAACTACTTTTAAAGCAGGTGTTCCTTTGGTCAATGGATTGGATTCGGCAGCCGGTGCTTCTGGCAATATTGTTTTTAAAGAAGCTATATTGAATATTAAAGATGACGTAATGACAGGACAACAATTAAATTTTGCAATGTCTGCATCTGGACTGTTTCCTCCCATGATTACACAAATGGTTGCAATAGGTGAAGAGTCTGGCAATTTGGAAGAAATGTTAGCAAAGTCAGCTTCATTATATGAGGATGAAGTAGACGCAGCAGTAGATGCATTAACCAGTATGACAGAACCTTTAATCATGTCGATATTAGGTGTTTTGGTGGGTGGTTTAATAATAGCAATGTATTTACCAGTATTTAAAATGGGATCGGCAGTTAAATAGGAGAACTGAATGATAGATAAATTAATGGCAACACTTTTTGATAAAGCAATTGAACATAAAGCTTCGGATATACACCTGACAGTAGGTGAACCCCCATCATTTAGAATCGATGGCTCTATAATAAGAATAGATTACGAGGCTATTACTAAAGAAAAAATGAAAGAAATGTTATACAGTGTTATGAGCCAAGAACAGATTGATGAATATACAAATAATTGGGAGTATGATTTCTCATATGCTTTTGAGGACAAAGGTAGATTTCGTATCAATATATTTGATCAAAATAGAGGAATGGCTGCTGTATTCAGGTTGATTCCGAGTAAAATTTTGACACTCAATGATTTGAATATCAATACCCCTACATTTCAAAAAATAAGTGCATTTCCAAGAGGTTTGGTACTTGTTACAGGTCCTACAGGTTCTGGTAAATCTACCACACTGGCATCTATTATCGATCATATTAATAAAAGTAGAGAAGAACATATTATAACAATTGAAGACCCAATCGAATTTGTACATACTGGTAAGAAATGTATTATCAATCAAAGAGAAGTTCATAGAGATACTAAATCATTTAATGCTGCCTTGCGTTCGGCTCTTCGTGAAGATCCTGATGTAGTATTAGTCGGTGAATTACGAGATTTAGAAACAATAAGGTTGGCATTGACAGCAGCCGAGACTGGACATGTTGTTTTTGGTACTCTCCACACCAATAGTGCTTCTAAAACGATTGACCGTATCATTGATGTATTTCCCGGTGATGAAAAACCAATGATTAGATCTATGTTATCTGAATCTTTGCAAGCTGTTGTTTCTCAAACTTTATTAAAAAATAACGGTGGAGGGCGAGTTGCGGCACATGAGATTATGTTTGGTACTGATGCTATAAGAAATCTGATACGAGAAGATAAAGTGGCTCAAATGTATTCAGCTATTCAAACAGGTTCAAAAGATGGAATGATTACGATGGAGCAAGCTTTGCGTAATTTGGTTAGTGAACGTTTGGTCGATGAAATGGAAGCGGCTAAAAAGGCAAAAAATTCTAGAGATTTCTTGGGGTTAAAATAAAACATAGATTATAAAGGCCATATCGAAATGGCCTTTATTATCTAAACAATTTTATAACAAGGTTTATAAGCTGTTCCACCCGGAAGTTTCATTCTTCCCTGTTCAATAAAATCATTTAACAACCCATCTAGCAATAACATAATAGCAGGATCTCCATTGATTTCAAAGGGGCCTGTTTCCCTTACCATCTTAATACCATCAGGTTTGATATTTCCTGCCACTATAACTGAAAAAATTCGACGTAAATTACATGCCAATTCGTCTTTTGGCATATCCATAGAAATTTTCAGATTCTTGATAGATTCATAGTTTAAATGAAAAGGCAGTTGAAGTTCATGATCAATTTCAAGACCCCAATTATAATAAGAAGCTTCTTCATTTTGAATTCTCGATGCTTTAACCTCTTTAATGGACTTATGCATTATTTCAGCTACTTCTACTTCATCATAAGAAATTTTATAATACTGTTGAGCATTTTCGCCTAGTACAGCACCAATGAATCGATCTATTTTTTCAATATAGTTTTTACTTTCAATGGGGCCTGTCAAAATTACAGGTAATTTTATATCTTTATTCTTGGGATGCATAAGAACAGCTATGAGATAAAGAATCTCTTCGGCAGTACCTGCACCGCCCGGAAAGATAACAATACCGTGAGCCAATCTTATAAAGGCTTCTAAACGTTTTTCAATATCCGGTAGAATAACCAATTTGTTGACAATTGGATTAGGTGCTTCTGATGCAATAATTCCCGGTTCTGATATGCCAATGTACCGGGCATCCTTATTTCTTGTCTTTGCATGAGCTATGGTAGCTCCCTTCATTGGGCCTTTCATTGCACCAAGACCACAACCCGTGGCAATATCATAATCAAGAAGACCTAAACTATAACCTACTTTTTTTGTATATTCGTATTCAGTTCTTCTAATAGAATGACCACCCCAGCAAATGATAAGATTGCTTTTGTTTGAAGTTAATATATCTGCATTACGCAATATTTTAAATATAGAGTTGGTGGTTTCTTCCTTTGTATTAAATCCCAATTTGTTGTTACCAATTTTAGTATGTAGATAGAGAATATCTCTTAATACAGAGAACAGTGAATCGCTCACCCCTGCAATAAGAGAGCCATTTACAAATCCTTTCATTGGTGGATTTATCAGTTTTAATTTAATACCACTATTTACTTGAACAATGTCAATATCAAAGTCTTTAAATAGTTTCAATAAATATTCAGGATCATCATTATGATCATCACAAGACAGAACAGCCAGTGAACAATCTCTGAATAATTTATAGATTTGAGTGTTTTTATTATTTCTAAGTAAAGCTATTTCACTTTGAGAAAGATAAGCCATGTTATTGGTGGGAACTACGTGATAAATATTTTCAGTCATAACTAACTCCTTAATAGACTAAACAATAAAAATGATAAGTTATAAAGATAAAAAAAGCAACTGTTAATTGCTTTTAAATTATATAGTTATTTTTAATTTATTACTTACTTCATTAACTTTTTCGGGTTCTGGCTGAGTTGTTTTGATTGTATCTAATAGTGTATTTAGAGCTTGATTATGAGATATTTCGATGTCATTTTTATGATAAAGACCTTCGATCCACAAGGAACTTTCTGTTTTTGAAAGACCAATCAATCTTCCTGAGTGATTTAATAATATGGAGTCGTCATCAAATTTGAATGCCGATTCTGTATTGATATTTTTTACAGTAGTTGCAATCATATGAATAGTCTCTTCTATATTGATTGACTGGAAAGCGTTTAGCTTTTCAACTGCTTTTGCTAAAGTGATATCCTTAACTGATGAAAATGATTTTACTTTATCTACAAAAGAGTAATCATCTGTTTTTTGTTCTTCTTTATTTTTTAAAAACGATAGTATATTAGTCATGGGAAATTCCATATTACCTATATGTATTATAGTACATTGACAGTCTATTTTGTCAAGAATATTTTGCGTACAAAATATCGAAAAAGAGCCTAATTATAACAAAAAATAGATTTTAATAACCAACGTAGATTTAGAAAAAAACAATAATAATAAGAATTAAATCAGAATTTTTCGATGGGATTTATAATTTATATTAAATAGAAAATATTTATTAGGTTGATAGAAGATATTATTTTTAATGATATTTGTATACTTGACATTATTAATTTATATTATTTAATAGATATTCATAAAATAAACTAGCAATATCACAAGCAAATCTCGGGCCAATTCAATTATAAATTGTTTTTGGCTTGTTGACTACTAATCAAAAAATGGTAAAATTTATCTTACCATAAAAACACACATTTATAGTTAAGTGTTTGTTGCTAGAGTAATTTTTTTTGGAGATAAAATATGAATATAATAGTGAATAAAAGAGACGGACATCAAGAACCATTAGACTTAGATAAAATACACAAGGTATTAAATTGGGCAGCGGAAGGTTTAAATGGGGTATCGGTTTCAGATGTAGAACTAAAATCGCAGTTGCAGTTTTTTGACAGTATAAAAACATCAGATATACATGAAACACTTATTAAAACCACAGCAGACTTAATCAGTGAGAAGACTCCTGATTATCAATACATGGCTGCCCGTCTGGCTATTTTTCATTTGAGAAAAAAAGCGTACAAAGGGTTCGTACCTCCAAGCCTTTATTCTCATGTTGTTAAACTTGTAGGATTAGGTGTATATGATAAAGAACTACTAACCTCTTATACAGAAGCAGAATATAACGAAATGGATGGTTTTGTTGACCATTTTAGAGATATGAGTTTTTCTTATGCAGCAGTGAAACAATTAGAAGGTAAATACCTTGTACAAGATCGAGTTGAAAAAACTGTATATGAAAGTCCACAATTTGCTTATGTATTAATTGGTGCCGTATTGTTTGCTAAGTATCCATCAGAAACCAGAATGAAATATGTGAAGGGTTTCTATGATGCAGTATCAACCTTTAAAATTTCTTTACCGACTCCAATAATGGCAGGTGTAAGAACGCCTACAAGACAGTTCTCATCATGTGTTTTAATTGAAACAGCCGATGAACTTGAAAGTATTAATGCAACGTCAGCAGCAATTGTTGATTATGTTTCAAAACGTGCAGGTATTGGGGTAAATGCTGGTGCAATTCGTGGTATCAAAAGTAAAATCAGAAATGGTGAAGCTGAACATACTGGTGTTGTTCCTTTCTACAAGCTCTTCCAAGCGGCTGTCAAATCTTGTTCACAAGGTGGCCTAAGAGGTGGTGCTGCTACGTTATTTTATCCAATTTGGCATTGGGAAGTTGAAAGTATGCTTGTATTGAAAAATAATAAAGGTGTTGAAGAAAACCGTGTTCGTCATCTTGATTATGGTGTTCAATTAAATAAGACAATGTATGCTAGATTTTTACAAAACAAAGATATTACATTGTTTTCACCTAATGAAGTACCGGGTCTTTATGAGGCATTCTTCGCAGATCAAGATAAATTTGAAAAACTTTATGAGAAATATGAACAAGATCCAGCCATCAGAAAGAAAATTATTCCAGCTAAGGAATTGTTCAGTCTTTTAATGACTGAAAGAAGTAATACAGGTCGTATCTATATCCAAAATGTTGACCATTGTAATACTCATGGTGCTTTCAATCCATCTGTTGCTCCAATCAGACAGAGTAATCTTTGTATGGAAATTACATTACCAACAAAACCTGTAAAATTAAGAGATAGAACAGCAGGTGAAGTTGCTCTTTGTACTTTATCTGCATTCAATTTGGGAGCAATCGAGAAGCTTGATGAACTAGAAGAGTTATCTGATCTTGTTGTTAGAGCACTTGATTCATTATTAAGCTATCAAGATTATCCACTTGAAGAAGCGGAAAGAGCCAGCATTAAGAGAAGAACATTGGGCGTGGGTGTTACTAACTTGGCCTACTACTTGGCTAAACATCATGTTAAATATTCTGATGGTTCGGCTAATGGCTTGGTTCATAGGACTTTTGAAGCAATACAGTATTATCTTTTAAAAGCATCCAATAGATTAGCAGCAGAGCAAGGTGCTTGTGAATGGTATAATGAAACAAGTTATGCACAAGGTTTATTGCCTATTGATACATATAAGAAAGATGTTGACAAGTTTTGTAATGAACAATTGCATCTAGACTGGGAAGCTCTCAGAGCAGACATTAAAAAGCATGGTTTACGCAATAGTACATTGACAGCTTTAATGCCTTGCGAAACATCAAGTCAAATCAGCAACTCCACTAATGGTATTGAGCCTGCTCGTGCATTTATCACTGTTAAAGGTAGTAAAACAGGTGGACAGATGAAACAGGTTGTTCCAGAGTACGAAACATTAAAGAAATATTATGAACTTGCTTGGAAAATGAATGGTAACTTAGGGTATATCCAACTTATCGGAATCATGCAAAAATTTGTTGACCAATCTATTTCAGCAAATACATATTATGATCCATCGGTTTATCCAGATAACAAAACTCCAATAAATATTATGCTTAAAGATTTATTGAATGCTTATAAATTTGGTGTTAAAACTCTTTATTATCACAACACAAGAACCAATGACGGTGAGGGTGTTGAAGATGATGGATGTGAAAGCGGTGCATGTAAGCTCTAAATGCTATTTGAGGAAAAATTATTGAGGGCAATAGCCCTCAATTTTTCTTTATATACTTGATTTAATAAATTTATAAGATAACATATAAACATTGATTTTAATGGAGGCCAGATGAAATTTTCAAGTTTTAATAAAAATAAAATAGACACACTGAAAGAACCTATGTTTTTTGGTGAAAGTTTAAACATAGCAAGATATGATATACAAAAATATCCAGTTTTCGAGAAGTTAATCGATAAACAAATTAGTTTTTTCTGGCGGCCAGAAGAAATTGATTTAAGTATGGATAGAAAAGACTTCTCAACATTGCAAGATCATGAAAAACATATTTTCTTATCTAATTTGAAATATCAAATTCTCTTAGATAGCGTTCAAGGACGTTCTCCTAATATAGCTTTCTTGCCAGTGATTTCTATTCCTGAGTTAGAAACATGGGTAGAGACTTGGGCGTTCTATGAAACTATTCACAGTAGAAGTTATACTCATATTATTAGAAATATTGTTGTAGACCCAAGTGAAGTGTTTGATACAATACTGGACAATAAAGAAATTATACAAAGAGCAAAAAGCGTTACAAAGTATTATGATGAATTTATTGAACTTCAAAATTACTATAACTTGCTGGGGGAAGGTGTATTCACCATTAAAAATGAGCAAGGTGATCAAAAGATTATAAAAGTATCAATGAGAGAATTAAAAAGATTACTTTATCTCAACATGGTGGCTGTGTATGCACTGGAAGCTATACGTTTTTACGTAAGTTTTGCATGTTCATTTTCATTTGCTGAAAGAAAGTTAATGGAAGGTAATGCTAAGGTTATTCGTTTTATTGCTCGTGATGAAGCTCTACATGCAAACGGTACTCAGCAAATTATCAACTTAATTCAACGCGGAATGGAAGGTACAGATTTCAAAGAAATTGCTGAATCTTGCCGAGATGACGTTATTGATATATTTGCAGAAGTATCACAGCAGGAAAAAGAATGGGCTAACTATCTATTTAGTAAAGGTTCCGTAATCGGTCTGAATAAAGATATTTTAGGTAAGTATGTAGAATATATCACCGATGTACGCTTAAAAAGTATTGGATTTGATTCAATGTTCAACACCAATATTGAATATAACCCAATTCCTTGGATTGATTCTTGGTTATCCAGTGATGCAGTTCAGGTTGCTCCACAAGAAACTGAATTAGTATCTTATCTTATAGGTGCTGTTGATTCCAACATCGATCACTCAGATTTTGATGATTATGAACTTTAAGATTCAGAACGATAAAGTAAGACAAAATAATGGCGTCTGTTTTTAGACGCCATTTTTTGTTACAATTTAAAAAAAACCGTAAACATTGACTTTTATCGAGAATGTAATAGTTTAATATATATAAAATGAAGGATTGCATAATAATAATGAAAATAAAAAACATAACAGATTTTTTTAAAAAACACGCTTTATTTAAATTGATTATTGCTCTTATTCTAGGCTCTTTTTTAATTTTCCAGAACTCTCCCAAAATAAGAGAAAATATATTTTATTTTATTGAAACTCATATTTTTTACAGAGACATTCCTCCTATTTATGATAAAGATAGCTTTAAATCTATGGAACCTAATAGTGTTTGTCAGTCAATGAAAGATGATAGATTAATTACAAGCAGTTATATTAGAAATCACAATTTTGATTTTTCATGTGAATCCATTACTTTGGTAGCTGCTGATTCAAGCTGGAATATTCAATTTTTAGTGAGTGGAAAATTATTTAATGCCAATACTATTATTTTAAAAATGGAATTCTTGAAAGAAGAAGAAAAATATGATAATGTTAAAGAAATGATCCCTTTTGTTGAACATTTGTTTTCTGAGTTAGGTTATGGTAAAATGCCTGAAACATTCCGACAAGGTTTGTATTCATTAAATAATGAAGATACAAAACTTGATGATAACGTAAGTGTAAAGCTGGTATCATCGTCTGAATCAATATCACTAATATTTTACTAGGAGTAAAAAAAATTTGAATAGTGTTGACGCGGCAATAGATTACATAAGAAAAAATATAAAAAATACTCAATTAGATACTTATGGAAACCATATTAAATTTTCAATCAACGGCAAAATATTTGCTATTATATACAAAGGAAAAAATCCTCATATCATTCTTAAAGCTGAGGGTAGATTCAATAAAAAATTAAGAAAAGAATACAGAGAAACAGTAATGCCATCTTATACAATTAATTCGTATCATTGGAATATGATTTTTCTTGATAAAGAACTGACTGATAATATTATATTTAGATTGATTTCTAATTCTCATGATGAAGTTGTAAGCAATATGACCCGCCGTCAAAAAGATACCTATGATTATATAATGACAACAACATAATAAATTTATATTTTATTTAAAAAATCGAGCTTTCAAGCTTGATTTATTTTTATATTTTTCTATAATTGAAATATTTATTTTAAAACAAGGAGCCAGCAGTGCTAACATATCTCAGTATCAAAAACTATTTGACAGTTGAATCATTAGAAATGAATTTTAAAAGTAACATGACATGTATTACAGGTGAAACAGGTGCTGGTAAATCAATTTTGCTGGGTGCCATATCCACCACATTAGGTGAGTCAGCATCGAGCAGTTTGGTAAGAAATGGCTCGGATAAATTGGAAGTTACCAGTATTTTCAATATTAAAGAATTACCTAATGTAATGGCTCATTTGAAAGACTTTGAGTGGTATGATGATGATGAACTTGTACTAAGACGTATTATAACAGCAGATGGAAAAAATAACTGCTTTATTAACAGTCATAGATGTAAAGTTTCAGACTTAAAAAAAATATCAGAGTTGCTTATTACTTTTCATGACCAAAATCAACAACAGAATCTTGTAAAAGCTAAACGTCAATTAAGTATGTTGGATCATTATTGTGGAAATCAAGAGAAAATATTAAAAGTTAAAAGTATTTATGGACGTTTAAAAAAAGCTCGTGAAAAATTATTTAACGTGAAAAATAATTTTGAAGAAACAAATGCAATGTATCAATTGTTAACTTATCAAGCCAATGAAATAGAAGAACTTGATTTAAAACCTAATGAATCTATTGAACTTGAAGAAGAAGTAAGGCGTCTATCAAAAGCTAGTGATTATTTACAAGAGTTGGGCAATGCTCAATATATTCTGGAAAATGACGAAAATGATGTTTTATCTCAAATCAGACAAGTTATTAAAAACTTAGACAATATTGATGATAATAATAAATTATTAACTGAAATACGTGAAACTGTTGAGAGTGCATTGATCAATCTACAAGAAGCGGCTCCAATGATACAGGCTTATGCAGATACTTATGAAATCGATCCACAACGTTTAAATGAAGCAAGCGATAGATTGGATAGAATTTTAACAATTGCAGGAAAACACAAAATACAACCAGAAAAAATTAGTGTACTTTATCGTGAGTTAAAAGAGCGTTTGGATCAAATGGAATGTTCAGATATGGATCTTGAACTTCTACAAAAAGATATAGATAATCTTGTTGAGGAATATATTGAAGCAGCCAAATTACTAAGAACAGCCCGTTTGAATGGAATTCCATTAATCGAAAAAGAAATCAATACTGAATTAGTAAAATTGAATTTTAATGAAGATATTTTTACAATCAATTTGGAATCAAATAAACCTGATTATCTTTATGATTCAGAAGATCAATTTGAAGAACATGGTATAGACAGAGTTGATTTTTACATTCAGCCAAATTTAGGTCAAGAAAAACAGCTATTGTCAAAATCCGCATCTGGTGGTGAGTTATCTCGTATTAGTCTGGTACTTGAGTTAATATCATCTCGCAAGAATGCAATACCAACATTAATATTTGACGAAGTTGATTCAGGTATTGGTGGAGAAACAGGAGATGCAGTAGGTGAATTACTAAACGAGATTGGTGTTAATAATCAATTGTTTGTAATTACACATTTACCCCAAGTAGCGGCAAAGGCTCAAAATCATATTGTTGTTAAGAAGTTAATTAAAAATGATATTACACATACACACATTTCAGAAGTTGTTGAAAATGATAGGGTTCAGGAAGTTGCAAGAATGTTGGGTGGCAGTAAAAATATCTCAAAAGAAACTTGGCAGTTTGCAAGACAATTAATGGGTATACAATAAGGAGGCGATATGGAAGGATTATTTGTAAAAATTAAATATGTAGCCTTAGCATTTTTTATGTGTTCATTTTTTGCATTAATCCTTCAATATGCTCTTTTATATAAAGAAAACACCTATGGTAAAGCTATTTATAAGAGTGGTTCTGTAGTGTTACTTAATGACAAAAAACAGGACGTTAATCAGGAACTAACGGCTGTTTACATGGCTGAGCATTATAACGGTCAGGAAGTTGAGGTATTATATAATTCAGAAACTGCTTATATTTTAGAATGGACATATATGTTAAGAAACATTTTATTTCTTCTTATGATAAATGGAGTATTTATTATACTGATAAAAACTGATAGAAAAAACAACAAAAAAGCTAATTAGATTAGCTTTTTTTATCTTTGTGTAAATTATAATAATCAATTGCTTTTTGTTTTTCTTTCAGACACAACACATCATATTGAGGATCAACAGGGTATTTTTCTAATCTATCAACCATATAACTATATCCTTTGTTATAATTATCTTTCATGGACTGATCAGGTAATGCAAGGTTATAAAGAGTATTGAAATGATTATCGGCATTTCCTACAACAATGGAAAAACATTGTGTGTTTGTTGCAAATTCTTTACTGAAAGCTTCTAACTTTTCAGGATCATTACTATTTTCCGCTAGAAATTTTATAACTATAGAGGTTTCATACATCAATCCTTTTACAAATTGAGTGGTATCTAAATTATAGATATACTCTTCTGGAGTATTAATGACAAGTACTTTTTTCTTGTTAAGAATTTGTTCCACTTTAACTTTTAGCTCATCTGGTGTAAGGGGTGGCTCATTTGCAAAAGCATTAATTGTTAATACACTTGCAATTCCTATAAAACACAAACTTTTAATTAATTTCATAAATTCCTCATTTTCCAAAAATAGCATCTTCTAATTTATCTAATTGATTGTCTACCTCACCCGAACCTGCTTTTATGATGACATCTGCTTGATTGGGATTTGTAAAATCCAATAGTTTTGCAATGGAAGAAGAGTTTTTTCCTAATTGATTCTTAATAATATTATACGTAAAGTTCTTTCCTACAACATCTTCAACAGATCCAGTAGTAGAACCGTTTCCGAGTCCTCCACCAATACCGGAATTGCCAAAAACTTCTGCACTATTGATGCGAGTCCCTGCTAATTCAGTGTCTTTTGTTTGATCTCTGTATACTCTATCTATTTGGTCACCTGCTTTATTTTTTGCATTCTCTTCTCCCAGTCTTTTACAAAGACCTTTTTTGAGGTCTTCACTCATTGAGAGAAGTGTATCATAAGCACGCTTGCTGGCCATTTCTCCTACTTTTGACATACTACCAACTGGATCTGATAAGATGTCAGTCACATTTTTATATATTTCAGAGGCTTTAGATGTATCAACACCCTCAGTAAATATGGTATTGCACTGATCACCAGCATCTTCTCCATTTTCTATAGCTGTTTTTGCAATAGCAGCGGGTATATATTCTTTTGTATTCGGGATTGTATTGAATCCTCTTTTCTTTTTGTAATTTGACTGGTCTGCATAGCCTGCAATTTCATCATCTGAACAATCAAGCGAATTTATAGGTGCTGCATAAGCATGCTGTATTGAAATTGCCAATAGTAAAAGGGAAAATAACTTTCTCATAAATACCTTAATGTTATTATATAAGAAAATTTTAACACATTCTTATAAATAGTAAATAGTCCTATATTTGTTGAAAAATAAAAAAAGAATGTTAATCTATCCTAATATGTATTTTGAATCAAGAGATGGAGAACACGAACATGATTTTTTTTAAGAAGTTAATAATATTTTTAGCAGGCATGTACATTTCTAATATCGCAATGGCTGATAATAATATAATGAGTTTCATGATTACAAATGAAAACTTGAACAGAGGCGAAATAAAAATAAAGCAGCGTGAAGGCGATTCATCTCCTTATCTAATCATAGGTTGTAATAGTAAAAATGACGATTTTTATATACTTATTGGCAATTTAAATCGTAAAGAATTTACTAGTCAACAGTATCCGGTAAATACGACATTCAAAGACAAGTCATATCGAGAGACTTTTATCCCAATTGTGATGGATGACAAGTTTTTTCTTTCTAAAAAAACAAATCAAAATAAAGATAATCAATTATTTGTTTATCAATTTTTAAAGCAAAATCAAGTTATTTTAGATTTAGGTAAAAATACAGTTTTTTATTTCAATGCTAAAAATAATAGCAAATTTGTTGACAATATGAATATTATTGTTTCCCATTGCGGCTTAAAGTTTTAAAATGGGTTTTTAAAACTAAAAAATAGTGTTATAATATATTAAAAACTAATAAGAAATAATATTATGGTAATAGATAGAATATCAGCTAAAGGATTAGATACATTGTTAAATTTAACATTTGGCGAAAAAGGGAAACATTATGAAATCATTTCAAAGCAAGGCTTAAATTATCCTAAATTGGGTGATATTGAAATAAAATTAGACGACTTAACCAAAAAAGCTTACTCTCCATTTTCAACAATCGTCACAAGAAAAGCCCTTGCCAATCAAGTTGACGAATATAAATCTGACAGCATTTCATCGACTATGAATGATATTAAAAAGCAAGGTGTATTTTCAATATTTTCAGGGTTTTTAAAGAAAAAAGAAGATCTTGTTGTTATCTCAGAAGCATCTGAAAAATGTATTTCGGACGAACTTGTAAAAAGTCAACGTATGTTGGAAAGTAAAGAATTTGAGAATCCTGCTATTATTTTGCTAGCTAAAGGAATTCGTAATCTTGAAACTCCCGAAAAGATCAAAGGTCTTACAGAAAAAAATATTCAAGAAATTGGAGCGATTCAAATTGGAATGGCAATTAATGAAATGAAAATCAATGTTCCACATCTCTTCACGTTTAACTCTTATGATGAAAAGTCTTTTAAAAGATCTCTACAGGATGTAAGTAGAAGTTCTTTTGTTGCTTCTTGTTGTGCCAATGCTGCAAATCAAGCAAAAAAAATAATGGAGCTTACATTAATTTCAAAAAAGGATAATCAATATGATGCTTTTTTGACAGATAATCAAGAAATAGATTATTCAAACTCATTTAAAGACTTCGATGTAGCTGACAAAAACAAACATATTGAAGAAATCAAACAAACTGTTCGTAAAAGATCCGGCAACTATTTTTCCAAATAATTTATCCTAAAAACTTAAAACCTTACATGAGTAAGGTTTTTTTATTTATTAAAATATATGAAAATAAATGTTGACAAAACGTAAGTTGATATCTATTATTGTGTTAGTTTAAAAGTGTTGGGGAATACTTTTTAATTTAGAAAGTTGTAGTGGTGAATTAAGGTTTGTTTTAGGGTTTTGGGAGAAATGAATGTTGACAGTACTATTGTTTGTGATTTATTTTATAAGATACAAATCAATTGAAAACTTAATTATATATGGGCATAAACAAAAAAGTTTATCTAATATATTTTTTATAAACAATGGTAAGGCAAGACGACAACTATTAGGATATTTAATTTTAGACGAAGTTTCAGATAAAGTACTATTTATCAGTTGTACCATACTTGATTTTACCATTATTTTATCAGCATCTATATTGATGTAAGAACACTAAATCACTCTATTTATCATTATTTCTTTTTTGGCTATTAATTTATAAAGATTTTCATTGATTGCATGTTCTATAATATTCCATTGAAACTCTTTGAATTTTTTTTTGTGATCTTCGTTGTGGCGTATAACCAGAAGTGAAAGATCAGAAGATTTTTTATCATTAGATGATTTGTTATCAAGAATGGCTTTTGCATTTTGTATACCTTTGAAAGTATCTAAATAATCATTAATAAAGGTAATAGCTATATTTGACAACTGAAGAGAGGACCCACGCGAAAGATTAGTAATCATGTTGTATCCTAAATAGTTAATTAGTTTGTATTATATCAAGATTTATAATTATTTCAAGACCTATATAATATTTTGCCTTATTTTTCTTGAACGACTATCAAATTTTTCATTGTAGAATGGTACTAAACCGCTTTCCTTGTACTCTGCTTCAACTGCCGATACTAAATCTGAAAATATTAAATCATTTATATCAAGAAATGCTTTTTCAGATTTTGGATTATAAGATAATACTTTTTGTTTAAATTCATCATTAACAGTAAGTTCTGAGTTGTGGCTAAACAATTTTTCTCCCAATTGATTTAGAGCTAAAAATATACCACCAAACATTTCAACAAGCTCACTTTTATCAATTTTTTTAATTTCTTCTATAATTGAATCATCTTTAAACAAAAAATCAGGTATAACATTTTTGAATTCGTTATTTTCCTGTTCACTTATTTTTGATTTCAAAAAATTATTTATAGGGCTTTGCATTAAAACACACTTGAGTTGTTAATATTATTATATCATATTTATTGATGTTTTCAAAATTATTATTAAAAACAGATGATTGTTTTTGAAATTTAAGCAACTCGAATGGTTGATAGATGATAAAAAAGACACCCGAAAGCATCTTTTATTGTTTATTATATTAGCCTAATCCGTTTGCAGACACCTGTAGAATTGGAAGAATAGTATATCCAAAGAGTATACCACCGGATAAAACAAGGAAGAGGGCTGAAACTACTTGTAAAGTAGGACCAAATGATGCAACAACTCGTGCATAGTTTTCTCTGTATTGAAAGGCAAGAGCATCAAGTGTATTGGCTATCTGATCTTTACTTTCTGATATTGACAATGCGGCTTTATCCGTTGGATGTAGTGTTTCCATAGCAGTAGACCAAGGCTGGCCTTTTTTTACAGCATTGACACCTCTAATTAAATCGTCTCTTAAAGAACCTTTAGGGGCAGAATTTGCTGATAAGGCTAATGCATGTTCCATGGAGACGCCTGATTTCACTAACAAGCTTAATCCATATAAAATAGTATAATTGTTTCTGGATAATACAAGATCTTTATAAAAGGGTATTTTCATAATAATTTTATCAGACGCGGATGGCATTATTTTTTTACCAATGGAGCTTAATAAAAAGAGTACTGCAAAAACAATTGACATAACAAGCATTGAATAACCTGTAATAGCTGTTAGCCAGTCTATTAATGATAAATCCATTTTATCACTCATACCATTAAAAAAAGGAGAATTTAGCATTTTAGGAGCAAAATAAAATTTAGTACCTAATGTAACAACTGCTGCTGCTATAAATCCAACAACACCCATAAAGATACCAGAACCAGAACCTTTTTTTACACGAATCATTTCTCTTTCAAATTCAACAGCATCAAGAATGGCTCGCCATATATCACCAGATCGAGATCCGGCTTCTATAAGGGCTAGCACTGTTTCTGGAAAATTAGGCGGACCTATTTTTTTTAAGGCAATCATTACATCGTCACCAGCTTCCATATGTTTTAGCATCTTTGCTGCAACTCTTCTTATATTTCCAGTGAAAGATGTTCTTATGACATCTAGTGCTGCGGAAGCACCAACACGAGATCTAAGCATTGTAGCAAAACGTTGTAAAAATATCTGTCTTTCAACAACTGTTAGCTTAGGATCAAAAAGACTATTACCCTTGCCTTTGGCAATATTCATTAATGTCCCTTTTCTCTGAGCCAACATTTTAGCTTGAGCTAAATCTTTAGCTTCGATTTCGAAACTTTCAATTCCTTTTCGTGTTTTTACTTGTGCGATAAAGTTTGCCATTATTTGTAAATTCCTTTGTCATTTATTCTAGTCAGATCATAACCCGCATCAATAAGGAGTTCTTCAGCTTCGGCACCAAAGGTACGAATAAACTCACCGGGTGAAGATTTTCCTGTTTTAACTTTTTCAAAAGCATCATCCTGAATGGTTTTCCAAGTGACATTAACATCTTTTTCTTTTGTAGAAATAATATTGATTACGTCTTTCATTGTGGAAAAATATTTTATTTCTGATACTACTGTACGACCCGAATATCCTTTCTGAAAACAAACATCACAACCTTCACCTTTACAATTACTGCAAATTGTTCTCATTAATCGTTGGGCCATTACTGATCTGAGTACATATTTTAATTCATGAGCTTCAACGCCTAAGTCTCTAAGACGGTTTACAGCACCGGGAATAGAGGCAGTGTGTAAAGTTGCAAATACCAAGTGACCAGTTTCAGCAGCTTTAATAGCGTTTCGAGCGGTTTCAGCATCACGAATCTCACCAATTACAATGACATCGGGATCAGCACGCATGAAAGCTTTAACTGCACGGGCGAAGTCAAGCCCTACAGCAGTGTTGATAGTAACTTGGCCAATATAAGGAATTCTATATTCTACTGGATCTTCAATCGTATAAATAGATTTTCCAAAGCGATCTAGTTCTCTCAATGTAGAGTTTAGCGTTGTGGTTTTACCAGAACCAGTAGGTCCACATATTAAACAAAGACCATCTGCTCGACTGGCTCCTTTTCTCCATTCAATAATATTAGAAATACCCAGTTTCTCCAAAGAAAATTGAGCTTTTTCTGGATCTAGAATACGAATGACAACAATTTCACCTTCTGAGCTTGGAATAGTTGCTACACGAAGGTCAACCATACGGCCATTATAGTCAATGGCAAAACCACCATCTTGTGGGATTCTTTTTTCGGTCATATCAATTTTAGATAAGTCTTTAATACGAGCAACAAGTGATAAATATTCTTCTTTATGACTTACCGCCTCGACATAGCGAACACCAAGATAACGATATAATATACTATACGTATCATAGTGAGGCATAATGTGAATATCTGATACGTTATTTTGAATTGCTTTACGTATGATTTTTTCAACCATTGATCCTTCATCATGAAAAATGGAATGAGACCTTTCTAGATAACTATCTAGTCTTTCAGGGTTACATGGAATAAATTCGAGTACATGTTCAGGAAAATATTTTTGAAGATGATCAATTACTTCGTTTTCACTCTTTAATGTAGCAACGTAAACAGTATTCATTGTAATGGCATGAATCATAGTTTGAAGTTTTCTCAAAAGTTCAGGATCGATATTGGGTACGATTACCTGTTCATCAACCAAATAATCAGGTTCAATGGTAATCATTACATCTATGATGTCATTTTGAGAAATAAATCCGTTTCTTACGATAATATTGCTAAGTGGCTCGTTATTAACCTGTGTTTCCATTAAAGCTGCATTAAGAGCCTCAAGAGGAAGTCTTTTGTTTTCTAATAGATATGAATATAACTGACTGTCTGTCGATTTATAGTAATTTAAATTTTTAATCCCTGTTTCCATTGCATATATCCTCTTAAAATTTTTGTTATTGTATTATTTAACACATAACCAGTTTGATGTATTTATTTTTGAAATTATATTTTTAATATTCTCATCTACTATAGATGCATAAGCATTTTGTGTATTCGCTGCTATTTTTAAGGTTTCATTTGAATAGGTAAATATAGTTCCATAGCCACATGCAGTTTTAGCATAAAGTATGACTTCACTACCATCTGCAGCAGCACCCCCCATATATTTAGCACCATTTGCCAAATTTCCATTGTATGAGTTATCCAAAACAGCTACGTCTAAACGTTTTGAGCTATCTGGATTTCCTATGTATGATGAATTTCCTTGATTTGACATAATAACCAAAGAAGAATTAAAGGATGAAACAATACCAACATTTCCAGCAACTCCATTTCTTAAATCCGAATCCGTAAATGTTACAGAACCATTACTGTAAATAGAACTTTTTGCATGACCACTAACACTTAATAAGCTATTATACAATGATAATTCTGAGGTTGAATCAACGAAAATGTCATTGCTGTAATCGTTGTCATCAATAGTTGTAAGAATAGCATTTATTGTTTTTATTTTAGAATTGAATAATAAAATAGTTGCACCTACGTTTTGACTTCTGGTTTTATTTATAACCAATTCTGAGTTTTCGATAATTAATGAACTCATTGTGAGTTTAATGCTTGCATTGTTTGCATTAGAATCATATAGAATCAAACGCTTACCGCTACTGATATAAATTTCACTTTTGAATGCTTCAATAGATGACGCATTAGCACTTTGTTCAACTGTATCATTATTTCCATTAATTTTCCATACTGAATCAAACAAACCAAGACTACTTAATGTAGCTGTATCAGTAACTAGATTTGATGAGTGTAGAACTAAATTTACTTTGCTATCAATTTTTACATTTTTTAGAATTACTTTAAAATTATTAAAAGTAAGCGTAGAATAGGTATCTGCTGATATAACAGAAGATCCATCACTGGCTCCTTCAATGACAAGAACTGTCTTTTGAGAAGATAGAGTATCTTCTATTAAATTAAAAGTAAAGTCCGATACTTTACTAATACCCGAAGGTAAATACAAATGTGACTGTTGAATACCCGAGCCTGAAATATAGTTAAAGTTCTGGTACAATGTATTTCCATTGACAGAATCATCACCTTCAATTTTATTATTATAGGTATTGGTTGAATTACCTGTTATTCCACTGACTCCATTTAACATGGCCAAATTGGCAAAGGTTTCAACATCGCCTTTAGTAATAGTTTCTACTAATCCGTTGGGAGCAGTAAAAGTATTTAAATTATTATCAAAAGTTACAGTTTCACAAGTAGGCAAAACGTTATTAACAGAAGGTGTCGGAGATATTAAAAAAGCTAATACATCTGACGACACTCCATTTAGTTTCGATGAGGCTATAACGTAAGGTTTCGGTTCATCATTAAACACAGTCGCAAAATTAGTTTTTATTTCAACATTATATGATGTTGATGCTGATGTTTGAACTGTACTATTTGTTGTACCTGAATGAGTTGTAGCAAAGGGACAATAAACAATTTCTTTTCCCCAAGCATTTTTTGTGTTGAAATAGATCCATTTTGGTAAACTATGTATATTATTTATATTGGTGCCGTAAGGCAAAACAATTTCATTTTCATACCCAACAGCCCTTGCCTTAGAAACCAACATTGTTTTCCAAAGGGCGATTGTGGATAAGTTTTTTTGTGATTGTATCAACAAGTTTTGTGTTTGTGTAACAGTATAGAGTTGATAAGCAGCAAAACCACCTAAAACTATTGCTATTATCATTAAAATTATTATTGCTAGCATTTATATACCTTTTATTAGTTTCTTATCCAATAAGTGATTGCCATTTCTGCTGGAAATGAGCCATTGTAAGATAAACTTGTCTTACTACCACAAGCTACATTGACAAAAGCCATTCCATCTGCAGATAATTCGGCTAGTTTAAATGATTTATAATTTACTGGATTAATTATACCATTCATACAAAAATATGTTCCATCTGTGTTGTTATGATAGCTCCATGATGTGCCATCAATTGATTTTGGAGAATATCTATTTAAAGAAAATAATTCAGTTTGCCAATTAGCTTCTTGAAGTATATATCCTTTAATATTTTCATAAGCAGTGTATTGAGTAGCCAATGTCATTGCTGATGATTCTACAACTCCCTTATTGGATTTTATAATGTAGTTATCTAAATTAATATTGCTTGCTCCAGCATAAAGTAAAGCTGAAAAAAGAGCTAGAGCCATGATTACAATTAAAAGTGCATACATATCATTTTACTTTTTTATTTATTATACATATTTTAGGCTTTATAGGCTAAAAGTCAATTGAACTATTTTATTTATCAAACTTTTTGATTATTTTTTTATTCATATAATTATCAAATAGCTTTACTGGTTTCACAATAGCCAATATGAGACTGAATATGCCCATACATACGAAAAGTATAGAATATTCTATTTCATTATAATACCCATATATACCATAAGCCAATAACAAGCTGCCAATGATAAGATCAATTTTATGAGAATGCTTAACTATTATATTTTTAAGCGTGTTCATTTTTTCTATTTTTTTATTATCCATAGTGTCTACTCCTGTATTTGTGTTAAGTCTTTTATAGATAATATAGTATAATTTTTATTTATCAAATTTTTTAAACAAAAAAAGAACCTGTGAAGGTTCTTTTTTATTTAACAGCTACTATTATCTAACTTTGTAGTAAGCAGTAGTATCTTTAGTTAAGCATCCATAAAGACTGCCTTTTGCTTCAGGTGCAGTTGCAGTACCATAAGCTCTTTTATTGATTTCATTACACACATCAGCATTTACTGTAGCTGTAAGGAATCCGTCAGTTCCTAATACCAAAGCTTGTGACTTATAGTTTGGAACCTGAGAAAGGTAACCACCAGTTTTTAATTCGTCAACAGTTGGTTCAGCAGCACCAAATGCAAAGCTGTCAGTTGTAGCAAGAGTGAAAGCACCAGCAATTTGTTGACCAGCGTTTACGAATGCAGAAGCATCAGCACCAGCACCACCTTTGTTGAATGCAGCACCACCGAAGTATACAGTAGCAGCAGCAAGAGCAGCAACTAAAGCGATGGAAATGATTGAGATAATTAGTGAAAACATATTTTTTAATCCTTTATTAAATTTAACTTCGACTTCCAATATCATAATATCGTTTGTCTAATTAAAAGATTACTATAATATATTTTACTGTCAAGTACTAAATTTTTAATTTTTAATACATTTTCCTTCTTTGGTATACTCTATATTCTATTATATATTGCTTATAAGCCAAAAATAATAAATATAAATATATATTATTTTTTTAATAAAAGTGCTATAATAATACTACAGGAGATAAATTTATGAAAAAAAATATTTATATAGGATTTGATATTGATGAAACGTTTATTCATTCGCGAGATATTAGTATAGATAAAGAGCCATACGATGATGCTGATTTCAATATTAAAGATCGAGGTGATTTTGCGTTTTCGACTTTTGTAAGACCAAATGCTGCTTTATTATTAAATTATATTAGAGATACGTATAATATATTTTTTTATACAAGAGCTTCACAAGATTATGCCTTATCTATCTTAAAAGAATTTGACATGGATAATGAAAAGTTATTTCATTCCAAACATATTGAAACTGAAAGTGTAGATACTTTATACGAAGGATTTAAAAGATTCAAAGTAAAACGGCTAGATAAAATTGCTAGCAAAATGAATGTTAATATTGACGATATAATTTTTTTCGATGATATACGTAATAGTTATGAAATAAGACCAATTAATATTGTAGTACAAGTACCTGAGTATACGGGTAGCGAACTAGATAATGTTTTAGGTATATTGTATAGTAGGTTCAAAGAAGTGGAAAATAAAACTACAGATGAAATAAAAAGAAATATAAAGTCGATATCAATTGAAGAACTTAAAAACGCAGCAAATCCGCTAACAAAGATTTTAAAGAAAGAACATATGAGTACATCAAATAGCATAAGAAAAAATAAGAAAGAGCCATTTTAGGCTCTTGTTTATTTTGGCTGTTCAAATTTCAGTGTAAAAAACTTTTCGCATTCCTCTCCTACACAAAAAGATTTAACATCTACATTCTCACATTTAGTAATCAATATAGAAGATTTATATATTTCAGGCATTGGGTTATCCAATATATCAGATTTTTTAGAATGAATTACAATCTCATTTTCAATTTTTTTTGCATCAAATCCTGATTTCTTAGCTTCTATTAAGCATGAATTTAAAGCTAATGATTTAACACTTTCAATATCAACTTTATTTTCTGGCTTTAGGTATGTCAATATTGAAATAACTGTACAGGTCAAGCCAAAAAGTATCAACAGCAATCCAATTATTATATGGTATCTTTTAGTATTCATTATATTTACTCTGTTATTATATCATCGGGTATATTATTTAAATTAAGTGTGCTAGGTATATGACTAGGCGGTAAAACTTTAGTATCTTTTGTTATTTCTTTGGTTTCAGGAGATTTTTTTATCACAGATTTCGTATCATCTTTTTTAAGAGGCAAGATTTGTTTTTCCTTTTTTAATGGATCTTGAATAATATTCTCAATTATCTTTACATCTTTAATTAGAGGCTGACCAGTTTTATCAGCATCTTTAGAAACTTCTAATTTATTCGTTTCATTGAATAAGTCTTTAACAATAGATTTGTCCTTTGAACCAATGATTAACGATTCTGCTGTGGAACATACATTGGCAATACCACTTTTAGAACATTCATAATTCCATTTTAAATTAAGATTATTAATAGTTGGTAAATAATTTATAAAATCACCATTAGTGAAATCTATTTTAATAATACCAGACTTTACAGTAACATCTTTTAATCGAGAATATTGAGTTAAATTAATGTTATCAAAAAAAGGATTGTCATCAGCACATTGTTCAAATGACTTTGTTTTATTGTAACACTTTTCAACAAATGTTTTATAAGGAATGATTTTCGAAACAATAGTGTTATTTTCTTCAAGAATAATCATATCACGAGTTTTGAACTCTTTTTCTTTCATAGTCCATTTTCCATTTTCGTAAAAGACTTTTGAAATATATTTTGTTTCAGTCGCCGCAGGGATCTTTTCAATATAAGTAGACGGCAATTCTATAATTTGTTTTTCTATAGTGACAATTTCATCTCTACCTAAAATTGTTTTGAATATAGAACTTAAAAATAATGAAGTAACTCCCATAAATGCTATGGCTAATCCAAATGATACCATACCAAAACCAGTATTCATGATTGGTTTCATTTTACCTTTTTCAGGCAATAAGGCATCTGGATATTTAGAGGTGTCTGCTTCTGGTAATAAATACGTATCTATTTTACTATAATTTTTAACAATTTTAGCAACTCTGTTTTGAGTTTTTACAAAAACAATATTTTTACCATCATTAAAAGAGTCTAAAACAACTTTTAAATAACTTGTTTTTGGATCTCCATCATGAATTTCAAAAATATAACCGGCATTAAATTTTGTTATTTTGTAAGATGTAATGTTAGGAGCATTGAAGTATTTATATACATATCCATTAATATATTCTCTCAATTGTTTTGCTGACATACCTTCATAATAGCCAATCACAAAGTTTGAAGGCAAAAGTAAATAAACAATCTTATTGAGTTCTTGTTGTTGAAGATCTTCAATAACTGTATTATTTAAATTGTCGAATTGATGGTTATCATCTAGTACGTTTTCATTTGCTAGTTCTTCTTCATTTTTATAAGATGATTTAACTTTGGCATCTTTATTATTTTCTTCTAATTCATCATGCAAGTGATCATTTGATAATTGAGAATTAACAAGATAAGTGTCATTTTCATTTATTGTTGATTTATCCTTTTCAAGTTCAACATGCTCAAATCTATTGAGATTATCACTATCTAAAATTTCTTTATCATCTAAAGATTTAAAATTACTGTCAGCAGTAATTTTAAGATCTTCTGATTTTTCATATTCTTTATTTTTTTTATCCTTAAAAAATTTCATAGTTTTCTCTCTTATTGAATAATTTCAATTTCTTTGTCAAAATCACCAAACATGGTTACGGTAGGTCTTAACATAATAAATACAGCATTTTTACTAATTTTTTGATTTTGTGAAGCAATATCAGATGTTTCTATATAAGAGACGCTACTTCTGTTGTCTGCAATACTTTCATATGTAACACCACCAATAATACTAGATTCTCCTGCTTTTAGTTTCATAAAGTTTGTAAAGTTCTGTTCTTGTGTTTGTGGCTGTGTTAATTTACCGATTTGATTACCAGCAGATAACTCTAAAAAGGCAATTAAAGAGCTTAACTCAAGTTCAAGTTCGACAGTAACAACACCACTATCAGAATCATAGTATGGTGTCATATCCAATGTCAAACCAATTTCAACTTCATCAGTTTCTGTTCCAGACGATACTCCACCATAATTACTGTTGCTGTTAGACCCACTGTAGCTATTATTGATACCTGAAACATAGGGTATTGTCTGAACTGATTTTAATGTAACTTCTTTACCTGACAGCGTTTTCATGGATACGGACTGGTTTGTTTTTGTTTGTCCATAAGTACTTAAGTAGTTTATAACCGCAGTGACATCAAATGTACCATTAAGAGCACGTAGCGTTGCAGCCGTACCACTAAACTGACTCAAAGACTGTAAGTTCTTTAGGCTGGACCCAAAATCAGACCCGACAGGTGCTGTTGTTGTAGATCCGGTAGTCGTAGTACCAGTTGTGGTCGTTCCAGTAGAAGTAGTAGCTCCAACAATACCTGAGCTAGTGCTTGCACTATCTGATACAGGTGTTATGTCTGAATTACCAATAGATGCATTAAGCTTGCTCCAGTCAAAACCTCTTCCACTATCCTTATCAAGTTGAACGGTAAGTACAGCAACCTGTAGGCCGATTACAGAAGCATTTTTAGAGAATCTTTTTACATACTTTTCAATTTTTTGGTTGGCAAGATATGTAGCTTTATACATGATTGTGCCACCAATGATAGAGCTTTGAATTTCTTGAGCACCTAAAGGAGTAATGGCTGTTTCCATTTCGGAAATGATATCGGCGTTTTGTGGTATGTCAATAACATATTCACTCGTGGTATCAATTGCAATAATATTATTTTTCTGGTAGTTGAAAGAAAGATTATATATTGATCCTATTACTTGAAATAAATCTTCAATAGTCCCCTTGAAATTGTTAATATAGATAGCTTTATCCATGTCCACATTTTCTGTGGCTACCAAATATATGCCATATTCTTCAAGGATACTTGGCAAATCAGAGACTTTGGCATCAGAAGATAAACTAATTTCAACACGTTTTGCGTTAATTTCATCTGGTATATCTGTAGGCTGAATAACTTTGATTGGCTTTGTTTTTCTTTTGATGATTGCTGGTTCTGTTGACTCGAATTTATCTATGGCTGGTTGCACCAGTTCTCTTTCTTTTAAATCATTATCTTGAGGAATAGATAGACCTGTACAACCGGATAATCCCAAAATTGATACAATGATTGTGCTTATTATTGTTTTCTTAAACATAGTATTTTCCTATTATCCCTTATTTATCCAATTCTACTTTGATGTACTCACGAGTATCGTTATCTTGGTAGACTCTTTTTCCATTAATGATTCCAATGTATCGTGCATTTTCAACAGGTACATTTTTTGCTTTCAACATTTTACCATTGACTGCATTCAATACTTTTTGAGCACGTTCTTCTCTATCTGTTAATGCTTTTGTTACATTGTTTAATTCTTCTGTTGCATCATTTTTTATTTCATTCGTTATTCCATTTGTTAAACCACCCAAACCAGCCTGTTGATTTTTTAATGCTTGCTGCATATCTGCAGGTACAGGATTATTGGAACCCATAGCTGGTTGTAATGAAGATGGTGGTGTCTTAAATGGATTTGCAGTATATTCTGCTGAAAACGCATTTATGGTAAAAAATGAAAGCGTTATCCCCAAGAATAAGCTTTTACCAAAAAATCCTTTTATCATGCTTTCCTCTTTTTTTTAAAATTACTATTATCAAAATAATATAAAACAAACCAATAATCAAGTTTGTAACACTTTAAATAACAAAATTAATTAAAATAAATACAAATATCTAGATAAAGGCTTGAAAAAATATTATAGTGTGATTTAATTTAAGTAGTGACCGTTAAACGACTTAACCATCACAAAGTTAATGATAATCAAGGAAGGAATATGTTTAGTCTAATAATTGTACTTATATCTATATTACTTGTAGCTTTGCTTGCAGCTGCAGTTATATATTATGGCGGAGACTCTTACAACAAGGGTAATGCAAAAGCAAAAGCAGCAGAAATAATAAACCAAGCAGAATTAATAAAAGGTGCTTTTACTGTTTACAAGGTTGAATTAGGAACCATTGAAATTGACAAGGCAAAGTGTGATGTTGCAAATGGTGTATTGAGTGGTTGTTTAACTCCATTGGTAGAAAAAAACTATCTTACTGATATTCCACAAGGTGCTGATGGATGGTATATTGAACAGGATGCTAATGATCAAAAGACTTTGAGAAGAACTCTTTTTAATGATATAAAAGCATGTGCTATTGCAAACTATTCAAGCAATGCACCAGTTCCACAAAATCCAGAACTTAAAGGTATAAATTTAGAAGATATGAAGAAAAACAACCCTACTGAATTTGCAAAATATATACCTAGATGTGATGATATAAATTCTACAGGTTCAAATCAATACATTTGCTGTACAGATTAATAGTAAGAGTATTAAATAAAAGTCACTATGTAGTGACTTTTTTTATTGCTTTTTTTTTGAAGTTGTATTAAGATGAGAAGAAGTAAATCTGGAGATTTGAATGAAGTGTGATTTAAATAATAGAAAATTTTGGGGATTCATAGTTTTATCGAGTGTTTTACTAATAGCTGTTGCTTATTATTTTCAAAACGTTGTAGGATTAAAACCCTGTTTTTTATGCATCATTCAAAGAATATCTGTAATGTCAATTGGCCTCGGAGCCTTCATCATTTTATTAAACCCACAAAAATTATTTACAAGAATACTTGGAAATTTTATCTATATTATTGCTACTTTATTGGGACTTGTGGCCGCATTAAGACAGATGTATATGCAAAGATTTCCAAATCCTTTCGCATCCTGCGGGCCGGGCTATGAATATATTCTTGAAAATAATCCAATAGTAGATGCACTACCACAATTGTTAACAGCCACTGGAAATTGTTCAGAAGTTGATTGGAGTTTACTAGGCTTATCAATGGCTGAATGGATGATACCTGTCTTCTTGGGATACTTGGTATTAAATATATGTGTTAATTTTACAAAAAGGGCAGTTTGATACTGCCCTTATTTTATATAAAGGAGTTTTATATGTTAAAAGAAAAAATATTAGAAGTTTTGAATACAAGCAATAAACCATGTCATTTTTTTAGATTATTTGATCAGGTTAAGGTAGAAGGCTTGAAAATTTCTGATTATAAAAAAGAATTGAAGTCTCTTAAAAATGAGAAGAAAATATCGATAAGTAGACGTGATTTTATTTCATTGTACGGCAATGAAAGTATTAAAGTTTTGGCAGAAGTAGTTGTGCCCACAAAAAGTACTGATAAGAAAGGTAGTCAAGCTCAAAGAGAGCAAAAGACAATTGAATTTAAAAATGAGTATTATGGAAAGGCATACTTGCATGATGGCAAGTTTCAAATAAAAGTATCAGGTATTAATCGATTGTTTAATATCAATAATTATAGTTTATTGGAAGATTTGTTTGATGGGGCGGTTGTAAAAGTAAAGCCACTAATAGAACAATGCAAAGTCAATGCCAGTTATTACGAATGTGAAGTATTAGAATTTGTGGGAGATGGTAACATACCACAGTTTGAAACCATGATTGCAATTAAAAATCATGAATTACCAAGTGAATTTAGCTCGGCTGTTGTAAAAGAATTAGAATCAGTAGTAACTCATGTTACACCACAAGAACGTTCAGTGCGTGAAGATTTAACACATCTCAATTTTATCACAATTGATGGTGATGATTCACGAGATTTTGATGATGCTGTTTATTGTGAAAAGAGTGAAAATGGATTTATTTTATATGTTGCTATTGCTGATGTTTCTCATTATGTTGTACATGGAACTCAGCTTAATAAGGAAGCATTAAGCAGGGCTACATCAGTTTACTTTCCAAACACAGTTATTCCTATGTTGCCATTTATGCTATCAAATGGATTATGCTCACTTAATCCACATGAAGAGCGTTATGCATTAACAGTAAAAATCAATGTTTCTAAATCAGGCACACTAAAAGAATACGAGTTTATGAACAGTATTATTAAATCAAAAGCCCGTATGACTTATAATTCAGTTGGAAAAATATTAGAAGATAAAGATCCCGATGTAATTGCTCATTATAGCGATATTCATGCTGATATTTTAAATCTTTTCAATGTTTATTCAGTGCTAAGACATAACAGAGAAATTCGTGGTGCATTAGATTTTGACAAAAAAGAAAGCAAAATTATTTTTAACGAAGATAATAGTATTAATGATGTTTATTATTACGAAAGAAACGTATCGCATAAAGTAATTGAAGAATGTATGTTAGCGGCCAACGTATGTGCAGCAAAATTATTGGATGAGAAAAAAGTTCCTTCATTATTTCGAGTTCATGATAAGCCTAAAGATGAAAAATTAAATGCACTTAAAGAATTTCTAAATACACTAGGACTTGGACTGAAGGGTAAGGGGAAAGAACCGGTTAATCCACATCATTATAAACATTTGCTAGAAATAACAGCAGATCGTGCAGATTTTGATTTAATTCAGATGACTGTATTACGTTCGATGGCCCAAGCAAAATATCAACCTGATAATAATGGTCATTTTGGATTGGCATATGAAAGTTATACTCACTTTACCTCGCCTATAAGACGTTATCCCGATCTGCTGGTTCATCGTGCTATCAAATCGTTGATTTTTGATAATGCAGTACATGAACATATCGTAAAACCTAAAAATTATATTCCAATAGATAGAGAAGTTTCTTATCCTTATTCTATGGAAGATATGATTCAGTTAGGTGAACATTGTTCTATGGCCGAAAGAAGAGCAGATGATGCAAGTAGAGACGTATACGATGCTTTAAAATGTCATTTCTTGAAAGATCATATTTCAGAAGAATTTGAAGGAAGAATTTCATTTGTTACGAAATCAGCCGTCTATGTAGAACTTTCAAGATTTTTGATGGAGGGTGTGGTGTATTATGCAGATCTACCAGAGTATTTTGTACACTATCCAGAAAAGTCTATGATAAAGGGTAAGACAAGCAAAAAGACGTATCAATTAGGAGATTTGGTAAAAGTCAAGATTGTCAAGATTAACCATGAAAGTAAAAAGGTGGTTTTAGACTTTTTGTCTTGATAAACCGTTGATAATAAAAAACTGGCATCTGCCAGTTTTTTTATTGTTTGTATTTACTAGTTTTTTAATTGTAGATTGTCATACGGATTATACACCTGTGCTTTTAATTCATTCACAATCTTAGCAGATACTGCATCAACTAATGAATTGAAACTGGCTTTAAAGCCTGTAACACTTTTATCTGGATCAACTTCTTCTGTGTATACATAAATAAGCTGTACATTTTTTCTATGTTGTTTTAGCAAGAAATCACTGCTTGTTGATATTTCATCAATCAACTTTAAGTCAACTGCTTCTTGACCACTGAACACTTGGCCATTGGCCACTCTATCGATGTCAATCAATGAGCGATATTTTTTGATATGACTTTTAAATTGATTATGAATCTTTTCTAAATCTTCCTTAAGTTTCGCTTCATCAGCTTCAGTAGGTTTAACTTGTGAAACAACGGTTCTTTTATGATCGCCTACTGTATAGACTTTATAGTCAACACCCACTTTATGAAGAAAGTCTTCATAAATAGGTATTTGAGCTACTACACCGATTGAGCCTACGAAAGCGAAGGGAGAAGCAATAATCCTATCAGATACCACAGCCATCATATAACCACCAGATGCAGCAACTTGGTCAACAAGAACAGTGACAGGTAATCCAGCATCTTTCAATCGAGAAAATTCAGCCGCTGCAAGACCATAATTGCTAACAGCACCTCCCGGAGAATTCAGTCTAATAGCTACTTCATCCCCTTGCTTAGAGTTCACAAGCACAAAGTCAATATCTCTTTTTAGCTTGGCAACTTCATTTCCACTTGGACTACCATTGAAATCCAATAGATACATATTTTTGGAATAGGTAACAACTTTGTTAGGATCAGCAACTGGTGCATTAATTTGTTTCATATTTTCATAATATTTATTATAGGATTCGTAACTTGTTTTATACGTTGATAATCCTGATTCGCTACCATCTTTTACATTGAAAATAACCAATGCAATAATGCCTATAAAAATAAAGAATTTCAAAATATTAAAAATTGCAGCTATATTGCCAAGTGTATTTCTTTCTTTAATTATAATAGGTGTATTATTATTTTTTTCTTCTGCATCCATTTTGGACATTGTTATCTCCTAGTTAAGTATATCGTTGATCAAATTTAAAGCTTCAAGAGGTGTTAGACTATTAATATCTTTTCCCATAGCATTCATTTTTGAATATAATCTATCTTTTATATCATTTTTATTTGTTAATTTCAACTCTGCCAGTTTTTTCTCGGCTTTATGAAGTACATTAGAATTAATACCAGCTAGTTTTGCTACATGTAGTCCATAACTTTGATCAATGCTTCCATCTTTTACCTTATGTAAAAAAACAATGTCACCATTGATGATTTCAGAATCCATATGAACATTATGAATATTATTATTATTTTTGGCTAATTCTATTAATTCAAAATAGTGAGTGGAAAATAATGTCATGCAACCAATTGATTCTAATTCCTCAGCAATCGACCATGCTAGAGAAAGTCCATCATAAGTACTTGTTCCACGACCTATTTCATCAATTATCACAAAACTATTCTCAGTAGCATGTTTTAAAATGTTGGCTGTTTCTTGCATTTCGAGCATAAATGTAGAAACGCCTTCAGCTAAATTATCAGAGGCACCAATTCTTGAAAATATTCTGTCTATTTTGGGAATTTCGCAGTAAGTAGCTGGTACAAATGAACCCATATGAGCTAATATCAGAATTAATGCATTTTGTCTCATGTAAGTAGATTTTCCACCCATATTTGGGCCAGTTATCAGCAATAATTTGTGTAGATCATGATCAAGACTATTGGGAGTAAATTCGTAATTATTTAACACTTCAATAACAATGTGACGGCCATTTTCAATTTTAAGTGTTTGACCAAAAGTGGGGCGAGTCAATTTATATTTAATACTATTTTCAACAAAGCAGGCAATTACATCAAGTTCTGCAACAATATCAGCAGTTTCTTTTAGTCTAAGAATGTATTTTTCTAAACTTTCTACAATGAGTTCATAAATGGCCTTTTCCTTAGCTATTGATTTCACTTTGGCTGTAATTGCCTTAAGTTCAAAGTCAGTTAGTTCAGGGGTTGTATAGCGTTCTGTATTTTTTAAAGTTTGTTTTCTAATAAAATGGGCAGGAGCATTTTTTGCCTGTCCTTTTGGAAGTTCAATATAATAGCCTGAAATTCGGTTAAAATCTATACGTAAACTAGGCATGTTATTTTTTTCTTGCTCATTTCTTTCTAGTTCCAATAATAAGTCATAGGAGTTTTCTGCCATATTTCTGAGTGAATCTAACTCAGCATCAAATCCTTTTTTTACAACACCCCCGTCTTTAACTAATACAGGAGGTTCATCAATAATTGAGCAATCAATAAAATCAATGATATCCTGATTGGATTGTAGACGTTGGAAAATATCTAAATTGAGATGGTTTTCACTAATTGCATTTGATTTTAATTCTTTAATGGATTTTAAACTTTCTTTAAGATTGTATAAATCCCTTGGTTTTGCAGTTTTAATAGAAATCCTATTAATAATACGTTCAATATCGAAAATATTATTCAAATGAGTTTTTATAAGATTGTTGAGTGGTTGTTCTTGTTTTAGTTTTTCAACAACATCTAATCTATTTTCTATTTTTGAAACATTTGTCATAGGATTTTTAATAATTCTTTTAAGCAATCTTGAACCCATTGATGTTTCAGTATTGTCAATTACTGAAAAAAGAGAATTATCTTCGTTTTCATCATAAGATGATTTTAAAAGATCTAGATTTTTTTTAGTAACCCAATCAATCTTTAAAAATTCTTTTTCATTATTAACAACCACTTCTTTAATATAAGAAATAAAAGCACCTTGTGTTTCAATAATATAATTTACAATAGAAGATGATGCAGATAATGCGGCTTGAATACTTTTGTTATTTTCATAATCTTTAGGCAATAACTTATGTTTTTTAAGATTCTTCAATGATGATTCCAATTCATAATAAGAGGATGGCAATTTCTTTACAGATTTTTTATGATCAAATAGACTGGATATAGGGAAATTTTCCGGTAACAATATTTCGGCTGGTTCTATTTTTTCTATTTCTAAGACAAGCGAGTCAATGGTATCAAAACTGTATAAAATGAAATCACCTGTTGTTACGTTTATCTTTGCCAATCCAAAAACTTCTTTATCAAAATGAATAGAAATAAGTTCGTTGTCGGATTTTGGATCAATGATCATTTCATCAGTAACGGTGCCGGGAGTAATAATTTTAGTAACTTTTCTTTCTACTAATTTTGATTTCTCAACTTCGCCAACTTGATCACATATGACAACTGAATATCCTTTTTGAACTAATTTTGCAATATAACCTTCAGCGGCATGGTGTGGGATACCCGCCATATGTATATTACTAGACTTATTTCTTTTTGTAAGTGTAATATCTAATAGTTTAGATGCTGTTATAGCATCATCAAAAAATAATTCATAGAAATCGCCTAATCGATAAAATACCAATTCTTCTGGATATTTTTTTTTGATCTGCCAATATTGTTGTATCATAGGTGTTTGTGAATCTATATCTTGCATCTAGGACTCCTTAAAAAAGCTTTTTAAATGATATAATATTATAGAAAAAAGTCAAATAAAACATTGAAATATTGAAAAAATATATTACATTGTTATGAAGTGATTCAATAGGAGAAAATATAATATGTATCAATACTTTAATCTTGTTAAAAAAGAGTTTTCAACTAGAAATTATGTGGTTCGAGATAAACTTGATAAAGTGAGAAAAAAGCATTTAAGTTATAATTCTTTAAATCAACATGAAAAAAACATCTTTAATCATGGGCATAGTTTATTTATGATAACTTATACTACAGCACAAGCAGGCATTATTTCCCATTACATTGTAGAGTTTAATGAAAATGAATTAACAGATATATATAAAATAAATCTTGAAAATAAACAAAATGGTTATTTTCTGCACAGTGTGAGTGTTTTAAGTGGAAATAGAGATAAAGAAGAAAAATATAAATCTATTATACAAGAAATTATTCATGATGATTGTATTTCAGTAGAATTTCAAGATATAGGGTATGCAGATCATCAAGATTTGGCTTTTATTATTAATCCAACACAGAGTGATAGATATTACAAAAAATAAAAGCCTTTATCAAGGCTTTATTTTATGCATCATATCGCCATAAATTACTCATTTGTATATTTATATTTGATTTCACACTGGCATCATCTGTACTATCGTATTGAGCCATAAGTTCAAATATCTGGTTTATTTCATTACCTACTAATGATTGTTTGCTGGTAGTATTTGAGCCGGACGCAAGCTCTATTCTATTTACAACACCAGAATATTTAATTGCAGATAAATTATCATGGCTTGATATAATCATTCCATCATCTGTTTTGGTGAGTTTAGCCGAACCAAAAATTCCACCTAAATTAACGGTATTAGCACCGTAATAATCTATAATTTCATTACCATTTGCAGCATAATATTCGTCATCTCCTAAACCACCTAACAATATATCCAGTTCATTTTTTCCACCCACCAAATAGTCATTACCTTCTTCACCATATATTATATCGTTTCCAGCACCACCATATAATTTGTCACTACCAATTCCACCATATAAAATATCATTTCCTATATTACCATTAATTATATCATCGCCATTGTTACCATAAATAGTCACATTATCAGTCGTTAATGCTTTTAAATTATTATTAAAATCATTGCCAGAAATTTTATATTTAAAATCATTAATGTTGTTAGTTGAAAAGTTTAATAGATTCATGTTAATTTTATTAAATTCTGTATTTATTAATAACGAACTATTTTCTCCCCATTCAAAGGTAATGTAATTATTGGTCATATCTGTAATTTTTATATCTTGGAAATTAATATTTATATTTACATTTAAATAGGTATTCATATTTGTATTTATTTTTGATATTGTATCATAACCATTGTTGTTATTTAATAGATTTAAAGTGTTGGAATAATTATAAAATAAATAAGAATCATTGCCATTTCCAGAATTAATAATATTACTTAATGAATTTACATATACCTTAGAAGAACCATTTCCTGTTTTTAATATGTCATTGCCATTGTTTAAATAAACAGAATCATTACCATTTGACAAGAAGATTTCATCATCCCATTTACTTGAATAAATAATATCATCACCATCAGTATCATAAATCTTTGTAAATAAATTTTTAAGTTCTAAATTTGTTAATATACCATCTTCAAATTCAAATGATTTTATATTGTTTAAATTATTTTGTAAATTTATGTAATTTTTTAACAACACCTCTCCACCATCAGAAAATTTTATTGCAAGATCACTACCATAGTTTCTAATTTCCAACATATTAGATGTAATACTTGATTTTGAAATATTTGAAAATACAAATTTATCTGTCTGTGATGTTGCATCAGTACCAGAAACTATTATTGTATCTTTACCATCACCTAATTTATACTTAATAGTTTCATTTCCATTACTCATATATAATTTGTCGTCACCTTGCCCACCATTTAATATATAAATTGCTCTTGAATTTTGATATGAAAAATTGATTGTATCATTTCCATCATCACCATTAATTTCACCATACATTTTTGTTTGATTATATTGGTCGTATATATTGTAAATAGTTATTATATCATCATCATTTCCAGCATTAATAATAACATAATTTGTAGAACTTATAACAATATTATCTATACCTGCACCAGAATGTACAATATCTGAACCAGATCTTACTTTTATAATATCATCATAATCAGTTCCTGTTATCGTATCATCCCAAACAGTGTCATAAAAAATACCATCTGCTTCTGCCTTAATTATAACTGTCGCAATATTTTTTAATTCTATATTTGACAGTTCTTCGCTGTTAAATATAAAAGACTTTAAGTTGTTTAAATAATCTTTTGAATTCAAAAAATTTATGAAATTAATTTCTCCACCATCGTTAAATTTTAAAACAAGTTGTTTTCCTTGACTTCTTAATTCCACAGATGTGTTATTTATACTTGATTTAGTTATATTTTCGAAAATTATTTTATCATTTTCAGCAGAAGAGTTTGCTCCATTAACATAAATAATATCTTTGCCATCACCTAAGCTATATTTAATAGTTTCAGTTCCTGCATTTGACATATAAATTGTATCATTGTCTAATCCACCTATTATTATATATTCAGCTTTATAAGAAGTATATTCAGAGAAATAAAATTTATCATCTCCATCTTCACCATAAATTTCACCTTTCATTTTTTCGGAACCATATGAATTATAAGTATCTACTGTAATGATATCATTGTTATCTCCTGCTTTAACAATAGTATATCCTTGAGATGTAATAGTAATGTTATCATTTCCGCTTCCTGATTCTATTATATCATTTCCATAACGAATTTTAATAATATCATTAATATTTGTACCAGTGATTGTATCATCCCAAATAGTATCATAAAAAACTCCATCATTTTCAGCTTTTGATATTTGGGTGAATATATTTTTTAATTCTAAATTAGTTATACTACCATTGTTGAATTCGAATGCACTTAAATTATTTAAATGAGTCTTTGTATCTAAGAATCCAATTAAAACAATTTCTCCACCATCATTTAATTTTAAAACTGCCTGTTTACCTTGTCCACGTAACTCTATTGTTTGATTATTAATATTATTTTTACTAATATTTTCTAATATTAATTTATCTATTTGGTTTGATAAGTCTGTTCCATTAACATAAATAATGTCTTTGCCATCACCTAATTTATATTTTATAGTTTCATTACCTGCATTAGACATATGAATGATATCATTGTCTAATCCACCTATTATAATATAATCTGATCTATGCGTTAAATATTGTGAAAAATTGAAAGTGTCATTACCTTCCTCTCCATATATCTCTCCTAACAATTTTTCAGAACCATAAGGAGTGTAAGTGTCTATAATAATTGTATCATCATCACTGCCGCTTTTAATAATATTATAACCTATAGAAGCAATAGTTATTTTATCTTGTCCTGCACCGGACTGAATTGTATTATTTCCATATCTAATGTTAATAATATCATTTTCAGATGTTCCAGTAATTGTATCATCCCAAATAGTATCATAAAAGACACCATCATCTTCTGCTTTTGTTATTTTGGTAGCAAAATCTTTAATTTCAATATTTGTAAATATGCCATTTTTAAATTCAAATGAATTAATATTATTTATATAATTGAAAGAATTTATAAAATTTAAGAGAGTTATTTTGTCATTTTCATTTATAGTTAATATTATTTGTGTGCCTTTTCCGCCAAGAGAAATAGAATTTGCATTGATACTAGATTTTTCAATATTATTAAAAATCAATTTATCAGTTTGATTGTTTAAATTAGTACCACTAACATATATAGTGTCTTTATCATCTCCTATAGAATAAGTTATATTTTCAACACCAGATGACATATATATCTTGTCATCACCTTTTCCACCATTTATTGTATAATTTGATGAAGACATATCATAGCTGAACTCAATAATATCATTACCATAATCGCCGTAGATTAATCCTGATCCTGTTATTCTATTATAATTCAATCTAATAATATCATCATCTGCATCCCCATGGACGGTGATTGCCTGACCAGATGTATTAATAATATCACGACCAATCCCTGCGTTTATTATTGATCCTGATTTTGTATTTTCTACATTGATTATATCATTGCCAGATTTTAAATCTATGATATTAACAAGAGGGTTGTTAATATTTATAGTATCGTTACTATCTGAACCATAATAATATTTAGCCATTTCAAGTAGTTGAGATCTTGATATTTGTGTTCCATTATTAAAAATTATTTGAGCAATTTTAGTGGTATTTGAGGATGTGTTATAATAGTCTGATATTGTTATTGAACCTTTTCCATTATTAATATCGATAAATAAATCATTAAAGTTGATACCTCTTCTATATATTGAGATATCAGAAGCAGTGATATTATGCAAGTGGATTTGATGAACAGGAAGCAAAAATGTAGGTATAGTTGCGTAAATGATATCATGACCATCTCCCAAACTATAACCATACCTATCTGTTCCTTTGTTGCTATAGATTTCATCATTGCCCAATCCACCCCATATGTCATCACCAGTATAGAGTTGACCCTTATTGATTATATCATTACCTTCACCACCGTATATAATATCACGTTCATTAGTAACTGTGCTTCCGCCCACTATTATATCATTTCCACTACCACCATATAAAGTGTCAACACCTATTCCACCATTGATAACGTCATCTCCATCCTCTCCATAAATAAGATCGTCGCCTGCATCACCATTTAAAGTGTCATTTCCATTACCACCATAAATAATATCATCACCTTCACCAGCATTTATGACATCATCACCATCCGCACCATATAAATAGTCATTTTTTGAAGTACCATTAATGATATCATTTAGATATGTTCCATATTGCGTATCTGGTGCAATTTTAACTCTTGAAATAATATCATTGGTATACCAAACAGTGGCATTGTCTGTAAAATGGATCTCGTCTAGATATTCGTAATGATAAAAGTAGCCGACGACATATATACTACCCACATTGCTAATTGAAATGATAAGTTCAAATGAATTTCTGGAAAAACTTATCTGTGTAGGTGATATATCTATACCAAAATTAAGTTTATCAATGTAATTGTTACCTATGTTAAAGTCTTTCTCATAAATAAAAGTAGTACCAAAATCGTCTTTCAAATAGAAGTAATTGTCACCATAACCAGTGCCAAATAGTGTATTGAAACCTTTTCCACCATAAAGGTTATCTCCATAAATGGATGAATAATCTTTAGTTGAAGATAAATCGTTTAATTGATCATTACCATCACCGCCTATAAGGGTGTCACTTCCTGCACCACCTATAAGTGTATCGTTACCTGCACCACCTATTAACTTGTCTGTGTATTGAGTACCTGTAATATTGCTACCAGTATCTCCGGCATTGAAGATAAATAGGTCTCCAATTCCACCGTCTTTAATAGTTAATTCTTTTATTGTTGCTCCATTAGCAACATCAATCATAATAGTATCATTTCCATAAGACAAATCTAATATTGACGCTCCTTTATTAAGGGATATATAATCATCTCCAAAGTGGTCATGAATAATATTATTCAAAGTATTGATCTCTAATAATAAACTAGAGCTTTTAAAATATGTAGTAATTAGTTTGTCATTTTGCAAGTTAAATGATTTATTCTTAATAATTGTATTATAGACAGCAGGATCGTTGGTGATTGCTATTTTATTTAACTCATCAATATATACGAAAGGATCAGTTAAAGAGTAAGTATCATAAATAACTTTATAGGATTCATTACCAATAATTGAATTAACTTTTCCAGAACCAAGGGTTGTATTTTTTACATTCATAATAATATTATACAATTCGTACCTGTCTTGTATATTTGAAATACTATATGATTCTTTATTATATAGATGAGATTGATACAACTCTTCGTTTATTAAATTTTTGGAACCATAGATTATGAATGGTGTAAAGTGTAATAATGCATACATAGTAGCTGATGCTTCACTTCCATTAAAAGAGTTTAAATCTACCTCATTTAATTCTTTAAAATGGAAACCATTAATGGCAGATACAGTAAGACTTCCAATATAACTTAATAGCTCAATACCACTTGTAAAAACATTGGCAAAACCCAAAAATATAGATATATCTGTGATAGCAGCCAATATACTATCCTGTTGCACAGTGTTTATACCATTTAAAGAATTTTTATTATATGACTCAACAATTTTGCTAACATATAGGTATTTATCAGACATTGTTAATGATTCATCAATAAAACACATTAAACTATCGTATAATGCCATAGCTTCTCTTAATGGTTTAATGGAATGATTTCCAATTCCACCGAAGCCGCCAGCATCATCAGTATATACAGGAATTCTGTTTTCTGGATGATAGAATGTGAATCCATCCCATGATGTAAATTCAAGCCCAGTTGTAGAATAAAAGGATTTCATTATTTCAATAGCGTTTGGGGAAATAGTGATAGGTGATATAAATGTCTCAAGTTGATTTATCTTTTCTTGTATTTCTGCTACTTTAATAGCATCTGTTGTATTATCAATTATTTTTTTAAGACTTAATATTAAATTATATGAAACCAGTTCAGTCGTATTGAAACCGGGTGGATTAAAAGTAGTGGTGTCTATTATCTTAGTATAATTATTATTTGTTCCGGCAACATAGTTTGCAAGATATCCCCCAAGAGAATGGCCGATAAGATGAATTTTTTTTGTGTAGAGTCCAGTTTCTTGATCGATTAATTGATTTGCCGATATATTAAAAAAAGCTTGAGCATCTGTCCTATTTATACTGGTTAATTCAAAAACTGTTGATTTCAAATAGTTAAATAATTCATCTAATATCATACTGTATTTTGAATCATTACCAGCAATAAGGTCGATTGTATATTCTTTAATCTTTGATATAAGAGATACTGCTGAATCTATTGCTAGTTCAAAGTCAGTGGCCAAATCAATATTAGGTTCTGTACCTCTAAATCCAAAATAAATATCATTAGTAGAAATAGTTGAGCCATTAAAAGGTATATCAGATGTTACTTCAAATACCAATCCGCTAAATCCAGAAGCACCCACCAACTGGGAGTTTTGCTTGACTCTAAAATGATCATTAAAAAAAGTCATCTCTTCTGCTGATATTCCGCTTTTTATTCTGCCAACATCTGTTAATTTGCCATCCAGTGTGAAATTATTAGATATATCACTTTCATTGGTTTTTGCAGTAACATTTAAGTATGACAAATCTGATAATAGTGCAGCTATATAGTTATACAAAGAAAGAACCTTATATTGTTTATTATTATAATATTAAAACATTTTAAAACTTTATAATCAATGCAACTATTAAAATATAATTTTAGAACTTTCTTTTTAGAGTTAAACGATAATAGGTATTATCGTTCATTGATACTCTCATTCATTTTTTTTATTATTGGAGATAAAAAGAATTCCATAACCGTACGTGTACCCGTTTTTATTTCAGATGTTACTCCCATTCCATAAGAAAGTGGCACAATTTTACCATCTATTTTAATGAATTTTTCTTTCAACTGTATTTTTGTTTTGTAGACTAATCCCAGTTTTTCATCTTTAATGGCGTCTTCTGATATATTGATTACTTTTCCGTGGACTAATCCATACTTGGTAAATAAGAAAGAATCTATTTTTAAAGCAACATCCATTCCTTTTTCAACAAAGCCTATATCACGACTAAGCACTAATGTTTCAACTTCAATATCAGATTTATCTTCGACGATTTTTAATATTTCTTGAGCTTGTTCCATAACACCACCGTTTGTATGGAATTTCAGTTCTTGCACATAACCAGAAACAGGAGCTATAATTTGTGAATACTTAATCATTACATCATTTTTAATCAAGTCTTCTTTTATTTTATTTATATTGTTAAAACTTTCTTCTAATATGGATAATTGTCTTTTTTTATTTTCAATTGTTGTATAGCTTATTTTTTGTTGAATTTCGTTGATGTTAGCTTTTAACTGTTTTGAACGGCTCAGTAAATTATTTAATTCATTTTGTTCTCTAATTCTTTTTTCTTCGTATTCCATAAATTCCATTTCACTAGATACTTTTTGATCTCTTAAAGATTTAATTCTGGATACTCGATTTTCAATGATTTTCAATGTCTGTTGGTAATGTTTCGCATTATCTTTTGAACTCTCTAATTCATATTTTTTTTGTTCTAGTCCTTCTTTTAAGATCATTAGAGAAGATTGAAGATCTTTATATTCTTCTTCAAATAATAAATTTTGCATTTCTATACTAAGTCCTTCGGTTTTTTCACTTTTAGGATTTTCAATGATGCCTTTATCAATATATTTCAACATAGCAAATGCTCTATTATATTTGATTTGCTCAGAAGATAATGTCTTCATCAAGGCTGATTTTTCTGATCTGTACATATCACTATCTAAATCAATAAGGATGTCTCCTTTTTTTACAAAATCCCCTTCTTTAATATAAATCTTATTAATAGTAGCGTCTATATGTGATTGAATTACTTTCGTATTGCCAATTGGAACTATTTGACCTTGAGATGTTGATATAATATCAATTCTTGCAAAACAACTCCATATAATAGATATTAATATAATAAGACATAATATCCAAGCAATTAATCGACCGACCGGCGATGCAGGCTCATCTTGAATAGCTACAATAGCTGGCTTGAATTGATGAATATCTTTTGTCAATGTGACATCAAAAAAATGTTCTATTTTATTTTTAATGTATTTATACGATTTTCTAATGATATTTTTCATCTTAGATATCCTTATGCTGATAGTCGTTTAATCTTTTATAAAAACTTAACTCATTTTTCAATAGTTCTTCCTTTGTTCCTATTTCTATAATATTACCCTTATCCATGACAATGATACGTGTAGCATTTTTTACAGCAGTGAGTCTATGAGCAATAATAAAGACGGTTCTATCTTTACAAATGAGTTTCATATTTTTTTGAATTATAGATTCGGATTCATAATCTAAAGCAGATGTTGCTTCATCAAATATCATTATTTTAGGATTGGTTACCAATGCTCTTGCAATAGCTATACGCTGTTTTTGTCCACCAGATAAATTGGAACCATGTTCTTCTACAATGGTTTCATAGCCGTCAGGCAATTCAGCAATAAAATCATGAGCACCTGCCATTTTTGCTGCATTAACCACTGTATCAAATGGAATACTGTTGTTTGCAATTGAAATGTTTTCTTTAATAGTTCTATTAAACAAAAAGTTATCTTGCAAAACAATACCAATTTGTTTTCTAATCCATGCAGGATCAACTGTGGAAATATCTATACCATCAATCAATATGACACCATCTGAGGTAGAGTGAAGTCTTTGAATTAATTTTGTGAGTGTTGACTTTCCAGAACCCGAACGACCTACAATGCCAATTATTTCTCCCGGAGTGACAGTTAAATTAAAATTTTCTACTACATTTTTAGATGTTGGTTTATAACGAAATGAAACATTATTAAAAATAATATGACCACTTACTTTTCCATTCAGACTATTACCGTTGTGACCACGTTCTTGTTTTGTATTTAGAATATCAGAAAGACGTTTTATAGAAATATTGGCTTGTTGAAAATCATTCCATAATTGAGCAATGTGTAGTATAGGGCTACTGATTCTACTTGCAAGCATGTTGAATGCAATTAACATACCGATAGTCAAGTCACCTGCAATTACAAACTGAGCACCATAATAAAGAATTAAAATCATGACTATCTTGTTAATAAAATTTGTGCTTTGAGAATAAATATTTCCTATATTGTTTACTTTAAAACTAGCAAGTACATAATCAGATAGTTGGTTGTTCCAGTGACTTCTCATCTTGGGTTCAAGGGCCAAGCTTTTAATAGTTTCTGCTCCACTTACAGATTCCACTAAAAACGCTTGATTTTCAGCACCTTTTAAGAATTTTTCATCTAGCTTTTTTTGCAGTACAGGTGTAATAAAAAATGCAATCGCTACATAGATTGGAATAGATGCTAAAACAATAAAGGTCAATGTTTTACTGTAATACCACATTACACAAAAGAAAACTATAGTAAAAAACAAGTCAATACATATCGTTAATGCAGAACTTGTTATAAAGGCTCTTATTGTATCTAACTCTCTCACTCTTGCTGCAATTTGACCAACTTTTCTGTTATTGAAATAGCTTAATGGTAGATTTAATAAGTGGCTAAATAAATGTGCTCCAAGAGTAACATCGATTTTGTTTGTAGTATGGTTGAGTAAAAAAGTTCTCAAGAATGAAAGAATCACTTCAAAAACAGCTACCAATATAAGACCAATTGTCAATACCTCTAAAGTTGTTAGAGAATTATGTACCAGAACTTTATCTATCGTAACTTGAAAGAATATAGGACTTAATAAAGAAAGTAATTGTAAGAAGAAAGAAACCATTAACACTTCTAATAATACTTTCTTGTATTTTATAAAAGCTTCAATGAACCATGATATTCCAAACTTGAAGTCTTCATTTAAAAAAGTTACTCTTTTGGTAACTAAAATAACTGAATGCGTTATAGAATCAATAAATTCTTGAGCTTCTACAATGACCGGTTTTTTATTGAAAGGATCTTGATAAATAACTTTACCTTCAGATTCTTGATATTGAAATACAAAAATAAATGAACCATCTAATTTTTCAGCAATAATAGGAAAATGACATTTTAAAATATCAGCTTTATTTTTAAATTTAGATTCTTTTGATTTTAAATCAGATGCTTTAAGGGCTAGAATAATTTGTTCTTTTCCAAACTTTTCTTCAGTATGAAAGTTATGCATGATTGTCTGTGGGTTAAAACTGATATTGAAGAATTGCAAAGTATAAAAACAACATATAAGTCCTGATTCAACAGCTTCCATTAAAATATCTCCTTTATGAAAATATTAGCGATCTTTCTTAATAAATCAACATTGAATGCTAAATTAAATGAATATAATTTAAATTATGTATTTTAATAGGTAAAATAAAACGGCCTAAGCCGTTTCTTTAATAGTCATATATATGTTCAATTTTTATATTTTTTTGTTTGAGATCTCTAAGCATAGCCGCCAACTGAGTAATATCAACTTCATAAACAATTCTTTTAATATCAGGTTTTGTATAAATCGGCTGATTGATAAATACTTTGCTTGGATAGGTAGTCGTATCAAAATTAATAGGAGGTAATATAGCTACGTTAATTTTAGTTCTATTGCCACAAATTTCAATGAAATCGTTATTTTCCATTGCCAATTTTTGAATAGTGTTTGTAAACTCTCCATATCTAGGTAAACGTAATAAATCGTTTCCATTAATATTGGATATTTTAATAATATCTGGATTTTTATTCTTATCAATTCCTTTTATTAAAACCGAACTATATGGAATAGGTTTGTCAAAAGATGCAGTAGTGGCTTTTTTTATGAGATACGCATAACTAGCTTTAACCAAGTATTCAGTAGACAATGCATATTTTCTTTCAAACTTTCTTACAATATTTGAACCAAGTAAATCAGTAGTAGTCCATAGATCTTTAAAAGATTTCATGAAATCAAACTTGTACCACGGATCAATTTTTATAAAATCAACATAGTCTTTTGCAACTTGTGCTGAATATTTATCTTCTTGTGTTTCAGAACCTAATTGTTCAGTAATACTTCCAATAAAAGCTTCATAAAGACCTTTCATGGTGTATTCCATAGTTGTACTGACACCTATAGTTGATACCATGATATTATATTCCATATTAAAAGGATATTTATCTTTAGTTATAGAATACGATTGATAGTATGTATCCCAAAATTGACCTATATGCTTCGTAAAAGGAAAGTGAGCAGGGCTTTTTGAAGCATTCAAATAATCGGAATATTCTTCTGGACTATGAACTAAATACCATTCAGGTATAGTTAGATAAGTTTGATCTTCTGTCCTTATTAAGCTTTTTTCTGTTATAATCTCTTCTGCATTCACTATATTTGTTAATAATAAAGAAGTTAAAAGTAATATTTTTTTCATTATATTAATCCTTGTCAAATCGCATTAATGCATTTTTTGAGGGATCATTAGCCTGATATATCTTTTGACCATTATGAGAAAATCCAGCTAGCTTTAATTTATTTTCCCAGTGTGAAAGGGAATTAAAAAAACGAGGCTCTTGTTTATCTGTTGCATAAGTTTCATTTAAACCTAAATTAAAGACAGTATGAATTAAAGAAGCAAATTTAATCATGTACTCATTTGATGCATCATGATCACGCAAAATAAGAATACCCTCTTTTTTTAATACTCTATGAAGCGACTTAATAAAAGTATCTAATTTATCAGGGCTGGCATGATGAAGGCCAATATAACATATAACTAATTCTACGGAATTACTGGGTATGTCAGAAGTCTTGATTGGTTCATAGTTATTTAAATCAATGTAATGACCAACTTTATTGATAGATCCTCTTTCAAAAATATCAGCAGGTCCATAATTAGGTTGTTTTTCTTCAATCATATGAATTTTATTTTTTATTTTTAATTTTTTCTTTAAATAGCTGTAATATCTTCCTTTTGAACCAATTTCAAGATAGCCATCGAATGATTTTCTATATCCTAACAAGTTAAGGGTTTGATTAGTCATTTCTTCTTTTTGAGTCTTGAGAGATGGTAAAGTATATTTAAAATCAGAAAATATAGTTTTTAATTTCTTTATTTCTGTTTGTACATAACGATAAATTTGTTCATCATTGTTATATTTTTTACAGGCATCTTTTATAACGGCTAAAAACTTATCTTCTGGATAAAGGTGGAAGACATTTTGTAGAAATAAGTACATGTCATCATTACCTTTTTTTGTATCCATTATACATCTAAATTCTGATTGATTCTTTAAATCCATGATTGAGTCCTCCTGTTGATAATATTGATTCCAAAGTACATTTTTAAAACGAAATTCGGGATCGAGTTGATTTTTTAATGCAAACAATTGTTGGGCTTTAGGATAAGCCCTATAAAATTGATCGACAGTTGCATGAGCTTGATATGGCAAATAGTATTTACCTTCATTTTGAATACTTATTTCTATTAATTCACGGGTCCATACAGCAACTTTTTCTTTATCGTGAGTCTTTGTTCCTTGTTTATAGTATAAAACAAAAGCAAAGACTTCTTCTGGTGCCCATGACAGAAGCGATTGTGTATCCGGCAAAGCATGTCTTATAGAAATATTAATAACATTAACATTAAAACGTCTTAATATTTGTCCTGCTTTTTCTACAAAGTTTTCCATATTTCTAATCGGTATAAAATATTCTTGTAGGACATATGTTTTATGTTGTCTGGATAGAGGTTCTAATTCTTTTACATCATAACCAGCTTCATAATTTCTCCAGTGAACCTTTTTAGTTGAAAATAATAAATTATCTATTATTTTTTCTCTTCTCCACTTACCTGATAATGTCTCTGATATTGCCCATAAGAAATATTTTTCTTTTAGATACGAATGATTTCCATTATTTAAACGAGATAATTGAGTAACCTGTTTATCAGTTTCAGCCCAAGATGTAGCCCTTACTTTATTGTAATGAGGTGGATAGATATCTGCATTGTGAAATATAATTTTTTGATTGGAACTATTGATATCTTTAAAATAATTATGATAATCACTAAGTGGCATGACTTTAGAAATTCTTTCAACTTTTACATTTGAAGTTAATGATAAAGTTACCTCAACAATAATACCGATTGCAGAATAACAACCAATAGATGCATAGAAATATTCGCTATTCTCAGTAGGAGAAGCAATAACTATCTCACCAGTTGATAAAATTATTTTAATACTCAATACAGATAAGATGACTGGGCCTAATCCAATATATCTACCATGACAATTAACACTTAAAGAGCCACCAACAGTAAAATTTGCATAGGTTTGCATTATTTTTATAGATAAATCATAGGGATCTATAAATTTTTGAATATCGCACCAACGTATGCCTGCTTGAACATTGATAGTTTTATTCTCTTGGGAAAAACTTATCACTTTATTCATTGAACGCATATCAATATGAAGACTATCTTTACTAAATACTTGACCACCCATGCTAAATCGTCCACCTCCAACAGAGATGTCTCCTTTAGTTCTTTTTATGCTATTGACAATATCATTAATAGAGATTGGTTGAATAACTGCCCACACTTCTTCTTTATAAAGTCCTGTAACTTCTTTTATAATGTTTTTCATTAATTAACCTTTAAATAGTCATGTTCTTTCAAATATTTATTATTCTCTTTTTTACTTTTAAAAAAAGTTAACTGGATAATAACAATTACAGGTCCAGCAATGGGAATTATTATTAAAAGAATCCATAAGCCTGATTTTCCAATATCATGATAACGTAATATCATGGACAAAATAGCTAATGATAAAACAATGATATGTATTGGTAGTGTAATGAAGGGAGGAACATTTGATGTAAAAGGAATTATTAAAAAAAAGTTTAGTATGCATAACCATAACATGATTAAAATAAATTTTTTTCGATTTAATACTTCAAGATTGTAATGTTCTAGCATAATAATATAAAAGTTGATTATTTTTATGATACAAGAAAAATATTGAAATAAAATAGCAAAAATAATATAATTAAAATTAATTAATAAAAAACGGCTCTCAGAGCCGTTCATTTAATTGCAAAAAATTATGAAATATCAACTTTTGTTCTATTTTCAGAATTCGTTTTAGTTAAGAAAATACTTAGAATACCATTTTCAAATTTAGCTTCAGTAATTTCTATATTACGATCTAATTTGAATTCAAGTTTGAATGCTCTACGGGCAATAAGTTTTTCAGATTGATAGATGAACCCATTTAAATTTTGGTCGTCTTCATGTTCTAGTTTTACGTGTTCAATGGTAAGGACACCATTGTCAGTATGGACTTGTATGTCTTCTTTAGAATAGCCTGCTAGTAATACTCTTAGCAAGTGCTGGTTTTTGGATTCATTTTTTAATATTTCAAATTTTGGAAAACTAGTAACTTTAAAATTTGAATTGAAAAGGCTTTCAATTCCAATAAAAGTTTTAGCAAATTGTTCAATTAAATCATCATTTCTATTTTTCATAATAATCTCCTTTATATATAGCAAGTTATTTATGTAAAAGACTCCGAAGACATCTTTTACACTTTGAATTATAAAATATTTTTTTTGAAAGTCAAGAGGTCTTGGTTGCAAGTGCTAATTCAATATCATCTGCTGATTTCTCGCCTATTCCTTTAAGCATTAATAATTCTGCACGAGTTAATTGTCTTAATTGATTAACAGTGGTGATATCATTTTCATGAAGTGCAGTTTTAATAGCGGTTGATAGATCCAGATCTTCAATAGGCTTCTCTACTATTTCAAAATCAGAAGGCTTTGGTGCAGGTGATTCTGTGTTTGTTTTATTATAAAGATCGGCATCTAATTTATTTTTTAAATAATCTAATTTATCTTCTGCTTTCTTTTTTGCTTTATTGACATTTATTGCAATCTTGTCAATATCTATTGATTCTAATGTTAACTTAGTAGTGCTTACTGTTTCTTTCAAAATTTGATTAAAAACTTTTTTTAATGACATAGTTTTCTCCTAGATGTTTGTTTTAAGGTAAACAATATCATTTTTTTCATTAATGTCAAAATCAAATAAACTATACATTGACTTGTTATATGTGATTATGTTAGAATAATATAAATATTAATTAATCGGAGTAATATAATGAGCAAATATGTATTTTTCGTAGTTTTTTTCTTTAGATAATTCCTAGCCCAATTCATAAAGGCTAGGAATGATGGCCTTTATGTGGGAAATACAAACCCCTGAAGGTCAGCCTTGAGGGGTTTTTTTATGTTCGTTATGGACAGGATATCATTCAACAAAAAATAACTTATGTATTTGATTTAAAAGGATAAAATATAAAAAAAATTAAAAAAAATGTTGACAATAATAAAAATAGTTGCTAAAATTTAAAACATGAAGAATCAAAGATGAACATGTATGGGTAGCTCAGATGGTATTGGCAATGGATTGAAAATACATGTGTCAGCAGTTTTATGTAATCCACTAGTTTCAAGAAGTTGTAAAATATTAAATATGGTAGATTAGCTGAGATGGATTAGCGGAAGACTGAAAATCTTCAGAGAGTGGTTCGATACCACTATTTACCACCAAATATGTTCTCGTAGCTCAGTCGGTAGAGCGGAAGCCTGAAAAGCTTCGCGTCACAAGTTCGATTCTTGTCGAGAACACCAAATTATTAAATATGGTCTTGTAGCTCAGTTGGTAGAGCGGATGCCTGAAGAGCATCGCGTCATAGGTTCGATTCCTATCAAGACCACCAAATAAATGCATCTGTAGCTCAGTTGGTAGAGCGGGGGTAGAGAAGCATCGCGTATTGGGTTTAATTATGATCCTTTCTGCAAAATTATAAAAAGACCTTTGAAGGTCTTGGATTTAGCTGGATTATATTTTTACTCTTTTAATTCTATTGAAGCTTAATACATGTATTAAATTACTTTATTTCATCTTTACCATATTTAATGAAAGTAGATTTATCAAATTCTGCAAACCATTCTCCAAATTTATCTGCATGCTCGACATGTTTATACACATTTAAAGGATTGTGGTTGTCATATCTTTTTATTACCCATTTATTGAGTTCTTTATCAAAAACTCTATGTATTTCTTTTTTCATATCATTTACCATAAATTATTCAGTAATAGATAATTATTTATCTATGTTAATATTATACACTTTTAAATAATTTTATCAATTGTTTTAAAGATTATGCAAAGAATGAAAATCAACAGATTATAAATAAGTCATTATTTTAAAAGACAATATTAAAGTAATAACATATTTTATTAAAAAATATATGAAATAATCTATATTTTGAAGAAAAATATTTGCTCCGTTGGTCTTTAATATTTAAAAAAGAATGGTAAACTGATATGAAATGGACATCAGAAAATACGAATGGATCTAATAAATGATAAGCCACTTGACATACTGAATTATTGGATCGATATTGAATTATCGGCTCCACCACTCATAAAAATCAACAACGCAACAACTAAGACTGATAGTCGTTGGAATCAAATTGTTTTTTTTAAAGATGCGAGTGATGATATTCTATGGCAAGCACCTTTAAAAGCCAGACTCTCAGCACCGGATGAGTGGATTCATCGTGTTTATCTTGGCATATTTGGAACAGAACTTGTGATTGAAGAGTTCTCTAATGATAGTAAAGATCTCAATGAACTCAAAAACACTCACAAAACTTGTGTTATTTCTTTTATATTAGATTCAAATGGAATGCCTGTTAAAGATTCTGTTACAATTCCAGAATATTTGACCTCAATTGCTTATGCCAAAACTCATGATAGAACAATTAGTAAATCATTCAGAGAAAAGATCTTGGATATTCATGCACAATGGTCTTTCATGGTCATTAAAAACAAAAAAAATGTAAATAAAGATAATTTAAAAGACTTACTTAATCAGATACTTTTAGAATTAAGCTGGGATATGCTAACTTCTTATTACCAAAATGGTAAGGCCGATATTTTGGCTTATACAGAGTCATTATCACTCAAAGAAAATAGAAAACTATCATTTGATTCAGAAATCAGTAACAGTATGATTGCTGATGATCTAATCAACATTGCTCATGAAGTTGAATTTAAAGAAAATAATAGTTCATTAATGTATTATTTAAATAACCAATATGAGCATCTAGATAAAGAAAATTTAAGAGTTGATGTAGTTAACGATAAAACGACGATTTCAAAAGCATTTAGTCCTGATTTATTTCCAAATGCAGCATGGCCGATTAATAATGGTAATAGTTTGGTATTATCACAACAATTCGCCGTAAATAGAATATTTGCTGATCTTACGCATTCAAACGGTATTTTCAGTGTCAACGGACCTCCGGGAACAGGTAAGACAACATTATTAAAAGATGTTATCGCTAATATCATTTATCTTAGAGCCTGTGCAATTTACGAATTCAGAGATAATCCACAAGATGCTTTTACTACAATTGGTAATATAACTTATAAGTTTAGTAGTCAAGGTGAAAAACCAATATATGGCCTTCATCCTATTATTGAAGGACATGAAATAGTAGTTGCTTCTGCCAATAATGGAGCCGTACAAAATATTACAAATGAACTACCATTAATAAATGAAATTGATTCTAAATATCATAACAGTATGAAATATTTTGCTGAAATTGCCAGCAATGTTAACGGAAATCCAAGTTGGGGAATGATTTCTGCTACTTTAGGAAATAAAAAGAATAATTATAATTTTATCAATCAGTTCTTACTTAACAATTATGATGATGAAGGTGAGTCTACTCGTTCTATCTTAGAGTTTCTTAAAAATCCACGTTATTTTAATGAAAAGGTAATGTCATGGAAAGAAGCTTGCATCAACTTTAAAATGAAAAGAGATCGTGTAGAATTTTATAAATCACAACTTACTGGTTTATTTGAGTGTCTTCACAATTATAAAGAAAGTCTTCAATTACATGAAGAAATAAAAAAAGAATATTCTTCTCATATTGATAAGCATAAAAAAGCAAAAGAAGAACTTTTGTCAAAGAAAATGGAATATGAAAAATTTCAATTAGAGCTTGAAAAAGAATTAAGAAGAAAGGAAAAAACGGTTAAAGGTGGTTTAATCAATAAATTATCAGGAGGCAATGTTGATTTAGTCGCTTTAGATGATTTAATAGATGGGCTAAAAGATAAAATTGTAGATATAAAGCATGAAATAAGTGATAAATCCATTGATTTGAGAGAGCTTGAAAAACAAGTTAAAGAACTCTATAACGCTTATATTAGTCATAAAGAGATGTTACTTAAAATACAAGAAGTTGTAAAACAACATGGTGATAAAATAAATCCAAGTATTCCGAATGAAAAATTTTGGAAAGCAGATGATAATACTATTCAGAAATTGTCTCCATGGATCAACAAGAAATTTCAAGATGCCCGTATTGAGATGTTTGTTGCATCGCTGGAACTTCATAAATCATTTATCATTGAAAATAGTGATAAAATACATAACAATTTACGTTCATTAAAAGAAGTATTGGAAGGTGATTTTCAAGAAAAAGATATTTATTCACAAGCTATCTTAAAGACGTTATTTTTAATTGTTCCAGTGGTATCAACTACTTTTCATTCACTAGGAAAAGTATTTCAATCTATGAATAAAGAAAGTATTGGTTGGCTGTTAATTGATGAAGCTGGACAGGCAACTCCACAATCGCCCGTAGGTGGATTGTTTCGAGCAAAAAGAGCTATATTTGTAGGAGATCCATTACAAGTAGAGCCAGTTATACAAGTTGAAGACAAGCTTTCAGAAGTTCTATTAGAAAAAAATTACATTTCAAAGTCATGGAATAGTTGTAAGTTTTCTGCACAACAAATTGCTGATAGAAATAATAAATGGGGTACTTATTTTGGAATTGGTGAACATCGGATATGGGTTGGGGCACCACTAAGAGTTCATAGAAGATGTCAGAATCCGATGTTTAATATTTCTAATAGAATTGCTTACGATGATAGAATGATTTATGGAAAAGACAATACTCATAAGTCTGGTAAAATAGAGCAGATTATTGGTAAGAGTGCATGGTTCGATATTGAAAGTGAAGCACAGAAAGATAGTCATTTTGTAAGAAAAGAGGCGGACTTTCTGATGAAAATGTTACAGAGAATATGTAAAGATGAAGAATTTAAAAATAAACTACCAAGTGTTTATATTATATCCCCCTTTAGAAGTGTGGCACATGAAACATTTAAAATTCTCAGTAAAAACAAAAAAAGCTGGGCACCCGCAGGTATTTCAGAAGCAGAACTTATAGTTTGGTTAAACCGTTCTATTGGGACTATCCATGCTTTCCAAGGAAAAGAGGCTGATACTGTATTCTTGATTCTTGGGGGGAATATTTCAAAACCGGGAGCAATAGTATGGGTATGTGAAGAACCTAACATCTTAAACGTAGCGACTACTCGGGCTAAGAATTCTTTTTACATCATAGGTAATTCAAAGATATGGAATAAAGGAGTCTTTGGTTTATTGAGATCATTGATTACTAAAAAGGTAGTTAGCATTAAGAAATAAATTTGCAATTATAGTCATAATACAATAAAATTTTATTATTATTATAAAGGTAGTGTTATGTTGATAAAAATTGTAAAAAATACAACAAGAGTCGTTTTAGGATTTATTCTTTTAACGGCTCTTTTAATTCTATATTATATCACAATAGGATACCAATATTATTCTTTGGTTAAACATAATGAAGCCTTGATTATTAATCAAGTAAAAAATATTTATCATACAGATATGAAATATGAAAGTATTGATGAAAAGTGGACAAATTTAAAACCAAGTATAGTAATTAAAGGTTTAGTCATACAAGACAATCATGGAAATAAATTAAAAACAAATGTATTAACAGTCGAAATTGATATTATTCAACTTATTTTCGAAAATAAGTTGAAATTCAAAAATATTGTAGTGGAAGATGCCTTTCTTATCTATAATCAATCTAAAACTGAATTAGGCACTGCTACCAGTTTTGATCTTTCCATTTTAGAGCGTATTAAAATAAATAAAATGAATTTCAAAAACTTTAACATAGATTATATAACATCTGACAAGACATATCAATTCAAAGATCTTAGCTTAAATTATAAAGAAGAAAATAATTATGTTCAGATGTCTTATAATAATATAGATGTATATCAGTATATTCCTGAAAATAATTATTCCAGCAAAACAGTTATTAGAGCAGATATTTCAGACATTGTTAAAACTATTAAAGATTTTGGGGCGGATAAATTTTTGGATATTGCTCAATATAACAAAGTTTATAGTGTTGAAGGTCGAGTACGAGCAGTCATAAGCTTATCAAAAGAAAATGATGAGGTTAATTATGAAGTCAATGTCAATTTGGTTAATAATACGGTACAATTATTATCCGAAAAACTCAAATTCGAAAACTTTAAAGGAACTGTCAATTACACCAAGAAAGAAGGTTTGACGAGTGAAAAGCTATCATGTACTTTCCACGATAAAGAATGTTCTTTATTAATGTCTAATAAAAATATGAAAGATTTATTTTTTAAATTTGAAGCAGTTGCTGACAAGTCTATATTTAGTAAATATATACCCATGTTAGCCAGTGATACTTTTACTGGTACAGCTAAAGTAAGAGGACAATATAATAGCTTATTTGATCGACCTGATACAATGACTATATCAAGTGATTTAGTAGGATTAAATATAAAAAAGATACCTATAGTAAACAAGAATAGTACAGATATTTCACCATTTGAACTATATCTATCAAACTCAAAAGAATCCGGTTATTTAGAAATAAATAATTCAGGGGTACAATTATTTGTTGATTTAAACAGAGATGGAAACACACAAATATTTATAAATAAAGAGAAGAAAGAAGTTTTTAAACCAATCAATGCCAATATTCTAGTAGATGGATTCATTGATAATGCAAAAGTAGTGGATATAGTAGATTTTATCAATTCAATAAAAGTTCAAAAACCAGCTAAAGCAAATAAACCTTTTTCTTATATATTGAACATTACAGCCAATAATCCTGAATTTCTAGGTATGAAACCTGAAAAAGTTTGGTTAACTAATGATTTAAATGTACTGAATATTAAGATTCAAGACCAAATGATTGTTGGTATGCTTCGTTATGACTTGGATACAAAAAATCTGAATGGTGATTTTGATAAAGTTGTTTACAAGGAAAAATCAGAATCTTCAAATAATCTAGAGAAGAGCTTTGATATACATGCTTTTCCTGATATGCGAATCAATATTCAAGATTTACAAGTAATGGATTATAAAGGAAATATATCTTTTGATGGTAGATTAATTAATAATGCATATGTGATCGATAATATTTATGGGGAAATTAACGAGCTAAGCCCCAATTTTATAATAAAATTTGCTCAAGAGAAAAATGATTCTAAGATAGAAACATCCATAGTAAGTGTTAACAATAATAAATTACTTGAATTTGAAGATATAGGAAAGGTTTTAACGCATTATGGTTATTCTAATACAATGACAAGTAAAAAGGCTGTAATATATGGATCATTAACATGGGAGGGGTTACTGCCTAATATAGAAACATTATCGGGTGATTTGAGTTTTGTTCTTGAGGATGGAAGAATAAACGCGGTTTCAGCAGGGGAAAGAGCTTTAAACTTATTCAGGATTTTTGAATTAGACACCTTGAATCAGTTGTTTAGAATGAATTTTGATGTTGTGAAAACAGGTATAAAATATAGTATACTAGAAGGTAATGGTTCATTTGACTCGGGTAGTTTTATTATTGATAATGATCATCCTATATCAATGAAAAGTGATAGTTTAAATGCCAAATTAACTGGTAAAATTGATTTTATTCAAGAATTATTTGATAATAAAATAACTATAGACATGCCAGTATCTCAAAAACTTCCTGTTATTGCTTTAATAGCAGGCGGTCCAGCAGCCGCAGCAGGTGTTTGGTTGGTGGATAAAATGGTTGGTTCGAAAATTAATTCTTTGATGAATTTAAGTTTTATTATAAAAGGTTCTTTTGCAAAACCAAAAATCAATTAAGAGATATTTTGTTTATCTTATTTTCCATTATCATGTAGACATCATTTTTATGACTGTGTAGTTTATGATTTATTTCAATATTATTATCTTTAACAATATTGATATTATTTTTGTTTGTTTTGTTTGAAGTAATATATAATTCCTTATCATTGAAAATAGAGATGAATATTCCATTTAATAATGTTGTACAATTAATGGAAACACTCTCAGTGTCTTCGTCTAAAATAATGGAATAATCCTTCATGTTAACTTCAAGTTTTATAATCATTCTTTTATATTTACCATTTTCATAACTTACCAATTCAATCATATGATTGGCGTAATATGCATTAACTATCTTTTTGAATTCAAGTTCTTTCATATTTATAATTGAGCATGAACCTGATTCAAATGGGATGTAGAGTATATTTCTTTTTGAAAGTCGTTGAATGATAATGTTAGTAAATACCTCACTACTATTTTCTAAAATATCCCAAGAATTTACAAGTAACAGTTTTTCAGAAAAGTATTTGTATTCATTTATTTTGTTATTATAGGTTGTATAAATTCTATTATCAATAATAAATAGATTTTCAGCAAATATATGTGTCTCAATTTTAATAGATGTTAAAGTATTAAAAAGAACCAAAGATTTATCAAGTTTTATAAAATAAGGTGTATTGTTGATTTCGATAAAAAAAGAATTTATATCTTTAATCTTATAAGATTTAATATTCTTTATATCAATAAATTCTTTATTGGCTTTAATAAATGTATAATTATCTGATTGTATCAATGCTTGAATATTTTTAGAATATGAATATAAAGTTGATGACTTTATTTTTCCATTGAAAATAGTATTTTTAATGAATTTTTTTGAGTCTATTTTAATATCAAATATGTTAACGGGTGCAGGTTCTCTTTGACCTTTTTCAAATAATGTTAAAAACCATTCTCTATAGTGTGCAGGAATAATGGAGAAATCTCTTACAGCAGAATTGACAGAAACATTTTTATTGAATATTGAACGGTTGAACTCCATTCTTTTTTTTATGTCTCCTTTTTTTATATCAAGGCTGAATCCTTTATAAGCTCCTTTGAATGGGTGTATACCCAATAGTAAATTACAAGAAATTATTGCAAATATAAACCAGTCACTATTTGTGCTAAATTTTGCTGTTTTATTGATAAGTGGGTCAATTGTTGACGGACTATATGCATTGGCAACAAAAGAAGGTGTTTGATAGCTGTCAACATCAATAAAATATACATCTTCAAAATTTTCACTTACTAGATAATTCATTTCGTTGCCATCGACTACAAGGCAGCCTTTGCTGTGTATGAACTCAAAAGTATCACGTATTTTTTGAATAAGATTCAATATCATATCATTATTAATATTATGTTGATTTCTGAAATCATTGGTTATTAGCCTCGATAGAGAAAATCCTTTTGGGGCGGCCTTCATCATATAACCAATAATTATACCTGATTTATCTAATAACAAACTTTCTGGTTTTATAATATTTGTACGGTCTAACTTTTTTAGTTCATTAAATTTTTTTTCGGATAATGCTTTTTTGGTGTCATGATAAATTTTGTAAGCATAACCATCTTTTAAGTAAACATCACCTTCACCACCTGAAATATAGTGGGTTGGCAAGTTAACTTCCTTATTTTGTGATTGAACAATTACTTTCATGAATAATCCCCTAAATATAAACCTCCAAGAGACCAATCGTCACTGTGACTGAATCCATCCTTGTACAATGTTTTAATAGACCTCTTCATTTTTCTTTCAATAAAATCGCCTGTAAATGATTTAAAATCACTGATTTTTTCCTTGATATCTTCAAATGACACTATTTCTGAGCCATTATTGAAGGAGAATATTCCATCAGATGATACAATAATCCATTCAATCATATCAGATTCAAATTTATAAAGCTGTATGGTTTCAAAGGGAAGATGTGTATCACCTTCAAGCCTTTTTACTGTTAATTCTTTATCTTGCGTGTGTATATCTGATTTAATGTAAATTGGATAATAAGGATAGTTATCTTTATATTCATGAATGATATGCTTTATATTGTTTTTATCTTTGTAAATTAAGCAACCATCTCCAATCATCAAGGCGTATATATTTGAGTCTCGTTTAATAATTAATAGAAGTGTTGCATGTAAGCAATCTTTGTTCAATCCCATAATTGAAACTAAAGATTTAGATTGAAAAATAACATTATCAACAAAATCAATGTAGTATTCTGGATTAAACAAGTGTATGTTTTTTTTAGTCATTGAAACTAAAATTCTAGAACCAATATCTGTATTAAGATTGCTAGAGCATCCGTCTGATATAATTATATAAGGGAAAGGATCGTGACCACTTATTGCGTAGTCTTCACATATTTTATGATCTTTCCCGATTTGAAAACAAGAATTTATCTCCATAAAGCCTCCTTAGAAAGAAAGAGCTTGTGATGGACCACCAGTGCCTAATGCAAGACTCTGAGCACTAATTGATTTTGAAATAAAATTGGCAAGTTTTGCTAAACTATTTTTATCGGCATCTTCAATATCTACATATTGATCAAGATTGGCGTTTATTTTATAACCTTCGAGTTTTTGTTTAAGATTACTATAAGAAGTGTTAACACCAATTAATATGGTTCTAAGTGATTCCAATTTTTCTTCTTGATTTACTTTTTCAATGAGTGTTTTAATATCTTTTTCTGTCATATTAGAATGATTGTCATCGCCATCTGTGACAATAAAAATAATGCCATTTACATCAAAATCTTTATCATATAATTCAGAACCATATTTTTTAACAGACTCTAATGCATTTCCAGTGGCATCATAAAGGGCCGTGGCACCCGTAGGTTTAATAATTGATTGATAAGAATTAATATCAAGAGAATTCAACAAACTGAATCCGTGTTCTTCATAGATACCAGAGTTGAAAGTATTTAATCTAATCATTAAGTTTTCCGCCCGCTGACTGAATTTACAAGCATTGACAATGGTTTTAATACATTCAGTAAGTTCTTTTTGGTAACTAGAAACACTTCCACTCATATCAACAACAATATTTACTAATGTATATTCACTCGCCCCTAGTTTACCAATAGATTCACCAGAGAAGTGAAAATTACTTTCATCTGTTTCAATTCTAATTAAGTTATTCATAATTAATCCTCCTTATATGATAAGATCGTTTTTGGTAATTTGAATGTCGGTGGTTTTTAAAACTTTCATTCCACGACGAGTCATTTCTGTAATGAAATCAGAACCATTTTTCTCGAACCCGCTCACAGGCGATGTTGTATCAGATAAAAGTACAAGTTTACTGATATTGTGTTCACCAAAATTATTAGCCAGTTGACGAACCGTACTTGCAACACAATGACTTAATGCTTGACCAGTTAATAAAATGATATCTGCTTTTTCAAAACGCTCAATTAATTTTGTATTCATTTGAGTTGTATTGTCATTATGTAGTGGATATTCGGCCTGAAAACCACCATAATGTTCAGTATAAGGATTATGTCCTTTAGTCACATAGTTTACACGACCAATATATTTAGTTTCCCATGCCATTAATTCGTTCATAATTGGCGTAATAACGTTGTGACCAACAGTCCCAACAAGACAGTGTGGAGGCCATATAAAGAGTTGATACAAACCGCCATTTTCTAAAGCTTTTGTATATTCTATAGTATAGTCTCTTTTGGTTCCATCAACCGGTGTCCAATCACCAATTTTGATAGATTCAGATGAAATTAAAGTAAATGGGTTTGGGTGTTGACCATTGCGATCTTTCCAAAAAAGTGGATGAGCAATATCGTATTGTTGATGCGTATCTAGCGTAATGGTAATTTGTGAAATAAGATGACCTGCTTTTGCAATAAAACCAGCTAGTCGTATAGAATCGTTCCAAGCACCCGGAACAGGAAGGGCTGGATTAATAATGATTTGATTTCCAGTTGATGAATCTACGGTTCTTGCTTTAAATTGTTCTGGTACATCGCAGAAGTCATATTGTGGATCAATACCTAAAAGTTCAATTTTTTTCATGGTTATATCTCCTTAGTTGATTTTTGCCACTAAGTTCGACAAAATAAAAAGCTTTCTTTGTGGCTTGATGATATGTTAGTTCATAAATGCAATTAAGTCAAGCACATTATAATATTTATTTTTTATCTTTTTATTGAAAAAAAAAGCAGTTCAAGTTTAATGAACTGCTTGGATTATTTAATTTATTTTACTATTTTGATTTTGTCATGCTACGAGGGTAAAAATAATCTTTATAATCTTTATTTAGTTCATATAATTGTGCAGGGCGGTTTGATCCTGTTTTAAATTCATTTTCAAGAGCAATAAGAACGTCACTCTTCTTGATACGATCTCTGAATCTAGAATTGTCCAATGTAATGTCCATTAAAATATCGATAACATTTTTAAAATCAGAAATTGTGAATGAATTCCCTAACAGATGAGCACTCAAAGGTGTATATTCAGCTTTTGCTTTCAATCTTTGATAAGCAATCAGCAGTGCCTCATTGTGATTAAAAGCTAGTTCTTTTTTTAAAACTTTATCAACAGGCATCCAAATTTTTTCAAACTTGGATTCACCTACTTCGGTGATATCAGTAGAACTGCATATTGAAAGATAAGTGGTATTTTCTGTTGTGATTCTTGGGTCAATATATTTACCTGAAAATGTATAAACTTGTTCAATGTGATTAAGTTTTACACTGGTTTTTTCCATAAGAGCAAATGCTGCTGTTTCTTCCAGAGTATCGAATTTATTAATATCAAAAATTGCATTGGGTAAGCAATACATACCTGCAAACACTTCTGCATCTTGTGCTCGTTTGTAGATCAATGTTTTAATAGTATTGTCCTCAAAAATAAAAGGAACAACAGTGACACCCGAGTTAGGACGATTGGCGTTGTATTTGTCAGCTTGGTACATAAGAGTTCTCCTAAAAATATAGATTAATTATACATATCTTAGTAGCTAAAGTCAAGTAAGTGTTGAATATAATAATGCTTATGATAATATTCAAGAAACGGAGGCGGAATGAAACCATATGACATATTGAAATATCCAGATAATAGACTTTTCCAAGTAGCAAAATTTGTTGAATCTGTTGATTTTCAAAATGGTACAGTAAAAGAAATTGTTGAACGCATGTTTTTGACAGTTCGTATTAATCGCGGAATAGGGCTGGCGGCAACACAAGTTGATGTTCATAAAAGAATAATTGTGATAGAATTTAATAGCTATCATTTAGCATTGGTAAATCCAGTGATTGAATTTAAAAGTTCAAACAGGACAGGGTTAATTGAAGGTTGTTTGTCTTTACCTGATGTAAGTGGTCGTGTCATGCGATCTGAATATATTAAAATAAGTTATCAGGATATTACTGGAAATCAAAGAAAAATTGAAACTGATGGCTTGTTGTCAAAATGTATTCAACATGAAATAGATCATTTAAATGGTGTTTTGTATATAAATCGTCTTACAGAAATAAAAAAGTATTTTTTATTAAAAAAATATAATAAAAAGTAATTAATTATAGTTTTTTTTAAAATATATTTGAAAAATATTCTTAACCTTATATCATAAATATAATAATAAAAAATAATGGATGAATAAATGATTAAAAGGATTAAAAGATCATTTTTAGAAGTGACTGCCTCTTTGTTAATAATAGGATTTATCTGGTTTATAGTTTCCTATTGCTTTGGATTATTCAATCCAGTAACAGTTAATAAATATGTATTGACTGATGGTAATAAAACTGTTGTTTTTCAAGAAATGCGACATATTGGGTTTGGAGCGTTCTATAAGAAGGTTAATGAAGATGTTGACCACTATAGAAGTCAGAATTATATTTTGGGGTATGAAGGTATATTTGATATTGGTAATAAGGAAATGTATTTGGGAGAAAAAATTAATTACGATAATAAATATATTGAACAGCCTATTTCGATTGGTGGCTTTCAAAAAACAGATGTTAATTTAGATTTAAATTGGTTTGAGATAATGGATAAGATTGAAAAAAAATTATCTGTACAAAATAAAGAGCATTCAGAAAAAGATTCATACAAGAAAGAGACCATAGCTGATATTCCTTTATTGAAAAATCAACTTGAAATGGCTTCAGATGGCTTAGATCCTTTGACTTATACTGCTGAAAATATTTATCGTATCCGTTATTTCGAAAACTTAAATAACAAATACGGCATAGATGTGGCATCTATAGTTCATGGTTCACACGCCATTGAAGATTCTGTTATAATGGATGAAAGAAACAAGATTGTTGCTGATTTCATAAAGGAAAGTCCAAATAAAAATATTCTTATTCATTATGGAGCAGAACATTTTAAGGGGATTTTAAGTTTGCTAAAAAATTCTGACAGTAAATGGAAAATTGTTAGTATTGAAAAAACAGATGTATTGTGATTTAATAAATATATAAATAAATAGAGAAAATTATGAATATTCAAGAAAAAATAGATAAATTACGTATAGAAATTTCTGATGCACTTCAATTATTGAATAAAATGCATCAAACGTCCATCAATAAAGACGATGTTCGAATAGCAATAGAAACGCACTTAGGTTATGCTGTTTTTTTAAGAGAATTAGAGATAGAACTTAAGGAAGGTGCTGAAAATAAGTTTTCAAAAGATTTCTTAATTAAACAATTTACTAATATTCATAAGAGTTGTTTGTTGGTTAAAGAAATTGCTGATGAACAAAATGATTGACAACACCAAGGATGTGACATAGAATGCTTCGATTATTTCGAGGCATTTTTCGTAGGATGCATCGAAGCATGAAATTTTGACTATAATTTTTTAGTTATTAAATGATGCTATATAGGCGAAGTTATATTGAGGAATGATTATGTATATACCTATTTTCAAGAATGAAGATGTTTTTATTGAAACAAGAGAGATTTCACCCAACATATTAAAAATTATCCAGAAGAACAAAAAAGAGAGTTTAATTCCCAATCTCAAAACAGCTTTGAATTTGATAACTGGTAAGGTTTTTTCCTTTGAACTGGATGATGTTGGTATATATAAAAAGGTTTTTGGCTTAAATGTTGGTAAAAAAATGGCCTTATTTTGTGTTGATAATCAAAATATTATTAATTATAACGTAACAGACGGTTTTGACTTTAGCCCATGGAACTCAGATGATAACACATACTCCAACAAGATAGTTGTATTTGATGATTTTAAAGAATTGATAACTAAAAAGATTTCTAAAATTTCTTTTGCTGAACTTTCTCCTTATTTATTAAATAAGCGTGTAGCAGAAATTGTTAAAAAGTTATTCTACGATCAAAAAAATGATATTGGCAATATCTTTGTAAAACTAGATTCGTTTTTATTTTTTAAATATTCAAATATGTATAAAAAAGAGGGTATGTATTTTATTTCCTATTTAAAAAACAGATTATTTAATTATGTAGACAAAGAACTTTTTAAAGAACTTTATTCTTACTATTTGCATTTCGAAAATACACAAATTTATAATATTTTGAAAAAAGTGCCTCAAAAAGTATACAATAATTTTATGAGGTTTAAAAAAGAAAATAATTTTCTTTCAATGTATTTCGCCGATCAAAATAAAACAGTTATTCATACCTATCTAAGTAATTATGATACTGTGATTGAAGATATTGCTATTGGACTAAAAATTAAGCCTGAATCAATTCAACCCTTGTTGGGGTGTTCATATAATGATTTTCTTTATATAAAGACACCTCAAAAATATTTTAACATATTACAAAAGTTTAATTTAACAATTACTAAAAAATTGAATCTAGATCAAATTAATTTCTTAAATGAATTAGTTTATAAAAACAATACTTTTGTAAAAAGTACTGATATAGAAAAAATTCTATACGATGAAGCTTTGATTCAGAGATTTTTGAAAGTTTTCAAAATAAGAAAGGCACTCAAATTGACTCACATTGATAAGGTTTATTACGATAATATTGAATCGTATATCAAAGAAACTATTGACAAATTCAATGAATATATTGAGGGACGTAAAACAATCAAGAATATATTTAGACGTGTGAATACTCCATATGAGACAGTATTGAATGATAAAAAAATTAAACTATTGCCTGCTGACAAAGAGATCATCTTGGACAGCATTCAAAGTTTTGTAATGGAAAACAAAAAATCTTTTTCTAATCTTCAATATTGGGAAAGTATTTTAAGTCAATTTAAAAATAAGAGCTATGATGATTCTAACAAATACCTTTTTATTTTTAAAGAAAACCGTCAGGAACATATTGTTGTTATTAATATTAGTGACAAAACAATAAGTTTTTCCGATGAAATGGTGACGCCTCGCATTTCGAAGTTATTAAAAGATTTTTTTAAACAACCAGAATTTTTAGAATATGTGTTTAACAATATAATTTTTGAGAAAAAATACTGTGAAATTTGATTAATCAGTAAAATATAATATAGTATAAGAAAAGAAAGAAGGAGAAATTATGAGAATAAATAAATTGAAGTTGTTGATTGCTATTTTATCTACCAGTTTTTTACTAAGTGGTGTTAGTCCCGCTTTTGCTTATAGCGACAGCGTTAATAAAAAAATTGAAAGGCTGGAAGATAATATAAAGAAAGAGCAGGAAAAAATAGATAAAGACAGCAAAAAGAGAAGTAACCGAAATAATAGATCCAGTTACAGTAGTAGCTATAGTAGTAGCAACAATAACTCTTCTAGTAAAAAAAGAGAAAAATATCAAGAAAAAATAGAAGATTATCGCGAAGAAATAGCAGACATAAAAGAAAAAGAAGACGTAAAAATCGAGAAAAAAGTTAAAGTTATAAATGCTCAAAAACAACAAAGTCAAAACAAGATAAGAAATTTACAGGCTGCAAAAGCAAAAAAGATAAATTCAGCCAAAGAAAAATATCAAAATGATGTAAAAAGAGAAATTGCAAAAAATCCTGCTTACGTAGCACCTGCCTTTGATGTTAATACGTTATCAGATGATAGATTAATTTCATTGGAACAGGAAAAAACAAAAAAATTAGATATGCAAATTGAGACAATCAAAAACCCACAAAGAAAAATGAAATAAAAAGGCACTCTATAGAGTGCTTTTTACTTGCAAGTAATGAAAACAGAGATTAGAATATAATAAAACATATTATAAATAAAATGAAAAAAATATTATTAGGTTTTGTAGGTTTTGTTACGTTCTCTAATGTTTATGCAATAAATCCTGCAATGGATGGTTCCAATGCTTTAATCAATGGCACTAGTAATTCTAGAGCCGTTAAAATTTATAATCCTAACATAGTTAATCAAGACAATATGAATTCAATAGTGCCTGTTGAAAAAGCAGAAGACACTGGATTAAAACCAATCTATAAAAGCGATTTGAATACAGTTTCTGTCAAAAATACACAAACGATTATTCCAGCAGAAATATCAGAAACAACTCCAGAATATTTATTTAAAGATTGTATACTAAAATCAGATCAAATGCTTGAAGTTTTGGACAAGTTAAAAAGTATTCCAGAGAAAGAAAGAATTAGTACATTATATGATAGTGGCTACTGGTCTAGTTTAGATACTGCAGGAAAAGAGAAAACCTTAAAAACTTTGGCAAGTTTAACTGGTTTAAAAGGAGAACAGTACATTATAATTAAAGGAAAAATGGCCCAATCCTTTCAAAAAGAATGCTTATCTATTATAAAGAAATAAAAATAATATTAATTATTGTTATTATTTTTTGTAGAAAATAAAATAAGTATTAAAAAATTTTATTTTGTAATTTTATATAAAAATGATACAATAAATAAAAATATATAAAATTATATGCAAAAAAAATCAGATGTTATTCATTCTATGGTTCAAGGTCTTAAAGATCATAAGAATCCTAAAAAAGTTAAATCATTTATTGATGATATAAAAAATATCTTACAGAAAAAAAATCAACAACAACAAATAAATTTTGAATCTTCAAATGAAATTAAGAATGATTTTTTGGAAGATATGCCTAAAAGCTTAGTTGCAGAACAAGAATTGGCCAAAATAAGAAGAAAATTAAAACCAAATTAAAGATTGATTATTGAATATTTTCCAGTACGCATTAAAGCTTCTGAGCTTTCTGCTATGACGCCTATTGGAGCAATTCCGGGACCAGCAGTTTCAGACAATACATATGTTTTACCTTTGTAATTAACTTTTTTGTCTTCATCTGTAAAAGGCACTTCAAAACCTATAACCACATGTTCTGGTAATACTATTGCAATTGTTTTCAAATTTGGATAAATAGAACGCACAGTGGCTGCTACAGCGACAAGTTTTGTATCACAGTCACCTTTGTCTTCATGTAGTAATCTAAAGGGTGTACTAAATCCTGCTCCCCTATCCTCTAATAATGTATCATAAGGAATACTTTGATAAAAATTTAAAATGTCATTAATAACTATGCGAATATCATATAAATTATTTTTGTTTTTATCTTTGAACGCAGAAGCTATGGGTTGCATTTTTTTTATATAATCATTTGTCACTCTAGTGTAGTCAATTGAAATGAGTTCATTATTGTCATTCCACATGTAATAATATTTATAAAAGTATTCTTTTAAATATTTATCTTGTTGTCTATTTAAAGCTTCTTGAACTCTTTTCATGTCATCATTGCTGATGGTGCCTTTTATTAAAAATTTGAAATCATTATCGTCTGATTCTTGCAATAGTTTGATAACGAAATTATTTTGCCCTGTATTAATAATGTTAATGTCATAAAGAAGACTACTGTATATATATTTATACGCATCTTCATTTTTAGGTCTTTTAAAATCTATATATGAATTAGCAACGTCTAATTTGTTAATTATGAAAGAAATTGCATTAAGTTTATTGCCAAAATTTGTCCAGACATAGTTTAGCTGTATCGTTTTATCACCGATAGTATAATTATAATCTTTTTGGGCATAAGTCAGACCTTTTACGTTACCCATTACTAATGGGCACGATGCTATAAAAGTACCCAATAATAGTAATTTAAAAAAATTAGTCATTTGTCAATTTATATATAAGAATTAAACTTTCTTTATTTTTTAGTGACAGAGCACCAAATACATAATATCTATCCGTTAAAAATTGCACTTCTTTTGCATCTTTAAATAAATCTGTATTAGTGTAATAAAGTTCTTTATTTTCGGCTTTTGCAACTTCTCTCAAAAATTCCAAAGTATATGTCATTAAAGCAACGTTTCTACCATCTTCTAGGTGTTTAGGAGTCATTTTGAATTTAAATAAAGAAGTAATCACTGGATTTGCATCAGTAACTTTATTTAGCCATTCTTTATTTTTGATATCCCAACTATCGGCATTAAGAAAATTTGTTTCTTTTATTTCAACTAGTTTATCCCATTGAGTAGTCGCGGTTGTTTTATGAATTATGGTTGGATTTGATCCTTCTGGAAAACTTTCTATTACATCATCAATGGTTGCTCCTTCGTTCCAGATTCGGCGTCTAGAGTCGGGAAATGTTTCATATGATTTCAACTTTGAATGAACAATATAAATATCGGCTACAACGGGCTTATCTTCATTTACTTTAATAGTACTGCATCCTGTCAACATTATTCCTATACCAATTAAAGCTGAAATTATTATTTTTTTCATTGTTGTCCTTTTTTCATTATTATTATCTATATTCTAAGTATTTTTAATAAACATTCAACCTATAACAAAAAATATTTGGTTGACTTTTTCATCTAAAAGTGTAATGCTGTGAAAATAATTTCTTATAAATCATATATTTGACGATATATCATTTAAAAATAATATAGTAAAAGGCAAATAAAGAATGAAAAATAAAAGTCAGTTTCTTATGTTTGGACTTCTATTTTCAACACACACTTATGCGATTACTTTAGAAAACGATTTTTTTGACTTCAATACTTACGGACACGTAGGTTCCGATTTTGGTAGTAAATTTAATTACTATTATAATGACCAGACTAAAATTATTAGCAAAAGTAGTGTTAAAAATTATGATGAATCTTATAGAGCGTCTTTAGACAGTGCATATATTGATCATTCATTAGATAAAGATTGGAAGTTACGTATAGGAAAACTACCGCTTATAGATAATGTTGACTATCAAAAATTGGGTGAAGACATTAAAAAAATCGCAATCGATGATAAAATAAATAATTATGATGGCGTTAACTTAAGGTATACAACAAACACTGGGTTGGGACATGTGTTTGTCAATAATATTCTAGGACGCTATAAAACCACAAAAGATGATGATAGCTTTTATGATAGTGTAGTGGGCACTAGTGTAACTCTAAGAGAAGATAATTATAAATTTAGGGTTGGTCATTCAATAATAGAACCTAATATAAAGCAATTAAGCCAAGCAGAAGATTCTCAGCATTCTAATGGAACAATCTCTTCCATTGAGATAACTTATGGTAATGAATTTTTTAAACATTCAAATGAAGTTGTTAAAAAAAATTATTCGAATGACAATAAAGTAGTTGACACGTTTAGAACCAACATAGAATACCGTGTTTCTGATTTGATTACGCCATATACCGAATATAAAGAAGAGTTCGACCAGTGGAAAAATGGGCAAAAAATTATTGCAGGTGGATTTAAATATAAATTTTTGAAAAATGTCATTATTGCAAATGATTACAAAAAAATATACAGAACATTTAGCGATTACGAAGTAGTTAATCAGAATTCAAACGATGAAATCGTCATAAGTCTAGGACTAACACTAGAATATTAAAAAAAAACTTGATTTTCTTTCCATTATTTATTATAATCTTCCTACTTAATAGGAGAACCAAGAATGACTCAGACGACTTTTAATCAAAAGCTAATGCAAACCACAGCGATGACAGGTCAAGATCAACCCGTTGCTGTTCTCAGGCAACCAGACTCCAATGAACTTGCAGTAGTAGAAAACATCAAAAATAATATTGATATTAACGATACGACTTCAATTATTAAATATGGTACAGAAGCTCAGGCACAAATTACATCGTTCAGTGATACCATTTTGCAACAGGTCAAAACAAAAGACGTAGGAGAATCAGGAAAACAATTATCAGCAATGATTGAAGAAATGAACTCTATCAATTTTGACAATGTAAAAGCAAGTGATGGTTTTATGGCAAATCTTCCTATCATTGGACACTGGGTTAAAAAAGGTATTAAAACATTTGTAGGAGATTTTAGTACAGTTCGTTCAAAACTTGAGGAATTGCTGGTAACCATGCAATCACAAGAAACAATTTTGATGAAAGATATTCAAATGTTTGATGGCTTTTATAATCAAACAATAGGCTTTGTTCGCAACTTGGAACTATTTATTATTGCTGGTGAAGAAAAACTTTTGGAGCTAGAAGCAGAAGTTAAGCAGCTTGAAAATCGTGCATTGGAAACAAAAGATCATTTGGATGCACAAAACTATTCAGATAAGTTTAAAGCCGTTGACCGGTTTAAAAAACGTCTTCATAACTTGAAAATAAGTCGTATAGCCTCTATCAATTCAAGCACTCATATTCGAGTGGCACAAGAAGCGGACAAGATGATTATTGAAGATATTAATGATATTATACATAATACCCTGCCTTTATGGAAAAGCCAATTTGTTATTGCTGTTAGCCTGTTAAATAGTGAAAAAGCATTGAAAATTAATAAAACTGTTAAGGATTACACAAATAAACAGTATGTTGATAATGCGAAAAAACTAAATGGCTTAGTCACTCAGTTAGGTAATGAATATCAAAGAGGTATCTTGGATATTGCAAGCCTCCAAGAGGTCAATAAACTGACAATCGAAACGATACAAAAATCATTGACAATTCATAAAGATGCTAGTGTGATACGCTTGGAAGCTGAAAAACAGTTGACTATCATGGAAGACGAAATTAAAGCTGCTTTGACCGATGCATCAAACAAGGGTGGAATCTAAAAAGCTGGGAGAGGGTAACCTCTCCATTATTTTAATTAATTAAGGAGCAAAATATGTTTGACGAGTTTATGCAGGTTATAGATTTATTGTTATCCTACCCGACAGTTGTTCCGTTTGCAGGGTTGATTATATCATTAGCTATATTATTTATATCAATGGTAACTATTGGATTTGATACAGATATGGAATTACCATCTGAGATAGGTGGCTTTGATAATCCATTAGTGACAGCCGGATTATCTAAGGTGCCATTGTTCATTGGATTAACATTGACTTTTCTACCAATGACAATAATTACAGCAATTTTAGATTATTATCTAATAGCTCCATTTGAATCTACACTAAGTAATATTGGTTTGTTTGGTGATATTATATTCTACGCAGTGACTTTATTAGGTCTTTTCGGAGTTTTTATTGGGTCACTTCATGTTGCAGGGTTTTTATCTAAACCGATTGAGAAAGCTCTACAGAAAACAGTATTTAAAGTAGAATTTAATGGCTTGGTTGCAGAAGTTTCAAGTGGAAAGTTAAATAAAGAATTTGGTGAAATAAGAGTTTTTATAGGATATAGAGAATATATTCTTTTTGCGGAACCTGATGAAGATATTGTATTAGAAACTGGCGATAAAGTGATTATTCATGGTCGCCATTCTGAGACTGGTAAATATTTAGTGGTTCCGCAACAAAAATCACTTGCAAATTCAGAAACAATAGTGAATAATTAATACTTAATTTATATAAAGGAGAAGCACATGGGTATAGCATCAATTTTGACAATAGCGGGTATTGGTATTGTAGTACTTATTGTACTTGGATTCCTTGCAAGTTGTTATAAGCGTGTCAATGGTAGTGGTGAGGCACTTATTATCACTCGATTTGGAGCAAAAGATAAAGAAGCCGTTTTAAACGGTGCATTCGTATGGCCAAAAATAAATATGTTTGAGCGTATGAATCTAACACGAAAACTAATAATAGTTGTACGTGAAGGTGTTCGTGGTAAGACAGGTGAACAGTATGAAGGGCTTCCATGTAAAGATGATATTCGAGCAGATTTACGAGTTGGATTTTATATTGGTGTAAATCCAGAGCCAAAAGATATTGTTTTGATTGCAGAAAACTTAACCTGTGCTGGTGCAAATGATGTTTCAACGTTGGAAGCTCACTTAACACCGAAATTCTCAGAGGCTCTTAAAACCGTTATTAAGCAATTTGATTTTGATGCTCTTTATAAAAGCCGTAAAGAATTTCGTGATCAAGTAAAACAACTGCTTGAAAATGATATGGATGGTTTCAAATTATACGATGTGGTAATTGACAAAATTGAACAGACACCATTAGAAGCTCTAGATCCTCATAATGTATTGGACGTTAATGGTATTCTTAAAATATCTCAAATTACGGCCAGCAAAAATATTGAGACTGCACAAATTCGTGAGAATGAAAAAACTGAAACAAAAAAACGTAGTGTGGACGGAGAAACGGCACGTCTTCAACTAGATAGAACACTTGCAGAAGAAACCGAAAAAACTCAACGTGAAATTAGACAAATTCAAATTACAGAACAAACCAGTGTCTCTGTTAAGGAAGAAGAAGCTAAATTGACTGTTCAGAATGTTAAAATTAAGACCAATCAAGAACTTGAAATTAATGAACAAAACAAGACTCGTGAAGTAGAAGTCTCTAAAATCAATAATGATAAAGTTGTTGAGATCCAAAGAGAACAAGTTAATCGTGCAAAAGAAGTTGAGCGAGTTGTTACTGAGCGTGAAGTGTCTGAAAAAACAATTGATAACGAGAAGTTTATTGAAGGACAGAAAAAAGAAATTGCTACCATTGTTGCCGAAAGAACTAAGACTGAACGTGAAATTGCTATTGAAGAAGAACACACTAAAGACATCAAAAACACAAGTAGTGTGAATCGTGAAAAACTAGTAGTGGTTACACAATCAGAAGCTACAGCACAAGCCGAAGCTATAAAGAAAGTCACTTTTTCAGAAGCTGAACTGAATGCGACTCGTCATATTGTTGAAAAAGACAACTTGTTAGCAGATAATCAACTCGTTGTTGCTCAGAAAAATTCAGAGGCAAAAGAACGTTTAGCAGAAGCAAATCGTAAAGAGCAAGCATCAAAAGGTCTGGCGGATGCCGATGTTAGAGAACGTATTGCTGAGGTCGAGTTGAAAGAGGCAACTTCTCAGGCTGCTAAAGTGCGTGAAATCGGATTAGCCGAAGTTGATGTTAAAACACAAGATGCTGATGCCATTGAAAAGTTGGGTAAAGCAGAAGCTACTAAAACTCGTGAAATTGGTCTTGCAACTGCAGAAGCATCAGAAGCACAATATAAAGCAATGGCATCTATACAACCAGAAGTTCGTCAGCATGAGCTTGATAAAATGAATATTGAAAAAGATAAAGAAGTTCAAATTGTATCTATCAAAACTAATGGTGAGATTGCAGCTAAGAATGCCGAGGTTATGGGAGCAGCAATGGCTAAAGCTGATATTAAAATGATTGGTGGTGGTGATATGTTTGAAACCATTCGTAAAAGTATAATTTCATCAGAAGCTCTTGATGCAAGATATGAAAATAGTGACTTACTGAAAGGTATCTTTAAAGATTATACCAATGGTGAAAAGGATCTTGTTCAAGATATTAAAGAAGTGTTACAAAAATCAGAAGTTTCAACAGGCGAAATAGGTAATTTAGCGATGGCACAAGGGATTGTTAGATTATTAAATAGCAATCCAAAAGGCAAAAATATTCTAGACAGTCTTTTGAGTGGTTTATCAGGTAAGTCTTGAAATGAAACGTTGTAAATAAAGGCCCACTTAGGTGGGTTTTTTATTGACTTTTTTTTGTTAAAGTGTTACAGTTATTCATTATTTACGAGGAAGCCATTCATGAATCAAGAAAAATTAATTGAAAGTGCTGTTGAGCAAGGTGGTTCATATGAATTAATCAAACGTCGATTAATTGAAAATGCTAATGACCTTTCATCTAGAACAGAAAATCTAAATACTGCACGAGTAGAACAATTTGGAAGCCTGAAACAACAATTACTGAGTACATTTAACATCCATTCAGAAAATAATGCTATTCCGGTAGATATGGCGGCGGTTAATGGTCAGGTTCTGATTGGCTATAATGTTATCATGGGTATGAAAACTAATACAAAAATGGAAGATATTTTTTCTCTTTATAAGCTAAAAAGAGATGCTGATGAGACGCATCCAGAATATATTCCACTAACCGGATCTTTTCTTGACCACCCTGAATTTAATCGGGCGTTCACTTCATTATTCAGTTACTATAAGGAGGCTAACCTTTTTCAATTTATTAATGAAAAAGAAACCTTGTATATCATTTTTCAAATTGGCAAAAACATTGAAGATCTTAAAGTTTTTAAATGGTCTAAAGATAGAGAGGGTAATTATCAGTATGCCGGTGAAGGCTCTACACTCGAAGTTTTAGAAAAAACTAAAAATAAATTTAATGGTTGGACAAAAACTGATCGTACAAACTTTGTATCAGGAAAGTATTCCCATATTTCAATTCTTGATAAATTATTTGTTGAAACTGTAGGTGGCGATTTAACCATAAAAATTGAAAATAACACAGATTCAGGTCAAGGTATTTATTCAGAGCCAGTGGAAAATAGTCACCAGAATCTTGAAGATGCTGATATTGCATATATCGATTCAGGTGAAAGTATTGTATTGCGAATTAAACCTTTCCAAGAAAAAGATTATAGATATTTTATTTATAATACCATTACCCAAAAAGTAATTCGTTGTGACGGCGTAGGTATGTCATGTGTACAATTACCAGAAAATCATGGCTTTATTTTTTCTAATGGTTATTACTTGAAAAGTGGTGAACATAAAATTTTTGATATTAATCCTAATTACAATTATCTAAGTCAAATTAAATCTCAAAATGGTGAGGACTACATGTATGTATTTTTCAATCCAGCCTCACGAGATTATGTACTATATCCATATAATTTAGTAACAAAATCTATTTCCAATCCTATTTTTACCAATGGATATTGTTTATTACAGGATGGCTCATTGTTTGTTATCAAAGCTCATCAAGAAGCCAGCAGAGTGCATCCTATTCAGCAATGGAGAACCAGCTTTTTATCTGATATAGAATATGCAAAAATGCGTAAAGAGGCCGTCAACAATTTTTATACAAAAATTGGTAATGCTGAATTAGTTCGTTGTGTTTCGGATATATTTACAATTCTTGCTCTTGTTGAAAAGAAAGAAGTCACAATGAGTTTATATGACAGTATTATTAAGTTTTCAACCAAGTTGCTTGATGATTACCATTGGCTGGGCCAGTCAGAAGCATTCAATATAAAAGAAGTTGTAAATGCGTTAATTGAAACTTCTGTTTTGGTTGTTAATGAATTTGAAAAGGTGGTTTCGATTCAGAAACAAGCAAGAGAAACTATTGAAAAAGCTAAAGTGGATCAACGTTCCCTTGTTTCATCTTCAAAAGTAATTACAGATAAAGATGTATCTAAATATATCCAAATGTTGGGTAAATTAAAAGCTCAGCTAGGTTTTCTAATTACTATTCGTTCACAACGCTATATTGATTTAGATGCTGTAGCTGAAATGGAAGAAGAAATTAACCAATCTCGTAATAGTGTTAATGAGAAGCTAATTAAATTACTTCAAGAAAAATCTTCCTTTGATTATTATCATAAAGAAATAGATAATATTGAAAAATCAATGGGAAACGTCAAGAAATCAGTAGACTTAGAGAAATCAGAGGCTGCACTTGAAGAACTTATCTCTCAGATAAATATTGTTAATGATGAAATTAATGAAATTTCTTTTAAAGATGTCACAGTAGTATCTTTAATATTGGACAGTATCTCAAACGTTTTTGCAAAGCTTAATCAAGCTAAAGCTAAAATAAAAAACTTAAAGAAAGGTTTTATGTCTGCTGAGTCAAAACTTGAATTTGCATCTCAGATGAATTTATTATCTCAAACTGTTTCAAGTTCTCTGACAATTTCGGATACTCCTGAAAAATGTGAAGAACAAATGACTCGTGTTCTCAATCAAATTGAAAGTTTAGAAACTAAGTTTTCTGATTTCGAGGAATATATTGAAGAAATATATAAGAAGAGAGAAGAAGTTAAAGACATTTTTGAAAATCACAAAGATCAATTAATTAATGAAAAACAAAAACGTATTTCAGGTATTGTTCAAGCTGCCACTCTAACTTTGAACAGTATAAAATCAAAAGTAAGTAAAATTCATAAAATTGAAGATCTAAACAGTTACTTTGCGGCTGATTCTCTTGTTTTAAAATATGGTCAATTTATAGAAAACATCAAACAATTAGGTGATAATACTAAATCTGACGAACTGTTTGGCCAGTTTAAAAACATTAAAGATCAATCTTTAAGACAATTACGTGATAGTCAAGATATTTTTGAAGATAATGGTAATATAATGAAGATGGGTAAACATCGTTTTAGTGTTAATAAAACGCCTGTTGATTTAAGTATGATTACTCGTGATGGAAAAAACTATTTACATATTACCTCGACAAATTTTTATGAAGAAGTCACTAATGATGAGCTAGAAAGCCTGTCTGATTATTATGACCATGATGTTCTCTCTGAAAGTCGCCTCATTTATAGAAGCGAATATTTGGCTTATTCAATTTTGCATGATGCAATTATTGGTAGTAAACTAAACATGGAAAATATAAGACTCGCCATTGAAAATAAAAAATTAAATGAATTAGTTTCTGAATTTTCAGCAACTCTTTATAAAGAGGGTTATATAAAAGGTGTTCATGATCATGATGCTGCTTTGATATTAAAAGAACTGTATATGACTTACACTAAAGCTGACATTTTGAAATTTAACAAGAATGCTCGTATTATTGCAGGCATTGTGACCGCTCAATTAAAAGATAGTGAAGAGTTGAAAAAATTGATTAAAGATTATACCTTCAGCAAGAAAATAAAAACAGTGACAGGTGACAATCTAAAATTTGATAAAAATGTTGCATCATTGATTAAGTTGATCAATAAGACCTTAAATGGTCAGTATGCTGATCTGTATCGTGAGGTAGCATTGGTTATTTTTGAAAGCAAAGAAAAAGAGACTTTTAATTATCCGGCAGTTGCTAGACTCCATTATGACCAACTAATGGTTAAGATCTCAGAAATCATGGGATCTTTTGACATGAAAAATATTGATGATGCTTTTGACTTGGTTTCAATTATTAAATCATATGGTGAAAAAAGCAATAATTCTGATTATCTTTTACTTGCAGAAGAGATTGTTTATTATGCCGTGGTAAAAAACCAAAAAAATACTGGTGTTGAAGTTAATACCTTGTTCAATATTAAAGGATTGATTGGTCAACATATTACTATTGATAATGGTGAGATTAAAATAGAATTGGATGATTTACTGAAAAGAGCTAATCATCATCGAAATGTAGTAATGCCAGCTTATCAAAAAGTTAATGATATTAAATACAAAATGATTTCAGATGCTAAAAATAATTATCGCACCGAAGATTTTAAAGCAAAGCCATTATCATCTTTCGTACGTAACAAGTTGATTTCTGAGTCTTACTTGCACTTGATTGGTGATAACTTGGCTAAACAAATGGGTACGATGGGAGAAGCTAAACGCACTGACCTTATGGGTATGTTGTTGCTTATTTCTCCACCGGGTTATGGTAAGACTACAATTGTTGAATATGTCGCTCAAAAGTTAGGCTTAGTGTTCATGAAGATTAACTGTCCTTCACTGGGACACAGTATTGTCAGTCTTGATCCGGCAGAAGCAGCAGATGCAACATCAAGGAAAGAAATTGAAAAAATAAACTTGGCTTTTGAAATGGGAAATAATGTAATGTTGTATCTTGATGATATACAGCATACAAATCCAGAGTTTTTACAAAAATTTATTTCACTATGTGATGGTAGTCGGAAAGTAGACGGTGTATGGAATGGAAAACCTAAAACTTATGATTTAAAAGGCAAGAAATTTTCCATTATCATGGCGGGAAACCCTTATACTGAATCTGGTGAAGTCTTTAAAATACCAGACATGTTGTCTAACCGTGCGGACATCTATAACTTAGGTGATATGTTAAGTGGTCAACAAGGTGTGTTTGAATTGAGCTACATTGAAAACTCATTGACTTCTAACAGTGTACTTGCACCATTAGCCAATAGAAACCTTGATGACCTTTACAAGTTTATTGAGAATGCAAAAGGTTCAAATCATCCTTTGAATGAGTTTGATTACAATTATTCACAGGCGGAAGCGGGCGAAATTGTAGATATAATAAAAAAAATGATAAAAGTTCAGAAAGTGGTTCTGAGAGTGAATCAGCAATATATTGCATCTGCAGGTACTGCTGATAAATATCGTATTGAACCACCATTCAAATTGCAAGGTTCTTATCGTAATATGAATAAAATGTCTGAAAAAGTAGTTTCTGCAATGAACGATAAAGAAATTGAGACAATGATTATGGATCACTATATTGGTGAAGCACAAACACTGACTCAGGGAACAGAAGAAAACTTGCTTAAACTCAAAGAAATTTTAGGATATATGACAGAAACCGATAAAGAGCGTTATGAAGAAATCAAGAAAGATTTTATGAGAAATAAAATCAGTGGTGATTCAGATATGGATGGTATGTCAAAAATTACTCAACAATTGATTGTGATGAATGAAATGATGAAAGATAAGTCAATTCGTAATTCTGATACAGATAATCATGCTGTGGCCGATGAACGTTTGATATTAGTACTTCAACAAATTGCAAATATTCAAGATCAATTAAAAAATATGATTCCTGATCCCGATAAAGATAAAGCTATTACTAAATTAATGAATACTCTGGATCTTCATATATTAAGACGAGTTAAAGCAAGAGAGCAATCTACAAATGTTGCTAAAAAGCCTTGATTAGTTCAGGGCTTTATTATACAATATAAAAATATTTAGGAGATTTTAAATTCAATGAGCATTTCACTTATAACAATCAAGTTTATAAATTCCGAGACATCTGTCTTGGCGGATGTTCTATTGTCTACGATAAACACCACAAATAATACAAATAATAATACCTGTTAACCAATCTTCTACAGGGGGTTGGTAATGACCCCCAAGTTTACATGTTAAACCTCTGGTGGTCACTTATCAGAGGTTTTTTTATGTCCATATGCGGCAGGGTATAGTTCAACCCAAAATAATATAACTAATTGATTTAAAAGGAAAATATTAAAAAATAATTTAAAATAAATGTTGACACGATTAAAAAGAGTTGGTAGAATGTACAACATGAAGAGTTAAGAAGTAAATAAAAAAGAATAATTCCAGTGTAGCTCAGTCGGTAGAGTAGGTGACTGTTAATCATCGTGTCATAGGTTCGAATCCTATCACTGGAGCCATTTTGAAGCGAAGTAGAGAAGAGGCCATCTTGCCAGCCTCATAAGCTGGAGAACGAAGGTTCGAGTCCTGCCTTCGCATCCAAATTAAGATTTATTGATGTATAGCTCAGTTGGTAGAGCAGGTGACTGTTAATCACCGGGTCGTAGGTTCGAGTCCTACTATATCAGCCAGATATGCCGAAATAGCACAATTGGTAGTGCAGTCGCCTTGTAAGCGGAAGGTTATAGGTTCGAGTCCTATTTTCGGCACCAGATTTTAATAAGTTTTCGGTATTCACATAAATCGGGAGCTTTAATTGGTAAGTAGCCGAGTTGGTAGCAGGCGGGCGACTGTTAATCGTCAGGAGAAATCCCACCGTAGGTTCGAGTCCTACCTTATCAGCCATATTGTTACGCCGTCTTAGCTTAGTGGTAGAGCACTTCTTTGGTAAAGAAGAGGTCGTGTGTTCAAATCTCACAGATGGCACCATATTTTAAGTATAATTCCGACATAGCTCAGTTGGTAGAGCAAGTGACTGTTAATCACTGGGTCGTAGGTTCGAGTCCTACTGTCGGAGCCAGATTTAATGTTTTGAAGCGGGGTAGAGAAGCCCGGTAACTCACCAGTCTCATAAGCTGGAGATCGTAGGTTCAAATCCTACCCCCGCAACCAAATTTTATTTAAAAAACTTGATTTTTTCTTCAAAAGTTATATAATTCCAAGATTAAAAGGAATCGTATATGTCTAAAATAGCAATCGATATTTCAAAAAACAAAGAGCGTAACAAAGAGAAGACAATCAATTTACAATTGTCAAAATTGGATGATTATGCTATTATAAAATTTCAAAGTAAAAAAATTAAAGAACTATTTACGACTTTATTTAAAGATGTGTACTTTCCAAATAAAATTCATTCAGATGTTACTATTGTTAGGTATGATTCATCAAAATTTAAATTATCAGTTGTTTATTCATTTTATCATAAAAAGATAAATAAACACAATCAACCTAAAGACATATTTTATAAGAATACTTTCTATTTAAATGGTGATGAGGTTAAAATTTTTACAAAGAATAAGCAAATAGAAAATGAAGAAACAACTAAAAGTTTCTTTAAATCTTTGTATAAAGCAGAGTATGAATATTATAAAACTTATCATGTTCAAGATATCGAAGAGACAATTTGTGATTTTGAAACTTTTATGAAACATAGAGAAAATTTTATTCTACTGATCGAAGCTTACATTGCTTAAAATCTAAAAATATGTTATATTGATAAAAAGAGGATAAATAAAAATGAATGTTAACGAAATTTATATTATCGCTGTTGTGTTTGCTTTAACAGCCTACAGTATTCCAGTATATGGATTAACGGCTTCTGATTACTTTAAGTTTTTACGTTAATATTATTCTTTTGTAATTTGCAGTCTTCCTGTTTTTATAAAAGTAATTAAATCTTGTGGCGTAATGATCATTATATCTGGATTATTCGCTACAATTTGATTGGATGCCTTTCCAACTTTTCCTGTGTGAATAAATAAACCTCTTACCTTATGAGTTTGGCAAAGTGTACTAAATTTGGATACGTCGCTACTTTTAATATAATTAGTATATCTTTTGGCTTGGATCAAATACCATTTACCATTATATTTAAATCTTCCATCTATTCCACCATCTCCTGTATATCGCTTATTACGTTTTATTTTACAGCCATTTTCTTTAAACAAACTTAATAATAATTCTTCAAAAGTGAATGGATTTATTTTTCGCAAATAATTTATAATTCTTTCATCTATATTTTCACCCTGAAAAGTTCTTATTTTCTTTAAAATTCGTTCTCCTTGCTTTATTTTATAGTGATGGTGATGTTTTGAAAAGAAAATACCGGCAAAAATAGAAATAATAATTATAAAAAAAATAATATATATATAGTGTTGGGTAATAAAATCCATTTTGAAATCTCAATTTTAGTTATACAATAATAGTATATCAAAAAAATAGATTTTTGTATATCATGGTAAAAAATTTTCTAATTTGATTTTTTGGTTTTTTGTACTAAAATAATAAAAAATATTTTTTTTACCGAAAAAAAATAACATCTAAAATTAGAAGGAAATTTAATGAATACCAAACCAAAAGCAATCAGAAAACAAGACATTTTAGAAATTGTATGTTTTAAATATGACGGATATGAAAGGATTAATCATGTTCCCTCAAAATTTCAAGTTCGAGACGTGATTGCCAAGCTTAAAGATAAAAATAAAAGACCAAATTTTCAGAATATATTAGATGATGTTAATTTAATATTTTTTTTAGAAGGTAATGAATCTCTTATTGGTGATGTTTCTTGGATTGAAATGAAGGTAGTGTTAAAAGTATGATAAAGAATATCAAAGATTTTTTTAAAATGACAATATTGGGAGGTTTCTTTATTATATTACCTATCATTCTTTTTACTTTTTTCATAATATGGATAGGTACATTTTTAATTGAACTATTTTTACCAGTTAGTAATTTTTATTATCATTTATTTAATTTCAATATGTATTTTTGTCACCTGTTATCTATTGCAAGTTTTTTAGCAATATGTTTTATTCTAGGTATAATTGTTAAAACCCAATTAGGTATTTATATTTATTATTGGTTTGATAAAGTACTTAGTAAAATTCCCGGCTATGGAATAATAAGTGACACTTTAAATCAATTATTCAGAGATAAAAAATCATTCAGAAAGGTTGTATTGATAGATAGGTTAAATAACAGTATATTGGAAACTGGTTTTGTGACTGACGAATTTTTATTAAATGGGCAGCAGTACTATTCTGTATTCATACCTACAGGACCGAATCCAACATCAGGATTTATTATCAGTATTCAAGAAAAATCCGTTATTAAAACTAGTTCAAAGATAGATAAAGCCATGAAAAGTGTAATATCATGTGGTTCGGGAACAAACGATATATGGGGAGATGAAAATGTATAATATTTTAGATAAAACACCTGAGTTAAATACAGATGATATTAAAAAAAATTTATTACATGACGGTGGCTTATGTCCATGTTGTGAAAAAAGGATCAATAATCAATCTTTGTTGGCTTCATTTTCTAATGAGCATGGTGTATTTTATTATCTGATTTGTATGAAATGTCTTAATATGCTAAATAAGTTAGATGATACTTTAAAATCTAATAAAAGACAGTCAATAGAGATTAATTTGAATAATAATATTCATATATATGCTGCACTTTTAATGCAATCGGTTTCGCCTTTAGAAGAGTCAGAAGATCGAATGATTTCAGTGTTAAATAATAATCGTGCTGCATGGGTTGAAGATGACAAAATCTTCTTTGCCAAGCATTCTGATAAAAGATTTAGGTGTCGTCCTATTTTTTTTGGTGAGCTAGAGGAAACTTATATAGATAAACCACATTTAAAGAATGATGCTTCACAAAAAGGTATTCGATTTGCTCTGATTCATAATATAGGATTTGGACAGACTGTAAAAAGTTTTGTTAATGATATAAGTAATTATCCAATAGATGATGAAAATTTTGTCGCAGCGTTATTTATTGTATTGATACAGAAATTACCGCCTGATAAAGTGATGGATATTTATAAGGATATAACTGAGCGTAAGGCTATATTTAAAGATATAGATAGTTTGAAAACTTTTTATTAACCAATTATAGGTATTCATTATGACAGATTTTCCAACAGTTGACGAACTAATAAGACTAGCAAAAGAAGATCCTGAAAAACTAGACGAAATACATAAAGAAATGGTTAACGAAATTATCGAACGTCAAACGGATGAAAATATGAAGATTCGACTGATTGCTCTTCAAAGTCGAATCGATAGAATACAAAAAAAATCAAATAACCACTTACAAGCGTCATTAAAGATGATTAATTTGATGAACGATAAAGTTAATGAATTAAACTATGTCTTTAAAAATGGTCATTTACCTAAAAAAATAAATTCTGCTATTATACTAAAATTCCCTGATTAGAGGGAATTTTTTTTAGTTTTCGTTTGTTTTGGTTCAGGCAATGTTTCACCTAGATATTTTATATGTGTCAGCTTAGTTTGTGGTTCATCATCATAAGTATTATGTTCTTTAACTTTACCACTTATGTAGAATTTATCTTTAGAGGTCATAAGATCTTTTTCTTTGTCACCGTCAAACAATGGCTTTCCACTGTGAAAGCATGTGAGATTATTCTCACTTTCATCTCTAAAGACATAGAGAATATAAGGTCCATATCCACTGTCTCTAATAAGGGCTTTTTCAAGTGAAACATGAAAATTCGATTTTTCATTTGGAGTTCCTACAAATGATCGACTTTTTTTCTTTTCTAAAAGATCTTGTTTTGCTTTTAATCTTGCCATTTGTTCTTGCATCCTTTTAGCTTCTAATGTCAAATGACGATCATGTGCTTCTTTAAATTCAACAGATTCAAAAACTATATGTGGATTAGAAGTATATTTTTCCTGAAGAACAAGCTTGTAATTCCAAATTTTATTTTGACCAGTATCATCCAATTTTAATATTGATTGTTTAAATTCTTCTACTTTTTGATAAGTATTCTCATCTATATTGAGATATATGTTGTTACGCATATCAATCATTTGGTTATAATATGGTTTATCATTGTAAAGTTCCATTAAGTCTGAAGTTGCCAATCTTTGAAGCATTTTTTTTGACTCTGGGTATAGATCTTCACCTTTGAAATAAAAGGCAAGTAATTTATCAGGGTTATAGATAGATTTTCCATAGTTGCTATCACGATGGTGTTCGAAGTCTTTAAGTTTAAAAAATGATTCATAAAGAGCTATATTTTTTGGGTCGGTATCAGATGTATAACTTTTGAGACACACACGTCCAACTTGTAAGAATTCTTTAGTTTCTTCATTCATGACAACAAAAGCTGTATTACGATCTCTTTTTATTCCACAGTGTTCACAATCACATAAATCAGTATGACGATATTTTTCAGGTATAGGATATTGTGAACGTATTTCTATAAGAATATTGCCAATATTAGTAGGTTCAATAATACCAACAAATTTCCATCCAGACAAAACTGGAGGTTCACCCATTACCTCGATTTGTAAATATTCAGCTTCTTTGAATAGTCCCTTTTCTTTAGGATCGGGGGTAGCGATACCAAGAGAAGATTTTATATCAAGAGTTATTTCTTCAAGTCCAAGCTTTTGGGCTTTGTTATTTAATGCAATTAATTTACGAGATAAAGAATCATAATTTTCAGCAGGTATAGTAATTTTCATATTTTTTTTCCTAATTATATAATAGTATTATATCATAAAAAAGGATAAAAAAAACTATTGATATACAGAATTTGAACGTGAATATTTATACATATTATCAAACAAAGCTTTATCGAATTTATTTAAATTAGAATCTAACATGCCTTGATACAAATTTGAAACATTTCTATAATTATTAATTGTTTTATCAAGATCGGCTAACTGTTTATCAAATACAGAACTATCCAGAGTAAGAGGGTGTGTTTTTATGATAGCCAAAGTTTCTTTTATTGATTTATCTAGAAAGACTTTTTCTTCATCTGTAACGGTATATTCACTCATTTTTGATTTAAAAATTTTTATAAATATTTTGTCTTCGTCACTAAAATACTTGGCAACCTGTTCTTGTTCATAGTTGAATTTATTTTTTGTAATTTTTTTTATATTAAATGCATTTTGTTCCATTTCCTTTTTGACTAAATCATCTAGATAAAAATCGGAATTTTCATTATTAGGATCAAAATCTTTCTGAATTTTTTCTATTTTCATATTCATTGGTTTTAAGATTTTATCTTGTGATTCATCATAGTCTTTAATTTCCTTACTCATTTTTTCATATCGAGATACAAAGTCAGTGATATAAGCTGTATAAATATCATTATAAACAATATTAGGTGTTTTAAGTTTTTCAAGATAATTACTATTCAACATTAGTGGGCTTGTTTTCCATTCTGTTTTATTAGTGACTTTGGTAGTAGAAGATTGAATTGGTTTTTTTAGTTGTTCTGCGGACCATGCTGATACACTCATGGTTAACGGTACGATTATTACAATAGAATATAATATTTTATTAAACATAGTCTTTAATTAAGTTAATTTTATTGAAATAGTATAATTTATATTCAATTATTGTCAACAAAAAACCGCAATGTGAGCGGTTTATGTTTTAATCAATTAATTGATCTTCTGGTATATTATCAATGGGAATAATTGCATTATCTCCCCCTAGTAAATCTATTAATTCATCATCTTCAAAAATATCAAGATTAGTTCTAATTTCAGCTTCATTCATAGGCTCACTAGTCATTATAAACTCCTTTTCCAAGATTTTTTTTGTGTTTTTTCTATAGTAGGTTTTTCTTCATTTTCTGACTCTTCACCTTCAATTTTATTTGTTAAAAATGATTTAAGTGAATTATCAAGTTTTAAATTAGGCTCAATCGACATTCTTATTTTATTAAAAGCTCTATCAGCATCGGCTGCAGCTTTAAACAATTGATCAGGGCCTTTCATAATCGCTCTGTTAGCCCATCCAGCATCATAACTATCGTGATTATCATTAAATGATTTAACTAATTCATTATTATCCAAATTATAAAAGTTGCATAATCTTCTAGCAGAAAAGTTTGCTACAAGCTCTTCATAACCTCTAAAGGAATTATCTTCAGAATATCTATTGAGGCTTTCTCTATTTAATCTTTTTGGATGTCCAGTTGAATGACTCCATTCATGAAAGATTACAGAAAGTTCTGATAAAGAATCTCTAAACATAGAAGATTCAGATAAATAAATAGCATCAGCATAAGGAAGATAATAATTATCAGCACTGACATGTCTATACACTGTTGGTTCCACACTTTTTAAAACAACTTCTTTTAATTTTTTAATGTCTTCTTCATTGCTTAATTTTTCTTCATTTTCTTTCATGTATTTTTCCCATTTAGCCGGAATTGGACCTGTAAATTGAGCAATATTAAACACTTTAGTAAGTTTTGCACAACGTTTATAAAGAAATTGAATTTCACCTTCTTCATTACGCTTTAATTTATTTTTTCCATCGACTCCTTGAATAGGCTTTCCGTTAGCATCTAGTTCAAAAAGAGGGTGCATTTTCATTCCAAATCTTTGAACAATATAATGGCCTGTTGTTCCCTTTTCCATAGACATACCATTTTCAAAACCTTGTTTAGCTGTTAAGAAAAGTGGATGTTTATATTCTTCCTGCTTCATTATCCAATAGAGTAAAATTGAGTTTTCCATATTGAATTTAGTGCCTGACTCTGGATTCATATAAAACTTATTAAACACAGGATGTTCCCATAATGGAACTTTATCTTGATTTTCAACTAAATCTAATATCTTACTGGCAATATTTAATGTATAATCATCAACTTCTTCCTTGTATTTTTCAATAAGAGAATTTTTATCTTCATTACTTAATGGTTTACTACTTCCTTTTTTATAGGCCATAATTTAATCACTTTGTTTGTTTATATATCCATTATAACATATTTTTAAAAATATCTATAATTATTAAAGTGCATTTATAATAGATTCTCTAATGATATAAGCATCATTTTCTGCTCTATGAGTAATAATGAAACTACTTAGTCTTGATTTTTCTTTTTTATATTTTTCAATATCGAAGGGAAGTATATAAATACTTTCTATTTCAAAAAAACGCTCCAATTTTGCTGCTTTAAATAATTGATCAATCCAGAAAATTTCATAGGATGCAGCATCTGAGAATATTACCGTGTCCCTTAATTGATTATTTAGTAGAGTAGCTGCTTCATGAGCACTTTTCCCAAGATGTAATGATTCGCGTGAGATATTATGGATTTTTTCAGCTTTTTTACACCAATGTGTCCAATTTTTCTCAGGTTTTATTAAAAAACCAAATGAATCTTCATGAAGTGAAACGCCAACTTCAATAGGGTAACTGTTGTCTGCAAGGCCACTTGCTTCACAATCAATAATAACAATGTCGCGTATATTAAATTTGTTTAAATCCATTATTAAATCTCCATTTCTTAGTCAGTATTGTAGTCAACATTTTTCCTAATTTTCATTATACATGTGTTTAATTTCTTTTCAATAATTATTATATAATAAGCATTTTTATAACATTCAAACCATCGATATCGAATATAAAATCTTGATTTAATTCAATGTTGTACAAATTTTTGACTACTGATAATTTCATTTGATGAATAGACATAACAGATGCATTATCCAAAAAAGATTCTGTTACCATGTCATTGGCAAAATATCTCAAAACAGTTGTTTTATTATCAGCAAAAAAAGCTATTTTATAATATACATCAATAATTTCCTTATTATTATTACAGATAATAATAAGCTTATAATTAATAGAACTAATAAGTGGGTAAAATATTTCATAATGAGAATATAACATTTTTTTTAGATACTGACTAAAATAAACATTTAGTTTGTTTTTTCTTTTGTCCTTGATAAATAAAAAACTAGTTGGAAAATCAAATTCATATTTATTGGCTGATTTGAAGATTGTACAGCAAATTTCTTTATTATTTATTTTCGATTTATATTTTGATATATTTTTCATTTTGAACACTTTATTAATAGCTTGATGTGTAAAATAATTGAATTCCTCATAAGGTTTCATAATAAAAAAAAAGTTAATATTGAGATATTAACACTTTTTTTTTAGACAACAATAGAAATGTTTTAATTCAACTTAACTTTTGTTTTCTTCTTATGGATGGTTTACTGGCATCTTCACTTTTTACCAGCAATAGTTTTTTTGTTTTTAATACACTATTTAGATCTTGTTTAATAGTGTCCACAATATTTTTTAAATCTATAGTTTTGAGGTATATTTGGCACTCTCCGTTATCTATATTAAATTGGCCGCCAGAGGATTTAAAAGCAGCGATGAATTTTTTGAGTATTTGATCTTTTTCAATATGTCCACGAATTAAATTTTTATCTTCTAAGGTGAATTCATTAAGGATCTTGCTCTCTAATTGATTAGTTACATAAAAATTTTTGAAGGTTTCAGAAATAATTTCATTTTTAAGTTTTTCATCAAGAACTGTATTATTTTCAATTGTATTCAAAAGATGTTCAGCAATACCACCATTTTGTATCCAGATTTTTTCTTTTCCAAACATATCTTCTTCAACAATAATTGTTGGGTTTTTATTTTGATTAAATTCTTCAAGATAATAATTTTCATCTTCAAGTCTTATGTTTGACTGAAATACTCTTTTGACAGATGTTCCATATTCTTTAATAAGTGTTTTTACATTGGTCAATCCATTGATACCTTCGCCTTGATCCAGTAAGTTAGTGCTGAGATATAAATCTTTGCCTGCTTTCATTTTTTGAATATGTATTGTCATGATATGAGATTTTATTTGTTGTAATATATATTATTATACAATAAATTTATTGAAAAGCCAAAAGAACCCTGTTATAATAGCCCAATCAAATGGAGTGAAAGAAAAAATGACTACTTTTATTAAGAGTTTTTTAATTAACACTAAAGATTTAGATGAAAAAAAGATACTGATTAAACAAAATGAGTCACGATTTGTTAATCAGATTGAACGATCAAAATATATTGAAGAATTAAAGGCTGCTTTATTATTGATTTGTATTTTAATGACCTTTGGCACACAGTTATTAATGGATAGCAACATTATTCAAGTTTCTGATTTTACGTTAAAAATTGGGAATTTTACATGGTCCGGTTTTGCTTTGGCAAATATAATGCATTTTAGCTATTTTCATTTAGCGATGAATATGTTTGCATTGATTTTCTTTTTTAATAGATTTTTCTTTTCTGATTGGAAAATGCTCTTGAGTATTATTATTTTGTCATCTGTGGGATCAAGTGTCTTTTCGCTTATCTTTGCACCACCTGATTCAATTGTTATCGGTGCATCTGGATTTTTATTTGGATTGATGTCCTTCTACATGATGTATCTTTATGATATGAAAAAAATATATGATGAAAAAAGTTATAATACATCACCACTAAAGAGGTTTTTGTTAGTTCAAGGTTTATTATGTATTATAATTAATTTTATTCCACAAGTTGCTTGGTTTGCTCATTTAGGTGGAGCATTAGTTGGGTTTATGATGTACTTTTTAGTTAAAAACAAGCTTGATTTTAGTTATGAATCTTTTGTTTTGACTTATTATAAAATTTAAGAGGAAAATATGAATATTATTAATAAAAAAATAGGCAATTATTTTGTTGAAGACGAAATTGAAGCAGGTATTATGTTAACTGGTGCTGAAATTAAATGTATCTTGGATAGAGGTATGGATATTAATCAAAGCTTTGTTCATATTGATCCTGCAGGTGAAGTATGGTTAGTAAATAGTAATATTCCTATGATGGCATCGGTTGTAGGTATTGAACATTTTGATCCTGTTCGTACTAGAAAATTACTTTTACACAAGAAAGAAATTTTTAAAATGAAGGGTATGGTAGCTGAAAAGGGGTATACTATTGTCCCTAAGAAATGTTATCTTAAAGGAAGAAAGCTTAAATGTTTGATTGCAGTTGTTAAAGGTAAGAAAATTTACGATAAGCGTGAAGATATTAAAGAACGTGAATCTAAGCGTGAAGTAGATCGAGCAATGAAAAGTAAGTTAAAAAATGGATAAAGCCACCATGAGTGGCTTTTTTTAAATTTTTAAAAATAAAACTTTATATAGTATTTTTAGATAGTGGTTTAATTTTATTTTCCGTCTTTTTATCTAAATCATCCATATATTTGATAATATTGACTAATACACTACTTTTAGTAAGTTCAATAGCCTTGTAATGAGTTCTTGCATAATTTAACACATCAGATAATTTTTCTTTAATTTCTGATTTTGGTTTATCCTTATTTCTTTCAATAACATTGAAAGCGGCTTCACGTTCAAATTCAGATACTAAGATAATATCGGATGTTTTGGCTATTTCATTTATTTTTTCTTTTATATACGTTGATCCATTTTCACTTGATGGTGTTCTAAACAAAATAAGATCATTGTCTTTTGCATGTTGAATAGCCTCCATCATAAGTTTAATACCTAATTTTCGTCCGTAATACTGCTCAGATACTTCAATGTATGAAACATAAGCGGCAAGCCCTTTAGGGTACGAATGATACATAGAAGCATCGATGATACTTGTTATTCCAGCTATTTCAAAATCATTATGAGCTACAATAGCTGTATATTCTTTATCTCTATTTTGAGAAAAATAATTAAGACTGTAATGGTTCATTAATGTAGACATAATATTATAGTTATCTTCTAATTTTAACAGATTACTGATACCAGTAAAATTGTCTATCGTTGCATCCACTTTTTTAAATTCTATATTATTTTTGTTTTTTAGATTTAGCATTTGTTGAATTGGATCTTTTGTAAGCAACATATTGAATAGATCATCTTTTTTTAGAATATCTATAGTTTTTTCCATTTTCTGATTATTTTCGATATGAGCTATTTCTCTCTGAGATGAATAAGGAGCATCGTATGGGAATTTTTTTAAAGGTGTATCGTTTCCCATTCCGTATTCATGAGAGAAAATATCTGATACTACCGGATATTCATCTAATGGTATTGTTTTTAAAATTTCTAAAGCACTAGCTATGTCAAGCGTAATTATTTTTCTTTCTAATGCTTTGCTGTTTGACAGCTTATTAAAAGTATTGTTTATATTTTTAAATAAATAGTTTTCAAAAATTTCAAGTTCATGATCTTTGATTTTATGTTTGATTGTATTTTTTTTATTTTTTGAATTCGGCAATGTAATCACGTAATAATAATCATTTTTATTAGAATCTAAAGATTTTACAAATTCATTTTTAGTATGATTTTCAAAATAATATGACTCTAAACATTGAAATAATATAGCATTTACGTCATACGTAAGCTCGCTGACATTATATTTCCCTTTCTTCATGTTTATATTATTTTCTTTAATATAAGTTTCTACAATTTTATTTTTTAGTTTCTCATACATTATTTTTAATCTTCCTAGTGTTGATTTGAATAGGGGCACTATAACTGTTTTGAAAATCTTTAATAACTTCATTCACTGTTTTAAGACCTTGCATATGAAATTCAATTTTTTTCTCATAATCATTACCATACAACTCCGATACACGATCATAATTGATAGAAATTTCTGATATTTTAGCCATGGTGGGTTTTACTCTTTCGTAAAATTCATCGTATTCTTTTTCATTTTTAATATTAGTAATTATTTTTGAAAACTCACTAAAGAAACCTTCATCGGATGCATTTATAATTACAACGTTCTTTGTTCTTAAAACAATATTATCTATATTTTCTTTCATGTAAGAATGACCTTCGCTGGTAGAACTTGAACGTAGTAATATCATTTTATTTTTGTTAGCATATTCAATTGTTTTTTTCATAAGTTCGAGACCTAATCCATTTCCTCTAAATTGTGATGCAACTGCAATGTAACTAGAATAAGCCATATACTTTCTTGCATAATACTGGTCTTTATTTTCTTTTTCATGATCATCAAAATGACTATAAGTAGCAATACATGAGAGTCCAGCCACTTGACTTTTATTATAAGCAATAATAAAAGTTCTATTAATATTACTATCAAAATTAACAAAAGATAATTTATTCAGTTTTTTTAAATTGTCTTGTAAGGTGCTTTTAATTTGGTATTTTTGATGTTTATTCCAGTTTTTTTCGTAATGACCAATACAGTGTAGTTTTGAAAAAACTTCGTATATGTTTTCACTTGTTGTCTGTATGGTCATGAATTCTATTTCTTTTTTGTTAACAAGATTTAATTTTCTTTTAACCGCAGAATCTTCATAGATAAGATTATAAATAGGATCAATTTCTTTTAGAGTTGTAATAAGTTTTTCATTGTCTATTTTTATATCATATTTTATAGGAGCTTTATCATCGTATTTAAGATATCCTAAATTTAGAAAAGGTTCACATTTTTCATCAGTATGATACTGTATAGTGGTAGTTTCACTGTCTTCGTTATAACGATAGGTAGCTTTAAAATCTCCCTCAAAATAATAAGAATTTAGCATTTCATTTAAAAAGGGAGTAAGTGTTTTATTAAGTTCTAAAAAGAGACTGTCAGTTATATTTTCAAAGTTACCATGTATTATTTGATAGGCTCTAATAATATCTTCTTCGAATTTAATGAGTGGTGACATAATAAGTTATGGTGTGTTTTTTATATTATACAATATTTTGAAATTTAATCAAAATACGATATTTATTTGAAATTTTGAGACTATCCAATTTTCTTTGAATTTTATTGTGGTTTTATTTTTTGTCGTATGCTGGCTTTATCTACACATTCTTTAAAGGTTTTGTCTAATTCTATTTCCACAAGTGACTTATCAACAGAATTAAAGGCTCTCATTTGTGTTATCTTATCTTTAAAAATTGATAGGCTTTCATTAAAAGGTCTGATAAGTTGTGGAACATCTATGTCTTTAGCCTCATAATAAATAGTTTCACTTTTATTTTTAAACAAGACTTCAATAAGCTTATAGGCATAATCATTTTTTTCGTTATCATGAATGACAGTAACATCAGGATATTTTTCTTCTATCTTGTTAAATTTTTTAGATAAATAATTGGCACCATCCTCAGAGAATCTTGACATCAGCACCACTCCTTGCTCTAATGTAACATCTTTAAGCATGGCTTCAAACAGTTGACTACCAATATTAAGTCCTCTGAATGATTTTGCGACTGCGATACTTTCAACATAATCAAACTTATTAAAAGCTTCAATTTCCAGAGCCTTTAGGTAATAGCTATTGTCAGTAGCTAATAATCCGGCAATTTCTGATCCATTGTGGGCTATATAAATACTTTTTGCTGTTTTCATAGTAGATAGGTATCTTAAATCATAATTGGTAGCTAAATGGTTTACTATTTGATGAGTAGGAGTTTTATGAAAATCAGACAAAATATTAGCAATATCTTTTAATTTAAGTCCATTGCAATCAATTCGTTCTATATTTATTTCTTTTTTATTTTGAAGCAGTAACATTTGTTTAATACTATTTTTTTCGAAAACAGTTGAATAAAAAGGATTTGAAGATTTTAACTGGTCAATTACTGATGTCTCAGTATTTGTCATTATATTATCGGTAAGACTCATTGCTTTTAAATTGTAATTTTTTTCAAATGTTGGAATATTTTTAAATCCTGATGATTTTATTGAATTTTGTATTTCTACTGCTAGTAACATGGATGGATCGATATTGAGGTAGTTGTTTGCATCAAGGTCTTTTATACTTATAATATGACCTTCCACAGTCATTATTTCACTATTCATCTTGGCATTTTTCAATAATACTGGTATCTTATATCCATCATCAGTTATTCTCAAATGGACAGCACTGTACAAGTCTTTGAAATAATAAGAATCTAAGTAATTATAAAGAATAGTATTTATGGAATTCATATCATTAAGGTTTAATTCTGTCTTACCAGTGAATTTTGTATATTCATTGTAGATATCGTTGGTTACTTTTATAAAGTCCATAAAAATTTAAAAAGTTATTTTATATATTTTATCATATTTTCAAACTTTTACTAACATTTGTGAATGGCATATTTTATTTTTTCAAACACGATATTTATGTTTCCTAGTTTTGATTTGAATTTTTGTAAGATCTTGCTGATCTTTTTTTACATGAGAATCAATAATAGAATCATACTCATTCATTATATCAATTTCTAGTAGGTAATCTTTTACATCTTTTTTCATGCTTTCATAATTTTGTGTGATAGCTGATATTTTTTGTATAATCGGAATAAACTCCTTTAAAAATGTATTAAATTCACTAACACTGTTTATGTTTTTAAAATTATTTTTAAATCTTAGAAAATTGGCTTCGTCACAATGATTTATAATACACACATCCTTTCTTTTTTTTACAAGTTCATTAGCATTGTCATATAAGTATTTCTTACCTTGGAGGGTAGGACTACTTCTAACCATAATCATATTTTTTTCTTTAGCATAGTCGATGGATTTGTTCAAAAGTTCTAGGGCTATACCATGGCCTCTAAATTGACTGGCGACAGCAATATAACTATTGTATGTGATATGCTTAGAAGCATAATATACTTTTTCTTCATATATATTGTTTAACATTGTGTAGTTACACATAGATGATATACCAACAATTTGATTATGATTATGAGCAACAATATAATTTCTTGTAGTTGAATGATCAAATTTAACAAATTCTATCTGATTTAAATATTTTAAATTATCTTCCAAAGAACCAATATATTCGTAATTTGCAAAATCTTGGTTCCAATTTTTTTTATAGTTTCCAATTTTATGTAATTTAGAGAATTTATCAAAAATATCTTTTTCGTTAGCTGTTACAATAGTATATTCAATATCATGTTTTTTAATAATATTTAGTTTTTGTTTTAACGCATCAGTTTCAAAAATAAGATTGTAAAAAGGATCAATTTCTTTGAGATTTTGTTTTATAATCTCGGTATTTATTGGTGGATAATGGATAGGTTCTTGATTTGAGTAATACTCAGAATATTCTAGTCTAATAAAAGGAATAGCTTCATAGTTCTCATGATATATAATTTGATTAAATTCGCCATTATATGTTTTTTTTGAATGATAGGACGCTTTAAAATCGTTTTCAAAATAATAAGAATTTAAAATATCTATTAAGAGTGGCGTTAATTGTTTATTTAAATGAATAAGTAAATCATTGTTGCATTTTTCTACTTTTCCGTAAGATTCCTGAAAAGCGGCAATAATATCTTCCTCAAATTTAACCAGATGTGAAGTCATTTATTTATATATTTGTTTTTAATCATTATACAATAAAACAAAAAATTAGCAAAAAAAACCAACTCAGAGTTGGTTTTTATATTGTAGTTAAAGTTCCATACCTTCAAAGTCTTCTGGATTAATGTTTTTATTGTGAATAAATTTGTTGAAGTCCTCAAATCCACCAACATGTTTTTCATCCACTAGAATTTGTGGAACTGTTCTAAATGGTTTCCCCACAAGTTCAATGGCTTCTTCCATTGAAATGTTTTGACCAATTATCTTGTAATCATAATCTATATTTTGTTCTTCTGCCAAACGTTTTGCACTCACACAATATGGGCAAGTTGTTGTTCCTATAATGATTGCTTTCATAACGTCTCCTATGTTATTTCAATATCACAATTATACCATGTAAAAATAGTATTTCAAATCACTCTTGTAAATTATTAAAGTCAGAATTTGAGTTATTATAATTGTCGGTGTATATACGACCATTGTCATTTACGTTTTGGCAAAGAAATTGTATATTGGTCACACTTGATTCATAACTGGAACTCTGTATATAGCAATATGGGAACACATGGGTAATTGTTTTATATGTATTTTGCGTATAGACATCATTTAAGTCTCTTTTTCCTATCAAATTAACAATAAACATACCATTTGGATTAATAATTTTCTTAATTTTAGATATATATTCAACAGTAGATAGATGTTCAGGAATTGATTTTGATGAAAGAAAGGCATCTAACATGACAATATCATATTTTTTAGTAGTCGTATTTACAAAAGATCGACCGTCATCAGCAACGAAATCCCCATTAATTTTTTCACGCAAAAAATAATCTTCTGCAATGTGTTTTATAGCAGGATCTATATCGACATAGGTAAAATAATTACTTTTAATATCTTTTGATAACACAAAACCACCAGCACCAATAACTAATATATTTTTGTCTTGTATTTTCATTTGTTTGAAAAGAATATCATCAATCAACTTTATATACCCATATTTTTCGTTATTAACAAGTATAGAGCTATTTGATTGATTGCTCTTAAAAACTTTAGTTTTAGATTTTTCCCAACGTAAAACTTCATAAGAGGCGTATTGATTGGTAGCCACATAGCTTAACTTTTCATAGCTGACATTGAACCAGTAAATTATTATAGCCATAAACACACCCAATATTGCATATACAGACTTTAAGCTTTTGAATCCATTAATAACAAGATTAAGTGATAATAGTAATAAAGAAGTAAAGAAAATTGTAAAAGAAACGCCAAAAAATTTAAGTACAATATTGGTAGTTATGATAGCTCCAAGAAAAGAGCCAATTGTACTCAGAAACAATACATTACCACTAATTTCAGAAACGCTATCACCTTTTAGATAATTTGTCATAATAGGTATAGTTTGACCTAGCAAATAAGTAATAGGTGCAATTATGATAAAACAGTAAATTATCATGATAGTATAAGCAGTAAAATGTTCAGATAAAATTTTAAAATAGGCTTCCAAAAATTGAAAAGATAAGAACAAACCGCCCATTATGGCTGCAATAAAAAAGTTCTTGGTGAGTGTATATTTAGGGTTGTTATTTTTACTGCCTCCAATTTTATAGCCTATCGCTAAAGCAATAAGAAATACACCAACGATCCAGCTTACTACTTCTACACTATTGCCTACAAAAGGCGTCATTTGTCTTATATAAAGCATTTGATAAGCTAGACTGACAAACCCCTCTATAAAAAGAATCGTTGATACATAAAGTGTGTTTTTTGAAATCATAGTAGTCTCCTTGTCAGAAAATTAAACCATATATCATTAAAAATACAATAAATTATAATAAAACTATAAAAATATATAATATTTTAATTTTTATTGTAATATGCTATAATGATAAAAAACAACCTATTTATTATTATGAATATATCCACTACCATCACAAAAACACTTGAAGAGTTTAATCATCAATATCATCAAACTAACCCCATTGGCCGTATTATAGAAGCTTTTGAAAAGTCAGATTTGAAGGCCGATACTGAGTTTCCAATACCTTCTGTTGATTATGGAAAAACAGAAAAAATTAATCTTATCATTGAAGGTCATCCAAATAAGGTATTGGTTAATTTATATAGAATGGACAGTGGCAGTTATGAAGTAAATGCATATGAGGCAGTCATGTTAAAAGAAACAAACAAAAAACGTTCAAAACTGAAACCTTAAGTAGTTTTTCATAATTACTAAATAAAAAAAGGCTCCATATAGGAGCCAAGGGTTTGGGGCTGGGGTGGGTATTATTATAGTTATTTCTTTATAAATGTTTCACCATAGTTATAAACGAAAGGCTCAAATTTCATGATCCAGTTCACACCATGAGCCATTACACTATTATATTCTTCCATATTTTTGTATACTTTCTGATATGAATCAGATTCGGTATATTTGTTGCCCAACACAGTAGGAAGTAATATTAATAATAAAATCAGCACAGCAACAACAATATTGGAATAGCGAGATGGCTTGGAAACCCTACCATACATAAATTTTTCAGAAACAGCTTTAATCAATATAAAGAAGTTAATGAATGCAAATAGCAATGATAACAATAATGCTATAGGTGGAACAATCATGGCTTTCACTAATGAAGAACCTTCATCAGAAGATAAATCTTTTTTCAAAAATTCTTTTGCAAGACCACGACCAATTTCTTCTGAATGATTTTTTATGATTGTGTTATCATCATCATTCATTCCACGTAAAGCATATTGACCATACACATTGTCAAAATACAAATTACCTAATTTTTCACGTAACATTTTCTTAACATTAGGGTTTGCATAAAACTCATCTTTACTTTCAATATTAGAAGGCAATGTAAAGCCATATTTTGTTTTCATAGCAGTATTACCGCTATCATACTTATCAGAAACAGTTCCCTGCATAGCCGCTTTTAAGCTATCTTTATTAGCTGGGTTGAAATTTCTGGTCAATATAATACCATGTTTTTTCTTAACTTCATCTTTAATCAATTGCTTTAATTTTGGAGTGTTAACATATTGTTCATAAGACATTCCAATGTAAGCACTCATATCATGCTCTTTCCTATACATCCAACGTAGTTTCTTCTCCATATCGGAATAAGAAGAATCAGTAATAATACCTGCTTTTCGAACATCAACTTTACGTTGTTCATTCAATACATCATAGTTTCTATACAATTCATCAGTTTCTTTATAAAAACGAGCATACATTTCAGCATATTTAGAAGTATTTTTTTGAACTTCTACGGCAAAAACATGAGCAGCTATTTTTTCTTTATTGCTTTTGATATAATTTTGGACGGTATCGTTATTAATCATAAACAATGAAATATTAGAAATAAATGTTTTTGATTCTGGTAAATCTTTAATGGTTTCATTATATGGAACACTATTTAATTGCAGGGCACCATTAATTAGACCTTGTTTTAATAAAAACAAATCGTTCATTTTCTCTCTAGTTTCAAGACTTGAATTACTGGCTAGACTATTTACGGCCTTCTCTTGTGCAAAGTAGAATGCGGGATAAGTGATTGCTGCAACAAGCATCATTATAATTATCTTTTTAACAACAATGATGTTTTTACCTTGAATAATTTTCCAAAATATAAAAGTAAAACCAAAGGCCGCTAGAGAGCGACCTAATATTTCTACTGTATGAATGTCATCTAATGATACCTGAGTGCTGGCTGTGTTTAATAATATAAAGTTGAAAACGAATTCAGCAGATACATAGATCATATTGATCAGAATCATTACATAAAACATTTTTACATCTCCTTACTCAATTGGAATAATCATAACTTCTTTATTAATAGGTTTCTCAACAACTAATTGGCTAGTCACATTAGGCACAGTATTATTAACTGGTTTAGCCACTACAATGACTTTTTCTTTTACAATAGAAGCTTTTTTTGTTGGTGTAACTGTTGCTTGAATACTTTTGTTTGTGTTAGACTTGGCGTCAAGAACCGGAGCCTTTTTAACTGTCTTAAACCCACCCACGTTTTGATTGACAGGTGTTTGTGAAGGTTGATATACTCTGGCCTCTTTATTGATTGGTGCAGCCTTGTATGGGTTCTCAGCCCATGGAGCGGAATACATTGAGCATCCACTCAAAACACTTACAACAGATATAACTGTAGCATAAATTAATTTTTTCATAGTGATTTCCCCAAATCCCAAATATGTTTACAACAAACCCAAATAAATAAAAGTGTATCAATTTAAACTAACTAAAAACGTTCCCCAACGCTTTTAATTGATTATAATGATAATTAAAAAAAGAATATTTGTCAATAATTAGTTTTTTATAAAAGTCAATAAAAACATCCAATTATGTTTGTTTTTAAAGCATAATAATCCTGTAAGCCTTATGGCATAAGGCTTGTAGTGGTTGTAGGTTAAAAAAACACTATATGTAGTGTTTTTATTATTCTGACGAACGGTAGTTTGATTTTGTATTTTTGGTATTGACTTCGACCTAGACTATGAAAAATAAGGACTTTTTAAGCGTATTTAGCCTAATGTCTTAAATTTATATTGATGCATAATCTTATTGATTATTAAATATCTAGCACTTGCTATAAAGCAGAAACTGTCTTAATACTTAAATTTTTAAACACATTATTCATCTGATATTTTTTCATTTATTTAAATAGGCTTATTTATAGACAAAAGCTTTTATTATGAGAAATAAACCTTGATTAACGTTTATATATAAAGTATAATGTGAAAATTAGGAGATATAAAATGAACAAATACATGACAATTATCCAGCAACCCGTTCAGCAGCCCCAACCACAATGGGGATGGCAGCCTATTGCCTGATTTCTGGTGAACTGAGATTATCTCGAAGGCCGGAAATCATTTTCTGGCCTTCAAGGATAAAAGTCTATTAGACCCTTGAAGGAAACTTCAAGGGTTTTTTTATGTCTATAATTGATAGGTTTTCGTTCGACCTTAAATAATGTAAGTTGTTGATTTAAAAGGAAAAAATGTAAAAATAATTTAAAATATATGTTGACAAGTGAAAAATTAGTTGGTAAGATGTAAAACATGAAGAGTTAACAAAGAAACAAAAAAATGGGGTTTCGTTTAAAGGTAGGACGCTTGGCTTTGACCCAAGAGACCATGGTTCGATTCCATGAACCCCAGCCAGATTATAAGACAGTGTGTAATATCAGCGGTAGATGGCTCTGTTAGGAACGGAGAGGCCGTGGGTTCGATCCCCACCACACTGACCATTTATATAGATAACGATACAGGTTAGTGGTGTAATGGCTAACATATCGGCCTCCAAAGCCGTAAGCTCTAGGTTCGAATCCTAGCTAACCTGCCAAATTTAGTTAACAGTGTGTAATATCAACGGTAGATGGCTCTGTTTGGAACGGAGAGGTTGTGAGTTCGAATCTCACCACGCTGACCAATTTGTAAAGATGTAATTTAGCTCTCGTCTAATGGTAGGACACTAGGCTTTGAACCTAGTAATTGTGGTTCGAGTCCACGGAGCTAAGCCAATTTAATCTAGCTGTAATATCAATGGTAGATGGCTCTGTTTGGAACGGAGAGGTTGTGAGTTCGAGTCTCACCAGTTAGACCAGATTAATATAGGTTAGTGATTGTAATGGCAACATGCCGGTCTCCAAAACCGTGCGATCTAGGTTCGAGTCCTAGCTAGCCTGCCAAATTTAAGTTTTCAGTGTGTAATATCAGTGGTAGATGGCTCTGTTCGGAACGGAGAGGTCGTGGGTTCGATCCCCACCACACTGACCAATTAATATTTTATGTTGGGGTTTGGTGCAGTTGGTTAGCACGCGGTCCTTTGAAGTCCGAGACACTGGTTCAAGTCCAGTAACCTCTGCCAATTTAAAATAGGGGTGTCGTATAGTGGTTAGTACGCTTGGCTCTGACCCAAGAAACTGTGGTTCAAATCCACACACCTCTGCCAATTTTCTTTATCTGTATAAAACAAATAATGTTGGGATGAAAAGCTTATTGATTCAAAACCTACTAAATAGAACAAATTAAAAAAAGAGCATTTCAATGCTCTTTTTTTTTGCTTCTACAAAAATAATGTATTCAAAAATAAAGAAAATAATTACGGTTTAAAATTATTTTTTATTTTGGGAATATTTTTAATACCCCATCCACTATCTTGTATTGAGATAACAACTTCTTTTATCTTGTCATAATCAGGAGTGTCTTTTAAGTTAGAAACAATGACTGCTTTTTTTATTTTTTCATCCATTAATAATGCATATTCTTTTATTTTATCATAAGACCAAGCACCATCACGAATATCTAATAATTCTTTAGCATCAGGTCGCTTTACTTTATAAACTCCTTCTGTAATACATTCATATCCAACTCTCATAAGCCTTACTAAGTGCATAGCGTTCTTTGTATCATAACCAAATTTTTCTTCAATCAGATTACGCACTGTATTTTTTCTGTTTTCTTTCCATGCAGTATAAGCTTTGTATTTTACTTTTGCAGTTTCATAAGCTTCTTGTTTAAATTTCAATATTAATATAGGCTGTTCATTTCTTTCTGCTTTCTGTCTATTAATATTGTGTTCAAAATTGAAAGGTTTTGAACGCTCGGATGCGATTAATCCAAATATACCTGAACCATAATGTGCCATTTTATAGTTAATTGGAAATCTTTCTTCAAATCTTAAATCATTTTTTAGTATTTTTTCTTCTGTAAAATTTTGAATAAGTTCAAGAAAATCAGTTTGTTTTGGATTTTCTAATTCTTCTTGATTAATAAATTTGTTGTGACTTTTCATTTTTGTTAATTCTTGAATAGCATAAGCACTTGTAGTATTAGCCATTTTTTTAGTAAGAAATATTTCTCTGTTTTCTCTTAAATATTCATATTCAGGAGTAGTGATTACTATATCATTTTTATCAACATACAAAGTTTCCAATATATTAGGGTTGTTACTACATGCGAGTTCTACGAAAAAATTTAATTCAAAAAGTTTAGTATCTTCTTCTGTTGGATCGATCCATTCCTTTATATTGTTAAAAGGTGTTGTTATATCTTCACGACTACCAAGAAATATACCACGAAAATCTATATCTGATGATGCAACATTTGTTCCATAAGCCAATGAACCCGCATAATGCTTTACCAATATTTTTTTATTCATCAATATATCCTCATTGTTGATATTATTTTTATATATTGTACCATAATTTTAAAATAGGAAAAAATAAATGTTCGGATTATTTGGTAAAAAACACAGTGTTTCCATCTCTCATGTTAAATATAAAACGCTCGCAACTATATTTATAATGCCTGATAATGATAGTCTTAAATCTTTTTTATCTGAATACTATCATCTTGAAAATTTTAAAATCACAGTGAATTTGAGTTCCAGCAAATTAAATATTGTAGAAGCTGCCGAGATTTATAATTTGAATCCTTATCTGCAAAATATCAATGTAAATGATATTGTTGTCGAAGATGTCAATGACTTATTGTCACAATATAATATAAATAGTTATCAAAAAGAATTTGTTTCTATTTCAAATATATTTGACTATGATGCTGATTTTGTTATTTTTGTTACAAACCCAAATAAAGAGAGTGGCGAAATTTCAACAACTGAATGTCATTTCCCCAGCTTCGAATTGATGAAAAAACATATGAACATGCTTCACAATGCTGGCATTGTATACACGTATACTGTTAATCCTAATGTAATTACTGTAAAAGAATATTTAGCCTTGTTAAATTTTAGGAATAAATTTAATGTAAAAGAAAATTTTAAAACAGCAATGGATATAAGCCAGTTTATTATAGATGGAAGAGTACTATCAGGAGTCGAACTCAAAATAAAAGAGAAAAAAGAGATCACTTAAAAGAGGCATAAGCCTCCTTTTTAAGAGAATTTCAATTTTAAATTCTTACCATATTCTTCCAAATTATCTAAAACTTTTTGATAAGAAATATCTTGATATTTGTCATTTGTTCTTAACTCTTTAATTTCTTCGAAATATTCGTCAAATGTGAAATTAACACTATCTCCAACTTTTCTGAATAAGCGGTCTTGACAATGTTTATGCCATTTTTCTTTATAAAAATCAGGTAGCTTATCAAATAAATCAGGATAATTTCTAGCAATTAATCGATGAACCAGATCATTATAGCGTTTGTCTTCAAATGCACCATCATTGAGATACTTATTAATATTGCCTTTGGCTAAATCTTGATGAAAATAGCTAAATCTCTTTTTATCTGCATTTGAAGCAAATCCATTATATATTCTAATATCAACATCTAAATTTTTTTGTTTTTCGTCAAGCGATTTCAAGAAATCAGGATCATAATATACTTCAATAATTTTTTTCTTGAAAGCTTCTTTATTTTTATTAACAAACTTATAACATTCAATAATGTTTTCAAGGTTGAGTCCAATTTCATTATATAAAGCATCTCGACTTTTTTTATCAGGATAAAGTGAAATAACAAAATCAGAGCTTATAAGTGCAGGACATTTATTAATTGTGACAGTGTGTAGAGCAGGTCTTGATTCATCAAGCATTTCCAGTTCTTCTTTTTTAGCATAAAGCTTGCTTTTAACTGTTGTGGCATCTTCATTAAGAATTTGTTGAAGCTCTGATACCGGCCTGCTTAGTCTTACACAATACATTTGATTTTTATTAGCTGGATTTTCTGTAATGGGCATTACAAAATCAACATATTTGGTATCAGAGCCAAAAAGAGCATTAGCTTCAAGAATAGGTTTTCCACACATTAGTTCTTGTGATAGAGGACCTTTGGAACGCTGATTTAATAGTTTTTCAAATAATTCAGGAGCCTTTTTCTTTATGATTTTAGCAATACCAATAGTTGCACGAACATCAGACAATGCATCATGAGCAGCTTCATGGACAATTCCATTTTCTTTACTGAGATCTTCAAGTTTATAACTTACTTTACCATCTCGATTACCTAATTTTATGATTCCGGGGTATAAAGCAACAGCTAGACGAATAACATTAATAATGTCCCAGCGAGAACAACCATTTTTATATTCGCGTTCATAAGGATCAAATAGATTTCTGTATAGAGAATTACGAGTGACCTCATCATCAAATTGAATAGTATTGTAGCCTAGACTACAAGTGTTAGGCTCTCTCATTTCTTTTTCGATAATTTTAATAAATTCATATTCGGGCAACCCTTTTTCATTGACCTCATCTGGTGTGATTTTAGTAATCATGCAGGCAATGGGAGCAGGAAGAGTATCTTCTTGCATTTTAGTATAAATCATGAGAGGTGAACCAATTTCGTTAAAATCTTCATCTGTTCTTATAGATGCAAACTGTGAAGCACGATCACGCTTAGGATCGGCTCCAAAAGTTTCATAATCGTGGAATAGATAGGTCGTAGCCATTATTACTTCTCCTAATATAGTTGAAGGATTGTAACATATTTATTTATGAAATACAACTTTAAGTTATTAAAAAAGTAATAGCCGCTATTGCCAAAGAAGTAATGATTAAAATAAATTTAGCTAATTTATTAAAACCTCCACCTGTTTCATAAAGTGTACTTCCGCAATGCGGACATAGATAAGCAGTTTTCATATTCGTATAATCAGTACCACCAAAATGCCAAACTTTAGGTTTCACATCTAATTGACAACTGTTACAATTTATTTTCTTGAACGAAGGATTTTTTCTTTCCAAAATAATTATATTAGTAGCCGCTGGTGCGGATTCTCTTCCAACATATTCTTCAAATTCAACTTTGTCACCATATTCTGGTAGGTCTGCTCCAATCACATCTTTTACACCACAATATAAATCAATATTATTGCGATCTGTAATATAACCATAACCCTTTTCTTGCGAAAACCATTTAACAATGCCAGTCTTCTTATTTTGACTAGTGCTATTTTCCACTACTGTCTCCAAATCATTTTTATATCATTATATAATAAAAAAAATCTTCTTCAATGTTTACTTTGAAATCAGATATTGTAATATAATAAAAACAATATACAAAAAGGTTATTTTTATGAAAAAGCAGATAATAGGAGTATGTCTCGTATTTGGCTTATGTTCCATGGCTGTTGCTGAAAATCTTGATCTAAACACCAATGATTTAAATATTGAACGTTTAGAAATGTCCCTATTGCCTGATGTCAATGCTCAAAATATCACGAATCAAGAAAAACAAAGATTATTGAAAGAAAAAATTGATTTTTTGAAAAAAGATATTCAAAAATGGGAAAAATACCACGAAGAACTCCTTAACGTAAAAAAAGAATACGATGCGTCTTATTTGGCAAATGAAGAAAAAATAAAACAACTGACAGCCGAAATTTCAATCATTAAAGAAAAAATCGCCACATCTGGAAAAGATATTGACGACAAATCAAATGATATTGATGTCGCAAAAAAATTAATGACAAAAGAAAACGAAATCGTAGAATATACTCTAGGAAATGGAAAAAAAATAAAACTTATAAAATATACAATTTTTCCGGGCGAATCGTTAGATGATATTGTGGAAGGAACTTTTAAAGATAATGAAGATTTTGGTATAAAAGATGTAGCTTTCAGAAAACAAACAATTATCAAATTGAATAATAATATAAATGAAAAAGATGACTTGGTTTCAGGCCAAGTCATCTATATTCCATTCTTCAAGAAGTAATATTTTTAAAGAGTAATCTTTTATTGATAAAATCGAATTTATCATATTCTACTTCAATAGTCTGTAGAATATTTATTTCATTCTCTTCTAATCGTAGTTTTTGTTCTTGTTTATTAAGTTTGAAACCTTCAGTAGAGCGAATTGCTTTTGTTAATAAATAAGTGCCATCAATACCATTTTCGGTTAATTTGAATTTTATAGCAGAATCCTCAATAGAAGTCACAGTAGCTTTAAATCTCTTATTTTTGAAATAAGTTTCAATATATTGAGATTTCAACCAATCTTCTACTTCTTTTGTGCTTCTGGAAATATTTGAAATGTTTTTGTTTATTTCATCAATATCAAAAAAAGTTTCCTGTTTTGATCCTTTTAAGGCAGACTTGATTAAACGATGTACGACAATATCAACATATCTCCTAATTGGAGAAGTATAATATGTATATTCTTCAAATCCCATACAGAAGTGGCCTAATTGTTTTCTATTAAAATGACTTTTCTTCATATTGTTGAGAATAATTTTCTTGATACGTTGTCCATTCTCATCTTTACCCAACATTTCCATTAATTTTTTGAAACCATCAAGAGAAAATAATAAAGATGCATCAAAGTCAGGATAATGTTTCGCCAATAATTCTTTGACTTCAAGAACCTTATTATCTTTTAATCCATCATGTACGCGATAGATACCTTCTGCATAATTATTGGTTAAAAAATTTGCAGCAGCTATATTAGTAATCACCATACACTCTTCGATCATTCTTTGAGATGTCTTGATTTCCAATTTCTGAACATCTTTTATTTTTTTATGCTGATCAAGAATAAATCTGAAATCGTCTCCATATTCTTGTAGTAAATTATTAATTTCCCTGTTTTTCTTTAACAGTGTATGAAGAAAGTAAAGGTTTTTGATGATTTTTGACAAGTCACCATGTTTATCAGCAAAGCTATTATCCCCCTGTACATATTCTTCAACTTCATTATAGCTTAATTTGGCTTTTGAATTAATGACGGCTTCATAAAATGAATATTTTACTAAATCTGCATTCTCATTAAAATCCATCTCGCAAACTATAGTCAGTCTATCTTTTCCAGCTTGTAGAGAGCATAAATCAGATGACAGTCCTTGTGGAATCATAGGAATATTTTTTCCGAGAAAATACATACTGGATGTACGCTTCTTGGCTTCTTTATCTAGATTTGATCCTTCAATAACAAATTCAGTGGCATCTGCAATAGCGACAAATAGCTTCCATTGATTGTCTGCATACTCAACATAGACAGCATCGTCAATATCAGTAGTTGATTCACTGTCAATAGTGACAAAATTAAGATTTCTTAGGTCGCGACGATCTTTTGACTTTTCGGTAATAAAAGATTGATCGAAAATAGAAACTTCTGCGAGTGCAGCCTGTGGAAAATCATCTTGAAGATTATTTCTAAAACACGTATATTTAATTTCAATTCCATCATCAGTATTTGCACCAATAATATCTGTTACTTTCGCTTTTGGTTTCTTGGTTGCAAAAGGATGATCAATAATTTCCACTTTAACGAAATCGCCTTCTTTTGCTTTGAGCGTATAAGATTTAGGAATGCGGATTTTTTTATTTAAGCCATAAACATCAGGTGTTACATAGGCACCTGTTTCATCGGCAGTAAATACACCTGTAAAGCTTTTTAGTGTTGTTTCAATCAGTTCTTCAACTGTAACTTTTTCTTCATTGTTTTCAGATCTTACAAGAATTTTAACCTTATCACCCGGCAATACTTTATCCATTTCAAGCGGAGAAATAACAAAACTTTGACGATTTTCAGGTATCTTTACAAAGCCAATTCTTGAGCCTACAATACCCTCTACATTACCAATATAGGTCTTTCTACTTTTTTGTATATCTTCTTTAATTTCTTCTAGCAACTTGATGTATTCAGGTTTCATGTTCATCTAAAATTAACTCCTTATTTTGTTTGCTATTCTAATAAAAAAAAACAAAAATGTCAAATAATATTGAATTTTATATAAAAATATTCATTGAAGTGTTGATTTTATAAGATTATGCGTTATTATTATAAAAAACACTGTTAGGAGGCTTCTATGTCGTACACTGAGTTTTTAAAGAAACAGGATTCTACCACCGAGGGAACTGTTTTATTTATGGCTGAAAAAACGAAAAATATCTATCAAATAGATAATCTTGCCGAAAAAAAATTTATTCCTGCAATTTTTAAGAGATTAGAAATAGCAGCCAAACAGAATGAATTAGAAAAAGTTGGTGAATTGAGAAGACTAGGAGTCGAAGCTGCACCTATCGAATATCTGAATGAAATTCGAGAAAATATGGATAAAATTGTAAAAGAATTTTCACCTGTACTTGTTAAAAGAAGTAAGATGACTGTTGGATAATGAGTACATCTGTATGTTAGATAAGTACATTTCATTGGTAAAACCCTACTACAATGAAAAACATAGAGTATTTCATGATTGGCAACATATTCAATCAGGTTTAGACATGTTTGATAAATTAAATTCAGGAACAACTGAGCAAAAGATTGCTTGGTTGTTTCATGACATTATTTATATTCCTACACAAAAAGATAATGAAGAAAAAAGTGCATTGTTTGCTATTGATATGATAAAAAGCAATCAAGATACAAAAAATATTGATACTTCCCTTGTTGGTATTATAATAAATGATACTAAATATCATTTACCCACCATAAAAGAATCTGCTTTAGTTTTAGATATTGATATGTCATCTTTGGCATGCAAACAATACAGCGATTTTTATAAATTGAGAATAATGGCAGCTAAAGAATATTCTTCTTTTGGAAAAGAAGCTGTTGTTTCTGGTACTGTATCATTTATCAATAAGACACTTCGGCAAGAAAGAATCTTCACAACTCCTGAATTCTCATCGATGGAAGAAATTGCTCGTGAAAATTTGAAGAAATATTTAATAGAATTTAGTGAGAGTCCGCAATTTATTGAAATATTTCCACAAAGAAAACAAAAAAATAAAATATAATAAGATAAAAAACTTGTAAATTTAGATTTCTTTTGTTAATATTCGCAAATTATTACGGAGTGAATTATGACACAAGAACATCAATTTACATCATCATTGATATCCAAAGAAAAACAAAGTATTCAAAATTTCTTTATTAATTATTCTGATACTAAACCTAAAAAATTAAACCTTGTACAAGCAGTTGATAAAGAGCCACGATATTATCAGATCAATGCTATACGAGCAGCTTGCGAATACTTGCAAAGTGGCTTTCGAAGACTTCTTTATATACAACCTACCGGAACGGGTAAAACCCTTCTTTCAAAGCTTACCGCTCTTGATATGGATATTCGTAAAGTATTAGGTATTGAAAAAAAATCAAAAATAAGAGTTGTTTTTATTGCGGATTCTAATCGGTTGTTAAGGCAAGCAATCAAAGAATTTGAAGAATGTAATGATGTCGAATTGTATGCTCATAGTGCATACAGAGAGCTTCCACAACATATACTTGAAGAAGGTTGGGATATGACCTTCATCGATGAGGCCCACCACGAAGCAATGTTCAGTATTCAACAGTTACTTGATCATGTAAAAGATTGCCCAGTTTTTGGATTCACAGCAACACCTGATAGAGGTGATGGATTATTACTTAAGTTTGAAAGATATATATTTCCTATCAGTAAAGAAGAAGCTATTCGTAGAAAATTCATATCGACACCTGAAATCAATAGTATTATTGATACTAGCGGCCCAAATAAATTAGAAATCGCAACACAAATTGTAAATCTTTATCATCATAAAATGCAAAATACTATTGTTTATTTCAAAACCAATAAAGAATGTGAGCAATTCTTAGAATTTTGTCAAATCTCAGGTCATGCAGCATATTGGCTCAGGGAAGATAAAGAAATGGATGATATCTTAAATAGATTTTCAGCAGGAGAGTTTAAATTTCTAATTAATTGTAAAAAACTAGGGGAAGGTATTGATATAAAGAATTGTACAGATGCTTTACTTGCACGTAGGTTTAACAGTAAAGGTGAAAAAGAACAATATATAGGTCGAACGATTAGACCTGATAGTAGTTGTCGCATATGGGAATTGGTAAATCCTGTTAATGATAATATTCTTGCAAAAGATATTTTTCCTGTAGTTACAACTCATCGTCTGATTTATAGACAGCATGGTGAATGGCATGAAAAGATCATTGAAGAAAATAAAGATGAAGATATTTATGATTATACCTATTTGAATAATTGTAAAAACAACTCATTTGAAGAAGAAGCTTATATTCAGTGATCTATATAAAATAAAATGTATTTATTGACATTTTTAAGTTGTTTTGTTATGCTTTCCGACTAATTGATGGAGATTTAAATGATTAAATTTGATCCAAATAAACTAACATTTGAATATGTCTATATTCGAAAAATATTTAAAAGTTTTATTGAAGTTGTCACTGATAAAAATAGGGAAGTTTATGATTCTAGTACAGTTGACTTTAAAAGATTAAAAGATAAGTCGGTACAAATCCCTATTCATTATAGGGTATTTTCTCTCTATCTGAAAACAAACTCTCTTTTACATTTTGATGTGGAGCTAGGTAAAAAGGCATGTATATTTTATTATGATGGTAAAGTACTGTCTATTGATGTTTACAGGAAAAGCTTTTTTTCAAATGATGAAAACGAATCCACATGGATATCTGTTAATGAAGGTGTCTTTAGTCATATTAAAGAAATGTTGAAAGTGCATGAAGATATTTATATTGATGGCGAATCCATTTTTTTGATTGATAAGATGTTACCTGTTAAAAATTTTAAAACCAATAAAAATTTTTGGATTCAACCTGTTCGTTATCTTTCTCTTTCCAAGATGGGGATTAAAAAGAATATTTCAAAACTATTAGAAAATAAAACGACAGTAAAAGAAAAAGCTCCAGATAATGAATCGATTATTATTCTCAAAAATGGTTATGTGTTAGCCTATAATCCTTATGCTGACGATCCCACTTTTTCCGAAAATCCCATAGTTGTTTATTCACCAGTGTTTTCAAATACTCAACAAGATTCAAAGCGTAAGAAAAAAGATGGAACGGATGAATATGCGTTCATAAAAAATCTTGAAAATATTGAGAATACTGATGATCCTACTGTACTAAATTTAAATTATGTTCTAAAAGCTACCAAAATAATAGGCGATCATTATTCGTTTGAGGATACAGACTTCTTGGACGTTCCATCGTTGATATTGGAAACAAAAATTATTAACCTTAAAAGTGATATAACATTGCATTCACGCAGTACTTATCCTGTAAAAATTAATGTGTGGGACGGTTTGGCTTATTTAATGAGATATTGTCACAAAGAGACTAATTTAAATATTTATAGAGATTTGGTATCTTTATTCAAGTTCACGCTTGTAAAAGGTTTTGTTTCCAAAAAGCAAACGGGTGATCTATTCTTGGATGGCAAGTCAATGAGTGATATTAAGCGACATCACTATAAAATCAAGCACAATGAGAGTAAAGATATTAAATTAAACGTTGTATGAAATAATTATATTTATATATTAAAACCAGATATAATTGACAAAGTATAAGTAAATGATAGAATAAAATATATTTTTCACAGGAGATAAAAATGACTGAACTTATTAAGATTTCGAATGCCCGAGTAGAGACTATGCTGGTACATGACAAAAAGAATAACCTAGTAGTTCTTATCATTGTCAATGATTGTTACTTTCATGCTTTTGATGCAAAAAGCAGAGAAAGTAGACTGGTTTCCGAAATGGAACTATCGGTCTTAGAAAAAAAATTCAATGGAGGTACATACATATTTACCCATGACGGTGATTTAGTTGATTATCGTACATCCGATTACAAAGGTTTTATGCATTCTGAGGATGCAATCAAAACTCTTTCAGAAAAAATTGGCTGTCAGCTTTCTGCTAAATCCAGCAATAGCATTCGTCGCCCTATTGGTGAGGTTTTTTCTCAATTTAGAGAGGAAAAAGGTGTGTTTCTTGGTGGACTAAGTGAACCTTTTTATCTCGACATTGCTTCACTGGGTGAAGGTGGTAATTTTAAAAACCGTATTGTTTACAAATGGAATCCTTTCGATAAAGATATTTTTACAACCATTGAAGTTGAACGCCAAATTTGTACAAATGGTATGGTAGGTATTTCGCCTCTGGTTACTCGTAAAGTCCCTGTAATTAATGATTGGGAACGACATTTGGAAATTGTATCTTTGCAGATACAGCCTAATATCAATAACCTGTTGCAAGATAGATTTATAAAAATGGCTGACTCCAATGCCTCAGTTTCGCACGTTTCAGAAGCTCGCTCTATGTTATTGGATAGAAGTCAATTAAAAGTAGTACAAGGTGCTGAACAGTTGAGTGAATTGATTAAAGCAACAGACGTTTCATCTCGCTTGAGGTCTGTGTATCGTGATGAAGTGTTTAATAGCAATCTAGGTCGATCAGCGGCTTCTGATATAACCCAATTTGATTTATTTAATATTTTAACAGAAGCATGTTCACATACTGGCGGTACTGCACAGTCAAATGAAAGAATTCAAAAGTTTTTGAATAAAATTACATTTGATTTCCAAAAAAATGAAATATCAGGAAATGCAAAGACATCAGATGAATCAGATCACCGTCGTGTCTTCTTTGGCAAAGATAAAAAAGGGGAATAATTTATGATCAAGAGACTTTTATTAATTGATGAAATGGATAAATCATTAAACAATGGCATTGTCTGTTTTAAAGTAACACAGGATAACGGTGGTGAGAGCCACTTCTTCTTTACAAAAAGTTCGGAACTTATAGAGTTTTTTAATGATGACTGTGGGATCAGCCTTCACACAAATGAAGCTTTTGATATTTTAAATAAGAAGACATTGGAACTTGAAGCTTCTTCTTTTGAGGGTGAAGTTTATTCGATAGGACATTGCTATTTGCCTAGTGATGATATTGAACTTAAAGATGTAAAAATTTACTTAGGTAATAAAACAGGTGCTGTAGTTATTTCAGAATCTATGTTGAAAAAATTTAGTGATTCATCACTTGAAGATTTTGGCATTAAAGAAGACGACAAGTCAATGATTATTACCGGTTGTCTTGGAATAAATGGTGATGTTCTAGAAGATATTTATTTGGTAAATGATGAAGGAGTTCATGTATGAGTATAAATGTTAATTTCAAAGTTAATCCTCTAAATAAATCATTGGAAATTATGCTTGATAAGCACAGCGATGCCACGGAACAAGAACTTAATTTAGCTAAGCGTATTCTTTCCATAAGTTCTCAATTAAACTTTGTAGATTTTCCAGTAAGCAATGGTATTGATTTAGGGGCTTCAATTGTTGTATCCGAAGATAACTACGATAATTATGATGATGATGATGATGATGATGATTATTTTAGTGGGGATGAAGGTTATCGTAACGAAATACCCGATGCTTTTCATAATACACAAAATATTGGAATGGTCTCTTTTAAAAAAATTGATGAAGAAGAAAAAGATATTGACGATATAGTTGACTTTGTATCAGAAGATCCAGAATTTTTCAATTCTACAGAGGTTAGTTTTAACCATACAAGAAAACAAATCGAAGATATGATAAATAATAACGAGCCTATCAGTTGGAAAGATGGTGAGTCTTATGTTTCAATCAATCTAGATTTAGAGGAAGCTAAAAAAGTTATTGGTGGATTGACAACACCTTCCGCTATTGCTACACTAATGATATATGAGTTGTTAAAAAAGACAATAAATAAAGTCGAAAAATATATCTAGAATGATATATTTATATTCTTAAAATAAGGCAAAGAAATTTGTCTTACAAGAAAGTTCACTTTAAGCTATTGACATTGCTTTTGTTTATGCTATTATAGATATACGAAGAGTTACTTAGATGTTATCACTCTTGTAGCAACGATATACGAGTTTGGCAAATTAAGACTATATACGTTGATTAATGGTTAATCGAGCAATGCTAAGACGTTAACTGAGTTCATGATAGAGAGCAAAGCCGCAAAGACCTATCAGACATAAAAAATAAATAAACTCCACGAAAGTGGGGTTTTTTTATTAATTAAATATAAGTAAATAACTGATTTATTTTTTTTGTTTTTCCAATGTGTTTTTTTTCATTAGTTCACAAACTTCATTTTTACAATTAATAGACTGAGCATCATAATAAAGATCAGATGCCTTACTCTTTACTAGGTTAAACTCTATTTGATAAGATCCCACTTGTATATAGGTAGGTTTATCTATATCTATAATTTTTTCATCTATTGAGTACACACGTTCATTATATACATTATATCCATTCTCAATGACTTTATATTTTGTTTTTTCAAAGACATCTTTATCAACAAGAGCATCTAGGACAGATCCACTGGATTTTTCAGCGAATTTATTCTTTTTGATATCTGATGTTATTGACTCAATTTCATAAATTAATCTAAATTGACGTTCTTGATTTGATAAGGGCAACAATTGTGCTCTTAATATAATACCATCAAAATACATAGCACCATTGGCATTAATTTGAGAACCATCTTGGTAATTGATAATTTTTGGAGAGTCTACTGTTAAGTTGATATTTGCACTCGGAATGACTTTTTCCTTTTCTAATTTATATTGTTTAACATTAAACTGATAATAGTTTTTGAAAAAATAAAGATTGTCCATAACAGGTCTAAAACCGGGATTATTAACAATAGTGGTATTGACATAAGGTTCTTTTACTTTAGGAAGGATAAAGATAGGTTCCTCAGCCGAGCGTCTAATATAATCATTATAGCCAATAGAGCTTTTATTACTAATATCTGAAGTATTAGCAGAAACGTCTACTTTAGGTTCTTCTGCCTTGGATTCATGACCCATAAAGCTTACTCCTAGTGCAGATAATATTAATGCTGGTATTATTATATCCATTTTAAATTCCTAATATATCATCGATTTTATTTTTGTAGAGATTTTGTGTTTTAAGCAAAAGCTGATAATCGTTATATTCTTTGTTGAAAGATATGTCGATTAGGTATTCTCTTATGTTTTCTAGTTTTTGTTTATCAATATATTCATTCTCTATTGAATAATTTAGAAAATTTTTATCTTGAAGTATATACTCTACATTGAAAAAATCAACCTTTTTTACTATATTCAGGTAGTCTATTATCTTATATAAATTAGAATCTTTAATTACTTTCAATATCTCTATTTTTTTTTGATTATTGATGTTGGTTTTATATATTTCATAAGATTTTGGAAAAATAGTGGATAAAAATGATTTTCTATGAATCAATTTGTTAGTGATATTTTCTATATCTTTAATGTAATCAAATTCAGAATAAAATTTATCGTCAATATTTTTTATTTTTAAAGTGGTAATAGATCGCTCAAAATCGTGTTGATCATTCAGTAGCATAGAGATGTCTTCTAATTGTGTATATAAAAGCATAACAATAATAAAAAAAATATCAACCGATACTTGCTATTGAACACAAGTGTTTTGATACTGTTGTATTTTCATGTTTAAACATAATAACCACTATAGAAATATTAAATTAAAAAGAAGTTGATTTTAAAATGTTTTTATGTATACTAGTGGCTATATATCTCAGGAGTGGTTATGAATAAAAAACTTGTTCGTATTATTGTATTAGGTTTGATTGCATGCTTGTCAATGAATGTACTGTTCAATTTTTGGAACTTCTATCAGAATTACAAGGAAGAAAAGGTCATTACCTATAGTGAATTTCAAAGCAAAATTGCAGCTAATGATTTTCAAGAAGTAACAATTATAGAAAAATTAAATACTCAAATGAAAATGACTGCAGAGTCGAAAAACAACAAGAATGTCGTTTTCGTAACAAACTTACCGAATCGGGATTCTTTGTTTGGCGAAACTATTAATTTAATGAATACAAAAGGTGTTGAATTTAAGTTTACTGACAAAGAAGAAGGTTCGTTGTTGCTATCACTTCTGTTCAGTTTATTGCCTATCCTAATTATTGCAGGTTTAATGGTCTGGATGATGAAAAGCAATAAAGCTGGCGGCGGCGGCATATTGAAAATGTTTAAACATAAGGCTGTTATGGTTAAAAGTAATACCAAATTTTCTGATGTTGCAGGTAATGAAGAGACTATAATTGAAGTAAAAGAAATTGTTGACTTCCTTTCGAATCCTGCTAAATATCAAGATCTTGGTGGTACAATACCAAAAGGTGTATTGATGGTTGGTCCACCGGGAACAGGTAAAACTCTTTTGGCAAAAGCGGTTGCAGGTGAAGCTAATGTGCCTGTACTCACTGTCTCAGGTTCAGACTTTGTTGAAGTATTTGCTGGTTTGGGTGCTGGTCGTATACGCAGCATGTTTGAAGAAGCAAAATCCCATGCACCTTGTATTATATTTATTGATGAAATTGATGCACTGGGTAAGAGTCGAAATAATGGTATGTCATCAAACGATGAACGTGAACAAACTTTGAATCAATTATTGGTTGAAATGGACGGTGTTATTTCAAGTGATGCTCCTGTTATCATCATGGCAGCTACCAACAGGGCTGATATATTAGATCCTGCACTTGTTCGTCCGGGTAGATTTGATAGGGTCGTCAATGTTAATTTACCGGATGTTATTTCAAGAGAAACGATTTTAAAAATCCATGCAAGAGCTATTAAGATCTCTGATAATGTTCATCTAGACCGTATTGCTAAATCAACGGCTGGTTTTTCAGGTGCTGATTTAGCAAATCTTTGTAACGAAGCGGCTCTTATTGCTGGTCGAAGAGGCTCTAAAGCTGTGGAAAAGATTCATTTTGATGAAGCCATGGATAAAATATTAATGGGTGTAAAGCAGCAAGGCATTCAAATGGATGTTAAAGAAAAAAGTTTAACAGCCTATCATGAAGCAGGCCATGCAATTATTGGTTGGGTAAAGCATAAAAAGGGATTGCATGATCCAGTACATAAGGTAAGTATTATTCCTCGTGGAAGAGCTTTAGGTGTAACGGTATATCAACCAGAAAAAGATAGAGTTAGCTTGAATAAGGAAGAAATTCATTCACTTATTAGTTCTCTGTATGGTGGTCGAATTGCTGAAGAGCTTATTTTTGGTATGAATAAAATTACAACAGGTGCTTCCAATGATATCGAAAGAGCAACAGAATATGCTTATAATTACGTAACTAAGTGGGGATTAAGCAAGCTTGGTCCTATTTATTTTGGTAGTCATGAAAGGCATTTAGATGGCAAGGAATTATTGGTATCAGAGACTGCATCCAATGAAATACGAGTTCATGTTAAAGAGCTTTTAGATATTTGTTATGATGAAGCTAAGGAAATAATTGAAGCCAATCTAGATAAATTAGAAATGATGAAAGAAGCTCTGCTTGAATTAGAAACAATTGATGCTGATGTGGTTGAAGCAATTATGGAAGGCACATTTATATTGAAACCATTGGTTGAGTTGGAAGAAGAAACACATGAAATAGAAACTATTAAATCTTCAGTCATTAAACCTACTGTTTTATAGATGTAAATTTTAATTTAAAAAGTCCTTGATTGGACTTTTTTTATTTTAGACTTTTGAATTTTTATTTATATGGTATAATAGTAATATAACTAAACAAATATGGTATATTAACATGGCAAAAAATAGAAAAGATGAAAACCAATTAGATCTTTTTGGTAATGGAAATTCTGATGTTGTACACAGTGATAATAAAGCTGAAACTGTCAAGGTTGAAGCAGTAGGTACTGATATACTTAAATCAGTAGATAAAAAAGAAGAAAATATACCTGCTGTTTCAGAGTTGAAAGCAGAAAAATCAGTCGTTTCTGATAGTATTCAAGGATTTTTGAAGAATAAAGAAGAATCAGTGACTGTCAAAGATGATCAGCCTTCAAATGCAATGATCGAAATTGTGGGTCAAATCAAGATGGATGTCAATACATTCATTACCAATATTCCAGATGAAAATCGTTTTGTTTCATTATCTATGCATAGTGATATGATCATTATCACACCTATACCAGAAGATGGTAGCATTACACTCAAAAATATGAAAGAAATGTATCCAACTTTTGTAACGCAAGCACAAAAGTTAAATGACGAATCAATTCTTAGTAGCGAAGATAATATGCAACTATTAGATAAGCTACAAACGATAGTTGATGGAAAGCGTAAGATAGGTAAGAATCTTGATAATAAAGCTATTGAAAATGAAATCAAGTTTATTGATAAACTTGAGAAAGGCGAAATCGAATTGATAGACGATGAAGAACCTAAAGTTGAGGCTCCAGTTGCTAAAAAATCAAAACTGAAAATGTGAAATATATAAGCATTTTAAAAATTCTACTTAGGTAGAATTTTTTTATGTAATAAAAAAAGCAACTTAAAGTTGCTTTTTATTTTGTGACTTTGTTTTAGAACGGAATGTCATCATCGTTAGTATAAGCATCAATATCAGAATCAGATGAATGTTCTTCTTTGGATTGATTATTGCTTAAAACAGGATCTCTCTTTTCTTCTCTTGGAGCAGATTGTTCATTTTTAGGTGATGATTTTTTTTGAGAAGAAGATTTTTCAGAAGGAGTATAGTTACCTGATGATTCAGATTTCTCACTTGGACTGCCTATCAGTTCTATTCGACCACCAAAATCAACAACGACATCTGTTGAATATCTCTTTTCTCCATCTTTTTCCCATGAACTTGTTTGTAGTTTGCCTTCAACATAAGCCTTCTTGCCTTGCTTGCAAAGGTCATACATCAAGGGTGCTAGCTTACCTAGAACAGTTACTCTATGCCACTCAGTCTTTTCTTGCTGAGCACCACTTTGATCTTTCCATCTTTCTGTTGTAGCTAAAGAGAATTTAGTTACATTTTCTGATATTTTTTCAGCATCTTTACCGATATTACCCAACAACGTTACTCTATTTACCATTTTTAATACCCCTCTAATAGTTAAACTCTAATGATTATATAGCAACAAAAATAAAAGTCCAGCATGGTTTTATATTGTTAATAAAAGTATACAATAAAACAGTAATAAGTCAAATTAATAATCAATTTCCAAGTCACTTTTTGCAATACATATACAAGGTAATATTTCGTTTTTATCTAGCATTGCTATAGGTTCTTCTATATAGCTAACTTCTCCTTTTTTCAAAGTCATTTTGCAGGTTGCACAATACCCTTCTTTGCACATTGAAAATGTTTTTATATTGGCTTTCTCTAATGCTTCTAGAACCGTACATTTATTATCAGTTGTAATAGTTTTATTTCTAAAAATTATTTCCATCACTTGTCTCCTTTTTCTTTATTTATTCTACTTTTTTTAAAAAATAATTCAAATTTTTTTTTGTTTAATTTTCGTTTATATAAAAATATGTTATAATAATATTAAGTAAAAAAAATGGAATAAAAATGATTATCTTCGATAAGTTGCTGACAGTTAATAGATTAAAAAATGCGATGGCACAGTTAACTGAAACTATGGGTTCTTATAATACTTACTCAAAATCAATAGCACTGGCTCGTAAAATGGCAGAGTTATTTGAAAACAGTGACAATGTAAGGCAAGCGTTGTTTGGCTTTGATGACATGAGAACAATGAAAGCTTATAGATATTTAGAAGGCATAGGTAGAAAAGACATTGCTGATTTTATTCGTTATGAAATACCTAATTATACATCAGAAGATTTATCTTTATTCAAAGTTTTAGTCAATTCAGAAGTTTATCGAATAAAACCTGAAAATGTTGAAAATATTGCATTTGCTGGAGGCGGTGCAAAAGGTATAGCATATCCGGGTGTATTACGTGAAATTGCTGAAAAAAATATGAAAATTCAAAAAGTTTCTGGCACTTCTGCAGGAGCAATAACAGCTTTACCCTTTGCTTTAGGCTATACACCTAAAAAAATAGAAGAAATTGTACTTCAATATGATTTTACACGCTTTATGTATGAGAGTAACATTAATCATTTTTTACTAAAAAATACCGTTATGACCGAAATGATGTATCAATCTTCATATCTGGCTGAATTTAAAAAACAATTTGATAGCAAATTTTTAGATTATTTGATCAATAACCCGCATTTTTTTGCAAAATTGGGTATTCCTTATGAAAAAGTGAAAGATGTTACAGATAAACATCAAGAAAACTTATTGATAGAGCACCATTATAATGAAGTGTTTCTCAAATTACCAGACTTGAAAAGCAAATTAAGATTTCTTCCCATGGATGACTATTTGAAAGATGTTATTAAAAATTCAAAAAAAGCGGCATTGGATATTTATGTACGATCTTTGGATCTGGAGAAAGACAAAGAATTTGCTGCAGAATTATTGAAGGATATGAATAGCCGCCAGAATAATCGATATGGTGATTTACTCGTGGAATTTATACGTTTAAAGAGAGAAGAAGATTTAATTGAAGAATTTTTTGGTGATCTTATTGAAAAAAGACTCTACCATTTTGACAAATCGTTGCTTGAAAGCATCTCAGAAGGTTTATCGACACCTGACAGATTAAGAAATATTACTTTCAAAGAATTTGAAGAGGTACGAAAGTTAGCTACAGGTAATACATGGAACTTTAAGGACTTAGCAATTTGTATTTGCGAAAAAGTCAGTGATAATCCATTAAAGCTATTTGACAAAGACAATTATAAACAAATCGATGTTTATGCTGGAAACCCTGACACTACTTATTCTGAGATGCCTATTAAAACTGCAGTTAGAATTAGTATGAATCTACCGGGGGCTTTTTCTTCATATGAGTATAAAGGCAAAAAATATGTGGATGGTGGAGTAAGAGCTAATTTTCCAATGCATTTTTTTGACAACACTTTGGGGTTTGATAGAAGAAAAACAATTGGTTTCTGTTTAGCTCCATCAGAAAATTATTCAAGAACAGAAGATGCAGGTAAAGTTCTTAATCCTGATCGTAAACCTGTAATATCACAAAATGGATTATTAAAAAGAGCTATTATTCATGTTAGTAATTATGTATCAGATGTTATTACTCAGATACATGGAAATAAGTTAGATAATAATAAACCGCTAGATTTTTTAGATCTAACTAGAATAGGTGTTATAAACGTACTTAAAATAGATACTACCGCTTTTAATTTAAGCCAAAGAACAAAAATAGATCTATTTAAACAAGGTTATTATACTGCACATGATATGTTGAAAGATAATTATAATGCACAATTAAGGCATTTTGTAGAAAGAATGAAAATATTGCATTCCAAGATAGAAACTGATTTAACATTGTTAAAAAGTATATCAAATAAAAAGCATGAAGAAATCTTGAAAGACTTTTCGAATGATGGCCATGATTTACAAGAAATTGGTCAATACGTAAAAAGTTTACAAGATGATGTTAAATACAATCTTGGAGAAAAAATAAACCGGAAATCTTTTAAGCCACAATAAGTTATTGAAATCTTGGATTTTAATATATAATATAATTACAAAGAAAATGGTAAAATTGATGTCGGTCGAAAATATTTATAATGAATTATATCCATTCTTGATTCAAGATTGGAAAAATACAAGTTTGTTAGTTGATAAAGAAGGAACTAACAAGACTTTTGCATCAGTCTTAAAAAGTTTTATACAGTATGCAGATCAAAAATCTAAATTTAGTCTCAGCATAGAAGCTTTAAAATATTACAAAGAAAAAATAGTAGATAATAATATTTATGAAATTGCAAATAATGTATTTTTAAATATGGTTTCTCGTTATGACTCATTATCTCAGACAGACATTAATATTTTTTCAACTGATGTTCTTGAACATTTGTCTAAGAAAACAAATTATATTAATTCATTACGACCACAGGGCTGGGAGCAGTTTATTCTTTCTAATCAACGCAAACACATTGTTCTGCCTTTTTATGATGAAAACACTTCAAAATTGAGAGAAGTAATTTTTAAAGGTTTGAAATTTGATGATGAGCAACATGCCTTTTATGATAAAATTTCTTTAAATATGACGGCTAAAAATTTTATTGAAAAAGATATTCCGCCTTATATGACTTTATTTTCGGCAATAACAGAATATGTATTTCAATATAATAAATTAAAAAATTCAATTAAAATAATGAAGCAAATAGATAATTTATTATCCGAAGGAGTAACAGAAAGAGGAATTAAAGAAAATATGCAGACCTATATGCAAGTGGAAGAAATTAAAATGGATTTTGAAATTGTTGAAGAAAATGAAAAGAAAAAACAAGAACTTAATAAAATACTTAATAAATTATCTAAAGTAAAATGAAAACGCCATTAACACGGCGTTATTCTTTTTTTAGCTTTAAAATCTACAACAGTTACGGTATTCTTTCTGATTTCATCATTAATAGGTATAATATTTTTTGGAGCTAAACCATTGCCATCATGCATTTTAACTCGCATTTCAGAAAGATATTGAAATTCTTTTTCTGATACGTTTAATCCGAAGCGTGTTACATAGTTTTCAAATTTCTCCAAAGCAAATTCAATATGCATATCTTTATTGTCTTTTTCTTTTACCCCGTCAATTATTTGTTTTAGGGTAAGTCTAGCCTTCTTTTCTAATAATCTTTTTTCTATTTCTTTATCCATGATAAAATTATTTGTTTCTTAATTATATTTTATCATACTTTAAAAAATATCAAAGACATGTTATAATTTATAAAAACATGAGATAAAGTATGTCACAAGAAAATGTTAAAATTAAAATAAGTATGGAAGACGCTAGAAGTTTTTATGATTCAGTGTATAAATCATATGCACAATCAGAAACTGCATTAGAAAAACATTCGGAAGAATATTTAAGCGAAATAAACTCAAATGTATTATTGAAAAGGCAAAACGAATATAAGTTATTGATTACAGATTTCTTGGCAGTCAATAAAGATCGAAATATTACTGTTAATGACACAATTAAGTATTTAGATATTTCGAGTGAATCATGGAACATCTGGATGTTTTCAAAAAATAAAGAAAGCAAAATTAATCCAATTACATTTAATAATGCTACCATTTATAAAATGTCAGCTTTAGTATTAAAAGACTTAGCAATTAAACATGTAGAAGAAAATAAATTATCTACATTTGAATCAAAAGATTTAAAGGATATTATTACAAAGGCCAAGCAAAAAATAACAGGAGCAGTTAAACCAACATTTGATGATTTTGACGATGGTTCATCTCTTATGAATGAAAAAACTAAAACAAATAAGATCAAGCCTTGAAGCTTGATTTTTTTTGCAGATTAATTTTTACATGTTATTCTATCTAGAAACATAATATAAGAAGCAAAAATGAATAAAATTAGATTAGATTTTCTCATCATACTCTGTGTAATAATTGCGGCCCCTGTTGGATTTACTATTAAGTATCTGTATAAGAATAAACAGATAGAAGATAAAAGTAAATATACTATACAAATATCCTTGACTGACAGTATTAACAATCTCAATCATTATAATTTTAAAGAACATTATAAAACTATCAGTAACAATATTAATAAAGGAGAAAAACTTGCTTATTTCTCTGCTTGTTCGGTCTTTAATCGTTATAAGGATGATTTGATAATGTACAATAAATTATTTTATAAAGACACTTTATTGGTTAAACAAGATGAAGAAAAAAATAATTTATTAAATTGGTGTTTGATGTCTTACAAATATATGGGTAAAGAAATGAATCCATTATTACTATCAGAATACTATAGAACAATTGCTCTCAATAATCTGTATGGATTTAAAGGAAATATTGATCTTGAAAAAGCTGAGACTTATTTCAAGTTATCCAATACATCTGTAAGAAATATAGAAAATGATAGAACACTTGATCAGATAGATAAATATAGAAATATCTATCCGGGATTTAAAGATGAATATTTATTACCTTATATTGATAGTGCTTTAAAAAATAGAAAAAAATAGTATCGTTCTACCGATACTATTCGTATTTAAATGTTTGATCTTTTTCTTGAATTTATTCTATTTAGAAGTATATTTCCATCAATGTTTTTTTGTTGATCTTTTGAATCTTTAAAGTCTACTGCTTGTTTTTTTTCATCAGTCTCTACAGATTTGACAACATTTTCTTTATTTATTGATATATTTTGAGTGTCTTTTTTATCTTTTGTTTTTATATACCTTTTCAATAATACATTTCCATCAATATCGTCTAAAAAATGCTTTTCATCTAAATGTGAAATAGGTGTACTCGAAGATTTTGTTATCAAATTATTATTTTTTTTGAGTTTAGATATTAGACTATCTTTTATATTTTTAAAAAAAGAAAAATTCACTCTTTCTTTTATATTATAATAACCATCTAGTACAAGATCTTGTAAACTCTGTAAAAGAGGCTTCTGTATATTATAAGCTGAATGATTATGGCTTTTTTTTGTTTTGGTAAATAATGGATTATTTCTATAAACTGATTTATTCATGCTTCTTCTAAACAACGTTGGATTTTGAGGTTTCCCGTTTTTCCACATGCCTATTTGCTTGACACTTGCTTGTTCTTGAAGAGCAAAATAATGATTGGCAAGACGATGATTTGTACCAGAAGCAAAAGCTAAACCAGCTTTTAACAATTGCTCAGCTATGCATTGATTGTTTACTGTTACTATTGCTGAAATCCTGTTATATTTGCCAAGATTCACGGTATCAACAGATACTCTTTTATTTTCTGCAATAGAAGCCATGAAGGCTTTTGCTTCCATTCCAAAAGCTTGTCTTTTTTCTGGAGTATCTATTCCAAACAAGCGAATTATTTGTTTGTTTCCAAAATCATCTTTGACATGAATAGTATCACCATCCACAATTTTTGTCACAGTTCCTGTATATTTAGCCATTTTTTTATCTCTTTTCTTTTATTGTAGCATTTATTTAAAAATTTGCTATAATATTATTATACTAAACAAAAAGGATATAACATGAAAGCACTGAGTAATAATACATTAATTGCTATTTCTAAACATACCAACAAAGTTCTCAAAATGGCAACCTATATGGCACAATCAGAACAACCTATGTTACTTGATAATGTATACATGATTGATAATAATACACCGCAAAAAGAAGCATTAGAACTGTTTCAAAAAGATTTTGATAAAACAGTTGATCTTATCGAAAAGTCTCATCAATTGTTATCAACCGTTAGAGCAGACCATATTGTAGAACAGTTAGATAATAATAATAAAGATATTAGAACAATATTTTTAGATAAATATAATGAACAAGGTCATTTAGTCACTTTACCTTCTATTACATTACATTTAAAACTGGGATTGGAAAAAGAGTCCGTTAGAAATTCTGTATGTCAAACTGTGTTGGGCATCGAATATAAAGCCTTTAAAGATTTTCTAAAAAATTGTGATAAAATTTATAAGCTCGACGAATACAGTATCGAAACAGAGGAAGACGCTGTTGAATATCTATCTAGTATTGCGTATAGAGAAAAATATGATGAAATTGTAAATAGAATAAAAGAAATTGCTGGTGAATTTTCAGAATATCGTGAAACACTCGGATTAAAAAATAGAAACCTAATTGATAATGAAATTACATTTACTCGTTCAATGATTGATAGTGTAATGAAAAACTCTACTTATATTACAAAAGACAATGTTGAGCAATTAGCCTCTCCACATAAAAAAAATATGGGTGATGTACAACGTTTATATAAATTCATTAAGGATAATAATTACATCAACGCAATCGAACTTGATTCTGATACTAGTTTAAAAGCTGTTATCGATATTCTTCAAAAAACAGAAGACTTGAAATTAAATATCAAAGAACAGTTCTGTTTGAAGTGTCGTAAGTTAGGAAATTATAATGCAAATGGACTTTATCTTCCAAGACAACATATTGCAGCAGTAGATATTACCAATCCATCTGCTCTTATACACGAATTAACACACACTGCAGATATATCAAATCCTGAACTTTTTAATCATAAGTTAAGAGAAGAACTTATTAATAAAGTTAAAAAAAGAATTGATGTCAATGATTTATCAGTCAAAAATAAATTAAATTATTATTTAAATTCTGAAGAAGTAATCGCTCGATTAGGCGAGATTTCATATATATTAAACAAGAATGGTTATAATAGTGAATCTATGGAAATTTTCGTCGAAAAAGTAAAATTACAAGAAAAAGAATACAACTCAGATTTCTTAAATATTGCAAAACCAATTAACCATTATTTGGATAAAAGCAATATCTATTTTAACTTTGATAAAATGACATCAAAAGATTTAATGGAAATAAAAGAATACTTTACTTCTTATTTTGGTGTCAATAATGATGAGATTAAACCTATTTATAGCAAAGCAATAGAATATGAATTTAAACCTACAAAAAAAGCTAAAAAGACTGAAAATAAATATAAGGACAGTCCATTTGTAAAATTAGATCCTTTATCAGTTGTTAAGGCTTTAGACTATAATTTAGCTCATAATGTTATACCATTCGATGATTTATTTACTGCTATTGCAGAAAATATTCAAATGATTGCAAGAAAGAAAAAAGGAATCAGTATGGATGATTTTAATTCTCAGTTGGATACAGCTAGCAAAATCTATGATTGGGTTGCTGCTTCTGATAGTAAAGACATCAAGATGGCAGTTATAAAAAATATGTATATGTTTGGTAGAACACCACAAGCTTATGCACATGCTGCATTAGGTACAAATCTCTATATGGCAGAAAATGAAAGTCAAATAGATAAATTGAAGTCACAATATAATGCTATGAAAAATTGTCATTATTTGAAAGATAGAGCAATGTCAGAATTCAGAACAATACATAAGGCTGGATTGGTCAAAGTCTTGAATCAATTAAGTTTTGAAGATATATTTTCAAGAATTGATAAAAACGATCTATTGACACATGCTATTATATTTACAGAGACATTTAGAGAACTTTACAACCAGCCACAAAGAACAAATAAATTGGAATCTCATGTACCGCAAATATTAAGCGATGCAAAACAAAGTGAGTTAATAAAGCTGATAACAACTGCAGTAAATTCAACTCACAGTCATGATGCCTATCTCTATATTTTCAATATGGAAAAAAGAGCAGTTTTATCTGAACCATCGTATCGTTCAATGGCAACAATTGCTCCCGTCAGCCCTGACAGTGCAGGATTATCATTGCATTATGCTGCTGGGCCAATAAGAAGTCTGTTTTCACAAACATTTAGTGTTGTCGATCTAATTCAAAAAAAGTTTGACGCAACACCTTTTAATAATCCACCACTATTGGGAACTTTAAAAGTTTCAGAAGATAACTTTAGAGAAAATAGAAAACAAATTATGGATCAATACTTAAAAGAACTTCAAGAAAAACAAGCTCGTGAAGCATTAGAAAATCCTAAAAAAGAAGAATCAAGTATCGTTACTCAGCTTAAAAAGAAAATTGAGGATGAAAAAGAATCTGAAATTATTAAACATATTGAACCAGTAAAACCAATGGAACCTATAAAACAAGATAAAGCCAATCAAATGAAACTTTTCTGATCTGAAGTAAAATATTAAAAGAGCTATCAGGCTCTTTTTTTTATTGACTTTTTATATTTTTGTATTTACTATTATGAAATGCTAAGGAGACATCATGTCAACTATAGGAAAAAAAGTAATAGATAAAAAAACAGGAGATATTGGCACCATACTCAATATCTACTGCAAATATGACAAAGGAAATTATGCTATTGTTGTAAAGGTTGAATTTGAACTTGGAAATGATTTTTTATCGTATGAGAAGAACATAAAAGAATTATATTTTTTAAAAGGTGATGACAGTGAAAAATTTTATTAGAATGTCGCAAGAACTCAGTGTCTTAGTCCACAGGGAATACCCTTTTTTAAATATACCAATTTTAAATGATGTTAAAAAAGCATTGTATAAACAAGATTTAGAATATATGAAAAACTATATTGTGGATCAATCAGATACTCTAACTAAATATCCTGTTATCTATAAGTATTTAAAGAAAAATATTTATGGTGTGTCAAAAACTATTAATGCATCTTAATAGTTCATCATTTTAATAATCTTTACATCATCAAGGGGGCAACCTTCAAATAGGTTGCCTTTTTCCATATAATATATTGGATATATGAAAAATAATATGATTTTATTAATTATTTTTTCAATAATCATGCTGTTTGATTTTTCTAAAGTGAGTGTAAATTCAGATTCATGAAACCTGTCAAAATCTTGTAGATTCATCAAGTCTAATAGATTGAGTTCTTTTGTTAAGAAATGACTTATGTGATGATTTTGCTGATTACTTAATATTCTAATGTTATACAATTGTTTCTGGTTATCTAACTGACTTGGATACGTCATTAATTTCATCTGTAATGAATAGTCTTTTTTAAAATTAAGAGGTATTCTACTTTTAGATAAAAAAAAGTATAAAGGACCACTTTCAGTAATGATTTGTGAAGAGAAGCTTTTTCCTTCATACAGATCTTCAAAATCAAAACATAAAAAAGGAATATTGATATTTATCCAGTCATATGCTGTTATAATCTGAAAATTATCCACCTTTCCTCCTTTTAGAATTTAATCAATTATACTATAATTGATTATTTTTTACAAATAAAAACATTTTTTTTAGATTCTTTTCCATGAGCTTCAAACGTTTCTTTGTTCAATACTTCAACGTCTTTGAATCCAACTTTTTCTAACATGTTTTTAATATCGATAATAGTATACATACGTGTTGAAAATTGATTTTTAAATATTGATTCATTCTTGTTTGAAATAGTCCATTCAGAGTTTAATAAACCATTTACGATTTCAGAATTTTTAACAAGCTTATATTCAACATCATCTATTTTAATAATAGATTCTCTTTGTTTTTGAAAGTTATTGATAACATACTCTGAGTTATAGAACTCAAGAATGAATTGCCCACCATGTCTAAGGTTCTTGAATGCATTTATCAAAAAAATAATATTTTTTTCGTCATCTTCAAAATAAGCCCAACTGGTATTCCAGTTAATAACATAGTTAAATCTGCCATAACATTTATCAGAAAGTAAATCACCTTCTTCAAATCTAGTAATCAAATTATTATCGAAAGCAAATTTTTTGGCATAGTGAATATATTCAGGAATAATATCGATACCCAATGTTTTGCAGCTAATTGATTTTGTAAGTAAGTTGGATAAGTAGCCTCTTCCACAACATTGTTCTAAAACTCGTGAATTATGAGTGATTCCTATCTTTTTAAAGAAGTTTAGTTCTTTTTCAGTTATATCGGTAGTCAAAGCAAACAATGCAGTTGATTCGTTAAAAAATTCTAATGATGATGCAGGTTTCATATATTTTCCTCTATTGAATATATTATAATTCATGTAGTTTGAAATATCAATATTTTTAAAAGGTCAATAGTTGATTTAAATTGGTACTCTAAGTAGGAATCTAATTCTTATCTAATTTAAATTTTGTTAAATCAATTTATAATAAATTAAAAACCTTTAAATAAAAGCTTGTTAAATGTATATCAATTGCACAATTTCAATGCGTATTTAGTTATCTTTAACTTATTGATATTATTATTGTTTTACCTTAATATGGATTATAATTATTTTTATGTTAAAATATAAAATAAACAACAATAATAACACGGGGCTATTTGATGGAACATAATACGAATATTATTTTTAACAAATTAAAAGGAGAGTTAATTGCAGAACAACATAATACGCAAGATTATATAAGAGCTATTTATACTAAATTACGTGAATATGAAATTTCTGACATCCAATTAACAGCTAAGCTTCTTGAACATTTTTTAATTGAAGATATAAATAATATTCAAGAAAATTTAAAAATATCAGATTTTGAAACTGCTAAGTATAAGTCAATGGAAATGTTTTCTAAATTTCAAAGTGTATATGGTTTTAATCATAATGATGTGTCTGAAATTACTGAGCTATTAGGTCACATTCAACAAATATCAATAGATGAGAAAAATGTATTCTTATCAGTCTTAAAGAGACAAAATGGTGTATCTGATTTTATTGTTGATAAGATTAAAAATATTAAAGATTTAAGTTTTTTGACAAGAGAAGCATTAAATACTGAAATAGAGACTTGCATATTTTCTGATGATTTAGACAAAATTTTGCGAAAAAAATATGCTTTAAATGAAGAGAATGCTGGATTTTATTTATTTTTTAATTATGTTAGAAAAGAAATATTACCTAATATAAACCATGAAACAGTTGTTAAATTTTATTTATATGCACTGTCAGGAAAGTTACATGATGATTTAAAAGATGAAAATTTTAGTAAAATGTTTATTGAAAAAAACACTGATCACATATCAGATGCATTACAAAAAAAAATAAAAATGCATCAAATACCAATGATGTTAGAAAACACAGATAAATCAGATGATTACAGCAATAAGATAAAATTAAAAAGTTTTCCTTTGTCATACATGAACCGTGGAGATAGATCTACACCACAAGGTTATATTGACTACGCAATTTCTGATATTTCAAATGAAAATAAAATTTATTTAGCTCACATTAAAGCATCTACTATGGAAAATGATATATATAAACATGATGAGAAATCATTGGTAGTAGATAGAGCATTAAAAAATTGGGCTAAACTTAATGGTAAAGATTTAGTTACTTTTGATTCTCAAAAAGGACATAAGATGGATCTTATAAAGAAAAACTATATTGATGTTAATGCTGATAAAAACAATATAGATTTTCCAGAATTAAAAAGAATATTAGATACTGTAATTAATAAACTTGTATATGAATACACTAAATATGACAAGACAATTATTCAACCGGGAGATATTAAATATTCAATAGAAACATTGAATAAGAAGACTGCATATGAAAACTTTATTTTACTTTGTGAGAACATTACTAAAAATGTTTTAGACATAAATAATACTAATGGTGGAACATTAAAGATATTTTCAAGAAGTATGGATTGGATTAATCATAATCTTTTGAATGATCCAGAATTTTTATCGAATAAGAATTCTATACTTGAATTAAGAAAAGCAATCATTGATGTCAGCGAAAAATTCAATAAATCACAACTAATATCAGATAAAATTCATGGTGTTTTGGATAGAACAAAATCAAAAAATCTTGAAGATCTATATCAAGAAGTTTCATTGAGTATATATACAAAAGAAGTTTTGTCTAAAAATGGATATTTTAATATGTTAAGTCCTGATGATTTTATTAATGTTAATGAAAATTTTAAAATAGAAAAATTTAAAGATAAGATTTATCAAACTATGCTACCAATTATTCATGAATTTATGCGATTGGAAAAAACAAATAGGTCAAATGGTAGAAAGTTAGAGAATATACATCTAAAATATAAAGAATACCATGATGGATATTATACACCAAACTCAATTACTAGAAAGATAGATGGTGAATCTAAAACAATTTATTTTTCAAATCCTACTGAGTTTCAGCCTAAAACTTCTTTTGAAAAAGATTTTGTAAAAGTATTGGACATGACTATATTAAGGGAAGATAGCTTAAATCCTGTTAAAGTTAAAGAGCTATTAAATACTGTTATCAATGGATTAGAAAGCGGGTTCTATTTTGATGAATTTGATTCTAAAAAAAGGTATTATGATGTGAAAAGAGTCGTAAATACAGTTAAAAACGTTAGTTTAGATTCATTTATAAATAGTTTAAAAAATGTTGTTAATGAATTAGATAATGAAATTACACCAATAATAGTGTCAGCTAAAAATAGATATGATAAGGATGTTCCAAAAGAAATAACTAGATTGACAAGTTTATTGAACAAAATTTCGAACTTCAAAAAACAATCATCTTACAATGAATCCATTGACATGATAGAGTTTGAAAAATTGAAAAAAGAATTAGATATAAGTAGATTATATAAAAAATTAAAAATGTAAATAAAAAACACCTATTCGATAGGTGTTTTTTTTAGTTCTCAAACTAAATCTGTATAAGTTTTTATTATTTTATTTTTATAATTTTCAAAATCGGTTGAGTAATATATTTTTAATCTTTTTTTATACGAAGAAGAGTCATATGCCTTTAACTCTCTTAATCGAAATAAAAGATTGTCTTGATCATATAAATTTTTAAAAATATCATCAACAATATTAAAATTATATTTAAAATGAAAATGTTTTTCTTGTTGAGACATGTTATCAGTATAGTTCATAATTATATTTTTATATAAAATTTTCATATTACGTTTCAAAAATTTTAGTATTTTTATTTTATGTATAGATCTTGAACAATTTATTTTTTTTATATGGGTATAAATTATTTCTTGAGTCCATAATTCATCTAATTTTTCTTTTGGTGTAAGTTCTTTGAAACTTTCTCTTATAATAGACAATTTTTTATAAATCAGGGAAATTATTTCTTCTTCTTGATTTATTGATATCTTATAAGTTTCTCTCAGATTATTAAAAATATGCATTATTGTTAGTTCAGAACCAAATCCTGTTCTGTCTAGTGATGTTAAATTAATTTTATTTAAGTTGTTTTTTATTAAATTATTTTTTGCAAATTTAAAAGCATCTTTGTTTTTTGATGGATCTATGTTTTGATTTTTATGGAAATAATTTTTATAAAAGTAATCTTCATCATCTTTAAGTTGTGCATAGTCATCATTATAATAATCTAATATTTCTTTAAATTCTTTTATTAGGAAATCAGTATCCATATTTGATATTTTTTCTATTTCTTCAATCATTTTTTTATATTCAGATTCATCAAATTTATTTTTTCTTCTAATGTTTTCGTTTTCTAAAGATATCTGATAATCTTTTTTGTTGTGGTAAATATATAATTTTTTAATAAGAGATATTTTTTTATGAGTAATTTTAGTTTCTTGGTATTTATTTATAGGACTACTTCTATAATTATTTATTATCTCATCAATATATTTTTCCAACCTTATATATTTTTCTAAGATTCTAATATTTTTGTAATTTGGTGTAATTTCTTTTAAATCTTCTGCTACACTATCCCATATATCAGGTTTAATCTGATTAAAATATGTCGTATTCTCTACTTTAATAGATGCTGAATATATTTTATCCTTCCATTCATCATGATATTCTTGGTCAACTTTATATGAATTCATTATGACTATAATTCTTGTTTTTGTATTTTCTTGAAGTTCTATTATTTTAGAATATATGTTTTTTAAGTTATGTGGATCACTCATTCTATCAATTTCATCAATCACAAGTATATAATTGTCGTAATTCATTTTTTTTAAAATAGATTCTCCACCTATTCCAAATATTTCTAGGCTATTGGTAATCACATTTTCCATCCCTGTTTTGTTTTCTATAAATCCATCTAACGCTTGTTTACTTTTATCAAGTATAGTTTTAATTAGCTTTTTATTTTCAACGAAAACATTTGTTATTTTTGAACTTAAAGCATCGTTGTCATCTTGATCTAAAAAGTTGTTTGTATTAATTTTTTTACTATTTGCAATAAGTAATTGACGAAAACTTGTTTTCTCGTTTATATCGTTGGCATTTACAATTAAATATAACTTGTTCTTATCTATTTCAAAGTTTTCTATTTTTCCAGACAAAACGTTTTTTATTATTGAAGATTTTCCTTTACCCCAACTATCATCAATTAGCAAAGATCTAGGATATAAAGTTTCATTTTCTATGTATTTCTTTATTTTATTTTCTGTTGTCATTGTGACTATGCCTTTTTTATATGTGTCATTAATTAAAGTTATATGGATATAATTTAAACATATAGCAATAAATAAATTTTATCATGTTGAAATATATATTCAATTTTAAAATTTATTGACTTTATTTTATCTATATGTTAATCTTTCGATAGTTTTTTGGAGAAACACTTTGTCTATATTAGGTTGTTCTATCGATATTACACATAAAATCAATCCTGAACAAGCGAAATGCTTTGCTCAGTGGATTGGGCATTCTAATGTGATAAGAAACCAGAAGATAGATGAATTCAAAAGAACCTTCAACAATGAAAACCAAGCTTACGCTCAAATTAAATCAAATGAAAATTTTAGTTTTCTAAATCATGTTCCTTGTCAATTGTTAAGGAATGCATCAAGTAATGTATTTGATGATTTGAGAGCGTATAAGAAAGGCATTAGAGCATTTCCTAAAAAGAAGAACAAATCTGATAAGCGTAAGTGTATTGTTACAAAAAAGTTGTTCAGTGTTAAAGAGTTAAATGAGAAAGAATCTATGATAATCGTTAATAGCAAAAAAACAATACAACAAAAGGCAATTTTATTTAGTATAATAGTTCCTTACACTAATATAAAAAATCAAATAATCATAAGTAAAAAAGGAACGAAATTTACATTAAGCTTTGGTTATGAAACTAATATTGAAGTTCGCTCTAATGAGGCTATACTGGATGATTATTCATATCTATCAAAAGAAGAGTTAGATCCCTTAACGTTAGGTGTTGATGGTGGTGTGATGAAGTTCAATCCATTAGCTTTGAGCAGGAACTTGCTCAAGATGTGATTGAACTTATGACCGTTTTTTCTGCAAAGTTATATGGAAGCCGATCTCATAAGAATAAAAAAACAATAACTATTTGACTTTTAATATCTTTTTAGTTATTATTGGTGCATTATTGAGTGTTTATTTATGACTAAAAAAGAAAAGAAAAATTTAAAAAGCTTTTCTATCCATGAAACTAATATGGATGTCGCTCGTTATTTTAAAAAAGCTATTCTTACTCATAAACATCTTGAAAACATCCTCAATATAATTATTCAAAAAGAAGTTGATATAATATTTTCTTTTCCAAAAGAAGAACGTAATTTTAAATTTTATAACCTTCTTGTTAATCCAATGATCATGAAAGCTGTTATTTCTAATACTTCTGGTGCTGACAGCACCAGAGGCAGTATTGAGCTTGTTAATTTATATTTAAAAAACGAACCACTTTTAGCTAGTTTAAAACAGTTGGGAACTGTTTTAAATGATAAAAATATCTCAATGATTGTAACTAGACTTAAAAAAGATTGGTCAAATTCATTAAATGCTCTAAAAAGGTATTATGCTAATCCATCATCTTTTTCGGGTAAACCCTCTACTCCAAAAACTAAAAAACTTTCGAAAGTCTTTAATTATTCTGTTCCACTCGAAGTAAGTAAGTTTTCAATGAGTCACATTGAAAAAGATAAAGTTGGTATAACTATTTACAAAAAATCTAAAAAGATTTTTTTGAAAAATAACGACTATATTCGAGATAAAAAAATTAATGGAATCACTGTCTGTTTATCACATGGTCATATTTACTACAATTTCAATTATCATGTAGATAAAAAAGAAAAAGATCAAAATAATAAAGATATTTTAAGTAATGATAAAGATATTTTAAGTTTAGATAAACCAATTAAGAAAGCCGGATTAGATATTGGTGTTTTAAATTTGTTTGCTTTATTTATTAATGATTTCACAACTCAATCGCTTATTTATAAAAATGGCAAAACCTTGCGTTATAATGCTCTATTTAATAAAAATTTAGCTAAATTAAATGAGCAAATCGCTTTACAGGTAAGCGAGTATAAAGAAATCAAACAAGACAAGCAAACCATAAAAATACCAGTCAAATACACTGATTATGGTAGACATCTTATTAATAAAAGAAGTCATCTTTGGAATCAAAGAAATCTTTTTATGGAAGGCGAAATGCAGAAGATTTCAACTAGCGTTTTGACTTTATTAAAAAGTAAAGATGTCACTGATTTAGTGATTTCTAAAAATCTACAATTTACTAAGACAGATGGTTCTATTAAAATGAGAAAAGTCACAAAACAGAAGTTTTACCAACTTCCATTTGGAAAACTTTTAAATTTAATAGAAAATAAATCAATCAATTTTGGTATTAATGTTATAGATAAAAACGAAGCCTATACGTCTAAAACAAGTTGTTTAAGTAGCAATGTGTGTTATATACAAGAACAATCAAAAGCAAGAGAAATAGTATCTAATGAACTAAATGGTGTTCGTGGTACTAAGAAAGGAAAAATGGGTAGGGGTATATTTAGAGATACAACTATCAATAAAATAATAAATGCGGATCTCAATGGAGCAGCAAACCATATAAAAGTAGGATTTCCAGAGACTGATCTGAGTGTATTTAGAAATCATTTATGGAAAGTTTGCAATCCAAAGATGATAAAAAGTAGCAACGAGTTTGATTTATACCTTAAATCGAATAGTAAAGCTGCATAGTGGGCTTTGATATAAGTTGCTCCACAACTTATACAAAACGCCACGAACGTTTCGTGAATGATCAGATTTGATCATAACTTTAGAAACGGATAAAACACCCACCGTTCCTAGCCGCTAGAAGACAAGATCATTTTTACATATTTGGTATTCCTAACGGGATTTGAACCCGCATTACTAGATTGAGAGTCTAGTGTCCTGACCGTTAGACGATAGGAATATAAATCTTAAATTTGGCGTCCTGTATCGGATTCGAACCGATATTTTCCTGATTGAAAGTCAGGCATCCTAGGCCATTAGACGAACAGGACATATGTTTGGTGCTGTCAGAGGGATTCGAACCCAAATTCCCCACCCGAAACGGCAGGTGTCCTAGACCAATTAGACGATGACAGCATAATCTGGTGTTCTTGACGGGATTCGAACCCGCGTTGGTAGGTTGAAAGCCTACATTCCTAACCGCTGGAAGACAAGAACATAATTTACTACGGTTGGAGCTAATTTGGCGTCCCTAACGGGATTCGAACCCGTGTTACCGCCTTGAAAGGGCGATGTCCTAAGCCGCTAGACGATAGGGACATTATTTAATATAACAATTTGGTGTTGCTAACGGGGTTCGAACCCGTATTGCTGGATTGAAAGTCCAGATTCCTGACCGATTGGAAGATAGCAACTTCATTTTTAACCATACAATTTTGTATAACATAAACTATGCACTCAATCTCACCTTATATAAGAACTCGCTTTTTTGGGCTGAAAGCCCAATGCACTAACCACTTAGACAAATAGAGCATATAAAAAATGGTATCCATGACGGGAATCGAACCCGCATTACCAGATTGAAAGTCTGGCGTCCTGACCGTTGGACGACATGGACATAAAATTTAAACAATAAAAAAAGCCTTTAGATTTCTCCAAAGGCTTTGTATTCGCTATTGGAGATCACATTACATCACTGCGATCTCCTTTACTATAAAAAGATCACAGTCTATCGTTCTTCATATTCTCGTTCATTGATGTAGTTGTTCATTTTAAAATCCTCTTTTAATAGTAGTGTATTTCATTAATTTGGTGTTCCGTGAGGGAGTCGAACCCCCAACCGTCTAGTTCGTAGCCAGATACTCTATCCAATTGAGCTAACGGAACATATTTCTATTATTTGGCACGGAAGATAGGAGTTGAACCTACATTTTAATCCAGTTACTGTTCACGGCTTCGTAGACCGCACAGATACATCCGTATAAATTTCTTGTGTTTCATTTGTTTCTTTACTTTCTATGTTTAACATCTTACCAAGTCTTTTCTTGTTTGTCAACAACTATTTTGAATTATTTTTAAATATTTTGCTTTTAAATCAATAACTTACCTTTATTTAGGTTGAATGATATTCTACCTAATAGGCATAAAAAAAGACCTTCGAGGTGATTATTCTCAAAGGTCTTCTGTATGAACAGTTTAAACTTTGAGAGGCACAGTGGCCCCTCAAAGCCAATGTGCTATGATAGACGTTCTTCGCGTTCTCGCAATGATTTAACTAAAATGTTCATTTGTGTTTCTCCTAATATTTTTTCATTATACAATCTTTAAACCAAAAAGTAAATATTTTTTTAATACTTTATTTTATTTTAAAATAGGTAACATATTTCAAACTGAAATCATACACATAAAATTATTGATAAGACGGTTTAAAAATATAAATATTAAACAAGACCTATTAATGTTGATACTTCTTCTTTCTTGTTTTCTATAAACTCATACAGGTTGTCTTGCACCACTGTATCAGAAAGCCCAAAACTGTACATATCACCTAATACAGTGTCAGGTAAATTCATTAATAATTTTTCGTAAACTACTTCTTGTTGATCTTCTGACAGATCAGAGAGACTTTCAAAAAAATTAACAATGACATCATAAAGACTATCAAAATTATTATTTTCTTTCAGCATGGATATCATTTTCTTTCTTGTGGTTTCGGAATAACTGCCTATATACATTAATAAGACCTCATTTAATGTTTAAATTATAGATATTTGAACAGAAAAGTCAACTTACCAATAAGATATTTGCAAGAAAATGCTGAAGTGAAAACAAAATAGATTGATTTATCAAAATATAGATGTTATAATTGTACATATATTTGAAATTTTTTGAGGAAAATATAAAATGAACACTTTATACACTGTCGTGATTGTGATGGACATTATGGATATTATCGATATTCAGAGTTGATCACGCATACGAAAATGTGAGGTCAACTTAAAATGGCCTCACAGGGATAGTATCTAAACCCTTGAGGCTAACGTTTCAAGGGTTTTTTTATGTCCGTATGTGGCAGGTTATCATTCAACCTAAATAAAGGTAAGTCATTGATTTAAAAGCAAAATATTTAAAAATAATTTAAAATAGTTGTTGACAAACAAGAAAAGACTTGGTAAGATATTAAACATGAAGAGTTGAGAAGAAAACAAAACTCGACATAAAAGAATAATGGTTGTGTAGCTCAGTAGGTTAGAGCAATCGCTTGATAAGCGATAGGTCAAAGGTTCAAGTCCTTTCACTACCACCAAATAAATTGGAGATGTAACTCAGATGGTTAGAGTGCTACACTGTCACTGTAGATGTCGCGGGTTCGAATCCCGTCATTTCCGCCAAATTAGGTATAGATAGAAGTACATGGTTGTGTAGCTCAGATGGTTAGAGCGTTCCCCTGATAAGGGAAAGGCCAGAGGTTCAAATCCTCTCACTACCACCAGATTAAAATATGGTTCTTTAGTTTAATGGTAGAGCACTTGTCTTACACACAAGATACGAAAGTTCGATTCTTTCAAGAACCACCAAATTATATGGGTATGAGTTCCTTTGGAATGGAAAATGCACTGTCGATGCATACGCTGCGGGTTCGAATCCCGTCATACTCGCCAGATTTATAGGGTTGTGTAACTTAATGGTAGAGAACTTCTCTCATAAAGAAGTAGGTGGCAGTTCAAGTCTGCCCACAACCTCCAGATTTAGTGACCAATATTGGAAAGTAGCTCAATGGTAGAGCAATCTCTTGATAAGGGATAGGCTGTGAGTTCGATTCTCACTTTTCCAACCAGATAACATAATGGTTGTGTAGCTCAGATGGTTAGAGTGGTTCGCTCATAACGAACAGGTCGCGGGTTCGATCCCCGCTGCAACCACCATATTAAAATATGGTTCCTTAGTTTAATGGTAGAACATCTGCCTTACAAGCAGAATACGAAAGTTCGATTCTTTCAGGAACCACCAAATTATAGTTGTATAGCTCAACGGTAGAGCATTCGTTGATAAGCGAGAGGATGAAAGTTCAATTCTTTCTGCAACTATGAGATTTAAATGGATCTGTAGCTCAGTTGGTTAGAGTACTTGCCTGTCACGCAAGGGGTCGCGGGTTCGAGTCCCGTCAGTTCCGCCATATTATAAGATGTTGTAAAAGTATAATGATTATGTAACTCAGTTGGTTAGAGTACCTGCCTGTCACGTAGGAAGCCGAGGGTTCGAGTCCCTTCATAATCGCCAGATAATTGGAAAGTGGCTAAATGGTAGATCGTTCTCTTGATAGGAGAATGGTTGTAAGTTAAAATTTCACCTTTCCAACCATTATGCGTATGTAATTCAATGGTAGAATCCTCGCCTGATAAGCGAGTGGTTGATTGTTCGATTCAATCCTTACGCACCAAATAAAAATGGCCGTTTAGCTCAGATGGTTAGAGCACTTGCCTGTCACGTAAGAGGCCACGGGTTCAAGTCCCGTAACGGTCGCCATTTTTGGTTCTTTAGTTCAATGGTAGAACACTTGTCTGACTTACAAGAAATGAAAGTTCAATTCTTTCAAGAACCACCAGTAAAAAAGCCTCATGAGAGGCTTTTTTATGGTTTGTATTTATGTTTGGCCACTGGTGGCTTTATAGTAATCAAATTTTGACTTAAATTAAATAATGCAAAACTGGTATAATCAAAATAGTAAGTGTCTTCATCTTCGTTTGAGCGATCGACATTAAAGTTTGAAAGTGCTTTGCTATCTGCTTTAATATCAATACATTCATTAGCTGCTAAAAAAGTATTAAGATCCAATATGCCAGACTTAATTTGCTGTATGTTTTTGCGAATATTTGAATCCGTATACATTTGTTTAATAAAAATATCTAATTCTTTATAGGCTTTTAAATATTTATCTTGATTAAAATTTTCTTCTTTTTCGTTTAAACACATATTAAGCTTTGATGCGATTATTTTGATAGAATCCAAAACTGAATGATCATTGGAAACTCTTTTATAATCAATGTATTGAGATTTTGCAGCCTCATTTAAAACTAGATTCAATTTTGAAATAACGTTTTTGTACATGTCTTCTTGAGAAAGTGTGATAAACTCATAGTCAGCAACCATCACAATATTATTATTTTGATCAATCATGCCACTCGTATTTAAAAATTTAACATGTTCATCGTAAAAAGTTTCAATCATTGCGTCATTGTTTTTTATTATTTGCAAATCAAGAATATTTTTAAATTTTGTCTCGGAAACCAAACCTAATTCATTTTCGTAAAGAATGTAACTTACGAAAGGTTTATCTTCAGGTATCATAATTTTAGTCCTCTTTTTTAAATATATTTATTATTATAGCATATATCAAAGCATAATGGTATTGAATTGAAATAAATTTAACTTATGATATAGTATATACAAAACCATGAGAAACACTATGAACTTAGATAATATCACTCATAAAGTTCGCGAAAATTTTGAGTCACATATTGATCATTCACAACAATCAGTATTTTTCCAGAAATTTTCACACAAGTTTTTCAAAGATTTTGACATAGATAATCCTTTTTTAACAGTGAGGTCCGCTGTTAATGACTTAAAGGACAAAATAGAATCTAATATCATTAAAGTCTTGAACCCTAAAAATGAAGTTAACGGGCTAGATATTGATCCTAAAAGTTTAGAATCCATCATTGCTATTCGCGAAGAATCACAATTGCATAACCATTTACTACACAATAAAAGTTCTACAAAATTAAAGGTATAAGGATAATAATAGATGCATATTTCCGAAAAATTAGATGAGTTAGCTGATAAATTAGTTGTTATTGTGGAAAATCTTCAATATTTGAGGAAAAAAGACGAAGCATATTCGGGTAATATTCAAGAACTGTTAGCAATAGCCTTACATTATTGTAATATTATTGTGACTACTCAAGAAATTGCAGAAACAACTGACATTCTTCCGTATAGAGATGAGATTACAAAACAGTTACGATTTATTGAAGATTTTATATTGCTGACTGAGGATATTGCTGGTCAATGAAGCTTTTCAATTTTCAATATTATCATCAACTATAAAAACTTTTATTTTTTTATTATTTAAAACACAAACAGTTATTGATTCTTTATCTTTTTTGAAAAAATATTTAAGCATTAAGTTCGATTTTTTCTTTTTCATATCCACTGCATTGATATGGTAATTTTTAGCTAGTAATGTCCATGCATCTTTATTCACAAAACTATCATATATAAAATAAAATGAGTCAGTTTTCTCTATACCTATTTCTGCAAATAGTTTATCGATTGCGATAGCCTCTATTTTGTAAATTTTTGTAAGGGCATATTTATAAATAGATGCAAAAAGATTTTTATGTGTCTTATTTTTACTTAGAAATTCGACTAAAATTATTTCAGAAATAATAAAAGCAATATCAAAAAAATTTATTTCTTCATTTTTAGAAGGAAAAACGACTTCTCTATTTTTAGTATATTTAGGTTTTTTAATGGAATGATCCAATATAATAGTTATAAAATCTATATCAAAATTTTTAAAAATATATTCTAGTTTTTGATAGATTAAAAGTTCTCTTTTTTCAGGAGAATGAAAGATGTTAAGTCTTTTTTCAAGATGTAAAAAATAATCACTTCTTTTGACTAATGGATATAACATGGAATGTGATTTTTCATAGAATGAGTTGAACAGCTTACTTTTCATCTTTTAACCTCAAATATAATAGAATAATACCTTTGTCAAAGGCTTATTAATAATAGACCAGTAATGGTCGATTGTCTATCGCATTATAATATTTATTTGATTATTTATTTTTTTCGATTATTATACTAATACATAAATAATGGGTAATATTCATGAAAAAACAAATACTGATCATATCAGGTCAGCCGGGAACAGGAAAAACCACGCTGGGTAGACACTTTGCTGAATATCTAGATGTCGCTTTTTTAGACAAGGACATAGTTTGTGATTTTTTTACTTTTTTTATTATGGAAACAGTTTATTCACAAAATGATAACAAGGATTCCCTAGAGTATCATCAAAAAATTAGACCTTTAGAATATTCCACATTTTCGAAATTAATGTTTTCACAAATAGAATGTAATGTGTCATTTGTAGCAGTGGCTCCTTTCTCAACAGAAATAAAAAAACATAGTGATTATTTTGATAAAATAGAAGAAGATGCTCGGCTTAAAGAATATGATGTTTATTTTATACATTTAATAGTTGATGAATTAGAGCTTAGAGATCGTATAATTAAAAGAAGTAAACCAGAAGACAAAAGAAAATTGGAACGATGGTCTGAATATGTTAATAGGTTTAGTGAAAATGACCTTAGATCAAACATAAAAACATTTGTAAACTCCAATATTGATGATACAATTGAAGATATAATGAACTACATAAACTAATATGCCAAATAATAAAGGACTGTTTGATTTCAATGAAGATAAGGCAATCGAAGAATTTTTTGAGATAGTTCCCAAAGAAGTACTCAAAAAAATTGTAGACGAATTTTATATTAAACATTCTTACATACATGGCACGCCACATTGGTCTAGAGTTTTTTATTTTGGACATTATTTATCTGAACTTAATGATCATGACAAAGAAAATGCAGCCTTCTTTAGTATATTTCACGACTCTAAAAGATTTGAAGACAACTCAGATCCTTTGCATGGGCAACGTGGGGCAGAATTTTTTAAAACCTTTGATAAAATCATACATGTGTCACCTGAACAAAAAGAAATCATCTATGAAGCCTGTAAAGTACATAACACATTGAAACAATCAGATATCATTGAAGTGGGTTTGTGTCTTGACTCTGATAGATTGGATTTGTGGCGAGTGGGCATTATTCCTGAAAATGAATATCTACATACCATGCAAGCAAAGGGTGATTTTATGAAAAGTTTTTCATTGGGGTTTGTTGAAGAGAATCTGGTGATGACCAAGCTTTCAGATAAAATAATTCGCAGTATATATGATATAGAGAAAGATACATATTCAAATGCAGGATTGTTAAAGAAAATAAAAAATAAATCAGGAAATTAAGATGTTTAATAAGATACAGGAACTGATAGATGGAAATAATTTATTGTTAACAGAGGCTTATATTAAAATTTCTGAAAAGATGAATCGAAATGAGAACAATAGTGAACTCAAAGAAATTGCAGCATTGTTAAAAATCAATGAAATTATTCTAATGGAACTCAAAGATAAACAGTTTTTTAACAATGAAAAAAATATATTAAAATCTCTTCAAAATATGAAAAAATCTATCATTTCAGCTATTATAGAACTCGATAATCGATATTAAAGCCATTCTTTGGCTTTGAATTTTTTTGTTTTCTCATTTAGTTCCTTGTAATCAAAGCATTTTGACAACTGCACATTGTTTTCTCTATATTCAGCTTTGAAAAACTCAAAGTCTTCTTTTAGTGTTAAATTTATTACACTACTATATGGAGAAGACTCTTTCATTAATTTTTCAGGATCAAGTGACCTCAGTGTTCTAAATGATAAATCTAATCTAATATAGGGATCGTTAGCTATTTTATTAGCAGTATATTCGATAACATCTATATCCTTGTCTAGCTTTTGATTATGAGTCAACATTCTGGCCAAGAATGATCGACCATCATCCATTTCAGCATTCAATATATTTTTTAGGCTCTCTTTATCACTTGGAAACAAACTCATTGATTTTTCCAAACGTATTATGTTTGATGGATGGTGAGATTGTTCTGTCATGAGTGTTGAAAACTTGGATATATCTTCATTGCTCAATGTATGTAAATAACCAACATCATGATTGATAAAGTCACGAAGGGTAAATAGACCAACATGTGTTAAATGTTCTGTATATTCTGTTCCATCATCACGACATAATGAATCGCTAACATGACCATAATCACTTCTAGCGTAGATAATATCATTTACTAGGGCTATTGATTTTTCCTTATCCATTTTATTGTCTTGTATCGTTTTTATAGCACCACAAATATCAGAATGTGTTTCGTTTAAAATTGTCAGCCTTGTAAAAGAACCTTCAATTTGTAATGATAGTAATTGAGATCCTGTAAGATGAGCCATTTCGTGATAGAGTGTAAACTGTCTTTTAATATCATCTATTTTATTTTGATCATAATAAAAAGAGAGTGCTTGATTGTCTGGTAAAAATAAAATATCGCTTAATAATATTTTGTCTTCAGCAACCTTCTTATTTCTGTCAGTCTTTTTTGGCAAGATAGCCAGACTTCTTTCACCTTTATCGATCTTCACTTTGAGACCAGTAAAAATATTCTTATAGGTGCCATTTAATAAATTAATCGAACCATTAATAGCGTCTTTTTCATAGACATTATTATATGAAGCAACTTTGTAACTATGACTCATAGCCTTATTATAAAATTCTTTAAATCCAGCTTCTTTCATAAATGGGTTTTCTAGAAAAGCCAATTTCTGAATAATGTCGATGTTATCATCTCTTTGATTTAATGCGTCTTCATTAGTAGTATTTCTAACAAAATTTTGAACTTTTTGCCTAGACATCTCTGAAGGAAGAAAACTCATCACCTTTTCAAAGCTTAGCCTTTCTAACAAGTTCAAAAATTTAATATCTTCGCCTTTTAAGTTTTCTACAATACGTAATGTTTCTTCTCTAAATGTAGTCATATTTTTTCTTTTGTTTATATTTATATTCTACCAGAAATTAATAATATTTCTATTGTCACTGCTACATTATAATAAAAATATTTTGATATTGAAACAACTGTTTGATTTTTTAAAAACATATTCTATAATTAGTAAATAAAACTATGAGAAGTCGAATGAAAAAAACATATGAACATATTACAAAAACTCAAAAACTTTTTGAGTTAGCAAAGTCGAAATTAAATAATGAAATGAATTACTCAGGTAATGAACTGGTATATTATGAAATTAGGCGTACCCTACATAGTGTCGAAAGAAAAGCTGAGCGATTTGAACGCATTCGAAATCGTTTAGAAGTCAAATACAACAGAAAAGATTCTGCCAAAATGAAAAGGATATATAAATTTCTCAAGTCAGTTTCTGCTTAGCTTATGGTTTAACAATAAGATCTATCAGTTTTAAATTTAGAATAAAACAATTGATTTTCGAATATTGTTGTGATAAAATTAAAAAATTAGAGGAAATAAAAAATGCACACCTTAACCATGATTACTAAAAAGAAACAGACATAAGCTGACTCTTCAACAAGAGGTCGGCTTTTTTGCTTGTCCTCTTGGTAATCGGTTCAGACCCCCAAGAGGATAATCTTCTGGGGGTTTTTTTATGTCTGTATTTGGCAGGGTATAGTTCGTCCTTAAATGACGTAAGATATTGATTTTTAAAGAAAAATTTTTAAAATAATTATAAATAAATGTTGACATAATGAAAAAGACTTGGTAGAATGTTAAACATGAAATCAGCAAACAGGAGAAGCAAAATGAAACATACATCACTTAAGCGTAAGGTAAAAAAACAGTTATAAACTATTGATGAAACCATTGGGTAGCATTGATAGAAGATGCTGCCTTGTGGTCAAGATAAGAATGACTTATCGAACCCAAGGTTTTTAAATCTTGGGTTTTTTTGTTTTATGGGTTAGTAGCTCAATCAGGCAGAGCAGCGGACTTTTAATCCGAAGGTTGTGGGTTCGATTCCCACCTAACCCACCAAATTAGTTTCAAGGGAGTATAGCTCAATGGTAGAGCACCCGGCTTTTAACCGGGTGGTTTAGGGTTCGAGTCCCTATGCTCCCACCAGTTTATGATAAATAAGGGTTAGTAGCTCAATGGCAGAGCAAGGGACTTTTAATCCCGAGGTTGTGAGTTCGAATCTCACCTGACCCACCAGTTTAATTAGGGGATAATAGCTTAATTGGTAGAGCAACGGACTCTTAATCCGAAGGTTGTGAGTTCAAGTCTCACTTATCCCACCAAATTTAGATCCAATAAAAGGGTTAGTAGCTCAATGGTAGAGCAGGGGACTTTTAATCCCAAGGTTGTGAGTTCGAATCTCACCTGACCCACCAATTATGGAAGTATAGCTCAATGGTAGAGCACCCGGCTTTTAACCGGGTGGTTTAGGGTTCGAGTCCCTATGCTTCCACCAAATAATGAATGGTGTATAACTCAATGGTAGAGTAGCGGACTCTTAATCCGTTTGTTGTGAGTTCGAGTCTCACTGCACCAACCAATAAAAGGGAGCGTTGCCTAGTGGTTAATGGCATCGGACTTTTAATCCGACAGGTAAATCCTTTCGTGGGTTCGAATCCCACCGCTCCCACCAGATTGCAAAAAGCAATTATTCAAAAAATAATAGGAGATTTAAAATGAATTACAACATTAAAAACATGGTCAAAGACAAAAAAGTAACGTTTGTAAAATATAGAAAAGGTGAACTTATTTATATGACTGAATGTGGTTTTGAATTTCCTGTTCCTATTGAAGATACTGGTGATGGTGTTTTTTTGGCAGAAGATAAAGCCATTACCTTCATGCGTTATATTAGAATTCATATTGAAAATATTCAAAAAGAACAAAATAGCAGTGTTTAAACAAAAGAGAGCAAAAGCTCTCTTTTTTTTGGATTAAATTTTTAAATTCTATTATTTTTTTTTATGAGTTTTCATGTGATATAATGTAAACAGGAATGAAATTTTAACCATTCATATCAAAACTATTGAATATATTTTTGCATGTGTTAAGATTTCAACCAGTTAATAACAGAATATACAAGGACTAAAAATATTATGAATGATACATTCAAGGTACAAGTTACACCCATTAAGTCACAAGGAAAAAAGACAAAATTAGTTGAGTGGATAAAAGACACTCTAGATGAATTTGAAAAACCTGAAGATTATCTTTATATAGAACCTTTTGTAGGTACAGGTGCCGTTGGGTTTAATATAGCACCACATAACGCTGTTTTTGCAGATATTAATCCACATCTTATCAATTTTTACAATGCAATAAAAGACAAAACAATTACCAGTGCTATAGTACGCGAATACTTAACACGAGAGGGTAATTTACTATTGATTAAAGGTGGTGAATACTATTATGAAGTTCGTGACCGTTTTAATAAAACGGGAAGTTCTTTAGATTTCTTATTTGTAACAAGGTCTTGTTTTAATGGTATGATGAGATTTAACAAAAAGGGAGGATTCAATATTCCATTTTGTAAAAAACCAACACGGTTTGCTCCTGCCTATATTACTAAAATAGTAAATCAGGTAGCATGGCTGGAAAAGAAAATACATAGTAATAATTGGGTCTTTAAGATTGCGGATTTTAAAGATATTTTGAATGAATATAAAGACAACGAAAACGTTATTTATTATCTTGATGCACCTTATGTTCTAAGACATTCTGATTATTTTAATGGATGGAGTGGAAAGGAAGAAGAGGATTTATTTTCAGGTTTAGATATGCAGAAAGGACAATTTATTTTATCTACATGGTTTGGTAATGATTATCGTAAAAATCCTTATTTTGAGACGTTATGGAAAAATTTTGAAATAAAAGTTAAATCACATACTTATCAAGTTGGCCCTAAAGAATCAAACAGAAATGAAATACTTGAAGCTTTGGTTATCTCAAAAAAATTAGCGTCTTAAGACGCTTTTTTATAAATCAAATACAACAGTATATCTGATACAGAAGGAAAATTGCAATTGTACATATAATTAAATTTGCCAATATATTAGTGGTGGAACTGTCTTCGTCATAAGATCCAAAAGAATGCTCACATTCGGGACATTCATAATTTTTCTTTACTGTTTTTATAAAGCTTAGGTATTGATTGCTGACTTCTGTTGTTTTTATTTCAGGAATCATGTTTTTTTTACATTGAGGACAACATATAAGATTTGAATTACTAACGCTTTTTTGAATAAGCTTCACATTTTTTGCTTTAAATTTAGCTTTGGAGTTAGTAGGTACGAATGAAACTTCATCTCCTTTATCCAAAGAGAATGTTTTTAAGTCATCTGCATTAAAATAGTAATCTATATTTTCTTCGGACGTTATGAATCCATAATTGCTCGATTTAGAAAACCATTTTACAGATCCTCTGATTTCATTTTCTTTATTGTCCATTATATTCATATCAAGTTTTAATCCATTTTACACTTTTTGTCTTTAAAGTAAATGATTGATATTAGATAATACATTTTTTAACGATAATATTATATTAAATAAGAGATACTAAAAGCTATTAAAATGCTTTTAAAAACATAAAATCATTAAGTGTCATTAAATACATAAATAATAGTTGATTTATTTTTAACATATATTATGATACTATTATATATAACATTAGCAAAAGGAACTTGTAATGAAAAAAATAGCTTTAAGTTGTCTTGCTTTATCTATTCTAGGTGTTTCTAATATAACATTAGCTGCTGAATCTGCTCAAACTACCTATCGTGTTAAGATACCATTAGAAATATCCAATGGAGGTAGATTACCTAATGGTACTATTATTATAGGTGGCGGCACCAATACTGGTGGCAGTACAGGTGGTAATAACGGCGGCAGCACAGGTGGTAATAATGGCGGAAACACAGGTGGCAATACCAATGGCAATACTGATTGTTATTTTTCAATTGATGATTCACATTATTATGCTGAAATATATGAGAATGGTAACTTGGTACATATTTCCAAATTTTACAATGCAAATTCGATGAGTAATGGCGTTAAAGGAAAGACCAAACAAGTAATGGAAGAAGGCAATGAAAAATCTGTAATTTCAGAGATTTGTTTCAATGGTGAAGCCCCTGTTGTTGAAGCAACGACTCCAATTGTAATAGGACCTCCTATTGAAGTCCCTACTACTCCACCTACTAATAATTATAAAGAATGGAAAAGTGGAGAATGTCGATTTGGTAACGGATATAACGATGGATACAGTTATGGATTTACACAAGTAAGTGGTAGTGACGAATATGCTGGTAAACAGTTATTTACCGATGCTGCAGTGGGTAGCTGGGGTACTTACCATTATACAGATTCTGGTTATAAAGCACCAGCAGGGGCAGTTAATACAGATTATGGACAATATCAAAATGGTGATGACAGTATATCCAAGGGTTCAGTTTACTTCTGGAAAGGTGATAACTTGAAAAGTACATCTACAGATTCAAGTGGTAGAACTGTTTATAATTACGATGTTTGTTTACATATAACTATTTAATTAAATATGTTTAATTAAAGGACACTTAGGTGTCCTTTTTTTTCTAAAATAAATAAAATTAAAATTTAGTAATTAAATCTTCTACTTCAAGCATTATATAGACTTTTCAGTTTAAAATTTTTTTCTATTTTATGAAGTGCTTGAATACAAGCTTTTTTTTTGTTGGTTCTATGTTATAATGAATATTAAATTGACTAGAAGTATCATATAGACATGAGCATAAACTCGCTACTCCTTAATAAACAGATAGAATTGTTTGTAAAAGATTTTTTTGTTGAAAAACTACTTGAATCCAGTAACATGGAAGATGATTCTTATATGGAGTTAAGAAACTACTTAAATTCAAGATTGACAGATCTCAAGAAAAATTCAAATATTGATTTTTCAAAAGATGAATACAAAGAAGCTCTAATAGAATTTTGTACCAATTTGGGTGTTATGAAAGGCATTTCTGTTGATAAAGAAAAAGCCTTAAATGCTGTTTTGGAAATAATAAATGAACAATCAAAAATATCGGATGACATAGTTGACCGTATATCATTTCACATTAGACAAGCATACAAAAACGGATTGGATATTAATAAATTATATTCTCCTATATATTATGATAGTGAGATTAAAGCCGATACTGATTTACACAAAAATATCAATGATTATATGGCCATTAATAAATCTTGTGATATCAAAGAAAGTGTGGGTGTTTTTAACACTTTCATAGAAACTGTACAATGGCCAAAATCTAAAATAGAACAGATTATTACAGATACAAGACCCAACGATGATAATTTTGCTACAGTTTCATCTTTTAGACAACGCCACAATGTTAATTTCGTAAAATACATTGCACAAGAAATAAATAAAACTTCATTAGCAGGCGATCCATTTACAACACGCTACAATAATATTTATTATAATAGAAGAACAGGTAGTGAATATGATCATTTCATGTACAGTCCAGAAACAAAAACATTCTCTATTTGCTTAGCGACAAAAAGTAAAAATACAAAAATAGAAAAAAACAATATATTTACGCAGCCTATATCATTGCTTTATTTATGTAATAATCTAATAGAGAGGATTAATCAGCCTATAAAACCAATCAGTAATGAGGCAACAATCGATATTCTCAGAAGAGCATTGGAAGAAGAAACCAATTTCAGAACAGAAAGCTTAAAATCAATGGGTATCCCTGACGATAGTAATGTTTCTGGAAAAAATATTAAAAGTTTCAATAAACGTCCTAATCTTATCCTTAAAAATCTTGTAGCACAAGGTGAATTGCCGGTAAACACTATTAAAGCCAGTAAAGATATTGGACAACTATCAATGATAGAAAGTTTTTCTCATAATGATGAAGAACTGATAAATTTCTTAAAAACAAACATGTGTTCATTTAAATTAGATGAATCAGGAGTTGATAAACTATTTTCAGTATTAAATAGTAATCCTGATTTTAAAGTAGACATATTTTTCTTTGGAGAAGTGAGTAGTAAGCGAAGTCGAAAATTTGAATACAGTTCCACTTATTCTGATGAAGAAATACGTGCAGGTGCAAATATTCTTGCCTATGCTGGCAGGGCTATGGATGGTTTTGATGGTATTGAAATTACACCAACGGGTGCTATTACATTTCTTGAAAAATTAAAATTTAGATTTAATACCTCCACCTATCAACGACAAAACTGTGTTGATCTTATAAAGATAAATGAAAACCTGAGAGATATTGGGGGCGTATTAATCAATAATTTTATTCAGAACGAAAATTTTGGACAGGTTATTAAGTTATACAAGAACGATAATGGTGCAAGTAAAGGTTTCGAAAGTATGGATGTACTTCATAACATATCACTATTTGAAAAAAATATCATTGGGCAAATTATAGAAGGTATAGAAGATAAAAACATGTCTCCTGAACAATCCTTTTTATCAACCTTGACCAGTTTTAAGACCAGTCCAAAAGTTAATCTTGATAGATTTTTAGTTTTATTGGAAGAAAAGCATATGTTAATAAATGATGAAATTGTTTCTGGCACATTGGATAAATTGAATATACTTAAACAAGTCGTAAAAAATTATAGGTTGAAAGATGACGCTATAAAAAATGCTGAAATTGTTTCAAACTCATTAAGACAAAGCAATGTTCCTGATACGATAATTAAAGAAACCCTGATTGTGATGTTAAAAGATAAAGGTATAGAAAATTTGGAAACCACAATTGATAACCTATTAAAATTTGAGCAAAAGAGTAAGATAAAACAACAAATTTAATGTTGATTTTTTAAGTGATAAATGTTAAGATCCTCTGAAATGAGGATTTTTTATGTTCAGAAAACTAGCAGAGATGTTTAAACCTAATAGTTCAGCTTCTAAATCAAAAGATCAAATGTTAACGTTGGTTGACAAGGCGACATTATTTTCAGAAGATGATGAAGTTACTATTAATGCTATGGTTTCGAATCATAAACTAGAATTCTTTTATATAAATGACTATGCAAAGGATATTTTTCTAAGAACAGCCAATATTTTCAGTGATGATATTGTAGATATTCAATCTACAGTAATTGATAACGCCACTCGAAAAATAGAAGAAATATTATCAACGTTAACATCACTGGATGCATCAAATTTTAATATAATTACTGTGAAGGAAATTAACCTTTTAAGTCATTATTATAGAGATGAAATATACAAATATATTTTGATCTTAAATAAAAAGAAAAATGAGGGTTTATCCTATTTCAAAGATTATGACCTATATATCGAGTCAGGAAATCGATTTGTGAATCAACAAGAAAAATTAATCAATAACAATGTTTCAGATCCTTTACAAAAACATATTAATGAAGAAAATCATCGTAATATAGAACGATTAAAAGAAAAGATTTTCAAGCTGAAAACAAATAAACTGTATCATTCACAAAGCCTGACTCAAATAAGTATTATTCATTCCATTAGTGAAAAAATTTATGAACAGATGAATGAAATCATATTTGTAGTGATTCCAGTATTAAAAAATAAATCCTCAATCACTGTATCTATTGGTCAGATAAACAGTATTAAAAATAATTTATTAAGCATAAAACAAGATAAAGATATCAAAATGCAAAATGCAGTTTAATGGAGATAATTTAAAATGAGATATTTTGTTATATTAATGGGTTTAAGCTTTATAGGATTGGTGGGATGTTCAATCCTGTTTTTCATTTTATCATCCTTAAAAAAAATAAAGAATAAAATAAAGGCTGAAAATAAATATTTTGCATCAACTATGGCAGAAAAGAAGTTTAAAGAAAAAGAAACCGAATCTTTGAATCAGACTATTGATCTGGCGAATAGTTTGAATGTTACTCAATATGGTAACGATGTTTTGAAGAATATTGGTGAACTTTCCAATTTTATGTTTCAACTCACACAGAATACATTATTAGAAAGAACTTCTACAATATTGGAAGATATTCTTGATAACCGAACAAAAAGATTTAGTATGGAAGAATCTTTAAAGCATGAGTTTTTAGCTAATTACACAAAAGATCGATTAATGAAACAAGTTACGCTTATTGAGAAGAATATTCAACGTTATGAATATGTTTTTAAGGATTTTGACAGGGTTATTAAAAATGCTGAAGAAGTTGTAAAACAATTTAATATAACAAATACAGACGATATTTTTGAAATTGAAAAAAATAACACTAAAAAATCAAATTTGAATTTGTTAAAAAATAAAATTGTAAATTTAAAGAAAAGTAAATTGTATCATCACCAAGCTATTGTTCAATTAAAAGTTATTTTGGCTTTAAATAATAATTTGGTAGTGGAATTTGATAATATAATTCATCAAATGATTCCATTAGTTAAAAACAGTGCTTCAATTGATAGTATAAAGTCTTTTGATCTATCTAATTTATCAAATTATGTTAAACAAATAAAGAAAGTAAATTATTCAACATCTTGAAAAGGAGTTTATTGATATGAGAGGACTAGACGATGTTTCATCGGCAGTTGATAGTTTTTCCAGTGTTGCAGGCAGCATTTTTCTATTCATCAGTTTCATCATGGTGAGCTTGGGTATTTGTAAACTATATTGCTCAGTAAAAAGTGGGGAATCTCCTGATGGTATAGTTTTGTTAACAGGTATCATTATGTTGGGTTTTTCTTTAGGTTTTATGGGGTCTAAAGAATTTGATATTATCAATGTTTTTTATTATGTAGGATACACTATATTATTTGTTATTTCTCTCTCTTTATTAGTCTATCTTAATACTTTATTATTAAACTTAAATAAATATCGTAAATATAAATCGAAAACTAATTTATTTTTACAATTGAAGAATGATTTCAATACAGTAATGATCAATATTGAATTGTTGGATGAACAAGTTGAAAGAAATAAAGACTTCATAAAATCAGGACCTTCTTTTTTAGTAGAAAGAATTAATTTATTAAATGATTTATTGTTACAAAAACAATATCAATATAAAAATATAATTACTACTTATAAAAAAGAGTTCTCAGAAAGTCTAATATAATATTCTATCTGAATAGTTTAATGGCGTTTATCATAAATTATTCTTGATTAAAATTTGTTTTATTGTTATAATAATACCCATTTTAAGGAGATCATATGTTCGATCCAAAAATGCTTAGCGAATTAAAAGAACGATATCTAGCGATTTGTGATGTTTCAATGATTGATGAAAATAAAAATAATAAAGAATCTATTTATACTTCTTATTTCTTGATTCTAGAAAAAATTTCTCAACTTGAAAATATAGATCAAGAAATAAAAAATTACGTTGAAGAAGTAAAGCCTTTTATTACACATAAAAATGCTGACTTACGTGAACTTCTATACAATTGTTACCAAACATTAAAAAAAATGAACGATAATACACCGTCCAATATAGAAAAGTTGATTCAGAGCAAGGTAAGTGCTATTGAATCATTTAATAGCCTATTTGAATCATCTGAGGGGGTAAGATGAACAATAATGATACAACATCAAAATGCATAATGCTGTTTGCTGCAAGTATATTTTTAATACCAGTTGCAATTATTTTGTATATTATGCTTAAAAAAAAGGCTACAATTTCAATAAATTCTATGTATTTACTAGAAAAAGATTTAGTTACTTATTATGAGCATTATATTAACAAAAAATCTCTATTTGAGCATAATAAAACTGTTGTAGAGAGAAATAAAGAAGATCTTTATAGTCAATTTGAAATTTTGGATGACCTAGAAGTCAGTATTTTCTTAATAAAAGATAAGATGGGCGATTTTGATAATCATTATAAATTTGTTAAAAATTTATCTGTCATGAAAATTCAAGATACCATATTAGAAAAAGATTATTCCAAGTACCGTTTTAACTATTCTGATGAGTTGTCAAACATTAATCATATTAAAAAGAAAATATATAAAAAATTTGAAAGTCTCAACGCTTAATCTTATACGTATTTAAATTTGTTGCTTGTTCAAAATTTTTTTTAAGCCAAAACTTGTCTGTATATAAAACAGTAGTGTATTGGCTATTGAACTAATTGTCCAAAAAGTGATTGTAGATGCAAATGGTAATGTCAGATCATTATTAAGATCAATATTCATAAAATCCATTCCACTGATAATATAAAAAATATAAGCAAGTGTACCCAGTATACATACAACATTAATTAACATGTTTATATGCATAATCTTTACTTGGTATCTATAATGACTTTTCATAATAGTAGAAGCATCAGGATTCTTTCGTTGATTAAGGGCCTTCATATATCCTATTATATTAGAAATATAGAATGTCAAAAATCCAGCTAAATACATATAATATATATTCTTTGCCATAGAAAAATCTTCTTCAACATAGATTTTTTTCATTCCATATTCTGTTTTAATTGGAATATTTCTTCTATAATGACTCATTATACAATAACCTTATTAGTGTTTTATATTATTGTATGCTTGTTTGAAATTATTTCAATAAACCCGTCAATAAAATATATTGATATCTTTTAAAGTATGTGATAATATGTAAGAATATAACTACACAATATAGGAAAAAAATAAATGTCGGATGGTCCTCGAAGTTGTAATTTAATAGATACACTTTATTTAGATTTTAAAAATAAAACGATTTATTTCCCCACCCTCCCTTCTGTTGAAGAAGCTATTGAAAATATATTTATGTCACAATGCTGTAAACATCAATATCAAACAGATAATTTTATCAGTGAACAAATAGAACAGAAAATAAAAATTACCTTATGTGGAGAGTCATTTTTATTTGAAGAAGAACAAGAGATTTATTCTTTGGAAAAAAAATTATGCAGTCTGTATAATAAATTTTTTAATAAAAGTGAAGTATAATTTTGATAAAAAAAAGAGCCAGTAGGCTCTTTTTTAAACTTTAAATTTTGGTGATCGTTTAATTTCTTGAATAAGCTTTTCCTCATCTATTTTAAATGCGTCACTGCGTTGTTGAAGTTTTTTTAATATATCGTCACTAATAGCTGGTGTTTCCTGTGATGTTTCTATTGCTACTTTCATACCAAGTGATTTGTGAGCAATTTTGGCACCTTTATCAAATTTTGTAGCACGAAAAAATACGTTATCACCTTCTTTAAATTCCATTTTATCATTAATGGACAAGGTATAATCATATCGTTTATCATTGACTTCCAAAGTGTAAATCCTATAATCAGATTGACCTAAATAGCTACCTTTGAGTACTTCACCAACTTCAATTTTTTGAATAATGCCTTCCACTTGCTCAGGTTTTTTAAAATTAGATTTTTTAAACATTTTACTCTCCTAGTTATATTTACATTATAATACATATTTGACTAAAAATAAACCTTGTTATAATAAAAAAAAATTTGTATAATAAATCGCATCGGAGGAAATATATGAAAAGTGATAAAATTATTTTAGGTAATTGCCCATTATGTGAGCGAATTATGATAAAAGGTCCTAGTGTGGATGAACACCATTTTATACCTAAATCAAAAGGTGGCAAAGAAAAAGAATACCTGCACAAGACATGTCATCGTTTTATTCATGCTCAGTTTACAGAATCAGAATTATTTAGAATTTATAATACTCCTGAAAAATTATTAGCAGTTGAAACTATACAAAATTATATGAAATGGTTACAAAAGAAAGATCCAGAATTTATAGATTCCATTAAGACAGGAAACCGAAAAAAATAAGCACCTAAGTGCTTATTTTTGTTTAGATATATTATTATTTACATTCTAAGACAGTATATCGATTGTATCCTGTACCAGAACATTGTGAGCTATTAACTATTTCTGTAGCTAGTTGTTCACGTTCAACAGAACATTTTGCACCCGCATACACGGCTGTGGATTGGCTTACTGTTATATTTGGATAATAGTCCGTAATTTGTTCAATTGGCATAGGAGTATTATTATTAGGATTAACAGCCTGTCCACTACTATTCAAGCATTTACTTTCAATCACTGTGTAATTTAATGGTGTAGTTTCTGGTTTATAATATGTATCTTGGCAACGATACATTTGATAGCTTAAACCCGTTCCATCAGAACCACATGCACTAATATAATCAGAGCGATACGAATTTTCTACTGAACAAGATGAATTTAGTCGGTCAGTTGAATACCAATCTGTTACACCCGGATAAGATGTTTTTATGTCTGATACACAAACTTTATTACTTTTCAACCAAATGTAGTTGCCAGTTAATCCACCATTGTCTCCATTTCCTGTATCTCTTTGTGGCATTGGAAAGCCTTTAGGATGAGTAGTATAGTCAAGCTTGGTTAAGTCTGTGATACCTTTTTGACATTTACTTATTTCATACATTTTTTCTCTTGAACATGCAGCACCCTTATTTTTGATATAGTCTTGTGCATTATTGAAATTATTGCCTCTGTAATTTTTGAAATCAGTTGGGCTACCATATACAGCAGATGAACTAGAAGATAACTTTCTATAAGACATATTTTTCTCTACATTAGCATTTAATGTACACGCTGTACCTAGATTTTCTTTACTGATAACTGTAAAATTATTTTCAATGTAATTGGCTTGTTCTAACCCTTCAATATCATCATTTTCACGACCATCAACACCACATGAGTTTACTTTTTTCCAGTTATTAGTACCAATCACAGATTGAATAGATGACTCAGTAAATAAACTGCCTAATCTATCATTTGATCCATTAGCAAAATATCCAATAAATATGTTACCATTTGCTCTGCTAGCATTTGCATGATTGTAATTAGTATCAGTATAGCAAATAGTGTTGTCAGTATCATTCACAATACCTTGTTTAGGATTGATATTGTCTGGCGAATCACCTAGACAGAAATTGCCCTCTACTTTATAATTAGCGGCATAAGGCTCGATCCTGTATTTAGCTTCCTTACATTCATATACATCATATTCTTTTGCTGAACCACTACAAATATTATCAGTGTTGGTAGTTCTTTTAAAATATTTAACTTGATTTTTTGTAGTGCAAAGCCCTTCAATGACATCTTGATAAGTCCAATTACCACCATTGTTTACTGAGCCATATTTATCATTGATAATAGAATCTGCAGTTCCACAAGTTACTTCTTTTGGAAGCCATATTAATTTTGATGGATCATAGGCAGGACCTGTAGCCCCGATAGGTCCTGTAAGACCTTGAGCACCTGTATTACCTTGATCGCCCTGAACACCTGTTCTTCCTGTGTCACCTGTTTCTCCTTTTAATCCCGGAGTGTTGATAGAATTATTTAAAACAGTGTAATTTGATTCAAACTTACCTATAAAATCAGAATAGTCAGTGTAACGGAAATTATTATTGGTCAAACTGCTTGAATGGTATTTTTTTGCTAAAGTTTCTGAAGATACACCATTTCTTGACAGTATATAAGCCGGATCGATTGTGAAAGCAATATTATCAGATGTGGTATCAACAACATCAATAAAACGATCCACCGAGTCAACGGTATAGGTTCCGGTCAGATACAAGTCACCATAAAATTGTAAAGGTGCTTCTGCACAACAGCCACCGGCCTCAAAATTGTCAACATTGGCAATGAGATTGCCTTTTGAGTCAACAGAATATGAACTGCTACCATTAACAGATGGTATAACTAACCCCTGTTTTAGATATAATCCACCATGAGAAGTAACACCAAAGCCCATAACACCAGCATCATTTACAGTTTTTAATTCGTATTGATCTACATAACTTTGATTCAATTTAAAAAAGAAAGATTCTGTGAATGTGCCATTAGTTGTAGAGATACCAACTTTTTCAGTATTTGTAGCCCCTCCAAGTTCAGCATAGCCACCCATTGAGCCAGAAGCAGATACAGCGGTATTGGCTTCAAAGTTGATATCGTCTGCTGCTAAGACGCCAGTTTCTTTAAAATTAGCTGTGATGATATTACCGCCAATATCAAAACCGCCTCTTGATATAAAATTAACTGTATTAGCTGTTTGTGTTGATAAATTATCAGTATTCAAAGCATCGGCCACTAGGCTTTTTGAAACATTGAGGGTTCCTGTATTTGAAGTGTATCGATTATCAATATTATTATTAACTTTTAAATAAGCTTTTGAAGTCATATTGTTAGAAGATATATTATTACTAATCAATTCCGAAGTTGTAAAACCACTGGATACAGAAAATTTCTCAGTTACATTAGTAGTTCCGTATACACTCATTTTTTCTTGTACATCTAGGTTTTTAATAATGAAATTATCAGCATTCATTTTATAGGTTGACAAACCGGATGCGAATAAATCTTTTGTTTTAAGATCATCCACAACCGCAGTAACAATAACACCTGTATTATTATAGGTAGGACTGATTCCACAAGGTATTGAATCAGTTACTACCGGAATAGTATTTCCGTTGGAATTTATTACATTAACATAGCCTGATGAACTATCAGATTGTGCTTTATCGTAAGTTCTTAAACTGCATAATTTATCAAGAACGACAAAATCAGAGTTTACGTTGTTAAGTTTAAAGCCAATCTTTTCGTCTTTGTTTTCAATACCACAAATTGTTTTTTCAATATTCCAACTTGTTGATTCAGCATTATATGTCCATTTTTGACAAACTTGAGGATTCAATATCCCTTGACTGAAAGCAATTTTACCTACCTGTTTGTTTTCGCCTATTGTGCTGAGGTGTATAAGACTTGCTGCCTCATCAGAAGCGACACCGACCACAAGAGCACAATTTTTCTTGATACTCAAACACTCATCATTGCTAATGAATTCTTTTTTTGTTCTATCCATAAAAGAATAAACATGCTTGGCAGAATTGTTTAAAGAATCTCTATTATAAGCTTCATTAATAACGTTTCTCCAGCGTGGAAATGTTTCTATCATTTTTTTATCATCATCAAAGTAGAAAGAAACATAACTCATGGATATTTGAGAACTATTGGAATTAGTGTCTATCAGACCTTTCATTTTTGTATCAAATGGAGCTTTATCTTTAAAGATATTACACGGAATTGATTTTATTTTACTATATTTATTGTTCAAATTGGTATCAGTGGAATTGGGCATCCACCCATTTGTTGTTGAACATGAACTATTGATTCCATTAAAGCTGTTTAAAAAATCATTTGTTTGCTGATTATTAGACGATTCGGTAATGGCAAAATTTTCTTTTGAGTATCCATCAATTGATAAACGAGTATCCATACCCTCAGCTATTTTAACAAACAAGCCTGCTAATTCTTGATCAGCCAACTTATTTCTGATATCTGATAAAAATATAACTATTGATACAGCTACTATTAATCCTATGGAAAGAGCCGCCAATGTTTCTATCAATGTCAATCCTTGTATTTTTGTCTGCTTCATATTATTCTCCGCCTCTTAATCCTACTGGTCCTGATATACCTTGTGAACCTGTTTCACCACGTATACCATCTATTCCTGTTTGTCCTTGTTGTCCACGGTCGCCTTTCGAGCCACCAATAGCCCCTTTTTTATTTAGTATAACATATTGTCCATAAATAAAAGTCATTCTGTTATATGCTTCATTGATTACAGTATTCAAGTTGGTTAAATAGATACCATCTGAGGTTTGCCAATAGTAACCCACAGGCGATGTCAAATATTGAATCGTAACAGGAGTCTGTGTTCCCATTATTTTGGGCATTCCTTTATGATAATAAGCTCCTGAATAAAAATTGGCTCCATTTTTGACATTGACTGTTAAATTATTTGTGATCATTTTAAAGCCATCATTTATTTTAGTAATGTCATCTCCAGCCGAATAATTATAGATACTGCTACTCAGGTTAGTGATAATTGGCTTATCATTAAATTCTGTTAGATTTTTAATTGATTTACCCCAGAAGAAACCTGTTCCTATTCTAACGCCTGTGTTTGGACCAGTTTCATAAAAACCAGTAGACATTACTTTGCCTGCATCATTCATATAAAACATACCGCGTGTATCAGGAAAGGCGTCATGAGCAAGTGTCACACCATTTCTGTATCCAGTATAACCATCCATCCATCCCCAATAATCGTTGACAACTTTCAAATTGGCAGAACCAGTAGTTGTATTTACATTGAGATTACCATCAAATTTAAATTTTTTGGCATAAATACCAGCATTTGATTTATATCCTAATGCTCCCCATCCCGAGATATATCCTTTAGGATACATATATTTATCACCTAATCCGTCAAAACTTATACTTTTGGAAAAGTTTAAACCACGAATAGATTTATAGCTATTGTTAAATTTCAATTGTTCAGTTTCGAATTTTTTTGATACCAAAACATTGTTAGCTGTGGCATCACCTGCTATAACAGCTTGGTTGCTGGCGGTTACTGCTTGCAACAAGCTATAATCTTTAACAGTTGTTGTATCATTTACAACGGTTGAATTTGAACTGTTTAACGTATTGACATTTGTATCATAGCGAGAAATATAATTTAACGGAACAACTAAACCTTCAAGATTTGTTTTATTATATACATCAATACTGTTGGCTGTTATCTTTTTGTCGATATTTAAATCATAATTTATGTTAAGTGATGGTATATTTAGACCAATTGTTGAAAACACTGATTCTGCCATAGTATCTCGATAAATCTTATTAAAGATATTCATATCATATACAGCACCTTGATCATTATATTCGGCAACATTTTTATGTTTGGTAGCACTTTTACCATCTACTATACTGGACGCCAACTCAGCATCATCTTTACCAGATAAAGTGTTAGTATGAATCTCTTTGGAATGTAGTGTTTTAGCAACAATATTATTTGATTGTGATTTTGAGACATTTAGATTGGTATCTGTATTTGATTGAACCAATCCACAATTCGCTTTTGAGCTATTTAATGAATTGGTATCACTATTTATAAAATCTTTACATTCTCCATTTATAATAATATTTGAGGCGTCTATGTTTCCGCCTACCAAGCTGACTTCTTTTTCGCCTTCTGTTCCACCTGTAACACCACAAGTAGTTTCTTTGGATGTCCAAACACCTGTTGTTGCATCCAATTGCCATGAGTTACAGAGTATTTGACCATTTTCTGTTATTGATTTGGCGAAACCCAAATTGGTTTCAAAATTATTAGATGAGTCTACTTTGAATTTTTTGTCATCTGATGAAGCACTTCCAATATTAAGGGCAAGGTTCATTTGACAATTTTGTTTTAATGCAAGACAGTCTTTAAAGTCTACTTTATCACCATTACGATTTGAATAGTAAAATTCCTTTGTTGTTAAAAGCGTTGAATTTTGTTGTTCTTTAGCTAGGTTGAAAGACTTATTAAAAGAACTGAAATTCTTTTTCCAGTCATTTAAATTTTGAAAACCAAATGAAAATACTATATTCTTTAGATAATTGTTTTCTGCATTTTTTTCAATCTTGACAGTGGGTTCGATATCATATGGATAAACGCTCCAAAAAGTACAGGGAATAAGCTTTGATTTAAGTGCTGAATTGGCAAGATAAGCAATATTTTTACCTTCAGTGGTATCATCAAGATCAAGTGCAGTCGTAGCAGGTGACCAACCTTTAGCAGAGTCACCACAGGTTGTATTATTTTTTCCAACAAGTTCTTGTCTCAAAAAGTTCCTAAATTGTACGCCATTGTTCCAAGATGTTCCATTTTTCCAATAATCAAAATTTTTACCTTCTATTGATATTCTTTTATCAACAGCGGAAGCTAGCATATTTATTTGTGTACCCACTTTTCTAGTATTTTGACTTTCGTTCAAAGTCATATCCATATTAAAGAATATAAGTATAAATCCAAAAAATAATGTGAGTAAAACCATTACTTCAATAAGTGTCAATCCTTTTATGCGTTTCAAATTATTCATATTATACCTTTAATTTACTTTAAGTATGCCATTGGACCTTGAGGTCCACGTTCGCCTGTTGTACCCGGATATCCATCCAGACCTTTTATTCCTTTAAAACCTTGCTCACCATCGTCGCCTTTCGCACCTTTTACTGGTGGTAGTTTAGCATTAAGCTTATTGTATTCAATTTGAGTTTTTTTCAAGTAGTTTTGAATTTCATTTAACTTTCTCCAGCCAGTTATCATACAATCGGTAACGACACCATTAGGTCTATCACATACATCACTGCCAGTGTAAACTGCTTTTACATGAAAAGGTTTCCACTGCTTTATATTACCATAGAAATTTGCAGTACCATTTACTATCATAACAATAGAATTTCTGAAAGTTTTGTCTCGAAAGCCATTTTCTTGCCATGTTCCTTCAAGTGGATTTGGCCAACCCATAATAAAGTCACTGGATGAATGACCTGAACCTACTGCTTCGCCTGTTATAGTCATAAGACCATCTTTTGTAACAACAACTCTATTTGCTCCATTATTTCTAACTACTATATTACCTTTAACTGTTGTAACTTCATCAGAAAATGCGGCTGTAGATTGAAGGGCACTTCCACTGGTATTTGAACCAGTAGTTGCTTTTGTATCTTTAGTAAATAAGACACCATCTGAACGTAGACTGTTTGCTACAAGCTTTGAACTTGGATCAGAATAAAAAGTATGATTATCTTTATAAATATCTGTTTCCAGATCAGTGGCAGCAGGGTTGTTCATCTCGGTTCTAAACAATGATCTGTTTTTAGTCGAACCTGTGATTGAAGGGATAATACTGTTTGTTGTAGTAGTTAAATTTTTTATCTTTAGCGTATTCCAAGCTTGATCTGATATGCCCTCTGTACCATTAGGTGTATAACCTGAAAAGAAATCAACACTAGAAGCTATATTACCGTTGATTTTTCCAATAGTCCTTTTATGATCATCATTTGATTGAGAAATCCATTTAGGATCTCTTGTATCAACAATTAATTTATTACCAAAATTAGCATTATTGAAATTTGTACTATTAGCTGTTGTCATATTCAAAGTTGGTTTTGACTTTGGATTGTTATTGAATTTTACTATATCGTCCTTGTGAATGGCTAGTTGAAAATAAGCATTGTCAGCACTTACGTTTTTGGATTTTAATATATAGCCATTTATGTCACCTATTGTACTAGATTTATCAGTACTCTCAGCTATATCTAATATATTTGTATTAACGGATTCTGTGGATGATGTTTTTTCTGCAGTCGCGGATTTATTGCTGACGATACTTTTAGCATTTATGTTTTTATAAAAAAGAGCATCTTCTTTGACGGCAGCATTATTTATTGTGGCTTGGTTTAAAACAGCATCAGATGATACTGCAACAGAAGTATTAATTTTATCGAAACCAGCCGTTACTAATGTACCTTTAGTCGTCATACCACAAGGAATTTTATCAGTAGCAGTATCTGATACCCAATTTTCTTGTTTTCCATTTTGTTCTATTTTTCCACTTTTTGATAACACTTCACATGTATCTTTTAATGCAATTCTTTCGTTAACCGTAGATGTATTTACAAAAGCTTCAACGTTTTTAAGATCACTATCAAAACCACCTTTCACAGTACATTTCACCTCTTTAGGTGCCCAGTTACCATTTGTGTTTGTCCACTGAGTACATTTTCCAGCAGAGTTATCAAAATCTATTTCACCCATAAGTGAGTTACGACCATCAATACGTAATCTGTCAGAAGACAATCCAGAAAAGACTTCTATTTGTGTTCTCAATCCACATTTTTCTTCAATTGATAAACATGTTTCAAGATTTATATAGGCACCAGAATCAATATTTATCCAATTATAATTATGTACAGTGAGGCTTTTGATGCCTTCAAATTTATCTAAAGATTTTTGAGCTTTTACCAATATATTAGAGTATTCTTTGAAATTTTGTTTTGAATTGAAAAAGTAGTCAATATTAAATAATGAGATGATCGATCCGCTACCGTCTGGATTGTCTTCTTTAGTTAATGCCGCACGAGCATCCAGTGAAAATGGAAGAATATTGCCGGTCATTCTGTCACATGGAATTAATGCAAGCGGTTCAGATGAGTAATCTGTTGTCCATCCACCAGTTTTGCCACAAGTAGAGTTTGCAGTTCTGAGTTCTTGACCGATCAATTTATCAATAAATTCTTTTTTATTGGACCATTTTTCTGCACTCCAGCTATTAGTTGAGAATGCATCCATCTGTATTTTTTTGTCAATAGCATTCAACACCATAGACATATCATTTCCCAATTGCTTAGCTCTCATATTTTCTTGTCTTTGTGAAAAGAAAAATAATGTACTCAAAATTATGGCTCCAAGCAATATGATTGAAATCATTGTTTCTATTAATGTAAGACCTTTTATATTTTTCACGATATTTACCTAGTTCATATACTGATAAAGTATCATGTTGCTAAATAAAATCAATGATCGTAAAGCATTTTCTATACTGATTTTGGAATGTTTAAAGGTATAATTTCAGACAAATCATCAAAAAAGCAATAACATAAAATTTTTATTATTTTTTAAAGTCTGATAATAATTTTTTTTGAATTGAAGTAAACAGGCTATTTTTATTATTTTTTTTGATTTATCATTGAAAAAATATTTTAATTTTGATATAATTATATCATTCATGAGGTGTAAAGATGCGTTCAATATCAGATTATAGTTTTGAAATATATTCATATTTTTTTACAACAAAAATACCTAAAGATGTTAATTTTAATATATTAGGTTTTTTTGATATTTTTTATGATTATTGTTTGAAGCCGTTTAACAAATCAATCTATATTTATGATAAAAAAGATTTAAAAGAGACACTTAAAAACTTCAAACCAATTTTTAAATATTTCGATATAGAAATTGAGAATGATGAATTTAGAAAAGTTTACAATGTGAATTTTACTTTCAAAAAGTATCGTAAAATATTTTATTCGGTCAATGTACAGTTTTTTTATGACAAAGAAATGATTGTGCATGTTTTTTATGATAAAAGAATGTGTTTACATAGACCTTTTACAACTGTTCCTGAGCAATTAAGTAAATTGTATTACAATGATGGTAAAATTATTGATATTTGGTATAGCATCAATAAAAATAACCATTATAGCAGTATTGAACATTTATATTTTAAACATGGAAATGAATATTTTTGTTACAATACACACGTATCAATTGAAGATGATTCAACTATGTCAATCTATTATAATTATGACTCCGATTATAAGGTTTTAAAGTCCAATTTTTATTATGTATCTCAACTTTATCGTTTTGACATAAGCAGAATAAATAATGATTTTGTAGTAAATAAGACCACTTCCTATATTGAACGTGTAGATTTGAGTCAATCATTGGTCAATTATTTAAATGAAACACAAACTGATATTCTCAATTTGACGCCTGATATGTTAAAGATTTCACATATGATGAATTGATAATTAAACAATATTTTAAATCTCTCTAAAAACGACCACTATTCTATCATAAGGCCATTATGTCAAAAATAAAAATATATCGCTATTCTCATACAGGTTTTGAATCTTATTTGCAAGATCATTTAATAAAGGATTCAGCAGTTATTTTAGATGACTTATTAAAATTAGTGAATAACGAATATTTAAAGAATTTGATAAAAAAAGGCTTTACAGAACCAGATCGTGATTTTGAATATAATGGCATATTTGTATTTCTATTGCCACCTTCTATAAAAGATAGAAATTATTTCTTAAATCATCTTAAGATAGATCCTGCTACTATTCCTCTGCATATTGCTGAGATAGATTCAAACGCAATAGGTTATCATGACAATGGTAAAGTGTATGATAAAAACAATAAGATGACAGTTAAAGATGCTTATGATAGGAATATGAATACTTTTTATCTGCCCAAATCTCAATTACATCTAATTAGTCAGTTATCCTTACAGTCAAAAAATAAAAATAAGATAAATTGATTCTAGTTTTATGGCTTATATTTTATTTTCTGTTTGTTGATATTTTTTATAGCTGTAACAAAATCATCAGCTTGCCAAGGCGATTTCAAATCAGAAACTTGACCATCACCGATTTCAACAACCCAATCTTTTCCTGATTTATCTTTGATAATATCGATACTATAAAAGGGTAGTTTTATTTCCCCCTTAACCTCATTTACAATATCAGGAACAATATCATTAGGTGTTAGTATTTTTCCATTAAAGCAAAAGTATCTTATTTCACTTTCAGTATCAAATTCATGTACTTTTCTAAGACAGATTCCGCCAACAATTCCTTTTCTTTGGTCAAGTTCTTTTATAATATGTCTTACTGCATCTTTTGATTCTGCAATAGATCCCTCTGATGTTGTTAATGATTTTACAAAATCTTTAACAAAGAAATTAGACCAGTTTATTTTATCCAAAGTACTGTCTAATTCATTAACAGAAGTCACAACGGTTTCTGGCGTCAATTCTTTAAGTGATTCATACCAATTTGGCAAATGATGAGCATTGAGATATTGAGCCTTTGATGTTATTAAAGAAGCATTGTGTTTGGCTAAAAATGAGACTAATTCATCATATTCCGTATCCAATAGCATCCAGCCACGGTAAAGATATTGTCCTGATGGAACTTCTTTATTATTCCAAGGAACCACTGTGAATCCAGCTTCTCTGAATGCATCTGCTTCGGCAACAAACATTTCATCTATTTTGTTTAGGTTAAAATAATCGGCAGGATAAATAATATTCATGATAAAGACCTCAATTTATTTATCAATTATAAACATTTTATTTTTGAATGTAAATAAATATCTTTCTTATTTTTTATGAATATGGTATAATTACTTAAATACAAAGGATTCATACATGAAAAAACTACTTATTTTTGATACTAATGCTGTCATGCACCATGTGTTTCATGGTTATAAAAAATCAGCAACTTATATGCAGGATGGAACTCCAAATTTTATGCTTAAAGGTTTTCATCAATATGTCACAAGTGCAATAAAACAACATGCTGCAGATTATGTAATTTTTGTATTTGATCCAGAAGGCCCAACTTTTAGACATGATGCTTATCCTGAATATAAAGCAAACCGCCCACCTAAAGATCCTGAATTCAAGATTCAGGAAAAATTTATCAAAGAATATCTTGAAGTAACAGGCTATCCTGTAATGACAATGAAAGGTTATGAAGGCGATGATGTTGTAGCAACCGTAGCAGTGAGAGCTTCCAGAATTAGTCACTTTTCTGAAATTATTATCTATACGGGCGATAAAGATATTTTTCAAATTATGGACACTAAAATAAGTATTTATAGCTTGCGTCATAAGGAATTAGTAAACACACAAAATATCTTAAACTACTTTCCTGTACCTCATACTAATGTTGTGGACTATTTAACATTATTAGGTGACAGTGTGGACAATGTAAAAGGTGTTACGGGATGTGGTGAAAAAACAGCGTTGAAGTTGATTACAAAATTTCAAACAATTGAAAATATTTATGAAAATATTTGTGAGTATGATTGCAAGTCTTTAGATCTGCAATCTCGTATTTATAATTCAATCTGTGATGATTTTAAAAATAACTATGAAAGAATACAATTTAGTAAATATCTTATTCAATTGAAAACAGATATAGTTTTTGATATGACAACAAAAACCATATCCAGAGGTTATTTTGATCAGGATTTAATTATGGGGTATTTACATTCAAAAGAGTTGAAAATGCTACGTTAAATAGCATTTTTAATTAATTGTTTTTTATCAGTATATTGTTTTATTTGTAATGACTCTTTTAATTTTTCATCTAAATTAGGAAACATATCTAGATTATTTTCAATGATTGTTTTTTGTAATTTTTTAAACAGGCTACTGTTTTCACCTAGGCCATCATCATTTTTTACATGAGCCGCATAATGCTCTCCTTTTTCGTCTAAGGTGATACCAATCATAGAGTCATTATTTTTAGAATCTTGTGTAAAATCGTAAATGAAAAATTGCTTGTTAGTTTTTCCCGCTACATAACTATTGAAATAATTTTCATGACGAGATATACACCATGATCCTGATCCCAATACTTTGCTGGCTTCAAAATCTTTAATGTCAATAATAAGCAAATCATCGTGTTTAACAACAATATCAGCATTAAATTTAGCAGATTTTCTAACTACGCTATCCATGTCGAAGTCTTCCAAAGAATTAACATATTTTTGAAGGGCAGCTAAAAGATCTTCGGGCTTCTGGAAACCTGCGATCTTTTTACCTATATTATCTTGCAGATCTTCTTTAGTTATTTTTAATTCATATAATTTTTTGAATTTAGCAAGCACATCATCATTATATAAATGTTTATATTTAGAACTAACAATAGAGCTAGCCAACATATTAATTTCGTGTTCTTGTTTAATTTTATCAATGGCATCATCAAGTTTTTCAAAGGATTTATTTTTAGTAATTTCTTGAATAATATCAAAATTAACATTTTTTAATATCTGTTCATATTTCAAAAATGAATTAATAGCAATAAACATTCCATTAAGATTAAACTTTTCTTTCTGCATTTGTTGAAAAAACGGAGCTATATATTTAGGCTTTTTTCTTAACATAAAAGTAGTTATATCATGGCTGATCTCTTGACATAAATCGACATATGAACCACTATTGATTTTAGGTGTTTGGTAGACGCCTTTTTGCTTAGTAGCTATACTACCATCATTAAAGACAATAACCTCTTCATTTTTCTGGCCTTTGCTTAGCGTATATCTGTCCATTATGGTTTCTTCAATATTTTTTAAATTCAAGAAATTAGCAACATCACTTTGGCCCGTTTTTTTTACAAAATCAATAGCAAAATTATTTTTATATTTTGGCAGAGCATTCAAATCCATTTCTATAAATAACTCTTTCAAATTGAGTACACTTTTATTAACCCTATCCAAATCCTTAATGAAACTTCTCATCGGTTTTTTAAATTCACTAATTTCCTTCTTTTTTTCAGTAATTTTATTTGATATAGTTTTTAATCTTTTTTCTGTTGACTTATAAAGGTATGAGTCATTTGAATTTAATTCATCATATATATTATTATATTTAAACAGTTCTTTTGATAGATCTTTTAGATGAATACTAGATTGTTTATGGTTATTAAATTGTTCAATAAACGTATTGATAATGTCAAAATTTTTTTTAAATGTTTCATCATGTTTATCATGACCTACATATATTTTTTTATTATCATAAATATTGATTAAATTCTCATGTATGCTTATGTATAAACTTTCTTGGTTGGTCTTTTTATTAGTATACTCAATAAATTGTTTTATTGCGTTGATGAATGAAGTTTCAAATATATTAAATCCTTGTGTATCTGATTTATTAAAAAATTCTATATCGCTATCTTTTGAGCCGTCAGCGAAATTTTTTATAATTTTTGAAGATTCTGAAAAATTGTTCATATTTTTACCTTTGAGTGATTTGGTTTTTTATTCTGATTACGGCCAATATCTAGAATTTGAGCTAATCTGATTGCAGCATCTGTATCTTTCTTTCTATCAAAATAATCCATTTCACTAATTCTTTTAAAATCATCAGTATTGGCATATTTCTCGATTGCTTTGTTACATATCAACATTTGCTGATGACTGAAATTTTCTTTAAAAGCAATCACTAACATTTCGCTCTTAATTCTACTTTTAAAGGATTCTTTATCATTGGATTTGTATCCATCGTTAATAAAAATAACAGAGTCTTCATATTTTTTTGATAAATCATTTATTATTTTTTCAAAACTGTCATTAATAGACGATAGTCCATAATGTCGTTCATATATATCGTGAACAAGTGCTTTATTAGAATTTTGAGCCATTTTTACATACGTCTCTATAATATCAGCTAAAACGTTTTCTGGATAGTGTCTGGCTGCCAAAAAAATTCTTGAAATTCTTATATTTTCTAAAGGCACCTCACTGTATTCTAATCTTACACTTTTTCTATGAAATCCCTCTGATGCAACAATATCTTCCAGTCCATTATAAGCACTTACATATATACTGGGACTCTTGTTAAATTCATGACTGAAAAATGAATTGCCTCTTACCACCAGCATGTTGCAGGCTCTATAGTCATCTTGATAAATTTCTAATGGATCATTATCAGTATGCTTATGGAATAATTTATCAAAATCTTGACCACCTTCATGATTTTCAATGTTTAAAATATAAGGGAGTGTATCCATTGAACCATCAAGCTGTGGATAGTATTTGTAAACTTTATCCATTATAATTTCTATCTCATCTTTATATTTTTCTAACAAATCTTCAAATGTAGGATTTGAAAGTGTTTTTTTTGCATAGTGTATGAATATTTGTTTTTCATTATTCAATTCTTTTAAATCATATATTTTAGATTCTTTTTCTAAAGCGGTATCAGAACCTTCAAGTATTTTTAATATTGATTTTTCATATTTTAATGGATATTTATCTTTGAATTGATTATAGTTTTCTGACGTTATATCCCTTACGCCTGTTAATGTGTTAATGTCATCCTGAGATAAGCGTTCCATCAATTCAGAGACAGAATCATTGGCACATCCTTTTAAACTATATTTCAATATATTGTCATATACAGGATTTGAAAACGATGAAGATCTATAATGTTTTTGTTTATTTTGCAAGTGATTTAAAATTTCTATATCGGTATCAGCTTGGTCATAAGGAATAAAAAAATCTAATTGCTTTAAAAACCCTTTATTATATCCTATTTTATCATTAGCATTAAACAAATTCAGTAATGTATTATAATATTGATTGTTTTTTTCTTCTTCTCGCATGATTGCAGCTACAATATCATGAGTAGTATTGTTTGAATTTAAAATATCAATGAAAGACATCAGAATTTGTTTATCGGCTTTTTTGAGTATAGCATTAAAATTATCAAATTTTCCGGGACTTTTTTCGTCCATATCAAATTTTACGGTAAAATTTTCAATAGTTGAATTGGTATATCCGCGTACATTATTGAGAGATATATGACCCATTGTTATTTCTTCAAAGACGTTGTAGGATAAACTCAAAAAGTTATTTGTCTTTTCAAAATAAGGTAGGTTTAATACATTATAAGTTGCTAAAGCCGCTAGTTCTTCTGGTTCGATATCGATCTCTTTCTTTTTTGCCATATTCTTAGCAAGTTTGTAGATATTTTCTTTTATAGAAGTCATTGAAATAAGTATATGTTTTTTATATTATATCATATTTTTTTAATATTTAAAAGTTGATGAAATACACTATTATTAAATTATTGAATAATACTTCCCCCAAATTTAATAATAACTTCGGCATAACACTCTGTACACAATGTAATTTCGAATTTACTACTGTCATATTTAGTTCCATAACCGGGAACAAAAACTTGATGTACACCATTCATTAGCTTTTCTGATTTTAATTGTAAAATGATACTTTGTTTGCCTTCTTCCAATAAGGTTAGTTCAGAGATGGGTGTTTGACAATTATCACAGTACGCATTGGTGATTTCCTTACTTTTGACTTGCTTAGTAGTTTCTTTTATTTCAATTGACATGTATGACCCCTTTTAAATTTTCTAAATTATAGATAATTTTAAGAAGTTAGTCAACTTTTTCTTTACCTATTTTTACAATCATGTTAAAATTCAGTATACTTCGAGGATGTTTAATGAATTTAATTTTATTAAAATGGATAAATAAGGTTGTTGATAAAAAAGAGTGTTTGCAAAAAGAAGCCTATCAACAATACAAGCAGTATCCAGAAGAAAGATTTTTACATTATTTTTATTATTCATTAAAGAATAATAAATTTTTGGTCTCGACTATTATAAATTTAATAATGTTTCGTCAAAATAAAAAGAAATGGTTGTCTTTTCAAAAAATGAAATTAATTGAACTTGTACACCTTGAGAATACAGATATTGAAGTATTTAGGTATTTAACACTATCTGAATTTAAAACTATTTATTATCAAAATAGAAAGGAAGTTGCTTATAGCAAAATATTAACAGATGAAAACATAAATTATCTTTTTATCAATAATAAATGCAGCTTAAAAGATATTTATTATTTAAATCCTTTCACACAACAACCAGTTATGATATTAAAAGAAAGTGAAAAAACTACGGGTTGTTATAGAACAAAGAAAAATTATCTTATCAATGATTTTAATATTTCAAAAATATTCATCAACGATCAAGGGATTTCTAAAATAATTGATTATTTTGAAATAAAAAATAATAAGTATGACTTTCTTATTAAAACTTATGTCTTGTATCATGAACTGGCTCACGATAGTTATTTTCAACATTATACTATCTTCAAAGAGCAGCTTAATTATGATGGTTGCTTATCTTACTATACTAATAGATGGTGCGAGACTCATGCAGATTTATCAGCCATCATGCTTCTAATAAAAAATCATGACTTGAATAACTTTCAAATCATAAAAATAATGAAAGGAGTATTCAATTTAAGAAATCAACCTATTAATACTGATGATACTTCTTCTCGATCTATCAATGAAGAAACGAGTCATATTCATTGTACGCAACCGGGACTTTTATTATTATCTCGATTCATAATGGACTATGGATCTGAGATTATTAAAAAAATGACACCCATACACATAAATACAATTGCCGCCTGTATGTCAGATATTGCTCTTGATAGTGATTTTAGAAATTTTATATATACAGAGATATTGCCAATTGATAATAATTATTTAAAACATCAATTGGATAACATGTGTAATTTAAAAATCCTTTTTTATTATACTCTATTGTATTTGGGTGTAGATGGAACCCAACAATTTCTGGATGTCAATAAATCAATCGATGATAAATTGTTGATAAAAGATAATATAGTTTCTAATTTGATAGACAAACTATACAACAATGATGAATTAACAAAAAAGTGTAATCAAGAATTCAGAGTCAAATTTTCATTTGAGTATGCAAAAGAGAATAACAAGAGAAGTCTTTATGATTTATTGCGAACTTCAAGAATTGGAAATCATTCTAAACATATTTACGATGATTTCCATGAAATGATTGAAAGGCAATAACTGTTAGACGGTATAAAAATAATGACTGGATACCAATATTCCATATAGAGAAAATATAGCGACATATGTTGAAGAATACACAGTTCTTAATTCAGAATTAAATGTTAACGTCAGTAAACTACCAATTAACATTATTGAAAAACAAATTAAATTAAATGTCATAAGCAATGTTGCAAAAAAGGTATAAACGGTATTTGTTTGGATCGTTAATATTGCAGTTAATGCAAGTAAAATTAAACCTGATATTGTTAGAACAGGAAATGCTACTTTATAGAAACTATATGCTTCGCTGCTGGTAGGAATATGCCAGCCCAGTACTTTTTCTACTGTACCTTTCAATCGACTAATAATACCATATATTGATAATGCAATTAGTGGACCAATCAATAATTGATAACTACATTCTAGGTATGTGAATGATCCTATGAGCATGGCAAATATCACAATAATAGTAATGGCTTTGTAGGGTTCAGCAGATGGTTTTTTAAATGTGTAATAAGAACAGCATATAAAGACCATAAACGAATATATAATGGTTAAAGGTGATATATCAGAAGCAAAATTTGAAACCAGCCGTTTCTAAAGTTATGATCAAATTTGATCATTAACGAAACGTTCGTGGCGGTTTGTATAAGTTGTGGCACAACTTATATCAAAGCCCACTATGCAGCTTTACTATTTGATTTAATGTATAAATCAAACTCGTTGCTACTTTTTATCATCTTTGGATTGCAAACTTTCCATAAATGATTTCTATAGACACTGAGATCAGTCTCTGGAAATCCTACTTTTATATGGTTTGCTGCTCCATTGAGATCCGCATTTATAACTTTATTGATAGATGTATC